>Ga0265293_10000010_pt1 | contig 427124 bp, 376 predicted proteins | sample Munlanlewell138R_FD_192505 | JGI IMG/M metagenome (GOLD analysis project Ga0265293, IMG submission 192505) | Leachate microbial communities from a municipal landfill in Southern Ontario, Canada - Leachate well 138R | ecosystem: Engineered > Solid waste > Landfill > Unclassified | place... | reverse complement strand
ACTGTTCGAAAATGCCTCTGGATGTGCCTTGGGCCGTCCAGATACCGCGAAGCGCACATCGTGGCCCGCAAAAAAACGCATATCAGGCATGCAGCAGCGGCGCGCGACTATGGACCACGGATTCAGGGGAAATGCAGTCTGGCAACGCTTTGATCACCCAATCACTCTGGCGAGTGGCACTGCAACACACGACAACAGGAGAACAGCAAATGCCTCAACGCTCAGGCAAGGTACTCATGCACTCGGGGTTGACGGGAAGCTCCTTACGGAATTGTTAGCAGTCACCCGCGGGGGATCTGGTTGGTGATGCCGAACGGAATGTGTACTGACGGCGCCACCTCACTAGCTGTAGCCAGATGGGTAGACTGGTCATCAAAGAAGATATGAGGCTGCAGAACATCAAGGACTAGCTTCTTCTCAACACCGCCAAGAAAGAATGCATCGTTTGCCATTACACCCCAGCTCTTGAGAGTATTGATGGCTCGTTCGTGAGATGGCGCGTTGCGTGCAGTAACGATTGAAACGCGCAATCTGTTCTTGTACTTAGGATCAGTCTTTCTTCGCTCTTCCTCTGCGCGCTGAATTTTTGATACGCGCACCAAAAAATTTTTAAGAGGACCGCCACCGTGCGGCTCGATCACATTTGCCGTCTCGTGATCGTGAAATTGTTCAAGGTTTCCTTTTTGCATTACCGTTTCTGATGCGTCATCAGCGAGAACGCCATCGAAATCGAAGGCGATCCGGAGGGTGTCATCGTTCGGGTCGTCGATCTTCTTTGAGTCCATCACGTAGCCGGCTGGGAAATCTTTAGCGATTGCTTCTAGTACGTCGCTTTTGTTTGAAGACAGAAACAATGAAATGCTGAGTGCATCTATGTACGCGTATGGAGAGAGTCCTTGCTGAAATATTGCTCGCGTAATACTGAGGCCATAATGCTGGATGGAGTTCATAACTCTCAACCCAGTATCAGGGTCGTTGCGCGAAAGAAGCACGACTTCAATCAGCGGACCGGCGTCATCTGCGCTAAGATCATTTAGAGAAAGCAATCTCTTGATGAATGAGAAGGCCATTCCTGGCGCCAGTGGTACCGACTTATTGTCTTCTTGGTATTTTCGGTATTTCTCTTCGCCGTCGGTGCGAAACACCTTGTCCGATTCAGTTAGGTCGAACATGGCGCTTGACGCAACACCAACGACAAGTCGGTCCTTGAGCTCGTATGGCATGAAAGTCCCCCTGTGACTGCTAACGACAAAGCTCACCGGCGGCAATGGAGCGCAGCGGAATTGCCGTCCGGTGCAGCGCCTTGTTAGGGCGCATTGTACGGCCCAAGGAAGCGCTCGCCATTGAAATGAATAAGGTGTGATGGTGCATCAGCCACCCATACCTCAGTTTCCCATGCAATATCACCAAGGTATCGCCCCATGACAGCCCTGTTCGGAAAGGCGGTCACGTAGACCAGCCCAGCGGTCGACCCGGCGAACAGCGCTGCTAGCTCGGCGTGACGCTTGCCATCGACCGGGCCGTGACTGGTGACAGACTCGACCAGCAACAGCCAGTTCCTCGCTGTGTAATGCAACACCACGTCGGGCATCTTGCCGTGAGAATCCACATCGACGCCCAGGCCGGCCAGCAAGGGCGCGTCGAAGTAGCCCCACTTGTCGCCCGTGTCGCCGGCATAGATCAGTACGCTACCGGGCGCGAAGCGCGGGGCGAAGTCCTCTATGATGGCGCGGATCAGCTCGCTATGCTCGCCGGGGCTGAGGGTGATTTCCTTGCCCGGCGCAATCTCGACCGGGATACGGTTCTGCTCGCGCTCCTTGGCATAGCGGGCAATCAGCGTTTCCCGCTCGGCCAGATAGGCGGTCAGGCTGTCATGCCATGCCGGTGTGCCGAAGGTGCGCAACAGGGCCAGCGCGGCCGGCTCGATCTGATAGACGGCCTTCGGGCTGTTCACCGGCCTGTCGGGCTTGTCCGGGTTGTAAAGAGCGATACCGGCATCGCAGAACTGGTGCATGGTCTGACGGCGGAACGTCTCGCGGGTGTTCGGTGCGTACTCCTTGCCGTAGTGCTCGCGCGCCCAATCCATGATAGGCGTGATGCCTACAAGCGGGCATTCTGCGTTGGCCCACGCCTTGCCCGGCGTGAGGTGCAGCAGGGCCAGCAGCGAAAGGGCGGAACGCTCGTTGTGCTGCGCCCTCGGCAGACCCAGGGCAATGATGATCTGGTGCGCGGCCTCGATGTAGTCGTTCTTGTCGTTCATTCAGTCAGGGTTCCTAGCTTGGCGTCGATCTGTTCTTGCGTGAGCGTTCCTTGCTGCATGGCCCACTCGCCAAGCTCGATCAGGGTTTCACGGCTCGGGTACTTCATTAGCTTGAGGTCGGTCGCATTGACCTGGGTATGACCGTTGAAGCGCCTGAAATTCTCATCAACCGCAGTCGTGTTCAGGAACACGGCCAGCCCGCGCGCCAGCGCCTCGGGCAATCCGCACTTGTTCTCGTGGAACAAGTTCAAATGGTTCTCGAAGCCCAACACGGGCACGTCACCGAAGGTGCTCGGCTCGACCGCGCTCGCCACTATCCGACGCTTTTCTTCCTTGGACGAGAAGCGGCGAACCACGCAGTAGAATCCGCTCGGGTAAAGCCATTTTTCGGTGTCGGCGTTGCGCTCGATGGCGTTCGGCTTCTTCATGCCCTCGATAGGCCATGTGGTGCCGGTGCTGCTGAAATGGCCCGGATACAGCAAGGGAACGGTGCCCTCCCCTGGCATGTCACGCAGGTGCTCTTTCAGCCTGAAATCGACCACTGGCCCAGTGGATACCTTGATGCCCAAATCAGCCAGCGTGCAGCGGATCGCCTCGGATAGCTCGATGGCGTTCTTCTCCGGGGACGTGGGGACGTGAATGAACCGCTCCGGGTCATCGGGGAATACGATCCGGTCGAACAAATGTTTGTGGGTCACAAGGTCGGCGAAGGTGTCGTCGGTCGATGTCGTAACTGTCACCGGCCCCTGCTGGCCGTCCCGCTCCAAGCGAATGATGATGTTCTCTTGCAGAACCTTATCGTCCTTGAATGCCTTGCTGCGCGACTCGAACAGGTGCATGTGGCGGACGACCGCACGCTCAAGGATGAAGTCGCGGAATGGCCGGTAATACGGCCCATTGCAGAAGCTGCGCGGGATGATGGCGACGATCTGCCCACCCGGCGCGGCTTGGGCGACGGCCAGCGCGACGAAAGCGCTATAGAGGTTCACCGTCTCGATGCCGACACGGCGCAAGGCCAGACGGTGGGCAGAATCGCTGTTGATCTTCTTATAGGGCGGATTAAGAATTGCGTGCGAATAGCGCTCAATAGGCGGAGAGAAAAGACTGCCTTCTAATGATTCGACCGCTGCAAGAATAAAATCTTCTTGGCGGATATTGGCTACGAAATCACCCGTATGATTGTACCGGTCTAACGTGGACGCCAAATGGTCTATCAAGGCGATGTCAAGCTCGAAGGCATCTACAGTAACCCGGCTGAAACAAAATCCACCACTTCTCCACCTATCCAGAAAAGCCGCCGACAGCGAACCTATCCCTGCCCCTGCGTCCAGCAGGCGGCAATCATCTGTCCCGTCAGGGAATAGGCTTGCCATGAATGCAGCCGTCCTTTCAGGCGTGAGAAACTGACCGAACTGCGACTTTTTTGCCGCTTCGGTACTCTTTGATAAGGACAATCTTTTTTGTTCAACCGCTGATAACAACTTCGGCGTCTCCTTCTTTGCGCCCTAACGCTTGAGTTAAGCCGAGCTGCGAAGCGGCGTCGGCTTGAACGAGTAAAAAGGAGACTTCCCACTTCAGCGGCAAGCCGCTCGGCATCGAGTGCCATGATTGTGTTTCGACGAACAATCAAACGAAGGGGAAGTCTCCAATGGGCACTATAACGGTGGGCGTGGACCTGGCAAAGCAGGTGTTCTCGGTCTGTGAGCTGGATGGCGGCGGTCGGGTCAAGCAGCGCCGCGACCTGAAGCGTGATGCCTTTGCAGCATGGCTGGTCCAGTTGCCGCAAGGCACGGTGGTGGCGATGGAAGCCTGCAGCGGCGCCCACCACTGGGCCCGCCGCTGCCTCGAGCATGGCCTGGTGCCCCGACTGATGGCGGCGCAGTTCGTCAAGCCGTTCCGCAAGTCGCAGGGCAACAAGAACGACCGCAACGACGCCGAGGCCATCGCCACTGCGGCGCGGCAGGGCAACATGCGCTTCGTGGCGGTGAAGACCGTCGACCAGCAGGCGCGCCTTGCGTGGCACCGGGTGCGCGAAGGCTACAAGGCCGAAGGCCTGGCCATCAGCAACCGCCTGCGGGGCCTGCTCGCCGAGTTCGGCGTGGTGATGGCGCGCAGTGACTTCGCGCTGCGACGAGCGCTTGCCGATGACGCGATCCGGCGGCAACTGCCGCCGATGCTGCAGGGGCTGCTGGACGATCTTCAGCAACATTGGCAGCAGGTTCGCGAGCGCATCGCCGCGTGCGATGCCGGCATCGCCGCGCACGCCAAGGCCGACGTTCGCAGCCAACGCGCACAGCAGTTGATCGGCGTGGGTCCGCTGACCGCCGATGCGGTGGTCGCCACGATCGGGGACGGCCGCGAGTTCACGCATGGCCGGCAGTTGTCGGCGTGGTTGGGGCTGACGCCGACCCAGCACTCCAGCGGCGGCAAGCAGCGCCTGGGCCAGATCAGTCGCCGCGGCGACAGCTACCTGCGCACCTTGCTGATCCAGGGTGCGAGAAGCAGCTTGCAGCGGGCGAACGCGGTCGCGCTGGAGAAGGCCACCGCTGAGCAGATCTGGATCCGCGGGCTGAGCCAACGCATGCCGTTCGGCAAGGTGCTGGTGGCGATTGCCAACAAACACGCGCGCCAGCTGTGGGCGATGCTGGCGCGCGACGAGGATTACGATGCCGAGGCCTGGCTCAGGCACCCGATGGTGCAGAGGCCGGCCAGGAAGAAGACAGACGCCGTGGCCGCCTGACGGCGGCACCGCACACGAGGTTCAACGCCAGAGCGAAACAGGTAGCAAGCGGTCAGACCGTCCCGGAGAGAGCCTGACTAACAAGGTGGCGCCACCACATGACACGGCTGATCCCCGTGCATGGGCGAATCCAATGAATGAGAGAAGCCTTCGGGTGCGGTTTTTACCCTGGTCCGGATCAGCAACACCGATCCAACAAGACCGATTACGGAAATGCAGTCTGGCAACGCTTTGATCACCCAATCACTCTGGCGAGTGGCACTGCAACACACGACAACAGGAGAACAGCAAATGCCTCAACGCTCAGGCAAGGTACTCATGCACTCGGGGTTGACGGGAAGCTCCTTACGGAATTGTTAGATTGCCGTCCCGCGGATGGTCTTGGCAAGCGCATCTGCCTCTGCAAGCAAGGCCAGAACCTGCTCTTTGATCTCCAAGAGGCGCTTATACTCCTCAGGGTCTCGTGGTGGAACGTCCGTTACGCTGTATTTGGCTAGAAATGCGTCAACGTAAGCAACACGTTCTTGTTGACCGGGCAAGTTGAGAGTGGAAATGTAGAGACGCCAGTCTTTGTTGCCTTTGGCAGAGTTGCATGGCTTGCAGCATGGCAACAGATTGCCAAGTCTGTGGCCGTGGCCGCTAAATCCAGAGTCTTTGACAGTGGCAAATATGTGATCCCACGTTTGGGCTTGCGTACCGCAGTAGGCACACAGAAGGTCTTTTTCTGGATCTTGCCCAAGGACGAGCATAGCTTCTCGTACTCGGGCCGCATCGTACGCATCGTGCGGAGCAATAGCTGCTGCAAATGCATGATTGATGGTAGTTTTACGGCGCGCCACCATGACGTACGGCTTCAGATGGCTGCGGATAGACGAGTAATACATCAGAGGCAATCTAACTGAATGTAGACTTGAAAGTGCCGCGTAAGCTGGCAGCCTTGGCAGTGCGAATACGCTTCAAGGTCGGAAAAGCCTTATGTAACACAAGGGGTTGTACCGATGCCGCAACCTATCCCGGCAGCCCAATCTTGCAGTGCTGCCAACGGCTCTCGCATCAGGGCTGTCGGGATCATTGCACGATCATTCTGTCGGAACAACCAACACGGTTTCTGCCGCGGCGCTCGCGGATGGTCGACCACCGCGCCTGCTGGACCGGGTCAGGGCACGAATGCGCCGGCTGGGCATGGCCCGGCGTAGCGAGGATGCCTATGTTGGCTGGATTCGTCGTTTCATTCTGGCCAACGGCAAGCGCCATCCGATCGAGATGGGGCCCGGGAAGTCGAGGCGTTTCTGACTCGGCTGGCGATGGAAGGTGCGGTGGCGGCATCGACGCAGAACCAGGCGTTGTCTGCGCTCTTGTTCCTCTATCGGCAGGTGTTGCAGGTCGAGTTGCCGTGGCTGGATGGCATCCAGCGTGCGAAGAAGCCGACGCGCTTGCCGACTGTCTTGACGCAGCAGGAGGCGGCGATGCTGCTGGCTCACCTGCGCGGTACGCAATGGCTGGTGGCAAGCCTGTTGTACGGAAGCGGCCTGCGCCTGCTGGAGGCATTGCGTCTTCGGATCAAGGATGTCGATGTCGTCAGGCGGGAATTGACTGTCCGGAGTGGCAAGGGCGGCAAGGATCGGCGGACCATGCTGCCGGCATCGTTGGTGGCGCCACTGCAGTTGCAGATCGAGGAAGCCAGGCGGATACATCGGCTGGATCGCGGCGTCGGGCATGGTGAAGTGGCGTTGCCCGATGCGCTGGCGCGGAAATCGCCCGGTGCCGGGATCGAGCCGGGCTGGCAGTACGTGTTTCCGGCATCGAAGCGTTCGACTGATCCGGCCGATGGCGTGATCCGTCGTCATCATCTGGATGAGTCGTCAATCCAGCGGGCCGTGAAGCGGGCGGTACGCGCATCGGTCATGGCCAAGCCCGCCACCTGCCATACCTTGCGGCATTCCTTCGCCACGCATCTGATCGAGGCCGGGTACGACATCCGTACCGTCCAGGAGCTGCTGGGGCATTCGAATGTCGCCACGACGCAGATCTACACGCATGTGCTGAATTGCGGTGGCCATGGCGGCGTGATCAGCCCGCTGGATCGGGCGGGTGACGCGAAGCATCCAGGTTCCTGACGGTGGCGATCGCCAGGTGCGGCGCTGGCTGCGCAGTCAGGCGACCGGGCCGCGCAGGTACATGCCGATGGCCACGCCGAGGAACAACACCATCCCCACCCAGTTGTTGGCCAGGAATGCCTTGAAGCACGCCTCGCGGTCGCGGTGGCGGGTGCGCCAGAGCTGGCTGGCGACGAGGGCGATGGCAATGACCAGGGCGGCGCTCCAGGGCCAGCCCAGTTGCAGTTGCTGGCCGGCGAAGTACATGGCGAGCAGGAAGGTGCCCTGGAGCATGGCGATGGCGACCAGATCCATGTCGGCGAACAGGATGGCGGTGGATTTGGAGCCCATGCGGATGTCGTCGTCGCGGTCGACCATGGCGTAGTAGGTGTCGTAGGCGGTGGCCCACAGGATGTTGGCCAAAAACAGCAGCCAGGCCAGTTTCGGCACTTGCCCGGTGACGGCGGCGAAGGCCATGGGGATGGCCCAGCCGAAGGCCATGCCCAGCCAGATCTGCGGCAGGTGGGTGTGGCGCTTGAGGAAGGGGTAGGTGGCGGCGAGGAAGGCGCCGACCACGGACAGCTTGATGGTGAGCGGGTTGGTCATCAGCACCAGCAGCAGGGCGGCGAGCAGCAGGCCGGCGAACAGCGCCAGCGCTTGCCGCGGCGTGACTTCGCCGGTGGCCAGGGGCCGGTGCCGGGTGCGTTTGACCTGGCTGTCGAGCCAGCGGTCGGCGTAGTCGTTGATGACGCAGCCGGCCGAGCGCATGACGATGACGCCCAGGGTGAAGATCAGCAGCAGGCCGAGCGGTGGCAAGCCTTCGGCGGCGGCCCACAGCGCCCACCAGGTGGGCCACAACAGCAGCAGGAAGCCGATCGGGCGGTCGAGCCGGCACAGGCGCAGGTAGGGGTCGGCGCGCTGGCGCCAGGTGCTCAGGGTGGCGAGCAGGTTGGCGATCTTGTCGTTGTAGTTATCGCGGGTTGCGTTGTCGACACGGTTCGTGGCGGTGCGCTCATTGCCTCGGGCTGATGCATTGTCGGTTGGCCGTGCAGCGGTGCGGGCGGGTGCCGCGCTGGCTGCCTGTGGATTTGCCTGCTCGCGCGCCGGCAGTGGTTGGGTGGTTGTTGCGGTTGGCGTCGACTTCGCGGCGGCGGATGCTGCTGCCGTGCCGGTTCCGGGAGCGGCACTCTTTCCGGCAGCGGATTTGGTCACAGCCGGATTGCCCGGGGCCACCGTTGCGGGCGCCGATGCATCTGGTTTGGCGGGCGCAGGCGGGGACGGTGATGCCTTCGCCGCGGCCGCTGAGACAGAAGCAGCCATCCCGGATCGAACCGGCGACCGCGCGGAGCTGGCCGTTTCCTGGCGTGCCGCCGCACCGGCGCCAGCAGCAGCGGCAACGGCGGGCGCGGACGCCTTGATGCGACGTGCGCGCTTGCTGGCAGCCGCCTTGGTTGCGGTCTTGCTCGCCGTCTTGCTCGCGCTCTTGGCCACGGCCTTGGCCGGCGCTTTGGCGGTCGCCTTGGCCGGAGCCTTGGCGGCGCTGGCGCTGGCAGTGGTGGCTTTCGCTGCGCGCTTGCGCGGTGCGCGTTTCTTCGCCGGAGGCGGTTTGTCCTGATCGTCGCTCATGCGGCCGATTCTAGCCGCCGACGCTGCCGGCGATCGCGACCGGTGCCACGGTCCCGGCGGCGGGCCGGTCGGAAACCGGGCCGGTGCCTGCGCCGGCGTATCCGGACAACGGGCCGGGACCAACACCCGCCCCGCGCCGGGTTCGGCCAATCAACCGGCTAGCCGGCAATCCGGCCGAGCAGCCAGTCGTCCACGCATGGACCGTGCTGGACAGTGCCGGGCCGCACCCGCCCCGCACCTTGCCCACACCGCGCCCCGCAATCCCGCCATCGACCGCGCCAGTACAATCGCGCCATGGATGTTTCGCATTTGCTTGATGAGCTCAACCCGGCCCAGCGCGAGGCCGTGGCGGCGCCGGCCGGCCACCTGTTGGTGCTGGCCGGTGCCGGTTCGGGAAAGACGCGCGTGCTCACGCACCGCATCGCCTGGCTGTTGCAGGTGGAAAAGGTGTCGCCGTATGCGGTGCTGGCGGTGACCTTCACCAACAAGGCGGCGGCGCAGATGCGCATGCGCTGCGACGATCTGGTCGGTGAGGGCACCCATGGCGCGTGGATCGGCACCTTCCACAGCATCTGCCATCGCCTGCTGCGCCAGCACTGGCGCGAGGCGCGGCTGCCGGAGACCTTCCAGATTCTGGATGCCGATGACCAGGTGCGCCTGGTCAAGCGGGTGATTGCCGGCCTGGGGCTGGACGACAGCCACTATCCGGCGCGGCAGGCGGCCTGGTTCATCAATGCCCAGAAGGATGAGGGCCGGCGCCCGGGCGATATCGAGCCGGGGCAGAACCCGACGCACCGTGCCTTGATTGATGTCTATGCCGCCTACCAGGAACAGTGCGACCGCCAGGGCCTGGTCGATTTCGCCGAGCTGCTGCTGCGCAGCCACGAGCTGTGGCTGAACCAGCCGGTGCTGCTGGAGCATTACCAGCGCCGTTTCCGCTGGCTGCTGGTCGATGAATTCCAGGACACCAATGCCCTGCAGTACGCCTGGCTGCGGGTGCTGGCCGGCGACAGCGCGCGGGTGTTCGCGGTCGGCGACGACGACCAGGCGATCTACGGCTGGCGCGGCGCGCGGGTCGAGAACGTGCAGCATTTCCTGCGCGATTTCCCCGAGGTGAAGGTGCTGCGCCTGGAGCAGAACTACCGCTCCACCGGCAATATTCTGGCGGCGGCCAATGCCGTGATCGCGCGCAATGCCGAGCGCATGGGCAAGAACCTGTGGACCGACGATGCCGAGGGCGCGCCGATCGATCTGTACGCGGCCTACAACGAACAGGACGAGGCCCGTTTCATCATCGAGCGGGTGCAGGCGCACATCACTGGCGGCGGGCAGCCGTCTGATTGCGCGCTGCTGTACCGCTCCAACGCGCAGTCGCGGGTGCTGGAGGAAGCGCTGGTGCAGGCGGCGATTCCGTACCGGATTTACGGCGGCCATCGTTTCTTCGAGCGCGCCGAGATCAAGGATGCGCTGGCCTGGCTGCGGCTGACCGGCAACCGCGATGACGATGCCGCGTTCGAGCGCGCCATCGCCACGCCCAACAGCGGCGTTGGCGAGCGCAGCCTGGAACTGCTGCGCCAGGCGGCGCGCAATGGCGAGGTGTCGCTGTGGCAGGTGGCCGCGGCAGCAAGCGGCCGGCGGGCACCGGATGGCGGACCGCCGCCACCGACGATCGCGGCGCGGGTGCGCAATGCCCTGTTCGCCTTCCTGGAGCGCATCGACCTGATGGCGGCCGAGAGCGCGGATCTGGATCTGCACGAGCGGGTCGACCATGTCATCGCCCGCTCCGGCCTGCGCCCGCACTTCAGCCGCGAAGGCCAGCTCAATGCCGAAAGCCGGCTGGAGAACCTGGACGAGCTGGTCAGCGTCGCCAGCCGCTTCCAGCTCAGCCCCGAGGACGAGGAAGCCGGCCTGGGCGAGCTCACCGCCTTCCTGGCCCATGCCACGCTGGAGGCTGGCGAGGCGCAGGGCAATCCCGGCGATGACTGCGTGCAACTGATGACCCTGCACGCGGCCAAGGGCCTGGAGTTTGCGCTGGTGTTCCTCACCGGCATGGAAGAGGGCCTGTTCCCGAGCCAGAAATCGATGGACGAGGATGGCCGCCTGGAAGAGGAGCGCCGGCTGGCCTATGTCGGCATCACCCGGGCGCGCGAGAAGCTGACCTTGAGCTACGCCGAGAGCCGGCGCCTGCATGGCGTGGAGACCTTCAACCGGCCCTCGCGCTTCCTGGCCGAGATTCCGCCAGAACTTCTGCATCCGGTGCGGCCGCGGGCCGAGCCGGTGGCTGGACGGCTGGCTGGCGCAGGCGGCGCCGGCCCGGCCTGGCTGGCGCAGGCATCGACCGGCAGCGATTTCAGCCTGGGCCAGCGCGTGCACCACGAGCGCTTCGGCAACGGCGTGATCGTCGATGCCGAAGGCTCGGGCAACCACGCCCGGGTGCATGTGCAGTTCGAGGACAGCGGCAGCAAGTGGCTGGTGCTGGCCTACGCCAACCTGCGCGCCGGTTGAGGCTCGTGCCGGCTTTCAACCGCAGCCAGGTCGGTGATCTGGATACACCCACGCTGTGCCGCGGCCGGTGGCTGGCGGCAGGCTCCGCCCTGCCGGCGCGTGTCGGCACCTGGGCTCTGACTGGAGTGACGGCATGAGCCGCAACACCCCGCTGTACCGCATCACGTTTTTAAGCCAGGGCAAGAGCATCGAGCTTTATGCCCGGCAGGTGTCGAGCAGTGAGCTGTGGGGCTTCATCGAGGTCGCCGAGCTGCACTTCGAGCCGGCCGGCGAGGGTCTGCTGATCGACCCGACCGAGGAGCGCCTGCGCGAGGAGTTCGCCGATACCCGCCGCCTGCACCTGCCGATGCACGCGGTGCTGCGCATCGAGGAAGTCGAGCGCCGCGGCGTATGCCGCATCCGCGATGCTGCCAGTGGCGACAAGGTGGTGCCGTTGCCGCTGCCCCGGTCTTGACCAGGTCAGGTCCGGTCCCGCTGCCATGTGATCGGGCCGCAGCCCAGGACCGGGCGGCTCAGTACAGATCGTAGGGATCGACATCCAGCGACCAGCGCACCCGGCGTGCCTGGCGCAGGCCGTGAATGGCCGGAATCCAGGTATCGAGCAGGGCGTGCAATGGCGGACGGCGGGCGGCTTCCAGCAGGACCTGGGCGCGGTGATGGCCGGCGCGGCGCGGCATCGGCGCGGGTAGCGGGCCAAGCCGTTCGACCTGCGTGGACTGCGCCTGGGGCAGGGCCAGGACGGCCTTAAAAAACGCGTCCAGGTGTTCAAGGTCGGCGGCCTCGGCGGCCAGCAGCGCCTGCTGCGAGAACGGCGGCAGGCCGGTGTTGCGGCGCTGCGCCAGTTCCTCGGCGGCGACGGCGGCATGGCCACCGGCCAGCCAGCGCAGCCAGAAGCCGTGCTGGGGCTGCCGGGTCTGCACCAGCACGGTGCCGGGCCGATCGCCGCGACCGGCCCGGCCGGCGACCTGGGTGAGCAGTTGCGCCATCGCCTCGGGCGCGCGGAAGTCGGCGCTGAACAGGCCGCTGTCGGCGTCGGCGACGATCACCAGGGTCAGCGCCGGCCAGTCGTGGCCCTTGGCCAGCAACTGCGTGCCGACCAGGATCGCCGGTTCGCCGCGGTCGATGTCGGCGACGGCGGCATCGAGCTGGGCGCCGGAGCCGACGCTGTCGCGGTCGATGCGCAGCACCGGTACCTGGGGGAAATGTTCCTGCAACTCGGCGTGGATGCGCTCGGTGCCGATGCCGCGGGTGAGCAGATCCGGGTGCTGGCAGTCGGGGCAGGCGTCGGGTTCGCGCCGGCGGTGGCCGCAGTGGTGGCAGAGCAGGGCATGCAGGCGCCGGTGCAGGGTCATGGCGCGGTCACAGCGCGGGCACTGGGCATGCCAGCCGCAGGCGGCGCAGGCGAGCATCGGGGCATAGCCGCGCCGGTTGCGGAACACCAGCGCCTGCTCGCCGCGCGCCAGGGTCTGGGTCAGGGCGGTCAAGGCCGCCGAGGCCAGGCCGGCCAGGGCCGGGCGCTGGCCACGCAGGTCGATCAGGCGCTGCTGCGGCGGCCGCGCTTGGCCGGTACGCCGAGGCAAAATCAGGCGCTGCAGCCGCTGTTCGTCGACCAGAGCCAGGCTTTCCAGTGACGGCGTGGCACTGCCTAGCAGCACCGGCACGGCCAGCGCCTTGCCGCGCACCAGGGCCAGGTCGCGGGCGTGGTAGCGGAAGCCGTCGCCCTGCTTGTAGGAACTGTCGTGTTCCTCATCGACGACGATCAGGCCGGCCCTGGGCAGCGGCGTGAAGATGGCCGAGCGGGTGCCGAGCACAACGCAGGGCTGGCCGCTGTCGGCCTGGGCCCAGACGCGCGCGCGCTCGCCGTCGGACAGCCCCGAATGCAGGGCCAGCACGGTCGCGCCCAGACGCTGGCGGTAGCGGCGCAGCGCCTGCGGCGTGAGCGCGATCTCGGGCACCAGCACCAGGGCCTGGCGGCCGGCGGCCAGCACCTGGGCGATGGCGGTGAGATAAACCTCGGTCTTGCCGCTGCCGGTGACGCCATCCAGCAGCACGCCGGCATAGGCATCGGCCTGGAGCAGGGCGGCCAGGTGTTCGCAGGCGATGCGCTGATCCGGATTCAGCGGCGGGCCGGCGATGGCCGGGGTCAGGTTCCTCGCCGGTGGCAGTTCCAGCGACTGCAACCAGTCGCGGCGCAGCAGACGCCGGGCGGCGGCACGCGCCGGCTCGCCAATCTGCGCCACCAGGTCGGCGACCGGCATCGGTCCGGCCTTGAGCGCGCCGAGCACGTCCCGGCCCGGACCCGGTCGCAGGCGGGCCTGTTCCAGGGCCTCGCTGCCGGCCGCACTCAGAGCGACCCCGGGACGGGTCAGCGCCGGCACCTGGCCGCCCCGGCGCAGCAGGGCCGGCAGGGCGGCGTGCAACACCTCGCCAAGTGGATGGTGGTAATAGGCGGCGGCCCAGCGCAGGCTGCGCCACAGCTCGCCGGTGAGCAAAGGTTCGCCGTCGAGCAGGGCCAGGGCGGGTTTCAGCGCCGGCGGTTTCGTGGCCGCATCGAGGCTCGCCGCTGTCGCCCGCGATTGCCCGCCACAGACCACGCCGACCAGTTCGCGCCGGCCAAATGGCACCCGCACCCGGCAGCCGGCCAGCGCGGCTGGATCGGCCTGCTCGTGGCCCGCCGCCGGCAGGTAATCGAACAGGCGCGGCAGCGGCACCGGCACCGCGACCTGCCACAGCCAGCGGCTCACCGCGTGGCACCGCCGCTTGCCCGGCTTGACAGGGCCGGCGGTGCGGGGTGTCCTGCGTTAGCGCGCCTTGTTCCTGCTCCGGTGCAGCTTCCGGCCCTAAGCCCATGCTGTGCAAACGATTCTCGGCTTATCCACACAAGCTGTGGATATCTGTGTGGATGAAGCGGGGCAAAGCGCTCGCCGGGCCCCATCCATGCGGCCTGCCGGTCGCCTTGATCAAACTTTAACCAAAATGAAATGGGCTTGTAAAACAGCATCTTGCGTGGCCTCATGCGATCCTTGCAGGAACAGTGTTGCGGAACTGGCGGTCGCTGCGGCAAGCCGCTCTGCCGCTGTGCACAACAGGCCCGGGTCGGTATGTGACCCCGGCCTCATTGTTGCGGCGCGGGTGGCGCCGGCAGCGGCCTGAGAATGCGCCTGTGGGCCCGGACAGCCGCGCCGAAACGCGCCAGCCCCTCCTGGCGCATGGCCGGCGCGTGCCGCTGCAGGTAGGCGTCCAGGGCGCGGGCATCGGCCAGCCGGTAGCGCACGCAGTAGTCCACGCGCCCGGCCTGCGCCGGATCCTCCACCCGCCAGAGCCGGGCCTGGAGAAAGCCGGGCAGGGCCAGCAGTTGCGCGATGTGTGCCTGCAGCCAGGCCAGGTAATCGTCGGCGATGTCCGCCGCCACCGACAGGTTGACCTCGTAGTCGACGCTGCCCGAGCGCCCGGGCCGGCCGCTGGCCTGTGCCTGGCCGCTCATACCGACATCACGCCGATCATCAAGGCGATGACGGCGGCGGCGACCAGCATCAACAGGTAGAGCACGGCCAGCACGCTGAACTTGAGCAGGGTCGCCGGCCAACCCTGGCCGTAGATGCGCTTCTGGGTCAGCAGCAGGTGGATCACGATCCACACCGGCAGGGCCGTGATCAGCACGCCGGTGGCGGCGGCCACCCAGGCATGGGCCATCTGCCAGCGCGCCAGCATGGCCAGCAGCACCATCATGATCAGGCCCAGGGCGATGGCGCTGTGCCCGTGCAGGGCGACCAGCAAATGTTCCAGGTACAGCCGGCGGCGGAACAGATACGCCAGCTTCAACAGCACCGCGAACAGCGGCGGCATGAAGAACAGCACATACGGGGCGATCTGGAACATCTGCCGCATCAGCAGGTGGCGGTCATGGCTGATGCGCACCAGATTGTGCCGCAGGCGCTCACTGGCGGCTTCGGCGCTGCCATGCAGCCACTGCGGCAGCCAGTCCGGTGGGCTGAAACCGTCCCTGTCGGGTGCGTCACCGGAGTGCTCGATGGACAAGCCCGGGCTTTCGGGCAGCACCGGCTGCAGGGCATCGGCCAGTACGGCACGGCGCTCACGCTCGGGCAGCCAGGCCAGCACCTGTTCGACCCGCGCATGATCCTCGGGCAGGGGTGCCAGGGTGGCGTTGACCTGGCTGCTGGCCAGGCTCAGGCTGAGCTGGACCACGATCAGCAGGACGATGATCAGGAACAGGAACAGGCGTACAGGCGGCACCTGGCGCACGCGCCGGCCGGCCAGGTAATCCCGGCTCAGCCGGCCGGGACGCAACAGCAACGGGCCGATGCTGTTCCACAGGCGGCCGTCGAGGCTGAACATGGTGGCCATGAAGTCGCCCAGCCAGCCCGGTAACGGCCGGACCATGCCCTTGATCGGCTGGCCGCAGGCATGGCAGTGCGGGCCCAGCAGCGGGGCCTGGCAGTTGCCGCACAGCTCGCCGGGCCGGTGGTTGGGCCGGGCAGGTGGCGCCGTGGCGGCGTGATCGGGGCCGGGCGCTGCGGCTGGCTGCGTTGGCGGTTGTGCCGGTTGTGCCGGTTGGGTTGCTGGCTCGGCGGCGGCTTCGGGCGCCGTTCCTGCGCCGGCCGACGCCGCCGGCCCGGCAGCCGGGGCGGCGTCCTGCACGGGCCGGCGGCCGCGGTCTTGATTCGGGCCTTGGGCCGGGTCCTGGGCTGGGTCCTGGGGCGGCGTCTGCGGCGGTTGCGGCCCGGCAGCCCCAGTGCCGGCCGGCGCTGTCGAATCGGGACGGCCTGGCGGCCTGGTGCCCTGCTCGCCGCCGCCAGCGTGGGCTGGATCGTAGGAATCAGGTGCTGGGTTTTCCGGCACGGTCATGGCAGCGGAGCCTGCAGGCAGTGGGCGCAGGCCCTGGCGCCGGCGCGTGTCGGGAAGGATTCGGAGGCAGCGGCCGATGCTCTGGCTGCGCGGGCTGAAACCGCGCCAGCAGGGGGCTGGGGTGGGGTTCCCTCAGCCCGGATCGACTCCGGCTGACGGCTGCTCAGAACTCGGACTTGCGTTCCCGCGACAGTAGCAGGTGCATGCCTTCGGCGGGAGTGATCTGGCCGCGCAGGGCGCGATGGACCAGATGGCTGATCGGCAGTTCGACGCCGGCGCCTTCGGCCAGGCGCATCACTTCTTCGGCGGTGCCGACGCTTTCCACCACCTGGCCGATCCGGGCCATGGCCTGGGCCAGGGGCAGGCCTTCGCCCAGGTGCAGGCCCAGGCGCCGGTTGCGCGACAGGTCGCCGGTGCTGGTCAGCACCAGATCGCCCAGCCCGGCCAGACCCATCACCGTTTCGGCCTGGCCGCCCAGGGCCAGGTTCAGGCGCAGCATCTCGGCCAGACCGCGGGTGATCAGGCCGGCGCGCGCATTCAGGCCCATGCCCATGCCATCGGAAACACCGATCGCCACTGCCAGCACGTTCTTCATCGCCCCGCCCAGGCCGGCGCCGATCAGGTCGTTGCCGGTGTAGGCGCGAAAGCGCGGTGAATGCAGCACTTCGGCGACCTGGTGGGCGAAGTCCTCGTCCAGCGAATGCACGGTGACCGCGGTGGGCAGGTCCTGCACCACCTCGCGGGCGAAGGACGGGCCGGTGATCGCGGCCAGCGGCCGCCCGGGGCCGAGCACTTGCGCAGCAACCTCATGCAGGAAGCGGCCGGTGCCCGGTTCCAGGCCCTTGCTCGCCCAGGCCACGCCGGCATCGGCCGGCAGATGCCCGGCCAGCGCCCGCACCATGTCGGCAAAGCCGTGGCTGGGAGTGACCACCAGGGCGATCCGGCACTGGCTCACGGCCAGCGCAAGATCCGCCTGGTAGCGAAGGCTTTCGGGCAGGGCCAGGCCGGGCAGATAGCGCTGGTTGCAGCGCGTGTGCGCCATCTGCTCCAGTTGCCCGGCATCGCGCCCCCACAAGGTGGTGGCGACGCCGTTGCGGGCCAGCAGGGCGGCCAGCGCCGTGCCCCAGGAGCCGGCGCCCAGGACAGTGACCGGCCCGGCCGGTCGCTGTTCGTTGTGGCTACCGGCCTTGCCGGCCGGCTCCCCTGCCATGGCCCGACGGGCCTCAGTTGCTGCTGTCGGCCGGCGCCTGCGCCGGGCTGCCGGCAGCCTGCTCTTCGGACCGGCGACGCATCTGCTCGGCGAACAACTGGTCGAAGTTGATCGGCTGCAGCACGAACGGCGGGAAGCCACCGTTCATCACCAGCTCGCTGATGATGCTGCGGGCATACGGGAACAGGGTCTGCGGGCAATAGGTGCCGAGCACGGACTGCAGGCCACGCTCGTCGAAGCCGGCCAGGCCGAAGATGCCGGCCTGCTTGATCTCGGCCAGGAACACCACTTTCTCGGCCAGTTCGCAGGTCAGGGTCACGCCCAGGACCACTTCGAAGGTGTCATCGCTGATCCGCTCGACGCGCTGGTTGAGCTCGAGCTTGAACTGCGGCTGGCCCTGCTCCTGGAACACCTGCGCGCCACCGGGCACCTCGAAGGAGGCGTCCTTGAGGTAGATCTTGTGGATGGTGAGCTGTGCCGCAGAAGGCTGCGCCGGGGTGCCGGCGGCCTGGCCGTTGCCGACCGGGTTCTGGTTGGACATGGGAAACGTACTCCTGAAGGTTGATGCAAGAAAAATGGCGGAACCGGCGGCCAACAAGGGCCGGCTGCGGTAGCGCCGCGGATTATCCCACAAGCCCGTGACGCGGACCTGCCGGCCCATGGCAACCACGGACGCAGCGGCGGCGGGCCGGTGAGGACGGTGAGGCCAGGCGCAGAGCCGCCGGCCGGGTTGTCGGGCAGTTCAACCAGGGCCAGCCCGGGTCAGCGCTGACCGGTGACGGCCAATGATTAGCCTTGCCACTCTATAGCTATGGGATCGGGCAGATCCTGCTCAGGCCTTGCCGCGGGTCAACGGCAATTCGGCGGTCTGCCACTGCTGGACACCACCGCCCAGGGTGCTGACCCGGGTGAAGCCGGCCTTGAGCAGGCGCTTCGCATAGCCGCCGCTGCTCATGCCGCTGCGGCACACCACCACCACCGGCCGCTCGCGGACCTTGGCCAGATCCTTGTTTTCCGGATCGAACTGGCTCGGTGCGATATGCCGGCTGCCGGGGATATGGGCCTTCTGGTAGTCGGCCAGGGGGCTGACATCGATCACCAGGGCGTTCTCGCGGTTGATCAACAACGTCAGTTCCGCCGGTGTCAGTTCCTGGTAGCCACGGGTGAAGCGGGCGAACAGGGTGGCGAGCAGAAACACCCCCAGGCCGGCGAAGATCAGCACCAGAAAGAGGTTTTCAGCAACGAATTCGGGCAAGCGTTCCATAGCCGGCGATTATCGGCCATGTGCTGGCGCACTGCCAGCGGCAGCGAGCGCCAGCAGCGCCGTCTGCAAGTCGGCGGTCATCGCCGAGCCGGCGACATGCCGGTGCGCAAAGCCCAGTTCCCCGGCCAGGTCGGCCAGGCGCTGGCTGGCCAGGATCAGCGGCAGTTGCCGGCGCCAAAGATCCAGCCGCTGCGCCGGCAGCACCTGCACCAGGCGCTCGAGCATCCGGCCGCTGGTGACGATCAGCGCCGTGCGGGCGCGGTCGGCCGGCACCGCTGCCAGTCGCCGAGCCGGCAATCGGGCCGGCAGGCGCTGATAGACATGCAGCTCGTGCACCTGGGCGCCGCGTTCGCGCAGGCTGGGCGCGAGCAGGCCGCGGCCATGCGGCGCGCCAACCAGGGCCAGGCTGCCGTCGTGTGGCGCCGCCAGACCGGGCAGGGCGAGCAGGCCCTCGCTGTCGTAGCTGCCGGCGGGAATGGCCACCGGCGTGATGCCGTGCCCGGCCAGAATGGCGGCGGTGCCCGGTCCGGGCGCGAACACCTTGCCCTCGGCGGCGGCTCTGGCCAAGGCGCCATCGGCAGCGAACAGTTCGGGTAATTGCTGCCGGGCAAAACGCACCGAGGCCGGGCTGGTGAACAGCCAGTACCGGGTTGTCGCCACCGCATCGCGGTCGTTGCGGTCAATAGCGCGGGCGCGCAGTTGCAGCAGCGGCAGGTTGCGCATGCCGGCGCCGTTGCGCTGCAGCCAGCGCCGCAACTGCCGGGCCTGGCCGGCCGGACGCAGGCTGATCACCAGCCAGCCCTGGAGCAGGCTCGGGGTCAATATCGGCGCGACGGGTCGGGCGCGGCGGCTGGTGTCGGCGTCGTGGCCGTCGCGGTTATTTCGTTCGACATCATGGTCCATCGGGCCATTATCACCGTGACCGCGCCGACGGCGACAGCGCCGGCCGCCGGCGGTTTTCTGGTCGCCGTCGCCATCGGCAGCCCCAAGGTCTGGCTTGACCGTCCGCCGGTGGCCGGCCAAAGTCGCAGCGGTTCCGGAACCGACGAGGCTTCTGTTCTGGCCGCGACCGGGTCGCGGCTGCTGGCCGGCAAGCGCACACTCAACCCTTGGCGCCGCGGTTTCCCGCCTCCCATCCAACCCTGACGAGTAGCCCATGACCCCGGCGCAACTGCAGCAGTTCATGCTCGACACCATTCCCATGGCGCGGGCGATGGAGTTGGCGATCGACCGTTTCGATGGCGACCAGCTCATCTTGAGCGCACCGCTGGCGGCCAACAGCAACGACAAGGGCTGTGCCTTCGGCGGCAGCCTGGTTTCCCTGATGACCCTGGCCGGCTGGTCGTTGGCCAACCTGTTGCTGGGCGACGATGCCGCATCGGCGGAAATCTATGTCCAGGACAGCCAGGTGCGCTATCTGGCGCCGGTGTGGGAGCGGCTGGTGGTCCAGGCGAGGTTGGCACCGGGCCATGACGCCGAGGAGTGGCGCGGCACCTGGCTGCGCCATGGCCGCTCGCGCCTGGCCGCCGAAGTCGTCTGCCGGCTCGCTGATGGCAGCGTCGCGACCACCCTGGCGGCGCGCTTCGTCGCCATTGATCCACGCCGGCGCCGACCGGTCGCGGCAGCCGCGAGCCAGGCCACGGCCGGGCAGTAAGCGAGTTGCTGCAATAGGATCGGCTCGCGGCGGGCGCCGGCCGTTGCCGCGACTTCATGACGTTCCTTGACCGTCACCGCGATCCGCTTGCCGAATGGTGGATTCGAGCGCGCCGCCGGCGCTTGATCAGCGCCACTGCGGCCAGGACCAGCGCCGCCAGCAGCCCGACTGCGCCCCACAGCATTGCCCGGCTGATGCCCAGTGTTTGCATCAGCAAAGCCAGTTTTCCCTGCACCATCACTGGCGGCGCCACGTCCAGTTCCGCATCGCTGACCTGCCGCCCGGCCAGGAAGCCGGCGATGTGCGCGGCGATGTCCGGGTTGCCCAGCCACAGTTCGTGGTCATGGCTGGCGTTGGCCACGCGCAGGTGGGCGGCAGCGCTGAAGCCGGGCAACAGCGCCTGCGCATTGGCCGGCGGCGTGCGGCCATCGAGCGTGCCGCTGACCAGCAGCGCCGGAACATCGCTGTGCAGCGGCGCGCGGAAGGCCTCGCCCAGATCGATCAGGCCCAGGCCATCGCCGATCATCGGAAAAGGGAAATTCAGCGCATCGCCGAACAGGCTGTCGTGTGCCTGCGCCTGGGCCAGGGCGCGGCGATGCGGGCTGTGTCCGGAGGCCAGTTCCATCGCCAGCGGCATCGCCCGGAACTGGCCGAGCTGGTCGCGCACGGCAAGCACCAGGGTGGCCAGCAGGTCGTAGTCGCCCTGGTCGGCGGTGCGCAAGCTCAGGGGCAGCATCTGCTGTGTGGATCGGCGTCCGAGCGCGGCCGCGATCGCGAGCTGCGCGTCGAAGGCGCCCAAGGTCACTTCCCGGCCCCGGTGCATCAGGCTGCGGCCCTGGCCGGGTTCCTGGCGCAGCCTGGCCAGCACGCGGCCGGTCATGTCGGTCAGATCGTCGAATCCCTGCTCGCGGGCGAAAACTGAAAGGTCGGCGAGCAGGGTGTCGGCGGCCAGCGGAAGTTTCAGGGTGTGGTCTGGCCCTTCAACGCCGATCAACACCACGCGCTCGATGCCGGCAGCGTGCAGGCGCAAGCTTGCCAGCGCCAGGTGGCTGCCGTAGCTCATGCCCCACAGGCTGATTTTTGGCACGCCAAGCGCGCGCCGCAGGTCGTCCAGGTCGGCGGCACTTTCCGCGCTGGTATAGGCGGCCAGATCGACGCCCTCATCGCGCCAATGGGCGATGCAGCGGGCGGCGGTGTCGCTCAGTGCCGCCAGCGCGACTTCGCGCTGCAGTGGCCGGCCGTCGTCGAAGCGAGCGCTGTGCGGGCATGCGGGCGGCGGCTCGGACAGCCCGGTGCCGCGCTGGTCGAACAGCAGAACGTCGGTTTCGCGCCGTACCTGGTCGAACACCGGCCAGTGCGGCCCGCGTGCGGTGCCGACGCCGGAACCACCCGGACCACCAGCCAGATAGACCACCGGTGCCGCGCTGGCATCGCCACCGGTGGCCGGCAGGCGCACCACGCGCAGTTTCAGCCGCGGGCCGTCTGCCCGGTCGCGCCGACGCGGCACTTCCAGAAACGCCACTTCGGCGTCGAATGTGCCGTGGCCTTCGGTCTGGAACTCGTAGGCTGCGAACGCCAGCGTTGTATCCGGTGTGTCGGCGCCGGTCGCAGGCATCGGCGCCATCATCACTGCCAGCATGCAGGCCGCCAGCCAATGAAGCGCCAGTGGCAACGGGCGCGAGCTCAGTTTGGAAGTTTCGTCAAGGCAAGTGGACATGATCGATTCCAGCAGGAGGCAGGTGTGCGGCAAGCATCCATGCTGCCGCCGGGCGCGGCACGCGCCGGTCCGGTCAACGGCTCCAGACGGGGGGCGAATGGCTCCGCGCCGCCGCTACGATGTCAGGCATGACGACCACGAAGATCCTGGCCGCCCCGGCCGTGCTGGTGCTGGTGATCGCTGCCTGGCTGTTGGCGTCCTCGCCCGCGCCGGTGGTGCAGCAGGTGCTGTCGGCCGAGATGGCGCCTGCCGCGATGCCGGTGTCGGGTGGTCTGCCGCAGCAGCCGGCGCAGGATCTGGACTGGCAAGCGCTCGATGCCGGCGTGCTGGCCGGATGGCGCGATCCGCATTGGCTGCGCTGGCGCCTGTCCGCGCCGGCGAACGATGCCGGCCGCCTGCTGCACCTGTCGCTGCGTGCCGCCAGCCAGCCGTATTGGAACGGGCAGCCGCTGGCGGCCAACGGCGCCGTCGGACGCAGCAAGGCCGAGGAACAACCCGGGCTGATCGATATCGTCCGCGTGCTGCCGCCATCCGGACACGCCGGGGCCGACGAACTGATCGTGCTCGCCTCCAGCCAGCATCAGTGGCTGCGCATGGGCAGCACCGATGCCGCCGTCCAGATCGTCTCGGTCGAAGGGCCATCCGTTCTTCGGCCGGCGCCTTGGCTGATCGTGTTCTTTGCCGCCGGCGCGCTCGCCGCCGCCGGCCTGTATTTCCTGGCGGTGCAACGCGGGCAGCCGCGTGCGCACGGCGCGGCGTTGTTGCTGGCCCTGGGCGCCGTCGGTCTGGCGCTGCCGGTGGTCGAAGGCTGGCGCCCGCTGTTGGGCTATGCCTATCCCTGGCACGGCCTGCGCATGTTCGCGCTGCTGGCGCTGCATGTGGCGGCAGCGCTGCTGTTGCCGGCCTATCTGGCGCGCAGCTTCGATGTTGAGGTGCCGATCTCGGCACGCATCGTCTATCTGGCAACGCTGGCGGCGGTCGTGGCCTTTCTGCCCAGCTTCGATGGCCGCGGAGCCGCCGTTTTGCTGCTCAGCCTGCTGGCTTCGGCAAGGCTGCTGTGGCGCGCGCAGGGCGAACACGAGCAACGCCGGCCGATCCTGGTGCTGATGCTGGCCGGTGCGCTGTCGATGCCGGTCGTCGGCCGCACCTTCCTGGACGGGCCGTATTTCCTGCTGCTGGCGGTGCTGATGGGGTTCCTGCTGCTGTGCCATGCCGAGCGGCTGCGCACGCTGGACCGGCACAACGCGCGGCTGCGCGAGGAGCGTGCCCAGCTCGCGTTGCAGCTTCTGCAGCGTGGCATCCAGCCGCATTGGCTGATGAACACGCTGACCTGCCTGCAGGAGCTGATCGAGCAGGCGCCGTCGCGTGCCAGCCGCCTGGTCGAATCGCTGGCCGAACAGTTCGATCGCCTGCGCGAGAGCAGTCGCCACGCGCTGGTGCCGCTGGCCGACGAGCTGGCCCTGTGCCGCAATCACCTGGACATCGTCGGCCAGGCCTTGGGCCAGCCGATCGGTTTCGAGGTCGACGCCGACGACATCGACGACATGGATTTTCTGCTGCCACCCGGGGTGCTCCACGCCCAGGTCGAGAATGCGCTCACCCATGCCGGCGCCAGCGCCTGCACGCAGCAGCCGTTGCGCTTGCGCGTGCATCGCGAGAACGGGCGCCGGGTGCTGGAACTGCACAGCCCGCGTGGCCACGCGGCGCATCGCGGCCAGGGCACGGGCAGCCGCTACATCCAGGCCAGCCTGGCCGCCGCCTTCCCCGACCGCTGGCACTTTGCCCAGGGCGCCGACGATGCCGGCTGGTGCGGCCGGATCGAGCTGGCATGCGCATCCTGATCGTCGAGGACGAACCGCTGATCCGCGAGCGCCTGTTGCGCATGTGCGGCGAACTGGCGCAGGGACGGGCGCGCTTCGACGCGGTCGCTGATCTGGACCTGGCTGGCGACCGGCTGCAGCGCAGCCTCTACGACGGCCTGCTGCTGGACCTGAACCTGGCCGGCGAGGACGGCTTCGAGCTGCTGCGCCAGGCGGTGGCCGGGCGCTATCACTGCGTGGTGGTATCGGCCCATCGCGAGCGCGCGCTGCAGGCGTTCGAGCACGGCGTGCTCGATTTCGTCGCCAAACCGTTCACCCGCGAACGCCTCGGCCTGGCCCTGGAGCGCCTGCTCGATGCCGCCCGTTATCGTCCGGGACTGGCGCGCTACCTGGGCATCTGGCGGGCCCAGGGCACGGCCCTGGTGGAGCTGGCCGAGGTGCTCTGGATCCGCGCCGACGGCGACTACAGCCAGGTGCGCCTGCTCGATGGCCGCAGCGAACTGCACGACAAGCCGCTGGCTGCGCTGACTGCCGTGTTGCCGCCTGATTTCGTCCGCTGCCACCGCTCCTGCCTGGTCAATCTGCGCCATGTCCGTTCACTGCATGCCGGCTCGGGCAGCCGCTACTGGCTGGTGCTGGCCAATGGCAAGGAACTGGCGGTCGGGCGCGCGCATGTTTCCGCCCTGCGCCGGGAGCTTGGCATCGGTTGAGGCGTGCGCTGTCGTGGCCTCGTTTATCGGCAATAATCAGCCGCTCCCCGGATCAGGAGCCATGCATGACCGCCCGCCTTGCCCTGTTGTTGACCGTTGCACTGCTGGCCGCCTGCGGCGGTGTCGGCACCGAGAAGAACCGCATGGAGGAAACCCTCTACCACTACGCCGGCGCCGTGCGTTGGGGTGATGTCGAGCAGCTCCTCGCCTTCCAGGACCCCGAAGTACTCAGCGAAGCACCGCCCGAGCGCCTGACCCTGGAGCGCTGGCGGCAATGGCAGGTGACCGGATACCGGGCCCGCGGCCGCGAGCCGCAGCCTGATGGCAGCATCGTCCAGTACGCCGAGATCGACCTGGTCAACCGCCATACCCAGCAGGGCAGCGTGCTGCTCGATCGCGAGCGCTGGCGCTACGACGAGGACGCGCGGCGCTGGTGGCTGATGTCCGGCTTGCCGGATCTGGATGCGCGCTCGGATCCGTAGCGGCGCTGATGGCGGCTTCGGTGGCGGCGACAGAGCCGGCTACGGCACCGACAACGGTCCGGGCCCTGAATCACGCCGCGCGCACTGTCTGATCGTTGCCTTTGCCGCACTGCGGCCAGGGCATCCGGGCTACACTGCCCGATCGCATCCTTATCTACTGCGACCATGTCGATGGCTGACAAAAAATCCCGCAAGGACACGAAATCGGACCCGGCAACGCCGGCCGTCGACGGCCCGGCAGATCAGCCGGCGCCGACATCAGCGCCTGCCTCGGCGGACGCGGCATCCGATGCCGCGGCAGTGACTGCGCCGCCAGCGGCCGCCGACGGGGCGACATCGAGCGCAGATTCCAGGCCGACGTCCAGCGCCGCAGCCGGCGCCGCAGCCGGCGCCGCATCCAGCCCGGATCCCAAGCTCTCGGCGCCGGCGGGATCGACCGCGTCTGCGGCCGCGTCGGCGCCGAAAGCGCCGCCGCGCACGCCGCCAGCATCGAGCGCCAGCACGCCGGCGCGCCGCTCCGGTGGCGGGTTTCTGGCGTTGCTGATCGCGATCCTGGCCGCGGCCCTGGGCGGTTATGCTGCCTGGCGCGTGGTCCTGCTCGAACGCGCCGACGGCAACCGTTACAGCAGCCTGGGCCAGCAACTGGATGCGCTGGATGTCCGCGTCGCCGATACCGATCGCCGGGCCGCGCGCAGCAATGAACTGGCCGCCACCCTGCGCGAACAACTGGGCGAGAACGAGCGCCTGCACCAGCGCATGCGCGAGGATGTGCTGGCCCTGGCCGACCGCAATGCCCGCTCCGAATCCCTGCTCGCCGAGATGGCGCGCGGCCAGCGCTCGGCGCGCCAGCAACTGGCCCTGGCCGATGCCGCCGCCCTGATCAGCCAGGCCGAATTGCGCCTGCGCCTGTTCGTCGATCGGGCAGGCGCCGGCAGTGCCCTGGCCCTGGCCGAGGACAACCTGGCCCGGGTTGGCAACGAATACGCCGATCTGCGCCATGCCGTGGCCAGCGCGCGCTCGGAGCTGGCCGATGATCCGCGGCCGTCGTCGGCAGCCTTGCTGCGTGAGCTGGATAGCATCGCCGCGGCCCTGGCCGGCCTGGCCATCCGCATCGAGCGGCCGGTCGAAGGCAGCGCCGTTGCCGGCGCCGGTGGCTGGTGGTCACGCCAGTTCGCGCGCCTGGATCGGCTGGTCTCGATCCGGCACGAGGACGAGGCGGTCAGCGGCGCGGTGATGCCGAGCCGGGACGGCGTCCGCCGGGCACTGGACCGGGCCCGTCTTGCAGTACTGGAAAACGATTTCGACAGCCTGCCCGAAGCGCTGCGCACCCTGCGTGCGGCCCTGGTCGGTTGCTGCGAGGCGGAAACCACGAGCGCGCCGCTGCAGCGCCTGGACCGCTTGCTGGCCCTGGACTGGCTGGCACCGCTGCCGGATCTGTCGGCGCTGCGCTTGCGCCTTGAAGACCAGGCCACGATCCAGCAGTTGCCGGCCGCGACCCCAGAATCAGATGCATCCGGCGCAGCCGGCGCGACGCTGCCGGGCCCGGATGACGACACCGGTGACAACGAACAGGAGGGCGGGTCATGAGCATGAAGTGGTTCCTGCGCATCGTGCTGATCGTGGCCGTGCTGGTCCTGGGCGCGCTGCTGTGGCAATGGCTGGTGGCCGATCCGGGCCTGGTGCAGATCCGCGTGCGTGGCTACGTGATCGAGACCACGGTGGTGGTGGCGGTGGCCGCCTTGCTGTTGTTCATTGCCGCTTTGTGGCTGCTGGCCTGGCTGCTGCGCGCGCCGCTGCGCTGGCTCGCCGGTCGCCGTCAGCGGCGCACCCGGCACGCCTTCGCCCAGGCCGAACTGCGCTTGCGCGAAGGCCATTGGGCCAGGGCCGAGAAACTGTTCCTGCGCGCGGCCGAGGACAGCGACTTCCGCGTGCCGGCCTTGCTCGAAGCTGCCCAGGCGGCGCATACGCGCGGCGATGACGCTCAGGCCCAGACCTATCTGACCCAGCTTCTGGATGATCCGGAAGGGCGCCGCCTGGTGGCACTGGAACGCGCCCGCGAAGCCCAGGTGGCCGGACAGCCCGAGCAGGTGCTGCAGCACCTGGAGCCGCTGGCGCCGTTGCCGCCGCAGGGCCATCTGCTGCGCCTGGAAGCGCTGCGCCGGATGACCGGGCGTTCTCCCGATGCCCTGCTTGAACTGGCCGAATTGCAGCGCAACCAGGCCGTCGATGCCCGGCAACTGGCCGGCCTGGAGCGCGGCCTGATCATCGATGCCATCGACGAGGCCACCGACGGCGCCGCCCTGGTCCGGTTCTGGGATGGCGTGGCGCGCCCGCACAAGCGCGACCCCGAATTCATCCATGCCTATGCCCGGCGCAGCAACCAGTTGTCGGTAGCCGATCCAGCGGCGCTGATCGAAGCCCAGTTGCGCCATGACTGGAATGATGATCTGGCCCGGCTCTACGGCCAGCTCGACCAGCCCGAGCCGGCCCGGCGCCGGCGCCAGGCCGAGCAGTGGCACAAGACACATGCCGACAGCGTCGGCTTGAACGTCGCCCTGGCACGGCTGAATCTGGCTCTTGGCGAGCGCCACCAGGCCCATGACTACCTGGACCGTGCCCTGGCCGTGGCCAATGACGCCGAAGCCTGGGAACTGCTCGGCGAAGCCTGCCGGCAGCAGCCCGAGCGTGCACGTGCCGCCCTGGTCAATGCCCTGCGCGCGCAGCGTGGCCTGCCGGCTTTGGCCATGCCCGGCGACGAGTCACAGGATGAGCGCCTGGGCCTGTTCAGTGTTGCCGAGGAACGCAGCGAGCACGGCGTGCCGCGCCTGCCCGACAGCGGCAGCCGCTGACGGTTGTGGCGATCAGACCCGGCGGCCAACGCGCCGGCGCTGCCAGGCCCTGATCCCTCGCTGCTGGAGCATCGGCCCTGAGCCGACGCCGGTCCAATAAGTCATGGCGGTCGATGGCTCCGGCTCTGTGGAGGTTTCCGCCTCCGCCACGGCGCATTTGCGCTCCAAGCGGATGCGCCACTGAGCGCTGCATCGGCCAACGCCAAGCGCGCACTCGCTGAGCGCCCGGCCGGTGTATCGTCGCTGTTCCGATTCAGCCGACCCGACCCGAGGCCCTGCCATGACCGTTGCTCACTGGTGCATCCTGATCGCCGCCCTGCTGCCCTATGTCTGGACCCTCATCGCCAAGCGCTCGCCTGGCGGCGCCGGGCGTTTCGACAACAGCGCGCCGCGTGAATACCTGTCCCGCGTCCAGGGCATGGCGGCGCGGGCAAACTGGGCCCAGCTCAATGCTTTCGAAGCCTTCGCGCCATTCGCCGCTGCCGTGCTGATCGCCGAGAAGGTTGGTGCCAGCCAGGCCAGCATCGACACCGTGGCGATCGCTTTCATTCTTGCCCGCGTCGGCCACGGCCTGTGCTACCTGGGCAATCGCAGCCTGTTGCGCAGCCTGGTCTGGGCAATCGGCTTTGCCTGCGTGATTGCCCTGTTCGTGCTCGCCGCCCGCGCCTGATCGGCACGGCCCGGCCCGGAAGGCCCTCAGTCGCCGGGCAGCGCGGTGGCCGCGGCCAGGATCGGCGCCAGCCAGGCCGCATACTGGCGGCCCGACGGGTGCAGGCCGTCACTGGCGAACATGGCCGGATCAGCGCCGCAGCGGCGCGAGATGCCGGTGATGTCGACATGGGCGATGCCGCGTTCCCGGCAAAGCTGCATCTGCGCCGCGTTGTAACGGTCGATGGCGGCGGCGATGGCCGGCCGGCCGCGAGCGTCATTGCCGGCGAAGGCACTGACGCTCCAGTCCGGGATCGAGACCACCAGCAAGCGGCGATGATCGCCGCCGGCGAAATCGATGCCCAGGTCCAGCAGACGGTTGAAGCCGGCCAGATGCGTGTCCAGATGATGATCGCGGTACTGGTCGTTGACGCCAATCAGCAGGCTGACCAGGCCGTAGGGCGTGGCCGCTCCAGCCCGCCGGCCATTGTCGTCGGCCAGGGCCGACAGCAGTTCGGCCGCGGTCCAGCCGGTGCGGGCGACCACCACCGGCGCTGCCTCGCCGATCCGTTCAGCCAAGGCCTCGGCCAGCAGCCAGGGCCAGGTCTCGGCGGCCGCGACGCCCTCGCCGATGGTGTAGGAATCACCCAGGGCCAGATAGCCGCGTGCGCTGGTGGTCGGCTGGTCGTGGTCGGCAGGTTGCGCGGCAGTGGCGTTCATCTCGCTTCCATGGCTGGGTGGTTTGGCGCCCGGCACGCGTTGCAATCACAGCTTGGCCCGGGACGCTGATGGAAACCCGGCCTTCCGGATATGTCTACTGTTGTGGCTGCCGTCGTTGTCGCGGCAACGGCGCAGGGTAAACTTCGCGCCATGCGATTGTCGCCCATCCGCTCCCGCGTATCCGTGTCGAGGCCGGCCGCAGTCGCCGTTGACCTGGCGGGCGCTGGCGCCGTTGCCGCCCATGCCCGGCGCGGCCGCCAGCGCTGTCCGGTCCGGCCGGGCCGATCGACGCTGCGGCCATGAACAAACCGACCGGCAACAGCCCCGCGTCTGGCGGCAACGACGACACCGGCGGCAGCGGTGTCAGCGAACCCGGCCACGGCCTGCATGGCATCGGCTGGCCGCTGGATCAGCCTTTGCCGGAAATGGCCGCTGGCGAGCGGCTGGTGCGGGTGATCGAGCAGCACCGCACCGCGCTGCGGGTGCATGATGGCCAGCGCAGCCACCGCACCGGCTACGCGCGCCTGCTGTCCGGGCAACGCCACGGCGAAAGCGTTGATGGTGCCGAGCGCCCCGGCGTCGGCGACTGGCTGCTGGCGGCCAGCGACAAAGGCGGCCTGCGCCTGCTGCAGCGCTTGCCGCGGCGCAATGTCATCGTCCGCGCCGCCGCCGGCGAGCGTTACCAGGCGCAGATGCTGGCCGCCAATCTGGACCTGGCGGTAATCGTCATGGGCCTGGATGGCGATTTCAACCTGCGTCGGCTGGAACGTTATCTGGCCCTGATCGGCAGTGCCGGCGTGCCGGCGATGGTGGTGCTGAGCAAGGCCGACCAGTGGCCAGCCACGGCCGAGCAGCACGCCCAGGTCCAAGCCGTGGCCGGCGACAGCCCGGTACTGGCGATCGACTGCCGCGATCCGGCCCAGGTGCAGCCGCTGGCCGACCAGCTTGGCCCTGGCCGCACCGCGGTATTGCTGGGCTCGTCCGGTGCCGGCAAGTCGACCTTGAGCAATACCTTGCTCGGCCAGGAACAGCAAAAGACCAGTCATGTCCGGCGCAGCGACAGCCGCGGCCGGCACACCACCACCACGCGCTCGTTGTTGCAGTTGCCGGGCGGCGGCTGCCTGATCGATTCGCCGGGCATGCGCGAGCTCAAACTCACCGGCGATGAGAGCCTGGGCCAGGCCCAGTTTGCCGATATCCAGGCACTGGCCGATCAATGCCGGTTCCGCGATTGCCAGCATGGCCACGAGCCTGGTTGTGCGGTCCAGGCCGCGGTCGACAGCGGCCAGTTGCCGGCCCTGCGCCTGGCTCATTTCCACAAGCTGGCGGCCGAGCGCGACCAGGCAGTGGCGCAGCGGCTGGTGCAGCAGCGCCAGGCCCGCCAGGGCTCAGCCAGCGCCAGTGCCGGCGCCAGGCGCGGCGATAACCAGATGCAGGATGATGGCGGTTTCGGTGGCGACTGCGCCGGCCGGGTCCGTGGCCATTCCGATGCCGAGCCTGCCGACGACCGCGCCGATAACAGTCGCGGCACCCGTGGCGGCCGCTCCGGAGCCGGCCGGTGAATTGCCTGCCTTGGCTCATCGGCTGCGCGCGCGGCGACCATCATGGCCACGATGGACACGGCTGAGCTCGACCACCACGCCGAACTCGACGCCCGCCTGGTGGCGGCGGTGCGGCCGATTCGCCTGTTGACTGCCGCAAGCTGGTCCAGCGCCGTGCAGGCGCGCTTCCTGGAGCGCTGGCGCCAGGGTCGGCGCACGCTGCCGACCGTGCATTACCCGCCCTGCGACATGGATGCCACCCGCCAGGAGCTGGATGCCATTGCCGCCGCCGCCGATCCGGATCATCCGCTTGGCGACTACCTGCGCCGCAGTGCCGGCGCCTGGCACATCGCCGCGCAGATCATGGCGGCACTGGGCAGCGACCATGCAGGGCAATTGTCGGCCCGGCTGTATGGCACGCCCGGCCGGCCGCTGCCGGGCAGCGACTGGACCAGCGTCGATGCCGCCGGCCATTTCGTTGTTCTGGCCGACGAGCTGGATGGCGGTGTTGCCGGCAATTTCACTGATCCCGATGCCGTTGCCAGCCTCACGCCCGAGCAGGTGCGCGGGCAGATGCAGGCCGACATCGATGCCGTCTTCGTCGAGCATCCGGTCAGCGTCCAGGTCGATCCGGACCTGGTCGCCAAGGCCGCGGCCGGCGCCAGCCGCGTGCGCCTGCGCGCCAACACCCTGTTCTCGCCGGCCGATGTCCGGCAACTGCTCGAACACGAGGTCATGGTCCATACCCTGACCGCGATCAATGGTCGCGCCCAGCCGAATCTGCGCAGTCTGGCGCTGAGCTCGCCCCGGGTGACCAGCACCCAGGAGGGCCTGGCGACCTTCGCCGAGCAGATCACCGGCAATATCGACATCCGGCGCATGAAGCGGTTGTCGCTGCGCATCCTGGCCATCGAGCGGGCGCGCAACGGCGCCGATTTCATCGAGGTGTTCGAGTTTTTCCTGGCCTCGGGCCAAGACCCGGACGAGAGCTTCGCCTCGGCCATGCGCGTGTTCCGCGGCGTGCCGGTCACCGGCGGCAGCGCCTTCTGCAAGGACGCGGTCTACCTGCATGGCCTGCTGTCGACCCATACCTGCTTCCGCTGGGCGCTCAAGCACCGGCGCATGGATCTGCTGCACTGGCTGTTCGCCGGCAAGCTGACCCTGCACGATGTGATCAGCCTGCAGCCGCTGTTCGAGTCCGGCTGGCTGGCGCCGCCGCGCTACCTGCCGTCGTGGCTGGAACGCACCGGCAACCTGGCCGGCCTGCTGGCGTTCTCGCTGTTCGCCAACCGCATCCGCCTGGATACCCTGCAGATGGACGACGTCGCCCTGGGCATTGCCTGAAGGCGTATGTGCTCCCGAAGGAGCGGCCCGGCCGTTCAGCTTGCAGCGGGCTGCAGGTGCTTGAATTCAAGCGGTTAGTCCCCATCCTGGGCCAATACTGCGCTGCTTCAGGGGCGGGCCCGGGCCGTTGAGGGAACTCCCCAGACGCTTAGCACTCCAAGGGGCCGAGTGCTAAAATCGTCCGCGACCGAATCAAAGGAGAGCTTGATGACCCAGGATCTGGCCACCCGCAATTTCATGATCCCGGCTGCCGTTGGCAGTCTGGATGGTTATATCCATGCCGTGAACCAGGTGCCGATGCTGGCCCCGGAACAGGAGCAGGCGCTGGCGCGCCGCTTCGTTGAGCGCGAGGATCTGGAGGCCGCCCGGGAACTGGTGCTGTCGCACCTGCGTTTCGTTGTCCATGTCGCGCGCGGTTACCTGGGTTATGGCCTGCCCATGGCCGACCTGGTGCAGGAAGGCAACATCGGCCTGATGAAGGCGGTCAAGCGCTTCGATCCGGATGTCGGCGTGCGCCTGGTCTCGTTCGCGGTGCACTGGATCAAGGCCGAAATCCACGAGTACATCCTCAAGAACTGGCGCATCGTCAAGGTCGCCACGACCAAGGCGCAGCGCAAGCTGTTCTTCAACCTGCGCCGGGCCAAGAAGCGCCTGGGCTGGCTCAGCGCCGACGAGGTCAACACGGTGGCGCGCGAGCTCAATGTCTCGCCGGCCGATGTGGTCGAGATGGAGTCGCGGCTTAACGGCCGCGACATCGGCTTTGATGCCCCCAGCGACAACGATGACGACGACGTGCCGCCGGCACCGGCGGCCTATCTGATCCACGAAGGCCTGGATCCGGAACAGGTCGCCGTCGCCGACGATCAGGAAAGCCGCCACCAGGAAACCCTGTACGCCAGCCTGTCGGAACTGGATGAGCGCAGCCGCGACATCGTCGCCCGGCGCTGGCTGAGCGAGCCCAAGATCACCTTGCAGGAATTGGCCGACGAGTACGGTGTGTCGGCCGAGCGCATCCGCCAGATCGAGGCGGCAGCGCTGAAGAAGATGCGTACGCTGTTCGAGGCCTGAGTCCGGGCCGAGACCGGCAATACGCCGCCGGCGAGCACTGTCATCCAGCCGGCATCCCGGCACAGCTCGCGCAACAAACAACGCCCGGTGATCGCCGGGCGTTGTGCTTTCCGGGGGATGCCTGTACGCGCCGGCTGCCGGTCAATCCGGTCGGGTTAGCTGTCCGGTACCGGCCCCGATACCGGCCCCGATACCGCCAGCGGCCGTGCTCAGATCGGGTCCGACCCGCCAACTTCCACGCTGTCGTCCTCGGACGGATCCGGCGTCTCGTCGGTCGGGCATTGCGGACGCTTCTTCAGGCGCAGCGACAGCGCCGCCTTGGCCATCATGTGGGCGCTGATCGGGGCGGTGATCAGCAGGAACACGCTGATCAGTACTTCGCGCGGATGGAAGCTGTTGCCGATCAGGGCGTGATAGAAGATCGACACGATCAGCACGCAGCCCACGCCCAGCGTGGTCGCCTTGGTCGGCGCGTGCAGGCGCTTGAAGAAATCGGTCAGCTTCACCAGCCCGATCGAGCCGACCAGGGTGAAGAAGCTGGATACCAGCAGCAGCAGCGACAGCAGCAGTTCGACGACCGGGTTCATTCGACGATATCCCGGCGCAGCACATACTTGGACAACACCACGGTACCCACGAAGCCGAGCATGGCGATGATCAGCGCGGCCTCGAAATAGATCTCCGACTTCAGGTACATGCCGTCCAGGATCAGCAGCGCGATGGCGTTGATGTTGAGGGTGTCCAGGGCGAGGATGCGGTCGGGCACGCCCGGGCCGCGCAGCAGGCGCCACAGCGACAGCAGCATCGACAGGCCGAGCACGTGCAGGGAAATCAGGATGGTGACCTCGATCACGGGAAGATCTCCTTCAGCGGCGCCTCGTAACGGGTCTTGATCTCGTCGATCAGTGCTTCGGGATCGGTCAGGTTCAGGGCATGGATCAGCAGGTAGCGGCGGTCATCGGAGAGCTCGGCCGAGATCGTGCCCGGGGTCAGCGTGATCAGGCTGGCCAGGGCGGTGATGCCATGGATGTTGGTCAGGTCCAGCGGCATCCAGACCCAGCCCGAGCGGATCGCGGACTGCGGCCCGAGCACCAGCTTGGCGACCTGGATATTGGAGCGCACGATGTCATAGAGCATGACCAGCACCAGCTTGGGCAGCGGCCGCAAGGTGGCGACCCGGGCGAATTCCCGGTCCAGCCGCCGTGCCACCTGCGGGATCAGCAGGGCCAGCAGCAGCGCCAGTGCGATCTGGCCGCTGGTGATCTCGTCGGCCAGCAGCAGACCGAAGATGAAGACCGTCAGGCTCAATGGCAGGGAGGGGAAGATGCCGCGGAAACGTACTCTCATGGTCAGGGCTCCCGCAGGTCCGGCACCTGGCCGCGCACGACCTGGATGTAGTTCTGCGGCGTCACCAACTGCTCACCCGCGGCCAGGGTGTAGCGCATCACCGGTGCGGCAAAAATGGTCATGGCGACACCATACCCGAGCAGCAGCATGATCGCGCTGAGCTCCCGGCGGCGGCCGCGACGCTTGCGCGGCGCTGGCCGGTCCGCCTCGTCCAGGTCTGGCGCGACCTGCCAGAACAGCTTGCTGCCGGCCCGGGTTAGCGCCACCAGCATCAGGAAGCTGGCCAGCAGGATGGTGCCATAGGTCCAGCCGATCCAGCCTTCGGGCGTACCCGCCAGCAGGGTGAGCTTGCCGATGAAGCCGGCCAGCGGTGGCAGGCCGATGACGCTGATCGCGGCAATCAGGTACAGGCTGCCGGCGATGGCGCGGTCGGTCATCGGCAGTTGCACGTTCATGCGGTCGGTGACGCGGTTCTGGCGCACCAGCTCGACGATCAGGAACATCGCGGCGACGGCGAAGACGCTGTTGGCCAGGTAATACAGGGCGGCGCCGATGGTCTCGGCCCGGTTCAGGGCGAAGCCGATGACCAGGGTGCCGGCCGAGGCCAGCACCAGGTAGCCGGCCTGGATGCGCAGACGCACCGCCGCCAGCGTGCCCAGCGACGCCAGCAGCAAGGTGGCGATGCCGGCCGGCAGCAGCCATTGCCAGGCAAAGCCGGCCAGCTCGCCGGCGCTGACTCCGAACATCAGCGCGAACACGCGCAGCACCGAATACAGCCCGACCTTGGTCATGATCACGAACAGCGCCGCCACCGCCGGCTGCGCCCGGCCATAGGTGGCCGGCAGCCACAGGTACAGCGGCAGGATCGCGCCCTTGGAGCAGAACACCACCAGCAGCAGCCCGGCCACCGATTGCACCAGGCGCTGGTCTTCGGCGCTGACATCGGCCACGCGCAGCGCCAGCTCGGCCATGTTCAAGGTGCCCAGCAGGCCGTAGATCAGGCCCAGGGCGATCAGGAACAGGGTCGAGGCGGCGATGTTGAAAGCCACGTAATGAAAGCCCACGCGCATCCGCCCGCCGCGGCCGCCGCTGAGCAGCAGGCCGTAGGAGGCGGCCAGCAGAACTTCGAAGAACACGAACAGGTTGAACAGGTCGCCGGTCAGGAAAGCGCCATTCAGGCCCATGAGCTGGAGCTGGAACAGGGCGTGGAAATGCGGTGCCCGCCGGTCCCAGCCGGTGCCGGCATGCAGCAGGCAGGCAATGGCCAGCAAGGTGGTGGTCATCACCATCAGCGCCGCCAGCCGGTCGACCACCAGGGTGATGCCCAGGCGCGCCGGCCAGTCGCCGATCAGGTAGGCGGTGATGCGTCCGCTGTCGGCTTCGGCCACCAGGGCCACCGACAGCAACAGCAGGCCGGCCATGCCGGTCCAGGCCAGGACGCGCTGCACCAGGATGCCCTGTTTTTCCAGCAACAGCATCAAGGCGCCGATGACCAGGGGCAGGATGATCGGCAGCACCGGCAGGTGTGCGCTCATCGGTCGCGATCCTTGGGTTCATTGCCATCGACATGGTCGACGCGGTTGTCCGAGCGGCCGCGCATGGCCAGCACCAGGATCACCGCGGTCATGGCGAAGGAGATCACGATCGCGGTCAGCACCAGGGCCTGCGGCAGCGGGTCGGTGAAGTTGGCCAGGATCGGGTCAACGCCCGGGCGCAGCACCGGCGGCTTGCCGGTGACCAGGCGCCCGGACGAGAAGATCAGCAGGTTGGTGGCGTAGGAGAGCAGGGTCAGACCCAGGATCACGTCGAAACTGCGCGAGCGCAGCAACAGGTAGACGCCGGCGGCGGTGAGCACGCCGATGGCCGAGGCGAAGGCGAATTCCATCAGGCGCGCCTGCCCCGGAACTCGGCCGGATTGGGCCGCAGGATCGGCCCGCGATAGGCCTGGCGGGTCAGCGATGGACGGATGCCGCCCATGGTCGACAGGATCAGCATGGCAGCTCCGAAAACGGTCAGATAGACACCGATGTCAAAGCCGATGGCACTGGCCAGCGGCACCTCGCCGATCAGCGGCAACACCGGTTCAACGTGGCCGCTGGTCAGGAACGGCAGGCCCATCAGCAGCGGCGCCAGGCCGGTGGCGGCGGCCGCCAGCAGGCCGATGCCGATGCAGCGCACATAGTCCAGGCCAAGCCGGCGCTCGAATGCTTCCATGCCCTGGATGATGTATTGCAGCAACACCGGAATGACCAGCACCAGGCCGGCGATGAAACCGCCGCCGGGCGAGTTGTGGCCGCGCAGGAACATGTAGATCGATACCACCAGGGCCAGCGGGAACAGCAACTGGCTGAGGTCGGCGGCCATCGGCAGCGGCATCGGCGGCCCGGCCACTTTTTCTTCCGGCGCCATCCGGCTGCGTCGCAGCAGGGCGTGCACGATCAGGCCGGCCAGGCCGAACACGGTGATCTCGCCCAGCGTATCGAAGCCTCGGAAATCAACCAGGATCACGTTGACCACGTTGCTGCCGTAGGCTTCGGGTAGTGAACGGGACAGCAGCTCCCAGGCGATGGTCTGGCTGGGCCGGGTCATCATCGCGTAGACCAGCGCCGCCAGGCCGCCGCCGGTGACGATGGCGATGGTGCCATCGCGCCAGCGCCGGGCCGATGAGCGCGCCGGCAGCGATTCGCGTGGCAGGTAGTTCAGCGCCAGCAGGAACAGCGAGATGGTGACCATCTCCACCAGCAACTGGGTCAGCGCCAGGTCTGGCGCCGACATGTAGACGAAGGTCAGGCTGACCATCAACCCGACCGAGCCGATGACGATGACCGCGCGCAGGCGATCGCGGTGCACGGCCAGGGTGGCCAGGGTGCCGACGATCAGGATCAGCCAGCCGACCCAGGCGAGCAGCGGCAACGAGGTCAGCACCGGCCGCGCCGGCAACTCCATCTCGCCCAGCATCGGCGCCAGCGCCAACACCAGTGCCGCCAACACCAGCAGCAGCAGGCTGCGCTGCACGCTGCCGTTGGCAATCGCCTTGGTGAAGCGATTGGCCAGCGCGTACAGGCGCTCGACATTGATCCGGAAGATCCGCCGCCCCATCGACTCGCGCACGATGGCGTGGATGTCGAACAGCCGGCGCAGACCGAAATACAGGGCGATGCCGCCAAGCAGGCCGGCCAGGCTCATCAGCAGCGGCATGTTGATGCCGTGCCACACCGCCAGGCTGTAGCTGGGCAGGGCGTCGCCGAGCACGCCGCGCGCCGCGGTGACCAGGAACGGACCCACCGTCCAGGCCGGTGCAATGCCGACCGCCAGGCAGGCCACCACCAGCACCTCCACCGGAATCTTGATCCAGCGTGGCGGCTCCTGCGGATCGGCTTCCAGCGCCCGCGGGCCGCGGCCGAAGAAGGTGTCGTGGACGAAACGCAGGCTGTAGGCAACGCCGAACATGCCGGCCAGCACCGCGGCCGCGGTCATCAATTGGCGCATGGTCTCGTGGCCTTCGATCTCCAGCGCCTGGGCGAAGAACATCTCCTTGCTCAAAAAGCCGTTGAGCAGCGGCACCCCGGCCATGGCCAGGGCGGCGATGATCGCCAGCGCGCTGGTGAACGGCATGTACCTTCGCAGGTTGCCCAGGCGGCGCATGTCGCGGGTGCCGGTTTCATGGTCGATGATGCCGGCGGCCATGAACAGCGAGGCCTTGAAGGTGGCGTGGTTGAGGATATGGAACAGCCCGGCGACCACCGCCAGGGGCGTCGACAGGCCGAACAGCAAGGTGATCAAACCCAGGTGCGAGATCGTCGAGTAGGCCAGCAGACCTTTCAGATCGTGCTGGAAGATCGCCTGCCAGGCGCCGACCAGCAAGGTGATGGCGCCGACGGTGCTGACGACATAGAAGAACATGTCGGTGCCGGCCAGCACCGGATACAGCCGGGCCAGCAGGAACACGCCGGCCTTGACCATGGTTGCCGAGTGCAGATAGGCCGACACCGGTGTCGGCGCCGCCATCGCATGCGGCAGCCAGAAGTGGAACGGGAACTGCGCGCTCTTGGTGAAGATGCCCAGCAGGGCCAGGCCCAGGATCCACGGATACAGATCACTGTTGCGGATCAGATCGCCCGAGGCCAGCACCACATCCAGGTCGTAGCTGCCGGCGACCTGGCCGATCAGCAGCACCGCGCCGAGCAGGGCCAGGCCGCCGCCGCCGGTCAGCGCCAGCGCCATGCGCGCGCCTTCGCGGGCATCCTCGCGATAGGACCAAAAGCCGATCAACAGGAACGAGCTGATGCTGGTCAGCTCCCAGAACACCACCATCATCAACAGGTTGCCGGCCAGCACCATGCCCAGCATGGCGCCCATGAACAGCAGCAGGAAGGCAAAGAAACGTGGCGCGCTGTCGCGGGCGCTCAGGTAATAGCGCGCATACATCACCACCAGCACGCCGATCACCAGCACCAGCACGGCGAACATCCAGGCCAGGCCATCCAGGCGCACGTCCAGGGTCAGGCCGATCTGCGGCGCCCAGTCGACCACTGCGCGCGGCACCTGGCCGTCCATGACGGCCCCGGTAAACGGCACCAGCAGGGCCAGGCCCAGCAGCGGCGCGGCGGCGGCCAGCCAGCCGATCACGCGCCGCGGCGCCCGGTGCGCCAGGGCCACAATCAGCGCCGCCACAAACGGCGTTGCCAGCAAAAGGTGCAGCATCGTGGTCCTTCACGTTGAGGTGGGAACACCGCGGTCCGGCGGTCCGGGCCGGCCGGGAAGGGCAAGCCTGCCGAGCGGTTTTCGGCTGGAAGTTTAACCGGATAAGCGGCGTTCTTGGTGTAGCGGGGGACTTTCCATCATTACCGCCGGCTGGCGCAGGCGCCGCCGCGCGCTCCGGCCCGTCCCGGCGCCGCCGTGGCCGGCGCCAGCAACCGATGCCGGTTCCGAGGCCGCCTTCGCTGCCGGTTCCAGCACCAGCACCAGCGCCAGCGCCGATGCCAGGGCCGATGCCAGGGCCGATGCCAGCGCCGATGCCAGGGTCCGGTCGTTCGCAGCGGGCCAGCGCGTGCCGGCGGCCGCTACACTGGCCGGTTCCCGCATCATTAGCATTGCTGAAAAGGCCCGCCATGACCTTGTCCTGTGTCGTCACCGAAACCGCTCCTGATCCCAGCCACGCCGTGATCTGGCTGCATGGCCTGGGCGCCGATGGCCACGATTTCGAGCCGATCGTGCCCGAGCTGGTCGCACCGGACTGGCCGGCATTGCGCTTCGTCTTTCCGCACGCGCCGATGCGCCCGGTGACGATCAACAACGGCATGACCATGCGCGCCTGGTACGACATCCGCGCCCTGAGCCTGGACGAGCGCGCCGATGCTGCCGGCATTGAGGAGTCGGTCGCCCAGGTGCATGAACTGATCGCGGCGCAGAATCAGGCCGGCATCGACAGCGCCCGTATCCTCCTGGCCGGGTTCTCGCAGGGCGGCGTGGTCGCCTTGCATGCCGGGCTTCGCCATCGGCAGGCACTGGCCGGCATTGTCGGCCTGTCCTGCTACCTGCCGCTGGCGGAGAATCTGGCGCAAGCGCGCTCGCCGGACCAGGCCGACACGCCGCTGCTGTTGATGCACGGCAGCCAGGATCCGGTGGTGGCGCCGGCGCTGGGCGACCATGCCCGGCGCACACTGGAACAGTGGGGTTACCGGCCGCAGTGGCACAGCTATCCGATGCAGCACCAGATCTGCATGCCGCAGATTGCCGAGCTGCGGCGCTGGTTCGGTCAGCGCCTGGCGCCGGCCGCCGAGGACTGACTCAGGTCCGGGCGGCACCGGCAGGCGGCGGCCAAGTCATTCGCCCTGATCCGCCCGTGCTCGCCCGTGTACGTCACCGTGGCTCGATGCCCGCTCAGCGTTCGCCGGCCTCGGCTGCCAGGCGCACGTCGATGCCCAGGTCCTTGAGCTTGCGGTACAGGTGGGTGCGCTCCAGGCCGCACAGCAGGGCGAGTTTGCCGACGCTGCCGCCGGCCTCGCGCAGCCGTGCCTGCAGGTAGTAACGCTCGAACGCCTCGCGCGCCTCGCGTAGCGGCTTGTCCAGATCGATCGGCACCGTGTTGGCGACCTCGTCCCTGGCGCCCGGCGAAGGGCCGGCTGGGGCGTCGGCGCTGAGCGCGGCATCGGCCTCGTCCAGGCTGACCTGGTCACTGCCGCCCAGCAGCAGCAGGCGCTGCACCAGGTTGCGCAGCTCGCGCAGGTTGCCCGGCCAGCGATGCTGGCGCAGGCGGTTCTGCACCGCGACGCCGAAATGGCGCCAGGGCAGGCGATCGCGGCTGGCGTAGAAATTTCCGTAGTAGTCGAGCAGTTCAGGCAGGTCCTGGCTGCGCTCGCGCAGCGGCGGCACCGTGATCGGCACCACGTTGAGCAGGAAATACAGATCCTCGCGCAGGGTGCCGGCGGCCAGGCGTGCTTCCGGAGCATGGCTGCTGGCAGCGATCACGCGCACATCCAGGCGCACCGGTTCGCGGCCGCCGACGCGCACCAGTTCGCCCCGGCCCAGGGCATCGGCGAGCAAGGCCTGGCAGTCGCCATCCAGCTCGGTGAACTCATCCAGAAACAAGGTGCCGCCCTGGCCGCGTTCGATCAGGCCGGGCTGGATCTGGCCGCCCTGCTCGCTGCCGAGCAGCGCGACCTTGATCTGGTCGGGCGGCAGCGCCGCCGGCGCCAGCACCACGAATGGGGCCTCCCGACGCGGGCTGCGCGCATGCAGCCAGCGCGCCAGGCCCTCCTTGCCGACCCCGGATTCACCATGCAGCAGCAGCGCCGCCGGCCGTGCCGCCAGCCGTTCGAGCTGGTTGCGCAGCGCCTGCATCGCCGCGCTGCTGCCGACCGGCTCGCCCGGCCAGGCCAGTTGCGCGCGCAGGCCGGCGTTTTCCTGGCGCAGGCGGCCGGCTTCCAGGGCACGGTCGATGGTCAGCAACAGCTTGGCCAGGGCGATCGGCTTTTCGATGAAGTCCCAGGCGCCAAGGCGGGTGGCCTCGACCGCGGTTTCGATGGTGCCGTGGCCGGACATGATCACCACCGGGAAATCCAGTCCCGGCCCGGCCCAGCTTTTGAGCAGGCTCAGCCCGTCCTCTCCCGGCATCCAGATATCGAGCAGCACCAGGCTGGGCCGTTGCCTGCGGACACAGGCGCGCGCCGCATCGGCATCCTCGGCGACCTCGACGCGATAGCCTTCGTCGACCAGGATGTCCTGGATCAGGCTGCGAATGTCTGCCTCGTCATCGACGACGAGGATGGGGCCAGCGGTCATGCGCGTTCACCTTGCGGTTGTTGCGGAAAAACGACAGCGAAGCATAGCGCAGCGGCGTGTAGCTGGCCGCTATCGGTGCCGATGTCGCGTCGCTGGCGGCCGGCAGGCTCGGCGCCGTTCCGCAGCGTCTGGCTCGCAGATGCGATCAGCAGCCGGTGCCGGCAGCGGCAACACGGCCGGCCGGCATGGGTATGGGCATCGGCGGCGCAGCACCAACAGCCAGCGGCGACAGTGCCGGAGAACGACCGATGCCCTGGCTGGCGAACAGCTCGGTGGCGCGTCGGGAATACGGGTCAACGGGCGCGCCCAGGGGCGCGAGTGCCGCGCCGCCGCCAGGGCCTGGCCGTCCATCGGACAGCGCCAGCATCGATATCGCCAGTTCCGGCCGTAACCAGTGGGCACCGAGCAGGGCGCTGGTGCCTTCGCCCAGCAGCCGGGCATGGGCCGGCAGCACCGGCAGCAGCAGCTCCAGCGGCAGCAATGACGGCAGTACGGTCAGGTCGATATCGTCAATCAGATTGGCCCGGGATTCGCGCGGATGGAACTTGACCGCCAGCCGTCGCCCGGGCCGGCGCAGTGCGCGCAGGGCCTCGTCCAGGCGTCGATGCCAGTGGCCGGCATCGGGCCAACGGTCTGAGCAGGGCAGGACCAGGACATGGTCGACCACCTGCAAGTGCCGGCGGGCCAAGCCGAACTGGCGCAAGGCGGCCAAGGCCAGCCGTCGCATCGGCCGGTTGTCGTACCAGTGCCGGGGCAGGGGCGACCGGCTGGCCGCTGGATAGGCCGGCGCCCGTGCCGGCAGGGCCAGCCAATGCCGCGCCATCCAGCGGCTACCGCCGGCGTGGTCGGCGCGCTGCCACCAGTGGCCATAGGTGAGCCACTTGGCCAGGGTGTCGATGCGCCGGGAAAGTGGCCGGCGCCGGACATCACCCAGATAGGAATACAGGCCGTCGTCGAGGTACTGGCCGGTGCGCCGGCCCAGGCGGCGGCTGGCCAGGTACAGGGCGAGCTGGGTTTCTGGTTTGCGGTCGTTGCCCAGCCAAACCTGGTCCGGGCGCAGGCGGGCATCGAGGCGGCGTAATGCCGGCAGGGTCTTCTGGCGCAGGCGCCGCTTGCAGGCCAGGCGCAGGTTGCCGCGGCCGGCGGCACGCTGTTCCAGGCGGCGCCCGGGCAGGCGGTGCATGGCTTGGAAGGGCAGGTCGCGCCAGCCGGCGAGCAACGCCTGCAACTGGCGGGCGCCGGCAAAGTCCTCGATCAGGACCAGTTCGCTGCGCCCGCCCTGGGCCAGGGCGGCGCCGGCGCAGGCCAGCGCCATAGTGGGTGTGGAGGCGATGAACAGGCGGGTGGTGATTTCAGCTTCAGGCAAGATCGGTTGCGCCGTGGCGATCCATACCGGCATCGGTGCGCACCAGCTTCAGCCGTCGGGTCTGGGCACGCAAGCGCTCGTTGGCGGCGCGCATGCCGGCTTGCACATAGCCGCGCCCATGGTCCAGGTGCACGCAGACGGCGGAAAAGCGGATTTGCCTGCCGCGCACGCCGGCATTTTCCAGGCGTTCACCGAATTCCAGGTCTTCGGCGCCATAGCCCATGCGCTCGTCAAAACCGTTGACCCGTTCGATATCCGCTCGCCAGGCCGAGGCATTGTGGCCATGCCAGCGCGGCCGGGTCGGAGTCAGGGCATTGAGCAGGCGTTGGCGCCAGGGCGGATGGCGGTCGATCTTCCAGGTGCGCCGCTGCATGCCATTGCCGCGCAGCCAGGCGGCATCGGTGGCGCGGCCATGGCTGATGTCGTCCAGGGTGATCGCCTGGCTCAGGGCCATGGGCAGCTTGCAGTAGCCACCGGACAGAAACCGGCCGGGCTGGCGCAGGCGCAGGTGCACGGCAACGAAATCGTTGCGCGGAATGCAGTCGCCATCAGAAAAAATCAGGTAATCGCCGCCAGCGGCGCGCACCGCCAGGTTCAGCGCCCGGCATTTGCGAAAACCCTCATCGGGCTGCCACACGTGCCGGACCGGGAACGGCAGCTGCGGGCGCAGGCGCTCGATGCATTGCCGGGTGGCTTCGCCGGAGCCGTCATCGGCAATCACCAGCTCGAAGTCCAATACCTGCTGGCAGGCATATCCGCACAAGGTCTTTTCCAGCCACTGGGGATGGTTGTACGTGGACACGATGATGCTGGTTGCCGGCATGGTGGACATTGTAGGCAGCGCAAGCGGATGGGAAAAGTGGTGCCGTGCCGATTGCGCGCGCGCGGCGCCATCATCGCCATGGCCAACACCATCGCCCGGCTGCCATCGCGGCATTGATTTGGCTGCGCATTGCCCCAATCATCACAGGGTCTGCCGGATGATTGCCGGGCCAGTGGCTGCGCTGCCGCCGGCCTTCCCGGTGAGCGCCGTGGCCGCAAAGCAGCGCGCCGGCCGGCAGAAGGTTTGCCGTCCGGATGCGCTGCCAGCCTCGCATCCATTCCACTTCCTACACGCTTTTTTCAGGAGAACACTCATGGCCCATTCCCTGCCGCCCCTTCCCTATGCTGCCGACGCGCTGGAACCGCATGTCGACGCGCAGACCATGGAGATCCACCACAGCAAGCACCACCAGAGCTACGTCAATTCGCTCAATGCCGCGATCGAGGGCACGCAGTGGGAAAAGCTTCCGGTCGAGGAGCTGGTCTCCCGGATCAAGGAACTGCCCGAGGACATCCGCGGCGCGGTCACCAATCATGGTGGTGGCCATGCCAACCACAGCCTGTTCTGGACCGTGATGAGCCCGGATGGCGGCGGCAAGCCGGACGGTGACCTGGCCGCGGCGATCGACGCCGAGCTGGGTGGCTACGACAAGTTCAAGGAGGCCTTCAGCAAGGCCGCGCAGACCCGCTTCGGCAGCGGCTGGGCCTGGCTCAGCGTTACCGGCGAGGGCAAGCTGGTGGTCGAAAGCACGGCCAACCAGGACAGCCCGCTGATGTCCGGCAACACGCCGATTCTGGGCCTGGACGTGTGGGAGCACGCCTACTACCTGCGCTACCAGAACCGCCGCCCGGACTACATCGGCGCCTTCTACAACGTCATCAACTGGCCGGAAGTGGCGCGTCGCTACGCCGCTGCCCGCGGCAAGTAAGCCCCGACAGAAAACCTGTTTGCTCACCGGCCGCCGGATTCTTTCCGGCGGCCGGTTCGTTTTGCAGGCAGCGGTGACGGCCAGGGCCGCCGATCGTGCGGCTTAGCGGTTGCCCAGACCGGCGAGCAGTTCCTCGGCACCTTGCGCACGCAAATCCTGAGCCGCCTGCCGGCCCAGTGCCTGCGGATCCTCGGCAGGTCCATGCACCTGCGCACGCAATACGCGGCCGCTGGCGGCATCGCCGACCAGGCCGTAAAGATCCAGGCCGCCGTTGCCATCCAGTTGCGCGAAGGCGCCGATCGGCACCGTGCAATCGCCGGCCAGCGTCCGGTTCAAGGTTCGCTCGGCGCTGACGCAGGTGGCGGTGTCGGCATCGTGCAGGCAGGCCAGCCACGGCTGCCAGTGGCTGTCGCCATCGCGGCCCTCGACCGCGATCGCGCCCTGGCCAACACCGGGCAGCCACTGCGGAGGCGCCAGCCGCTGGTCGATGCGCGCGCCCAGGTCCAGACGCTGCAAACCAGCGCAGGCGAGCAGGATGGCCTGGTAGTCGCCGGCATCCAGGCGCGCCAGCCGGGTATTGATATTGCCGCGCAGATCGACCAGTTCCAGGTCCGGACGCAGGGCCCGCAACTGGGCCTGGCGGCGCAGGCTGGAAGTACCGACGCGGGCGCCTTCCGGCAGCCGGTCCAGGTGGCCCCAGGCCGGCGATACCAGGGCATCGGCGGCATCGGCGCGCGGCAGGATCGCGGCCAGGGTGAAGCCGGGCTCGGGCACTGCCGGCACATCCTTGAGCGAATGCACCGCGACATCGGCGCGGCCATCGAGCATCGCCTGCTGCAGTTCTTTAAGGAACAGACCCTTGCCGCCCACGCTCGCCAGCGGCCGGTCCAGCAGCTCATCACCGCGCGTGCTCAGCGGCACCAGTTCCACCTCCAGTTCCGGGTGGGCCTGGCGCAGCAGGTCGGCGACATGTTGGGCCTGCCACAACGCCAGGGCGCTGCGGCGGGTGGCGAGTCTGAGAGGGCTCATTGATCAATCCTTGACGACTAAGGTGGGGTCGGCCAGGGCCAGCAGGTGCTCGCGCACGGCCGGCAGGTTGCGGCGGCTGACTTCCAGCGGTTCATCCATGCCGGCGACCCGGACATGGTCGCGCTCGCCGATCCGTTCCAGGGCCCGGACCTGCCCGGCGGCGACCAGGCAATTGCGATGGATACGCAGGAATGCTCGCCCGAACTCGCGCTCGACCGCAACCAGCGACTCCTCGATCAGGTGCTCGCCGGTGGCGGTGACCAGGCACACGTACTTGTCCTCGGCGCGCAGGGCCAGCACGGTATCGACCGGGATCAGGAACATCTCGCCCAGCCGCCGCTCGACAAAATGCCGGCGCGCCGGTGGCACTGTTTGTGTCGCGGTTGTTGCCGCAGACCGCACCAGGCGCCGGGCGCGATCCAGGGCCGCCGCCAGGCGTTCACCGCGCACCGGCTTGAGCAGGTAATCGGCGGCGCCGGCCTCGAACGCTTCGATGGCCCGATCATCGGCGGCGGTAAGGAAGATCACCGCCGGCGCCGGCCGCAGCCGCGCCAGTGCCTGCGCCGTGGCCAGCCCGTCCATGCCCGGCATGCGGATATCCAGCAACACCACATCCACCGGCTGCGCCCGGCAGGCGGCGACCGCCTCGGCGCCGGAAGCCGACTCGGCCAGCACCTGGACATCATCGCGCGCGGCCAGCAACTGGCGCAGGCGCTGGCGCGCGTGCGGCTCGTCGTCGACGATGTGCACGCGCAAAATCATGGAATCGGCAGCCACAGGGTGACGGTGTAATGGCCGCCCTGGCCATCGATCGCCAGGCGCGCCCGCGAGCCCAGCGCATGGCGCAGGCGGTTGCGGATATTGGCCTGGGTGCGGCCGTGGCTGCGCGCGGCCACCGGCCCGGCGAGCGGATTGCGGATGGTGATGGTGACGCCGCGGCCTTCCCGGCGCGCACTCAGCGCCACCGTGCCGCCGGCCGGCAACTGGCTGATGCCGTGCAGCACGGCGTTTTCCACCAGCGGCTGCAAGGTCAGGGTCGGCAAGCCCATGGCCAGCGGCAGCGTGTCGTCCAGGCGCCAGTCCACCGTCAGGCGCGGGCCCAGCCGCAGTTGTTCGATAGCCAGGTAACGCCGGGCCAGATCCAGCTCCTCGCCCAGGCGCAGGCGGCCGCCATCGCGCGCCAGGGCGGCACGCAGCAGGTCGGCCAGATCCAGCACGGCTTCTTCGGCCTGCTCGGGTTGCGTGCTTATCAGGCCGCTGACCGTGTTCAAGGTATTGAACAGAAAATGCGGCTGGATACGCGCCTGCAGGGCGTCGAAACGGGCCTGGGCCTCGCTGCGCACCGCCGACCGCCAACGTTCCTGGATGTGGACATAGCGCAGGGTCAGGGCGCCGAAGACCATCACCAGGGCGGCGCTGGCGGCAACGAAGCGCAAGTCGCCGCTGCTGCCGGTCAAACCCAGTTGCAGCGCCTGGTCCAGGCTGCGCACCGCGGCCGCGCCGGCCAGCCCCAGGGCGCTGACCAGGGCCAGAGCCAAGGGCGCACCCTGGCCAGCCGGCAGCCGGTTCAGATGCTTGCCCAGCAGGCACAGCGCGCTGCAGCCGAGCAGGGCCAGCCACTGGCCATAAACGCTGACCAGGGCGAAGTCGCCCAGGCTACCGACCACCGCGGTCGGCGCCAGCCAGATCGCCAGGACCACGCCCTGGGCCACCAGCATGGCGGCGAACAGCATCGGCAGCCGGCAAAAATCCGGCAGCCAGGGTTCGGCGGGGCGCGTGTTCATGCCCGAAAGTCTAGCCCGGATGGTTTCGGGGAATGCCGGCTGGCGTCAGTCATCGGCGCAAGCGGCATCGGCCGCCGCCGGCCGGCTCAGTCCTGCGCCGGCGGTTCCCGGTGGCGGCGCCGGGTGCCCGGGCCATAGCGCTCGGGCTCACCTTCCGGGCGCAGGCTGAAGCGCTTGTAATCCCAGACATACTGTTCGGGATGGCGCCGTACCAGGGCCTCGATCTGGGCATTCATTGCCGCGCTGGCAACGGCCGGGTCGGGATCGCGCAGGGCGGCATCGGCCGGTTCGAAGTGCAGATCGAAACCGGCGCCATCGGGCAGGCGCTCGGCCCAGGCAAGCAGGGTCGGCGCGCGCTGCGACAGGCGCGGCGCCAGGGTCATGGTCAGCGCCTGCACGCCGAAGAAGGGCACGAACACGCCTTCGCCCAGGCGCGGTTGCTGGTCGGGCAGGATGCCGATGGTGTCACCCGCCGCCAGGCGCCGGATGATCGTGCGCGGTGCGCTGCGGTCGGCCGGGATCTGGCCCATGCCCAGGGCGCCGCGGCCACGCACGATGGCCTCATCCAGGGCCGCCGACGAGGCCGGGCGATAGAGCACGGCGCCCGGTCCGGTCGCGGCCAGGTACAGGTTGAGCAGCTCCCAGGCGCCCAGATGCGGCGCCAGGATCAGCACGCCCTTGCCCGCGGCACGCGCTTGCTGCAGGCGCTCGGCGCCATGCACCTGGCCGATCCAGGCCAGCGCTCGACGCGGCCGGGTCCAGATGGCGAAGGCTTCGAACATGCCCTGGCCCAGTCCGGCCAGCGCCGAATCGACCAGTTGCTGGCGTTGCCCAGGTTCCAGTTCCGGAAAGCACAGGGCGAGGTTGTATTCGGCAATGCGTCGGCCCCGGCCTCGACGCCGTCGGCCCAGCCAGCCGCCGACCGCCTGCAGTGCGGGCAGGGGCAGGGCGGCGACAAGCCGGAAGATTGCCCAGACCAGATGCGCGGACAGGCGCATGCGGCTGGCTGGCTGATGGATGGCGGGTTTGCGGGGCACGGGCAGTCTATTGGCGGCAGGCCGGTCATCGGCTGGCCAGGTCACGGCGGGGCAAGCGCGGTGCAAAGGCGGCGCCATGCACCCGGCGCAGGTTAGCAGAGCGCCGGTCAGCGCCGCCCGCCCGCGCCGCGTAGACTGCCGCCTTCGTCATCCACCATTGAATTGCCCGATACCGACACCATGATCAGTCTCATACAGCGCGTGAGCCAGGCCCGGGTGGAAGTCGACGCGACGGTGGTCGGTGCCATCGGTCCCGGTCTTCTGGCTCTGGTCGCGGTCGAGCCCGAGGACGACGACGAGGTGGCCGGACGCATGCTGGAGCGCCTGCTCGACTACCGGGTGTTTGCCGATGAGCAAGGCCGGATGAACCGCTCGCTGCGCGAGGTTGAAGGTGGTCTGTTGCTGGTGCCGCAGTTCACCCTGGCCGCCAACACCGCCAAGGGCCTGAGGCCGGGTTTTGACGGGGCCGCGCCGCCGGCGCTGGCGCGCAGCCGCTTCCAGGCCCTGGTCGATCTGGCCCGCAGCCGCTGGCCAGGGCTTGAGTCCGGACGCTTTGGCGCCCATATGCAGGTACATCTGGTCAATGACGGGCCGGTGACCTTCTGGTTGCAGGTCGGTTGAATGGCCGTTTCGGCAGGAGTGCGAAATTGCTGGCGAGCAGGTCGATGCGGCACGAAAAAGGCGCGCAAACTGGCGCCGCCGGTGCTGTGGCAGGTGCCTGCGGCAGTTCCGGCCTTGCCGGTGTCCAGGCGACACTGGCCGCTGCGGTGACGCATTCCGCGCCTGGTTTACGTTATCTGTACCGGGGCACATTTTTTTCTGTACTGGGGCAACGGCATCGCACTGCGTGCTGTCGGCGCGGCTGGTACGTTCAATGACCTGCGCGCCATCACGGCCGGCGGCTGCCGGCCCGGGACGCGGGCAGCACGACCCGTTTCGACGGGTGATCCAGGGCTGAATGCCGCACTACCGTCAACAGGCACTTTCGCCTGACGCGCTGGTCACAACCTGACCAGCAACCTACAATAAGCGGTTATTTCGCCCGCCGTTCGCGCGAGGAATCCATGGAGCAAAACGAACAGCCGACCGACTTCAAGTCGTTGATCATCAAGGGCAAGGAGCAGGGATTCCTGACCTACGCCGAAGTCAATGATCATTTGCCCGATGACATCGTCGATCCCGAACAGATCGAAGACATCATCAGCATGATCAATGACATGGGCATCGAGGTGCATGAAGAAGCCCCTGCCGATGCGCCCCTTGCCGGTACCAACTCGGTCGATGACGATGTCACCGAAGAGGCGGTCCAGGCGCTGGCGATCACCGATGCCGAAGTCGGCCGCACCACCGATCCGGTGCGCATGTACATGCGCGAAATGGGCACGGTGGAACTGCTTACCCGCGAGGGCGAAATCGCCATCGCCAAGCGCATCGAGGAGGGCCTGACCGAAGTCCAGGCCGCTTTGTCGTGCTTCCCGTGGTCGATCCAGCTTCTGCTGGAAGCCTACGACCTGCACCGCGAAGGCCGGCGCCGGATGAGCGAGGTCGTGGCTGGCTTTGCCGATCTGGAAGCCGCCGCCGAAGCCGCCGCCGCCGAAGCCGCCCGGGCCGCCGCCGAGGCTGCCGAAGCCGCCGCCGAGGCCCTGCGTCGTGGCGAAGTGCCTGAGGAAGAAGACGTCGAATCCGAAGGCGACGAGGACGACGACGCCGAGGACGAGGACGACAAGGAAGAAGCCAAGGTCAACACCGGGCCGGATCCCGATGAGGTCGCCCGGCGCATGGAGTTGCTGCGCAGCCACTACGAGAACTACAAGGCTGCCCACGCCAAGCACGGCGGCGACGACCAGCGCCGCACGATCAAGCACCGCGACCTGATGGCCGAGGAATTCCTCAAGCTCAAGCTGCCGGCCGTGATCATCGACGAGCAGGTGCGCAAGCTGCGCGAGGTGGTCATCCGCGTGCGCAGCCACGAGCGCCGCATCCACGACATGCTGGTGCACAAGGTGCGCATGCCGCGCAAGGATTTCCTGCGCGCCTTCCCGAAGAACGAAACCAACCTGGATTTCGTCGACAGCCTGCTGCGCAAGCGCCAGCGCTGGGGCACCGCGCTGCGTGAGTACAAGGACGACGTCATCGCCGATCAGGAAGCCCTGATCATGATCGAGCGCTCGCTGCTGCTGACCATCCCCGAGCTCAAGGATGTCAACCGGGCGATGTCGATCGGCGAGGCCAAGGCGCGCAAGGCCAAGAAGGAAATGGTCGAGGCCAACCTGCGCCTGGTGATCTCCATCGCCAAGAAGTACACCAACCGCGGCCTGCAGTTCCTGGATCTGATCCAGGAGGGCAACATCGGCCTGATGAAGGCGGTCGACAAGTTCGAACACCGTCGCGGCTTCAAGTTCTCCACCTACGCCACCTGGTGGATCCGCCAGGCCATCACCCGTTCGATCGCCGACCAGGCGCGCACCATCCGCATCCCGGTGCACATGATCGAGACGATCAACAAGCTCAACCGCATTTCCCGGCAGATGCTGCAGGAAATGGGCCGGGAGGCCACGGCCGAAGAGCTGGCCGAGAAGATGGAGATGCCCGAGGACAAGGTCCGCAAGGTGATGAAGATCGCCAAGGAACCGATCTCCATGGAGACCCCGATCGGCGACGACGAGGACTCGCACCTGGGCGATTTCATCGAGGACACCAACGTCGAATCGCCGCTCGACACGGCCACCGACACCGGCCTGCGCGAGACCGTCCACGATGTCCTGTCCAGCCTGACCCCGCGCGAGGCCAAGGTGCTGCGCATGCGCTTTGGCATCGACATGAACACCGACCACACCCTGGAAGAGGTCGGCAAGCAGTTCGATGTCACCCGCGAGCGCATCCGCCAGATAGAGGCCAAGGCGTTGCGCAAGCTGCGCCATCCCAGCCGCTCCGAGCAACTGCGCAGCTTCCTGGACGTGGAATCCTGACGCAGCCGGTCCGGCCAGCGGATCTGCAAACCACGAAAAAGCCCGGCCCCGTGCCGGGCTTTTTCGTGCCCGCGCCAGTGCTCGCCAGCCAGCAAAGCCTGCCAGGGCTTGGCCTGAGAGCCAGCAAAGCCGCCCCTTCCAATCTCGCCAACCGAACCACAGCGCAGTGCCTCACTCCCTCATCCGCCCTGCGGGCACCTCCCGGGAGGAGAGGGAAAAAAAGCCAGCTCTGAAGCCCTCTCTCCACGGGAGGGCATGGGTGAGGGCGCCCACGCATCACCTCACAGTTTTCGCGCCAGGTCTCAAACAGGCCACCGGCCAGTCACACCAGGCTGGCCAGGCCGCTGCAATGGCCAGCAACAGCCACGCCATCACCGCCGCGCTTGCACTCACGCCAATCCCGACGATAATGGGGCGGTCACAGTCGGCCTGGGGGGCTGGGCTGGCTGTCCTGGCAAACCGCAAGGGAGGAAGACAATGGCGACGAATCCACGCAAGCCTGCCAAATGGTGGGCGGTTCCCTGTGTTCTGGCATCGGCGCTGCTGATGGCCTCGCTGTCGGTCCAGGCGGCCGAGCAGCACTGCCAGAGTGGCGTCGGCAAGAAGCGGGCGAGCACACCGACAACCGAATTCGTCCTCAACCAGGATGGCACCGTGGTGCACAACCGCACCGGCCTGCAATGGGCGCGCTGCTCGCTGGGCCAGACCTGGGAGGGTTCGCGTTGCACCGGCCAGGCCGCCGTCTACTCCTGGGACGATGCCACCGATGCCGTCGCCCAGCTCAATGGCGCCACCCTGGGCGGCCACAGCGACTGGCGGCTGCCCACGGCGCAAGAGCTGATGTCGATTGTCGAGCAGTGCCGACAGGCGCCGGCGATCAATATCAACGTCTTCCCTGACACGCCCAGGTCCGGCTACTGGACGGGCACCATCCATCGCGGCAGCAGCCAACCCACCTTCGTCGGCTTTCATCTGGGGCTGGAGCAGAACTGGCTCAGCCACAGCAGCTACCGGGTGCGCCCGGTGCGCGCCGTCGAGCGCTGATTCGTCCAGCATCAAAGGGCTTGCCCACGTACAGGTTTCCGGTCATGCTGTTCAATAGTTGAACGCACTGGGGAGAGTGTCTGCGTGACTGGGTCTGGGGAAAGCCATTGGTATGCCGTCTACTGCCGGCCCCGGCAGGACGTGCGCGCCGAGGAAAACCTGCTGCGGCAGGGCTATCGCGTCTTCCGTCCCAAGCTGCGCCGCCAGGCCCGGCAGCGTGGCCGCGCCTGCACGCGCCTGGAATCCATGTTCCCCCGCTACCTGTTCATCCAGTTGCAAAGTGGCCTGCAGGACTGGGCACCGATCCGCTCCACCCGCGGCGCCATCGGCCTGGTTCGCCGCGGCGAGCAGGCGGCCGTAGTGCCCGATCCGGTCATTGAATCCCTGTTCCGCCGGGCCGACGAGCAAGGCGAAATCGACCTGGCCGCCGATGGCGAGCTGATCGCCAACGAAGAGCTGGAGCTGATCGAGGGACCCTGTGCCGGCCTGCGCGCGCTGTTCGTGGCGGCCAAGGGCGAGGATCGGGTCATCGTCCTGCTCAGCCTGCTGCAGCAGAGCCGACAGATCGAACTGCCGCGCCGATCAGTGCAACCGCTGCGCTGGCGCGACAGCGCCGTGCCCTAGATCGACGTTTCAACGTCGCCAGCGATCTCCGGGAATCCTGCCCGGCGCGCGCTGACCAAACGCCAGGCGGCCAGATGGCCTGGCCAACAATCGGAAAAACCTGAAACCGGTGATTGGGAACCGACAACCCAAGGGCGGTAGCGTGCATGGATGACGGCACCCGTTACCAACTGCTGCGCCTGCTGGAGCGCAACCCGGCACTGACCCAGCGCGAGCTGGCCCGGGAACTGGATTTCAGCCTGGGCAAGACCAACTACTGCGTGCGCATCCTGGTGGAAAAAGGCTGGGTCAAACTCGGCAACTTCCGCCGCAGCCGCAACAAGGCCGCCTACCTGTACCAGCTCACGCCCTCCGGCCTGGCGGCCAAGGCGCGAACCACGCGCCGCTTCCTGGACAGAAAACTTCTCGAGCACGAGCAATTGACCCGCGAGATCGAACAGTTGCGCCAGGAAGTGGCGGCACGGCCGGACGCCGGTGGCCACGAATCCACCGGCGACGACGGCCAGGCCGGTCCCGGCGCCGGCGACGAATCGACCCACCTTTCCCGGCCGCGCACGGCCAATGCCGCCACAGGCCGCGCACAGGGCGCGGATGCAACCGTTTCCGTCCGACCACAACGCCCATGATTGCCGATCTGCTGACACGACTTGAGCAACACCAGGCCCGCATCGCCGTCCTCGGCCTGGGCTATGTCGGCCTGCCGCTGGCCGTGGCCCTGGCCCAGCGCTACCGCACCGTCGGCTTCGACATCAACCCCCAACGTATCGCCCGCCTGCAGGCCGGCCATGACGACACCTGCGAAGTGCCCGACGAGGAACTGCGCGCGGCCGCGCACCTGGCATACAGCGCCGATGCCGCGGCCCTGGCCGACTGCCAGGTGTTCATCATCACCGTGCCGACGCCGATCGATGCCAGCAAGCGTCCGGACCTGGGCCCGTTGCTGGCCGCCTCGCGCACCGCCGGCCAGGCGCTGCGCCCCGGTACCCTGGTGATCTACGAATCCACCGTCTACCCCGGCGCCACCCAGGACGACTGCGTGCCGGTGCTGGAGCGCGAATCCGGCCTGGTCTGCGACCGGGATTTCTTCGTCGGCTACAGCCCCGAGCGGATCAACCCCGGCGATCGCGAGCGGCGCCTGCAGCACATCGTCAAGGTCACGTCCGGCTCCACGCCCGAGGCCGCCGAATTCGTTGACCAGCTCTATGCCAGCATCATCCCCGCCGGCACTTTCCGCGCCGACAGCATCCGCGTCGCCGAAGCCGCCAAGGTGATCGAGAACACCCAGCGCGACCTCAACATCGCCCTGGTCAACGAGCTGGCGGTGCTGTTCAACCGCATGGGCATCGACACCAGCGCCGTGCTTGCCGCGGCCGGCACCAAGTGGAATTTCCTGCCGTTCAAGCCCGGCCTGGTCGGCGGCCACTGCATCGGCGTGGACCCGTACTACCTCACCCACAAGGCGCAATCCATCGGCCACCACCCGGCGGTGATCCTGGCCGGGCGCCGGGTCAACGACGCCATGGGCACCTGGGTCGCCGGCGAAATCCTGCGCCTGATGGCCCAGCGCGGCGTCTACCAGCCCGGCGCCCGCGTGCTGATCCTGGGCCTGGCGTTCAAGGAGAACTGCCCGGACCTGCGCAACACGCGCGTGATTGATGTCATTGGCGAGCTGCGCCGGTTCAACCTGCACATCGATGTCCACGATCCCTGGGTGGATGCCGATGCCGCCCGGCACGAATACGGCCTGGACCTGGTCGCCGAGCCGCAGGCCGGCGCCTATGCCGCCGTCGTCCACGCCGTGTCCCACCACCAGTTCGCCGAGCGCGCCGCCAGTCTGCGCGACAGCCTATGCGCCAAAGGCGTGCTCTACGACGTGCGTGCGACCCTGCCGCCGGAGCTGGTGGATGGCCGGCTTTGATGGATCGATACCGTCGCAGGCGAAGCCTCGCCCGGCTCGCGCCGACAGGGCAATGAACACGGACACGCAAACCCCACCCGACGCCAAGCCATCGCGCTGGCGCATGCTGGTGTCCATCCTGACGCCGGCCGAGCGCCGCCGTGGCCTGCTGATCCTGTTCATGATGGTCGGCCTGGCCTTTCTGGACACCATCGGCGTGGCCTCGGTATTGCCTTTCCTGGCCGTGCTCGGCAACCCCGAGATGGTGCACAGCAACGCCGCCCTGAACTGGCTCTATGTCAACGGCGGCTTCACCGACACCGACCGCTTCCTGTTCGCCCTGGGCCTGGGTTCGTTCCTGCTGCTTACCCTCTCGGCCACGTTCCGCATCTTCGCCACCTACGCCAGCACGCGCTACGTGCAGATGCGGCGCTACTCGCTCAGCCAGCGGCTGCTGACCAGTTACCTGCGGCAACCGTATACGTTCTTCCTCAACCGCAACTCGTCTTCCATGTCCAAAGGCGTACTGTCGGAAGTGGATATGGTCATTACCCAGGTGATGACCCCGCTGATGAACCTGGTCACCTACCTTTTGCTTGCCGTCGTGATCGTGGTGCTGCTCGTGGCCGTCGATCCGTGGCTGGCCCTGCTGATCAGCTTCACGGTGGGCGGCATGTACGCAGCCGTCTATCTGGCCATCCACCGGCGCTTGCGGCGCATGGGCAAACTACGCGTGGTGGCCAACGAGAAGCGCTTCAAGGCGGCTGCCGAAGCGTTCGGCGGCATCAAGGATCTGAAAGTGCTCGGCCGCGAGTCGGCCTATCTGAGGATGTTCGCCAAGCCGGCACACGAGTTCTCCCGTCTTCAATATATCCAGGCGACTTTGCAGTTGGTGCCCAAGTACCTGGTCGAGGCGATTGCCTTTGGCGGCATGCTGGCCATGGCATTGGTGCTCATGGCCCGCAGCGACAGCCTCGGCGAGGTGCTGCCGATGCTTGGCCTATACGCCTTTGGCGGCTACCGCCTGCTGCCGGCCGCACAGAACGTCTACGGTGCCCTGAACACCCTGCGCTTCGGCTGGCCGGCACTGGAAACGCTGCACGCCGACCTTGTCACAGTGGACTCGCAGTCGGCCTTCGATGCAACGGCCACACCACCGGCCATGTCCGTCAACGACGACATCCGCTTTCGCCACGTCGACTTTGTCTATCCCGGCAGCAGCAAAGCCGCCCTGTGTGGCATCGACCTGGCCATCCCGGCGCGCAGCTCGGTCGCCTTCGTCGGGCCCACCGGCGCCGGCAAGACCACCATCATCGACCTATTGCTCGGCCTGTTGCGGCCGAGCGCCGGACATATCGAAATCGATGGCCAGGTCCTGGACGACGCCCACATCCGCGCCTGGCAGCAGAGCATCGGCTACGTGCCGCAGAGCATCTACCTGGCCGACCAGACGGTCAGCGCCAACATCGCTTTCGGCATTCCGCCGGAGAAAATCGATCAACAAGCCGTTGAGCGCGCCGCCCGCATTGCCAACATCGACCAGTTCATCCGCAGCGAACTGCCCGATGGCTATGCCACCGAAGTCGGCGAGCGCGGCATTCGGCTATCGGGTGGCCAGCGCCAGCGCATCGGCATCGCCCGCGCCCTGTACCACGATCCCTCGGTACTGGTGCTGGATGAAGCCACCAGCGCGCTGGATACCGAAACCGAACGCGCGATCATGGATGCCGTCAACCACCTGAGCGGTCAAAAGACCATTGTCATGATTGCGCACCGGATCAGCACCGTGCGGCGTTGTGACCAGATCGTGGTTCTGGAGAGCGGCCAAATCAAAGCCACCGGCAGTCACGAAGAACTGCAACGCAGCAGTGTGGTGTTTCAGCGGCTGAGTGCAATCTAAAAGAATGTCAACGACAAGTGCCATGACAACGGGATCTAAGGGCGGGATCGTTGTCGACGTGAATCGCATCCGTGATAGCTCAAGTCTGGTCTTTGATTGCGATGGCGTGATCCTGAACTCGAACGCCATCAAGACCCAAGCGTTTCACCAGGTCGCCCTTCCGTTCGGGGTCGACCATGCCGACAGCCTGGTCGCTCACCACCTGCGCAATGGGGGCATCTCCCGCTTCGAGAAGTTCAGGTATCTTGCCGACCAGATTGGCGTCCCCCAATCTGATCAGATCTGGGTGAACCGAAGGTGCGAGGAATTCGCCCGATACGTGTCCGAAGGTCTGCTGTCGTGCGAGATCGCGGATGGCTTGGCAGAGTTGCGCACCCTTTTTCCTTCCAAGCGCTGGTTCGTTGTGTCCGGGGGCAAGGAGAGTGAGCTTAGAGAAGTATTTCGCCAACGCGGCATTGCCGACTTGTTTGAGGGCGGAATCCACGGCAGCCCGGCCGACAAGCACACCATCCTGGCCAGGTTGAAGGCGGAGAGCGGGTTGCTCGATGGTGTCTTCCTGGGCGACAGCCGCTTCGACCACGAGGCGGCGATCCGCGCCAATCTTGATTTTGTGTTCGTACACGGCTGGACCGATCTGAAGGACTGGAAAACGTACTGTCTTCAAAACCAGATTCCCGCAGTTGAAAGTCTTGGAGATCTGGCTCGCCTTTGCAACGAATAGATCCTGTCCCAACCACCCAGGCGCTCGTAATTCGGCGGCTCAGGTTTGGACACGGTTCCCGGCACACTGGCTTGCGGGTGTTATTGAACGGAGAAACATCTAAGTGTTGAATGGAAAGTCAATTCTAATTACCGGTGGCACTGGATCGTTTGGCAAGGCCTTCGTTGCGGAGGTGCTGAAAAGTTATCCTGACGTCAAGCGCATCGTGGTCTTCAGTCGCGACGAACTGAAACAGTTCGAGATGGCCCAGATCTTCGATCCCACCGAGCATCGCTGTCTGCGCTATTTCATCGGGGATGTCCGTGATGCGTCGAGACTACGGCGTGCCATGGAAGGCATCGACATCGTTGTCCATGCTGCCGCTTTAAAGCAGGTGCCGGCAGCAGAATATAATCCATTCGAATGTATCCAGACCAATGTCATCGGTGCCCAGAACGTCATTGAGGCCTGTCTGGATACAAAGGTTCAAACGGTGGTTGCGCTGTCTACAGACAAAGCGGCAGCGCCAATCAACCTGTATGGCGCCACCAAGCTTTGTTCTGACAAACTGTTTGTGGCCGCGAATCTGATCAAAGGCTTCAGGGACATTCGTTTCTCCGTCGTCCGATATGGCAATGTGATGGGCAGCCGTGGTTCAGTTATTCCGTTCTTCCAGCAGCGCAAAGCTACCGGTGTCCTGCCGATAACCGATCCTGAAATGACGCGATTCAACATCAGTCTGGCAGAAGGGGTGGAAATGGTTCTCTGGACCATCGACAACTCACTCGGCGGTGAAATACTCGTGCCCAAGATTCCAAGCTATCGCATTACGGATGTGGCAGAGGCAATCGCTCCGGAGTGTCAGCAGAAGGTGGTCGGCATACGCCCCGGGGAAAAGATCCATGAAGAGATGATCACGGCCAGTGACAGCTATAACACGGTGGATCTGGGGCGCTTCTATGCAATTCTGCCCTCCGGCGGTCGATACTCTGTTGACAGCTACTGCGCCTCAACCGGTGCCGTGCCCGTCCAACCGGGCTTCAGCTATAACAGCGGAGCAAACGATAGCTTCCTTGATGTCGCCGAGCTTCGCGAGCTGATTGCGACATTGGATTGACACCTTTGTCATTACCTTTGTGACCTACAACATCGACGCGGCACGTTCCAACCCGATCTTCGGCTTACCAGCGACAGAGCTTTTGGTCGACGACACCCGTCATAGCTGGCACAGGATGGAGGTGGTCGCCATCAATCGTTTGGCGGATGGAATCTACCGCTTGCTGATTGACGCAGAAGAAGGCAGCGCACCGGAATTCATCTCCGGCCACTACGCGTTGCTTGAACTTTCCGACGGCTTGGCTCGTCCCCTGTCAATCGCCAGTGCCCCTGGCTCCAAGCAAATGGAGTTTCATGTCAAGCACATTCCCGGCAGCGAGTTCACCACGCGGCTGTCGCGTGCAATGCTCGTGGGCGATACAGTGCGAGTGGCAGCGCCGTTAGGGAACGCCTACCTCCGGATGGACTCCCCGCGGCCGATCCTCCTGGTAGCCGGCGGTACGGGGTTCGCTCCGGCAAAGGCGATCATTGAGCATCTAAGTGCGATTTCCGATCCACGCCCGGTGCGACTTTTCTGGGGAGTGCGGCGCATGGAAGAGATCTATGCGACGGACATATTGAACACGTTGGTAGGGCAGCACCATGATTTCGCCTGGTTGCCAGTACTTTCCGAGCCTGATATCAACTGGTGCGGCGCATTTGGATATCCCCACGAGGCCGCGCTTGCAGTCACCTCTGACCTTGCTTCATATGATATCTATTTGAGTGGACCGCCTTCGATGATACCTGCCGCAATCGATGCCATGCTTGCTGCAGGAGTTTGCCGGGATCGTCTTTTCTACGACAACTGTTGACGTCCGCAGCCAGGTTGGTCAGGGAGGCTTCTCATTTGCTCCGGTTCCGACGATTCACCCTGCCGCAGCTTCAGGTTGCCAGCCAGGGCTTGCAGGCTTCGAACTGTCTGGTTTGGAATCGGTGTGGAGCGTGCCGTGAACTGGCCACTCTTGCCTTCGCTTAGGGAGTTTTGCTGATGAAGACCTATCAGAGCCATTTGAAGACCACCGGAGCACACGGCACCCTGCCGATTCCGAACCGGAAGCCGGTTTTAAAGTCCTCGGCAATTTTTCCCTGTATCGTGCGGGATGATCTCGATACCCGTATACTTTACATGGGCTACTGGCTTATCAAAAGGAATATACCGGAAGTGTCTTTGCTCAAGACCCTTCGGGACGATAGCGGCAATATTCTGTTTCGAGAACTGCAGGTCATTGGCGATGTCCGTGCGTACCAGGTTTCTGTTGCCGACATCCTGCGTGAGCTGCAATATCAGAGCACATTGTTTGTAGGCTCGATTGAGCTTGAGATATTCTCAACCCGCGATCTTGTTTTTCCCTACCCCGCCTTCGTGCTCAATTACGTGTCTGAAACCGCTTCGACGGTGGTCCATACTACCGGGCGAATATACAATGATCTTGAAGACCTGAAAGAGAACGAAGACATCAAGGTTGCTGAAGCAGGTTTTGACATCACTCCACGCAAGGATGTTGATCCCTACTTTGCCTTCGTCAACGGCACAGTTCCAACGGTTGATGCCAGAATCCGCCTCGAGCTGGTCAACGCTGCTCAGCAACGGCGTAAAAAGACCCTTGAACTGGGCGATCTGGGGGCCTATCAATCATGCTACGTGCGCTTTCTGGACGATGAGGATCGGGCGTTCCTGGGTGAGTCGAAGGGCACGGCCATTCTGCACCATGATCTCAAGGGTTTTTTCCCCCGATTCATCGCAGGTCACATCCTGGACTCGGCGAATGTCATCAGTCTGACCCATACCTTCTATGATACGACGGGGCATCGATCCGAGGATGCCTACTGGCACAACTCGGATAAATCGCGGTTCGAAGACTCTGCGATCGCGTTTCCGGTCAGGATCGACGGTGATTGGTATACAGAGTTTGTGGTCTATCCAAACCATTCACCGGCGGCGATGCATTTTGACATCGTTCTCTGCACTTCCGATGGCCGGCGGGTGGCGCGGGTCGACAATATCTTTGCCGTCGGGCCTGAAGATGCCCGGTTAGCCCACGTTGACATCAATGCCCTGTTTTCGGATGTGCTGCCGGTACAGGAAGGTGAGCAGCGCTACTGCGCACTCGTTATCGTCAGGGCCGAAGGGCCGATCCCGGCAAGATTGAAATTCGGGTTGAATATAGGCGAGCGAAAAGGGGCAGACATTTCATCAAATATATGCTTCAACGCGCGCGTGCCCGATCCGGCAATGCTGAGCAAACCGTTCGCATTTCGATGGGCACCTCTGGAAACCAGAGGATCATCGACTCTGGTCTTGACCAATCATTCTTTCGAGCGCAACTACCAACGCCCGGCAAACGTCAAGCTACAGTTCTGGTCGCAAGACAGTGTGCCGTCGATCGAGAGGCAGGTGCGGATTGCCGCAGATGGAAGTTACTGGTTCAGCCTGGATCAGGATGAGGAAATCCGGAGCTTTTTTGCAGGTGGGCCGGGATGGGTCACCTGCGAGTGCGACAATCCCTTCGTCAGCGGTTGGTATCTGATGGATGCCGGCGCTGGTGTCATTGGCGCTGACCATGCCTTCTGAGCCTATCAAGGTGCAGCCAAAGGGTTCATCCAAAGCAGGAATTCGAGCATGATTCCCTATGGCCGCCAGGAGATATCGCAGGAAGATATTGATGCGGTCGTTTCAGTTCTGGTCTCCGACTATCTTACCCAAGGTCCGGCAGTGCCGCGCTTTGAACAAGCGGTTGCCTCCCATGTCGGCGTTCAGTATGCGCTGGCAGTCAACAGCGCCACATCTGCGCTGCACCTTGCCTGTAGAGCTCTCGATCTTGGTCCTGGCGATTGGCTGTGGACCAGCCCCATAACCTTCGTCGCATCGGCAAACTGCGCCCTGTACTGTGGCGCGCAAGTGGACTTCGTCGACATTGACGACCGCAGCTACAACCTGTGCCCCGACAAGCTGGCGGCTAAATTGGAGCAGGCCGAACGTGAAGGATGTCTGCCAAAAATCGTTGTGCCGGTGCACATGTGTGGCCAGTCTTGCGACATGCAGGCCATTCACGAACTGAGTCAACGATATGGCTTTCGAATCATTGAAGACGCCTCGCATGCGATCGGTGGAAAGTACCAGGATGATTTCGTAGGGGCCTGTCGCTTCAGTGACATAGCTATATTCAGCTTTCATCCTGTGAAAATCATTACGACTGCCGAAGGTGGCATGGCGCTCACCAACGACAGGAAGTTGGCTGACCAGATGGCGCTCCTGCGCAGTCATGGAATAACACGCGATCCGGAGCAGATGACGCACGAGCCGGATGGTCCCTGGTATTATGAACAGGTGGCATTGGGTTATAACTATCGTTTGACTGATATCCAGGCGGCTCTCGGCCATAGCCAGTTGCAACGACTCGATGGCTGGGTCTTGCGCCGTCACGAAATCAAGGCATTCTACGACCAGGCTTTGGCGGGTCTTCCGCTCACGATACCGTGGCAGCATCCTGATACCTGGTCCGCATTGCACCTGTATCCCGTGCGCCTGCAACTGGAAAGAATTTCCTTAAGCCATCGACAGGTATTCGAAGAGCTGAGGGCACAGGGGGTCGGCGTCAACGTTCACTATATTCCGGTCCATCTTCAGCCATATTACCGTTCAATGGGCTTCCTCCCGGGTGACTTTCCCCTTGCCGAACGATACTACGCACAAGCCATCACCCTGCCCATCTATCCGGGTCTGTCCGAGCAGCATTTGCAGCGTGTCGTCTCCGTGCTCACGGGTGTATTGGGGCCATGAACAAGACTACTGACCGGAGCCTGCCCTACCTGATCTGCGAACTGGCCAACACTCATGCTGGAGATGCCGCGGCGGTTGAAGAGCTGATCGATGCCTTTGCCGGCCTTGACTATGCCGGCAAAGCAATCAAGTTCCAGGTGTTCGGTGCCGACACGATCGCATTGCCGGATTTTCCCTGGTACGGCGTCTATCAGCAACTCGAGTTCGACCCAGCAACCTGGTCGCGTTTCTTCGACCGGGCGTCGGCCCATGGGGATGTCTGGGTCGACGCCTTCGACGTCTACGGGATCGAGATCATCGGCAGGAACCTGAACCTGATTGCCGGCGTTAAACTGCAATCGTCGGTGCTTGAAAACGAAGAAGTGCTGTCAGCATTGCGGATGATCGATCTGTCATCCAAAAGCCTGCTCATCAACGTTTCCGGGTTTGATCTGGACCAGATCAGCGGCCTTGTCGACGTATTCCGGACAATAACCGAACGGCTTGTCCTTCAGATTGGCTTCCAGGGATATCCAACCGCGATTGAGGACACCGCGTTACAGAAGATTCCGATCCTTCGGGCTGCGTTTCCAGACCTTCAGATCGGGATGGCCGATCATGCCGACGCCGGCAGTGATTTCGCGCAGCTCGCGCCGGTCTATGCGTATCTGGCGGGTTGTTCCAGTATCGAGAAACATTTTTGCCTGAACCGTGCCGAGGCAAAGTACGACGGCTATTCAGCGCTGCAGGCAGATGAGATGCAGCGGCTGTGTCACCGGTTGGCCGATCTTGCACAGGCACGGCACGGCTTGTTTGTTTCCGCTTCAGAACAGAACTATTTGGAAAAGTCCGTACAGGTCCCTGTGCTACGGGTCAGTCAGCTCGCGGGCAGTCAGATTCCTCTTCGTGACTTGATGTTCCGCAGAACGGCACAGAAGGGCATCTCCTGGCCACAGATACATACCTTGCAGAGTCAGGGCATGATCCTTTCGGGTGATCGTCCTGCCCTCGGCACGATTTCTGCAGAACACTTCCGTCCAGCCCAAGTCGCTTGCATTGTCGCCTGTCGGATGAAATCGTCACGCTTGCCGCGCAAGGCCATATTGCCGATCGCCGGCATTTCCTCGGTGGAACGCTGCCTGTACCAGTGCCTGTCGACCCAGGGTGTGGGGCAAGTGATCCTCGCAACGTCGACATTGGACGAAGATGCTGTTCTATCCGAGCACCTGTGTAGTGGCGCCGTGCGCTTCTGGGCGGGGGACCCGGATGACGTCATCTCCCGCTATGTCGGAGCCTGCGATCATCATGGTGTCGATGTCGTGGTTCGGGTGACGGCCGATTGTCCGTTGGTTTCCAGTGAGATCCTGGAGACACTACTGGATTCCCATTTCCACTCGGGCGCCGACTACACGGCCGCAACCAACGCCGCAGTCGGGACCGCTGGCGAAGTCATCAATGCCTCGGCGTTGCGGTTGGTCATTGAGCGTCTTGGACGGGCGCCGCATTCGGAGTACATGACCTGGTACTTCCGCAACAATCCGGAATTGTTCCGTATCAATCTGGTTGATCTTCCGCGCGAGCTCGTTCGCAACTATCGCCTCACCCTCGACCATCCTGAGGACCTACAGCTCTTCGAGGCGGTTTTGGCGCACCTGGAGCCGAAGACGGCCTACACGTTGGCGGAAGTTTTCGGAGTGCTCGACTCACATCCCGAGATCGCCGCGCTCAACGCACATATCGAACTGAAGTACGTCGTCGATCAGGAATTGATCGCCATGCTCAACGAGAAAACGCGGATACCACCGCACCCGGACGCGAAACGATGAAGGTCGTGATCCGGGTCGATGCATCGCTCGACATCGGCACGGGGCATGTGATGCGCTGCCTGACCTTGGCCAATGCACTGCGCGAGCGCGGTGCAGAATGTGAGTTCATCTGCCGTGAGCATGCAGGGCATTTGGCAGAAAAAATTGAATCTTCAGGCCACAGCGTGCATCTGCTCGCGCCAAGGGATCACCTTGCCTGTGAGAGCGTTCGCTGCGCCGATGAATTGGCCCATGCAAGTTGGCTGGGCTGCGCATGGCATCAGGATGCCGCAGATACCATTGCCGCGCTTGGCCCTGCAAGCTGCGACTGGCTGATTGTCGACCACTACGCCCTGGACGCTCGATGGGAAGGGCAGTTGCGCCCTCATGCCAGAAAGATGCTGGCCATCGACGATCTTGCCGATCGCCCACATCAAGTCGATCTGCTTTTGGACCAGAACCTTGGACGCGTGGCCGCGGACTATCAACCCTATATATCTTCCACGACCCGTTGCCTCGTAGGGCCGGAGTACGCCCTTTTGCGGCCGGAATTCGCGCGCCTGCGGGAGTACAGCTTGGCCCGCAGACAACAGGCACCAATCCAACGAATTGTGGTCTCGCTGGGCGGAGTGGATCGGGACAACATCACCCGCCGTGTGCTTGAGGCATTGGCATCGATGGAGTTGCCGCATGAGATGAAGATCACCGTCGTGATGGGAGGCCAGAGTCCGTGGCGGGAAACCGTGCAATCACAGGCTCGCCACCTGCCGTTCTCTTGCCAAGTATTGGTCGATGTAGAGGACATGGCCCAGCTCATGGCTGACACGGACCTTGCCATCGGCGCAGCCGGTAGTTCAACATGGGAGCGTTGTGTGCTTGGACTTCCTTCAGCGATCATCGTGCTGGCTGAGAACCAGCGCGCAATCGCCGCGGCACTGGATCGGATGGGTGCAGCGTTACACGTCAAGCACATTGAACAGGTTCCTGTCGTTATCCAACAACTCCGCGACAAAAGCTTTCGTCAAAGCGTTTCCCGAACGGCCAGCAAAATCACAGATGGCTTGGGGGTTACACGATTGATCACGGCCATCGGGACAATGTCTTGAGCGCTGGCATGGCGTTGCGTGCACTTGAGGAAAAAGATCTTGAGATGCTTTTCGACTGGCGTAATTCAGAGAATGTACGGCGTTTCATGTTCTCGACACATCTCATTTCGCCCGCTGAGCATCTACAATGGTTCGAAGCGATCCGTGCGGACCCAAGACGTCACCCGATGATCTTTGAGCATTACGGAGTGTCCTCGGGTTTCGTGAATATCGGCCCTGTGCATGCGGGCGGGGTGTCTAAATGGGGTTTCTATGTTTCACCTCAGGCTCCGCGCGGCATAGGTCGGTTGATGGGAGCCAGCGCCTTATCCCACGCATTCGCGACGTTGAGGTTGCACAAAGTGTGCGGTGAAGCCCTGGCGGGAAACATGGCCTCATGCCGGTTTCATCTGAGCCTGGGCTTCCGTCAAGAAGGAATGCTTATCGACGAGCATTTCGATGGCGATGCGTATCAGGATGTTGTGCGATTTGGTCTTCTCGCGGCGGAGTGGCAGGCTTCAAGGGAGGTCATCGATGCGGAAGAAAGCTGAAATTTGCATCGACGAGCGACGTATAGCCTCCGACCTGCCGCCCTACGTCATCGCCGAGATGTCAGCCAACCATAACGGTAGCATTGAAAATGCTTTCCGTATCATTGATGCCGCAAGGCATGCTGGCGCTGATGCCGTCAAGATGCAGACCTACCGGCCCGACACCATTACTTTGGATTGCGACAGTCAAGAGTTCCGCATCCACGGAGGCCTGTGGGATGGCAGAACCCTGTACGAGCTCTATGAAGAAGCTCATACCCCCTGGGACTGGCACCGGCCACTGTTCGAGCACGCCCGTAAGCTAGGCATAACTATTTTCAGTTCGCCTTTCGACAACACTGCCGTCGATCTGCTCGAGGAACTTAACGCCCCGGCCTACAAGATCGCCTCCTTTGAAGCGGTCGACCTGCCTTTGATCCGATATGTGGCCAGCACCGGCAAACCGATGATCATCTCCACCGGCATGGCAAATATTGAAGAAATCGAAGAGGCCGTCGATGCAGCCCGCGATGGCGGCTGCGAGCAGATTGCGATCCTGCACTGCGTCAGTGGATATCCTGCGCCTGCATCGGACTACAACCTGAGGACGATTCCCGATATGATCGCCCGGTTCAGAATACCGGTGGGTTTGTCGGACCACACCCTGGACAATACGACTGCGATCACCAGCGTTGCGTTGGGTGCATCCATCATTGAAAAGCATTTCACCCTGGATCGGCGTAGTGGCGGGCCTGACGACAGCTTCTCGCTGGAACCGGATGAATTGCGTCAATTATGCAAGGGTGCGCGCACCGCCTGGGAATCGCTGGGCGATGTCGATTATGGTAGGAAATCCAGCGAAACAGGAAATGTCAAGTTTCGACGGTCCCTGTATTTCGTCAAGGACCTCGCCGCCGGCGAGGTGATCAGGGCCGATGCTGTTCGCAGCGTCCGCCCGGGCTTCGGCTTGGCCCCGAAGTATCTCGAGCGGGTGGTCGGCACGCGTGTAAAAGTGTCAGTTCAAGCCAATACCCCTGTTGCCTGCGAAGATCTGGATTTCGGCGCCGAACCGATTGGCGCCTGGCGACCAAGGTGAGTTCGCTGGCCTTCGATTACGCCGCACGCAAGCGTCTTGAGTCTGAATTGGATGCAATCGCCTACGGGCCTTTCAATCTGGGACCCTGTGTCAATGACTTGCTGCACCAGGTGCAGCATGGGCGTGGCCGATGGCAAGGGTGGCGCAGGGTGCTTGTGAACATGCTCCACGTCCTGGGCGTGGTTCTGTCTCCGGTGAGCGCGTTGTTCAAGGTGAGGCCGTCGCTTCCGGTGAACGACGTGGGTGGCCGCTTTCTCTTTACCAGTGTTGGACCGCTTCCCCACTATCGGGAAATGATGGTGCGGGTATTGGGCCGATTCCAGCGGGATGAGGTCATCGTGATTGGCTCTCCTTATAGTGGTGCCAATGAGGCCTTCGCTCCCCACCGGTTTCAGTCGCGTATGGCTATCCAGCGACGGTTAAGCTGGCGCGAAGTTGGCCATCTGCTGTTCCTGCTTGGATCCGCGCTTCCGATACTGATTCAATTCGCCCGCAGGTACCAGCTTCGGGTTGATTTCATTGTTTCAATGGCGGCTGCACTCAGCTTGGCGGCCGGCAATGTCAGCAGCTTTCGCCGTTGGCTGTTGAAAGCCCGGCCGTCAAGCGTGACGACTGAATACGACCGGTTGTCCTGGACCGCTGCTTTGGTCCTGGCTGCACGCAGCTTGAACATTCCTACCGTGACACTTCAGCATGGCGCCATCGGTGGTCCTTGCTGGGGGCCGTTGGTGGCAGATAAAATCTTGTGCTGGGGTCAGTACAGTCGTCAGCAGTTGATCGATAATGATGGTGTCCCGGAGGATCGAATTCGACTGGTCGGCAATGTCTTGTTGCCCGAAAGGCGAACGTTTGCGCAGGGGGAGGGGCTGCGCCTGCTTGTGGCGACCAACCCGGTTGCCGTAGCCGTACGACGTCGGCGTTTGGCACTGATTGCCGGAGCGCTCGAACCAGGTGAAGCTGTGCAGGTCCGTGTCAAGTTGCATCCATCCGAGAAGATTACCGACTATGGTGAGTTGCCGGAGAAGCTGGCGGGAGTTGAGTTTCTTGATCATGGTGCGGGTACGGGTGACGCACTCGTGCCAGAGTCAGACCTGCTGATCTGCGGCAACAGCTCACTGGCGCTGGTCGCCATGCATTTGGGCATTCCCGTGTTCTTGCTGGCAGAGCGGCGCGAGGAACTCGGGGCCGCACAGCGGTGGCTGGACTGGGACGCAGCACGATTCGTGGCGAATTCCCGGGATGTCCGATGTGCCGTTGAGGATGTTGCTTCCGGTTCTCCAGCTATTCAGTCCCAGGTTCAACGGGCGGCGGAACTGGCTGCGAAGCAATTCCACGCTGCCGGTGCGGTCGCGGCAATGTTGATTGAACAGCAAATACGTCCTCGCGCAAGCTTGCCGCAACAGAATCCTGATCCCGTTCGGCAACCCTGAATTCTTTTGTCCGCCAATAAATTATAAGTGAATCTGATGGAAGATAAGATTTTCGGCTTCGACCGTGCTGCATCCTGGGACTATGAAAACGGCTTCTACTTGACATCCGATCCGAGCCGTTTGCCCAAGATTCTCGCTCATTATGAGCTGTATCGTTCCATTGTTGGCCTGCCCGGCCACGTGGCCGAGTTCGGCGTTTACAAGGGTGCTTCGCTTGTGCGCTGGTGCAGTTTCCGTGATGTGCTGGAGGCCAGTCACTCTAGAAAGATCATTGGCTTCGATGCCTTCGGAAAGTTTCCCGACCAGCCGAATGCTCAGGATCAGGATTTCGTGCGAAGCTTTGAGCGTGCCGGAGGCGACGGTATTCCGGCGGACGAACTTGAAAAGGCCCTGAAGTTGAAGCGCTTCGTCAATTTCGAGCTGGTGGCCGGCGATATCTGCGAGACCTTGCCAGAGTATGTCGACAATCATCCTGAACTCAAACTTTCACTGGTGCATATCGACGTCGATGTCTATGAACCAACTACCGTGATACTTTCGCAACTCTACGACCGGGTGGTCCGAGGCGGACTGATCGTCATGGATGATTATGGAATAATTCCTGGCGAGACTCGCGCTGTCGATAAGTTCTTTGCCGAAAAAGGTGGGGTCTTGATTGAGAAGTCCTCGGTCACACACACACCGAGTTACATCAGGAAACGCTAAAATTTCTGTTGCTCCAGGTGAAATGAGATGATGATAAGTGCGAACAAGGCGCCCACTGGCCCGCTGCTTCTGGACTGCACCCTTCGCGATGGGGGCTACTATACGCAGTGGGATTTCAATCCCGCCTTGGTACGTGACTACCTGGATGCCATGTCGGCAGCCTGCATCGATTATGTGGAGCTTGGCTTGCGGGGTTCCAGGAACGCAGCCTTTGCCGGTGCGCACGCCTACACCACAGATGACTATCTTCGGAGTCTGTCGCTGCCGCCAAAATTGAAAGTCGGTGTCATGGTCAATGCCGGAGACATCCTCGACGATGGTAAGGGCGGGGCAGGGCGGATTGGCCAATTGTTCGCGCCTGTGTCGCAATCACCGGTCTCTCTGGTACGACTGGCCTGCCATGCTCACGAAGTGGCCGAGGTTATGCCGGCGGCCCGTGAGTTGAAGGGACTGGGTTACATCGTCGGGGTCAACCTGATGCAGATTGCCGGCCGCAGCGACGATGAGGTGGTGGCGCTTGCCGCCTGCGTTGATTCCGAAGTGGTGGATGTGCTGTATTTTGCTGACAGCCTGGGCAGCCTCGGTCCGGAGCGCGTTGTCGAGCTGATCGGCCTACTGCGTCGTGGCTGGTCAGGGGACCTGGGTATCCACACCCATGACAACATGGGCCGAGCCCTGCAGAACACTGTGGCTGCGGCCGATGCTGGCGTCCGTTGGCTGGACAGCACGGTGACAGGCATGGGTCGCGGTCCAGGCAATGCGGCCACCGAGTATGTGGTGCTTGAGTTTGCCGACCGCCGGAGCAATCCCGGAAATCCACTGAAGCTGCTTGAGACCATCCGCCGCCATTTTGGCCCTCTGAAGGCCAAACATCAGTGGGGCAGCAACCCGTATTACTATTTGGCCGGCAAGTACGCCATCCATCCGACCTATGTCCAGACCATGCTTGGCGACCCGAGATTCCAGGAAACGGAGATCCTGTCGGTGATCCGTCATCTGCAGGACACCGGCGCGTCGAAGTTCGCGGCCGAGGTCTTGCAGACGGGTCGACACCGATATACGGCCAAAGTCGAGGGAACATGGACACCGGAAAGCCTGGTCGCTGGTCGTGAGATTTTGCTGCTGGGCGCCGGCCCTTCACTGGCCAGCCACAAGGCCGCAGTTGAGTCCTACATACGGGCAGCGCGACCACTGGTGATGGCGCTGAATGTCGAGCAGGTGATCGACGAATCATTGGTGGACGTGCGCAGTGCCTGCCATCCCCTGCGCCTGCTGGCCGACTGGGAGCGCTATGGCGATCTTGATTGCCCGTTGATCTTGCCCTTGGCGCAGCAGGATGAGCGCTTCCGCGAAGCCGTTGTCTCGGTCCGTTGCCTGGATTTTGGTCTGACCGTGGCACCTGGTTGTTACCAGTTCGGCGCATCAAGCGCGGTGGTGCCGCACATGCTCGTGGCCGCCTATGCCCTGTCGATTGCCGCCAGTGGCCGTGCTGAAAGGGTTCTGCTCGCCGGGTTTGATGGCTTCACAGCCGGTGACCCGCGGCAACAGGAAATGCAGGATACGCTTTCGTTGTTCCAGACCAGTGCGCCCGCAGTGCCAGTGTTCTCGATCACCCCCACCCGCTACGATCTGGATATCCGGTCGGTCTACGGCCTGCTGTCTTGACCTACGCCGTAGTCATCCCTGCCCGCTATGCCTCAACCCGGTTGCCGGGCAAGCCGTTGGTGCCAATTGCGGGCGTGCCCATGATCGTGCGCACCTGGCAGCGCTGTATCGAGGAGGTCGATCCTCAGCACGTGTGGGTGGCTACCGATGATGACCGGATTGCGCAGGTTTGCAGCGAGAACGGAATTCAATGGCGAATGACATCGTCCGATTGCCTGACCGGTACGGATCGCGTGGCCGAGTTCGCCCGTTCAATCCCAGCCGACACTTACATCAATGTTCAGGGCGATGAGCCCCTGTTCAACCCTGACGATCTGCGTGTGCTCATCGAAGCGGCTGCCAAGCACCCGCACGATGTTCTGAATGGCTATTGCTCGATCCAGGACGGCGACGAGTTCTTCAGTGGCGCTGTGCCAAAGGTCGTGTTTCGGCCGGACGGGCGGCTGCTCTACATGTCACGGGCCGGAATTCCGGGCAACAAAACCGGGCAGTTCCGCCTGGGATATCGACAAGTGTGTGCCTACGCTTTTCCGGCGGAAGCACTGCAGCAGTTCGCCCAATTGACGCAGAAGACTGCCTTGGAAGAGCAGGAAGATATCGAGATCCTGCGATTTCTGGAAATGGGCTTCGAAGTCAGGATGCTGCCGATGTCGGCACATTCCATCGCGGTCGATCTACCTGAACATGTCTCCCGTGTTGAGCAGCGAATCCAGCAAGGGTTGTGAGGTGGGCGTGAGCCGTTGTGCATCCCGAAGTGGCCGGATCTTGGTCACCAATCACTGAGCGCCAATTGAATGGAACGAATCGTTTTCGTCATCAATACCGAATACCATCTACTGGTAGCCTGCAGCCTGATTTGTGATGAGTATCACGATCGGAGCCGCTTCGCGGTGCAAGTCGTGGAGGCCGGTTCCGCCAATAGCCCGCGACGTCGAAATATCGTGAATCGAAGCGCTCTAGGTGTGGTGTACGACGAATGGGATGTAGACAGCCAGGGAACAGCAGATGGCAACGGACTAGGTGACCGCGTCAACAGTTTGCTTGAAGCGCCAATCGATACCCTGGTGATCTTTCTTGAGCACCACCCGCTGAACATTCTTCTTGCACAACAAGTGCGTCGAAAGGTTGGAACGGTTGCGCTGGCTCCGGATGGAGTGAGGCCGTACTATCAGCTCAACTTTGGCGCGCTGCGTCAACTGGTTATCCGCTTCAAGCGGTTCTTTCAGGTTCGCTCCGAACTGCGAGCCTTGAACCTACCTCACCGCTTTCCATACCTGCCACGCAACGGATATGGCGAGGCAGCGTATGTGGATCAGATCTGGGCAGTTCATCCAGAGCACGTCAAGAACAGGAGCGGCAAGCCTGTACGCAGGATCAGCGTGCTGTCCAGTGCCAAGGCATGGGATACCGCCGCTGCACTCTTCGATTTTGAGCCAGGCGCTGATACCGGGTCAGCAGAAAAGGTGGCGTTCTACGTCAACAACCTGCTTTATGACGAACAGCTATATGATGAAGAAATCAAGGTGCTGCGACACCTGTATGAGGTTTCCGGTGGACGTCTTTTCATCAAGCTGCATCCACAGACTCCGGCGGTACACAGAGACAGGATGGCAGCCACGGGCGCGACATTGATCGAGACCAGTATCCCGGCAGAACTGTATATTGCCCGTCTGCGTCATTCCATTGTCGTGAGTGGCTGGTCTGCTTCCCTTACAATCGAGAACCCAAGCTGCCACTTTTACTGGCTGACTGAATACTTTCGGGAGCTGGGCTGCATGTATGCACCGATAGATCTGGTGAACCCAACTACATACATACATGAGGCGCGCAACTTGGACGATATCGTTTTCCCGTCCGGCGGCTGATTTTGACATATCGATGAAAGCAGCTTACACGTTTGACGACGTGACGGTGCAAACAGTTTGGAATCCAATCGTAGACCGCTCCCCGGAAAATCTCCAGCCAACTCCAGCATCTATAATATAGACTGCCAGTATTTGCAATGCGATTCCATAGAATAACCCATGACCTGGCACCACCCGGTGCGCGTCGGGTGCCAATGGTTCTGATCGGACTGGCCTGCAGTGTGCTCCTGGCAACAGTGTTTGACACCTGGGTCATCAGTCAGATCCCGATTCTACGCACAATGGCCGGCGTACTTGGCGTTGTTCTTGCGATTTGCTGGATGCTGTATCGGATCCGGGGCATTCAAGTCAGGCGTGGCGCCATGATCTGGATGCTTGTCCTCTTGGTGACCATAATTTACGTGGATTTGCTGCGGTATCTGGATACCGGCCACCTAGCGCTGGCCAATTCGATGCAGTGGATTCAGCCTATTCTTTTCGGCTTGATTCTTCTCGATCTAAGCCGCGACGACCGAGCGGCGTGGTATCTCTTTAATTCAGTGCTGCTGTCGATCGCTTTCCTGGTCTTTATGGCGCTTTTTGGAGGTATCGAGGAGGGGATCCGCAGCGGCTCGGATCTGATGAATCTCAACGCGCAATCCTACTATTTTGGCCTGATGTCCATTGCGTTATACGTGTTCGTGGTGGAGCGTTGGCCAAAGTTCACGCCACTGAACATCGTGATAGGCATTGCCATGATCATTATGGTGCTTATGATGTTGCGTACCGGTAGCCGAGGCGGCGTCGCGGCGGCCTTGACCGGGTTCGCGGTCGCGACATGGCTGCTGATGCGCTCACGTAACATGTCCGCTTACATATCTTTGATTCCATTCATGATGGCGGCCGGAGTGCTTCTCGTACTATCCTCGGATGCTGCGGTGAGATGGTCCGATACCTTGAGTGGCGAGGATTATGGATATCGCGATGTGATATGGGCCGCAGCCATAGAGATGGTACGCGAGTCCCCCTGGTTAGGCCACGGCGGTGGCTTTGTTGCTGACTTGGGTGACCAGACTCGTGGCAGAAATACAACGACCCATAATCAGTATCTGATGTTGTTGATCGGCTATGGGCTGGTTGGTCTGATCATTTGGCTGTCGATCATGGGTGCGGTGATCAGGCGTTGTTGGCGGCATCGGCGGCATCCGATGGCGGTGGCTCTGTTGGCGATGATTGCGTGCTCTTTGGTGTACGGTATGGCTGCGGATCTGACATTCAAGCGATATTTCTGGGTGATTGTGGCGCTCGCGGCAAATATCGACATCATTGTCAGTACCTATCCCACAGCCGGCCATCTACGAGAAGCTCAATATCGGCGGGACAGCCAAGTTCTATCCAGCAACTCCAGGATGACTTCATCTCCCTTGCGCTAGGCCAGTTGTGGGGTCGTTAATGATCAGCATTGAAGGTATTGATTGAGATGTCGTCCCCATCTGTTCTCTGTTCAGATGAAGTTCGCCTTCCTGAAGCATTTGTCCGTAATTCACGAAACAAGTCACAGCGGGCTTCAATAGTTGGTTTGCCGCCTCACAATTGGGATTCGGCGATATGAGGATTGGCTTGACCATTGGCGGGCTTGGATCGGGTGGTGCAGAAATGCAGCTCATGCGTTTGGCAGTGGCCTTGCAGAACAGAGGCCACCAGGTGCAGGTGTACTGCTATACCCGGCCGTCCGAGTACGATGAAGGTTTGCGTGCACAGGGCGTTGAGGTGGTGGCAGCAGGCATGAAAGGGCGGCTCGGGAAGATCCGCCAGATGCGCCGGTGGATGCATGATTTCCGTCCGGATATCGTCCATGCCTCCATGAAGCGAGCCTCTGTTCTGGCTGTGCTGGCACGGGGTATTTCGCGCAAAGTGAAGGTTCTGGCCAGCGACATGTCCACGGCTACGTACAATCGACGCAGCCTGGCATTATGGCCAGCCTTGCTCATTTTCGGCGGTGCCCATGGTGTGGTTACCCAGACCGAGCTGAATCGCAAGAGCCTGCAAACGCTTGCTCCCTGGTTGCGCGGCAAGGTGTCGGTAGTGCGTAATGGTCTGGATACCGAGATCTTCCGGCCGGGACCAGGCGAACCTGCCATTGAGCCTTTTCGTTTCTGCGTCGTTGGCAGTGTCTATGCAGTCAAAAATCCTGCCCTTGTCGTGGCGGCTGTCGCCGAGTTGCGCCGGCGTGGCGTCGGCGGATTCCGTGTCGACTGGTACGGCCGTCGTGGTTTGGCGGGAGATAGCAGTCCATCTGAGGACTACCGGGTCGCAACCGAGTCGATTGTGGTGAACGCATTGGAGCCCTGGCTGACGTTTCATGGAGAGACACGGGAAATTCTTCGTGCTTATCAGTCTTCACATGCGCTAATCCATGTCTCTGTTCAGGAAGGCTTCCCGAACGCGGTCGTGGAGGCGATGTCTTGCGGGTTACCGATTATCGCCAGCCCGGTGTCTGACCTGCCGCAGATTGTGGCCGAGGCCGACAACGGTTGGGTAGTCGATGCGAAAGATGCGTCGAGCTTGGCCGATGCCATGCAAAAGATGATTGATCTTGATCCTGCTCAACGGTTCGAGATGGGTCAGCGTTCACGAAGAACTGCCGTATCGTGGTTCAGCAAAGAGCGCTTCGTGGACGAGTACATTGCACTATATCAATCGCTGCTTACTGGTCGCAGCGTGCAGGATGAGACTCAATCGAACTATCTGAACTAGCGGTGCCGAATGAGCGTGCTTGAGCGAACAGTGAACACTGCAAGCCGGGTAGTCGCGATTGCTGGCGACGGCGCATTTTCGCAGCGTTGGCGGGATTACATACCAAGCCTGGGCTTCGAGATTCGCAAAGTAGATCTCTATTCCCCGAGCCTGATGGCAGATCTGGATGGCTGCTGCGTTCTGCTTGCTTCGTTGAGTCAGGATCTGCCTCGGGATATGATGTTTGGGCGGGCAATCCTGAAGGCGGTGGCGACAAGGGGCATGGCTGTGTACCCCAGTGAGGCCAGTGCCTGGCATTTTGAGGACAAGATCGCCCAGTTTCTGATTTTCAGTGCGATGAATGTGACTGTTCCGCAGACCTGGGTGTTTTTCGATCACGCCGATGCCAAGAGGTTTCTTCTTGAAACCGAATTCCCCCTGATCTTCAAGTTGCGTACAGGTGCGGGCGGGCTCACCGTGCGCCTGCTGCAATCGCGTGAGCAGGCAATGCGGTTGATTGCTCAGATATTTGGAAGGGGCATCCGGACCCACAGTGTAGTCACTGGGATCCAGCGCCTGGCGACCGCGGCCAAGGCCAAGCCGTTTCAGTTACAAGAGTTGTTGCCGAGGGCGAAGCGCGCGGGTACGCGCTTTTTACAAAGTCGATTCAGCCTGCAACGTGAAAAGGGCTATGCTCTTTTCCAGGAGTTCATCCCGGATTGTGATTACAGCGTACGGATAGCGGTCATTGGTCCTCGCGCATTTGCATACCGAAGGAACAACGAGAAAGGAGATTTCAAATCCGGCGTCCAGTCAGTACGCGTCTCACTTTCCCGGGAAGAGATTCCAGTGGCTATGGTGCAGACTGCATTTGAGGTGTCGGAACGGCTGGGCTGCCAATCGATGGGCTACGACTTCCTGCAACCGCCTGAAGGAGGGGCTCCGATACTGTTGGAGATGTGTCATACCTTCCCGCCTGGGCCGATAGTAAACGCACATGGGTACTTCACGCCTTCGTTGACCTGGGTGCCCGGCGGTCAGCATCCGGCGGATCTTATTGCGCTGGACTTGTTGACGCCTGTAATCGAGACGCTGGGCCAGGCCCGGGACTACGGCTCTTAGCATGACAGTTGACGAAACAGGCCGAACCCGTCAGCCCTGCCTGGGTATCGCGGCTACGAGCAGGTCCGGCATCGCTACCAGGACGAGCAGGCCAGCGATCTTTCCAACCGGGGCAAGCTGACGTGACCGGCTGGATTGAACTTGGGCGGCGACTGCTGCCGCGAACGCTTCGCCATGGCCTGCAAAGACTGGTCTCGCTGGACGCGCTGAAGATGCGCGTGCGTGCCAGGCAGTCGCCCCTGGCTTCGGTGACTTCCGGCGATGATGATCGGCATGGCGGTGGTGTCCGCCTGGGCATCCTGGCCAACCGCGCCAGTTATCACACCCATTACGTGGCGGCCTGCCAGGAGATGGGCGTGCCATTCCGTGTCGTCGATCCGGCCGTGGGCGACTGGCAGCGGCAGATCAAAGGCGCTGGTTGTGACCTGTGGCTGGCATGGCCGGATGCCACGCTCAGCCACTGGGCGAAGATGTACAAGGATCGCTGCGAACTGATCCAGTCCCAGTTGGGTGTGCCGGTTTATCCCGGCCCTCTGGAGCGCTGGTTCTATGAAGACAAGATCCGCCTGGCTGACTGGTTGCAGGCCACTGGCTTGCCGCATCCGCGCACCTGGGTTTTCTTTCATGCCCACGAAGCGGGGGCCTTTGCCGGCAACTGTGAACTGCCGATCGTGTTCAAGCTGCCCTTCGGCGCCGGCGCCACCGGCGTGAGGATTGTGCACAGCCGGCGCCAGTTGCGGCGGCTGATCCGGCAAGCGTTCGGCCGCGGCCATGTCGCCGCCGGGCATGAGCGACGGGACCGCCAGCGCGGCAGCATCCTGCTTCAGGAGTACCTGCCGCAATTGCGCGAGTGGCGCATGGTGCGCATCGGCGACAGCTATTTCGGCCACCCGAAGGGGCGGCTCGGCCAGTTCCACAGCGGCTCGGGCAAGGTGGAATGGGACATGCCCGGCAAGGCACTGCTGGATCTGCTGCACCAGGTCACCCAAGGTCATGGCATGCGCTCCATGTCCATGGATGTCTTTGAACTGCCCGATGGGCGGGTGCTGATCAACGAGTTGCAGACCGTGTTCGGTGCCAGTGTCGCCGTGCACCAGCTCAAGCGCGATGGCGTGCCGGGTCGGATGGTGCGCGATGTAGCCGGCGATTGGCACTTCGAGTCAGGGGATTTTGCACGCAATGCTTGCGCCACTGCACGAGTAATGGATGCAGTGCAGCAGATAAGGGGAAGAGGTTGATTAGTATCACGAAACTAAAAAGGCACCTAATGCAAGCCTTGCCGCAATCATTGTTGAACAGTGTCGAACGGTCTCGGGAGAATAGTAGGCTGAAGCGGCTGACAAAGCTCCAAGCGGACTGCTCGCGGTTGGGAATGTTTGATGCAAGCCAGTTGCATGCTGCACTGGATGATCCAAATGTAGCTGAACACTATCAGCAGTGGGCAAAGAGGATCGATGAGTTGCGGATCACCGCGTTGGCTGGTGGGGTAAATCGCGGCGATCGTAGGGCACTGTTTCACCTCATTGCTGCGTTCAAGCCCGACGAGGTGCTGGAAATAGGCACCCATATTGGCGCTTCAACCGTGTATCTGGCCAGCGCTCTTGCCAGCAGACCGGGTGCCGCAGCGCCAACCGGACGGTTGACAACAGTTGACATCATTGACGTCAATGATCCGGCGGCCAAGCCATGGCTACGCTCGGGCTCTCCGTGCTCTCCCCGTGATCTATTGGCCCGGCTTGAGCTTGATTGGGCTGTCGAGTTCATAGCCCAGCCGTCCCTGACCTACTTGAGTGGCGCAGAGCGAAAATTCGACCTGATCTTCCTTGACGGCGACCATTCAGCGGCTACGGTCTATCAAGAAGTGCCGAAAGCGCTACGCTGTCTCAATCCTGGTGGTCTGATCTTGCTTCACGATTACTTTCCTAATGGCAAACCACTATGGTCTAACAAGCTGGTTCGCCTCGGCCCTTGGCTGGCTCTTAATCGCCTGGCTGAAGAAGGATGTGAGCTGAGGGTCGTTCCCTTTGGCGAGCTGCCATGGGAAACAAAGTTGGGTTCAAGCAGGTCCAGCTTAGCGCTGATCTCCAGTGGGCAGAGTCCGGTGGCATGAAAGAGCTGCTCAGAAGTGTCGCCAGTCGAGCGGTGACAAGGTGCGGGATGACGCACTTGGGCCGCAGACTGCGTCAGAGAAATGGCGCCTTGATCCTCTACGGCCACCGGGTGAGCGACAACGACGAAGGCTACATGCAGGGCCTGCGCCCTCAGTGGCTGGATCAGCAGCTCAGCTATCTGGGCCGCCATTACCAGTTCATTTCCCTGGATACGCTGCTGCACTGTTATGAAAAGCGCCAGCCGGTGCCGGAAAAGTCCGTCGTACTGACCTTTGATGACGGCTTCCGCGACAACCTGGACAACGCGCTGCCGGTGCTGGAAAAGCACGGTGCGCCGGCGACGATCTTCGTGGTCACCGGCGCCCTGACCAATGGCGATCTGCCCTGGTCGCAGCGGCTGGGCTATCTGTTCCAGAACACCACGCGCGATCAGGTTCATCATCGGCTGACGGGCCCGGAGCCGGCACCGCTGGCCACGCCGGCGCAGCGCAAGGCCGCCTATCAGCGCTGCAAACCCGCGCTTGCAGCCATGCTCTGGCAGCAGCGCGACCAGTCCCTGGCCGAGTTGGCGAGCCTGCTGGATGTCGATCCGCCCCGCGACCGGATGCTCAACTGGACACAGGCCCGCGCCCTCCAGGCCCAGGGTATCGGCATCGGTGCGCATACCTGGTCCCATGCCTTGTTGGCGAGCATTCCACCGGCCGAAGCGAGCTGGGAGATGCGCAAATCACGCGAAGACCTGCGTGAGCATCTGGGTATTGAGCAGCCGTCATTTTGCTTTCCTGCCGGAAGCACCAATGCGCAATTGCAGGCCCACGCTGCCGAATTGGGCTTTCGCAGCGCGTTCCTGCCGGGCCGGCCAATCCGTATGAATACGCTGGCCAACGCCGATCCGTTCTCATTGGCCCGCGTCGGCCTGCCCGATGCCCCGGCCTGGCAGTTGGAGGCCGAGCTGGACGGCCCATTCCATGGTCTGCGCAAGCTGCTGGGACGGTTGCCAGCCGATCCACGACCGGCATGAAGATCGTCTACCTGCACCAGTACTTCAACACGCCGGACATGGTTGGCGGCACCCGGTCCTATGAGCTGGCGCGGCGGCTGGTCGCCAAGGGCCACGAAGTTGAAATGGTCACCTCGTGGCGCGAGCGCGATGATCGCCGCGACTGGTTCACCAGCAACGAAGCCGGCATCAAAGTGCATTGGCTGCCGGTGCCCTATGGCAACCAGATGAGCTACCGCCAGCGGGTGGCAGCCTTCCTGCGGTTTGCCTGGGGCGCGGCGCGCAAGGCGGCCAGCCTGCAAGCCGATGTCGTCTATGCAACCAGCACGCCGCTGACCATCGCATTGCCGGCGGTGTATGCCGCGCGCCGGATGCGCTGTCCGATGGTGTTCGAGGTTCGTGACCTGTGGCCAACGGTGCCGATTGCGGTCGGAGCGTTGCGCAACCCTTTGACCATATGGAGCGCGCGCAAGTTGGAGCGTTTTGCTTACCGCAATGCCACAAGGGTTGTTGCCCTGTCCCCCGGGATGGCCGAGGGTGTTGCTGCCGCCGGATATTCGGCCGCCAACATCCGTGTGATCCCGAACAGCGCCGACCTGAAGATGTTCTCCCATGATGACGAGGGCGCACAGCGGTTTCGTGCGGCCCGTCCCGAGTTGGATAGTCGGCCGATCATTCTTTACGCGGGAACATTCGGGCTGATCAATGGTGTTGAGTGGGTAGTAAGGCTGGCAGTGGAGTCCAAACTGCGTGCACTGGACTGCTGCTTCGTACTTGTTGGGGATGGAGCGGAGAAAGAGAAAGTGACGCGGCTTGCCCGTGAGCTGGGGGTGCTTGGCAACAACTGTTTCATCTACGAATCGTTGCCAAAAAGCTCAATCGTTGATGCCTTCAGCGCCTCTGCCGTGGTGGTCTCAACCACCATCGATCTGCCAGAACTTGAAGCCAACTCGGCGAACAAGTTCTTTGATGGCCTGGCAGCGGGCAAGACCGTGGCAGTCAACTATGGCGGCTGGCAAGCTGAGCTGATTGAGGACTATGAGGTCGGGATGGCCTGGCCGCGTGAACCATCACAAGCTGCGGATGTGCTCGCGGACTGGTTTGCTCAGCCTGATCGGCTCCGCGTGGCAGGAAACAACGCCAGACAACTGGCAGAAGGCCGGTTCAGCCGGGACCTGCTCGCGGAACAGTTGGAACGAGTGCTACTGGAGGCCGTTTAGTGTCCGGATCAGCGATCTCCGCGGATGCGCCGATGGCCACAGGAAGACGCGTGGGTGTACTGGGCCATTTCGGCAACCCAGCAACCCCGATCGACGGCCAGATCATGCGAACGCGTCTGGTCCACCAGCAATTCTGCGAGCGTCTTGGCTGTGAGTCCGTGACGCGCGTTGATACCGGAAAAATGAAGCGCGCTCCGCTACGTACAATTATTGAGTTGGGCAAGTGCGTCCGCAACAGCGACCATGTGGTCATCATGCCTGCAAGCAGGGGGCTGAGGTGGCTTATGCCTTGGTACTCATTCTGGCGAAAAAGATATGGAACCCGGTTCCACTTCTTCGTGGTGGGTGGCTGGCTGCCGGAGTTCTTGCAGGAACGGCCGCGACTACTGCGGCAAGTACGGGGACTCGGCGCTTTGTATGTGCAAACCAAAGCGATGCGCTTGCGCTTGAAAGAAATGGGCTTCCCAGAGGTGTTTCTTTTCCCCAACTTCAGGGACTTTCCATCATTGTCTGCCAAAAGATACCAGCAGGCAGGTGCATTGCGACTGGTTTACTACTCCAGGGTAACGGAGTCAAAAGGGATTGAGTTGGCCATACGCGCAGTCAATGATTGCCGTGCACCGGTCAGCCTGGATATCTGGGGGCCGGTTGATCAAGGGTATCAGGCGAGATTCGAAAAGATACTTTCTGATTCAGCGGGCCGGGTCAGCTATCGTGGTGTGCTCACCGGTAGCCGGATCTACCAGGAGCTTTCCAGATACGATCTTTTGCTGTTTCCGACCTTCTACGAGGGAGAGGGCTTTCCTGGCGCGATCCTTGACGCTTTTAGTAGTGGCTTGCCGGTGATTGCCTCAGATTGGCGCTACAACACCGAGTTTGTCGAAGACGCGCAGCATGGGTTTATTGTGCCCGTGCATGATCATCAGGCTATCAGGGAACGACTGGAGGAGTTGAGTGAAAGGCCCGAACAACTCGAACCGATGTCTCTTGCTGTACTGGAATCCGCACGTCTCTACCATGTCGATCAGGTATTTCCGCAAGTGATGGAAGATATGGGTTTGCTGCCGTCAGCTTCTACCGCTCAAGTAATGGCTAGAACGCGACAGCATGTTGCCATGGATGTAAATCGATGATTTTTGTTGTTCAGGGGGAGGCGGCTGAACGATTTGGTGCTGCGCCTGAATTGCCAGGACCTTGGCAGTGGCAAGTATTGGGCTCCGAATATGGAGTGGCTTTTGGCACCTGCACGATCGAGGGTAGAAAGCTGGTGGTGGATACGGCCAGGGGCGCTGGAGTATTGGTGGTGAGCGCAGGCAGGCTCCACAACGCCGGCGGCACTGTCTCGGCTGAGCGGATCCGCAACGCGTATACTGCTGGAGAACTGACCGAACTTTTGCCATTATCTGGCTCGTTCGGGATTTGCATCATCGACTCGGCAGCAGGCAAGATCACGGTGGTGTCGGATGCATTGGCAGCGATGCCGTTGTTCTACAGTGTTGGCAGTCAGGGCATCGCAATTGCACCGTCTGCCAGAACGGCACTGGCGCTGCTCAAGGCACCCCTGGATATTTCAGCTACTCGTGCGCTGACTTATCTGGCCGGTCGATACATGATTGACGGTCAACCGTTGTTCGCTGGAGTCAGCAGGATTCGGCCGGCACGGATTATCCGCTACTCAATGGTGACTGGCCAGTTGGAGGAAACACCCTACTGGGACTTGAAGTTTCAACTTGAGCAGTGCACTGATGAAGTCGCGGCCGACGGTCTTTATGAAATATTGAAAGCCTCGCATGAGAACGAGGTTTCATCGCTGGGCGGAGAAAGTTACGACTTGCTTCTTACGGGTGGTATGGATTCGAGAGGAGCCCTGGCGTTTTGTCATGAGAGTGGCATTCTCCCGCATACAGCCAGGACCTGGGCAGAGCATGGTGCCTTACCGCACTCTGACCCAGTCGTTGCTGCCAAGCTTGCCGGAATGTTCGGTGTCCAGCATATCATTGAACCTATTGATCCCGCGGGCTGGAGCGTGAACAGTCGTGACTGGTCAATGGTCTCCGATCTGTTGAACGACAATGGCAGCAGCTATGCCTCGGGATTGGACTATTTCAGCAGTTCGTCTGCAAGTAGAACCTTCCTGATCGGGGACCAGGCTTTCGGCTTTGGTCCACTTCCAGATACGCGGAGTGAGGCTGTCTCCAATCTTGAAGAAACGGCGGCACGCACCGCCTTGCCTGAGCTGCAAGGGTTTGTTGACAGTACGGTATTGGACGAGGTCCTTAGGCAGCGCAGCGATTACTATAACGGTCTGGCCGAGAAGTGCTCGTCAGAAAGCCCCAAGGATATACAGGATTACTTGTTTTTTCATGCCCATGTCTTCCCATGGCTGGTTGGTGCAGGGAACTTCAAGGAGCCTTGCGTGAACGTTATACGCCCGATGATGAGCTGGCAGGTCCTCGACTATATCGGGCGGATCAGGCCGGGATTGCGGGTGGACAAGCTGCTGTACAGCAAGATGTTGAAGACGAGATTTCCAGACCTTCAGTCGATCTCTCTGGCCAGCGCGACCGGTGGTAGTGATATAGGCAAGTCAATATTCGGATGCCAGCAATTCCGTACTTGGCTTAGCGATCACACAAATCCGGATCGCGTGCTGTCAAGTAAACTGGGTGAGCACTTCAATGCCGATGCCTATGCTGCCTACTGGCATGATATCTTCTCAGTCGCTACCCGGAAGCAGTCTCATATGAGTCTGCTGCACAAGCGGCTTTATGAGTGGCGCCGGGTGATCTCAGGCAACAGGCACTTGAACGCCTTGGCGAAACGCGTACAGCCGATGGTGAGCCGGGCACTGGGTGTTGAGCAGAGGAAGGCGAGATATCAGCGCTACCAGTTGATGTGTCGGATCGCGCTATTCGTTCAGGTTGAGCCGGAGTGGCGGCAATGAGTACTGTTGTGGATGAAAATAGTAACTCAGTGTTTTGTGACGATCGTTGGATAGCTCGTGGATCATCGCGGGTTCTCTCCCTTGTTGGTCCGCCACTGGCGGCTGAGCTGGATCGGGATCGCCTGGATGCCTATTTGAAAAGTCGCAACGCATATTTCGCCATCTGGAATATCGCCGATCCAGACGCTGGAAATCAGTGGTATCGCTGCATCTGTGACACACCGGGATACTCCATAGATAAAGTGGAGAGCAAGAACTCACGACAGAACCTGCGCAAGGCACTGAAGAGGACCGAGGTGCGGCCAATTGAAATAGACTGGCTGATTCCCAACGCCTACCCGGTCTACATAGCGGCCAGCCAACGATTCAAGCATCACCGGATTCTGGATCGCCCAGATTTCGAGCGTGACCTGGCCAGGAGTTTGGAGGGAAGTGGCCGGCGGGCCGTGGCTGCTTTTATCGACGAGCGTCTGGTTGCATTCATGACTCTGATCGAGTGCGGCGAGACGCTTTTTGGAGACCGAGCCTACTTTGACCCGGGGCATTCATCAGCCAATCCGATGTGGGCGCTGTACTACTCCGTTGCCCATGATGCGATCGCCAGCGGCTTCAGGGAGTTTGATCGAGGCACTCGGCCTTTGGTGCATGAAACTGCCGTGGACCAGTTCCTGGCCCGGCTGGGCTTCAGGCTCGATCCCTGCCGGCTGGGATTCCATGGGCGTCAGCCGTTCATGACGGCATTGCGGACAGGATCACCTTTGATCCCCGGCTTGGCCGCCCTGATCAGGCTACCCTTTCTACGATCCGTGATGGGCCTGGATCACGCGTTCCGTCTATCAAGGCTATAAAACGCATGCCGGTGCTCGTTGTTTTTCTGCTCCAGGGGTTCGAATGGTGACTCACTCATCGGCGAAAACTTTCGTTACCCTGGCCAACTCCATCTACACCGACCGCCCCATCCCTCTGCATCGCCCGGTATTCGCCGGCCCCGAGCGCGAGTGGCTGGTGGAATGCATCGATTCCAACTTCGTGTCCTCGGTGGGCGCGCGGGTGGTGGAGTTCGAGCAGCGGGTGGCGCAGTTCGTTGGCGCCCGGTTCGCCGTCGCCGTGGTCAATGGCACCAATGCCCTGCATGTCGCGCTGCGCCTGGCCGGTGTCGAGCCGGGCAGCGAGGTGATTACCCAGCCGCTGACCTTTGTCGCCACCTGCAATGCCATTGCCTATGCTGGCGCGGTGCCGGTGTTTGTCGATGTCGATGCCGACACGCTGGGCCTGAGCCCGGAGGCGCTGGAACGGTTCCTGAAAACCCATGCCGTGATCCGCGACGGCCGCACGGTGAACCGGCACAGCGGCCGGCCGCTGGCGGCGTGCATGCCGATGCATACCTTCGGCTTGCCGTGCCGGATCCAGGCCATCGTCGACATCTGCAATCGCTACGACGTGCCGGTGGTGGAGGATGCCGCCGAATCGCTCGGGTCGTGGGCCGATGGCCGCCATACCGGCACCGTCGGCCAGAGCGGCGTGTTCAGTTTCAATGGCAACAAGATCATCACCACCGGCGGTGGCGGCATGATCGTCACCGATGACCCGGCCCTGGCGCAGCGCGCCAGGCACCTGACCACCACGGCCAAGCAGCCGCATCCCTACGAGTTCGTGCACGACGAGCTGGGCTACAACTACCGCATGCCCAACCTCAATGCCACATTGGGTTGCGCGCAGATGGAACAGTTGCCGGTGTTCCTGGAGCGCAAGCGCGAGCTGCATGAGCGCTATGCCCGCTTCTTCGCCGATACCGGCATTGCCTTGGTCACCGAGCCGGAAGGCACGCGCGCCAATCACTGGCTGAATGCGATCGTGCTGCCGGACCGGGACAGCCGCGATGCCTTCCTGCAGCAGACCAACGACGCCGGTGTCATGACCCGGCCGATCTGGCGGCTGATGACCTCGCTGCCGATGTATGCGCCGTGCCAGCACGATGGCTGCGCCGTGGCCGCAGACCTGGAGCAGCGCGTGGTCAATCTGCCATCGAGCGTGCCGGTGGATGCCGATGGCCACATTGTTGAAAGGATCGGCGGGTTATGAACGTACTGGATCTGATCGGCCGCAAGCGCACCCTGTTCGACGCCGACCTGGCCCGGCATGAGGCCGAGCTGTCGCAGCGGGTGCGCCAGGGGCGGTTTCTTGCCATCGGCGGTGCCGGTTCGATCGGGCAGGCGGTGTGCCGGGAGATCTTCCGGCGCCAGCCGCGCTGCCTGCACGTGGTCGATATCTCCGAGAACAATCTGGTTGAACTGGTGCGCGATCTGCGCAGCAGCCTGGGCTATATCGACGGTGATTTCGCTACCTTCGCCCTGGATGTCGACTCGCCCGAGTTCAACGCGCTGATGGCGGCGTCAGGTGGCTATGACCACGTGCTCAACCTGTCGGCGCTCAAGCATGTGCGCTCGGAGAAGGATCCGTACACGCTGATGCGGATGGTGCAGGTGAACGTGTTCAACACCGTGCGCAGCCTGGACTGGGCGCGACGCTTCGGGGCCGACAAGTATTTTTGCGTGTCCACCGACAAGGCGGCGGCGCCGGTGAACATGATGGGCGCCAGCAAGCGGATCATGGAGCTGTTCCTGATGCGCGACAGCCGGGAGCAGGTGATCTCGACCGCGCGCTTTGCCAACGTCGCCTTTTCCGATGGCAGCCTGCTGCATGGCTTCAACCAGCGCCTGATCAAGCAGCAGCCGATCGCCGCGCCGCAGGATGTGCGCCGTTACTTCGTTACCGGCCAGGAGTCCGGCCAGTTGTGCCTGCTGTCGTGCCTGCTCGGTGACAACCGCGACATCTTCTTCCCCAAGCTCAGCCAGCACCTGCATCTGATCACCTTCGCGCAGATCGCCGAGCGCTACCTGCGTGCGCGTGGCTACGAGCCGCATCCGTGCCAGAGCGAAGACGAAGCCCGGGCGCGGGTCGGTGAGCTGTCGGCCAGGGGCCGCTGGCCATGCTGGTTCTTTGATTCGGACACCACCGGCGAAAAGGATTTCGAGGAGTTCTTCACCGAGGGCGAGCGGCTGGATCTTGAGCGCTTCGAATCGGTGGGCATCGTCAACAGCGAACTGGCGGTGGACGCACAGTTGCTGGATGGCTTCCAGTCCGGCATCGAGCGCTTGCGCCAGGCCGGAAGCTGGCACAAGCGTGACGTGCTGGCCCTGTTTGACACCCTGCTGCCGGAGTTCGCGCACAAGGAAACCGGCAAGTACCTGGATGGGCGGATGTAGCCATGCAGCGTTTTTTTGATCTGGTGTTTTCCGCCCTGGCCTTGCTGGTGTTGTTGCCGCTGCTGCTGCCGGTGATGATGCTGCTGCGCCTGACCGGCGAGGGCGAGGTGTTTTACCGGCAGTCGCGCATCGGCCGCGGCGGCACGCCGTTCGGCCTGCTCAAGTTCGCCACCATGCTCAAGGACAGCCCGAACCTGGGCACCGGCACGGTCACCCTGCATGGCGATCCGCGGGTGTTGCCGGTGGGCAAGTTCCTGCGCGCGACCAAGCTCAACGAGCTGCCGCAACTGCTCAATATCCTCAAGGGCGACATGAGCCTGATTGGCCCGCGGCCGCAGACGCAGCGTTGTTTCGATGCCTTCCCGGAGGCGGCGCAACGGGAGATCGTCAAGGTGCGGCCGGGCCTGAGTGGCATCGGCTCGATCGTGTTCCGCGATGAGGCCCGCCTGATGGCCGACGCCGACGATGCCGATGCCGTGTATGACGGCCTGATCATGCCGTACAAGGGCGCGCTGGAGCAGTGGTATGTGCGCCGCCGGGGACTGCGTCTTTACTTCGTGCTGATGGCGCTGACGGTGTGGGTGGTGCTGCGGCCGGGCAGCGAGGTGATCTACCGGATGTTCAAGGACCTGCCTGGTCCGCCGCCAGCGCTGGCGAACATGTTGCTCCAGGCCCGGGCGGCAGACCCGCATCCTGGGCGGCAAGGCCATTGATGAAGCAGCCGGGTCGCGATAATATGTGATTGGCGTCACAATCGTAGGCTTGCGCTTGCAACTTCAAGTTGCGGCTAGGCCGCGTCGCCGCGAACGGGAGATTGCGGTGTGTCCGGATTGATCAGTGTGCCGGCATGGCGAGCTTAGGGAATTTCCACGTGAACGTCGTTGCGACCGTTGCCAACAGGCCATGCGTGCAGGACCAGCGCTTGACGCGTGGCGCCGGCAAACGTCAGGGATGCCTGTCAGAACCACTCGACATTGCGCCGGCGACGCAGGCGTTGCTGCTGTGCGCACGCCTGGAGCTTGACCCGGAACAGGAAGCGGCGCTGGTGGCCGTCTGCCAGGGCATCGATGACTGGTCCCAGGTGATCGGCCATGCCGACTACCACCTGATGCTGCCGCTGGTCTATCACCATCTGCGCCGGTTGTCGGCGCAGGCGGGTGTGCCAGACGCCGTGCTGGCCGAGATACACGCCTCTTGCCGGATGCAGGGGCTGCGTTCGCTGGACTTCACCGCCGATCAGCGCTCGCTCATCCAGGACGTGCTCGAGCCGCTGTCCGTGCCGCATATGTTCTTCAAGGGGCAAACGCTGGCTGCCCACTATTACGGTGCCATCGTGCGCCCGTGCCGGGACATCGACGTGCTGGTGCCGCGGGCATCGCTGGTGGATGTGGCGATGCAGGCGCAGGAACGCGGCTTTACCGTGGATGGCCCGACACCGCTGTCGCGGCAGGACATGGAAGCCGCCGCCCGGTACCGGCCGGTGCTGTGCCTGCGCGGGCCGCGCGGTGCGCCGATCGAGGTGCATCATCGCCTGGACAAGTCCGGGTGGATCTACGATTCGGGCCAGTTGTTGCGCAGCGCCCGGCTGATCCAGGTGCAGGGGCAGGCCCTGCCGGTGATGCCGGCGGCCGACCTGTTCGTCTACCTGTGCCTGCATCACACCCGCCATCGCTGGGCGCGTCTGCACTGGCTGGCCGATTTGGATGCGCTGATGAGGCACCCGGAGTTCGATCTGGACGCGGTGCTCACGCGCGCCGCGCAGCTCGGGGTGACCAGCACGGTGCGGACATCGATCAACCTGCAGCAACTGCTTTCCCGGCCCGGGCCGTGGGACGAAACCGGCCTGGACCATCCGACCCGATCGCTGGCGCGGGTCGCGTTGGCGTGCATGGACGGCGGCAGCTCGGCGGAGCTGGCATCGCTGCATGAGGTCCGCGGTTACCTGCGCGATTTTGCGTTCGAGTGGCAGACCAACTGGAAGCAGCGGCTGCTCGACCGGCTCGCCAGTTGGGCGGCTTGCTTTCGGCCCAATTTCGCCGACTACCAGCAGTGGCCGCTGCCCAGCCGCTGGCACTGGCTGTATGTGTTCCTGCGCCCGTTCACCGGTTTGAACCGCAATCTGCGCCGACGCTGGAAGCGCTGAGCAACGATCTGCGGGTTGCGCCGGGTGGCGATGGCAACTTCGATCCAATCCTGCGGTCATGTCGACAGACGGCCCGGCTGTGTCGGGGTGCCGGCCGGCGACAACATCCATCTGAGGAAACGGGGTATGGCAAACGGTTCTGGCCACTTGCGGAAAAATGGCAACCTGCTGATGCAGGAGGTTGGCGATGAGGTGGTGATTCTGGATCTGGCCAACGAGATGTATTTCGCCCTCGATCAGGTCGGGTTGCGCTTCTGGCAGTTGCTTGATGAGGTGTCCTCGTTCGATGCCATCGTCGACCGGCTCGGGCATGAGTACGAGGTTGACCGGGAGCGCCTGGCCGCCGATATGGAAACGTTTGTTGCAACGCTGCTGGAAAAGGGCCTGGTGCGGATGGCCGAGCCCGTGGGCGGCGAGTCTGCTTGAGCCGCTGGCTGACACGATGGCGGCGCCGGCTGTTCGTGCTGCTGGCCTGGTTGACCTTGATGGTGATCCGTGCCGCCCTGGCGCGATTTGGTTACCGCCGTGTCTACCAGCGGCTGCTGGCCTGGTCACCGCGGCCGACAGCGACCACTGATGTCCGCCGCTGCCTGGTCACCGCGCGGCTGGTGAACCGGGCCGCGCTGCTGCCGCCCCGGGAAGCGGCCACCTGCCTGCATCGTTCGCTGGCGCTGTGGTGGCTGCTGCGATTTCGACGCCTGGACAGCGACATCCGTACCGGCGTGCGGCGCTCGGACAGTGGCTGGGATGTGCATGCCTGGGTCGAGCATGATGGCGTGGTGATCAATGACGACCCGACCAAGGTGGCCGGCTACCGCTTGCTGGACGACTGGTTGCAGCAAGCCGGTGCGCTGTCCGGGGTTTCTTCGTGACTGCCATTTGAGCCGATGGCCATCTCCCTGATGTCGGGCAGCGGACGGGTTTCCAGACTGCTGGCACCGCTGCGCACGGTGCGCCGCATCGTGCCGTTGCTGTGGCAGTGCGCACGGCGCTGGACCGTGGTCAGCAGTGTCCTGGGCGTGCTGGAAGTGCTGCTGGCGCTGGCCTCGCTGTACCTGCTCAAGTACCTGGTCGATGTCGTCACCGCCACCCTGGGCGATGGCCAGGGCACGCCCGATCCGGGGCCGGTGCTGGTCGCGGTGGCAATCACTGCCCTGGTGACCGTGGCCTACCTGCTGGCGCGCGGCTGGTCGGATATCGCCCGCCAGGCGCAGGGCATGCTGGTCGCCGACCATATCAATGGCCAGATCCATGAAACCGCCTTGAGCGTGGATCTGGCCTTCTACGAGAGCCCGCGCTACTTCGACACACTGAGCCGGGCGCGTGAAGCCGGCGCTGGCCGGCCAGCACAGGTGATCAACAACCTGCTGATGCTGGCCAAGAACCTGGTGATGATGGTGGCGGTGGCGGTGCTGGTGCTGACCTTGCACTGGCTGCTGGTGCCGGTGTTGCTGCTGGCCGTGGTTCCGGCGCTGTTCGTGCGCCTGTTTTTCACCCGGGTGCTGTACGACTGGCAGCGCCGACGCACGCAACTGGAGCGAGAAGCCGGTTATTTCGACTGGCTGATGACCTCCGATATCCACGCCAAGGAGGCGCGCCTGGGCCGGCTGGGCCGGCATCTGCGCCAGATGCATTCGGCGCTGCGCGGCCAGGTGCGACGCGAACGCCTGGCGATCTCGCGCCGGCGCACCCTGGTTGAGGTGATGACCGCGACCCTGGCCTCGGTGGCGTTTTTCGCCTCCCTGGCCCTGCTGGCGATGCAGACCGCGCGCGGCAACAACACGGTCGGCGATCTGGTGTTGTTCATGCTGGTGTTCCAGCGCGCCCAATCCCTGGCCCAGGAACTGGTGCAGCGCATCTCCCAGCTCTACGAGGATCACCTGTACCTGGGGCTGCTGTTCGAGTTCTTTGATACCCGCGCCCAGCTCACCGCGCCGGCAGTGCCGGTGCCGGTGCCCGAGCCGATCAAGGAGGGCATCGTGCTGGACCGGGTCGGCTTCACCTATCCGGACGCCGAGCGCCCGGCCCTGAGCGATATTTCCATGCGCCTGCCGGCAGGTCGGATGGTGGCCCTGGTCGGCGAGAACGGTTCCGGCAAGACCTCGCTGATCAAGCTGCTGTGCCGGCTCTACGATCCCGACCAGGGCCGCATCACCCTGGATGGCATTGACGTGCGCCAGTTTGATCCGGACCAGTATCGGCGCCTGTTCAGCGTGCTGTTCCAGGACTACGCGCGTTACGCCCTCAGCGTGCGCGAGAACATCCGCTTTGGCGATATCGATGCTGATCCGCGGTCGCCGGGCATCGAGCAGGCCGGGCGCAATGCCGGCGCCGATGACTTCATCGGCCGTTTGCGCGATGGCTACGACGCCCGCCTCAGCCGCCTGTTCGACGACGGCCAGGAAATCAGTGTCGGCCAATGGCAGAAGCTGGCCCTGGCGCGGGCCTTCTTTGCCGATTCGCGCATCGTGGTGCTGGATGAGCCGACCAGCGCCCTGGATGCCAATGCCGAGTTCGAGCTGTTCGAAGCGTTTCGCCAGCACCTGGACGGGCGGGCGGCACTGGTCATCAGCCACCGGCTGTCGACGATCCGCAATGCCGACCATATCTATGTGCTGGACCGCGGCCGCATCGTCGAAGAGGGCGATCACGACACGCTGATGGCCGCCGGTGGCCGCTACTGGCAATTGTTCGAGCGCCAGGGACGGCATTACCGCTGATTGCTGCTGGTGATGGCTGTCGGCGGTAGCGCGGCGTCGATTGCTTGCGGTCGCATTGGCCCGGCTTCCGCTACGGGCCTTCGGGCGATCACAACGACATCTTGGCGGTCACTTGCGGCCGGCCGCTCCGCCATCGCCGGCGCCGGGTCCGCACGCCCGTTCAAACGTCCGTTCAAGCGTTCGTTCCGGCGTCCGTTCCGGCGCACGGGGTCGGGCAAGGTTCACCAGCCCGTTGTGGCAACGGCTATGCTCTGCGCCGCGGTCGCGCTGCCCGGTGTGCGCATCGTGCCCGTCCACCTGAACCCGATCGGAGACGCTGGTGCTGGCTGTGCAACAACTGATGTCGGCACTGTTGGCGCCATTGCCGATCACGCTGGTCCTTCTGCTGGCCGCTTTCGTGCTGCTGCTGGCCGGCTGGCGACGGAGCGGTTTGGGTGGCATGGCCGTGGCCCTGGCCTGGTTGTGGGTCTGGTCCTTGCCGGTGGTTGCCGACCAGGTCGGTGCCGGCCTGGAGTTCCGTTACCCGGCGCTGGCCGCGGATTCGCCGCAACTGCCTCGCGCCGATGTCATCGTGGTCGCCGGCGGGGTATTCGGAACCGGTCTGGCGCTGCCGCATCCCAATCTGAATTCGGCGGCCGACCGTTACTGGCATGCGGCGCGCCTGTTCCATGCCGGCAAGGCGCCCTGGATCATTGTTTCCGGCGGCGGCCGGCCCGGCAGCGCCCGTCCGACCGAAGCCGCTTCGGCGCGGCTGTTCCTGCTCGATCTGGGCGTGCCCGATGAGCGCATCCTGCTCGAAGACCAGGCCCGCACCACGCGCGAGAATGCCGTGTGGGTGCAGGCGATGGTGCACGAGTACGGATTCCAGAACCTGCTGCTGGTGACCTCGGCCCTGCACATGCGCCGTACCGAAGCCAGTTTCCGCGCCCTGGGCATGGACATCGTGCCGGTGGCCACCGACTACGATGTCTCGACATCAAGCTGGGCCGAGGATGATGACTCCGGGCGATTGCGGCGCTGGCTGCCCAGTTCCCGCTCCCTGTTCCGCAATCACCAAGCCTGGCATGAGCATGTCGGCTACTGGTATTACCGCCTGCGCGGGTGGCTCTGAGTGGCGCCTGGCCCGGTCCATGGTCATCGACAGCGATGAAGGGCAGCCTACGCCGGTCCGGCCAGCACGGTCGGGGGCGCGCGCAGTGACCGGGCGCCGAGACGTGCTGTCGTCAGCGTCGGCGCGTTCGGGCTGGTTGTGGCGGCACTGGCCGATGCTCGTGGTGCTGGCGGTGATCGTGGTCGTTGTCGCCTCCTGGCTGCCCGGCCGGGTTTACCACCGGTTGTTGCCGTGGAGCGCGCCCTGGTTCAACCATTTCCTGGCCTATGGCGTGCTCGCGGCCACGGTCGCCATGGCCTGGGTCGGCAACGTCCGGCGCTGGTTGCTGGCGGCCGTTGCGCTGGTGCTGCTGGCTGGTGTCATGGAGCTGGGCCAGCATCTGGCGCTGACCCGCTATCCGCGCTGGGCCGATTGGGGCTGGGGTGTGGCCGGCGCCTTGTGTGGGTTGACCCTGGGCAGCATCGGGCGCTGTCTGTGGCGGCGGCACTGCTACACACCGCTGTCGTGGTGGACACCATCGGCGGACAACGCCACCCGCCTGCGCGAGTTGGGCCGGCACCGGTTGTGGCCGCTGGCCGACCTGCTGCATGAGCGCGGCCTGATCCCGGCCTCACTGCTGGCGCCGGCGCGGCAATTGGCTGTGCCAATGCGCGCCCGCATGAAGGTGCGCGCGGCCGAGGAACAGCGGGTGACCGCTGCACTGGTCGAAGCGGGCTGCCGCTTCCTGGTGCTCAAGGGCTGCCTGCTCGCCCATGGCGGTCTGTACCGCGATGCCCTGGATCGTTACCGGGAAGATCTGGACATCCTGATCCGGGCCGAAGATCAGACCCGTGTAGAAAAGGTGCTGGCGGCCTTGGGTTACCAACCCAGCCAGCCGGTGGCCGGCGGCTCGCCGATGAGCCAGCGGCAATGGCAGCGGCAAGGACCTGACGGCAGCCACTATCTGGATCTGCATTGGGATCTGCGCAACCACCCGCGCCTGCAATCACGTTTCAGCTTCGAGGAGCTGGCTGCTGACGCCCAGCCGTTGCCGGCGCTGGCCGCTGGCGTTGCCGGACTGGGCCCGGGCCACGCCTTGCTGCACGCGGTGATGCATCATTTCGATCATCACGGCCAGGAGCCGGCCGACCAGGGGCTGCTCGACGTCGACCTGCTCTGGCGCAGCCTGTCCGCGCCGGCCCGCGAGGCGATGCTGGCCCAGGCCAGGGAACGCGGCCTGTCCGGTCTGCTGGCGGCGGCACTGAACCAAGCCCGGGCGAGATTCGGCACGCCGGTATCCGACGGACTATTGCAGGCTTGCCGGCAGGTGGGTGCGGCGCAACCGGCCAGCGCCCTGCTGGTTGCCCGGCAAAGCCATTTCCGGGCACAGCTTCTGGCCTGGCGCAGCGAGCCGGACTGGCGCGCGCGCTGGCGTCGGCTGCGCGCCATCATCCTGCCACCGGCGGCCTACATGCGGCACAACTACCCGGAGGGCTCGCGCCTGGGCCTGACTGGCCTTTATCTGCGCCGGTTGTGGCAGCGGCTGCTGGGCTGAATCGCGCCGCAGATCACAGTTTTATCTTGTACTGGCCGCACAAGGCTGCTATTTTGCCAGCCTCCCAGCGGGGTTTTGCGCCTTCGATGGCGCTGTTGGGGAAGGGAGGGCACATCATCAACGTCGCTGCAGACAGACGCAGTCGGCCCGAGTGCCCAGATCGACTGCTGTCAATGTGAGGGGAGCAAGCACGTCATGAGTATACGGACCAGTTCGTGTTCCGACCGGGCGTCTATCCGCCGCCCGCGTCGTCTATTCCTGCCCGTCTTCTGGGCTCTCATCGCTCTGGCGGCGGCCGGCGCGGCCCACGCGGTCGTGGTCATCGACGACTGGAGCACGGCCCAGGACGTGCGCACCAGTGGTGCTGCCACTCCGCCCGATCCCCTGGAAGTCTGGGACTATCGCGACGGTCCGGGCATCATCGGCGGCCAGCGTGACGTTCACGTCGAGCGCACCACGATAATTGGCTCGGTGGGTGTCGAGATCTTCACCCAGTTTGGTCATGCCCAGGGCCCGGGCGCGATCGGCATCACCGATGTCATCTGGGATGGGCCGGACAACGATGCCCGGCTGCCGGTATTCGATGCCAACAACAACGTCGATCTCGCCAGTTCGGACAACGGCCTGGATCCGACCGGTCTTGGCGGTGTCGATCTTAGCTGCCATGGCGCCGGTGGCGGCCGTATCGTGATCAAGGCCCGGACCGAAGGCACCTACCAGATGCGTCTGCGGTTCGACATCTACACCTCGGCCACCGAGTGGTCAAGCCAGGAAAGAGTTGGCCAGACCAACAACTCCGTCCAGATGATCGCCTTCGAGTTCAGCGATTTTCTCCCTCAGGGCAATAACGGTACGTCCGGCGCGGATTTCAGCAATGTCGGCGCCATCCGCATGGAAGTGGAAGGTCTCGACAAGGATGCCGACCTGGTCATCCTCAATACGCTGACCAACTGTGGTTACGATTTTGGTGATGCGCCGGACCGCCGGACGCCGCCGATCAACGCCAGCAGCTATTTCTATCCGACGCTGTTGTCACCGGGCCCCGGACAGCTCCAAGGTGCCCATCATCAGATCGGTGGTCCGTGGCTGCCGGCCGATCCGTTTGACATGACTAACGATACCGACGCCGAACCTGACGGCCAGCCGACACCGGGCGCCGATGGCGACGATACCGATGGCTACGATGACGAGAACGCCGTCACCTGGCCGACCGGGGCCTATCCGCATGGCGGTCCGCCGCATCCGCCGGTGACCTGTGACGGACTGGAAATGCCGTCGGCAACCTATTGCGCCGCGGTCAATGTCGCCAACCCCACCGATCAGACGGCAACCCTGGCGGCCTGGCTGGACTTCGACGGTGGCCGGGACTTTGACAATGCCGCATGCGACAGCTCGGGCACGGTGATCGTGGCTGCTTGCGACCGCGCCGCCGCCCAGTTGCAGGTCGGCGACACCGGCCTGTACCAGATCGGCAATCCGGGGATTGCCTGCAGTCCGGGCAGCAGCTTTGCCGCCGGCAACATCCCGGCCGGCTGCGCCGGCACCGTGATCGTCACCTGGGATCTGTCGGGGCTGGTCGATGGCGACATCACCGTCAGCGATACCTATGCCCGTTTCCGCATCACCACCGATCCGGCGTTCAAGGCCAATCCAATACCGTGGGGCGGCTTCGACGATGGTGAGGTCGAGGACTACGTGCTCGAAGCCGGCACGGTGCCGGTCAGCTTGGCGTATTTCGACAGCACCGTGGCCCGCAATGGCCTGCTGTTGAACTGGTCGACGGTCTCGGAAAGCGAGAACCTGGGCTTCTGGATCTGGGGTGACCGCGGCCGTGGCATGGAACTGCTGACGCCGCAGATGATTCCGTCCAAGGCAGCCGATCTGGCCGACCCGCAGGACTACTCGGTGCTGATTCCGCAGCGTCTGGCTGCCGGTGTCACCGAGGTGGCCGTGTTCGCCGAAGACGTGTTCGGCAAGCAGGAAGTCTATGGTCTGTTTGAACCGGGCCAGCGTTATGGCCGCCGCGATGCGACTTCCCTGATCGACTGGCAGCCGATCACCCGGCAGGCGCTGGAGCGCTCGGCCATGGTCGCTGCCGCCCAGGGTGGCAGCCGCGATGGCTTGGTCCGGGCGGTGGACTTCGAGGCTTCCGGCGTCGGCATGCAGCGCATCAGTCATGCCGATCTGCTGGCCGCCGGCCTGGATCTGCGTGGCGTGTCGATGGATTCGATCGCGGTCACTCTGGATGGTGAGCCGGTGTCGCGTCATGTCCATGCCGCGGCCAGCGCCCAGGTGCGCAGTGCGCTGGCAGCGCGAGCGAGCGCGGCCTTCAGCGACAACTCGGTGATCGAATTCTGGGCCGAGGCGCCCAGTCACCCACAGGCACGCTATATCGCCAACCACGTCTATCGGGTCCAGGTTGATCCGTTGCTGGCCAAGCCGGCTGTGATGCAGGCTGCCAGCCGTGCCGGCAAGGCGCCAACATTCCACATGCGCCACCTGCGCATGGACGACAACGTTGGCCAGCATGTGATCAATCCCAACGACGACCAGTGGTTTGCTGCCGAGTTGAGCGCCTTGCAGCACGCCGGTCTGAGCAACCATCACATCTCGCGGTTCCAGGTGGATGCCGGTCTGGTGGCCGCTGAGCAGGCGCGGGTGCGGGTGGTGGTCGGCGGCAAGACCGACATGCCGCGCTATCCGGATCACCATGTCCAGGTTCGGGTCAATGGTGTGCTGGTCGCCGATGAGACCTTCGATGGCCAGGTCAGCCACCTGATCGACGCCGAGTTCCCGGCCAGCCACCTGAAAGCAGGCGAGAACCAGGTCGAGGTGCGCCTGCCGGCGACCTGGACCGATATCGTGTTCCTGGATTCGGTCGATCTGCATTATCCGCGCCGCGTCCAGGCCGAAGGCGGCCGCCTGTTGGTCGATGGCATTGCCGCCAGCACCCGCCTGGATGTCAGTGGCATGCGAGTGGGCCAGACAGCGCTGGCCTATGGCTGGGATGGCAGCCAGCTCTATGTGCTGACGCCGATCGCGCCGAACCCGGCCGCGGCCGAACCGGTTCCGGGCACGGCAAGCTTTGCCACGCCGGGACGCAGCGGCATGTCGTACTGGTTGTCGGCACCGGCACAGATCCAGCGGCCTCATTTGCGGGCGGCGGTCAATGGTCTGGCTTCCGACCTGTTGACGCAGTCGGCCGACCTGCTGGTCATCGCCCATCCGGCCTTCCTGCCGGTGTCGGCCGATGAGGCCCATCCGCTCAACGACTACATCGCCCACCGGCAGTCGCAGGGCTGGACCGTGGCGGTGCATGACATCACGCAGATCCAGGCCCACTTCGGCGGTGGCATGGCGTTGCCGCAGGCGCTGACCCGCTTCCTGGCTGCCGCCGACGATGCCTTCAGCTACAGCCATGTGCTGCTGGTCGGCGGCGACAGCTACGACTATCACAATTATCTGAACCTGGGCAGCCTGAGCTTCATCCCCACGGTCTATGCCCCGACCTCGCGCATCCGGCATACACCCAGTGATGGCCTGCTGGCCGATCTGGATGGTGACGGCATCAGCGACAAGGCACTGGGCCGCTGGCCGGTCCGCACCCTGGCCGACCTGGTCGCCACCGTCGACAAGACGATGGCCTGGGAGCAGGGTGCCGGCGGCGACCACCAGGCGGTCTGGGTCAGTGATCTGGAAGATCCCAACCAGCCCTCGTTCGAGGCTCAGTCCGAGCGCATGATCGACCGGCTCCAAACCCATTCGGGTAGCGACACCATCGGAACCGCGTGGCTGGCCGATCACCTGCGCCTGGAAGAGTTCGAGGGTGACTACAGCAAAGCGCGCCAGGCATTCTTTGACGCCCTGGTCCGCGGCCGCACATTGTCCGGCTTCAGTGGCCACGGCTCGCCGGTGATGTGGTCGCAGCAGGGCCTGTTGCAGCCCAACGATCTGGCGGGGCTGGACAACCGTGGCGCACCGACCTTGATCGGCACCCTGGCTTGCTACACCAGCTACTTCGTCTCGCCCTATGCCAATACCGTGGCCCATCGCTGGATGAACGGTTATCTGAAGGATGGCGCCGGTCAGGTCATCCCCGGAGCCGGCAACGGCGCGGTCGCCATCCATGGTGCCGCGACCCTGTCCAGCTACCAGCAGAACGAGGTCTTCGCGGCCGCGGTGCTGGCCCGGCAACAGGCTGGCGACACCCTGGGCGAAGCGGTGCTGGCTGCACGCCGTCAGGCCGCCGGTGCCAATATCCACGATCTGGTGACCAACTGGATCCTGCTGGGTGATCCGACGCTGCGGCTGGACCAGTGAGTCATATCCCGGGCCCGGCCTTGTGCCGGGCTTCGGGGCCGGTGATCCGGATGGTGGCGTGGAGTCCGCCACCATCCGGATCCATCAACGACACGCAATCGCGGCCTCAGGGCCGCGATTTTTGTTTCCGGCAGAGGAATAGTTCGAAGCGACAGTCAGCAGTCGTGGACTCGTCCGGTGCGGGGGGTAGCGCTGCTTCAACTTTCAGCGCGGCGCAAGCTCAGTCAGCCGCGCCAATACTGCTGCCAGAGCACCATCCCGGCACACTGGCCGACCACGAGCTGCTGCGTCGCCGTGGTCTGGTCGCTGGCCAATATCGCCTGGATCACGCTGGGATCGACCAGTTCCTGCCAGCAATCATCCTGCGCCAGCAGCTCGCGCAGGTCCTGGCGATGGCGCTGGAAGCCCGCCGCCATGAAACCATGCAGCAGGCCGGTGCGCCCTTTCAGCCGGATGGCATCGGGCAAACGCCCGCGCATGGCGGCGCGCATCAGCCGTTTGTCCTGGTGCAGCCCCAGGCTGATGTCGACCGGCAGCGACAGCATCAGCTCGACCAGGTTCTGGTCATGGAACGGATCGCGGCGATCGACGCCTTGGCGATTGGCGGCGATGTTCTCTTGCGCCCGGCCGAAGGCCATGCGTGGGCCGAGCAGTTGCCAGGCGTAGTCCGGCCACGGGTGCGCGGTGAAGGCCGGCGGCACCGGCGCATCAGCTTGCAGCAGGGCCTGCCCCCGGGCGCTGAGCCAGGCCGGTGTCGGCTGGCGAGGCCATTTGCCGAGCAAGCCTGACAGCAGGTGGCGCAACTCCGGCTGCCGCAGGGCACCTCGCACGCCGCATTGGCGCACCAGACGGCGCAGTGCCATCTGCAACTGATGCCAGTCACGCCGGCGCAGCATATCCAGCAGACGCAGTGAGCCCGGCGGGTAGATCAGGTCACCGGCATTGCCATTGAGTACGATCCGGCAGCCGGCGTCTGCGGCCAACCGATAACAGGCATCCATGAGGCCGCGATAAGGATTGAAGTGCGGCACTTCCGGGTTGATCGCCGTGGCATCCAGATAACCGAAGGGCAGGCAGGCGCTGCCGTCAAAGCGCAGCGGCGCTAGACCCAGGTGGTGACAGGTAAGCTCGACCCAGGCCGACTCATCCGCGCCCGGATAGCCGGGCAGCGACCAGGTGACTGGCACCAGGCGTTGCCCGCCAGCGCTCAACAACTCGGCGGCGACGGCGGCGGCGGGCGATGAGTCCATGCCGCCGGACAGCATGATGGCAACATTGCCGCCCTCGGCCAAGGCATCGTCGATGGTGCTGCGCACGGCCTGCTGGAAGGTTCCGGCAAAGCGTTGCAGCGCCTGGCCGGCGGTTATCCCTATATCAATCGGTGGTGGCTGGGCCGTTGCCGGCTGGATGCGGACGCGGTCGCCGGATGCCTCCAAGAACGCGCCTGCCGGCAGCTCGGCTATGCCCTGGAACGGGCTGTGGCCGACCGGCGGCGGTGCCCGCAATGCCAGGACACTGGCCAGATAGGTCGGCTCGGCGGCAAAGCGGTAGCGGCGCAGGGATGCCAGGGCGGCGGCGCTGGACGCGGCGGCGCGCCAATCGCTGCTGCCATCGCCATGGTGATACACGCTGCGGCCGCCGAGCCGATCCCGGTACAGCAGCCAGCGGCCCTGCTGCGGCCAGACGGCGCACAAGGAAAAAGCACCGCCGAGCATTGCCAGCGCTGCAGGCCCGTAGGCCACCAACTGCTGCGCGATCAGTCGGACCGGATTCCCGCGGCCGGCCGACATGGCGTCGGCACCGGCTCGATGGTCCAGGTCGATGTAGCCGTCCAGGGCCAGCCAGAGCTCATCGTCCTTGTCATCATTGGATCGGGCTGCCAAGGGCAATCGACAGCCGAGATCGGGGCTGGACAGGCGCAGGCGGAATCCGGCGCAGGCCCACTCGACCGCGGCGGCGCAGGCAAGATCTGTACTTTGCCGATGTGCCGGCCTGACCAGGTCGGCCCAAGGAGGGACGCGTCCCGAGCGCTGCTCGACAAGCAGGAAGGCCACGGTCTCAGTCCCCGGATGCCCGCTTGGACACGGCCGTGCCGCTCACAGGCGTGAGAACGGGAACCGGCCAGGCGATGCCGGCAGTCAGGTAACGACGTTCCCCGTTGGCGTGGCCCCACCGCCGGCCGATATCGGGCCGGCTACCCGCCGCTGCCAGTGCCGGATCAACCAGCCTGAAGACTGGTCAGCCCACCCACTCGTCGGCTTCGCGCAAGCGCACGTCGTCGTCGTCTCCCCAGACGCCGCCGCCGGGCTCCTCGCTGCCCACCGCACCCGAGTCACCACCGCCGACCGAACCACCCAAGGTGATCAGGCGCAAGGCGTTGATTTCGACGCTGGGCGGCAGGTACGGAAGGCGTGGACGGGCATTGGCGCCCGACACGGTGCTGGTCTGTTCGTCAGCTTTCATGATTTTCCCCTATGCCCCTATTGTGTAAAGAGGGCTGGCGCGTGGAGTATGCCGCGGCTGTGATCAGAATGCCAGTGTTTTGAGCAGTCGTTCCCAGTTTGGCCCTGGCTCCCGTGCCAAGTCCCGCCCGGCTGTCACGCGCTCGGCCGGGATCTCGCGCAGCAGGCTGCCTGCGGTCGTCATCAGTGCCTGCCGCTCGGCCGGAAATTGCGCCGACAGCAGCAGTGGCATGGCCGCGGTGATCAGGCTGGCCAAGGCGCCGGCCGCCGTCTCCGGCACGATCCGTGTCGACTCGGGGCGGTCACTGGCCGGCTGCAGTTGCCACAGGCGCGTCACGGCAGCGGAAACTGGAAACCGGGCGCTGGCCAGTTCATCGATAGGCACCAGTTGCCGCTGCTCTGCGCTGCTGGTTCGCTTGACCCCGGCCAGGGCGGCCCGAGGCAGCAGGCGCTGGGCCACCGGTCCGGGGCGGATCGCCAGATACTCTCGCAGCCGTTCCATCTGGCAGCGGCCATCGCTATCGGCGGCCAGCAGCAGCCAGTCGTCGCTGACCACCTGGTGTCCGGCAGCCAGGGCCGACAGCGCCAGCGTCGACTTGCCCGCCATGCGCTCGCCAAGCACCAGGAGGCCTTCGTCCGCGGTCACGATCCCGGCCGCGTGCAGGGCAAATACGCCGCTGCGTGCCCATTGCTGGGCCAGGCACAGGTACAGGCTCTGCGGGAAATGGCTGGGCAGCGATGATTGTTGTTCAGCAACGCCCGGATACAGGTGGGCGGCCCGACCGCTGACCAACTCGACCCGGTCCGGTCCTACCTGGAGCGATTGCACCTGGGCCGATAGCGTCGGCAGCGGTGCGACATCGGGGTTGTCGATCACGATCACCGGCGGCGGTCGCTGCTGCGGCCAATCGGCCGATGGGCTGGCTGACGCCTGCAGCAGTGCGGCCAGATCGGCAGCGGCCAGGCCGGTGACGGTCAAGCTGACCGGCAGTGCCTGGCAGCGCAGTTGGCAGGCCGGTTGGGTGCTGGCGGACGGCAAGGGCAGGATCTGCATGCTTGCTGGCTCAACCGGCCTTGCAGGATGGACGTTGCCGCATCATTGTGCTGGCTGCCGTATCGCCGGGATTGGCGCGGCCGCCGACCGGGGGCAGGTATTGAATCGGAACCGTGCAGCTTCGGGTTGCAGCTTGCTTGCCGCGCCAGGCGCGCGCGATCAGCATGCTGGCCGCCGCGGCAGCGACGTCAGCCATTTGCAAGGACACAGTTATGGATGAGCGCATCGTTGCCCTCGCGCGCGGCCTGGAGCAGGGCCGCCTGAGTTTGAATCCGCTCGCCGATGGCAGCGGTGTCGTGGTCGATACCGGTCCCGAGCACCTGTGGACCATGAATGCCACGGCAATGGCGATTGTCGAGGCGATTGCTGCCGGCGCCGGCAGTGTCGATGAGATTGCCGAGCGCCTGGTGCAGCGCTTCCAGGTCGATACCGAGCGGGCGCGGGGCGATGTCGGCCGCTGTCTGGATCATCTCTACCAGGCCCTGGCAGCGGGCTGAGCGGGGCCGGTAGACACGACTCAGGAACGCCGGAACAGGCGCCACCACGGCCGTCGCTGTTGCTGGCCTGGCAGCGCCGCCAGCGCCTGCAGCAACAGGCTGCGATCCACGTCCTGCCCGTTGATCAATGCCTTGGGATAGGCAAGGACCAGCAGCCGGGCCAATTCCGGGCTGGTCCAGCTCGCCACCATGTCGCGACCCAGGCTCAGTTGCGGGATCCGTCGCCGGTCGCGATGGGCGTCGGAGGCCATGACATGGATCCAGCCATTGCCGATCATGGTTTTGGCGGCGTTCTGCGACACCGTGCCGAAGGCGCCGGTGCACGATTGCGCGGTGACCTGGGCCAGGCAGCCGCGTTCAACCCAGTCGGCCAGGCGCTCTGGGCGCTCGGCCAGGGCCCGGTTGCGCTCGGGATGGGCGATCACCGGCGTCAGGCCCATGCCCAGCAGGTCATCCAGGATCTGGTCGGCCCCCACCGGCACGGTGAACACCGGCAGTTCGACCAGAACGGCACGGCCACGATCGGCGATGGTCATGGCCTCACCGCGCTCAAGCGCGTCTGGCAACTCGGGCACCAGGTGCAATTCCGAGCCGGGCAGCAGTTGGATGCCGATGCCATTGGCCAGGGTCAGCAGCTTGAAGGCACGCACCGCTTGCCGGATGTCCTCGGCCAGATTCAGGTACACGCCGTTGAGGTGGTGCGGGGTCACGACCACCGAGCGGATGCCGTCAGCCTGTGCCTGTCGGGCCATGGCCAGTGCCTGCTCGGTGCTCTTGGCACCATCGTCGATGCCCGGCAGCATGTGGCAGTGAAGGTCGATGAACGCCATCAGGGAGTTTCCCGGCCATTGGCCGCGAGCACCTTCGCCGCCGCTGACCAGGCCACCGGGGTGAAGCGCTGGTTGACGTCGGTCTGCTCATCGATGGCTGCGCCGTCATGCTCCACCCAGGCATGGGCGTGGCTGACGCCATTGTCGATCCGCACACCGATGCGCAGTTCGGCGGCAATGCCTGCCTGGCCCAACCAGTGCCACAGCGCCAGGGACCGGGCCAGGCAATGGGTTCCGGGAATGCGGGCGGCGGCGCGGCGCAGGGCCAGGCTGCGCGCCTGCCACAGGGTTGGATCAAACCCGGTGCCGGGCCGTGCCACGGACACCCGATGGCGTCGATGCAGGCGGCGGTGAGTGCCCGCGATACCGTGGACGGCCAGCAACACACGGATGCGCAAAAGCCTTGGAAAAGCGCTTGCAACGGCGCCGATCTGGGCGGCCGTCAACGGCCGGCCCGGCGTGGAAGCCTGGTCTTGCGCCTGGCGCTCGTCGGCTTGGCAGCGGTGCTGAGGTTTGGATCGGGTCGGCAAAATGGACAGCCCGGACATGGCGCGGTATCGGTCAGGGCGAGGCTCGCCCGACGAGGTGATACGGTAGCGCTCCGGCGGGTGCGCCGCCACCGGCATCGCCTGCTCACGCCTTGGCCCGGGTGGCAGTGGTGTCCGGCAGGTCCGGGGCGACACCGCCAGGATCGCGGAAAAGCTGCTGGCCGCTGGCGGCGGTCCCAAGGGGACAATTTTATCTAATCTTCACTTGGCAGGCTCCGATTTATGGTTATACTGCGCGGGCAAGGGGGCGTCGTGCCGGCGCGGCACGAGGTTGAACCGCAAGGTTGGGGGTAGATGTTATGAAGAGCACGGTTTCAAGCAAACAGTTGCTGGCATGGCTGGTCATGGTCGTCGGCTCGTTCTGGACCCTGACGGCGATAGCGGCTCCAATCGGTGTCGCCCAGATCCAGGGCGAAGTCACCATCCACCCGGCCGATGGCTCGGCACCGCTGAAGCTGGCCGACACCAGTTTCGCCTGGTACGCCGGCGATGGCATGAGCACCGGTGACTCCGGCGTCGTGCTGGCCCTGAACGATGGCAGCAGCCTGGGGCTGGCCGAGCACTCAGCCATCCATGTCGGCTCCAGCCCGGATGGCCAGCGGATCCAGGTTCGGCTGCGCTCGGGAACGGTCCTGTACACCTTGTCGACGGCGTCGACATCACTGGCCATCCAGGCGGGTGATTTCAGCCTGTCGACCCGATCACCCGAAGGGCTGGTCAAGGTCTCGGCGTCGGTGCCGCAGGCGGGAGTCGTCGAGCTTCTCGAGGACGGCCACGTCCGCATCGCGGTCCGTGACGGCCATCTGGCGGTAACCGGATCGGGCGGCACGAACTACCAGGTATCGGCCGGCCAGCAGGTCGGATTGCTCGGCGGTGTTGCCAGCACGGTGCCGACCCAGTTGGGAACGGTGATTTCCAGTGCCGTGCATTTCGAGTCGCCGGAGCGGGTGAACACGGGCGAACAGTTCGATGTCAGTTGGAGCAAGGCCGGCCAGGCCGGGCAGGGCGACTTCATCGCCATCGCCGCTGCTGGTGACGCGCCCAACCGGTTCGTCCGCATGGACCGACTGGGACCGGAAGCCAAGATCAGCTTCGAAGCACCTGACACGCCGGGCGACTACGAGATCCGTTATATCTCCGGGGAAACCGGCATGGTGGTGGATTCTGTCTATCTGCAGGTGGTTTCCAACGTGCCAGCGCTGCTGGCCAACCGCTGGGTCAGCGGTGGTCTGCTGGTACTTGGCGGCGCTGGCGTGGGCTGGGCGATCTGCGACGATGATTGCTGCGATGATCCGCCCCCCGTCAGTCCCTGACGGAGATTGACTGCAACGCCAACGCCCGCGTAATCGCGGGCGCTGGCGATGATGCCAGGGAAGGCGGAATTCAGGGGTGTACCGGGGAAATCGAGGTGATTCTGTAATGAGCGTTCGTGCAGCCATGTTGTGGGTGCTTGCCGGGCTGCTGGGTGCTTGCCTGCTGACCGGCTGTGCCTCCAAAGAAGTCATGGAGCCGCGGATGACGGCCCAGGATTTCCAGCAGATGCAGGAGGGCGAGGCACGGGTGGCGGGCATCAACGACCAGTTGCTGAGCCTGGCGGTGGCCTCGTCCCAGGATGACGGCCTGTATCGGGTGGGCCCGGACGACGAGTTGTCGATCCAGATCTTCAATGTCGAAGAGCTTTCCCGCAACTATCGCGTCGATGCTGCCGGCCGCATCCAGTTGGCCCTGGTCGGCGCGCTTGACGTCGGCGGCTACACCCTGGCCGAAACCGAGCAGTTGATCGCCGACAGTTATGGCCGCGACTATCTGCGCAATCCCCAGGTCAGTGTCAGCGTCAGCGAGTACCGTAGCCAGCAATTCACCGTACTGGGCGCCGTCGCCCGTCCGCAGGTCTATGCCACGCCGCGCCGGCTGACCCTGGTCGAGGCGATGGCCCAGGCCGGCGGCATGGCGGCCAACGCCGGCAACATGATTTATCTCACTGACCGGGTCCGTGATCCGGACAGCGGCGAAATGGCCACCCGCAGCCTGATCATGGATGTTGACGATCTCATGGACGGCGCCCGCGAGCTCAATGTCGTCCTGGGCGAGGCAGCGATCATCAATGTCCCGGCGGCCGGCTCGGTGTTCATCGAGGGCGCAGTGGAAAAGCCGGGTGTCTATCCGCGTCAGGGCGATACCACGGTACTCAAGGCCATCGCCATGGCCGGCGGCCTGAAATTCGAGGCCCAGCGTTCCACCATCCGTGTCCTGCGGCGCAGCCAGGCCTCGGGCGAATGGACCAACGATGCAGTCGATTTCCACAGTATCCGCGACAACCCTGCGGCCGATTACGGCTTGCGTGATGGTGACATCGTCCTGGTCGAAAGCAGCATGCTCCGCTCCGGGCTGGCCAATACCTGGGAATTCCTGCGCTACGCCACCTTCCTCGGCTTCCGGCCGTTCTGATCGGGTTGCCGACGGCATGATCAACGCAAGGTCACACGAAAAAATGGCCACAAACCTCTGGGGTTACACAGTCGCTGTCGGCGGGAGCGTTGCCTCCCTGAACGGCATGCCGACGGCCATGATGTTGCATTTTGGCAAGATCCAGGCTGTGGCCAGGCGTGTCCGGGCTGGTGGCCATGACTGACAGAAACGACAAGGACGCCGGTGACCAGCGCGGTTTGAGCCTGGTGCACACCGAAGGCGGCAGGGCGATGACGCAACACCCGGTCCTGCACAGCCACCACAACGAAGACGATGACAGCATCGATCCGCGCGATCTTCTGCGCATCCTGAAAAAGCGCCGCTGGATCGTTCTGTCCGTCATCGCCATCTTCTTCGTCACCGCGGCCCTGTCGGCGGTTTTGACCGTACCGGTTTACCGGTCAACGGCCGTGGTCGAGATCAACCATGAAAGCGCCCGCATCCTGCGCATCCAGGATTTCCTGCCGGACTCCGGTTCCGCGCAGGCCGCCGAACAGTTCTACACCACCCAGTACGAGATCCTGCGCGGCCGGGCACTGTCCGAGGCTGTGGTCGAGCGGGAGGGGGTCGAATCCCATCCGGAGCTGACCGGGGAGATCCGGCAACGCAGCCTGATGGGTGAGGTCTATTCGGTGATCGGGGTGTTCCGCGGCGCTTTCAGCCGGCCTCCGGAGGGTGCCTCACAGGGGGTGGATGCCGAACGGCAACGGGAGGCGGCGATCCGCCGCGCCGGGGCTGTGCTGCGCTCCAAGATCCAGATCAATCCCCATCGCGGTTCGCGCCTGGTCAGCGTCAGTGTGTCCTCGTTCGACCCGCAATTTGCCGCGCGCATGGCCAATGCCGTCGTCGACCAGTACATCCGCAGCAACATGCAGCGTCGCTACGATGCCGGCAATGCCGCCCGCGTCTTCCTGCAAGGCCAGTTGGGCGAGATGCGCATCTCGCTGGAGCGCGCCGACCAGGCCCTGCAGGACTTCGCCCAGGAAAACCGGGTGGCGAACCTGGAAGACCGCCAGGAGATGGCCAGCCAGAGCCTGCGCGACCTCAATGCGCGGCTAAGCGACGCCCAGACCCGGTTGCTGGAATACCAGGCCTATCGCGACCAGATCCAGTCGGGCCGTTCGACCCAGTTGGCCAGCGTGCTGGAGAACGAGGCGATCCGTGGCCTGCGCATGCAGATGGCCGAGCTGTCCACGCAGCGGGCCAGCATGTTGCGGACCTTCAAGGACGACTATCCGGCGGTGGTGGAACTGAACACCCGGATGACCCAGATCCAGACCGAGATCGACGAGCTGATGCGCCGGGAGTTGCAGACCATCAGCAGCCAGTACGAGAACCTGAGGGCGCAGGCGCAGACCCTGGAGGAAGCCATTGTCGAGCGCGAGACCGGAATCTTGTCCCTGAGCCAGCAGAGCGTCCAGTACAACATCCTCAAGCGCGAGTTCGAGACCAATCGCGAGCTGTATGACGGTCTGCTGCAGCGAATGAAGGAAATCGGCCTGGCGGCGGGCATCCAGGAAAACAATATCTCGATCATCGATCCGGCCCTGGCCGCCGGCGGCCCCTACCACCCCAACTTCATGCGCAGCGTCCTGGTGGCCCTGTTCCTGGGTGCTGTGATCGGTATCGGCCTGGCCCTGCTGCTGGAGTTCCTGGACACCACCATCCGGCGCGCCGAGGACTTCGAGCGGCTCACCAGCCGGCCGGTGCTGGGCCTTATCCCGCTGGCCCGGCGTGACGCCGGCGCAGTCATGGCCGGCATGATGGTGCCTTTGGGCCATAAGCGACGAAGGACCACAACCGGGGTGGCGCACTACAGCGTCACCCACATCCGCTCGACGGTTTCGGAAGCCTATCGTTCGTTGCGCACCAGCTTGATGTTCTCCACGCCGGAGGGCATGCCCAAGACCATGCTGATCACCAGCCCGACCCCAGGCGCCGGCAAGACCACCACCGCGATCAACCTGGCGACGGTCATCGCGCAGAACGGCGCCCGTGTGCTGGTCATCGACGCCGACCTTCGCCGCCCGCGGCTGCATATCGAATTCTCCTGCCGGCAGTCGCCCGGCCTGACCAACCGCATCGCCGGCGTCGGCCCGGTCAAGGACGCCGATGGCAACGGCAAGTCGTCGATCATCGGCACCAATGTCCCCGGCATGTTCATCATGCCCAGCGGCTCGCATGCGCCCAGTCCGCCCGAGTTGCTCGGCTCGATGCGGATGCGTGAGCTGCTGCGGCAATGCACCAAGGTGTTCGACCATGTCATCGTCGACAGCCCTCCGATCCTGGGTCTGGCCGACAGTATCCTGCTGGCGAGCATGGTCGATGGCGTGGTCATGGTGGTCGCCGCCGGCCAGACAACCAAGGACAGCATCAAGAACTGCATCCGCCGCCTGGATCAGGTCAACGCCAACCTGCTCGGAGTGGCGATGAACCAGGTTGACCTGAATAGCCCCGACTACTCCGACTTCCGTTCCGATTACTACAATTACGGCACCGATGACGAGGACGAGATGCCCGAGGCGGGTATTGGTGCACGCTTGAAGAAGGCCTAGACGTGCCGGCAACCGGGGCGATCAAAGGCGCCGACAGGGAGCGCGCGCCTCCGGGAAGGGTGGTCTGTTGGCTGATGCTGGGGCTGCCGTTGCTGGCCGCGGTCCTGGTACTGAGCCTGGAAGTGCGTTTCCAGCGGCTGGTCAACAACGACAATTCGCTGGACAATTTCGCCCGCGTTGAAAGCGGCCTGCCGTGGGGTGGCTACGCCTGGCGCGTGATGTCGCGAACAGCGGCCGCGCTGTGGACACGCGATCCGGAGCTGTCGGCACGGATCCTCGACAGCACTGCCCGGCGTTATCCAATGGCTTCCGCGCAGTGGCTGGCGCTGGCCCGGATTTCTGCTGCCGGCCGTGGCGATCCGGCCCATATGGCGGCCTATCTGGAACTGGCCGTGGCAGTGCAGCCATCGGACCGGCCGGTGCTGTGGGAAGCGGCGCAACTGGCAATCCAGGCCGGCGCCAATACCGCCGCCGAAAGCCTGTTGCGGCGCTGGTTGTTGACGCACCCGGAGGACACCCGGCAGGCGCTGTTCATGGCCAGCCGCTGGCTCGCAGATCCCGACCAGCTCGTACTGCGGCTGCTACCCGACGGCGATGAACATCGCGCCCAGGCCATGCGCCATGCACTCCAGCGCAGGGACCTGGCGCTGGCCGAAGCCATCTTCCGCCAATCACCGCCAGCCCGCGACCTGTCCGATCCGGTATTCCGGGGACTGGTGTCCCTGCTGCTGGAAAACGGCGACATCGATCGCGCCGTGGACCTGTGGGCCGGCATCGACCCGCACTATGACGGTCAGGGAATCGCCAATGGCGGCTTCGACCGTGACCTGGCGCTCGCCGGCGATCTGGAGTGGCGCCATGCCGGCCTGCCCCAGGGGCTCAGCATGAGCCGCGACCTGGACGACTACCAGCAGCCCCCGGCGAGCCTGCGCTTCGGCTTTGATGGCAGTGCCAATGTCGTGCTGCGCAACCGTGCCCAGATCCAGATCCCGGTCGAGGCCGGTGGTCGATACCGTCTGAGCGGGTACTGGCAGGGCCGAGCCCTGACTACCCGCGCCTTGCCCTACCTGTACATCGATGGCGGCGACGGCCATGCGATCCGCGCGCCGGTGCCTGGCAGGGACTTCGACTGGACACCCTGGTCGAGCGAGGTGCGCGCCGGCGACCAGACCCGTTTATTGACCCTGGCGTTGCGTCGGGACCGCACGCCCGATTTCGACAACCGCATCTCCGGTGACCTGTGGCTGGATTCGATCGAGCTGGAGCGCCTGCCGGAACCAGCCGACGATGTCGCTGACGCCGTTGCCGAGGAGGTCTGGTGAGTATCACCCTGGAGCTGATGCGCCGCTCGACCCTGCCGTTCTGGCTGCAGCGCCTGTTCCTGGCTCTGCACGAGGGTGAGCCGGCGGCCCTTGATGAGCGTTGTCTGGCGGCCTTGCTGTCATGGCTGGGTCTGGCCAATACCGAGGACGGCCGCCAACTGATGGATCTGGTCGGCGCCGCCGATGCCGACGACTCTCTGCTCGAGCAGGTTTTCGGTCTCCTGGATGACTGGCTGTTCGAAGACGGCGCGCTGCACCTGCAACGTGCCGGGGTCAGCGGCCTGGTGCCGGTTGAGGCCAGGCGCCGTCGTTTTCGTCTGCTGCTGAGCGCCTATCACCCGGACCGGTTTGCCGCTCACGCCGACTACCTGACCGGGTGTTCGCAGGCGATCATCGCCGCCTATCGCGCGTTCAAGAGCGAGCCGGAGGGACACGGTCCCGCAACCGGTCCGGGACTGGCGAGCACCGGCCAGGCGGCAGCATCGGGCAGCGCCCACACGCCGCAAGCACCGGATCCGGCTGCGGCACGCCCCGCGCGGCGGCCATCCTGGCTGCAAGCGATGCGGCGGCGCTGGGGCAATGACCGCTGGTTCGGCCACAAGCTGGTCGCTGTGCTGGCCCTGCTCGCTTTCCTGCCGGTGCTGGATCTGTTCCTGGCGCCGGCTCCGACGTTGCCGCCCGCCTTTGAAGCCGGCAGCAGCACGCTGGCCACCGTGGAGGGAGAAACACCCGTGTCGCCACAGTCACTACAGCGGCCCTTGCAAGCTGGCGACGGTGATGGTTCGTCAACGGCCGGGCCTTCCTGGAGCGGTGACCTGTTGGCCGGGGAAGACACCGAGGTGCCGGCGGCTGCGGCCGCTGCGGCTGCAACCGAGCAAACCCCGCCCGTTTTTCCAGACTGGCCAGGCGCTCCAGGCTCGGCGCCGGGCGGTCAGGATCGCCACACTGCTCAGGCCGTTGCCATGGCGCCGCAGGCTTCAACGTCCAGCCCAAGCCCACAAGCGGCTGAACAGGCCTTGGAATCCTCGCCGGCCGTGGCGTCGGACACCGCCGGTATCGGGTCTGACATGGCGGCCGTGGCACCGCTGCCGCTGGATATTGCCGCGGTGACGCCGGCACCGGCTGTGCAAGAGGCGGAGGCGTCGGCACCGGATGGTGAGATGTCGTTGCCGGGGTCGGCTGCGGAATCGGGTTTGGCGACTGTCGCCGAAATGATCACACCACCAGCTCCGTCCGACTCGATACCTGACCTTGCCTTGGCCACCGTTCCAGGCGACGCGCCGGCGCCGTCCCTGGCCACCGAAGCGCCTGAGGCTGCGGTCGCATCGACAACGATTCCGGCACCGGCGTCCGTGGTGGAGCTTGCCCAGCAGCCGGAAATGCCGGAGCCTGAACCGGTAGCTCCAGAAGTTTCGACGGTTCCATCCGCTCCGGCAGAATCCGACACCTTGCCAGCCGCGCCCATGCCGGCCGCCGAAGCCGTGGCTGTGGCTGTGGCGAGCGTCTCGGCTGACCCGGTAGCCAGGCCAGCGTCCATCGCCACCTCGCCAGCAACGCCACCAACGCCACCCGAGCCCTCTGTTCCTGCGGCAGCATTGCCGTCCGCGCCCTCGGTGCCCGCGCCCGCGCAGACCGGCTTGGCAACATCAGCCGCCGCCCTGCCGCCGGCGCAGCCAGCGGCTGACGTGGCTGCCCCGGCCGACCAGGCCCAGACGCCGGTCATGGCAGATGTGGCCGCTTCGGATGATCTGGCGAATCGGCAGGATGGCTTGGTGCGGGCCTATCAGCGCAGTATCGAAACCGGCGACCTGGCGGCGCTGGCAGCCTTGTTGGCGGAGGATGCGCAAGAGAATGAGTACATCGGCCGTGGCGCATTGATCGAAATGTATCGGAGCATGTTTCAGCGCAGCCAACAGCGCTCGTTGGCCCTGGTACTGCGCGAACGCTGGTCCGAGTCAGGTAGCTGGGTGATTCTCGCCGACTATCAGCTCTTGGTGCGTTTCCCCAATCAGCAGCAGATCAACAGCCAGGGTCAGGTCCGCTACCGGATACGTGACGATGCTACCGGCCTGGTCATTGCCAAGATCGAGTACTGATGCCTGATATGCCGATGAATTCCATAAGGGAAACGACAGCGTCGCCGTCGACCGCCCAGGCCGGGGAAAGCGATAACGGTTCCCGGGCAGGCAACGCAGGCGCTGGCTGGCGGCTGGACCTGGCCACGATCATCATCGCCGGATTGATCCTGCTGCTGCCGCTGATGGTGGGGCGGCGCTCGGCGGAAAGCATCGCCCTGGCGACCCTGGTTCTGGTCGCGGCCAGTGCCGTGGTCGCCTGGCTGACCTTGTTGCCTGGGCGTTGGCGCGCCATCCTGCCTTGGCCGTCCCCGGCCTGGTGGTGGTTTGCCGGCGCCTTCACCGTGGCCATCCTGCTGCAGGTGCTGCCCAGTACATCGCTGGCACGCTGGTTCGGACCCTATCCGGACGCGATGCTGGATTCGCCGGTCTTCGCGCCAGCGCACTGGTCGCCAAACCCTTCCGCCACCCTGCTTGGATGGGCCAGTTTCGTTGGCCTGTTCGTCATCGCCTGGGTTGCCGGCCAGCTCAATCGACAGCGCCGCATGTGGCTGTGGCTGGCACTCCTGGCCGCCGTGATGTTCCAGGTTCTGTACGGATTGATCGCCCAGGGGCTGGGGGCGCACACGGTGTTCGGCATCTGGCAGCGCGCCCATACCGGCTTCGTCCAGGGCAGCTTCAGCAATCGCAATCTGTATGCCGGCTACCTGGCGGCGTTGTGGCCACTGGCGGTGGCGATCTGGTGGTGGCCGGGCGTGCCCCTGCTGTCCAGGTTGCCGCTGCCGCTGCGCTTTGCCGGCAGCCTGCTGGCTGCAGCGGCCGTTGGCGTTGCCCTGGTGGCCACCGCATCGCGCCTGGGCGCGGTCGCCGGCATGGTCGGCGCCATGGTCTGGCTGCTGCTGTGGCGCCGGCAACGGGGTGGCTGGCATGGCCCGGTCAGGTGGCTGCTGTATCCCGGCGCCGCAGTCGTTGGCCTGATCATGGTCTGGTATGGCCTGACGCCGCTGGCCGAGCGTCTGGTGGTGACCTCGGCCGAGGAAAGCCGGCTGCTCATGTACGTCACCATGGTGAGCGACATGCCTGCCTCCTGGTGGCTGTCCGGTGTCGGCCTGGGTGGCTTCGAAGCCGCCTTCCGCCAGGTGCAACCGGCGGACATGGTCGGCTGGTACGACCATGCCCACAGCGACCTGTTGCAGTGGTTGCTGGAGATGGGTGTGGTCGGTGCCGTGCTGCTGCTGGTGGTGGTGGTTGCCGTGCTGCGCTCGGGCCTCCAGCGCAGTGAACAGCCGGCCCTGTATGCCGGGCTGGCGGCCCTGTGTGTGGTCGGCCTGGGCGATTTCAGTTGGCACATGCCGGCCACGCAGCTCGTGGCCGCGCTATTCCTGGGGACCTTGCTGGCCGGGCGCGAGCGGCCCGAGCGCACGCAATTGCCGGCACTGGCCAAGCGCCCGGCGCCGGCACGCAAATCGGGCCGGTCGCACCCGGTCGGCAGCGCCAAGGGCCGCAGCCAGGGTACGCACCGTCTGCAGGCGGTCACTGGACAAACGGCACGCGCGACCCGCCCGGGCGGCGGTTGACTGGCTTAGATACCGGCGGCCCCTGACGGTCAAAGACGGGAGCCAATGGCGGACGGCGACGGTGTTCTCGAACCGGTGCCAGGCGCGCAATTGCCGCCAAATCTCCGCATTCCCATTGTCGGCACAGTTGTGGCAGACTAGAGCCCGGTCCGCAGGGCAATCAAGGGTAAAGCCTGCGGATGGCCCGGTATCCAGTACGAGCTGCGATTCAGGTCACGGCTTCAAGCCACAGACGGGCAGCAACCAGGGGGCTGGTGGGGTTAGTGGGAGGAATGGCAATGGAAGTCTCAGCGACATCTGGTGTCGCCTTCTTGGCTTCGGCGCTGGTGGTCTGTTGTTTGCATCGCCCAGCCATGCGTACCGGTTTGGTTGATGTGCCGAACGCGCGCAAGCGACACTGCGGGGCTGTGCCCCTGACCGGCGGGCTGGCAATCTTCTTGGGTTTCATGCTCGTGGTCCTGCCGCAGGCCGGCATGCGCCTGCCCCTGGCACCCCTGCTGCTGGGCATGACCGCCATGCTCCTGCTCGGTCTTTACGATGACCTGCGCGATGTTGCGGCCCTGCGCAAACTGGTCATGCAGATCGCCATCGCCACGGGTCTGGTGATGGGCAGCGGGGTTGAAATCAATGTGCTGGGCGATCTGTTCGGCCTGGGTCGGATCGGCCTTGGCGCCTTCTCGCTGCCGTTCACCGTGCTGTGCATGGTGCTGGTGATCAACGCGATCAACATGGCCGACGGCCTGGATGGCCTGGCGGGCGGCGCGGTAGCGATCATCTGCCTGTTGCTGGCTCTGGTTGGATGGCTGGATGGCGCACCATCGGCGCTGGTGGCCTGCTGCCTGATTCTGGCGGCCGCCACCGGGGGCTTCCTGCTGTTCAATTACCGCCTGCCGGTGCGCCACCGGCTCAAGGCGTTCATGGGCGACTCGGGCAGCATGATGCTCGGCCTTGCGGTCGCCTGGCTGGCGATCGCCATTGCCACGGCCGACTCGGCCAGCGTCTATCCGGTCAGCATCGGCTGGATCCTGATCATTCCGGCGGCCGACACCCTGTCGCTGTTTGTGCGCCGCCTGCAGCGTGGCCGCAGCCCGTTCGCTCCGGACCGCACGCATTTTCATCATCTGCTGTCCCGCCTGGGCCTGTCGGTACCGGCAACGGTGGCCGTGCTCCATGGCCTGATGCTGGCGTCGGGGCTGTTCGGCGTTCTGGCCTGGCATTACCGGCTGCCGGAGCCGCTGTTGTTTGTTGCCCTGTGTCTGGTCCTGGTCGGTGGCTACCTGGCGCCGCTGCTTGCGCCGACGCTGTACCGCTGGCATTGCCGCCGGCGCACGCGCCGGCCGGTGTCGGGCAGGGCGCTGCCTCCTGTTGTCAGTCCCTGACCGGGCAGTCTCGCGCGCAAGCCAGCACACGCGGCTGGCCGGATTCTGGCCCCGCCACCGGGTCTTGTCCTGCCCCCGATTCCGCCCCCGCCGCGGCTTGCATCGCCCGATTCCGCCCCCCGCCGCGCCTTGCATCGCTACAATGCATGGCCAGTATCGCGGTGCCTGATCCAGCGAGTCCGGCGGACGGGGCAGGCGGCCTTCCCTGAACACGGCGGCCCAGTCGCTTGCCAGTTCAGCCTGCCCGGTCATCTTGCCGGGCAGCGCGCCCATCGCCTGCCGTTTGCGTCACCGCAGATCGTGGCAATGACAGTCACGGGCCTATAGCTCAATCGGTTAGAGCAGCGGACTCATAATCCGTTGGTTGCAGGTTCGAGCCCTGCTGGGCCCACCATTTCTTGGCGAGACTCACGCTTGCAGCGGCGGCCACTGTCGAGCGGTGTGCACGACATTCAGTATTCGTACTCGGGTTTCCACAATTTCATACGCGACCATGTAGCTGCTGTGGACGACCAACTCAAAGGTGCCCGGAACTCTCCCGGACCGTCCCATTCTTGGGAAATCCTGGAGCACGGCTGTTCTTGCTGCTATCAGATCATCAAGTGCCAGGGCAGCAAGAGGGTTGTCTTGCTCAATGTAATCGTAAATGTCTTCGCGATCCCTGGCGGCTTCTGGCGTCCATAGCAGCTCCATCATTCAAGGGGCCATGCGGGCGCGAGTCGCGGCGCGGCGAGCGGCAAAATGGGCCTCAACATCAGCAGCGGGAATCAGGTTGCCCGCTTCGGCAGACGCCCGCGATTGCTCGACCTTCTTCGCCAGCCAGGCGTCGTACTGTTGTGCTTCTTCCTGCTGCGCCACATAACTGCGCATGAAATCGCGCAGAAGCTGGGCTCCGGTACGGTCATGGGCTTTGGCGGCATTGGCAAACTCCGCCTTCAGACCGCCATCAACCCGGAAAGTAAACGTAGCATCACTCATGGCATCACCTACATGTGTTACAGATACAGTGCAGCGTAGCACGACTAATCCGTTGGTTGCAGGTTCGAGCCCTGCTGGGCCCACCAACTCGATCAGCGCAATTCCCTGCCGGCCACCGCCCCTGCATGCAACCCGGGCAGCGAGCCGGTCGCTGGCGATGGCCTTCCCGGCGCCTTTCACCAATCCTGCACAGGCGCCGCCGGCTGCCGCTACAATGGCGGTTTGCCCCTGACCACCGGAACCAACGGCATGCTGCAACTGATTCGGAACAAGGCGTCGAGCTGGTTCATGCTCCTCATCCTTTTCGTGGCGCTGTTTGCCTTGACCTTCTTCGGCATCGGTGACTACTTCACCGCGCGCATCGACACCCATGTGGCGAAGGTTGGCGACAGCCGCATCGAGCAGGGCGACTACGAGCAGCGCTACCAGGTCTGGCGTTCGAACATGCGCCTGATGATGGGCGAGAACTTCGATCCCTCGATCCTCGACCAGCCGGTCTGGCGCGAGCAGATCCTGCAGCAGATGGTCGACGAGGCGGTGCTGCGCAACGCCAATGAGCGCATGGGCCTGGTGGTGCCCGCCAGCCAGTTGCGTTCGGTGATCCAGAACGAGGAAGCCTTCCAGGTGGCCGGTCATTTCGACCCGGAAACCTACCGCGCCTGGCTGGCCAGCCAACGCATGTCGGCGCCGATGTTCGAGCAGCGCCTGCGGGACCAGCTCGCGGCACGCGCCCTGCCGCAGGCGGTTGCCGGCAGCACCCTGGTCACCGACGCCGAGGTGGACGCCCATCTGCGCCTGAGCGAACAGACCCGCGATGCCCGCCTGCTGCGCGTCGACGCGCGTGACGACGAGATTGACGAGAACGTTGACGAGGCGACGGTCCAGGCGTTCTACGACGCCAACCAGGACCGGTTCATGACCGAGGAAACGGTCATGGTCGAGTATGTCGAGGTCGATGCCGCGGCCATGGAACCTGATTTCAGCCCGTCCGAGCAGGACCTGCAGGAGCGTTATGAGCGGGAAATGGCCCGCTTCGGCACGCTCGAGCAGCGCCTGGCCTCGCACATCCTGGTGCAGCCTGAGGGTAGCGATGCCGACGCCCAGCGGGCCGCGGTCGAGACTGCCCGGGAACTGGCCGAATCGGCCCGCGCCGAGGGCGCGGACTTCGCCGAGCTGGCGCGTGAGCACTCCGCCGACCTGGGCTCCAGTGCCCAGGGTGGTGATCTTGGCTGGCTGGAACGCGGCCTGACCGAACCGGCCTTCGACGAAGCCCTGTTCGAGATGGCGCAGGGCGCCATCTCCGATCCGGTGCGCACCGAGGAGGGTTACCACGTGATCTGGCTGCGCGAAGTCCGGCCGGCACAGGTCCGCGCGTTCGAGGACGTGCGCGACCAGCTTCTGGACGAGACCGTCGCCAGCGAGCGCGAGCGCCTGTACAACGAACGTGCCGGCCGACTCACCGACATGGTCTATGCCGATCCGGGCGCGCTGCATTCGGCCGCCGAGAGCCTGGACCTGGAAGTGCGCAGCGCCGGCCCGTTCACCCGCAACAGCATGCACGGCATCTTCGCCACGCCGGCCGTGCGCCAGGCCGCGTTCTCCGACCTGGTGCTCAGCGAAGGCGATGTCAGCGAGGCAATCAGCCTGGATGCCAACCGCATGCTGATGTTGCGTGTCACCGAGCACAAGCGGCCCGAGGCCCGCCCGCTGGCCGAGGTTGCCGACCAGATCCGCGCCGAGATCGTGCGCCAGCGCCACCAGGATGCACTCAAGGCCTGGGCCGAAGCCCTGTTCGCACGCTGGCAGGCAGGCGAGGACCTGGACAGCCTGGCGGCTGATCTGGAAACGCAGGTCGAGACCGTGGCCGGGATCACGCGCATGGCGTCGGTGCCCGAGCAGGCGGTGGTGGCCGAGCTGTTCGGCTTGCCGCGGCCACAGGGCCAGAACCCGGTGCAAGAGTTGCTGGCCATCAACGACATCTATGTCCTGGCCGAACTCCAGGCGGTGGCCGACGGCGATCCGGCGACCGTGGCCCAGGCGCGCCGTGACCAGGTGCGCGAGGAACTGGCGCAATCGCTGATGCAGGCCGAACAGGAAGGCCTGCTGGCCAGCCTGCGTCGCGGCGAGAAGATCGAGATGTCTGGCGGCAGCGCCGGCGGCTCTTCGTTCGGCGACTGATCGTGGCAACTGGCCCGGTCATCGACTCGTCGACCGGGCACGATGGCAGTAAAGAAAAAGGCCGCCTCAAGGGCGGCCTTTTCCATGTCCGGAGCTTGCGTTTGCCGCGGCTGTTGGCGTGCGGCTTGATGCGGCTTCCGAGCCGGTCGCCGCAGTCCGGCAACCAACCCCGGCGGCGACTGGCTTACTCCACGCCAGCCATGCCGATGGTGCTGAAGCCGGCATCGACATAGGTGATCTCGCCGGTGATGCCGGCGGCCAGGTCCGAGCACAGGAAGGCGGCAGTGTTGCCGACATCCTCGGTGGTGACATTGCGCCGCAGCGGCGTCACCGACTTGACCTGGTCGAGCATCTTGCGGAAGTTGCCCACGCCCGAAGCGGCCAGGGTGCGGATCGGGCCGGCCGAGATCGCATTCACGCGGGTGCCTTCCGGGCCCAGGTTGTAGGCCAGAAAGCGCACGCACGATTCCAGGCTGGCCTTGGCCAGGCCCATGACGTTGTAGTTGGCCAGGGCGCGTACCGCACCCAGGTAGGTCATGGTCAGGATGGCGCCGTTGCGGTCGGCCATCATCGGTCGCGCCGCCTTGGCCAGGGCCGCCAGGCTGTAGCTGGAGACATCGTGGGCGATGCCGAAGTTCTCGCGCGTCAGGCCGTCCAGGAACTCGCCCTGAAGCGCTTCACGCGGCGCGAAACCGACCGAATGGACCAGGATATCCAGGCCGTCCCAGCGCTCGCCCAGGGCGTTGAACAGGTTGGCGATTTCGTCATCGCTGGCGACATCGCAGGGCAGCACGATGTCCGAGCCGAAGCTTTTCGCGGCTTCTTCGACGCGGTCACGCAGGCGCTCGTTCTGATAGGTGAAGGCCAGCTCCGCGCCCTGGTTGTGCATGGCTTGCGCAATGCCCCAGGCGATCGAACGCTGACTGGCGATGCCCACGATCAGGGCGCGTTTACCGGCGAGAAAGCCCATCGGTGTTCTCCGGAAAGGAAAGGGATCAGGTGGTGGCGGAATTCAAGGGGGCGCCAGGCGCAGGCGCTGGCCCGGACGCAGGCGTGCGTGCGGCAGGTCATTGTAGCCAAGCAACTGCTTGACGGTCAGGCCATGGCGCCGGGCGATGGCCCAAAGCGTATCGCCGCGGCGTACGACATGCACCGGCTTGCCGCCTGTCGGGCCGGTGGCCACCACGGCTGGATTGCCGGCCGTGGCCCGGGCCGACGCCGATGCCCGGGCTGCGTCGAATTGTCCCGGCAGCCACAGCGGCTGGCCGGGCTCGGGTTCCTGGTCGATGCCGCCGTTGATCAGGTGCAGAAAATGCTCGGAGATATCGTGCGCCTGGGCCACGTCGGGCAGCGTTTCGCCGCGCTGCAGGGGGCGGCGCTGCCAACCCAGGCGGTATTGCGGCGGCAGTCCGTCGACCACCTGCGGAATCTGGCCGGCCAGTTCGCCGGCTGCCAGCAACTGCCAACTCCCGGCCGGCGTGCGGTTGGCCAGCAGGCCGCCGTTGTAACGCGTGAATTCCTCGTCTGACAGGCCCGACAGCGCGTGTGCCAGGGATTTGCCGATCACCTCCTGCACGGGAATCGGTTGCAGGCGACGTTGCTCGGCCAGGGTCGGCAACTGCAGCCGGTAGCGTTCGGGTTCGCGGATCAGACACGACAGCGCCAGCAGTTTGCTCAGATAGTCATAGCTGGTACGCGCCAGGCCCAGGCCCTGCAGGCTGTCGAAATCTTCATCCGGCTGGTGCTGTTCCAGCGCGCGCCGTAGGCGGAACTCGCCGGCGTTGTAGGCAAAGGCGACCAGGCGCCAGTCGTCCCGGAAATAATCACCGTAGCGATCGAGCAGGGCGATGGCGGCGTCGGTGCTGGCCGCCAGATTCAGCCGGCCATCAAAGCCCGGCTCGATGCGCAGGCCGAACGCGCGTGCCGTTGGTCCAATCATCTGCCAGATTCCGGCCGGCCGGTTTTCCGGCGCCGGATACGGCCGGTAATGGCTCTCCACGATCGGCAGCAGGGCGAACTCGCTGGGCAGGCCGGCTTGGCGCAGGCGCCGGTGGGTGTAGTCCAGCGCCGGCAGGAACTCGTCCAGGACACGGGCAAAGCCGCTGGGCGAGGCGGCATAGCGCTCGATCCAGTGCTCGCCATCGGGCGCGTAGCCACAGCCGGGCAGGGCGAAGCCGGCGCGCATTTCCTGCCACAGGTCGGGGTCAGGCGCGGCCGGCTCCGGGTCCACGGCCGGTTGCGCGTAGTGGGCGCGGATCCGGTTGCTGTGGGACTGGATGGTTTCCTGCACCGGCAGGGCCGGGCCAGTGGTTCCGTCGGTGTCCGGCGGTGTCGCTGGTGGTTTCGGCGGCAGACTCTGACAGGCGGCCAGCAGCAGGCAGGCCAGGGCGGTGATCAGCCGGGCAGGTGGGCGGATACTTCCGGCGCCAGCAGAGCTGTGGCAACCGTCGATATCGCCGCCACGCTTCCCGGCCAGCGCTTGCAGCTCAGCCACGAAAGCTGTCCTTGGCAGCACGCAGGGCGGCGAAGGCGGCGACCGGATCGGCATCGTTGGCCAGGCCGGCGTGCGCGGCCAGCCACTGCCCGATGGCCGGTTGCTCCACCCGCAGGAAAGGATTGATCGCCCGTTCCAGATCGATCCGGCTGGGCAGGCTCGGGCGGTCCTGCTCGCGCCATTGCCTGACCTGCCGCGCGTGGTCTTGCAGCGTGGCATTGCCGGGCTCGACCGCCAGGGCGAAGCGGCAGTTGCCCAGGGTGTACTCGTGGCCGCAACACACCAGGGTGTCGCCCGGCAGCGCCGCCAGTCGTTGCAGCGAGGCCAGCATCTGCGCCGGCGTGCCCTCGAACAGGCGGCCGCAACCGGCGCTGAACAGGGTGTCGCCGCTGAACAGCAGGCCGTGGCCATGAAAGGCCAGGTGGCTGCGGGTATGGCCGGGTACCGCCAGCACCTGGAAGGCCAGCGCCGGTGCCGCCACCTGCACCGTGTCGCCTTCGCCGACGACATGGTTCAGGTCGGCGATTCGCTCGTCGGCCGGGCCCCAGGCGAGCGCCTGCGGCCAGCGTCGCCGCAGCGCCGCCAGGCCGCCGATGTGGTCGTCGTGATGGTGCGTGATCAGGATGGCGGCCAGCGCCAGGCCATGGGTCTGGAGCCAGTGCGCCACCGGTCCGGCCTGGCCGGGATCGACCACCAATGCCTGGCGGCCATCGTGCACCGCCCAGACATAGTTGTCGTCGAAAACGGGAATCGGCGTTGGCGTCGGCGTTGCCGGTGGGCCGCTCATGCCGCGTCGGTGGGTTCGTGCATGGCTGGCAAGGATAGCGAGGCATGGGCGAGAATGCATGGCCGGTGTGGCCGCTGATCTGCTCGGCCGCCGGTGCGCCGGCATCGGGCATCGGTTTGCGGGTTTGCCACTGTGGGCGAGGGCGGCTGGATCGATGCTGCGGTGTTGTCGATTGGACCGGCCGCGAAGTCCCTATTCTTGACCTTGGCCAAGTGGCGGCATCGGTGCAGGCCGGCCGCCAGATACCGCCCGCGGCCCTATTCTGATTCCCGTACGAACAGCGCCCATGAACTCCAGGAGACCACCCGCACCCGTGCCTGTTGCCACGCTTTCATCCAGCCTCAGTGAGCGCCGAGCCGGGCCGGAACCGCGGCCTGGGTGCGGTCTTGCGCCGTGCCCGACCGAATCAGGCCTGCATTGACGTGGGCCTGCCACTGACATCGGCCGGCCCGCCGGGGCGCCCGCCGCGGCCGTTGTGGCCACTGCGCCATTTGCTGGCCGAAGAAGATGCGTGGCTGGCGCGGCAGTTGCATCCGGGCCAGCCGGTGCTGTGGTTGCGACCGCAGCCGGCCGGTTTCCGGCGCCTTGGGCATGTCGATGGCGCTTCGAGCGAAGTGCGCGGCCATTCCAGTCAGTCGTCCGGTGAGCCGTCTGGCCAGTCGGCCACGTCGGCGCTGCGCGGGTCGCGACCGGCAACGGCCCGGCTGATCCTGCGCACGCGGGGCGATCGCTTGCACGGCGCCCTCCAGGCCGCTTCCGATGCCTGGCCCTGGCCCGATGGCAGCCTGGCGCAGATCGTGCTCCAGCACGTCGCCGAGGATGGCCGTCGCAGCGCCGGCCTGCTGGCCGAGGCGGCGCGGACGCTGGCACCGGAGGGCCGGCTGTATTTGTTGCGCTATGACCGCCTCAGCCCCTGGTTCTGGCGCCATGGCCGGCGCGCCCTGCGCCGTGACGCGGCCGGGTTGCTGGTCTGGCCACTGGATGCGTTGTGGGCGCATCGCTATGGTCTGACGCTTGAATATCGCCACGCGCTCGGTGCGCGCGGCTTCCAGCCCGATGCCGACTGGCTGGCTGCCACGCGCGAGGATGCGCCGGGCTGGCGCGGCCAGTTGCACAGTGCCTTCCGCGCCACCCGGGTCTGGGTGCTGCGCAAACGCGCGCAGCGGCCGGTGCTGCAGGCGCAACGCGCTGGCCGGCGAGTGCATGCCGGCAACTACGATCTGATGCCGGTACGCCGGCAACCCCTGGACCCGGGCAACTAAGTCGCATGCGACTTTGGTCGCCGCCGGTCCGGACCAAGTGAGGACATGATGAGCACGATTTCTTCTTCAACCGCAACGGCCGCAACGACGACATCGACGGCGACCACCACCCCGGCGCAGGCGGTGCAGGCGTTCACCGATGGCGCCTGTCTGGGCAATCCCGGCCCGGGTGGCTGGGCGGCCCTGCTGCGCTATGGCGGCCGCGAGCGTGAGCTCAGCGGCGGCGAGCCCGATACCACCAACAACCGCATGGAACTGCTGGCCGCGATCAGCGCGCTGGAGGGCTTGTCCAGGCCCTGCCAGATCGACCTCTACACCGATTCTCGCTACGTCCAGCAAGGCATCCAGAGCTGGCTGCCGCGCTGGCGCAGCAACGGCTGGCGCACCAGCGATGGCAAGCCGGTCAAGAACCAGGATCTGTGGCAGCGCCTGTCCGCGGCGGCCCAGCCGCACAGCGTGCGCTGGCACTGGGTGCGCGGCCATTCCGGCCACATCGAGAACGAGCGCGTCGATGAGCTGGCGCGCGTGGCGGCGCAGCAGTGGCGCAGCGGAGCGCGGCCGTGAGCGGCAGCGCGCCGCTTCTGTTTGCTGCCAAAGGCAATGGCCGGGCCTCAACGCAGGAGCAGGCATCCGACCCGGCACCCGCGCCACGCCGGCAGATCGTGCTGGATACCGAAACCACCGGCCTTGAGGTCGGCCAGGGCCATCGGCTGATCGAGATCGGCTGCGTCGAGCTGATCCAGCGCAGGCCCACCGGCCGCCGCTTCCACCGCTACGTCAATCCCGGGCGCGCGATTGATGCCAGAGCGAGCGAGATCACCGGGCTGACCGACCAGTTCCTGGCCGACAAACCGCCGTTCGTCGAGGTCGCCGAGGAATTCCTGGCGTTCATCGAAGGCGCCGAGTTGATCATCCACAACGCCGAGTTCGACGTCGGCTTCCTGGACAACGAACTGGCCCTGTGCGGCGCCCGTATCACCCGCCTGCGCGATTGCGCCGGCATCATCGACACCCTGCTGATGGCGCGCGAGCATTTCCCGGGCAAGCGCAACGCGCTTGATGCCTTGTGCAGCCGGTTCGGCATCGACAACAGCCACCGCACCGTGCACGGCGCCCTGCTCGACGCCGAGCTGCTGGCCGAGGTCTATCTGGCCTTGACTTCCGGTCAGGTGGATCTGCAACTGCTGCCCGATACTGGAACGGCTGCCAGCATCCCGGCGCGGTTCCAGGCCGTCGACGGCGCGCCGCTGCGGCGCGTGGTCAGCAACCCCGCCGAAAGCGAACTGCATGATCAGGCGCTGGCCCGGATCGATCAGCGCAGCGGCGGCCGCTGCCTGTGGTTGCAGGATGGCACTCGGGACAGCGCCCAGGAATCGGCTTGACCGGGCCGCTGCCGGCAGCGCCTGAAACCGGGGCCGCAGTGCTCAGCTATTGCGCAACACCAGCACCGTGATGTTGTCCGAGCCGCCGGCATGCAGGGCGGCATGGATGAGCTGGTCGACCGTTTCCTGCGGCCCGTCATCGCTGGCGAAGAAGCCGGCGATCTGCTCGTCGTCCAGCTCCTCGGTCAGGCCATCGCTGCAGATCAGCAGTTGCATCGATCTGGCCCAGCTCTGGCTGACACCGGCAATCTGCAGGAAGTCGCGGTCGGTCACGCCCAGCGCCTGGGTGACGACATTGCGCTGCGGATGGGTGCGCGCCTGACTCGGCGTCAGCGCCCCCTTCTGCACCAGATGCTCGACATAGGAATGATCGCGCGAGATCTGCTTGAGCTGGCCGTTGCCGTCCCACAGGTAGATGCGGCTGTCGCCGACCCAGGCGGCATTGAAGCCGGATTCGTCGACCTGCACCGCGGCGATCGTCGTGCCCATCGGCAAGATGCCGGTTTGCGACGGATCCCGGCTGCGCCGGCTGATGCGCTCGGCGGCCTGGCGGATGGCGGTTTCCAGGTCGGCACCGGCAGCCACTGCGCGCTGCATCTCGTCGCGCGCCAGGGCGCTGGCGACCTCGCCATTGGCATGCCCGCCCATGCCATCGGCGACCAGCCAAAGGCCCAGCCCGGGGTCGGCCAGATAGGTGTCTTCGTTGTGCAGCCGCTTGTGGCCCCGGTGGCTGCCGTGTCCGTACTGGATCATGACCGTATCGACTCGGTTGTCGGAAAAATGCGCCTCTCCCCCCGGCGGCGCCCAGATTTACGGCTTGTCCTTGTTCCGGTCCACCGATAAACTGCGCGCCAATCCTAATGGACGTAGCGCACGCGACGTTAGCGTTCAGTGCGTGAAGTTGCCGGCAGCAATGCCGGCATCGCAGGCCGCGCGACCGGAGAGGTGCCAGAGCGGTTGAATGGGCCGGACTCGAAATCCGGTGTACGGCTCGCCCGTACCGTGGGTTCGAATCCCACCCTCTCCGCCATTGTGCGTTTAAATACAATGGCTTGCGATCCAGTTGGCGCACTATCCGCCAACCTACCGGCCATCAGTGAAAATGGCCGACGCGATAGCCCCGGCCTTCCTCCAGACGAAAAAAAGCCCGGCACGGTGGTCCCGTGCTTGGTGGTGTAGGTCTTTGCTGGATCTTCCTCACTACGACTTGGGCGTAGTGACCGAACAAGGTGCTCAGACACGGCGCACCGCCGGGCCAGTGGTCTGCGGACGCTGGATAGCGCCCGCGGCCTGCCGGCTGACTTCCAGCAGCCATGTCAGCCGCTCCCTGCGGGCGTCCAGTGCGCGCAGATCGTCGGGGCGGGTGCGGGTCAGGTGCGCGCGCCAGGCATCAGGCAGCACCTGCCCGACGCCACCAGGCAGCGGCACCGGGGAACGCATCGCGGCGGCCAGCAGGTCGGGCAGCTCGCCGGCCTGCATCTTGTGCACCAGGTCGGGCAGATTGGCGGCGGGCACGCTGGCGAGCCACTGCCGGGCTTCCATGTCCGCCATCTGGTGCACCGGATCGGTGACGGGCGGCGGGGCCAGCATGGCGCGTTCATGGGCGGCGAAGCGTTCGGCCTCGGCTTCCACCTCGCTCAGCAGCTTGTCGACCTTGGCAGCGCCACCGGCCCATGCGTTGGCGATGTCCTCGGCTTTGGCCGTGTCACTCAGGCGCTCATCGCGCTGGATCGCGGTCACACGCGCGGCGGCGCTGGTGGCGGCGCGGATCGCCAGGGCGGCCTTGTGCAGCTCGCTGGCCGAGTCGTTCGGGTCTGCGGACTCAGGCACACGCCAGGCGATGGCGGCGCCGGTCGGCAGGCGGATGGCGTCCAGTTCGCCGCCCACCTCGGCGCGGGCATAGATCGGCTGCGCGCCTTCGCTGGCGACGGTTTCCACCAGGTTGCGGGTGTAGTCGGTAAGGGTGTTCATGTCAGGGTTCCTTGTGGTTGGGTGCCGGGTCGCGGCCATTGCTGCGGGCTTTGAACGTCTTACTCATGGGTTGGTCCTTTGGGGTCTGTGTTTTCGTACTGGAAAATCCCGACCACGACGGCCGGGGGTGCGTCTCCATGCACCTCTTGGATGGCGCGGGCCTGGAAGTCGTCCAAGGGCTCGCCGGGGCTGCGGTTGATCCAGGCGCCGGCCAGGTCTACGGCGGTTACGTCGTCTTCTTTGGCGCGGCCGGGGTGGTTCAGCCACAGGTGAATACGCGCCTCGGCCGTGTTGCCGGCGGCTTCCAGCCTCTCGATTCGTGTGATCAGTGATCGGCTCATCTGCTCTTTTCCTCCAAGGCGCTCAGGCGCCTGTCTAGTTCATCAAGCTCCACGATTCGCCCCAGTGCGGCCAGGGCATCAATCAATTGCCGGCCCATGTCCGGCGGCAAGTTGCCGTCGGCGATGGCTTCCATCACAGCGCGCCCTGAATCGGCCAGGCTGCCTTGCTTGGGCATGGGGAAGGTCACTGCCTCCCCGATAGGTCGATACGGCGGCACAGCGCGTTCCAGTAGCAGCTTGAGTGCAGCCACGTCGCCCTCGTTGGCCAGGGCCAGCGCCTTGGCGATCAGATCGGGGGCGTGCGGCTTGATCAGCGCGCGCAGCTCGGTGCGGCGGTCCTTCGTGCCCTTGGGTCTGCCGGCGGGGTTGCCAGACCGGCCCGGCTTGAACTTCGTGGTCATTCTGTTTTTTCCTTGATCAGATCAGGACCGGCATCGCGAGCAAGTGCAGCGCCCGCGCTGGATCGTGTCGGCGGTGACCTCCATGAACCGGACCAGATTCGGATCGCCGATGTACTGCTCATAGGCCTCCACGTCGCCCCGGTCCAGGTGCTGGAACACTTGGGCAGGATCAACGCCGGCTTGTCGGCAGGCGTCGGCCAGGGCGGCGGTGGTTTCTTGGATGCTGGTCATTGGTCCATGCCTCCGACCAGTGACATCAGGTGATCAATCTCGGCATCGTCTACTTTGTGACCCCCATCACTCTTTTCATCGTCTTTCGATGTATGAAGTGAACCTTGTGAGCTGTTTTGGGTATGACCCTCACGGAAAACTTTTTCTCTAGGGGTTATAGGCAAATCAGGTACACAAGGTTCACTTCCTACACTGATTCGCAGACCGCGCCATCGGATCCCTGCACCGGTCCGGACCCGCTCGAACCCGCGTTCCGACAACCGCATACCGAAGTCCCGCTGTGACCGTGGCCGCTCGCCGGCATCCTGTGCCCACTGCGAGTAGAGGCGGTACAGGTCGGCGGCGGTGGTGGTCACCGTATCGTCAAGCACGCAGCAGTCAGCCAGGAACAGCCCCACTTGATCGCTGGCGGTGCGGTACTCGGTGGTCGCGACCCTCACGGCGGCAGGCTCGTTGAATCCCTGCTCGCGATATCGCCGCCAGCCTTCCAGGCACCAATTGAGGATGCCGGGCAACTCGGCCCGCAGTTTCTCTGGCAAGGCCGGGTCGCGGAGTTCAGGCGGCACGGTCACAGCGAACGGGATCAGCCGCAAGCGACGCCAGATGCCTTCATCGGTACCGGACACACGCGGCCGGTGGTTGGTCTGCAGCGCCAGCAGGTGCGTCGGCTCGAACGTGAAGAAGTCCTGCCTCATCCTCCTTGCCGTGATCCGGTCGCCGCCGGTCAGCAACTTCACTTGCTCCTCGTTCAGCCGGCCGGTCTCGCCGGTTTCGGAGACGACAATCAGACGACGGCCCTGCAGGTCTGCCAGCGCGGTCGGGTGCTCGTTGCTGTGCCGCTGGATCAGCAGGCCGGGCGCTGCGCTGCTCGCGTATTCGCCCATGACGGCCTGCAACGCCCCCAGGATCGTAGACTTGCTGTTAGCGCCCGTCCCCCATGCCACCGGCAAGATGTGCTCGCCCCGGCGACCAGACAGCATGTATCCGGCTAGCCGCTGCAGGTAATCGACCAGCTCGGGATCGGCGCCCATGGCCTCATCGATGATTCGCTCCCATGTCGGCGATGTTGCACTCAGGTCAAAGTCACAACCAGCCACTTTCGTGATCCTGTCCTTTGTATGATATCTCCGATGTCGCATTGTCTGCAGGTCCAAGACGCCGGACGGCAGCCCGAGTAAATCGTGGCCGGCATCCATGTCCGCAGCCTGCACAGCCAACAGCGGCCGGGCCATGGCCAGCGAGTATTCAATCGTCGGCAGGGACTCACTCTGGCCTGCCCACCTGAACCGGCGATCCATATCCTTTTGGCGTTGCTCGCGAGTGGCCTTGTCCGGCGCCTCAGCGACCCATGGCGCCATGCCGGCGGCTTCGTTGGCGATGATCCGGCCCAGCCCTTGCGCCAGCCGCTGCACAGCCAATTCATCATGCCGCCAGGGCGGGCCGTAGACGTGCCAGCCGATGCCCTCGACGTACAACAGTTGGTCGCCGTAGTGCTCTACCAGGCGCTGCGCATTGGCCAGGTGCGAGCAAGGATCGTGTGCGGCGGTCGGCTCATCCAGCAGCGCAGCGGCTGCAAGTTCAAGGCGGCTCATGCCATCCCCCCTTGCACGGCCAAGCGCAGTTCCTGCAGGCGCTGGTGAGCGCCACGGACAAGCTCGGTATCCTGCTCATCCAGCGGCTCGCCATCGGCGATTGCGGCGGCGGTGACCTCTACCAGGGCGATCATCGGCAATGCCGCGTTCAGGGCGGCCAGGGTCCGCCTGGTGCGGGTCTCTGCGCTGACCTTTCGCCGCTGCTCCGATGTCATCGGCCCGATGTCCAGGCGGCGCGGGAACAGGTCGGCCAGCTCCAGCCCGACGGCGGCAACGACAGCGGCAGCAGGGCATCCGCCGTGGCAGCTCAGCAGCGCACGGCCATCATCGCCGCCGCCGATTGACAGCGATGGTCTGCGGTCTTCATGGGCAGGGCAGTGGGCAATCCAGCCGCCGCCGACCTTGCGGACGCCCTCCAGGCGGTCCAGCAGGCGCTGGACTGGATCGGTGGCCGTGATAGAATCGCTGTGCAGCCCGCGCCCTTTGGTCTGCTGTTTTGCAAGGCCCGCCCGTCCCGGCGGGCTTTGTCTTTTCAGGGGTCTCATGCGGCCACCGCCTGCCGGCGCGCGGCATCCATGTCGGCAATCAGCTTGCGGATATCGGCATCGTTGGCACCGGCAAGCCGCGCGCGGTCGATTGCTTCGATTTCGTGCGCTGGCCAGCGCGTGCAGCCAGCGGACAGCTTCACCGGCTTGGGCAGATCGCCTTGCTTGACCAGGCGCCAGATATGGGGGCGCGATTGCCCGCGGCGCTCGGCAATGTCGTTGTCAGAAAGCCAGACTTTGGAAGATGCGCGACTCATGCTGCACCTCCATGCTGGTCCGTCCACAGACGATCAAAGAATGCCTCAAGCTCAAATGACGGAATCAACGTCCGTGAGCCGAGTTTGATAACTCTGATCTGGCCGTCTTTGATCTTGTCGTACAGCGCGGTTCTGCTTAGCCCGTATACCCGGCAAGCATCTGGAACAGAGTAGTTTGCTGGCTTAATCGATTCGGGTCGCAATTGCGCACCTCCTGCAGCTCAGGCGCGCAAGCCGCGCCCTGTGTTGAGTCAGGCGCGTCCCAGTGTGTTCAGCGCCAGCCGGGTGTATCCCGGCCGACATCTATTAAATGCCAGATTTCCTGTTGGCGCCATACTGTCTCGACGGCAGGCGGCGATGAAGGGAATAAGCGACGAAAAGCGACAGTAAGCGACTGGTTTTCTAGGGTCTCGGGCTTTTATTGGTCAGCAAACATTCATTTACAGGCGGGAAAACGAGCCGTGAAACATTTGTTCCACGGGCGGCCCGGCCCGCCCCTCCTGATTTTCCGCTCGCTGGTCATCTCACTTTTTGGCCGCGTTTTCAGTTGCCATGATCGTTCTCCTATCGAACGGTTTTGGTAGGCCGGCAGCGTGCTGATTCCACGTCGCCAGCCGCTGTTACCGGCTCTCGCCGGATGCCTTGCGGGCATTCTTGATCGGTGTCACGGTCGCCACGGCCGGCCTCGGCTTGGCGCAGTAGTCGGCCCATCGGTTCAGCAGTTGCGCGCGCTGCGGCAACAGTCCGTCGCGGGCATAGGCGGATCGGGTGGCATCGTTGTTGACGTGCGCCAGGGCCAGCTCGGAAACCTCATCAGCAAAGCGGGTCTCGTTGCGCGCCCAATCTTTGAAGCTGGACCGGAAGCCATGGGGCACGGCCTCCACTTCCATCCTCCGGCAGACGGCACTGATCGACATATCCGACAACGGGCCACCGCGCGGCGCCGCGAACACATAGTCACTGGTGCGGGGCAGCGCCTGCAGGATGGCCACAGCGGCCGGTGATAGCGGTACTTCATGCTTGCGGCCGGCCTTCATCCGTTCGGCCGGGATGGTCCAGATGCCGGCGGCCAGATCAACCTCGTTCCAGGTGGCGTTGCGCACTTCGCCGCTGCGGCCAGCGGTCAGGATGGCGAACTGCAGCGCCAGCGCCGATACACCTTCGCGCTCGCGCAGCTTGACCATGAATCCGGGCACTTCCTGCCAGGGCAGCGCCGGGTGGTGTCTGCGCTTGCGGACCTTGGCCGGCAGCGGCAGCAGCTCTTTCAGGTTGTCGGCCCAGCGAGCCGGGTTGTCGCCTTCCCGGAATCTGGACACGGTGGCCCAGCTCAGCACAGTCTCGATTCGCTGGCGTACCCGGGTCGCGGTTTCAGTCTTTGTGGTCCAGATCGGCTCAAGGACCTGCAGGACGTGCGCCACCGTGATGATGTTCACCGGCAGGTTGCCGATGATCGGGAAGGCGTAGCTCTCCAGCGAGCTGATCCAGCCGGCACGATGCTTGGCGTTGCGGAACTCCGCAGCCCGCGCCTGGTGAGCACGTCGCGCGGCCTCGGCAAAGGTGATCTCTTTGGTCTGCGCATTCAGCAGGGCGGCCCGTGCGGCGGCCCGCTCGGCAACCGGATCGATGCCGGCCCGTATCTGCGCCCGCATCTGCCGGCATTGTTCGCGGGCATCGGCCAGTGATACCTCGCCGCAGCTTCCAAGGCCGATCTCCCGGCGCCGACTCCCGACCATGGCGCGCAATACCCAACTGCGCCCGCCTTCGGTCACCTGCAGCTGCAGGCCGGGGCAGCCACCTACCGCATGGAATCCCGGTTTCGTTATCCGCGCAACCTGCGCTGCACCGAGTGCCTTGGCAACCTTGGGCATCCTGCATCCCTCATCCTACCCGCCAATAGTGACGGTGGTCTGATGATACAGGCCGCGACAGTAGGCGACAAGGTAGGTTGATAGGTCATTGATTCGCAACTGAATCTAGCGACGTAATGCGGCAGAATGTAACAGGACCATGGCAGACACCCTCTCCGCCACTAATTTGTGGCAAGCCGATGATCTTCAACGCAAAATCCTGCGGCATCCGGTTTCAACCCCTACTTCTACCGATACCCGGGCCCGGCGCTGATAAAGTCGTCGTGCTGCCCATTCCTGTCGGAGGCAATGATCATGTCCGGATGCAAACTCCTGTCCACGATGATGGCTGGCGCGGCACTTGTACTGTGCGGCGGCGCTGGCGCCATGGATGACGCCGATCTGGCGCAGATCCTGGACCGGCGCATCCAGGGTGACCTCAGCGGCGCCTGCGTGGCGGCTGCGCTGATCCAGGGCGAGCGCGTCACCCGCGCCTGGCGCTGCGCCGACCCGGCCGACGCCGGGCGGATCGGGCCGGAGGTGGCGTTCGAGATCGGCTCGGTCACCAAGACCATGGCCGGCATCCTGCTGGCCGATCTGATCGCCAGCGGCGAGGCCTCGCTCGACGACACGCTGGCCGGGCACCTGCCCACGGGCGCCGCGGTGCCGGACTTCCAGGGCCAGCCGATCCGGCTGCGCCATCTGGTCACCCATACCTCCGGGCTGCCGCGGCTGCCGTCGCGGCTGCGGATCACCGATGCCGCCGATCCCTACGCCGGCCTGGGCGCGGACGATCTGCTGGCTTCGCTGCAGGACGTGACCCTGGCGCAGGCGCCGGGCGAGGTCTTCGAGTACTCCAACTTCGGCACCATGCTGCTGTCGCTGATGCTCGCGCGCGCCTCGGGCATGGACTTCGAACAGTTGGTCACGGCAAAGCTGTTCCGCCCGCTGGACATGGACCAGGCCTACGTGGCCAGGCGTCCGGACGGGGTCCGGGCCGCTGTCGGGCACCTGGCCAGCGGCGAGCAGACCGCGGCCTGGACGTTCGCGCCGGAACTGTCCGGAGTCGGCGGCGTGCGCGCCACGCTCGATGACATGGTGCGCTATGTGCAGGCCCAGTTCGGCGGCGCGCCGGAGCCGCTCGGCGCGGCGATCGCGCTGGCGCAACAACCGATCGAATCGGCCGCGCAGCAGGCGATGGCGATGAACTGGCTGCTGATGCCCCTGGCCGGCCGGCAGGTGCACATGCACGACGGTGGCACCGGTGGCTTCTCGGCGATGATCGCCTTCGATCTGGCCGGCGAGCGGGGTGTGGTGGTGCTGGCCGATGCCGGACTGGCGACGTCCGGAGGCGTGAACGATCTCGGTGCACATCTGCTCGACCCCAGCCTGCCGCTGGCGCAGCCGCGGCGCCCGGTGTCGCGGCCTGCCGTGGCGCCGTCCCTGACAGCGCAGCAGTTGCAGGCCTACGCCGGCACCTGGGCGCTGATGCCACAGTTCGACCTGGTGCTGCGCGAGCGCGATGGCGTCCTGCATGGCCAGGCAACCGGACAGGGCGAGTTCGCGCTGGCGCCGGTGGCCGAGGACGTGTTCGAAGCGGCGGCGTTGGGCATCGAGATTCGGTTCTCGCGCGATGACTCCGGCCAGGTCACGCAGATGGAGCTGCACCAGGCTGGCCAGGTGCTGCCGGCGCAACGCGGCGGGCAGTGACCTGGGCAGGGCGCGCCGGCGCCAAGTCCGCGCGCGTTGTTCATTCCATCGGCGCCGGCAGTCAGACCGGAACTCAGGCCGGCACTCATCCACGGCCGGCGCGGGCGCACCAGCCGCTGCCTGACCTGGGTCAAGGCAGCCGGAACCATCGGCCGGCAAGCTGGCACCGTACTTGGGTTGCCCAGAGGACAGGCATGAAGTTCGATGTCGTGGTGGTTGGTGCCGGGCCGGCGGGACTGTGTTTCGCCCGTTCCCTGCGGGGCAGCGGCCTGTCGGTGGCGGTGGTGGAAAAGCAGCCGCTGGCGGCGATCGCCGATCCACAATTCGACGGCCGGGAGATCGCGCTCACCCACGCCTCGCGCCGCATCCTGGAGCAACTGGAGCTGTGGCCGGCATTTGCTGCAGCGGAGATTTCCGACCTGCGCGATGCCCGGATCAGCGATGGCGACAGTCGCCATGCCCTGCAGATTTCCGCCGCCGACGGGCGCAGCGGGCAACTGGGTTGGCTGGTGCCCAACCAGGTCATCCGGCGCGCGGCCTTCCAGGCGGTGAGCGCGCAGGATGAGGTGGAACTGGTGACCGGCAGCGGCGTCCAGGCCGTGGTCACCCAAGGCAATGGTGTTGCGGTGCAGCTTGAGGATGGCCGCCAGCTCCAGGCGCGCCTGCTGGTGGCCGCGGACAGCCGCTTCTCGCAGGTGCGGCGCCTGCTCGGTGTCGGTGCGCGTTCGCGCGATCACGGCACGCAGATGATGGTGTGCCGGTTCCGGCATACGCGGCCGCACGATCATGTCGCCTGGGAATGGTTCGACTACGGCCATACGCTGGCGCTGCTGCCGCTCAACGGCGAGCTTTCCTCGGCGGTACTCACGCTCAACCCGGCGCAGATGCAACGGGTACAGGCGATGACCGACGTGGAACTGGCCGCCGACCTGCAGCAGCGCATGCGCGGCTGCCGCGGCGAAGTGAGCCTGGCCAGCAGCCGCCATGTCTATCCGCTGGTATCGGTCTACGCCGAGCGCTTCGTTGCCGATCGGGCGGCGCTGATCGGCGACGCCGCGGTCGGCATGCACCCGGTCACCGCGCATGGCTTCAACCTGGGCCTGCAAGGGCAGGCGCGGCTGGCCCGGGCGCTGCTGGCAGCCCATCGCAACGGTGCCGACATCGGCTCGCAGGCGGTGCTGGCCCGCTACCAGCGCCAGCACCACGCGGCGGCCTTTCCGGTCTATGCCGCCACCCGCGCCGTCATTGGGCTGTACAACGATGAGCGCCCGATGGCCCGCTGGCTGCGCGGCACCACCTTGCGCCTAGCCAACCGCGTGCCACCGTTCCGCCGCGCCATCGCCGCCCACCTCACCCAGGTCTGAGGCGGGATCGCGCGGCCGGCGTCGACGCGCCGGCATCATCTGGATAGCGCCGGTACGGGCCAAAGGTTTCTGCCCCACGTCGCTGGCGGCCAGCCGGCGCCGCAGCGCCCCTGCCGACGCGGTGCGATAATCGCCGGCCTTGTCGCGCCGGCCTTGTCGCCCAGGCCTTGTTGCCCCGGCGTTGTTGCCGTTGCGCCGGCATCGATCTGTCAGCACCAGGGAGCCTTCAATGACCGACGTCCAGACCGACCCCCGCCATGACCCCTCACGCCGCATCCGCGCGCCGCGCGGCACGGCACTGAGCTGCCGATCCTGGCTCACCGAGGCGGCCTACCGGATGCTGCAGAACAACCTTGACCCGGAGGTGGCCGAGCGGCCGGAAGATCTGGTGGTGTACGGCGGCATCGGCCGCGCCGCGCGCGACTGGGCCAGCTACGACGCGATCCTGGAATCGCTGCGCAACTTGGGCGACGACGAAACCCTGCTGGTGCAGTCGGGCAAGCCGGTCGGCATCTTCCCCAGCCACGCCGATGCGCCGCGGGTGCTGATCGCCAACTCCAACCTGGTGCCGGCCTGGGCCAACTGGGAACACTTCAACGAGCTCGATCGCAAGGGCCTGATGATGTATGGCCAGATGACCGCCGGCTCGTGGATCTACATCGGCAGCCAGGGCATCGTCCAGGGCACCTACGAAACCTTCGTCGAAATGGGCCGCCAGCACTTTGGCGGCAGCCTCAAGGGCCGGTGGATCCTCACCGCCGGCCTGGGCGGCATGGGCGGCGCGCAGCCGCTGGCGGCGTCACTGGCCGGCGCCTCATCGCTGACCATCGAATGCCGTCAGGCCGCAATCGATTTTCGCCTGCGCACCCGCTATGTCGACGAGCAGGCCACCGACCTGGGCGACGCGCTGGCGCGGATTGAAAAATACACCGCCGCCGGTGAGGCCAGGTCCATCGCCCTGCTCGGTAACGCCGCCGACATCCTGCCCGAATTGGTGCGCCGTGGCGTCAGGCCCGACTGCGTCACCGACCAGACCAGCGCCCACGATCCGGTGCACGGTTACCTGCCGGCCGGTTGGAGCGTGCAGCAGTGGCTGGACCAACAGCAGGCCAACCCGGACAAGGTCCGCGATGCGGCGAAAAAATCCATGCGCGTGCATGTCGAAGCGATGCTCGCCTTCCACGCCCAGGGCATCGCCACCGTCGACTACGGCAACAACATCCGCCAGATGGCCTTCGACGAAGGTTGCGCCAACGCCTTTGATTTCCCCGGCTTCGTGCCCGCCTATGTGCGGCCGCTGTTCTGCCGCGGCATCGGCCCGTTCCGCTGGGTCGCGCTGTCCGGCGATCCCGAGGACATCCATCGCACCGATGCCAAGGTCAAGGAGCTGATCCCGGACGATCCGCACCTGCACAACTGGCTGGACATGGCGCGTGAGCGCATCGCCTTCCAGGGCCTGCCGGCGCGCATCTGCTGGGTCGGCCTGGGCCAGCGCCACAAGCTCGGCCTGGCGTTCAACGAAATGGTGCGCAACGGCGAGCTCAAGGCGCCGGTCGTCATCGGCCGCGATCACCTGGATTCAGGCAGCGTCGCCAGCCCCAACCGCGAAACCGAAGCCATGGCCGATGGCAGCGACGCGGTCAGCGACTGGCCGCTGCTCAACGCCATGCTCAACGTCGCCGGCGGCGCCACCTGGGTATCGCTGCACCACGGCGGCGGCGTCGGCATGGGCTACAGCCAGCACAGCGGCGTGGTCATTGTCTGCGACGGCAGCCAGGCCGCCGACAAGCGCATTGCACGCGTGCTCTGGAACGACCCCGGCACCGGCGTCATGCGCCACGCCGACGCCGGCTACGAGATCGCCAAACAGTGCGCGAAAGAGCAGGGGCTGAAGCTGCCGATGCTTTGACTCCGGGCGGTGGATTGCCACCGAACAGGAGTTTTCATGGTTGGCTCGATGCCGGCTTGACCTGCCCAGTCAATTGCCGCTGCAGCCGGTCTCGGTGATGAATAAATTTTGTCTCGCCGCACCAGACGGCGGCTCGAACACCCTGTCATCTCCCGTTTCACCCACGCGCCCTGCAGTTGCTTCAATGTCATTAGCAGACGCTCTGCAGCCGATCCGGATGCCGGAAGCCGGAGCCTTGCCGTGGCGCTCGGCACGATCTATATTTTACTTCAGTAAAACACTGGAGTGCGTCATGGCCCTCGCTGCAACCCTTCGCCGCACCGGCGGTTCGATCACGTTGTCCATTCCCAAGGCCGTGGCGCAGGCGTTGGCGGTGGATGCCGGATCGGTGGTGGAACTGGAAGTAAGCGGGCGCACCCTGTCGGTGACCCCGGCCCGTCGCTCGCTGGCCGACCGTCTGGCCGCCAGCCCGGGCTCGCCGGATGAGTGGGCACGCGATGAATCGCTTGCGGACGGCCCGGTCGGGCGCGAGCTGCTTTGAGCCGGGCGGCCATGGCGCGTATTCCCGCCCGGGGCGACATTCTTGCACTCAGCCTGGACCCGACCCGGGGCCACGAAATCCGCGGTACCCGCCCGGTGCTGGTGTTGTCGGCGGACAGCTTCAACAAGGCCTCGGGTCTGCTGCTGGTGGCGCCGATCACCCAAGGTGGCGCACATTCGCGCGAGCACGGCTTCAGCGTCAACCTGATGGGCAGCGGCACCAGAACACAGGGTGTGGTGCTCTGTGACCAGACCCGGACGGTGGATGCCCGGGCGCGCACGTTCAAGCGTATCGAGAAGGCGCCGGCGATCATTGTCGATGAAGCCCTGGAGGCGGTGCGCGCGATTTTGGAGTAACCGGCCTGCTTGCCAGCGGGCCTGGCCCGTGAGATATTTGGCTCCTTATTTGGAGCCGAATATGGAAACCCTTGTGGCGGGTGTCAGCGTCAGTATCACCGAACTCAAGCGCAATCCCAGCGCGATCATCGAGGCTGCCGACAACGAGGCGGTGGCCGTGCTGGTGCACAACAAGCCCTCCGCCTATCTGGTGCCGGCCAAAGCTTATGAAAGCTTGATCGAGCGCCTGGAAGACCTGGAACTGGCAGAACTGGCGCGGGCTCGCGCCGGCGAGCGTCGGATCAAGATTTCACTTGATGAGCTATAGCCTGGAGTTCGTCGAGTCAGCGCTCAATGGCGCAAGCTGGCGCCACCGATCCGCGAGCAATTCAAGCGCAAACTGGCCGAGCGCCTGGAGCAGCCACACGTGCCTGGCGCCCGGCTGCACGGTCTGCCTGGTGGCTACAAGATCAAGTTGCGCAGCGTCGGCTACCGACTGGTTTATCAGGTCAATGACGAGGTCGTAGTCGTCACGGTGATCGCGTTCGGGCGGCGTGACCATGCCGGTGTCCACCGCGCTGCCGCCAAGCGGGCGCAGATGGCGCTCAAGTGAATTGATCCCGCCGGCTGGCGGCTTGTCCAAGTGCCGCCAGTTATCCAGGCAACGCCTGCGCCAGGCGGTCCAGGGCATCGAGCAGGTCGCCGGCGCTGTCGCTGACCGGCCGCCTGGAGGTGGTGAGCTCGCGCTGCAGGCGGTTGCAGTGATGGCCCATTTCGGTGGCGCCGCACCAGGCCGCCGAGGCGGCCAGCTTGTGCAGTTCGCCGGCCAGGTGCAGGCGCTGCTGCGAGCTGGCGCTGACCAGGCCGGCGACAGCCTTGCGGATCGGCGGCAGTTCATCGGCAAGCAGCCGGCGCAGGGCGACCATGGCTTCGGCATCGTTGCCGCACATGAGCAGGGCGGCGCCGTCGTCCAGTACCGGCAGGTCGCCGCAACTGGCGCTGTCGTCAGCGTCGGTGTTGGCGCTGGTGTTGGCGCTGGCGCTGGCAGTGGCTGGCAGGTCGATCGGTGCGTGGCTGCTTGCTCCGGCCCGGGCCGGATTGTCCGCCCGCGCCGCCGCCAGGGTGCGGGCAATCACGCGGCATAGACGCTCGGGCTCACAGGGTTTGGCCAGCACTTCGACGAAGCCGGCATCAAGCAAGGCTTGCCGCGGGCTTTCGGCAGCGGCGGCGGTGAGCAGGACGGCGGGTATGCCGGTCATTGCCGGCAGCAGCTCGACGCTGTCACCATCGGGCAGGTGGCGGTCGCACAGGCACAGGTCGATCTCGCAGCTTGCCAGCAGCCGGCGCGCCTCGGCCAGGGTGGCGGCCTGCAGCGGCACGTAGCCGGCGCCTTCCAGGATGCCGACCAGGTACTCGGCGATCATCGTATTGTCCTCAATAATGAGCAACGTTGGCCGGTTTGTGGTCATGGTCTTTGGCAACAGTTTGACATCGCTACGCAAGGCTCGCGCCTGCGCGCGCGCAGGTCAAGTGGCGTGTCTGCCGGGCCTGCTGCTGATCGCCGCCTGCGTGGCCATGGCCGTGCCGTCGCCGGCCGTGGCCAGCAGTGTCCGGCTGACGGTCGAACAGGTGCAGCACGAGCAATTGGCAGCCGAATCGGTGGCGCTGTCATTCCAGCCGGCAGCGGGGGCGACACCGGCGCGGATGCAGTTGAGCGCGCGCGCGCTGTCGCTGCCGGGCCTGCGCGCGGAACTGGCCGATGTCCAGTTCCAGTGCCAGCCCGAGCGTTTGCCGGATGCTGACGTGGTGGGCACGGCTGCGATGCCGGCCAATGAGCCATCCGCTGCCCTGACCAGGACTGACGATTCCAATGACGCCAACAACGACCGCCCGCCGGCGCGTTGGCAATGCCAGGGACCCCTGGCCTGGCGCGGCGCCGGCAGCGGCTGGCAGATGGTCTGGCGCGCCGATGAGGCACTGACGCAGGCCGAATTGCAATTGATCCAGGGCCAGGCCAGCGTCAGCGTGAAACTGCCGCTGGCCGGCGCGCCGGTGCTGGTGCAGGTGCGCCGTGCCGGTCGGGCCTGGCTGCGTGGCTTGTTGCCGCAACTGGATTGGCAGTCCGCGCAGATCGACGGCACGCTGGCCTGGCAGCCAACAGGCGGCGAGGCCGGTTCATCGTCGAGATCATCGGCCGCGAGCCCATGGCACGGTCAGGTGCAGGCCCGGGATATGGCGGTACAGAACGCCGCCGGCACCCTGGCCACCGACGGCCTGGCGCTGACCAGCCCGGTGACGCTGAGCCTGCCGGCGGCCGGTGGCTGGCGGCTGCAGGCGCGGCCGGTGATCAGCCGCGGTGAACTGCTGGCCGGGCCGCTGTATGTCGAGTGGCCGGCCGGCAGCCAGGTGGCGTTGGACCTGTCCGTGCTCGTGCGCAACCAGGCCTGGACCATGGAACGCCTGACCATGACCGACACCGGCGTGGCGCTGTCCGGCCAGGGCTCGGGGCCGATCGGTGCCGGCTCCTGGCTGGATGCCTTCAATGCCAGCGGCGGTATCGATCTGGCGCAGGCCCAGCCGCGATATCTGGATGGCCTGCTGGCCGGTCTTGGCCAGCGTGATGTCGCACTGTCCGGCCAGATCGAGGGTGAGGTGGCCTTGGCTGCCGACGGCCGACTGGATGCGCTGGACCTGGCGCTGGCCGATGTTTCTGTCGGCACCGGCAGCGGCCGTTACGCCATCACCGGCCTGGACGGCCCGCTCGCCTTCCGCCGGGGCGCAGCGCCGGCCCCGTTCGATCTGCGCTGGCGGCAGTTGTCCATGCATGCGCTGGCGTTCGGCCCCGGCCGCTGGCAGGGCCAATCCTCCGGCGCTGAATTGCGCGCCAGCGCGCCGGTGGCGGTGGAGCTGTTCGAGGGCCGGTTGCGCGTCGGTGACCTGGTGCTGCGGCCGGTTGCCGACAGCGGTGACCTGCTCGCCGCCAGCCTGAGCGCCGAGGGCGTGGACATGTCCGATCTGGTCGTCGCCTTTGGCTGGCCGCGTTTTGCCGGTGAGCTGTCCGGGCAATTGCCGCGGCTGGTCTATGGTGGCCAGGCCCTGCGCGTGGAGGGCGAGATCGACATCCGCGCCTTCGATGGCCGGGTCAGCATCGGCGGTCTGTCGGTGGAGCGGCCGTTCGGGGTGGCGCCGGCACTGGCCGCCGACATCGGCATCCAGGGGCTGGACCTGCAGCCGATGACCGAGGTGTTCGGCTTCGGCCGGATCGAGGGCCGGCTCAACGGCCGCATCGATGGCCTGCGCCTGCTCGACTGGCGGCCGGTGGCCTTCGATGCCGGCTTCCGCACCGCCGAGAGCGGCCGGCGCCGGATCAGCCAACTGGCGGTCAACCAGCTCACCAGCATCGGCGGCAGCGCCGGCATCCAGGGCCGTTTGCTGGGCATGTTCGACAGCTTCGGCTACCGGCGCATCGGCCTGTCCTGCGTGCTGGCCAACCAGGTCTGCCGGATGTCGGGGCTGGACCGCACGGCAGGCGGCTACACTATCCTTGAAGGGTCGGGACTGCCGTCGATCACCATCCGCGGCTTCCAGGAGCAGGTCGACTGGCCGGTGCTGGTCAATCGCCTGCAGGCGGCGCTGGCCGGTGACGGCCCGCGCGTGGAATGAGCCGCCAAGCCGTTGGCCCGCCTGACTTTCCGCATCCAATCCGCTGCACCCGCCCCATGGAGACTGACATGACCGGAAAACTTCGCTGGCTGCTGCTGGCCACGCTGGCAACCCTTGCCGCCTGCGTCACCATCAACGTGTATTTCCCTGCCGCCGAGGCGCAGCAGGCAGCGCGCGAGTTCGTCGATGATGTCATCGGCCGGCCCGATGCCGGCAATGGCAATGGCAATGGCAATGGCAACGGCAACAACGACAACGGCGAGCCCGATGGCGGCGGCCAGCGCGGCGTGCAGGCGCCGGTGTTCAGCCTGCAACTGATCGCCAGCGCCCACGCCCAGGCCGACATCACCATCCGCACGCCGGCGATCCAGGCGATCCGCGAGCGCATGCGTGCCCGCTTCGGCCAGTTGCGCCCGCACTTTGATTCCGGCGCCCTGGGCATGACCCGCGACGGCCGTATCGCCGTGCGTGATCCGGCCTCGTTGCCGCTGCGCGACCGCGCCACGCTGAACCAACTGGTGGCCGAGGACAATCGCGACCGCGATGCCGTCTATCGCGAGATCGCCGTGGCCAACGGCCATCCCGAATGGGAAGGCGATATCCGCGCCACCTTCGCGCGCGAGTGGATCCAGGCCGCCGGCCGCGGCTGGTACTACCAGGATGCCGGTGGCAACTGGGTTCAGAAGTAATCGATGAGCAAACGCAAGGAAGCACCGGTGGTCGAGCTGGCCGTCGACGATCTCAGCCATGACGGCCGCGGGGTTGCCCGCCACGAGGGCAAGGTGGTGTTTGTTGCCGATGCCCTGCCTGGCGAGCGGGTGCGCGCGCAACTGCACCGGCGCCGGCGGGATTTCGATGAGGCCAGCCTGGTCGAAGTGCTGGAGCCATCCGCCGACCGCGTGATACCGCGCTGCCGGCATTTTGGCGTTTGCGGCGGCTGCGTGCTGCAACACCTGGCACCGCAAGCGCAGATCGCCGCCAAGCAGCGGCAGTTGCTGGAAAACTTCCGGCGCCTGGCCGATCTGGCACCAGCGCGGGTGCTGCCGCCGCTGACCGCCGATGTCTGGCATTACCGGCGCAAGGCGCGGCTGTCGGTGCGCCATGTCGACAAGAAGGGACGGGTGCTGGTCGGCTTCCGCGAGCGCAATGCGCGCTATGTCGCCGATATCCAGCGCTGCGAAGTGCTCGATGAGCGGGTCGGGGCGCAGGTCCAGGCCATCGCCGAGTTGGTCGGTTCGCTGGATATCGCCCGCGACATCGCCCAGATCGAGGTCGCCGCCGGGCAGGACATGCCGGTGCTGGTGTTCCGTCATCTGGCGCCCTTGCCCGAGGCCGACCGCGAGCGCCTGATCGCCTTCGGCCAGCAGATGCAGTTCGCCATCTATCTGCAGCCGGGCGGCATCGACAGCGTGCACCGGCTCTGGCCCGAGCAGCACGAGCTGTACTTCACCCTGCCGCGCCACCAGTTGCGCTACGACTTTTTGCCGCTGGATTTCGTCCAGGTCAACCACAGCCTGAACCAGGCCATGGTCGACCAGGCGCTGGAGTTGCTGGCACCGGCGGACGGCGAGCGCGTGCTCGACCTGTTCTGCGGCCTGGGCAACTTCAGCCTGCCGCTGGCCCGCCATGCCGGCGAGGTGGTTGCGGTGGAGGGCGAGGCCGGGCTGGTGCAGCGCGCGCGCGACAATGCCCGCAACAACGGCATCGACAACGTCCAGTTCCATGTTGCCGATCTGGCCGGCGATATCCGCAACCAGGCCTGGGCGCAGGGCCGCCATGACGCCGTGCTGATTGATCCGCCGCGCAGTGGCGCCCAGGAATTGCTCAGCCAGATGCGCTTTCCCGACGCCAGCCGGCTGCTCTACATTTCCTGCCACCCCGGCAGCCTGGCCCGCGATGCCGGCATCCTGGTGCGCAGCCACGGCTGGCGCCTGGCCGCCGCCGGCGTCATGGACATGTTCCCGCACACCGGCCATGTCGAGTCGATCGCGCTGTTCGAGCGGCCGGGCAAGGGCCGTTCCCACTGAGAGCTCCGAATCCATGTTGATCATCGGTATCGAAGGTGCGCGCCTGCAGCCGCACGAGCGCGACCAGTTGCGCCATCCGGCCGTTGCCGGCGTGATCCTGTTCGCGCGCAATATCCTCGACCGCGAACAGAGCCAGACCCTGATCCAGGACATCCGCGCCAGCCGCGACCTGCCGCTGCTGGTCTGCGTCGACCAGGAAGGCGGTCCGGTGCAGCGCTTCCGCGATGGCTTTGCACCGCTGCCGGCGTTGTCCGGCATCGGTCGGCTGTATGACCGCGAGCCCGAACGCGCCCTGGCCCTGGCTGCCGAACACGCCTGGCTGATGGCGGCGCCGATGCGCGCCATTGGCGTGGATATCAGTTTTGCGCCGGTACTGGATCTGGCGCGCGGCAATCTGGCCATTGGCGAGCGCGCCTTCCACGCCGACCCGCAAGCCTGCGCCACGCTGGGCATTGCCTACCTGCGCGCGATGCAGGCGGCCGGCATGCGCGCCACCGGCAAGCATTTCCCCGGCCACGGCTCGGTGCAGGCCGACAGCCACCACAGCGAGGTGATTGACCGGCGGCCGCTGGCGGCGATCGCCGAGGCCGACATCGTGCCCTTTGCCGCCGCCATCGCCACCGGCGTCGATGCGCTGATGATGGCGCACGTGGTCTACCCGGCCGTGGACGAGCTGCCGGCTGGCTATTCCGAGCGCTGGATCCGCCACATCCTGCGCGATGAGCTGGGTTTTGACGGCATCATCGTCAGCGACGACATCGCCATGGTCGCCGCCGAAGGCGCCGGCGCTGTCGGTCGGCGCGTGCAGCTTCATCTGGAAGCCGGCTGCGATGTCGTGCTGGTCTGCAAACCCGACCAGGTCGACCAGGCCCTGGAAGCCGTGCCCTGGGACCAGCTTGAACAAAGCCGCGATCGCCTGCTGACCCTCGCCGGTACGCCGGGCCCGGACTGGGCGCAGTTGCAGGCGCTGCCGCGCTACCGCGACGCGATCGCCGCCCTGGCCGATCTGGCCTGAGAGCCGGGCCAGGACGCAGCCTTGACCGTGCCGCGCAGCACATCCCGTTCAAGCGTGCATCTGCCGCCGATATCATCCACCCACCCGGCCAGCGTCCGCCTGGCCCGGAGCCCATCGCATGACCTCGACCCGCCAGTACCGCAACGTCCTTGCCGCCTCCGATTGCCTGCATGACCAGGCCGCCATCCGCGCCGCAATCACGGCCACGGCGGCGCAGATCGACCAGGCTTTCGCCGGCATCGAGCAGCCGCTGTTCATCACCATCATGAATGGCGGGCTGTTCTTTGCCGCCGAGCTGGGCTTTGCTTCGGTCACCGCGTTCCAGTTCGATTACGCCCACGCCAGCCGCTACCGCGGCACCCAGGGCGGCGGCCTGGAGTGGCGCCGGCGCCCGGACGTCGACATGAGCGGTCGCCATGTCTTGCTGGTCGACGACATCCTCGATGAGGGCCACACCCTGCTCGCCATCCGCGAACACTGCCTGGCGCAGGGCGCGGCCGCGGTGCGCATCGCCGTGCTCACCGAAAAGATCCACGACCGGCGCGCGCCCGGCATCCAGGCCGACCATGTCTGCCTGCAGGTGCCCGACCGCTACGTGTTCGGTTACGGCATGGACTGGCATGGCCACGGCCGCAACCTGCCGGCGATCCACGCGCTGAAGGATCCGGAGGCATGAGCGGCATCGACTTTGCCGTCATCGGCGGCACCGGCCTGTACCAGTTGGCGCAGTTGCGGCAGATAACGCCGCACCCGGTCGACACGCCGTATGGCGCGCCCAGCGATGCGATCCTGGCCGGACGCCTGGACGGGCGCGACGGCGATGGCCAGGTGCTGTTCCTGGCCCGCCACGGCGCCGGCCACACACTGCCGCCGCACCGGGTCAACTACCGCGCCAACCTGTGGGCGCTGCGCCAGCTCGGCGCCCGGCGCATCATTGCCATCAATGCCGTCGGCGGGATCACCGCGGCCATGGCGCCGCGCCGACTGGTGCTGCCCGACGACCTGATCGACTACACCTGGGGCCGGGCGCACACCTTTCATGATGGTCCCGGCGCTGGCGGTGGCGGTGGCGCTGGCGCTGGCCCTGGTAATGGCGACAGCGGCGACGCTCCGGTCGAACATGTTGACCTGAGCCAGCCTTATGACCCGGGCCTGCGCCAAGCCCTGCTGACCGCTGCCGCTGCCGCCGGCAGCGAACTGGTCGATGGCGGCGTCTACGGCGCCACTCAGGGCCCGCGCCTGGAAACGCCTGCCGAAATCCGGCGCATGGCCCGCGACGGCTGCGATGTCGTCGGCATGACCGGCATGCCCGAAGCCGTCCTGGCCCGCGAGCTGGGCCTGGCCTACGCCAGCATCGCCGTGGTCGCCAACTGGGCCGCCGGCTGTGGCGACCAGGCCGAAATCACCCTGGCCGAAGTGCTCGACAACGTCGCCGCCGCCTCGGCCCACCTGCCGGCCCTGCTGCGCCACCTGGTCTGATCGGCAACGTCATACGGCCAGGCCGTTTGCTGAGGCGAGCCAGCCCGCACCCCAAACCCCTTGTCCCAGAAGGAGAGGGGCTTTCTGCGCCGCAGCTCGATGATCTGGGCTGATCTGAAGCCAACACCACCGGCCGTGCCCACGGTTCAGCTTCTTGTTTGTGCGATGCGGCACAAATCACCGATAATGGGCTGTTTTCCGATGCCTTCGCACCATCGGCATTGGATTTTATTTTCCTTTACTTCCCGGAGGTTACATGTCGCATACGATTGCGGTCATCAAGGGAGATGGCATTGGCCCCGAAATCACGGCGGCAACGCTCAAGGTGCTGGATGCGCTGGATTGCGGCTTGTCATACGACTTCGTCGATGCCGGCGAGACGGCGCTGGGTGAGCATGGCTCGCTGTTGCCGCAGCCGACCCTGGACGCCATCGCCCGGCACAAGGTCGCGCTGAAAGGCCCGCTGACCACGCCGATCGGCGATGGCTTCACCTCGATCAATGTCGAGCTGCGCCGCCGCTTCGATTTATATGCCAACGTGCGCCCGGCGCTGAGCGTGCCCGGCACCCGTGCCCGTTACGAGGGCATCGACATCATCACCGTGCGCGAGAACACCGAGGGCGCCTACGGCTCCGAAGGCCAGGTGCTGTCGCCCGATGGCCAGTCGGCGCAATCGCTGATCCGGGTGTCACGGCGCGGCTCCGAGCGCATCAGCCGCTATGCCTTCGAGCTGGCGCGCCGGCTCGGTCGCAAGCGCGTCACCGTGGTGCACAAGGCCAATATCATGAAGACCACGTCGGGCTTGTTCCTGAACGTGGCGCGGGAAGTGGCCGGCGAGTTTCCCGACATCGAAATGGTCGAGATGATCGTCGACAACACCTGCATGCAACTGGTGCTGGATCCCGAGCAGTTCGATGTCATCGTCACCACCAACCTGTTCGGTGACGTGATCTCTGATCTGTGCGCCGGCCTGGTCGGCGGCCTGGGCCTGGCGCCGGGCGCCAACATCGGGGCCGATGCCGCGATCTTCGAAGCCGTGCATGGCTCGGCGCCGGATATCGCCGGCAAGGGTGTCGCCAATCCCTGCGCCCTGATCCTGGCCGCCGGCATGATGCTCGATCACCTGGGCCTGCCCGAGCAGGGCGATCGCATCCGCCGCGCGGTGCGCGAAACCATCACCGCCGGTGACCGGCTCACCCGCGATCTGGGTGGCACGGCGGATACCGTCAGCTTCACCCAGGCCCTGATCGAGCGCCTGTAGTCGAGCGGCCGCGTTGACCCTGCCCAAACCGCCATCGACCCCGTCCGACGCCGCCGTGCAGCCGGACCCGGCTTCGGCCCGGCCTTTGGCGATCGCCATCGCCGGTGCTGGCGGGCGCATGGGCCGGCAATTGCTGGAACTGGTCGCGGCCGATGCCGGCTCGCATCTGCTGGCCGCCTGGGTCGGGCCGCAGTCCAGCCGCCTGGGCCAACCGGTGCCGGGCACGGCGCTGGCGTATTCGGCGCTGCCCGAAGCAAGCACCGGCAAGCACGACACTGGCGACACTGCCCGCCCCGATGTCGTCGTGGATTTCAGCCACGCCGGCGCCTTCGATCAGGTGCTGGCCTGGTGCTGGCGCGAGCGCGTCGCGCTGGTCTCGGGCACCACTGGCCTGGACGCCAGCCAGCATCAGGCGCTGGCCGATGCCGGCGCCGATATTCCGGTGCTGTGGTCGGCCAATTTCTCGCTCGGCGTGGCGGTGCTGTCGCGCCTGGTGGCGCAGGCGGCGCGGCTGCTGCCGGACTGGCAGGCCGAGATCGTGGAAGCCCATCACGCCGGCAAGCGCGATGCGCCCTCGGGAACCGCGCTGGCCCTGGGTATGCGTCTGGCGCAGGCGCGCGGCGGCACGCTGGATGAGTTGGCGGTGTTCGACCGCAGCCGCGACGATCAGCCGCGGCGACCGGAACAGATCGGATTCGCCGTGGTCCGCGCCGGCGATATCGTCGGCGAACACAGCGTGCTGCTGGCCGGTGCCGGCGAGCGCCTGGAACTGGTCCACCGCGCTGGCGACCGCTCGATCTTCGCCCGTGGTGCCCTGCATGCCGCGCGCTTTCTGGCCGGGCAGGTGCCTGGTCGCTACGCCTTCGAAGACGTCCTTGCCGGTTGAGCGCGCCGGTCGACCGGATGCGCCCGCGCCTGGCCGCGCAGGGTTGATCGCAGCGCTGATTGCCCAGCCCATCGCGCCGCGTGACAGCCTGCGGCGCCGGCTCTATCATTCCCGGTCGCCCCGACAGGTTTCTCCGGACCCTCCCGATAGTGGCCCGCGAGCCGCGTCGCCCTCCGTCAAGGCGAACCCGTGACTGATCAAGCACTTCTGGTACTGGCCGATGGCAGCGTCTTCCGCGGCCAGAGCATCGGCGCCGCCGGCCGGCGCAGCGGCGAGGTGGTGTTCAACACCGCCATGACCGGCTATCAGGAAATCCTCACCGATCCTTCCTATGCCCGGCAACTGGTCACCCTGACCTTTCCCCAGATCGGCAATGTCGGCGTCAACGCCGTCGATGCCGAATCCGACCGTGTCCATGCCGCCGGCCTGGTGATCCGCGATGCCTCGCGCATCGCCAGCAACTGGCGCAGCGAGCAGACCCTGCAACAGTGGCTGCTCGGCAACGAGGTTGTCGCCATTGCCGGCATCGATACCCGGCGCCTGACCCGGCACCTGCGCCAGCACGGTGCCCAGGCCGGTTGCCTGGTGGCGGGCGAGGGCAGTGACGATGTCGAGGCTGCGCTGGCGCAGGCGCGCGCCTTCCCTGGCCTGGCCGGCATGGATCTGGCCAGGGAAGTCTCCACCGCCCAGCCCTACCGCTGGCAGGAAGGCAGCTACGATCTGGACCAGGGCCGGTTCACCACGCCCCAGGCGCAATTGAAGGTCGTGGCCTACGATTTCGGCGTCAAGCGCAACATCCTGCGCCTGCTCGCCGACCGCGGTTGCGACCTGCACGTGGTGCCGGCGCAGACACCGGCGGCGCAGGTGCTGGCGCTCAAGCCCGATGGCGTGTTCCTGTCCAATGGCCCGGGCGATCCCGAGCCGTGCAGCTACGCCATCGCCGCCATCGGCGAACTGCTGGCGGCGAAAGTGCCGCTGTTCGGCATCTGCCTGGGCCACCAGTTGCTGGCGCTGGCCGCCGGCGCGCGCACGCTGAAGATGAAGACCGGCCACCACGGCGGCAACCACCCGGTGATCGACCTGGACAACGGCCGGGTGATGATTTCCAGCCAGAACCACGGTTTTGCCGTCGACGAGGCCAGCCTGCCGGCCAATGTCCGCAGCAGCCACCGCTCGCTGTTCGACCAGACCAACCAGGGCCTGGAACTGCTCGATGCACCGGCCTTTTCCTTCCAGGGCCATCCCGAAGCCAGCCCCGGGCCGGCCGATGTCGGTGGCCTGTTCGACCGCTTCATCAGCTTGATGCGAGAACACCGGCAGGCCGGAGCCACGCCATGAGCGACCACTTCCGCGAGCTGGAAGTGTGGCAGGCGGCGATGCGCCTGGCCGGCACCGCGCACGCGCTGGCCGATGTGCTTGGTGCCGATGCCGATGCCGATGCCGGTGACGGTGCCGGTCTGGCGGCAACGCTGAAGCAGGCCGCCGCCACCATTCCCGACCAGATTGCCCGCGGTCATGCCGATGGCGATCTGGCGCTGTTCGCACAATGCCTGGCCGTGGCGCAGGATGCCTGTGCCACGGTCGCCGACCGGCTGCAGCACCTGCACGCGCTGTTCCCCGAGCACGCCCAGGCGGTCGGCCGGGGCCAGGAATTGGCCGCCGAAGTCGGCCGGATGCTGGCCCGGCTGCACCAGGCCCTGACCCGGAAACTCCAGGCGGACGCCGTCACGGCGCCGCAGCAGCGGTAATCCCATGCCAAAACGTACCGACATCAAGACCATCCTCGTCATCGGCGCCGGTCCGATCGTCATCGGCCAGGCCTGCGAGTTCGACTACTCCGGCGCCCAGGCCTGCAAGGCGCTCAAGGACGAGGGCTACCGGGTGGTGCTGGTCAATTCCAACCCGGCCACGATCATGACCGACCCGGAGACCGCCGATGCGGTCTACATCGAGCCGATCAATCTGCGCGTGGTCGAACGGATCATCGAAAAGGAACGCCCCGACGCCCTGCTGCCGACCATGGGCGGCCAGACCGCGCTCAACTGCGCCCTGGAACTGGCCGATGCCGGCGTGCTGGAAAAGTACGGCGTCGAGCTGATCGGCGCCTCGCGCGAGGCCATCCGCATGGCCGAGGACCGCGAACTGTTCCGGGTGGCGATGGCGCAGATTGGCCTGGAATGTCCCAAGGCCGAGATCGCGCGCAGCTTCGAGCAAGCGGTCGAGATCCAGGCCCGGGTCGGCTATCCCACCATCATCCGGCCCAGCTTCACCCTGGGCGGCTCCGGCGGCGGCATCGCCTACAACCGCGAAGAGTTCGAGGACATCATCCGCCGCGGCCTGGAAATGTCCCCGGTCGGCGAAGTGCTGGTCGAGGAATCGGTGCTCGGCTGGAAGGAATTCGAGATGGAAGTGGTGCGCGACCGCGCCGACAACTGCATCATCGTCTGCTCGATCGAAAACCTGGATCCGATGGGCGTGCACACCGGTGATTCGATCACCGTCGCCCCGGCGCTGACCCTCACCGACAAGGAATACCAGCGCCTGCGCGATGCCTCGATCGCGGTGCTGCGCAAGATCGGCGTCGACACCGGCGGCTCCAACGTGCAGTTCGGCGTCAATGCCCGCACCGGCCGGGTGGTGGTGATCGAAATGAACCCGCGCGTGTCGCGCTCCTCGGCGCTGGCGTCCAAGGCCACCGGTTTCCCGATCGCCAAGATCGCCGCCAAGCTCGCCATCGGCTACACCCTGGACGAACTGCGCAACGACATCACCGGCGGCGCCACGCCGGCCAGTTTCGAGCCGACGATTGATTACGTGGTGACCAAGATCCCGCGTTTCGCGTTCGAGAAATTCCCCGCCGCCGATGCCCGCCTGACCACGCAGATGAAGTCGGTCGGCGAAGTGATGGCGATCGGCCGCAACTTCCAGGAATCGCTGCAGAAGGCGCTGCGCGGCCTGGAGATCGGCGTCGACGGCCTGAGCCCGCAGCGCACGGAGTTCAACGACGACGCCCTGGCCGAGCTGCGCCGGCAGTTGCGCGAACCCGGTGCCGACCGCCTGTTCCATGTCGCCGATGCCTACCGCGCCGGCCTGTCGGGCGAGGAGATCCACCAGCTCACCCATATCGATCCGTGGTTTTTGATCGAGATCGAGGATCTGGTGCGCACCGAAAAGGATGTCAGCGTGGACGGCCTGGCGGCGCTGACCGGGCCGCGCCTGCGCGCGCTCAAGCGGCAAGGTTTTTCCGACAGCCGCCTGGCGAGCCTGGCCGGCACCGGCGAAGCCGCGATCCGGCAGTTGCGCCGCGCCTATGGCGTGCGCCCGGTGTACAAGCGCGTGGACACCTGCGCCGGCGAGTTCGCCACCCGTACCGCCTACATGTATTCCAGCTACGACGAGGAATGCGAGGCGCAGCCCGATGACGCGCGCAAGATCATGGTGCTGGGCGGCGGCCCGAACCGGATCGGGCAGGGCATCGAGTTCGACTACTGCTGCGTGCATGCCGCCCTGGCCCTGCGCGAGGACGGTTTCCAGACCATCATGGTCAACTGCAACCCGGAAACCGTGTCCACCGATTACGACACTTCCGACCGGCTCTACTTCGAGCCGCTGACCCTGGAGGACGTGCTCGAGATCGTCGAGACCGAAAAGCCCGAGGGCGTGATCGTCCAGTACGGCGGCCAGACGCCGCTGAAGCTGGCGCGCGAGCTGGAGGCCAACGGCGTGCCGATCATCGGCACCTCGCCCGATTCCATCGACCTGGCCGAGGACCGAGAACGCTTCCAGCAACTGATCGAGCGCCTGGGCCTGCGCCAGCCGCCCAACCGCACCGCGCGCAACCACGACGAAGCCATCGCCCTGGCCGGGCAGATCGGCTATCCGCTGGTGGTGCGCCCCAGCTACGTGCTCGGCGGCCGGGCCATGGAAGTGGTTCATTCCGATGCCGACCTGTCGCGCTACATCCGTGAGGCGGTGCAGGTATCCAACGATTCACCGGTGCTGCTGGACCGCTTTCTCGATCACGCCATTGAAGTCGATGTCGACCTGGTTGCCGATGCCACCGGCGCAACCCTGATCGGCGGCCTGATGGAGCACATCGAGGAAGCCGGCGTGCACTCGGGCGACAGCTCCTGCTCGCTGCCGGTGCACTCGCTGTCGCCGGCGGTGCAGGACGAGCTGCGCCGGCAGGTGGTCGAGATGGCGCGCGCACTGAACGTGGTCGGCCTGATGAACACCCAGTTCGCGGTGCAGGGCCAGGACATCTTCGTGCTTGAGGTCAACCCGCGCGCCTCGCGCACGGTGCCGTTCGTGTCCAAGGCCACCGGCCGGCCGCTGGCCAAGATCGCCGCGCGCTGCATGGCCGGCGCGACGCTGGCGCAACAGGACACCCTGGACGAGATCGTGCCGCCGTATTTCTCGATCAAGGAAGCGATTTTCCCGTTCGCCAAGTTCCTCGGCGTCGACCCGATCCTGGGCCCGGAGATGCGCTCCACCGGCGAGATCATGGGCGTGGGCGCCACCTTCCCCGAAGCCTTCGCGCGCTCGCTGGAAGCTGCCGGCATCGCCATGCCGCAGGTCGGCAAGGTTTTCGTCAGCGTCCGCGACAGCGACAAATCGCACCTGCTGCCGCTCGCCCAGGAACTGATCCGGCGCGGCTTCAGCCTGGTCGCCACCGCCGGCACCGGCGCCTACCTGCGCGGCCAGGGCCTGGACTGCGCGCACATCAACAAGGTCGCCGAGGGCCGGCCGCACATCGTCGACCTGATCAAGAACGGCGAGATCAGCTACATCATCAACAGCACCGAGGGCAAGCAGGCGATCGCCGATTCGTTCTCGATCCGGCGCCAGGCGCTGCAGCACCACATCACCTATTCCACCACCGTGGCCGGCGCCCGCGCCCTGGTCGGGGCCCTGGACCATTACGGCCGCGGTAGCGTCCATTCACTGCAGGAACTGCACAGGAAACTGATCCCATGAGTCGTGTCCCCCTCACCACCCAGGGCGCGCAACGCTTGCGCACCGAACTGGATGAACTCAAGAGCGTGAAGCGGCCGGCGGTGATCAATGCCATCGCCGAGGCGCGTGCCCATGGCGACCTGAAGGAGAACGCCGAGTACCAAGCCGCGCGCGAGGAACAAGGCTTCATCGAAGGCCGGATCAAGGAGCTGGAAAGCTCGCTCTCGCACGCGCAGATCATCGATCCGGCCAAGCTTGGGGCCGGCACCCGCATCGTCTTCGGCGCCACCGTCGAGCTGCTCGACCTGGACCGCGACGATGTCGAAATCACCTACCAGATCGTTGGCGAACTGGAAGCCGATCTAAAGCAGGGCCTGATCTCGATCACCTCGCCGGTGGCGCGTGCCCTGATCGGCAAGCACCCGGGCGACGCCATCGAAATCAAGGCGCCCGGCGGCACGCGCAATTACGAGATCGTCGCCGTCCGCTACCTGTGACCGCGCCATGAGCGCACGGGTCATCGTCCTGGCACCGGCGCAGCCGGCCGATGCCCGGCAAGCGCAGGAACTGGGCCGGCTGCTGGCCCGGGCCGATCATCAGGCCCACTCGCAAGCCGATGGTGACAGCCTCTACGGCGACCTGTTTCCGATACCTGGCCAGACCTTGCCCGCCGCCGCGTTGAGCCGCCAGGCCGATGCCGGCGACGCCGGCCGCCATGCCTGGCTGCGCGCCGATCCGGCCCTGTTCCGGCTTGAACCGGGCAGCGTGCGCCTGATGCGTTGCGGTGATCTGGACCAGAACCCGGACGAAGTCCGGCAACTGCTCGCCAGCCTGGCGCCGCTGTTCGGCGACGAAGGCTTCGAACTCAGCGCCCCGCAGCCGCAGCGCTGGTACCTGCGCCCGTTCGCCACCGGCGCCGAACCCGACCTGCCCTCACTGCCGCCACCCGACCAGGCCCTGGGCGGCGACCTGTTCGAGCTCTGGCCCGAAGACGACCTGCACCGGCGCTGGCGCGTCATGTTCGGCCAGGTGCAGATCACACTCGCCGCGCACCCGGTCAATCAGGCGCGCGCCGCCGCCGGCAAGTCACCGATCAACGGCGTCTGGTTTTGGGGCGCCGGCCGCCATCCCGGCCACATCCAGGCCGGCGTCGACACCGTGGTCAGCAACGATCACCTGCTGCGCGCCCTGGCCGAGGCCGCGAAGGCCCGATGCCTGGAATCAGCGGCCGCGCTTGCTGCGGCCGCAGGCCCGCCGCCGTCCGGTCAGCCCGATGATGCCGGCCCGCCGATGCACTCCCTCCTGCTCGACCTGCGTCATCCCGACAGCGTCGGCAGCGGCTTGGACTGGCTGCTCCAGCGCTGGCAGGCCGGTGGCCTCAACAGCCTGGAATGGCGCTCACCCAGCGGCCGCTGGCAACTCAAACGCTGGCACCGCTGGCGCGTGTGGCGGCGCGCTTGAGACGCCGGGCGACGGCGTTGACGGCACGGGTTCATCCCGCCTGACACGGCCATGGGGCCGTTTGTGTGGCGCGGCTTGTGTGGCGCGGCTGGTCGTGGCGCAGCTTGCGGGCTGGCGTGAGCAGCCAGCCACCAGCACGGCGCAAGCAAACCGGTCTGGAGGAAAATCCTTGTCGTGGCAGGGCGGGAAGGATCTTCGGCCGATGGCGGCTGCTGTCGCCGTCAACGATGCACCCGGCCGAACGGATCGGTGTACTACGCCGCGCGGTGCGGCTCGACCTATGAGAGTCGAGGCCAAGCACTGCCGGTCAGTGGTTTCACCACCCAGGGGGACCACATTCACGGCTGGGTGGGCTTGAATGAGACCAAGAAGATTGACCACCAAAGGGAAACCGTCTCAATCGATGAGGCTTGCGAAGGCGCCAAGGCGAGCCGGGAGGCATTGATTCGCCGGGACGGATCGACCGCGGCGCTGCGGGTGGCCAGCAAGAGGGTCTACCAGATGTGCCAGCGCGGTAGATCGCTCTACGACTTGGACCGATAGTCCCGTAAGGACAGCGCCAGTCGACAAATTGGCCCACCCACCAGGTTTGTCATGACGTATCGTGGCCCTGATACCCGTCGACAGGAGATGGATCATGAAGCGTTTGCTTTGCGCACTGGCGGCCTGGCTGCTGGCAGTTCCGGTGTTGGCCGGGGCGGTGGGTTTGCAGGTCGAGCCGGTTGAATACGAGATCGATGGTGTCGCCTACCAGAGCCTGCTGATCCATGCCGGCGACGACGCTGCGGCGCGACCGGGGCTGGTGATGGTGCCCAACTGGATGGGCATCAACCAGGGCGCCATCGAGCTGGCCAGGCAGATCGCTGGCGATCGCTATGTCGTGCTGCTGGCCGACATGTATGGCACGTCCGTGCGGCCGGCCGATGGCCGCGAAGCGGCGGCCGCGGCCGGATCGGTGCTGGGTGACCGGGCGGTGGCCCGCCAGCGCATCAACCGCGCCGTGCAGGCTTTGACCGACAGCGCCGGCGAGCGCCTGCAGGCCGGCAAGGTCGCCGCCATCGGTTTCTGCTTTGGTGGCACCACGGTGCTGGAGCTGGCGCGAAGTGGCGCCGACGTCGCCGCGGTGGTGGCGCTGCATGGCAACCCGAGCCCGGTCATGCCGATCGACGATGCGGGCATCCAGTCAGCGGTACTGGTATTGCATGGCGCCGACGACAGCGCCGTGCCCGAGCAGGGCCTGCGCGAGTTCGAGCAGGAAATGCGTGAGGCCGGTGTCGATTGGACCCTGGTCAGCTTCGGCGGCGCGGTGCACTGCTTTGCCGAGCCCAGCGCCAACCGCCCGCTCAACTGCCTCTACCACCCGACCGTGGCCAAACGCAGCTTCGGCATCATGCATGCGTTCCTGGCCGAGCATTTCGAGGGGCGCTGAGGCTTTTCGTGCCGGCCTCGAAGCCGCTGATCGACGGCCGGTCAGCGGCATGGCAAATGTCAGCGGATCTCCAACCCCCGCGGTACGCCGTTCCAGCGCGCGTGGCTGGCGTATTCGACTTCGAACACCTTCAGGTCGGCTTGTGAGGCGTGTTCGACGTAGAAGATCTTCACCTGCGCCTGCGAGGCGTGCGCTGCCCGCCACCACAAGGCATCGCCCCTGGCCTGTCGGCGGTGCTCCTGCCAATGAATGCGCAGGTCGGCCTGTGAGGCGTGGCTGACGCGGTAGACCTTGATGTCGGCCTGTGAGGCATGGGCGACCTCGTAGATGCTGAGGGCGCTTGCCGGTGTCGCCAGCGCCAGGCCGAAGGCCAGCAGGGGCAGCTTGCGAATCATGGCGGTGGTTCCTGGCGGCGGCGTTCGATCCGTCGACCTTAGCGGAGTCGGGCTGCTCACACGCCGTGCCGGGCCAGCGCCCAGGCGACGTGCTCGCGCACCAGCTCGGAGGGATGCTGCTGGCGCGAGCGCAGCGCGGCGAGGGTTTCCGGTGTGCCGGGCGCGTTGCCCAGGGCGACGGCGATATTGCGCAGCCAGCGCTCGTGGCCGATGCGGCGGATCGGCGAGCCGGCGGTGCGTTCCAGGAAAGTCGGCTCGTCCCAGGCGAACAGCTCGGCCAGGCTGGCCCGGTCCAGGCCGTGGCGCACGGCGAAATCCGGTTCCAGCGTCGGTCGGGCGAACTTGTTCCAGGGGCAGACCATCTGGCAGTCGTCGCAGCCGTAGATGCGGTTGCCGATCATCGGCCGCAGCGGCTCGGGAATCGGGCCGTGCAGCTCGATGGTCAGGTAGGAGATGCACAGCCGCGCGTCGAGCTCGAACGGCGCGACGATGGCGCCGGTGGGGCAGGCGTCCAGGCAGCGGCGGCAGCTTCCGCAGTGCTCGCTGGCCGGCGCGTCCGGTGCCAGCGGCAAGTCGGTGTAGAGCTCGCCCAGGAAAAACCAGGAGCCGCTGCCCGAATCGATCAGATTGGTGTGTTTGCCCAGCCAGCCCAGGCCGGCGTTGCGTGCCAGCGGTTTTTCCAGCACCGGCGCCGAATCGGTGAAGGCGCGGTAGCCGAACGGACCTACGGTTTCGGCGATCCGGTCGGCGAGTTTTTGCAGGCGCGCGCGGATCAGCTTGTGGTAGTCGCGGCCCAGGGCGTAGCGCGAGATGTAGGCACGTTCGGGGTCGTCCAGATTCTCTGCCATCGGCGCGGCATCGCCAGGCAGGTAGTCCATGCGCACGCTGATCACGCTGACCGTGCCCGGCACCAGTTCATCGGGCCGCGTGCGCTTGCGGCCGTGGCGCTGCATGTAGTCCATGCTGCCGTGCCGGTCCAGGGCCAGCCAATGCTCCAGCGCCTGCTCGTCCTGGCCCAGGTCGATGTGGGTGAAGCCGAGCGCCTGGAAGCCCAGCTCGCCGCCCCAGGCGCGGATCTGCGCCTTGAGTGCTTCAGGATTGATGTCGCTGCCGCTGGCCATGGCGCCATTGTAGGTGCCGGGCAGGGCAGGGCGCGGCGGCCTCCGGCACGGCCGCGCGGGCGCCTACAATGCCGCCATGGACCGCCACCTGCTCACCGCCGCCCAGGTAAGGCAGCTCGAAACCGGGCTGGCGGACCGCCACGGGCTGACCCCGGAAACGTTGATGCAACGCGCCGGCCAGGCTCTGCACGATGAGCTGCGCCGGCACTGGCCCGATGCGCGCCGCGTGCTGGTGCTGGCCGGCGCCGGCAACAACGGCGGCGATGGTTATGTCCTGGCGCGGTTGCTGCGCGCTGAAGCTTGCCAGGTCACGGTTGTCGCACTGGCGCCGGCGGGTGCCGAACCGGCGGCCAGCCAGGCGCGGGCCTGGCGCGAAGCCGGTGGCGAGATCGTCGACTGGTCGGAATCGGGCGGCGCGTTGCCGGCTGCCGATGTCATCGTCGATGCCCTGTTCGGGATCGGCCTGGCGCGGCCTCTGGAAGGTGTCGCCGCGGCGCTGATCCAGGCTTGCAACCAGGCCGGCGCACCGGTGTTGGCGGTGGATGTTGCCAGCGGCCTGGATGCCGATACCGGCGCCGTGGCCACGGTCGCGGTGCATGCCCAGCGCACGCTGTGCCTGCTGGCGCGCAAGCGCGGCCTGTACACCGGCCAGGCGGCCGACCATGTCGGCAGCATCGGCTTTGATGACCTGGCTTGCACCGGGCTGATCGCCGGGTTCGTCGACCAGCTCGAAGCCAATGTTCCCGCACCGAGCCTGCTCGCTGCCGCAGAGCTGGCGCACTGGCTGCCAGCGCGCCGGCGCAGTGCGCACAAGGGCGACCACGGCCATGTCCTGATCATCGGTGGCGACATCGGCATGGGCGGCGCCGTGCGCATTGCCGGCACGGCGGCGCTGCGTGCCGGTGCCGGCTGGTGCAGTGTCGCCACGCGCCAGGAACATGCTGGCGTGCTGGCGCCGGATCGCCCTGAACTGATGGTGCATGGCATCGAGGACGGCGAAGCCCTGGCCGGGCTGATCGCGCGCGCTTCGGTGATTGCCCTCGGCCCCGGGCTGGGCCGTGGCGACTGGTCGCGGCGCTTGCTTGATCGTTGCCTGAGCCAGGCATCGGCCGACGGCAAGCCGCTGCTGCTGGACGCCGATGCGCTCAACCTGCTGGCCGACGGGGCCATCGATACTTCCACCGAAAACTGGCGGCCGGGCACGGCGGTATTGACGCCACATCCGGGCGAGGCTGCGCGCCTGCTCGGCGTGACCGTGGCCGCCATCGAAGCCGACCGCTATGCCGCCGTGCGCGAGCTGGCGCGCCGGTACCGCTGCGTGGCCGTGCTCAAGGGCGCCGGCACCCTGGTTGATGATGGCCGCCAGTGCCGGGTCTGCGCTCACGGCAATCCGGGCATGGCCTCGGCCGGCATGGGCGATGCCCTCAGCGGCATCATTGCCGCGCTGCTTGGTCAGGGTCTGGCGCCGTTCGATGCCGCCAGTGCCGGGGTGCTCGCTCACGCCCTGGCCGGCGATCATGCGGCCGGCGCCGGCGAGCGCGGACTGCTGGCCGCCGACCTGATCGACTGCCTTCGCCATGTGGTGAATCCATGACCGGAAATGATGTTGCCGCCGCGGACTTCTACGGAACCCCGGACGGCTTGGAAACCTTTCTGCCCGACGAGGCCGCCACCATCAATTTGGGCCGGCAACTGGCCGCAGCCTTGCGCCAGGGCGGCAGCGTGCATCTGCACGGCAATCTGGGCGCCGGCAAGACCACCCTGGTGCGCGCGCTGCTGTGCGAGCTCGGCCACGACGGCCCGGTGCGCAGCCCGACCTACGCCCTGGTCGAGACCTATGACATCCACGGCCTGGCCGTGTACCACCTGGACCTTTACCGCACCGCCGACCCCGACGAGCTGGAGTTCATCGGCCTGCGTGACTGGCTGCGGCCGGGCAACCTGATCCTGATCGAGTGGCCCGAGCGCGCTGCCGGATACCTGCCGGCGCCCGGCCTGCGCATTGATCTGGCCCATGCCGACAACGGTCGCCGGGTACGGCTGTCCGGTCCACTGGCCGCCGGGCTGTCGCTGCCTGACGCCTGGTGAGCGCAATGCCGCCGCTGGTCACAAGCCGCCAGCCGCGCTGAACTTCAGCCAGCGCCAGCGGTCGCTGTCAGACCTTTCCCCAGACCGGATCCGCCATGGCCATCGACCTTCGCCACCTGCTGCGCCGCAACCGCGGCATCGTGCTTTTCATCGTGCTGATGGTGGTGTTCCGCTCCGCCATCGCCGACTGGAACGATGTGCCCAGCACCTCGATGAGCCCGACCATCCTGGCCGGCGACCGGATCTGGGTGAACAAGCTCGCCTACGACCTGAAGCTGCCGCTGACCGGTCATTCCCTGCTGCGCCTGGGCGAACCGCAGCGCGGCGAGGTGGTGGTGTTTGATTCGGCCGCCGCCGATCTGCGCCTGGTCAAGCGCGTGGTTGCCGTTCCAGGCGATGTCGTTTCCCTGCGCGGCAACCGGCTGTCGATCAATGGCCAGCAGGCGCACTATGAGCGCATCGGCCAGGATGCCGACGGCGAGATCGCGTTGGAGCGCATCGCCGACCACCAGCGGCAGGTCACGCGCGCGCCACGGCGGCCGGTGCAGGCCGACTTCGGCCCGGTCATCGTGCCGCCCGACCAGTTCCTGGCCATGGGCGACAACCGCGACAACAGCATCGACAGCCGCGTCTACGGTTTCGTGCCGCGCCACGAGCTGCTCGGGCGCACCGGCACCGTGGTCTTCTCGCTGGATTACCAGCGCTGGCTGCGACCGCGTGGCGAGCGCTTCCTCAAGGCCATGGACGGCGACCTGGACGAGCTGGCCGGCACGGCGGCAGCGGGCGCGGCCGGCAAGGGTTGAGAGCGCAGCGGGCGATGGCACCGGCGCCGGACACGATCACTGCAGCGGCCAGCGCGCGGCACCGGCATGGCGGCCAGTCATCGCGCGCGTGTCAGCCTATCGCCCGCGCCCTGTCTGTCCTGCGGCTGTCGGCGTTGTTGTTCGCGGGACTGGGATCCCTGGCCGCCTGCAGCCAGCGCAACGAGCTGTTGACCCTGCACGGCAGCACCATGGGCACCACCTGGTCGGTGCAGTTGCCGCACACGCACAGTCGCCGGGTGCCAGCGTTGCACCAGGACATCAGCCAGCTCCTGGCCGGGCTGGAGGCTCAGCTCAGCCACTGGCAGCCGGATTCGGATCTGTCCCGCTTCAACCAGGCACCGCCCGGAACCTTGCAGGTGCTGCCCGATGATCTGGCCACCGTCATCGCAGCCGCACTGGACCTGGCTCGCGACAGCCAGGGCGCCTTCGATCCGGCCCTGGGCGCACTGGTGAACCTGTGGGGATTCGGCCCGGCCGGGCCGCGCGACAGTCCGCCATCATTAAAGGAGATGGCCGCGGCGCAGGCAGACAGCGGCTGGCAACGGCTGCGCTACGAGCCGGGAACGCAGCGGCTGTTCCAGCCCGGCGGCGTGCTGCTGGATCTTTCCGCCATCGCCAAGGGCCATGCCGTCGACCGTGTTGCCCAACTGCTCGATGACCGCGGCGTTCGCGACTACCTGGTCGAGATCGGCGGCGAACTTCGCGCCAGCGGCCTGGGCCCGCAAGGCCGACCGTGGCGGGTGGCGATCCGGGCGCCGCTGCCCGGGCAGGAACCGGTCGCCGTGGTCGAATTGGCCGGCGGCAATGCCGACACCTCCGGCCCTCTCGCCGTCGCCACCTCGGGCAGTTACCACAGCGCTTTCGAACACGCCGGGCGGCAGTACAGCCACAGCCTGGACCCGCGCACCGGCGCGCCCGTCGCCGGCGGCGTGCTCTCGGTCACCGTACTCGCCGACAGCGCCATGCAGGCCGATGCCCTGGCCACCGCGATCACCGTCATCGGCCCGGAACAGGGCATCGCCTTTGCCGACCAACGCGGCCTGGCGGTGTTGATGCTGGTCGCCGATGAAGGCAACGCCGGTTCCGGTGCTGGTCCGGAGCCTCGTTCCGACGCCGAGCACGGCGCAGATACCGGTACCGGTGCGGGTGGCCAGACCGGCTCGTCGTCGAAGGATCAGCCAACGATCGGCTGGCGAGTGCTGCCCAGCGCCGCGTGGCCGGCGCTTTGAATCAGTCATCGGGCCAGTCGCCGAGCCAGTCGCCAGCCCGATCATCCAGCCATCGGCCCGGCCTTGACGCCGGCTTACCCCGGCACCGCCCAAGCTGCCTCTTCCCCAACCGCATGGAGACTCGAACATGATTCGCAAAGCCAACGCGATATGGACCGGCAACGGCAAGAAGGGCAGCGGCCACATCGACACCGCTTCAGGCGTGCTGTCCGAAGCGCCCTACGGTGCCAAAAGCCGCTTCGAAGACGGCGCCGGCACCAATCCCGAGGAACTGCTCGCCGCCGCCCACGCCGGCTGCTTCACCATGGCCCTGGCCTTCCAGCTCGAAGAAGCCGGTTTCAGCGCCGACGAACTGCGCACCGAGGCCGCCGTTTCCCTGGGCAAGGACGACGAGGGCTTCCGCATCAACCGCTCGGCCCTGCGCCTGACCGCCAAGGTGCCCGGCATCGACCAGGCGCAGTTCGACAAACTGGCCGAAACCGCCAAGAAAGGCTGCCCGGTCTCGCGCCTGTTCAACGCCGAGATCACGCTGGAGGCCACGCTGCAAGGCTGAGGGTTGCCCGCCTTGCCGGTCGCGTCGCCGGCAAGAGCGCTCGATGCACGTGGAGACTGTCTTTTTGCGCAGGTTTGGCGCCGGCGCGAGTGGCGGGCTTGTGCAAACGCGACGCTTGGCGTGAGGGCTGGGCGGAACGCCGTTGCAGGTCTGGCGGCGTTCTGCATCACGCGTCCATGCGCTGCCAAACCTGAAAAAACAGGTTGCAGGTTCGACCGCAAAAGCGCCATGCACAGCGCGCCGACGGGGATTATTTCGGCTCGAAGCCGCTGAACAGGATGCGGTCCGCCGGCGCCGTCATGCCGCGAAAGTTGGCGACGCCCTGGGCAAGGTATTGAAGGGTCCTGGCGCTGTAGCGATAGCGCGGATCGACTATGGATTCCGGTGAGAACGAGCCCGTGGGCGGCCCCGACCCACCGAAGAAATTGACGAAGGGGTTGGAATAATGAAGCTGCATCGGGCAGCCGCCCGTGCAGGGGTTCTGGTAGGCCATGAGATCCCGCGCCACCTGATTGACATGGTGGGCGTAACTCCAGACGAACGAGCCGATGCCGGCATAGGCATAGGCCGGCTGGTGCTCGGCGCCGAACTGGTGGCCTACCTCGTGGGCATAGATCGCGTTGGCTTGCGCACAACCCACATGGACGACGCTGAAGGCAAAGTCATCGTACGCATTTCCCACATCGCACCCGCCAACCGATACCGGGTCGTCCTGGTCGCAGTCGGGTCGCTGAACGTAGGCGAGGCCGCAGTAGGAGCCGGCGTTGTCGTGGATGAACATCACCACCAGATCCGCTTGATGGGCGCTGCGGCGCAGTTCTACGAACGGGCTGTCCCGAAGGAACATGCGATAGCCATACCAGCGCGTAGTGTGGGGCGTGACGCCGTTGTTCTCGTTATAGGCAACCTCCTCCACACCGACAATGCGCACGCGCGTGTTTCGGATGTCGGAGTTGCCGATCGCGACGTTCATCTGATCGTTCGAGTTGAGAGCCCGCATCGTCACGGCGTTCACGCTGCCGAGGCTGGCCAATGCGGCTGGGGTATAGAGGACCAGAACGTCCCCGGTTGCACCGTACTCCGCCCGGTCAAGATCGCTACCTGCCGGCGCCTCGCCCAGGGCGGCTTCTCGTGCCTGGGCGTGCGCCGAATGCGGCTCGACCCAAGCCGAATGGGCAAGCAACTCATCCTGATCGTCAGCGCCGACCGCGCATTCTGGAAAGCCGTCCGGGTCCACCCGGGTGAGCAGTTGACCGGGGTTGCTGCACCTTCGGTTTCGCGGAAATCGACGACGTAGCGGTACTCGCCCAAGTTTATGTAACCTGTGATGAGGTCTTCGGTAAACGTCAGAACCACTTCGGTTTGACCGTTTCGACCGCTCCATGAGTAAGCCATCGCTTCCTGGCCGGATAGCCGACCATCGGCTTCGGGTGGAACGGAGAGCGGCCATGGGTAGGCATCAAACCGCGTGCGGGAGATGGTGAGCGGCGGCTGCCCCGGCAACTCGACCAGCAGCGCATTGGGGTTGGTCAGCATGCCCGTGACGTTAGGGACGACCATGTACTCGACCATGCCGGCAATGCCCGGTGGATCTGGCATCGGCGGCCCGAACGGCCCGCCCCCAGGGAACTCCAAGAAAAGCTCCGTAGGCTCGCCGCACAGAACCTGAGGAACGGCAAAAACGCCAACGGACAGGGCAAGCAGCGCCGCGGTTGACTTATACATGACGGCCTTGCAGGAAAGACAGCAAAAGAACGCCGACAACAAGGAGCACTATGCCCAAGCGCCTCAGCGTCGGTACCGGCATCGCGGCTGCGGGGGGCGGATCGCCGAACACGACGTTCAGCTCGGCGATGTTGTTGCCGGGATTGGGGTCGGTGTAGTTGAGCGGAGGAAGATGGCGGAACTCGACCTGAAAGGTGAACGTGCCCGAAGCGGTCGGCTTGGCATCGAATCCGATCACGCACTCCCGCGTCTCGCCCGCGGCCATCGGTTCGTCGAAGTTGTAGATCATCACGGCCGTCAGCGGCCCTTCGGGCGGCGGGCTGAATGTCGTGAAGCGAATGTCGCATTCGGTGAAAGGACCGAGGTAAAGATCATAGGGAATATGTTCGCCGAACTGGACACCCAACGGCGTCCGCCCGGAAATGCTGTCGGTGGCATCCGGGCCGTGGTTGGTGAAACGTGCAGTGAGACGCCCCTCCGTACCCGGCGGCATGAACGTAGACGGCGTGGCTATCAGTTCGACTTCGAGATCCGAAACATACGCAACGGAGCCTGCGACCGTCAGGCGGTCTGCATGGAAAATCTGCGCCGGCGCATCGGGCGGTTCTTGATCGCGCAAGTAGGTGCGATACCAATAAGTGCCAGGTGGCAGCAAGCCCACCGGTATCTCGTATTCGGATTCTGGCACGTGGCAGTCGGGCGGCTCGTGCGTCTGCTTGGTGATCGTGACCGCAATGGAGCCGGTGACCTGAACCTCGTGGTCGAGCAGCGCATTGCACCCGCCATAGCGCAGCGAGATGGTGATCGGCGTGGTATCGGTCGGGTCTTCGGGGCTGACGACGGGCGGGTCGATGAAGGCGTGCACGCTGGCGCTGGCGGCAGTGACCGCAACCGCGCACAACACTTTGGTCAGACTCCTCATATCGCAGCCCTTGTCAGATCCAAGCATTCGACAAGTTTGGCGAAGTCCCGGGCAGGGGGCGTGAAATCCAGCACCATCCGGGTCGTCGATCAAGCCCGCCTTGCCTTGCCAATGAGCAGCGGGGATTGGGCAAACCGGCGCGGTGGCAACGCGGGGCGACCGCCTGACCGTGACCGCCATGGCGATACACGCCACCCGGCCACGGGCTGACCGCCGCCAGCGCCCGCCAGGCCCGCCCCCGCCCGGAATGCGTAGAATCGGGCCATGGATTTCCGTATTGCCATTCCTGCCCGGTATGCCGCCACGCGCCTGCCGGGCAAGCCGCTGCGGCTGATTGCCGGCGAGCCGTTGATCGTGCATACCGTGCGCCGGGCTCTGGCCTGTGCGCCGGACGAGGTGATCGTCGCCACCGACCATGAAGGCATCGCCGAGGCGGTGTCGGGCCTGCCGGTGACGGTGTGCATGACGCCGGCCGGGCTGGCCACCGGTTCGGACCGGCTGGCCTGGTGCGCGCGCGAGCTGGCCTGGGCCGATGGCGACGCGATCATCAACCTGCAGGGCGACGAGCCGCTGGTGCCGGAGTCGGCGATTGCCCGGGTGCTGGCCACGCTGCGTGAAGACGAGGCGCCGGTGGCGACGCTGGCGACGCCGATCCTGGATGCCGACGAGGCTTTCAACCCGAACGCGGTCAAGGTGGTGCGCGATGGCCGCGGTCGGGCGCTGTATTTTTCCCGGGCGCCGATTCCCTGGCAGCGCGATGCCTTCGCCGCTGATCGCACGCGTCTGCCGGCCGATGCCGGCCTGCTGCGCCATCTGGGCCTGTACGGCTACCGCGCCGGTTTCCTGCGCGCCTTCCCCGAGCTGCCGGCCAGCGCGCTGGAGCAGGCCGAGGCCCTGGAGCAGTTGCGCATCCTGGCCGCCGGCCATGCCATCGCCGTGGCCGTGGTCGACGAACCGCTGCCGCCGGGAGTTGACAGCGAAGCCGACATCGCCGCCGTCGAGGCCCGGCTGGCGGCCAAGGAGAATCCCTGAACATGAAGATCGCCATGGTCTGCACCGGCAACATCTGCCGCTCGCCGCTGATCGAGGAACTGGCGCGGATGCAGGCGGACAAGGCCGGCCTGGGCGGGCGCCTGTGGTTCGAATCCTTCGGCACCCACGACTACCACATCGGCAAGGGCGCCGACCGCCGCACCGTCGCCACCGCGCGCCGTTTCGGCGTTGATCTTGACCGCCACCGGGCGCGCCAGATCAGCGCCGACGATTGCCTGCGCGCTGACCTTCTGCTGGCCATGGATGCCGGCCACGAGCAGTGGTTGCGCGCGCTGGCGCCGGCCCGGGCGCATGACCGCATCCGCCTGTTCCTGCCCTGGCTGGGCATGACGCCGCGTGACGTGCCCGATCCGTACTATGGCGACGACGACGGGTTCATCGCCGTCCATCAACTGCTTGATGAGGCCAGCCAGCGGTTGATCCAGCGCCTGCCGGCCCTGCTGGACGATGGCCACCGCTGAGCCCGGCGCCGCGCCGCCGTTGCCGGGCGAGCGCCTGGGCACGCGCGACGAGATCGCCGCCTTCCTGCGCACCCTGCCCAACAAGCCGGGTGTCTACCGCATGCTCGGCGCCGGCGGCGACGTGCTCTATGTCGGCAAGGCCGGCAGTCTGCGCCGGCGCGTGGGCAGCTATTTCAGCCGGCCGCGGCTGGATCCGCGCCTGGCCAGCATGATCGGCCAGATCGCGCGCATCGAGGTGACGGTGACGCGCACCGAGGGCGAGGCGCTGCTGCTGGAAAACCAGCTCATCAAGTCGCTCAAGCCGCGCTACAACATCCAGCTTCGCGACGACAAGAGCCACCCCTACATCCATCTCACCGGCGATGCCTTTCCGCGCATCGGCTTCCATCGCGGTGCCCGCAGCGGCGGCGGCCGCTACTTCGGCCCCTACCCGAGTGCCGGCGCGGTGCGCGAGGCGCTGGACCTGCTGCACAAGCTGTTCCGGCTGCGCAACTGCCATGACAGCGTGTTCCGCAACCGCACCCGGCCGTGCCTGCAATACCAGATCAAACGCTGCACCGCGCCCTGTGTCGGCTATATCGACCAGGCCGACTATGCGCGCAGCGTCGAGCTGGCCACGTTGTTCCTGGAAGGGCGCAGCGCCGAGCTGATCGACAGCCTGGTAACGCAGATGGAGGCCGCCAGTGCCGGCCTGGAATTCGAGCAGGCCGCGCGCCTGCGCGACCAGATCGCCCTGCTCAACCGCATCCAGGCCCGGCACTACGTCAACGCCGCCAGTGGCGATGCCGATGTCCTGGCCTGCCGCGTCGAACAGGGCCTGGCCTGCGTTTATCTGATGACTTTCCGCGGCGGCGTCAACCAGGGCTCGCGCGCCTATTTCCCCACCCTGCCGGCCAGCGCCGAACCCGGCGAGGTGTTGTCGGCCTTCCTGCCGCAGTACTACCTGGAGCGCAGCGCGCCGGCCGAAATCCTGCTCAGCCATGGCGTCGACGAACCCACGTTGCTGTCGCTGGTGCTGGGCGAGGCGGCCGGGCGCAAGGTCGGCATCAAGGCCAATGTGCGCGGTGAGCGCGCGCGCCTGGTCGAGCTGGCCGATGCCAATGCCCAGCAGGCCCTGGCCATGCGCGTGGCCAGCCGCAGCAACCAGCAGCAACGTTGGCAGGCGCTGGCCGAACTGCTGGAACTGGACGAACCACCCACGCGCCTGGAGTGCTTCGACATCAGCCACACCCTGGGCGAGGCCACGGTCGCCTCGTGCGTGGTGTTCGGCCCGGAAGGACCGCAAAGCGCCCTGTACCGGCGCTACAACATCACCGGCATCGAACCCGGCGACGATTACGCCGCCATGCACCAGGCGCTGAGCCGCCGCTTCCGCCGCGCCGTCGAGGAAGGCGGCGAGCTGCCCGATGTGCTGTTCATCGATGGCGGCAAGGGCCAGGTCAGCCAGGCCCAGGCGGTGCTCACCGAGCTGGGCATCCAGGGCGTGCACCTGGTGGGCGTGGCCAAGGGCGTGGCGCGCAAGGCCGGTGACGAAACCCTGTGGTTGCCGGAGTCAGACAGCGAAATCTGCCCCGGAGCCGCGTCACCGGCGCTGCAGTTGATCCAGCAAATCCGTGACGAGGCGCATCGCTTCGCCATCACCGGCCACCGTGGCCGGCGCGAGAAGGCGCGCAATGTCAGTCGCCTGGAAGACATCCCCGGCGTCGGCCCGCGCCGGCGCAGCGCCCTGCTCAAGCAGTTCGGCGGCTGGCAGGGAATCGCCGCCGCCGGCATCGAAGAACTGGCCCAGGTGCGCGGTATCTCGCGCGAACTGGCCGAACGCATCTACGCCAGCTTGCGTGATTGAGGCGTGGGCGGGCGCTGGGCCGCCGGCGTCAGCGCCGCTTCGCCCGGCCACTCAGGGCGCGCGCTGCCAGCTTCGGCTGGGGCGTGGTTGCCACGCGCCGTCGGGTCCATCGAAGCGGAAGGGGATTGATTCCAGGCGCATGCCGGCGTTGCGCTGGATGACGAAGTGCAGATGCGGGCCGGTGGCGAAACCGGTGGCGCCGGCATCGCCGATGTGCTGGCCGGCGAGCACGATTTCGCCCGGGCGCACGCGCACCGATTCAAACGCCAGGTGGGCGTAGACGGCCATGGTGCCGTCGGGGTGCATGACGCGGATGTAGTTGGCGCGTGCGGCCAGGCTTTCGCGGTCGGTGCCGCCTTCGTAGAAGTCGCGCTCGACCTGGACCACGACGCCGTCGCGTGCCGCAAGTACCGGCGTGCCGTCGGCCACGCCCAGGTCGACGGCGTGATAGTTCTGCTCGTCGGTATGGCTGAAGCTGCCGCCAAAGGCCTGGCTGATGGCATAGCGCGTGCCGCTGGCCAGGGGCAGCAGGTAGTTGGCCGGCTCCGGCGTGGTGCGCGGGTCGCCCGGAACCGCGCTGGCTTCGACCCGGTATGAGGCATCGCGATAAGGATCGTCGACGCTTACAGTTACCAGGTCGCGCTGCTGCCTGGCTTCCAGCACGAAGCGCGCGGGCAGGGCGGGTGTGGTGCGCACGTTGTCGGCTTCGGTGAGGCACAGCTCCACCTGCACCGGGCCGCCGGTCAGGTTGGCCACGGCCAGCACGCTGCTGCCGTCATCCAGGCGCCGGGAATCCACTCGGAACAGGGGCAGCGGTTCGGTACGCACGCGCTCGCTGTGCACCGGCTGGTCGGTCTGCGGCGGCACGTCGGTGAAGTGGCGGATGCCGTTTTCGTCGACGTAGTGGTAGAGCTGCTTGGCCGCCAGCGGTGCGGAGACAAGCAAGGCGCCGACCAGGATGCCGGCCAGCAGCGCGCTGATCCGCGATCGGGTGGCAGGGCAGAACCCGCAGACCTCAGGCATCGCCAGCACCCGCCAGCAGCCGCTCATGGCCGGCTATCAGTTCGGTCACCACCTCCGGATCGGCCAGGGTGCTGGTATCGCCGAGCTGGTCGGCTTCGTTGGCGGCGATCTTGCGCAAGATGCGGCGCATGATCTTGCCCGAGCGGGTCTTGGGCAGCGCCTGCGCCCACTGGATGTGGTCGGGCGTGGCGATCGGGCCGATGCTGGCGCGCACGGTCTGCACCAGGTCGCGGCGCAGCTTCTCGTCGGGCTGGCTGTCGGCGGTGAGGGTGACGTAGGCGTACAGGCCCTGGCCCTTGATGTCATGCGGGAAGCCGACCACGGCCGCCTCGGCGACATCGGCATGGGCAACCAGCGCGCTTTCCACCTCGGCGGTGCCGATGCGGTGGCCGGACACGTTGATCACGTCGTCAACGCGGCCGGTGATCCAGTAATAGCCATCCTCGTCGCGGCGGCAGCCGTCGCCGCTGAAGTACATGCCCGGGTAGGCCTTGAAATAGGTATCGATGAAGCGCTGGTGATCGCCCCAGATGCCGCGCATCTGGCCGGGCCAGGAATCGGTGATCACCAGGTTGCCCTCGGCCACGCCTTCCAGCAGATTGCCATCGGCGTCGACCAGGGCCGGCTTGACGCCGAACAGCGGCCGCGTCGCCGAGCCCGGTTTCAGGTCGGTGGCGCCGGGCAGGGGCGAGATCAGGATGCCGCCGGTTTCGGTTTGCCACCAGGTATCGACGATCGGGCAGCGCTGCTCGCCGACCACCCGGTAGTACCACTGCCAGGCCTCCGGATTGATCGGTTCGCCGACGCTGCCGAGCAGGCGAATCGAGTCACGCGAGGCTTTCTTCACCGGCTCGTCGCCTTCGCGCATCAGCGCCCGGATGGCGGTCGGCGCGGTGTAGAACACGCTCACCTTGTGCTTGTCGCAGACCTGCCAGAAGCGGCTGTAGTCGGGATGGTTGGGCACGCCCTCGAACATCAGCGTGGTGGCACCGTTGGCCAGCGGCCCGTAGACGACATAGCTGTGGCCGGTGACCCAGCCGACATCGGCGGTGCACCAGAAGATGTCGTCCTCGCGGTGGTCGAACACGTGCTGGTAGGTCATCGCGACGAACACCAGATAGCCGCCGCTGGTGTGCAGCACGCCCTTGGGCGCGCCGGTGGAGCCGGAGGTGTAGAGGATGAACAGCGGATCCTCGGCGTCCATCGGCTCGGGCGGGCAGTCGCTGCTGGCGGCGGCCATGGCTGCTTCCAGCCACAGGTCGCGCTCCTCGTACCAGTTGACCTTGCCGCCGGTGCGGCGCACCACCAGCACATGCTCGACGCTGTCGACGCCGGGCTGGTTCAGTGCCTCGTCGACATTGCGCTTGAGCCCGATGCTGCGCCCGCCGCGCAGCGATTCATCGGCGGTGATCACCAGCCTGGAGCGGCAATCCTTGATCCGGCTGGCCAGTGAATCGGCCGAGAAGCCGCCGAACACCACCGAGTGGATGGCGCCGATGCGGGCGCAGGCGAGCATCGCCACGGCCGCTTCGGGAATCATCGGCAGATACAGGGTGACGCGGTCGCCGCGGCCCACGCCCAGCGACTTGAGCACATTGGCGGTGCGGCAGACCTGGTCGTGCAGCTCGCGATAGCTGATCCTGCGCGCGGCCTCGTCGGGATCATCGGGCTCGAAGATGATCGCGGTCTTGTCGCCGCGTGTCGCCAGGTGCCGGTCCAGGCAGTTGGCGGCGACATTGAGCTGGCCGTCGGCAAACCAGCGGATATGCAGGTCGTCGGCGGCGAAGGAGCAGTCCTTGATCTGGCGGTAGGGCTTGATCCAGTCCAGGCGCTGGCCCTCGCGCCGCCAGAAGGCGTCCTCGTCGTTGATCGACTCTCGATAGAGCCGGGAATACCCGGCCTCATCCAGGGTCTTGGGGCCGGCAAAGCCCGGTTTCACGGCGATCAGATCGGTCGAGGACATGGCATGGTTCTCCTGCAACGGCGTGCGGCCCGGCCGGCACGCCAAGGGGTGGGGCTCATCGCCACCATTGGAACCCGCCACCCGCGGGCAGTCCCGCTGCGGTGCAGCATCGGCGCTCGAGTTCGTCCTGGCCGCTCGCCAGCGCGGATGCGGGCTGGCCGTGCTGGTGTCCGCCGGCGTGATGGCTTCTAATCGCAGCAGGGCTTCGGAGCGGGCCAGGTTCGGCACTGGCCCGGGCCGGAGGACGATCATCGCGCCCCGGGCAATCAGGCCAGGAGCGATCATGACCAGGCGGTCTGGCAGCGTGGGAGGCGGCAGCAATGAAGGCAGCGGACAGTTTGACACCCTGGCAAGCACGGTTGCTCGCAGCCGTCATCGGCATCGGCATCGGTCTGGCCGGCATGGCGGGCCCGGTGGCCGCCGGCGACAGCGATTCGGACAAGGTGCGCGAACTGGAGGCGCGCATCAGCCAGCTTGAGGCGATGGTCGCCGAGCTGATCGGCAGGGAGCAGGCCGAGGCTGGGCAAACTGCCCGGTCCGCTGAGCCGGTTCAAGACGCTCAACCCGTTCAACCCGTTCAACCGACATTGCCGGCGACCACCACACCCGGCTCGACGGCGCCCGTCGTCGCGGCCACCGCGCCGCCCGCGCCGGCAGCCACCGCGCCGATGGCCAGCGCCGATACCGGCACGCGCCTGCGCTGGGGCGGCTTCATCAAGGCCGATACGCTCTACACCGTCACCAGTGACGGCCCGATCGCCGATGGCACCGCCGGCCGCCAGTTCCATCTGCCGCAATCGATTCCGGTCGGCGTCGCCGAGGGCTCCGAGCGTTATCTGGATAGCCATGCCCAGTATTCGCGCTTCTGGCTGGCCGCCGATACCACGCTGGCTTCGGGCGAGGAGTTGCGCGCCTGGCTGGAATTCGACCTGTCCGGAACGGCACTGGGCAATGAGGCCGCCACCAATACCTATGGTCTGGCCCTGCGCCATGCCTGGCTCAGTTGGCGCGGCTGGCTGGCCGGCCAGACCTGGAGCAATTTCCAGGATGCCGGCGTGCTGCCCGATACCGTGGATTTCATCGGCGCCACCGAGGGCACCGTGTTCGCCCGGCAATCGCAGCTTCGCTACAGCCGCGGGCCGTGGTCGTTGTCGCTGGAAAATCCCGAAACCCTGGTCACGCCCTACCAGGGTGGCGGCGCCCGCATCGTCACCGGCGACAACCACCTGCCCGATGCCACCGTCCGCTACGTCCATCGCGCCGACTGGGGCCATGTCGGCATGGCTGGCCTGTTGCGTTCGCTGCGCTATCGCGATGCCGCCCTGGACATCGGCGACAGCCGCACCGGCTACGGCCTGAGCCTGTCGGGCCGCATCAACCTGGGCGAGCGCGACAACCTGCGCTTCATGCTCAGCGGCGGCGAAGGCATCAACCGCTACATCGGCATCGCCGCCAGTACCGACGCCGTGCTCGATGCCGCCGGCGAACTGCAACCGCTGGATGTGGTCGCCGGCTTCATCGCCTGGCAACACCTGTTCAACGACCGCTACCGCGGCAACCTGTTCTATTCGCGTGCCGACTACGGCAACGATGCGCAGCTCACCGGCCTGGGCATCACCCGGCGCCTGGAAAGCCTGCACGGCAACCTGATCTGGACCGTGCTGCCGAAGCTGGAACTGGGCCTGGAGGCGATCTGGGCCAGGCGCCTGCTCGAACGCGGTGATTCGGGCGAACAGCAGCGCCTGCACTTCCACGCCAAGTACAGCTTCTGAGCCCGAACCCCGGCCTTTGCGCCAAGCCGGTCACACACCGGCACCGGCGCGCAAGCAAGGTCAGCCCGCGCCGGCAGGCCAGGCTGAACGAATCCATAGCGGTGACCTGAAGGAAGCCGATGCCGGCACCCCCGCCGGTGGGGGTATCCGTGCTGTTCCTGCGTTAGGGGGAAGTGACATCCAGTTCCCCTGAATCAACGGAGTACCCATGAACGCATCCTTCCTCCTGCGCCTGGCGCTGCTGGCCGCCGCGCTGGCGGCCCCGGCCGTGCAAGCTGCCGTTTGCCGTGTCGCCGACAATGGCGCCGGCACTGGCACCTCGTGGTCCTCGCCGATGGCCTTGCAGACCGCGCTGGCCAATCCTTCCTGCCAGGAAATCTGGCTGCGTGCCGGCCTGTACAAGCCGGTGCAGCCGGCCAACCCCATGTATCCGACCCTGGCCGAGCGCCGCATCAGTTTCCAGGTGCGTCCGGGCAGCCGCATCTACGGCGGCTTTGCCGGCCATGAGAGCCAGCGCGACCAGCGCGACCCCGGCCAGCACCGCAGCGTGCTGTCGGGCGACATCGACAACGACGACACCACCGACAACCACGGCATCGTCACCGATCCGGTCGGCAACCGGTACGGCAACAGCTACCACGTGGTGCTGCTGGATGGCGGCACCGCCGCCGGCCCGGTCACCGCCAGCACCGTGCTCGATGGCCTGGTGATCACCTCCGGCAAGGCCAACGGCAACAGCAGCGACCGGCTGAACATGGGTGGCGGCCTGTTCTGCCGGGCCAACAATACCGGCCAGCATTGCAGCCCGACCCTGCGCGATGTGCTGTTCAGCGGCAACACCGGCGTCTACGGCGCCGCCGTGGCCCTGCTCGGCACTCAGGGCGGCACCAGCAGCCCGCAGTTTTTTCGGGTGCATTTCAGCGCCAATCAGGCCACCAGCTACGGCGGCGGCATGTACCTGGAAGGCCGCAATGCCGGCAGCGTCAATCCGCTGCTGCGTGAGGTGCGTTTCACCGGCAACCGGGCCAACAACTATGGTGGCGCCCTCTACAACGACGCCCGCGGCGGCACCGTCAACCCGGTGATCGAGCAGACGCAATTCAGCGGCAACAACGCCAGCTACGGCGGCGCCCTGTACAACAACGGCACCGGCGCCGGCAACGCCCGCGCCAGCCTGGTCAATGTCACGTTCCAGGGCAACAGCGCGCAGAGCGAGGGCGGAGCGATCTACAACGAGGCCAGCACCAGCGGCGATACCCGCATGCAGATCCGCCACGTCACCTTCCACGGCAACTCGGCCAGCCGCGGCGGCGCCATTGCCGATACCGGCTCCAGTGCCCTGGCCGGCGTGGTCATGCACGGCGTGATCCTGTGGGGCAACAGCGGCCACCAGGGGCCGGCGGAAGTGTTCACCGCCAGTGCCCAGCCCAGTATTTCGGCCAGTGTTGTCGCCGGCGGCTGTCCGGCCTCGGTCACCTGCAGCAACATCATCACCGGCAATCCCCTGCTCGGTGGCCTGACCGACAACGGCGGCTGGAGCTGGACCATGCAACCCGGCACCGGCAGTTCGGCCATCGATGCCATCAGCCATGCCGGCTGCCCGGCGCTGGACCAGCGCGGTGTGCCGCGTGCCCAGGGCAGCCTGTGCGACATCGGCGCGGTGGAAGTAACGGTGCCCGCCTGTCACGTCAACATCGCCGCCAGTGGCAGCAATAACGGCAGCAATTGGGCCAATGCCTACACCAGCCTGCAAAGCGCGCTGACCTCGCCCACCTGTGGCGAGATCCGCGTTGCCCGCGGCATTTACAAGCCGACCAGCGGCAACGATCAGATGGCCCGCTTCCACATCCGTCCCGGCCAGCGCGTCTATGGCGGCTTTGCCGGCCACGAGCTGCAGCTTGAGCAGCGCGATCCGGCCGCCAATCGCACCGTGTTGTCCGGCGATATCGACAACAACGACATCACCGATCCGGACGGAATTCTGGTCACCACCGCCGACCGGCGCGGCAACAACAGCCACCGGCTGGTGGAGCTGGATGGCAGCACCGCGGCCGGCCCGATCACCGCCACCACCGTGCTCGATGGTTTTGCCATCACCGGCGCGTACGGTGAGCCGCTGGGCACCGCCGGTGGTGGCCTGTATTGCCGCGGCACCGGTGCCGGCAGCGAATGCAGTCCGACCCTGGCCAATCTGCTGATCAGTGCCAATTACGATGACTTCGGCGGCGGCATGTACAACGCCGGTTCGAACGGCGGCAACGCCAGCCCGACCCTGGTCAATGTCACCTTCCGCAACAATGGCGCCAACTACGGTGCCGGCGGCATGCACAACGACGGCTCCAATGGCGGCCGGGCCAACGCGACGCTGATCAACGTCACCTTCGTCGGCAACCTTTTCAAGGCGATGTACAACGACGGCGACGCTGGTGGTGATGCCAGCCCGACACTCAACCACGTCACCTTCGCCAACAACCGCGACCGCTTCGAAGGCGCCTCGATGATCAATTTCGGCCGCAACGGCAATGCCCATCCGGTGCTGGTCAACGTCATCGCCTGGGGCGGCACCCTGAACTTCCCGGAGGAGGGCAAATGCGGCAACGACGAAATCTGCAACTACTTCAATGCCCATCCGGTGATCGAGGCCAGCGTCATCGCCGGCGGCTGTCCGCCGGGCAGCCTGTGTGGTGCCGGCGTCACCAGTGCCGACCCGCTGCTGGCAGCGCTGGCCGACAACGGCGGCGTCGGGCCGACCCTGATCCCGGGTATCGACGGCTCGGCGGTTGATGCCGGCGACGACGCCACTTGCGCCGAGTTCGATCAGCGCGGCGTGTCACGGCCGCAGAGGCTGCGTTGCGACATCGGCGCCGTGGAAGTGGCCGATCTGGCCGGTGACCGCATCTTCAGCAACGGCTTCGAGCTGCCCTGACCGCGGCTGGCAAAGGCCAGCGCCGGTCAGACCGGCCAGACGGCCAGCCGACAAGACGGCCAGCCGACAAGACGGCCAGACCAGCAAGTCGGAAACCAGATGCTGTGGCCAGCGTGCCCTCACCCTAACCCCTCTCCCGGAAGGAGAGGGGCTTTTGCGCTGCGGCTTGATGATTTCGATCGCCGCCGGCGTGATCGATGCCCGCTTTTCCTTGGCCTCGATGGCAGCACGATCGATGCCCGCTTTTCCTTACTCCTCCGGGGGAAGGTGCCCGCAGGGCGGATGGGGGCCTGCTCGCGTGGCGGCGACAACATCGCCAGCGCCTTCCTGGTGCCCGGCGCTGGCTGGTTTGCTGTCTGCGGCCAGGCCGGAACTTGCCAGCCTTGCCGTGCAACGGCGCAATGGCCCAGGAAATCAGGCCAGGAAATCAGGCCGGGAAATCGACCCGTGCCCCGATCCGCACTCAGCGCGGTGGGCTGGCCAGTTCGCGCGCATCCAGGTAGCCATCGCCGTTCAGATCCTGGCGCTGGAACGCCTGGCGCAGCGACTCCAGATAATCGACCAGGCGCACTGGGCGCGCGCCCGGCACCGGCAGCTCATCGCCGGTGAGCACGCCGTCACCGTTGCGGTCCATGCGCCGGAAGTTGCGGCTCATGTAATCGCGGTATTCGGCCAGCGAGATCCGGCCGTCGCCATCCAGGTCCATGGTCTGCAGATATTGCGCCGGTGTCTGCGGCAGCGCTTGCGCCTGCAGCGGGCTGCCCGGGGCAGCGGCCAGCAACACCAGCACGGCCAGCATCGCCGGGGCCACAGCCCGGGCCGGTGCCGGCGCGCTGGCGTACGGTTTGATTGCTGGTTTCAGCATGTTCGGGCCAGCTTCAGCATGTTCGGGAATGGGCTCGTTGGCCGGGTGACAAACATCGGCCGAGCATGCGGCAATCGCCCCGGCCGGGCAATGGCATGTGGCTGGTCGCGCTGTTGACAACGGTCAGGCAGCGCGCGGCGGTCAGGCCGTGTCCTTTGCCGCCGGCCGATCCAGGAAAATGGCCAGGAACCGGATCGTGCTCACGCACTTGTGGCGCCAGAATGGAGCGCCCACTGGCCCGGTCCGCGCGTGAATCGGCGATAATGCGCGCTGTTTCCCGCAACCTGGTTTGACATGGATCAGAACTATTCGGATGTCCTGAGCAGCTACGGCCGTTGCCTGCTCAAGCGCGGTTTCATCGAGCGCTTCTATGAACTTTTCATGGCCAGCGACGACAGCATCCGCGCCCTGTTCGCGCGCACCGACATGTCCAAGCAGACCCTCGCCCTGCGCCGCGGCATCAGCACCGCGATCTCGTTCGCCGAAGGCTCGGGCATTGTCCGCGGCACCATCGACGAGATGGCGCTGGTGCACTCGCGCAAGGGTCGCGTGCCGATCCAGCCGCATCTTTACCGGCACTGGCTGGAGAGCATCCTCAAGGCCGTGCGCGAATACGATCCGGCCGCCAATGCCAAGCTGATCGCGCGCTGGCAACAAGCGCTGAAGCCGGCAGTCGACCACTTCATCGATATGTATTGAGCCGTTCGCCTCAAGAACGCAGCACGCTGTAGCCACGGTGACCGGCAGCCATCGGCCGGCTCCGGCCGGCAGCCAGACAGACGCGCGGAAGGCGCAGGCAACGGCCTGCCGGGCCGGGCTGCAAGGGGGCCCTATGGTACACTCCGCGCCTTCCCGGGCCGGACGTGACACTGAGCATTTCCGACGCCCGAAACCCGCTTCCAAGCCCCCTCCCGCGCCGATCCAGACCAGCCATCGATGAGCAGCCACAGCGAAACCGAAGCCGAATTGGCGAACCTGATCGTGACCTCGCTGAACCTGGAGGACATGCGCGCCGAGGACATCGATCCGGAGGCTGCGCTGTTCGGTGACGGCCTGGGGCTGGACTCGATCGACGCACTGGAACTGTCGCTGGCGATCTCGCGCCAATACGGCTTCCAGTTGCGCTCGGACAATCCCGACAACGAGAAGATCTTCGCCTCGCTGCGCGCCCTGGCCGCGCATATCGACAGCCAGCCCGCCGGCTGAGCGTCGCCGCCTGCCGGCTCGTCGCCGCGCTGCGCAGCCCGCCATCGCCCTGATGATCGCCCTCGTTGCCGCCGTCGTTTATCTGGTGCTGGTCCATGGCGCCACCTTGACCGGTTCCCAGGGCCTGCATCTGGCCGCCGTCGCCCTGCTGGTGGTTGGCCTGCTGGTGATGCTGCACGGCCAGCGCATCCTGCAATTGCTGCTGATCCTCGCCGTCGCCGGCCTGATCGGTTTCACCGACGATCCCGGCCAATGGCTGCTGTACGCCGCCCCGGTGCTGTTTCCGCTGATGATCGCCGCCGGCATTGGCCGCTCGCTGTTGCCCGGGCGCATGCCGGTGATCGAGCGCATGATGTGGCATGTCAACGGCTGCCCCGAAGAGCTGGATCGGCAGCATCGCCGTTACGCCCGCGGGGTCACCCTGTACTGGTGCCTGGTGCTGGTGGCGATGGCGCTGATGAACGGCCTGCTGGCCATTTACGCCGATCCGGTCACCTGGTCGTGGATCAGCAATATCGCCTCCTACGCCGTGCCGGTGCTGGCCATGCTCGCCGAGTACGCAGTGCGCAGCCTGTGCCTGCCGCGCCAGGCTTACCGCAACTTTTTCGATTTCATGATCCGCCTGATCCGCCTCGGCCCGACCCTGGCGCGCGAGCTGGCGGCCGACTGGCGCGATGACCGCTCCGATGCCTCGCCAGCCACTCGCTCCTGAAGTCTCCGCCGCCTGCCTGGCCGGGCACTTCCCGGGCCGGCCGGTCATTCCCGGCGTGGTGCTGATCCGGGCCGCGCTCGATGCCGCCGGCCTGACGCCGCCGTTGCAGATTTCCCAGGCCAAGTTCCTGCAGCCGTGCACGCCGCAGATGGCCCTGACCGTGGATTGCCAGGCGCAGGGCGACAGCGTCCGCCTGCGCATCGAACACCAAGGCGCGCTGATGGCGACCCTGACCGTGCGCCCGGCCGACGATACGGCCGCAGACACCGATGCCGGCCGCTGATCCGCCGCTGGACTGCGACGCAGGCCGCGACGCCAGCCGCGACCCTGCCCGGGCCGGGCGGCCCAATCGCGCAGTGCACGACCCCCCGACCAGCCAGCACTGGGCCGGCCGCCCGGAAGGCGGCGCCTTCGTCGCGATGTGGCTGTTGCGCACCATCGTGCTGCGCATCGGCCGGCCACTGGCGCGCCTGCTGCTGTATCCCATCACCGCATACTTCGTGCTCCGGCGCGGCCCGGAGCGGCGTGCCTCGCGTGCCTTCCTGGCACGGGTCCAGGCCACCGAGCACGACGGCCCGGACCAGCCGCTGCCCACTCCGGGCCTGTGGCAAGTCTTCGCCCACACCCACTGTTTTGCCGCCACCGTGCTCGACCGGCCGCTGCTGCTCACCGGCCGCATGAACCGCTTCGACATCCGCTGCCATGGCCTGGATGATTTGCGCAGCCAGATGGCCCTGGGTCGCGGCGTGCTGATCCTGGGCGCACATGTCGGCAGCTTTGAAGTGCTGCGCGTGCTTGGCGAAGGGCAGCACGGCGTGGAGGTGGCAATCCTGCTCGATCGCGCGCGCAGCCCGGCGATCACCGCGCTGCTGGAATCGCTGAATCCGGCCCTGGCCGCCTCGGTCATCGACATCTCCCAGCCCTCGACCCAGATCATGCTCAAGATCAAGGAAGCGGCCGACCGCGGTGCCCTGATCGGCATGCTCGGCGACCGCCGCCGCGCCGATGATCCCGGCTTGCCGGCGCGGTTTCTGGGGCGGCCGGCGCGGTTCCCGGTCGCGCCCTACCAGATTGCCGCCGTGCTCGATATTCCGGTGTGCCTGGGCTTTGGCCTGTACCGCGGCGGCAACCGCTACGATCTGCACTTCGAACGCTTTGCCGACCGCCTGGAACTGCCGCGCCGGCATCGTCAGGCGGCCTTGACCGGCTGTGTGCAACAGTACGCCAGCCGCCTGGAACACCATGTTCGCCTGGCACCCCGCAACTGGTTCAACTTCTATGATTTCTGGCAAGACAACGACGCGCCCGCGGCCGAGTACCCGCCTGACCGCGCTGGCCCTGCTGCTGATGGTGGCCTTGCCCCTGGCGGCGAATCCATCCGCACCGGCAGCCCCGCCGGCATCGAATGCCGCCGGTCAGGCATCCGACACCACCGCTGACTCTGCGTCTGAAGCCGTCGCTGGCACCGCCGCAGCAGCGGCTCCCGAAAGCGCGCCGACCGACGTGCCGACCCTGGTCGCCAGCCTGCGCCGCACGCCGCCGGTCAGCGATGCCTTCCACGAACTGCGCTACCGGCGCGCGCTGCGTCAGCCGCTGCAGGTTTCCGGCCTGCTGACCTGGCACGGCGGCATGGCCTTCGAGCGCGAAGTGCGCGAGCCTTATCGGGAGCACTCGCGTGTGACCGGGGAGAGCCTGATCCAGCAGCGCGAAGGCAGTGCCGAGCGCTCGGTGCCGCTGCGTCGGGCACCCGAACTGCGCGTGCTGTTCGAAGGTTTGGCGGCCCTGTTCGCCGGCGATGCCGAGGCCTTCACCGTGCTGTTCGAGACCGGCCTGGTGCTGGCCCCGGCCGACACTGGCCTACAGGTCGCCGCAGACAGCGATGCCGATCATGGCAACATCGCCTGGCGTCTGGATCTGGCGCCGCGCGACAGCAGCCTGCGCAATCGCGTGCCGGCACTGTCCTTCCACGGCCACGGCCAGCAGGCACGCTGCCTGGTGCTGCACCAGAGCAATGCCCAAACCCTGATCGTGCTCGATTCGCAGCCGCTGCCCGAGGCGCCCGCAGTCGCCGCCAGGCCGGCCGCGCGCGCGTCACGCTCGTCCAGGGTGGCCGAGACGGACAATGCCGCGCTGCAGGCGCGAATCGATCAGTTGTGCCCACTGCCCGGCGATGCCGGCAGCCCGGGTTCCTCCGGCAACTGAGCGGCGTTGCCACTGTGCCGATGACTGTTCTATTGCCGACCTGCGCGCCGCCTTTCACGCCGACTCTCGCGCCACCGGTCTTGCCGAGCCCGGCCCGCCCACTGCCGCCACTCGCCACCAGTCACGAGAACCCCTTGCCCGCATGAACCCGCGCATCACCAGCCTGCTGGTTCTTGTTGCCTTGCTCGCCGCCGGCTTCTGGGCCGCGTCCGGCCTGCGCCTGGGCAGTGACCTGGCCCGGTTCATGCCGGCCGCCGAAAGCCCCGACCAGGCGCTGATCCACAGCGAGCTCAGCCAGGGCCCGGGCAGCCGCCTGCTGCTGCTCGCCATCGGCGCCGACGACAGCGCCCTGGCCGCGCACCTGAGCCGGCAATTGCGTGCCGCCCTGATCGGCCACGAAGCCTTCAGCGCCGTGCACAACGGCGATTTCGACGAAATGGCGGAACTGCAACGCCTGCTGCCGCTGCGCTTCAGCCACAGCCCGGCCATGGACCGGGCCCAGTTCGACAGCGACGCCCTGGCCGATGTCCTGGCCGAGCGCCTGCACGATCTGGGCAGCCTGGACGGCGACGCCTTCGAGACCCTGCTCGCGCACGATCCGCATCTGCTTACCCTGGCCATGGTCCAGTCCTGGCAGCCGGCGCGGCAGCCGCCACTGCGCGATGGCGTCTGGTTCGCCGGCGACGGCCGCGCCCTGCTGCTGGTGCAGACCCATGCCGGCGGTTTTGATCCGCAAGCCCAGGCCGATGCGCTGGCCGTGATCCAGCAGCAGTTCCAGGCGCTGCCAGGCGCCGGCCAGGCCGAACTGGCGATCAGCGGCCCGGGCAGTTTCAGCGCCCGCATGAGTGACCGCGTGCGCGGCGAAGCCACCGCGCTGGGCATGGGCGCCGGGTTGGTGATGATCCTGGTGTTGCTGGCGGCGTACCGTTCGCTGATGCCGGTTCTGGCGGCGGCCATACCGCTGGCCTGCGCCGCCGCCGCCGGCCTGCTCGCGCTGCGTCTGGGTTTTGATCTTGCCCACGGCGTCACCCTGGCCTTTGCCTTCACCCTGATCGGCGTTGCCCTGGATTACCCGGTGCACCTGCTCAGCCACCACCGGCCCGGCATGCCAGCCACAACCAGCGCCCGGCAACTGTGGCCGGCCCTGCGCCTGAGCGCGGCCAGCACCGCCATCGCCTATCTCACGCTGTTCTCGGCCCAGGCCGAGGGCCTGCAGCAACTGGCCGTGTTCACCATCGCCGGCCTGCTCGCCGCCGCCCTGGCCAGCCGCTGGCTGTTGCCGCCGCTGCTGCCGGCCGCGCGCCGGGATGTCCTGGACAGCCGGCACCTGCGCCGCCTGGCGAGCTGGACCGGCAACCGCCCGCGCAGCCTGTGGCCGGCAGTGCCGATCCTGCTTCTGGCCGGCCTGGCGCTGATCGTCGGCCAGGCCCGGCCGTGGTGGAACAACGATCTGGCCAGCCTGACGCCGCTGCCCGCCGACTGGCTGGCCGAAGATGCCTACCTGCGTGGCGAGCTGACCACGCCTGATGCCCGCTATCTGCTGGTGTTGTCCGGCGCCGATGAAGAAGCCGTGCTGCGCCTGAGCGAAACCCTGGCGCCGCGCTTGCAGGCACTGGTCGATGCCGGGCAGTTGTCCGATCACGGCCTGCCATCGCGCTACCAGCCCAGCGCCCAGATCCAGGCCGCGCGCCTGGCTCGTCTACCGGCACCGCCACGGCTGCGCGCCTCGGTCGCCGACGCCGCCGATGCCACCGGTTTTGATCCCGCCTTCTTCGAGCCGATGGTGGCCGATGTCGGCGCCCTGTTCCAGACCGATGCCGGCCCGGCCCTGGCCAGCGCCTTCGCCGACAGCCCGGCCGGTGAACGCTACGCGGCGATCATGCGCCAGGTGCCCGAATCGGCTGCCGCAACCAATGCCGCAAGCGATGCTGGCACCGATGCCGAAGCCGCGGCCGAAAGTGACTCCAACAGCGACGCCCAGGACAGGGCACTTGCCCTGGTCGAACTGGCCGGGCTGGACGATGTGGCACCGGTGCGCGCCGCCATCGCCGACCAGCCGCAGGCGCGCCTGGTCGACCTCAAGGCCACCGCCGAAGCCATGGTCGAACGCTTCCGCCAGCGCGTGCTGGCCGGGCTTGCCGTCGCCGCGGCCGGCCTGTTGCTGCTGCTCAGCCTGTTGCTCGGGCCGCGTGGCATGCTGCGCGTGCTGCCGCCGGTGCTGCTCGGCGCCGTGGTCACCGTCTCCATCCTGCGCCTGGCCGGGGTCGAGCTGAGCCTGTTCCACTTGATTGCGCTGATGCTCGGCGCCGGCCTGGGCATGGACTACGCCGTGTTCTTCAACCACGCCGCCAGCCCCGACGAGCGCGCCCGCACCCTGCACGCGGTGCTGCTGTCGATGGTCTCCACGGTGCTGGTGTTCGGCCTGCTGGCCCTGTCTTCGATCCCGGTGCTGCGCGCCATCGGCAGCACCGTCGCCATCGCCGCCGCCGCCCAGTTTCTGCTCACCGTGTGGTTGGCGCGGCCGCCAGACGCGGTGCCGCCGCCGTCGACACCAGCGGTGCCGGCATGAAGGCCGCCAGCCGCTGCCGGTGTCCGGCCAACATGTCGGCGCTTGCGCGAAACAGCGCCCGGGAAACCGTCATCGAACAGAATCCATGCCAGACCGCAGCGCTGCGCCTTGCCAACACACTGCACCGATCATGCCCGGCAAACCCCTGAACCTGCGCCCCGACGCCTGGCGCAATCACATTCCCCATGCCGGCGCCATGGCCCTGATCGAGCGCGTCCACGGCTTCGAGGCCGACAGCATCCACGCCGAAAGCGACAATCATCGCGACCCCGCCCATCCGCTGCGCCATGACGGCCGCCTGCACGCCATCCACCTGTGCGAGTACGGCGCCCAGGCCATGGCCGTGCATGGCGCCCTGTGTGCCAGCGCTGCCTTCGGTGCCGGTACAGACGATGCCGGGTCGCCAGCAAACAACATCCCGCGCCCGGGCCTGCTCACCGCCCTGCGCGATGTCCAGTTGCATGTCGAGCGCATCGATGAACTGCCCGGTCCGCTGACCATCCGCGCCCAGCGCCAGCATGCCGACCAGCGCGCCTGGCTGTACGGTTTCCAGGTGCACCATGGCGAACAGCTTCTGGCCAGTGGCCGCGCCATGGTGGTGCTGGAAGCCGCCCCGGCCGGGCAGGGCCAAGCCGGCCTGGATCAGTCCGGGCTGGCGCAGTCCGCGCTGGCTGTGCCCGGTACTGACAAGAAATAAGGAATCGCCATGCCGCAGAACCCCTCACCGCCGGGCCAGCCGTCCGCACCACCGCCACGCCGCGCCCTGGTCACCGGCGGCAGCGGCGACCTCGGCGCCGCCATCTGTCACGCCCTGGCGCGCGCCGGCATCCAGGTCATCGTCCACGGCCACAGCCGGCCCGAGCAGGTCGCCGCCGTCGCCGCTGCCATCAACAAGGCCGGTGGCCACGTCGAGACCGTGCTGTTCGATGTCGTCGACAGCCAGGCCAGCCAGCAGGCCATCGAGCAATTGCTGGCCCACGGCGGCATCGACATCGTGGTCAACAACGCCGGCATCCACGATGACGCACCCATGGCCGGCATGAGCGATGCCCAGTGGCGGCGGGTGATCGATGTCTCCGTGCACGGCTTCTTCCACGTCACCCGGCCGCTGCTGCTGCCGATGGCGCGGGCGCGCTTTGGCCGCGTCATCAGCGTCTCGTCGGTCGCCGCCGTCACCGGCAACCGCGGCCAGACCAACTACGCCGCCGCCAAGGCCGCCCTGCACGGCGCCACCCTGTCGCTGGCCCGGGAAATGGCCAGCCGCGGCATCACCGCCAATGTCGTCGCGCCCGGCATCATCGCCGGCAGCATGACCCAAGGCCTGTTCAGTACCGAACAACTGCGCCATCTCGTCCCCGCCGGCCGCGCCGGCAAACCCGAAGATGTCGCGCAGATGGTCGCCTTCCTGGCCTCCGACGCCGCCGGCTACGTCAACGGCCAGATCATCGGCGTCAACGGCGGTATGGCCTAGCTTCGCCTCCCCCTTCGCTTGCGAAGGGGGATCGAGGGGGATGCGCCGGGCGCGCAGCGCACGGCGAAAGATCCAGCGCCGCCACCGCGCAGCACCCGGCGAAAAAGCCTGCGCCGCTGCGCGCCGCAGCATCCTCCCCGGCCCTCCTTCGCCAGCGAAGGAGGGAGCATTGGCTGCCTGGCTGGACATCATGATCCGCGATCTGAACTTCCCCATCGCTGGCGAGGATCCAGAGCAATGCCCACAACCTGAGGCTTCGCCTCCCCCTTCGCCTGCGAAGGGGGATAGAGGGGGATGCGCCGGGCGCACAGCGCCCGGCGAACGAGCGCCAGCGCCGCCACCGCGCCGCGCCCGGCGAAAAAGCCTGCGCCGCTACGCGCCGCAGCATCCTCCCCAACCCTCCTTCGCCAGCGAAGGAGGGAGCATTGGTTGGCCGGAGCCGGGCAGGGCACCGGCTTTTTCGATCGAAGGTGATACGAACCGGTGACCGCCTGCGTATAAGGCTTGGTCAACGTGGCGTCGTTGGCGGCACAGGCGGCAGCGGGCAGATGCCCGATGCCGGAAGTAGCGAAAGCGCTTGACTTGGCCTGAACCGATCCTTACTATCGCCGCGTCGGGCATGTGCCGTTCAGTTGCCGAACAGGTAGCTGCAACGGCCAACAAGCTGAAGGGCCCACGCCCAACCGTCGATAATCTTCCAATTCGGAGATCACAAGATGTCTCGCAAAAACACAATCCTGGGCCTCGGCGCCCTCGCAGCCTTCGGTTTCGCCTCCATGGCCTTCGCACAGTGCCCGAGTGGACCGGTTCCGCCTTGGTCGGGTGTGACTCAGAATGCTGGCACGGCTGCCATCGTAGAGGGTGGTTACGACGGCACATCGTGCCGTCTTGATGCAGCCATTACTGGTAATCTGGGTTCGGCGGGCGCGTTTGTCTCGGATGATACGCCGACCGATGAGCCACGGTATCGTGCGCGATTCCTGGTAGACGTTGATAATCTCGATGGACTGAACTCATCCCAGCCGGTCCGTATTTTTGCTGCAACTACATCTGCTCCGGCCAATGGCGTGCCAGACTTGGTGTCTTTGAGTGTGTATGGGAATGCTGCCGGAACTTCAAAGATCTTGGGTATTTCAACTGCCTGCAGCAGCAACGCCACCGGTCGCTGTTCTACTACACGCTCTCTTGGGTCGGTAACTGGTGCTAGGAGCATCGAAATTGATTGGCAGAGCGGCTCATCTGGCGGCCTTGCAGTGTGGGTAGATAACAATGTTGAAGGCACGCCGTCGGCAACTTTGGATGCGGACAACAGCGCGTGGGGTGGCGTAGATAATGCAGTATTGGGTCTTGCGGCTGCTAGCTCGGGCTACCGCGCCGTCCATTTGAATAAGACTGTTGGCTTTGATGAGTTTGATTCTCGTCGAAGCACCTTTATCGGTCAGTGATATTTCAGTAAACTTAAGGTGATGATGATGAATAAGAAATCTCTTGTTTCGGCGGTAGTGGTGGGCTTGGCTTTCATGTCGAGCAGTGTATTCGCGCAGGACGGTACTTGCGCAGACCCGCTTCCCTTGGTCTCCCATACTGAACATTCTGGTACAACTTGCGGTGGGGAAATTGGTATCAATCTGGGTGGAACCATTTTTGGTCATCCTAGCACTGTTTATAGCTTTGTTGCTGAAGGGGCGACCGGGAATATTGTGTTGTCCGGTACCGACCGGGAAATGGCTTTGACGACTTCATGCACGTCTGCACCCGTCCCGGGTGCGATCGGTGCATCGGGTCTTCCCCTGAGCTTGGATGCGGCTAACCTGCAAGATGGTCAGACCTACTTGCTTGTTGTATCAACCGACCCAAGCATTGATCCAACCGTCCCTCCTATTTGTGGTGACTTCATGGTGCGGCCTGACACCTTGCCGGTCGAACTGCAGAGCTTCTCGGTCGACTGATCGATCTGCAACATCGCTGTAAACAAGAAACCCGCCTCACGGCGGGTTTCTTTTTGGGCGCGTGAACGGGCGCAAGCCCTCCCCAAGCAGCCCACAGCGCCGGAAGGTGAAGCGCGGCTACGCAGGGTGATCGTCCGGGGAGCGAGGCCGGGCACCGGCAAGTGCCTGGCGGTTGAGTGCACCACCTTGGTGTAAAGTGGTGCAACCATGACTCAGGGCCTCAGATCGTGTCGGCAACCAAACACCTGTCAAGCTCCAGGCCAGAACGTAATCCGGCTCCCCGGGCATCAGTGACCTTCCCGCCCGAACTGTACGAAACGCTGGAAGCCATCGCCCGGAACAAGAAGGTCTCCATCGCATGGGTCGTACGCGATGCGGCGGAAAAGTACGCCGCCGAGCAATGGCCCGTTGCGGAAAAGTCGCGATGAGCGTGGCGCCTTCTACTGGCAGGCCAGCCCAGGCGCGGCTTGCATTGCCGGTCCGGCAGCCATCCCTGCCCGGTTTGTGCGCGATCACGCAGGCTGTCCAGACACTGGCGACGAGCGGAGGGATCGACGCGCGCGGCGCCATCTTCACCCGGCGCGAGGTCGTCGAGTTCCTCCTCGACCTGTGCGGGTACACCATTGACCGGCCGCTGCACAGGCTCAAGCTTCTAGAGCCGTGTTTCGGCGGCGGCGATTTTCTTCTGCCGGCCATTGAACGCCTTCTGTTGGCCTGGAAGGCGGCGGGGGAGCCGGCAAAGACCCTGTCTGGCTGCATTTTCGCGGTGGAATTGCACCGGGCAACCTTTGATCAGACCAGGGCCGATGTCGTGGCATTGCTGTCACGCAGTGGCATTGATTCGGGCGATGCCGCGAGGCTGGCCGACTCCTGGCTCAGCAATCAGGATTTTCTGCTTGCCGATCTGCCCGGTCCATTCGATGTCGTGGTGGGCAACCCGCCCTACGTCCGCCAGGAACGGGTCCCCGATGTTCTGCTGGCCGAATACCGCTTACGACATGCGACCATCTATGACCGCGCCGATCTTTACATCCCTTTCATCGAGCGTTCCCTTCGGTCACTGGCCGAAGGCGGCGTGCTTGGCTTCATCTGCGCCGACCGCTGGATGAAGAACCGTTATGGCGGTCCGCTCAGAAAGCTGGTCGCTGAGCAATTCCACCTGAAGGTCTATGTCGACATGATCGACACGCCGGCCTTTCACTCGCAGGTGATCGCCTATCCGGCCATTACCGTCATTGGCCACGGGCGCGGCGGCACTACGCGGATCGCGCAGCGCCCGCCGCTAGAGGCAAAGGCGCTGCGCTCGCTCGCCAGCGAGCTGACCTCAACGCAACTGCCGGCCACCGACAGCACCGTACAGATCATTGATGGCGTGGCCAACGGCGCCGAGCCCTGGATTCTGGATTCCTCCGCCCAGTTGGCCCTGATCAGACGGCTTGAAGCGTCCGTACCGCTACTGGAAGCGACCGGCTGCAAGGTTGGCATCGGCGTTGCGACCGGCGCGGACAAGGCGTTCATCGGCCCGATGGACGAACTGGCAGTGGAAGAGGATCGCAAGTTGCCACTGGTCATGACCCGGGACATCGCGGGCGGCACGGTGAAGTGGCGCGGTCTGGGCGTGATCAACCCGTTCACCGATGACGGCGGGCTCGTTGATCTGGCCCGTTATCCCAAGCTCGAGCGTTATCTGGAAGCACGAAAGCCGCAGATCGCCGCACGCCATTGCGCGCGCAAGTCGCCGGCGAACTGGTACCGGACCATTGACCGGATCACGCCATCCATTGCCGCCACGCCCAAGCTACTGATTCCCGATATCAAGGGCCAGGCCCACATCGTGTACGAGGATGGCCAGCTCTATCCACATCACAACCTCTACTACTTCACCTCCGATCAGTGGCACCTGAAGGCGTTGCAGGCCGTTCTTCTGTCCTGCGTCACGCGGTTGTTCATTTCCACCTACTCGACCCGGATGCATGGCGGGTTCCTGCGCTTCCAGGCGCAATATCTGCGTCGCCTGCGTTTGCCGTACTGGAACGATGTGCCACACGCCATCAGGATCGCGCTGGTCAGTGCCGGTGAGACGCGTGATCTGGACGCCTGCAACACGGCGGCCTTCGCCCTCTACGGATTGAGCGGTGAGGAAAGGGCAGCGTTTGGCGGAAACGGGGGCTGAGACATGGCGCTTGATCTGGCCGACCATGAAAGCAAAGCCAGGGATGCCGTGATGGCGTCTGGGGTAATCGGGACAAGGCACGACAAAAGCAGATCGAGGCCGGAAAGGTCGATCAGGGTGAGCGCGCTGGTGTCACTGGCGGCAAGAACATGGATGGATTCATCGCCTTGGTGAAAGACATCGTCCACGCCAACGGCCTGGCGCACGCCGATATCCATCAGGACCGCCGCGTTCTGACCTTGCCCGGATATTTTCGGCCAACCAAGCTCTGGGATCTGCTTGTGATCAACGAGGGCCGCCTGATCGCTGCCTTCGAATTCAAGAGCCATGTCGGGCCTTCCTTCGGCAACAACTTCAACAACCGCACCGAAGAAGCCCTCGGCACATCGCATGATTTCTGGACGGCGTTCCGGGAAGGTGCGTTCGGCGAGCAGGCAAAACCGTTCATCGGCTGGCTCATGCTGTTGGAGGATTGCCGTGGATCCTGCATGCCTGTCCGCAAGGCCTCGCCGCACTTTCCAGTACGCGCAGAGTTCAGGAACAGCTCCTACGCCCAGCGCTACAACATTCTTTGCCGCAAGCTGATGCAGGAACAGCTCTACACCGTGGCTTCGATTCTCACTTCGCCACGCGCTGCCATTGGCACCGGCGAGTACACGGAGATTTCCGACCTGACCGGCCTGCGGACCTTCGTCACCCCACTTTTTCCTTCTCCCTCTGGGAAAGGTGCCGAAGGCGGATGAGGGCGCTGTTACGACGTTGCACGCATCTTGCCGCACGATTGCCTGCGCCCTGGTCGCTCACGCCAGCAGACGCCAGATCCCAGGTCGTCGCTTGAAGCCCGCACCCAAACCTCTGACGGAGAGGGCTTCAGCCGGCGAGATCCCGCGCTTACGAGCGCACCCATTTGTCGTCGTCGTTCTTGTGATAGGACTGCTTGACCGCTGACCAGGCCACCCGGTGCGCGACTTCCTCGCGGGAGGCGTCGTCGCGGCGGTCGTCGGGATCCTTGTACTGATTCCAGGCGCTGTTGTAGGCCTCCTTGTAGATGTCCTGGGCGTGGGCGGGCAGGTTGTCACGCACCTGGTCGGGCAGTTCCGAGCGTTTGTCGTAGGGCATGGTTGCCTCCTGGTTTCGATGACCGGGCCGCGTGTCGGCGGCCAGAGATACGGCCGTGATCAACGTCTAGTCGCCCATGTAGCCGCCGCCGTTGATGTGGATGATCTGGCCGGTGATGTAGGCGCCGTCTTCACTGGCGAGCAGAACATAGGCGGGCGCGACTTCGGCTGGTTGGCCGGGCCGGCCCATCGGCGTGTCGGCGCCGAATTCGGCCACCTTGTCGGCGTCGAAACTGGCCGGGATCAGCGGCGTCCAGATCGGCCCGGGAGCCACGGCATTGACCCGGATGCCGCGCCCGGCCAGGCGCTGGGCAAACGAAAACGTCAGCGCGTGGATGGCGCCCTTGGTGCCTGCGTAGTCGATCAGCTCGGCATGGCCGCGGGCGCCGGTGATCGAGCCGGTGCTGATGATGCTGGCGCCTTCGTCCATGTGCTCCAGGGCAGCGTCGATCAGCTCCAGGCCGGCAAAGACATTGGTGCGGAAGGTCTGTTCGAACTGCTCGCGGTCCAGCTCCTCGGGCTTGTCGACCGTATGCTGCTCGCCGGCGTTGTTGACCAGGATGTCGAGCTGGCCGAGTTCCTTCACGGTTTTCTTGACCGCGTCGCGGCCATTGCCGGCTTCGGACAGGTCGGCCTTGATCACCAGGCAGCGCTGGCCTTCGTCCTCGACCATGCGCCGGGTGTCGCGCGCATCCTGGTCTTCTTCCAGATGGATGATCGCGACATCGGCGCCTTCGCGCGCGAAGTGCACGGCCACGGCGCGGCCGATGCCGCTGTCGCCGCCGCTGATCAGGGCGACCTTGCCTTCCAGCTTGCCGCTGCCGCGGTAGTTGTCGCGGATCGTCACCGGCTCGGGATTCATCTTGGTTTCCCGGCCGGGCTGGCGTTTCTGGCTCTGGGGCGGATTGGGGCGGTCCTTGCTGGTCATGGTCTGGCTCCTGGGCGGGACGTGATGGCTGGCCGCCCGTTGCCGCGCGGCCGGACGGTGATCCTGCGCAGAGCCGATGCACACTGCGTGCCAGTCCGCGGCGGCCGCACTGCCGGCATCCGGCCACGGCCAGTCCGCCATGGTCACTCCCGGATCAAGCTCAAACTGCACGATGGCGCCGTCGCGGCATTGCAGATCGAACCGGAGCCGGCGCGCATTTCGTCGCCAACCTGCCATCGGCCAACACCGCGCCCACACCGGCACGCCATGGCATGCCGGCTGCTTGGCAATGTTCCCTGATCAGCGCATGCAGCCCATGCACAAGGAGAACCGTCATGAATCAGCTCAACGGCAAGCGCGTCGCCATCCTGGCCGCCGACGGCTATGAGCAGTCCGAGCTGGACGAGCCGATGAAGGCGCTGCGTGACAACGGCGCCGACGTCGATGTCATCTCGCCGGAAGCCGGCAGCATCCAGGGCCTGAAAGGCATGGACAAGGGCGACAGCGTCGAGGTCGATGTCACCCTCGCCGATGCCGATCCCTCCGACTACGACGCGCTGGTGATTCCCGGCGGCCACTTCAATCCCGACACCCTGCGCGCCGATGACGACGCCCTGGCTTTCACCCGGACGATGGTTTCCGGTGGCAAGCCGGTGGCCGCGATCTGTCACGGGCCGTGGGTATTGGCCGATGCCGATGTCCTGAATGGCCGCACCATCACCTCGGTGCCCAACATCCGCCGCGACATCGAACGCGCCGGCGCCACCTGGCGGGATGAAGCGGTGGTGGTCGACCAGGGCCTGATCACCAGCCGCACGCCCGAGGACCTGCCGGCGTTCTGCGCCAAGCTGGTGGACGAAGTCGGCGAAGGCCGGCATGGTGCGGCCGCGGCCTGATTTTCAGTCGGATGTGGGCGCTTCGGAGACCAGGCCGGCTGATAGCCATCCCGGCCCACGCTCCTACTCCCGCTCAGGCAGCGCCGTGCCTTCGAAATACGGTTCCAGGGCGCGGACAAAGGCATTGCGCAGCACCTCGATCACCGCGCCGAACACGCCCAGGTCGGGATTGTCGATGCGGCCGCTGATCTCGATGCGGGTGCCGAACTGGTCGGCGGGTGGGTTGCGCAGCACCGTGGTCACGCCCTCGACCAGGGCTTCCCAGGCGATGCGCAGCGGGTTCTTGTCGCTGTCCACGACATCGCTTTGCCAACTGAAGATCGACAGATCCTGGAACAGCGGCTTGGCATAGCCGGTGAGCTGGCCGTCGGCGGCCTCCAGCTCCATTACGAACTCGCCATTGCCTGATTCAAAGTCCAGGTTGGCATAGGCCTGGGCGAGGTCGTTGATGCGGGTCAGGTCGATGGCCAGCACGCGCATCGCCAGGCTGAACTCGTCCATGCGCCCGAACGGATCGAAGCTGGCCTGGGCTTCCAGGTCGGCGCTGTCGAACAGGTGCGCGGTGCCGGTCATCTGCGCCACGCGCCGGCCGTCGTCATCGCGGACATTGGTCAGATTGGCGATGTCGGCATTGACCGCGGTGGCGCGCAGGTCCACCGGCGGATCGGAAACGAAATTGTTGAACACCACCTCGCCGTCGCGAAGCTGCACCTCGTCGATGCGGATCGGCACCAGCTCTTCCAGTTGCTGGCGCCAGTCGACGCCGGCACCGGTGAGGCTGTCGTCGCCGCCGCGGCCGTCGACGAAGTTGAGTACCGGCTGCTCGAAACGCACCCGGGCGACGATGGCGCCGCGCAGCAGGTTGCGCCAGCTCAGGGCGATGTCGATGCGTGGCGCGTCGAGCATCGGCACCGGCACCTGGCCGGAGACCTTGTCGATGCGCAGGCCATGCAGCACATAGGCGCCGCGCCACAGGGCGACATCGACATCGGCGACCTGGCCGCTGTACTCGCCCATGTCGGCCAGTTGCCGGTTCACCGTGCGCTCGATCATCGCCGGCAGCATCAGCCGCAGCACGACAAGCAACAGCACCACGATCAGCACCAGCAGCCAGAATCTGCGCGTTCTTCGGCTCATTTGCTTCGGCCCCTTGGGTTTATCGATGGGCCAAGGTCCATGCACGAGCCATGCCGCCTCCCGGCTTGGCGCTGCGGCGGCCGTTGTGACTGCGGCGGCCTTGCAACTTGCAAGACACCGATGCCGTCTTGGTGCCATTTGCCCGGCCGCAGCGCCGCCAGCACTGACCGGCGCAGCGTTGCCGCCGCGCATGCACAGCTACAGGCACGCCATGGATGCGATTCGCGCTTGAGCCGCGCCAACCAGCGTCGCCCCCAGCCTCGCTGCCGGCTGGCATGGCGCATGCAAGGCTTCCGCCGCACGGCCGGTCCCATCCGGCCGCTTTGATCGCACTCGGCGCGACCGGCCTGCATCGGCCGGCTGCATCCGCCAGGCGCACGTTTACCTACCCAGCCAGGAGCCCTGCCATGGCCCAGCTTCACTTCCGCATCACCGGGCCCGCCCAGGCCTTCCAGAACCTGACCGAGTCGCTCAGTGGTATCGAAGGCGTGCAATCGGCCGAAGAAGTGGCCGACCTGGTGCCGCGCATGGATGACGAGGATTCCAGCTCCCTGGGCCTGGCCGAGAACGCACACGGCGAGGTGGTCGAGGTGCTGGTCGAGACCGATGACGACGACGAGGTCATCGACCTGGTGCGGCGCCAGGCCGAGCAGCAGGTGCGCAGCGCCGGCGGCTTCCTGGAACTGATCCCGCGCGAATGAGCCGCGAACGCACCCCGCCCGACCAGCCGGGCACCGCCGAGTCTGGCACTGCCCAGCCCGGCACTGCCCAGCCCGGCACTGCCATGTACAGCCTGCTGGTGCCGCATCCGCCACGCCACAGCGATGACGGCAATCGCCCCGACCCATCCGAAGGAAACCCAGCCATGAAAAATGATGCCAATGCCCATGCCGATGCCCGCACCCTGGGCGAGCTGATCGACGATATCGAGATCGCCATGCTCACCTCCACCGCGGCCGATGGCAGCCTGGTCAGCCGGCCGCTGGCTACCCTGCAGACCGACTTCCACGGCGATCTGTGGTTCTTCACCAGCCTGGACAGCGGCAAGGTCGACGACATCATGCGCAACCCGCAGGTCAACGTCGCCTATGCCGATGCCGACGACCATGTCTATGTCTCGGTGGTCGGCAGCGCCAGCATCGTCCGTGACCGCGAGCGCATCGAGGAGCTGTGGCATCCGCGCGCGCGTACCTTCTTCCCCGAAGGCAAGGACGACCCGCACCTGGTGCTGCTCAAGATCGAGGTCGACAGCGCCGAGTACTGGCGCAACACCAGCGGCCTGGTGCATCAGGCGCTGCAACTGATGCGCGCGGTCACCGGCGACGGGCCGCAGGATCTGGGCGAGAACCGGGTACTGAACCTGAAGGACTGACCGCCGGCGGCGATCGGGCAGTGGCCGCTGGCGCTGAAGCCGCGGCCGGGCCGGAACGGTTGCATGCCGGTCCACCCCGGCCCATGCCAGCCCGCGCCGCCGCAAATGGCTAGACTCCGGATCGGGCTTGCCTGCCCGCCCTGATCCGGAGATTTCCGATGCAATCGTTCAACCCGCCCGACGTGCTGCTGCTCGGACCCGGCCCCTCGCCGGTGCCACAGCGCGTGCTTGATGCCCTGGCCCGGCCCACCATCGGCCATCTGGACCCGCGTTTCGTGGCGCTGATGGATCAGGTCAAGGCGCTGCTGCAGTGGGCGCTGGCCACCAACAACGCCATCACCCTGCCGATCTCCGGTCCCGGCTCGGCCGGCATGGAAGCGGTGTTCACCAACCTGGTCGAACCCGGCGACACGGTCATCGTCTGCCGCAACGGCGTGTTCGGCGAGCGCATGCGCCAGAACGTGGTCCGCCTGGGCGGCAGCGCGAGCATTGTCGATGACGACTACGGCCAGCCGGTCGATCCGGACAAGGTCGAGGCGGCGCTCAAGGCCAATCCCGGCGCCAAGGCGCTGGCCTTCGTCCATGCCGAAACTTCCACCGGTGCCCGCTCGGATGCGCAGACGCTGTGCGCGCTGGCCCGCGAGCACGGCGCGCTGAGCATCGTCGATGCCGTCACCAGCGTCGGCGGCATCCGCGTCGATACCGATGCCTGGGGCGTGGATGCAATCTATTCGGGCTCGCAGAAATGCCTGTCGGCGCCACCCGGCCTGGCACCGCTGAGCCTGGGCCAGCGCGCGGTGGCGGCAATGCAGGCGCGCCGGCAGCCGGTCAGTAGCTGGTTCCTGGATCTGAGCCTGGTGCTGGACTACTGGCAGGACAGCGCCGGCGGCGGCCGCAGCTACCACCACACCGCGCCGGTGAACATGCTCTACGGCCTGCACGAAGCCCTGCTCATGCTGCGTGCCGAAGGCCTGGAAGCCGCCATCGCCCGGCACCTGGACAGCCATCGCCGGCTGCGCGACGGCCTGGAAACCCTCGGCCTGGAACTGCGCGGCGATGAACGCTGGCGCCTGCCGCAGCTCAATGTCGTGACCGTACCCGAGGGCGTCGATGAGGCCGCCGTGCGCCATCAACTGCTGCACGGCCACCACATCGAGATCGGCGCCGGCCTGGGACCGCTGGCCGGCAAGGTCTGGCGCATCGGCCTGATGGGCCATGGCAGCCGGATCGAAAATGTCGACCGCGTGCTGGCGGCGCTGAAGCAGGTGCTGGGCCGGTGATCCGGGCACTGCCGCAGACGCTCCGGCCAACCATCGGCGCACCCGCCGACCTGCCCGCGCAATGAGCATCTACGCCCTGAAAAGCCGTTTCCAGGATCTGCTGCGACCGCTGGTGCGGCGCATGGCGGCGGCCGGCGTCAGCGCCAACCAGGTCACCATTGCCGCGGCCGTGATCTCGCTGCTGGTTGCCGCCGTGGTCTGGCGCTGGGCGCCGACGCAGCCCGGCCTGTACCTGCTGTTGCCGTTGTGGCTGCTGTTGCGCATGGCGCTCAACGCCATCGACGGCATGCTGGCGCGGGAATTCGGCCAGCGCTCGAACCTGGGCGCGTATCTCAATGAGCTGGGCGATGTCGTTGCCGATGCCGCGCTGTATCTGAGCCTGCTCGGCCTGGCCGGCATCAGCGCGACCATGATCTGGCTGTTCGTGCTCGCCGCCGTCGTCACCGAACTTGCTGGCGTGCTCGGGGTGATGGTCGGCGCGACACGCCGCTATGACGGCCCGATGGGCAAGAGCGACCGTGCCTTCGTGGTCGGCGCGATCGGTTTGGGTCTGGCCATCGGCTGGTTGTCGCCGCCGGTGGTCAATGGCGTGCTCGCGGCCGCCATCGGCTTGTGCGGGGCCACCATCGTCCAGCGCGTCCGTCGCGGCCTGGCACAGGCGCCAGCACCGTCATGAGCGGTCGGCAACCACGACGCAGCGGCCGCGAATACGGCGCGTTGGCCGTTGTCACCAGGCCCGCTGTCGCCAGGCGTTATAATTGCCGGCTTTCCCTTGCAACATGACACCGCCATGGAACTGAACCCGCATTACAACGCCCTGGCCGACCTGAAGGCGCGGATCACCGCCCTCAGGGGGTATCTTTGACTACGATGTGAAGAAGGAGCGGCTGGAGGAAGTCAGCCGCGAACTGGAGGATCCGCGCATCTGGGACACCCCGGACACGGCGCAGGAGCTGGGCCGCGAACGCGCGCGCCTGGACCACATCGTCAACGGCCTGGACCGCCTCGACGCCGCCATCATCGACAGCCGCGACCTGCTTGAGCTGGCCGCCGAAGAGAACGACGAAGAGACCCTGGCCAGCATCCCCGACGAGATCCAGGTTCTGGTCCGCGATGTCGAGCAACTGGAATTCCAGCGCATGTTCGGCGGCGAGACCGACCCGCTGCCCGCCTTCGTCGACATCCAGTCCGGCGCCGGCGGCACCGAATCGCAGGACTGGGCCAACATGCTGCTGCGCATGTACCTGCGCTGGGCCGAATCGCGCGGCTGGAAGGCCGAGCTGCTGGAAGTTTCGGCCGGTGAAGTGGCCGGCATCAAGAGTGCCACCATCCGCATCGAGGGCGATTACGCCTACGGCTGGCTGAAGACCGAGACCGGCGTGCACCGGCTGGTGCGCAAGTCGCCGTTCGATTCGGACAACCGCCGCCACACCTCGTTCACCTCGGTGTTCGTCTCGCCCGAGATCGACGACAATATCGAGATCGACATCAACCCGGCCGACCTGAAGACCGATGTCTACCGCTCCTCCGGCGCCGGTGGCCAGCACGTCAACAAGACCGAATCGGCGGTGCGCATCACCCACGTGCCGACCGGCATCATTGCCGCCTGCCAGACCGAGCGCAGCCAGCACGCCAACCGCGACCGGGCGATGAAGATGCTGCGCGCGCGCATCTACGAGATGGAGATGCTCAAGCGCAGTGCCGAGAAGCAGAAGCTGGAAGACTCCAAATCCGACATCGGCTGGGGCAGCCAGATCCGAAACTACGTGCTCGACCAGTCGCGGATCAAGGATCTGCGCACCGGCATCGAGCGCAGCGATACCCAGGCCGTCCTGGACGGCGACCTGGACGACTTCGTCGCCGCCAGCCTGAAGATGGGGCTGGAAGCCGGCTCCCGGCGCAGCGACGCCTGAGCCGCGGCCCGCAGGAAACAACAGCCATGACCGACACTTCCCCGGGCACCCGGACGCCCGCCGCCACCGCTGCCGGCCACGGCGACGAGAACCACCTGATCGCCGAACGCCGGGTCAAGCTGGCGGCATTGCGTGAGCAGGGCAGCGCCTTTCCCAACGACTTCCGGCCCGATGCCCGTTGCGCCCAACTGCATGCGCGCTTCGCCGATGCCGAACGCTGGAGCGACCAGGCCCTGGCCGATGAACCGCAGCCGGTGCGCATCGCCGGCCGGATGATGGCCAAACGCGTCATGGGCAAGGCCAGCTTCACCAAGCTGCGCGATGACGGCGGCGAACTGCAGGTGCTGGTGCAACGCGATGCCGTCGGCGCCGACAGCTACGACGCGTTCAAGGGCCTGGATGTCGGCGACATCGTCGGCGTGGAAGGCGTGCTGATGCGCACCCGCACCGGCGAGCTGACCGTGCGCGCCGGGCGCATCCGCCTGCTGGTCAAGTCGCTGCGGCCGCTGCCTGACAAGTGGCACGGCCTGAGCGACACCGAAACCCGCTACCGCCAGCGCTATGTCGACCTGATCGTCTCGCCCGATGTCCGCGCCGTGTTCCGGCTGCGCTCGCGCATCATCGGTTTCATCCGCGCTTACCTGGAAGCGCCCGGGCGCGACTTCATGGAAGTGGAGACGCCGATGATGCACGCCATCCCCGGCGGCGCCACGGCGCGCCCGTTCAAGACCCACCACAACGCGCTGGGCATCGACATGTACCTGCGCGTGGCGCCCGAGCTGTACCTCAAGCGCCTGGTGGTGGGCGGCTTCGAACGCGTCTACGAGATCAACCGCAACTTCCGCAACGAAGGCGTATCCACGCGGCACAACCCCGAATTCACCATGCTCGAGCTGTACCAGGCCCATGCCGAGCACACCGACATCATGGACCTCACCGAGGACCTGATGCGCAGCATGGCGGCAACCCTGTTCGCCGAACGCGAGCAGCCGCTGCAACTGCGCTGGGAAGAGCACGAGATCGACCTGGCCACGCCGTTCCGGCGCCTGGCCATGGCCGAGGCGGTATGCCAGGCCAATCCGGAGATCGCACCCGGCCAACTGCGCGATGTCGACGCCATGACCGGCCACTGTGCGCGCCTGGGCATCCCGGTCAAGGCCGGTTACGGCTGGGGCCGGCTGCTGTTCGAGATCTTCGAGCATACCGTCGAGGAGCACCTGGTCGCGCCCACCTTCATCACCGCCTACCCGGCCGAAGTCTCGCCCCTGGCAAGGCGCAACGACGCCGATCCGGAGATCACCGACCGCTTCGAGCTGTTCGTCGGCGGCCGCGAACTGGCCAACGGCTTCTCCGAACTCAACGACGCCGAGGACCAGGCCGCGCGCTTCCGCGCCCAGGCCAGCGCCAAGGACGCCGGCGACCTGGAAGCCATGCACTACGACGCCGACTACATCCGCGCCCTGGAATACGGCATGCCGCCCACCGCCGGCCTGGGCGTGGGCATCGACCGGCTGGTGATGCTCTACAGCAACGCCGCCTCGATCCGCGACGTGCTGCTGTTCCCCTACCTGCGCCCGGAAGCCGGCGTTGCTGCCGGCGGCGGAACCGACGGCGCCTGAAGCGGACCGGCGCGCGGCGCCCTACTGGCTGGCATGATGGAAGCCGGCCGGCCGACACCGTGCCGGAGCGATGACCCGGCGGGTGGCAACGCTGGCGCCTTGTTCCAAGCGGACGGCTTCAAGCGGGCGGCAATGCTGGCGACCGTGTTGCAAGCGGATTGCTGCAAGGCCGATGGGCACTGCCGGCAGCCCCCGCCATGACAGTCATCCCCGCCCTCATCCAGCCCGGAGTCAGCACCATGTCCGACATCACCCGCGTCCTTGCCCGATCCACCGGCACCGATTACATCGTCGAGCTCGGCAACCCTGCCGGTCATCACTGGCGCGCCGACGAACCGGCCGCCCTGGGCGGCGGCGACACCGCGCCCGACCCGATGCAACTGGTGCTCTCCGCCCTGGGCGCCTGCACCGCCATCACCCTGCGCATGTACGCCAAGCGCAAGGGCTGGCCGCTGCAACAGGTCGACGTCGAGCTGGCGCTCAACCCCGCCGGCAAGCCCGCCAGCGGCAACGACATCGTCCGCCACCTCACCGTCACCGGCGACCTCGACGCCGGCCAGCGCGAACGCCTGGTGCAGATCGCCAACGCCTGCCCGGTACACAAACTGCTCGCCGGCGACATCCGCATCGACACCGCGCTGGCCGAAAACTGACAGCCAGCGCCGCAGCTTTTTCGCCGTGAACGCCAGGGGATATCATCGCGGGCCGGAATGGCCACCGGCACTGGCCGGCTTCAGCCAAGGAACTGCTGCCCCATGTATGAAAGCACCTTCAACGCCCTGGACCGCGTCATGCGCAACGACGAGGGCCTGGCTTCGGAACTGGACTACGCCGAACAGACCTCGTGGCTGTTGTTCCTCAAGTACCTGGACGACATGGAGCGCGAGTGGGCCGACGAGGCCGCGTTGCAGGGCCACGACTACGAACCGGTCATCGATGCCCGGTTCCAGTGGCACGCCTGGGCGGCCCCGAAAACCGCCGACGGCACGCCCGATCCGAACGCCCGCACCGGCCAGGACCTGATCGAATTCGTCAACGGCAAGCTGTTCCCGTACCTGGAATCATTCCGCGACGACAGCGCCGACCCGGACACCATCGACTACAAGATCGGCGAGGTCTTCGCCGAGATCAGCAACCGCTTCCGATCCGGCTACACGCTGCGCGACGCGCTGGAGCTGATCGACACCCTGGATTTCGGCAGTTCCCAGGCCAAGCACGAGCTGTCCGAGCTGTACGAAACCCGCATCAAGCGCATGGGCAATGCCGGCCGCAACGGCGGCGAGTACTACACCCCGCGCCCGCTGATCCGCGCCATGATCCGGGTGGTCAAGCCTGAAATCGGCGAGACCATCTACGACGGCGCCTGCGGGTCGGCAGGGTTCCTGTGCGAGGCGTTCGAATACCTCAAACGCGACAACCTTTCCGCCAAGGAATGGAACACGCTGCAGACCAGCACCTTCTACGGCCAGGAGAAGAAGTCGCTGGCCTATGTGCTGGGCCTGATGAACCTGATCCTGCACGGCGTGGACGCGCCCAACATCCGCCACACCAATACCCTGGCCGAAAACGTGCGCGACTACCGGCAGCAGGACCTGCACGACATCGTGCTGGCCAACCCGCCGTTCGGCGGCGGCGAGCGCAAGGAGGTGCAGCAGAACTTTCCGATCAAGTCGGGCGAGACAGCCTACCTGTTCCTGCAGCACTTCATCCGCAAGCTCAAGGCCGGCGGCCGCGCCGCCATCGTCATCAAGAACACCTTCCTCTCCAACACCGACAACGCCAGCGTCGAGCTGCGCCGCGAGCTGCTGACCACCTGCAAGCTGCACACCGTGCTCGACTGCCCGCAGGGCACCTTCCAGGGCGCCGGCGTGAAGACCGTGGTGCTGTTCTTCGAGCGCGGCGCGCCCACGCGCAAGGTCTGGTACTACCAGCTCGACCCGGGCCGCAGCCTGGGCAAGACCAACCCGCTCAACGACGCCGACCTGGCCGAGTTCGTCGAACTGCAGCCCAAGAAGCCGACCACGCCGAAAAGCTGGACGCTGGACGTGGCGGATATCGACGAGGCCACCTGCGACCTTTCAGCCAAGAACCCGCACGCCCCGGAGCAGGCGCCGATGCGCAGCCCGGAGGAAATCATTGCAGACATGCTGGCGCGGGATGAGGAGACGCGGAGGATTTTGGAGGAAGTGAGGGAGTTGCTGTGATAGCGGCCGTCCCCAGGATAAAAACGACTCCACTCGAGGAAGTTGCATCCATTGAGTTCGGTACAAGAGTGACCCGTAAGCGAGATGCAGGAGCCCTCTATCCGGTTTATGGCGGTGGCGGGGCAACGTTCTCGATAGACCGGTACAACAGAGAAGACTGCTACATCGTGTCCCGATTTGCCATGTCAGAAGAGTGTGTCAGGTACGTGCCGGGAAAGTTCTTTCTCAATGACAGCGGCTTGTCGGTTACCGCTCGGGATCCCGGGACACTTCTTCAACACTATCTAGATAAGTTCCTCCTGAGCAAACAACAAGAGATCTACTCTCTAGGCAGAGGGGCCGCGCAAAGAAACCTCAACGTAAGTGCGTTCAAGGTGCTTGCCGTTCCAATTTTCTCATTGGATGAGCAGGAGCGGATCGTGTCAATCCTCGATCAAGCCTTCGCCGCCCTCGACCGAGCCCGCGCCCATGCCGAGGCCAATCTGGCGGATGCTCAAGCGCTGTTCGACAGTGTGCTGGTCGCGACCATCGATGATCTTGTGCTGCAGTCAGAGATGATGACGTTGGCCAGTGCGGCAAAGGACTTCTCACGCGGGAGATCCCGACATCGGCCGCGCAATGCTCCGGCACTGTACGGAGGCAGATATCCCTTCATCCAGACTGGCGACATTCGCAAAAGCGAGGGAAGCATCCGGGAGTTTTCCCAGACGTACAGCGAAGCCGGCTTAGCCCAGAGCAAGCTGTGGCCGGCGGGCACCGTCTGCATCACGATTGCCGCCAACATCGCGGAAACCGGCGTCATGGAGTTCGAAGGTTGCTTTCCAGACAGCGTGATCGGAATGGTCCCTGATCCAGGCGTGGCCGACCCGTACTACGTGGAATACATGCTTCGCTACTTCGCCGAAGAGCTGAAGCAGAAGGGCAAGGGGGCCGCCCAAGACAACATCAACTTGGGCACGTTTGAGAGCGCGCTGTTCCCATTCCCATCGCTGGAGGAGCAACGTGCCGTGGCTGAGAAGCTGGATGGCATCGCTGCCTACACCAAGCAGGCGAGGCAGCACTACGAGCAGGCAGTCGACGATATCGCCGCCCTCCGCCAATCCCTGCTCCAGCAGGCCTTCTCCGGCCAGTTGAGTGAACTCCATCATGACTGATACCAGCACCTACAACCGCCCGTGGAGATCGTTCGACGAACAGTTGTCGTTGCTGGAGGCGCGTGGCATGCAGGTGCTGAACAGGGAATGGGCGCTGGCTTGACTCCAGCGTGTCGGCTACTACCGGCTCAGCGCCTACTGGTATCCGTTTCGCGTATTTCGCCACGAACAAGATGCGGAAAGCGGAGCGATCCGTACGGTGCGGACGGACAACTTCGTGCCGGAAACCGCGTTCTCCGATGCAGTCGCCCTGTACCTGTTCGACCGCCGACTGCGCGTACTGCTGGCCGATGCGCTGGAGCGGATCGAAGTATCGCTGCGGGTGGAGGTGGCGTACCGCCTGGGCAGGCTGGACACCTTCGCCCATCTGCATGAAGACAACTTCCATCCGTCGTTCCGCAACAAGCGTGATCCACGAAGCGGCGCGACCGTTTTCACCGCGTGGCAGCAGAAGTACCAAGGGCTGGTGCAGCGCTCCCGGGAGGACTTCGTCAAGCATTATCGTGAGAAGCACGGCCCGGACATGCCGCTGTGGGTGGCCATCGAGGTATGGGATTTCGGGGCGGTTTCGCAGCTGCTCGCGATGATGAAGGTGCCTGACCAGCAGGCCGTTGCCGCACGTTACGGCGTTGACGACTGGAAGCTGTTTGCCAGCTGGGTACGCGCGCTCAGCTATCTGCGCAATCTGGTGGCGCACCACAGTCGCGTGTGGAACCGGAACATGGTGAGCTATCCCATCCCGCCCTCATCCACCTGGCCCGGCTGGGGCATGGCCTTCGAAAGCCGGCAGGACTTGCTGACCAAGCCGTTTCTTCAACTGGCGATGGTCCGGCATCTAGTGGAAGTGATCTGCCCGGGAAGTACTTGGCCCGCCCGCATGGCTGCGCATCTGAAGGCGTTCCCCGACCAGGCATCGAAGCGGCAGCTGTCCATCGCGGACATGGGGGCGCCCGAGGGCTGGGAGGACTGGTGGCTCCCTGAGGACAGGCAATAAGAACCCCCGCGTAAGTTCCCGAAGGAACCAAGAGGCGGGGGTCATGTTGGGTGCGATGCTAACACACGGAATGGCGCGTGACGCAACCTTGGTGCGGCTGCTGCAATATACGAGCGTCGCTGTTCATCGATCGGGAACATATCTGAACGAACTTGGTCCGCCTTTTCCAGAAAAGCGAAAGGCCCCGGTGATCGCACCGAGGCCCTGACGCCGGCCGGGAACCCCCAACCCACTTGCGACAAGTGTGCGCCTTGATCTTCAGGAATTTCAAGCTCCGCGCCCTCCAAAGGTGAGCCAACGGACCGCTCTCCTCGAAGCTTCCACTGGATTGGCAGTCCGGCCGGGCAGTCGCTGAATCGTGTAGCACAATAGTGTTACATTTGAGGCGCCCCGCTTGGGAAACCGCCATGAGCACCACCACCATCCGCCTGCCTGCAGAGTTGAAGGCCCGCGTGGCCGAGGCCGCGAAACGGGCAGGCACGACCTCCCACAACTTCATCCTGGAGGCGATCGCCGAGAAGACGGATCTCGCGGCCCGCCAGGCGGAATTCCATGCCGTGGCCGATCAGCGCTACGCCGAGTTCATCGAGTCCGGAAAGAGCATTCCCTGGGAAGACGCACGTGCCTGGCTCAAGGGCCGCGCAGCGGGCCAGACGGTGAAGCGGCCCCGAGCCGGAAAGCTGGACCCCTGATGTGACGCGCGTCAGGCTGGCACCGGCGGTGATCGATGATCTCGCTCGCATCCTGGAGCACCTGGAGCTTCACGAGTCGGAAGGTGCGGAAGACCGAACCGACCAGATCATCAGCGCGTTCGACGTGCTGGCCGACAACCCGCTCATCGGCCGGCCGGTCGGCGATGACAAGCGCGAACTCCTGATCGGCCGGGGTTCGCACGGATACGTGGCGCTGTATCGCTACATATCGCTGATTGATACAGCGCTGATCCTGGCCGTTCGGGCGCAGCGCGAAGCGGGCTACGCCGACCGATGAGCCGGGCAACATCCCGCTCATTCATCTGCTTCCTGGCGCTGGTGCTGCATCGACTGATGCGTCAGGCTTTCGCCGGCCGGTTGACGTAGCGCCCCGCACGGACTGCCCCGTATCGAAGGCGGCAATCAGTCCTGCGAATCCGCATCCGCTGACTGGTCGCCGATCCAGTCGATCTGGCCATCCTCACGCAGTGCGCCAGGTTCAAAGCCGTTTTCAAGCACGATGGCGCGCGTCTGGATGTGCCCCGCCGCGCGCAGGCGCTCGCAGTATTTGTGCAGGGTGGCCGCATCCTCGGTCAGAAGAACACCGATGCCCTCATGGCGGGCCTGCGCCAGCAGCTTCAAATCGTCGCGTACCACGGCACGCGCATCGCCGTGATCGCGCGGACCGAGTGCGTTCCACAGGTTTGCGGCGCGTTGACCATGCGCGAGGTTGAAATCGAGCGGGCGGAAATGGTCGAGCGGCAGCTCGGTGATGGGCTGCTTGATCCCGAACTCCGACGCCACGATCGACGAGAAGTACATCGGTACGTTGTGCTGACGGCAATGGCGGTAGTACTGCACGGCGGTGGCGTGGTGGGCTCGATGGCTGTTGACCAGGGAAATCAGGAAGCTGGTATCCAGCAGCACCGATCCACTCATCCCTGGCCGCTCCGAAGGTTCTCCAGCCAATCGTCGGGGACGTCCGCCCACGCCTGGGTGCCTTTGCGCACCAGTTCGTCGAATGCCGCTTCGTCGAGCCTGGTCTGCGGATCCTCGAAACCCAGCAGCATGAGGTTGCGAAGTTCGCCGGAGCGCAGGTTTTCCTCGGCGGACACCCGAAGCACTGCCGGCTTGTACAGGCGATTGCGTTCCTCGTCGGCCAGCCGCTGCTGGGTGCTGGCGATGGTCAGCACTTTGCCGTCGTCGAGCTGCAAGTGGACGTTGGCCTTGCTGGTGCCGCCCATGTCGGTAATCCGGCCCTGCAGGTACTTTTTGACAGGCACCCAGGTGGCTGCCTTCCCGTCCCGATAGTCGGAATCCCCATCCACACGCACGAAGGTCGCCCCTGCCTGGTCGGCCAGGGTGTAGCGCCGATGTGGGTGCCTGCGGGCGGCGGCCTGCCAACGGGCGATCACACTGGCGCGCTTTGGATCGATCAGGTCCAGCGAAGCGGGATCACGCAACCGCTCGACATCCGCCCACAGGCTGGCGGCGGCCGACAGGCCGGTGGCCACGAAGGCAAGTGAGCCCTCCTCAATCGCCAAGATCACCTGATTCGGGTCGATGTCCTTGCCGGAGCCAGCCAGGAACTCGCCGACGTCCTTCTGGAACCGGCCCAGCAAGGCCAGCGGAACGTGCGCCGGCCCGACCTCTGCATCCTGGATGCGGTCGTTCAAGGCGAACCGGAGAGTGGCGGACGGCTTCATGCGACGGATTGTAGCGACATGGCAGGTGATCTGACGATCCATCAATGGTAACGTAAATGTTTCTATGTTGTCGGTGGGTGGACACCAGACACGCGGCACCCGATGAAGAAGGTGAAGTCATGCCATGGCGCTGACAAGAGATTTCAAGCAGACCGTCCGCGAGCGCGCGCAGCACGACCCGGCGTTCGCAAAGGCAATACTGAGGGAGGCCGCCTCGCTGTTTCTCAATGGTGATCCGGCGACCGCGCGCCTGATCCTGCGCGACCTGGTCAACGCCACCGTGGGCTTTGAGGCGCTCGCGGTGCAGACCGGCAGGCCAAGCAAGAGCCTTCATCGCATGCTTTCGGCCAGCGGCAACCCGGGCATGGACAATTTGGCTGCCATCTTCGATGCACTCCGGGCCAATCTGCAGGTGGATTTTGAGGTCCATGCGGTGTAATCACACGAGCAGGGGATTGCCATGACGACGACCAAGAGCGACGAGCCTGATCTGATGGGCGCCGAGCAGGGCGATTACTGATATGGAATCACCTCCTCTGGCACTTGACCATTAATTGTAGTAACGTTGCTACCTCAAGTGGGCGCAGGAGGGCTTCATGACCATCACCAAGCTGTCGAGCCGTGAACTCAATCAGGACATCGGTCGCGCCAAGCGGGCGGCGAAGCTGGGCCCGGTGATCATCACCGATCGGGGAAAGCCCGCTCACGTGCTGCTGTCCTTCGAAGAATACGAGCGCCTGATTGGGCCACGTCGCAGCCTGCTGGAGGCGCTGTACATGCCAGGCATGGAGGACATCGAGCTCGATCTTGACCGGCCAAAGAGCACCTCAAGCCATCGCTTCCCTGACTTTGGCGCGGACTGACCTTGGGGCCGACGATGTATCTGCTCGATACCAATGTCGTTTCCGAGTTGCACAAGGCCATTCGCCGCCGGGGTGACCCGCAAGTCACCGCCTGGCTGGCGGAAACCGGCCTGCGTACCTGTTTTCTTTCCGTCCTCACCTTGATGAAGCTGGAGACGGGCGTGCTGCGCATGGAGCGGCGCGATGCCCGGCAGGGGGCAGCGCTGCGGACGTGGCTGGAAGACCGCGTAATACCCCAGTTCGATGATCGTATGCTGCCGGTGGATAAGGCCGTGGCACGGCAATGCGCCCGCCTGCATGTACCTGATCCGCGTCCCGACTCCGATGCGCTGATTGCCGCCACGGCGCTGGTGCATGGGTTGACGCTGGTGACGCGCAACGTGGCGGACTTTGCCAGGACCGGGGTCAGGCTGATCAATCCCTGGCAGGCAGGCACGGTGCAGGAGGCGGCAGGAGGCTATGGCGATTGATTCCCGCGCGGCTGTTCAACGTGTCGAGTTGCACGCGCCAGCCGACGAGCGCTATGCAGACTTTCCTGAGTTCGGAGAAAGTATCACGTTGGAGGAGGCACGAAATTGGCTTGCAGATCGCCTGTCGGACAGGGCAGCGAAGCGGCCAGAAGTGCGAAAGCTGGATCGAAAGAGTCCGACGGCTTGAAAAACCGTACGCGACAGTCGGGGTACCATTGCGACCAGTGACATGGACCCGGGGAGCCCATGATCGAAACCGAAGCCGATACCCGCGCCAACCGCATTGATCCGGTCCTCCGGGAGGCGGGCTGGGGCGTGGTGCCCGGTTCGCATGTCGCGCGTGAGCTGACCATCTATCCCGGGCGCATTCTTGGCGGCGGGCAGCGTGCGGCGTCGTTGTCGACGGATTACGTGCTGAGCTACCGCGGCCGGGTGCTGGCGGTGATCGAGGCCAAGCGCGCCGGGCTGGGGCACACCGCGGGCGTGGGCCAGGCCAAGCAGTACGCCGGCCTGTTGAAGACGCGTTTCGGCTATTCCAGCAACGGCGTGGGCTGGTACGAAGTGGACATGCACACCGGCACGGAGGGCAGTTTCAAGCTGCCGTTTCCGACGCCGGATGAGCTCTGGCTGCGTTGCTTCCCAGACGGCAACGACTGGCGCGAACGCTTCGGCGCGGTGCCGTTCGAGACCGGGGGCGGCAAGTGGCAGCCGCGCTACTACCAGCACAACGCGATCACTGCGGTGCTGGAGGCGATCGCCCAAGGGCGCGAGCGCATCCTGCTGACGCTTGCCACCGGTACCGGCAAGACCTCGATCGCCTTCCAGATCGCCTGGAAGCTGTTCCATTCCAAGTGGAACCTGAGCCGCGATCCGGTGCGCCGCCCGCGCATCCTGTTCCTGGCCGACCGCAATATCCTGGCCAACCAGGCGTACAACGCCTTCAGCGCGTTCCCCCCGGACGCGCTGGCGCGGATCAGCCCGGAGAACATCCGCAAGCAGGGCAGGATCCCGCGCAACGCCAGCGTGTTCTTCACCATCTTCCAGACCTTCATGACCGAAGGCCGTGCAGGGGAGGAGCCGCAGCTCACGTTCCAGGGCTACGAGCCGGACTTCTTCGACTTCATCGTCATCGACGAATGCCACCGCGGCGGCGCCCGCGACGAGAGCACCTGGCGCGGCATCCTCGAATACTTCAAGCCCGCAGTGCAGCTTGGATTGACCGCGACGCCCAAGCGCGACGCCAATACCGATACCTACGCCTACTTTGGCGAACCGGTTTACAGCTACGCGCTGAAGGAGGGAATCGGCGACGGCTTCCTGACCCCGTTCAAGGTGCGGCAGATGGCCTCCACCCTGGACACCTACCGCTACTCCGACGAGGACGAAGTGGTCGCCGGCGAGATCGACCCGGAGCGCGAGTACACCGAAGCCGATTTCAATACCAGGCTGGTGATCGACGAGCGCGAGCGCAGCCGGGTGCAGGAATTCATGGACCAGATCGACCAGCGCCAGAAGACGCTGGTGTTCTGCGCCACCCAGCAGCACGCCGCCCGCGTGCGCGACTTCATCAATCAGATCAAGGACAACCCGGATCCGCTGTACTGCCAGCGCGTGACTGCCGACGACGGCAAGCTGGGCGAGAAGCACCTGGAGGACTTCCAGGACAACACCAAAACCCTGCCGACGATCCTGACCACATCGCAGAAGCTGTCCACAGGCGTGGATGCGCTCAACATCCGCAACATCGTGCTGTTGCGCCCGATCCGCTCGATGATCGAGTTCAAGCAGATCATCGGCCGCGGCACCCGCACCTTCGATGGCAAGGACTACTTCACCATCTACGATTTCGTCCGCGCCTACGAGCACTTCAACGACCCGGAATGGGACGGCGAGCCGCTGCCGCCAGAGCCGCCGGGTGAGCCGCGCGCGCCGGCGAATCCGGACGGCATCGCGTACCCGCCGCACGAGGCGATTGAAGGCGTCCCTGTCAACCAGCCGAAATCCGAACCGGTAATCGTGAAGCTTTCCGACGGCAACACCCGCCGCATCCGCTACATCGGTGCCACCACCTACTGGTGGCAGGGCAGGATGATCTCCGCCCAGCAATTCCTGCATCAGCTTTTCGGTGACCTGGGCCAACTGATCGTGTCCGAAGACGAGCTGAGGCAGGTGTGGAGTGATCCGGAGCGCCGCGAAGCGTTCCTGCAGCGCCTGTCCGACATGGGCTACGACCCGGACCGCCTGGATGACATGCGCCGCCTGATCGATGCGCCCAACAGCGACATCTTCGATGTGCTGGCCTATGTCCGCTTCGAGCTGGCACCGCTGACCCGCTCCGAGCGCGCCCGCGCCGCACGCGGCAGCGGCCTGGACGGCTACGAACGGGAAATGCGCAGTTTCCTGGAGTACGTGCTCGGCGCCTACGAACTGCACGGCATTGGCGAACTGGCGCCGGGCAAGGTCAGCGACTTCCTGCGCATCCGCTACGGCGGTATCAATGATGCCAAGCGCATGCTGGGTTCGGTGGACCAGATCCGGCGCGCGTTCGTCGGCATCCAGGGGCATCTGTACGCGCCCCGGTGAGCGGCAACGCGCTGTTGGCCAGCATGCGTGAACCGCTGCATCGGAGGCCATCGAAGGTCATCGAGGATCAGGGAACGCATGCGGCGCCCGCGCCCGGCCAGCCGCTGCGCTGCGCGGCTTACACCACCTCACGCCCCTCGCTGCGGGCGCGGCGGAAGTCGCGCAGGGTGGCGGTGACGATCACGGCCAGGACGGCCAGCGAAATCACCGGCCAGACCAGGATGTAGGCGGCCAGGGTCAGTGCCTGCATGGCTTGGTTCTCCTTGAATGGACTGCCCGGGTCGCGGGCATGAATATCACGGGCATGGATGTACCGTCACCGGCGACCTCGACGCCAGCCAGCGCGAACGCCTGGTGCAGATCGCCAACGCCTGCCCGGTACACAAACTGCTCGCCGGCGACATCCGCATCGACACCGCCCTGGCGCAAGACTGACCTGGTTCAAAGCCCCATCTTCTTTTCTGGGGGGGGGTTGGGGTGAGGGCGAGCTGGCCTCGGCATCGGGTTTTCTCGCCTTGCTGACTGGCTGGCAAGGCCTGCTGCTTCTTCGCAAGCACAGCATCCGGATTACACCCTCTGCATCCGGCTTTCGCTCTTGAGGGAACCGGACTGTTTTTCTCGCTTAACCCAGTAAGACCTCGGATGCGGCATACCGCCGGCCTGGTGGTCGAAAACGGGAGGCAACCATGATCCAGGCACGCTCAAGTCCACCAGGCGTCGGTCTTGTGACGGCGATGCTGTTGTCCGCGCTGACTGCGGCGGCACACGCCGGCAGCGACTACGCCATCCACTGGCATGCCATCCATGCCGGCGGCATCAGCCATGCCAGCGGCAGCGATTACTCGCTGTCGGGAACCATCGGCCAGCCGGCGCCGGGGTTCTCCGAGGGCGACGACTACACACTCCATGCCGGTTTCTGGGTCGCCGCGCCACTGCAGTCCGAACGCATTTTCGATAACGGCTTCGAAGGAGAGTGAGATGAGAAGCTTCGCCTTGATCGTATTGCTGTGGCCGCTTGTGGCCAGCGCGCAAACGCCGCAGACGCCGCAGACCTCGCTGTTCACCTATCAGGGCCAGTTGCAGCAGCACGGCCAGGTGGTGAATGGCCATCGTGATCTGGAGTTTCGCCTGTTCAATGCCGACAGCGCGGGCAGCCAGGTTGGCACCGCCGTCGTCGCCAATGACTGGCCGATTACCGACGGCCTGTTCACCATCGACCTGAATTTTCCCGGCGCCTTCACCGGTGAGCAGCGCTGGCTGGAAGTCAGCGTCGATGGCCAGGCCTTGTCGCCACGCCAGGCGGTGACCGCGGCACCGGTGGCGCAATACGCGCTGGCAGGCACGATCGGTCCGATCGGTCCGATCGGCCCACAAGGCCCACAAGGCCCGCCTGGGCCGGAAGGTCGCGTGGGTCCGCTCGGCCTGGACGGTCCGCAAGGTCCGCCAGGTCCGGAAGGGGCGGTCGGTCCGCCCGGCCTGGCAGGCCCTGAAGGCCCGCCCGGTCCGGATGGCATTCCCGGTGCCATCGGCCCTGCCGGGCCGCCGGGCATCATCGATGCCCATACGGTTTCAGGCTTTGGATACCCTCTTAGCGACAGCTGGAACTTCATCAGCGCCATTGCCAACACCATAGTGTCGCCCGGCCAGCGTGTTCTGGTCATTGCTCACAAGATGCTGGTCAGCGTCCCGCCTGGCGGCCACGATTTGCACATCTCCCCGTGCTATCGGCTCGCAGGATCCTCAGCGAGGCCCACTGTTATCGGCAGCGGCTTGTCTGGGGCTCGTCTGCCACCAGAAACCAGCATTCCGTTCAGCGTAAGTGGTGTAACGCCTGCCGGACTGGATGGCTCCTACGACTTCGGCATGTGCGGCCTGTCCACTTACGCCGACAGTTGGGACTCCCTCCAACAGGGAGTTACCACGATCCTCGTCTTCTGATTGCGGCATCCAGCAGGCTGCACCGCGCGGGTCGCGTGCAGCCATGCTGCCATCGCATAGCCGAGCATCCGTCTCTGCGCTGATGCCGACCAGGTGTCGGGATGCCGGCCAATGCGCTGACATCGTGGATGGCGCTGCCGACCGCGCACGGCTACATTCCGGGCACGCCTTTCTTCGGAGCCACCGCCATGATCCACGCCCGTTCCCCGGCCCTGGGCCTGCTTTTTTCCGGAGCCTGCCTGCTGGCGGCAGCGCCGGGCGCGCAGGCTACGGATCCACGCCCGGAGCGCAGCTTCGCCACCAGCGAAACCTTTGAAGCCTCGGAGATTGCCGCCTACACCGGCGATCACGCCGAGGTGCATGCGCGCATCGATGCCGATCTGGACGCGCATGTCGCCCACCTGCAGCGCTGGCTGCGGCAGCGTTCGATCAGCGCCCAGGACGACGGCATCGCGGACATGGCGCAGCTTCTGGCCGATGACCTGCGTGAGCTGGGCTTCCAGGAAGTGGCACAGGTGGCAACGCCCGGCCATCCCGGCGTGCTCGGTTACTACGATGCCGGCGCGCAGCGCACGCTGGTGGTCTACATGATGTATGACGTGCAGCCGATCGAGCCGAACTGGCGCATCGATGACCCGTTCGCCGGCGAGCTGGTCGAGCACGAGCTGGGCACGGTGCTGATGGCGCGCGGCGCGACCAACCAGAAGGGCCCTCAGCGCGCGTTCCTCAATGCCGTCGATGCCATCGTCAAGACCCACGGCACCCTGCCGGTGAACCTGTACGTGGTCGCCGAAGGCGAGGAGGAGCTGGGCTCGCCGAACTTCGGTGCCGTGATCGAACCGTGGCTGGGACGCCTGCGCGAAGCCGACGGCGCCTTCTTCCCGATGAACATCCAGAACCCGGCCGGCGATGCGACGCTGAATCTGGGCGTGAAGGGCATCATCTACTTCGAGCTGGAAGCCCGCGGTGGCGATTGGGGCGGCCCGGCAACGGCCGAGGTGCACGGCTCGCTCAAGGCGCTGGTGGATTCGCCGGCGCTGCGCCTGGTGCAGGCGATTGCCTCGCTGACCACGCCCGACGGCAACACCATCCTGATTCCCGGCTATTACGAGGCGGTGCAGGCGCCATCGCTGGCCGAGCAGCGCCTGATCAATGCCTTGGCCCGGGAGCCCAACGACCGGCAGATGCAGCAGGCGCTGGGCGTCTCTCGCTGGATCGATGGCCTGGAAGGCCGCGAGGCCCTGGTGCGCAACCTCTACGACCCCACGCTCAATATCAACGGCCTGTGGAGCGGCTACACCGGCGAGGGCGTCAAAACCATCCTGCCGCACGTGGCGACGGCGAAGATGGACTCGCGCCTGCCGCCCGGGCTGGAGCCGGAAGACGCGTTCCGCCTGCTGCGCGAGCATCTGGACGCGAACGGTTTCCAGGAGATCGTGATCCGGCCGATGTCCGGCTACCCGGCCGCCAGCACCGGGGTGGACGAGCCGCTGGTGCAGGCCGCGATCAGCGTGTTCAACAAGTACGGGGTGACGCTGCGGGTGGCACCGTGGCTGGCCGGCAGCGCGCCGTTCTACCAGTTCACCCGCACCCTGGGCCTGCCGTTCGTGTTCGGCGGGCTGGGCCATGGTTCCGGCGCCCATGCCCCGGACGAGTACATGCTGCTGCATCCGGCCGAGGGCGTGGCCGCGGCCGCGCTGGCCGATATCGAAAAATCCTACGTCGACATGCTCTACGCGCTGGCTGCGTTGGCGGCGCCGGCCGACTGAGCCGGCGCACTGTCGAATCGTTCAGCGCTGGGCGTTCAGCGCTCAGCGCGCCGCGTCCAGGCCCTGCTGCCAGAACTGGATTTCCAGGCGGCAGGCCTGGCGGAAGATGCCGACCAGCTCGCCGTAGCGGTTGTCGCTGGCGTAGCGCCGGCCCAGGTCATCCAGCCATTGATGCGCGGCCTCGCCGGCCTGCTGGAAGGCAGCGCCTGAGTATTCGGCGATCCAATCGCGATAGGGATGATCGGCGGCGATGGCATCGATGCCGTCGGGCGTGAGCCGGCGGCCGATCTCGGCGTAACCCAGGGTGCAGGGAATCAGCGCCACCTGCAGATCGAGCAGGTCGCCGGACATGCCGACATCGAGCACGAAACGGGTGTAGGCGACCGTGGCCTGCTGCTCTTGCGTGGCCTCGACCTCTTCGGCCGACAGACGCCAGCGCTCGCACACGCGCAGGTGCAGTTTCATCTCATCCAGGATCGCGCCCAGGCCAGCGCGCGCGGCCTGCATGTCGGCCAGGGTGCGGCTCTTGTACGCGGCCAAGGCGTGAGCGCGGGCGAACTGGATCAGGAACAGATAGTCCTGCACCAGGTAGTTGCGAAACGCCGCCTGCGGCAGGCTGCCATCACCCAGCCCGCGCACGAAGGCGTGGTCGACATAGGCATTCCAGTCATCGGCGGCGGTGGACTTGAGGCGTTCGAACAGGGACATGGCAAGCACTCCTGCCGCGCGCGGCGCGGTCGGTTGAGGTCGTGGTGAAGGTGGCCGCCGGCCCGGCCAATCGGCGGCCGGCATCAGGCCGGCATGGCCACGGAGGCGGCAATCGGATCGGCGCTGATTGTCGACCATCGGCGCTGGTGCGGTCCAATGACCAAGCCGCTGCTCGGCCTGCGCGAATGAACCAGACCGGCGTTGTCCTGCCGTCTTGGCCAGAAGGCGCAGCGATCGCAAGCGCAGCCGGTTACTGCGGCTCCCGCGCGACCGCTTGCCGTCAACAGCGGCTGCCGAGTAGCTTCCCGGTGCCGAAAAACCCCTCGTTACTGCGCCAGCCGCTGAGCCTTCAATCAATCCTCAAACCCGTCGGCGAACAGCTTGTCGAAGCCGCTCCAATTCGGCGCCAGGCCGGTGCCGTCCTGGAACAATCCCAACGGCGCGTAATCAGTCATGCCAGGAAAAACATGGCCCAGATAGGGATTGCCGAGCCGACGCAGCAGGCACTCGGACAGGATCTGCCGGTAATCGGTGCTCACCCCGACATCGGCGCGCTCGAACATCTGGTCGATGCCCAGGCCGGGGAAGTGGCCGTAAGTCTGGCCGCCGTTGACGGCGCCGCCCATGACCAGGGCGACGTTGCCGTAGCCATGGTCGGTGCCGCCGGCGTCGTTCTCCAGCACGCGGCGGCCAAATTCGCTGAGCACCACGACGCTGACCCGGTTGCCGTGTTCCTGGCCCAGATCGGTGAACAGGGCGTTCATGGCGCGGGCGAACGGTTCCACCTGATTGCCGAAATAATCGTAGCTGTTGCTCGGGTTGCCCTGGCCGTTGTGGGTGTCCCAGCCGCCGTAATCGATGGTGGCGATGCGCAGGCCCAGCTCCGAGCGTTTGATCAGGTTGGCGAGCATCTTCACCTGATCGCCCAGGCTGTGGCCGGGATAGACCGCGCCGTTGCCGGGCGTGTAGGCGTTGAAGTCGATCGGGCGGATCAGGGCCAATGAATCCAGCGCCTGCCGGCCCTTGCGCTCCAGTGCGGTGTTGCCCTGCCAAAGCTGCGGCAGCATCTCGACAAAGCCGCGGAAGTCCGGCGCGCTGGCCGGGCCGCGGTCGATGTTGTTCCACTGCCACGGCCCCTGGTTGAGGCGGAAATTGTTGCCGTTGGCCATGGTGATGGCCTCGCTGCTGCCCAGCAGGCTGGTGGCGGTGATCGCGCCGGCGCTGACCGCCGGGATCGGCACGCTGGCGGGCAGGCCGCCGGATACCAGGTGCCGGCTGAGCCAGCCTTCGGCAGCGGTCTGGCCGTTGACGCCGAATTCCATGTACGCCTGGGCATCGAAATGGCTGCGCGAGACCGGTTCGTGAATCATGCCGACCGCGTGCACTACCGCCATCAGGCCGTCGTGATACAGCTCGTGCAGGGCGCTGGCGCGCGGATGCAGGCCCCACAGCCCGCCGCTGTTGGCCAGCGGCAAGGCGGCGTTGGCGCCGGTGGCCGGGATGCGGGTGGCGCTGCGCGCTTGTTCGTAGTGGTTGCGCAACTCGCCGCCCACCGGCGTCACCAGGCTCAGGCCGTCGATGCCGCCGCGCAGGTAGACGAACACCAGCACCTCGTCGGTGGCGGCGCGCGGGCTGCCCAGGCCGATGCGGGTGTGCGCGCCGGCGCCGATCGCCAGCGTGGCCAGGGCGCTGCCCTTGAGGAAATCGCGTCGATTCAATGCCATGTCTGCGGCCTCCTCAGCGGCGGAAGAAATCGGGCGAGCAGAGCATCAGCGCGACCAGGTAGCGCAGCCGCGACTGGCTGTACCAGGCGCTGAGGTTGTTGTTGCTCCAGGCCTCGGTATCGATGTCCAGCGGCGCATCGGCGGCGGCGTTCTGGCGCATGAAATCGACCAGGGTCGCCCGCTGCGCCGGCGCCAGCGGGTAGCCGTACAGGCGTTGCAGCCAGTAGTCGACGATGGCGTTGGCACTGCGCCCGGCCGGCACGATCGCGGCCTGGGTCTGGGCGACGACATCGGCCAGATAGGGGCTGGCGCTGTCGCCGCTGATCTGTCGCTGGCCGACCAGCCAGGCCATCATCCGCCAGGTCATGGCCATGGCGCCGGAACTGGTCCAGGCGTTTTGATGATCGGGATAGCCGTTCGGCGCGGCCCAGTGGAACGGCCGGTGGCCGGTACCCTGGATGTATGAGGTGAACTGCTCGCTGGTGGTCCAGGCGGCGCTGTTGTCCCACTGCGGCGTGAAGTCGGCATCGAGCACGCGCAGCGCGTGGGCGATGGCCTGGAACGGGCGCGCACTCTTGTCGCCGAAGGCCTGCTGGAACTGTGTTGACAGCAAAATGTGCCGGATCACCCGCGCCATCTGGTCCGGTGCCTGCCAGTGCTCGCCGAACACCTGGGCGGCACTGTCGACCAGCGACTGCGGCGGCTCGTCGGCAACGAAACGCCGGCACAGCTTGCGGCAGACATGGCGCGCGGTGCCGGGGTGGGCGGCCAGGGTATCGAGCACGCGCTCGCCATCGTCCTCGCCCTTGTAGCTCTGGATGAAGCGGTTGAGAAACCACTTGCTGTAGTTGTCATGCCAGGCCGGCCGGAACACGTAGCTGCCGTCGTTCTCGTTCGGGAACTGCCAGTGGCCGTTGCGAATCGTCCAGCCGGTGAAGGCGCGGGTGGCGCTGTAGACATCCTCGTCGACATAGAGCAGGCGCACGGCATTGCCGTCGTGGTCGGTGCCGATGGGCAGGGAGGGATCATCGGGGCGCAGCACGCCGGCGTAGTGCTCGGCACCCAGGGTGTGCAGCTCGACCAGCTCGCGGGCGAAGTTCTCGTTCGGGCCGTCGCGCCGGTTCGAGCGCAGGTCCAGGAAGTACATCATCGTCGTCGCCCGGGCCACCTCGCCCAGCATCTGCCGGAAGTTGCCCAGGGCATGGACGCGGATCACGTCGCGGTCGTAGTGCGGGAATACCGGCCCGCCCTCGCCGTGCCCGGCGTAGGTGCTGAAGTGGTCGTGCCAGAAATCGACCACGACCTCGAACAACTGGCGCCGGCTGTAGACGGCGCGGATCAGCTTGCCGTGTTCGGATTCGTTGGCCGGTCGCATGCGGATCTGCCAGGCCGGGTTGGCGACGATATGGTCCTGCCACAACTGCTGAAGCGACTTGAACAGGGTGGGATGCGCGGAGGGTGTCAGGCGCGCTTCCACCTCCGGGTCGGCGATGGCTTGCGGCGCCAGTTGCTGATCAATCCAGTGCTGCCAGCGGCTGGCATCATCGCCGGGCAGGGCCTGCAGCTCGGCGAGCAGGGCGGGCGTGGCGCCGAAGCTGGCGCGGTTGAGCCAGCGCAGCAGCGAGGGTGGCGTCGCCATCGGTTGGATGTCGGTCTTGGCAACCGCTGGCGATGTGGCCGCGGCGGACTTGGCAGGCAGCAGCGGCGGCTTGCCGGGCCGGCGCATGGGCGTGGCCGGCGCGGCCGATCCGCCTTCCGCGGCTGTCATCGCCGTCGATCCGGTCAACAACAGCCGCCGCCTGCCGGCGGCCACGCCGGTTTGGCTTGCGACATCGTCTTTCACCGCTGATGCAGGCCTGGGCATCACGTTTCTCCACCCGTTCAAGAACTTGCCGATCCGCCCGGACGTGCGCTGGGTGCTGGCATCGGCCCTGCCCGATACCGTAGCGCGCCCGCCGCCGGCAAGCGGTGACCGGCTTCACAGATGCGCCGGCTGCCGGGTTTGGCCGGCAGGATCGGGTGGCGATTGGTGCAGCGCACGTCAGCGCAGCGGTTCGGCGGGCGCCACGACGCGGTGTCGACAACCGGTGTTGCCCGCGACCTGTTGCCCGGCGTCTTGCGCCTCTAACCGGCGCCGGTGATGATCCGAGGTTCCGGTTCCAGGGCAACGCCGAAGCGGGCTTCCACCGTGTCCTGGACATGGCGGGCCAGCGCCAGCAGTTCCTCGCCGCTGGCGCTGCCGTGGTTGACCATGACCAGGGCGTGGCGCTCGCTGATGCCGGCATCGCCGACGCGATGGCCCTTCAGGCCGCTGCGTTCGATCAACCAGGCGGCACTGAGCTTGTTGCGGCCTTCGCCGGCCGGCCACATCGGCAGGTCCGGGTGGTGGTCGGCGATGAAGGCGGCCTGCAGCTCCGGCACGATCGGGTTCTTGAAGAAGCTGCCGGCATTGGCCACCTGCGCCGGGTCGGGCAGCTTGCGCCGGCGGATCGCGCACACGGCATCGAAGACATCGGCCGGCTGCGGATCGCCGATGCCGCCTGCGGCCAGTTCCTCGCGCAGGCCGGCGTAAGCCAGCACCGGTGCCGGCGAGCGCGACAGGTCGAACTCCACGGCGGTGATCAGCCAGCGGTCGGGCTCGCGCTTGAAGCGGGAATCGCGGTAGCCGAAGCCGCAGTCGGCGGCGCTGAACCGGTGGCTGCCGCCGTGCTGGCAGTCGAAGGCTTCGACTGCCGCCAGGTGATCGGAAAGCTCGACGCCATAGGCGCCGATGTTCTGCACCGGTGCGGCGCCGACGCTGCCGGGAATCAGCGCCAGGTTCTCCAGCCCGAACAGGCCGCGGTCCAGGGTCCACTGCACGAACCGGTGCCAGTTCTCGCCGGCGCCGGCTCGCACCCGCACCCGGTCGCCCGCCGGTGGCGCGTGCCCGGCCGGGTCGTTCATCGCCAGGCGGATGCCGAGCAGGCGCGGCTGTACCACCAGGCCCTCGAAGTCGGCGGCCAGCAGCAGGTTGCTGCCTTCGCCGATCACCAGCCAGGGCAGTTTTTGCGCACGCGCGGCGGCGAACAGGTCGGGCAATTGCTCGATCGCATCGGGTTGCGCCAGCAGCCCGGCCCAGGCGGGCACGCGCAGGGTATTGAGCGCAGCCAGGCTGGCGCCGTAGTGCAGTTGCAGGCTCATGGGGCTGGCGTTGACGGCGTTGCCGAGGCCGCTGCTGCCGGGGTGGTCGCGGCCGCGTTCGCCATCGTAGCGCTCGAACTTGCGCTGGCGGCATGTTCGGCGGCGATGGCATCCAGGCAATCGCCGACCAGGTCCGGACCACGGAACACCAGGCCCGAATACAGTTGCACCGCGCTGGCACCGGCACGCAGCTTGCCGACCGCATCGGCGGCGGAAGTGATGCCGCCGACGCCGACCAGGGGCACGGCATCGCCCAGGCGATCATGCATGCCGCGCAGCACGGCGGTGGCACGCGCCAGCAGCGGCCGGCCCGACAGCCCGCCCAGTTCGTGGCCGTGGCGGTGGCTTTGCACCGGGCTGTGGTCGATGGTGGTATTGGTGCAGATCAGGCCGTCGACCTGGCAGGCGAGCATCACCGGGCGATGCCGTCCATGGCGCCTTCGTCCAGGTCCGGGGCGATTTTCACCAGCATCGGCACGGTCAGGCGGTGCTGGCTGGCGAGCTGCTCCTGGCGCTCGCGCAGGATCTCGATGAACCGGCGCAGGTGCGATTCCTGCTGCAGGTCGCGCAGGCCCTGGGTGTTGGGCGAGGAAATGTTCACCGTGATGTAGCTGGCCAGCGGGAACACCCGCTCCAGGCAATACAGGTAATCCTGCACCGCGCGCTCGTTGGGCGTGTCGCGGTTCTTGCCGATGTTGATGCCCAGCACGCCACGCCAGCGGCTGCGCTCGACATTGGCGATAAGCGCGTTGACGCCGGCATTGTTGAAGCCCAGCCGGTTGATGATGGCGCTGTGCTCGGGCAGGCGGAACATCCGCGGCCGCGGGTTGCCGGCCTGCGCGCGCGGCGTGGTGGTGCCGATCTCGATGAAGCCGAAGCCGAGCCGGGCCAGGGCATCGATGTGGCGGCCGTCCTTGTCCAGCCCGGCGGCCAGGCCGACCGGATTGGGCAGTTCCAGCCCGGCCAGCGCGGTCACCAGCGGCGGCGGGCGCCGCGGCGCACGGACCACGCCGAAGCGTGCGCCGGCCTCCAGCAGGGCCAGGGTCAGGCGATGGGCGCGCTCGGCTTCGAGCGCGAACAGCAGTTTGCGCAGTAACAGATACATGAATGGGATTGTGCCCGAAAGCGGGGCGCCAACGTGTCCGAAAGCGCGTCAAGACGGTGTCGAAAGGTGTGCTTGGCTTGGCGCTTGACGCTACAGACAAAGGCCACGGTGCCAGCTCGACACGAAGCCGGCTCAAGCACTGCGCAGGTACACGGCTGCTGCCATGCCATGCCGCCTCGCAGCGATGATGCACGCCGCGGCGAAGCCGATACACTGCCGCCATGACCGGACACGTTGTGCTTTTGCATGGAATCTGGCTGCGTGGCTTCACCCTGGGCCTGCTGGCCCGGCGCCTGCGCGATGGCGGGCTGGAAGTAAGCAGCCGGGATTACGCCAGCGTCACCCGCAGCCCCGAACAGAGCATTGATTCGGTGGCCGAATACATGGCCGCCTTGCCGCCCGGTCCGGTGCATCTGGTCGGCCACAGCCTGGGTGGATTGCTGGCGCTGGAGCTGGCCCGGCGCGGCCACGTGCCGGCCGGCAGCCGCATCGTCTGCCTGGGCACGCCGCTGCGGGGCAGTGCCGTGGCCCGCATGCTGGCCGGGCTGATGCCATTGCGCTGGACGCTGGGCCAGGCGCGCGAGCTGCTCTGCCAGGGCCTGGCCGACTGGCCGGATGATATTCCCGTGGGCATGATCGCCGGCAGCTTGCCGGTCGGTTTGGGCCTGCTGGTTCCGGCCCTGGAACGCCCCCATGACGGCATCGTCGCCGTCGCCGAGACCCGTGCGCCGCAACTGGCCGGGCACCACTGTGTGGCCACCAGCCATTCCGGTCTGCTGCTGTCCGACGCCGCCGCCCGGCAGGTGCTGGCTTTTCTAAGCCAAGGACGGTTCATCCCGGCGGCCGCGACGGAGCCGGCATGAGCGGCGCACTGGCGGCCCTGCAATCCGCGCTGCCGGAGCTGCCGCTGAGCACCGACCCCGGCGATCTTGACCATTACGGCCGTGACTGGACCCGGCGCTGGCCGCCGGCGCCGCTGGCGGTGGCGCGGCCGGGTCGCATCGATGAGGTCCAGGCCATCGTTCGCTGGGCCGGTGAACAGGCAATCGCCATCGTGCCCTCGGGTGGCCGCACCGGCCTGTCCGGCGGCGCCGTGGCCGCCAGGGGTGAGCTGGTGCTGAGCCTGGAGCGGATGAACAAGGTGCTGGCCTTCGATGCCATCGACCGCACGCTCAGTGTCCAGGCCGGCATCACCCTGGCGGCGGCGCAGCAGGCGGCGGGGGCGCAGGATCTGTACTACCCGGTGGATTTCGCCGCGCGCGGCTCGTGCACCATCGGCGGCAATATCGCCACCAATGCCGGCGGCATCCGCGTGCTGCGCCATGGCAATACCCGCGAGTGGGTGGCCGGGCTGAAGGCGGTCGCCGCTGACGGTTCATTGCTCGACCTCAACCGCGGCCTGGTCAAGAACGCCAGCGGCTACGATCTGCGCCATCTGCTGATCGGCTCGGAAGGCACGCTGGGCGTGATCGTCGAAGCGAGCCTGCGTTTGACCGCGCCGCCGCCGCCATCGCAGGTGATGCTGCTGGCGCTGCCGGAGCTGGCCGCGCTGATGCCGGTATTCAAGGCTTGCCGGCAGCGGTTGTCGTTGTCCGCATTCGAGTTCTTCACCGATCGCGCCCTGCATCATGTCCTGGCCGCCGGCGCGCAGGCGCCATTCGCCGACAGCCATCCGGTCCATGCCCTGGTCGAGTTCGATGTCGATGATGATGACGCGCAATCAGATTCAGACCACGACGGCCAGGCGCGGGCCTTGGCGCTGTTCGAGCACGGCCTGGAGCAAGGCTGGATCGCCGATGGCGTGATCAGCCACAGCCAGGCCGATGCCGCCGCGCTGTGGCGGCTGCGCGAGGGCATCACCGAGGCGCTGGCGCCGCATCGGCCGTACAAGAACGATATTTCCATGCGCATCAGTGCAATTCCCGGTTTCATGACGCAGATACAGGCGCTGTTCGCGCGCGATTACCCGGGCTTTGATGTCATCTGGTTCGGCCACATCGGCGATGGCAATTTGCACATCAACATCCTGCCGCCTGAACGGATGTCCGGCGAGGACTTCCTGGCGCGCTGCGAACAGGTCACCGGCCAGCTCAGCCGGGCGCTGGCGGCCTGCGGCGGCAGCATCTCGGCCGAGCACGGCATCGGGCTGGTGAAAAAACCCTGGCTGGGCGACACCCGCAGCGCCGCCGAAATCGCCTGGATGCGGGCCATGCGCACGGCGCTGGATCCGGCCGGCCTGTTCAATCCGGGCAAGCTGTTTGATCCGTAGAGTGTGTCAACTGCTGGGTCAGCTCCCGGCCGGAGCAGCGGCCATTTCTGGCATAGTCTGCGCCGCTGCATCATTTCGGGAAAATTGCCTCATGTCATCTGCACGCCCGACCTCGTTTCCCAAGCAGGACATCCGCGTGCTGCTGCTGGAAGGCGTCAGCCAGAGCGCCGTTGATGTCTTCGGGCAGGCCGGTTACGGGCAGGTCCGCTACTTCGACAAGTCGCCGCCGGCAGCGCAGTTGCGCGAGGAAATTGCCCAGGCGCACCTGGTCGGCATCCGCTCGCGCAGCCAGCTTGATGCCGGGCTGCTGGAACACGCGCGCAAGCTGATCGCCATCGGCTGCTTCTGCATCGGCACCAACCAGGTCGATCTGGAAGCCGCGCGCCGGCTCGGCGTGCCGGTGTTCAACGCGCCGTATTCCAACACCCGCAGCGTTGCCGAACTGGTGCTGGCCGAGGCCATCCTGCTGCTGCGGCGGATCCCGGAAAAGAACGCGCAATGCCATCGCGGCGGCTGGAACAAGTCCGCCAGCGGCAGCTACGAGGTGCGCGACAAGACCCTGGGCGTGGTCGGCTACGGCCACATCGGCACCCAGATCGGCCTGCTCGCCGAGGCCATCGGCATGCGCGTGATCTTCCACGACGTACAGACCCGGCTGGCGCTGGGCAACGCCCGCGCCGCCAGTGATCTGGGCGACCTGCTGCAGCGCGCCGATGTCGTCACCCTGCATGTGCCGGAGACGGCGCAGACGCGGCTGATGATCGGCGCCGCCGAGCTGGCGGCGATGAAACCCGGCGCGGTGCTGATCAACGCCTCGCGCGGCAGCGTGGTCGATCTGGATGCGCTCGCCGATGCCCTGCGCAGCGGCCACCTGGCCGGTGCCGCGGTCGATGTTTTCCCGGTCGAGCCGCAGGGCAATGCCGAGCCCTTCGTCTCGCCACTGTGCGGCATGGACAACGTGATCCTGACCCCGCATGTCGGCGGCAGCACCCTGGAGGCGCAGGACAACATCGGCATCGAGGTGGCGACCAAGCTGGTGCGCTACAGCGACAACGGCTCGACCCTGTCGGCGGTGAATTTCCCCCAGGTCAACCTGCCCGAACACCCCGACAGCACCCGGCTGCTGCACATCCACCGCAACGTGCCCGGCGTGCTGTCGCAGATCAACGAAGTGTTCTCGCGCGCCGGCATCAACATCGACGGCCAATACCTGCAGACCAGCGCCGACATCGGCTACGTCGTCGTCGACGCCGACACCTCCCGCGCCCAGGCCAACGAACTGCGCGACGCACTGGCCGCCATTCCCGGCACCTTGCGTACGCGGATTCTGTACTGACGCCTGTGTGCTTGAGGGCGTCAAGCGACAATCGGTGATCTCGCGTCCGCCGCTGCGAGCGAGCGTGATGCGTGCAATCGTGCGGCAAGATGCTGGTGCCGCACGGTTACCAGCGCCGCACGGTACCAGCGCCCTCATCCGCCTTCGGCACCTTCTCCCAGGGGGAGAAGGAAAGAGCCGGGCTGCGCGGCGATCTTCGATGACTTCCTGCGCTGTCAGCGCGGTCGGCTCTGAAGCTCTCCCAGAAGGATAAGGAACTGCGATCAATCCTGATCGGCGATGCACTGCGGCAGGTGGGCGGGCAGGGCTGCGAGGCGGTCGGTCAGCTTGTCCAGGCCCAGGGCAGCGCAGGCGCCAGGTGATACGCGTGCGGTGATGCTGGCTTCCGGGCTGCGTTCGGCCAGTGCCGGTGGCGGGTCACCGGCGGCCATTTGCGAAACCGCGTCGGCGACCTGGCGGTAGGCGTCGCGGAAGGCCACACCGTCGCGGGCCAGTTCAATCGCCAGGTCGGTGGCGTACATCGACGGTTCGATCGCGGCGCGCAGGCGGGCGCTGTCCCAGTCCAGGTCGGCGAGCATGCCCGGCAGCAGGGCCAGTGCCTGCAGGCCGCGGCCGAAGCCGTGGACCAGGGCGCCCTTGCCCGGTTGCAGGTCGCGCTGATAGCCGGATGGCAGCGACAGCAGTTGCTCCAGTTCGGTGCGCGCGGCCGCCACCGAGGCATAGCTGGCGCGCATCAGTTCGACCACGTCCGGATTGCGCTTGTTGGGCATGATCGAGCTGCCGGTGCTGTAGCGCGCCGGCATGCGCACGAAGCCGAACTCGGCGGTGGTGAACAGCGACAGATCCCAGGCCAGCCGGCGCAGGTCGAGCACGGCCATGGCCAGGGCTTCGATCGCGGCGAGCTCGAACTTGCCGCGCGACAGTTGCGCATAGGCCGGATTGAGCTGCAGCCGGGCGAAGCCCAGGGCGCGGGTGCTGTGCTCGCGATCCAGCGGCAGGTTGACGCCGTAACCGGCGGCGGTGCCGAGCGGGTTGGCATCCAGCCAGGCGAAGGTGTCGCGGGCGCGCACGGCATTGTCAATGAAGGCCTCGGCCCAGGCGGCATGCCAGTGGCCCAGGCTGCTGACCACGGCGCGCTGCAGATGGGTGTAGCCGGGCATCGGCACCTGCGCGTGGCGGGCGGCCAGCTCCAGGGCGACGCCGGCGATGTCGCGGCAATGCCGGTACAGGGTCGCCAGCCGGTCCTTCAGCCACAGGCGCGTGGCGACCAGCACCTGGTCGTTGCGGCTGCGGCCGGTGTGGATGCGCCGGCCGGTTTCGCCCAGACGTTCGCTGAGCCAGGCTTCGATCGCCGAGTGGCCGTCTTCAAAACGCTCATCGAGCACGAAGCTGCCGTCGATCAGCGCCGCATCCAGGGCATCGAGCTCGCGGCTGATCGCGGCCAGCTCACCGGCATCGAGGATGCCGATGCGCGCCAGGCCTTCGGCATGGGCCTGGCTGGCGCGGATGTCGTGGCGGATGAATTCGCGGTCCAGGACGATGTCGGCGCCGGCCAGAAAGGCCATGACATCGGCGTCGACCTGCACATCGTCACGCTGCCAGACAGGTGTGCTCATGGCGTGATGCCCTCCAGTTCGGGATGGCCCAGGGCCAGGTTGATGTTCTGCAGCGCCTGCGTGGCGGCGCCCTTGAGCAGGTTGTCGAGCGTGGCCACGACCACGGCGCGCCGGCCCTGTGCGGCAAAGCCGCCGATGACGGCGCCGTGGCGGCCGGCGATCGCGCTCACCCAGGGTGCCTCGGCCTGCACCTTCACCAGCGGCTCATCGGCATACGCCGCGCGATAGCGTTCGAGCAGTTGCCCGGCGCTGGCGGCGTGGTCCAGGTGCAGGTTCACCGTCAGGGTGATGCCACGGAACCAGGGTGCGACGTGCGGCATGAACTGCACCGGATGGCCCAAGTGCCGGCTGACCTCGCGCTCGTGGATGTGGTCGACCAGCGCGTAGGGCATCAGGTTGTCGCGCAGCTTTTCCGGGTCGTTGCGCGGCGACGGCGTGGTCCCGGCACCCGAATAACCGGAGACGCCGAAGCATTGCGCCGGTCCATCCAGATGCCCGCGCAGCGGCGCCAACGCCAATTGCATGGCGGTGGCATAGCAGCCGGGATTGGCGATGCGGCGCCGGCCGGCGGCATCGGCGCGGGTCAGTTCCGGCAGACCGTAATGCCAGTCATCGTCAAAGCGGTAATCGGCCGACAGGTCGATGATCACCGGGCCGTTACCGTCGATGTCATTGCCCAGCACGTCGGCCGCATTGATGGCCTGGACGAAGCCGCTGGCCAGGCCATTGGGCAGGGCCAGCACCAGCACCTGGGCATGATGCGGGCTGGCCGGGTCAGCGCAGGCGCGGGCAACCTGATCGGCATCGAGCGAGACGAACTCCAGGGCGCCGTGATAGCCATCGACATGGTCGGCCACCGACTCGCCGGCCAGTTGCCGCGAAGACACGAAGGCCAGTTCCAGCGTGGGATGACCGGCGATCAGCCGGATCAGCTCGGCGCCGGTATGCCCGCGTGCGCCGACGATGCCGACGCGGCTGCGTTCGTGATGCCCGGTCATGGCGGTGCTCCTGCGCTGGCCGGAATGGCCACGTCGGGAAGATCGACGGCTGCCGGGGCGGCCAATGTGCTGGGCCGAGTCCGGCAATGTTCGACACACCTGGATATCGCCTGGAAATCGGCCTGGCCGTACCAGAACACCTGCCAGTCCGGCAGCTTGAGGCAGCCGTCGGCGTGCGTCTGGTAGAACTCGTTGACCGGATTGCCGTGGCGCGAGCGCCAGAACAGCGCCGGCACTTGGGCGCGCATGCGGTTCCACAGCGCCCGCCCCAGGCCCTCGCCCTGGGCATCATCGAGCACGGCGAACTTGTCCATGTAAACCTGCCCAGCCACCGGCGTGAGCAGCAGTGCGGCCCGGTAGTGCTCGCTGACATAGGCGCGCAACAACGGTGTGCGCTGGCAGTAGTCGTCGGCCAGGTGGCGGCCAAAGGCGGACTCGATCAACTCGCGCAGGCGCCCGCGATCCAGCTCGTCCCAGCTTCCGGCCTCGATCACCTGCTCGCCACGGCGCACCAGGGTGCCCGAACCGCGATGGGTGAACAGCTCATTGGCCAGCTCCGCCGGCCGGGTGATCGACACCGATGAGCTGGGCGGCAGCACCTCCAGCAGCTTGCGGATCTGGTCGATCTTCAGCTTCATGCCGCCGTTGAGCCAGGGCTGCCGGCTGAGCTGGGCGTACTCGCTGCGCAGGTTGATCGAATCGATGATCCGGCCCTCGCCATCGAGCAGGCCACCGCTGCCGGTCAGGAACACGATCTTGTAGGGCTGCAGCGCCTGGACCAGGGCATTGGCGGCGAAATCGGCATTGATGTTGAGGATCTGGCCACTGTCGGTCTCGCCCAGGCTGGCGATGATCGGGATCGAACCGGTGTTGAGCGCGGCCTCGATCGGTGCCTGGATGACCGCGTCGACCTCGCCGACCAGGCCGTGCCGTTCCCGGTCCAGCGGCTGCGCCTGGAACACGCCGGAGGTGATCGAGGTGGCGCGCGCACCGGCCTGCTGCAGGGCTTCGACCAGGCGCAGGTTCTGGGCCTGCATCACCCGGCGCACAATTGCGAGCACCGGCGCCGGCGTATAGCGCAGGCCGTCGACGCTGCGGTTGTCGATGCCGGCGGCGGCCAGTTCGGCATCCAGTTGCGGGCCGGCACCGTGGATCACGATTGGCGTCAGGCCGACCTGCTGCAGGAAATGCAGGGAGGAGGTCAGCGCTTCCAGATCGTCGCGCAGCACCGCGCCGCCAACCTTGACCAGGGCGAAGCGCTTGGCATCCAGTTGCGAGAAGCGCTTCAGGTACTGGCTGATCTCCTTGGCGCTGGCCATGGTCGAGAGCAGCCGCAGGATGGTCTTGCGGGTATTCATGCGCGCTGCGTCCCGGCGTGGTGTCTGGCGCTGGCAGGCGCCAGCGGATCGCTCTGGCCGGCATCGGGCAGGTCGGCATCGGCCGGGTCGGCCAGCGGCAACCGGCTGTCGGCGCGCAGGATGGCGAGCACGGCATCGCCGTAGGCCTGCAACTGCGCCAGCGCCACCCATTCGCCGGCACTGTGGGCCTGGGCGATATCGCCGGGGCCGAACACCAGGGCGATGTGGCCGGCGCGCGAGAACAGCGAGGCCTCGGTCCAGAAGTCCACGGCGTGGCCGATCGGCAGGCCCAGGGCGTCGGCCAGGTCGCGCGCGGCCAGGCGCCGTTCTTCGGCCGTGGCCAGATCGCCGGCCGGCAGCGGCGGGCCGCGGAAGGTTTCGGTGAAGTCGGCCGCCGGCGGTTGCGCCAGGCCGGCCAATTGCGCCAGCAACTGGTCGATGTCGTCGGCCGGCAGCGGCCGCATGCCCACGCGCAGTTGGCAGTCCGGCGCGATGACATTGCCCTTGATGCCGCCTTCGATGCGGCCGATGTTGAAGCGCAGACCGGTCAGGCCGCCAAAGCGCTGCTGGCGCCGGCTTTCGGCCAGTTCCAGGGCCTTGCCGCCCCAGGTGATCGCCTGATGCACGGCGCTGTCGCCCGGCGCCTGTGCGCCGGACGCGTGCCCGGCCCGGCCGGCAAAGCGCAGCCGCATCGAGCTGATGCCGCGGTGGGCGAGCACGGCCCGGCAGCCGGTCGGTTCGGCAACGAGCACGGCCCGGTACGGCATCGGCCGGGACAGGAAGGCGGCGATGCCGCGGGCGTCATCGGCCTCCTCGTCGCTGGTGAACAGGAAGGCGGCCGCGCCATCGCTGGCCTGGGCGGCGGCGACCAGGGCGGCGGCCGCGCCCTTGATATCGCAGGCTCCCAGGCCGATGGCGCGCTGCTCGTCGACCTGCAACCGGAACGGATCGCTGGTCCAGTGCGGTGAATCCGGCACGGTGTCCAGATGCACGTTGAACAGCAGTTGCGGCTGGCCGCGCACGGCGTGCAGCGATACCGAGCCGGCGCCGTGGTCGGCGATCTCGACCGCGAAGCCGGCCGCCGACAGGGTCTGGTCCAGCCAGGCAAAGATGCCGCCGGTGTCGATCGCCCGCGGCGGATTGCGCGTGTCGAAGGCGACCAGGGTTTCCAGGTGGCGCAGGGTGGTTTCAAGCATCGCCGGAATTGTCCTTGCCGGTGGCGGCGCCATCGCCGTTGACCTGCGCCCACAGCGTCGAGCTCATGCCGAACAGCTTGATGAAGCCTTCGGCCTCGGCCACGCCCCAGTCAGCGCTCTGGGCATAGGTGGCGCCGGCCGCCTGCAGGATGTGCGCTGATTCCACGACGACTGCGTCGACCCGGCCGCCATGCGTTTCCAGCGTCACCTCGCCATTGACCTTGCGCTGGCTGCTGCGCAGGAAGGCCTCAAGATCGGCCTTCAGCGGATCGTGGAAGAAGCCCTCGTAGACCAGCTCCACCCAGCGCCGGGCAACGTCCGGCTTGAAGCGGTTCTGCTGCTTGCTCAGCACCGCCTCCTCCAGCGCCTGATGGGCGCTCAGCAGGGCGGTCAGGCCCGGTGCCTCGTAGACGATGCGGCCCTTCAGGCCGATGGTGGTATCGCCGGTGTACAGGCCGCGACCGACGCCATAGCGGGCAAACTCGCGGTTGAGCCGGGCCAGCAATTCCGGCCCTGCCAGCCGTTCGCCGTCAATGCTCACCGCCTGGCCCTGCTCGAAACCGATGCGCAGGCGCAACGGCTGCGCCGGCCATTGCGCACGCGGCGCGCACCAGCCGCGGGCACCGTCAGCGGGTGCCTGCCACTGGTCGATCTCGCCGCCGGACAGGGTCACGCCGAGCAGGTTCTCGTTGATCGTGTACTGCTGTTGCCGCTCCGGCACGCCGAAGCCGCGCTCGCGCAGATAGGCCTGCTCGTAGGCGCGGGTGTGCGTGTGTTCCTTCTGGATCTCGCGGATCGGCGCCACGATGCGCCAGTCGCCGCGCGATTTCACCGCCAGGTCGAAGCGCACCTGGTCGTTGCCCATGCCGGTGCAGCCGTGGCCGATGGCCCGCGTGCCCAGCTCGGCCGCCCGCGCCAGGGTGGCATCGACAATCAGATAGCGGTCCGACACCAGCAGCGGGTACTGGCCCTGGTAGCCGACGCCAGCCTGGACGAACGGCGTGACGAAGCCATCCCAGATCGCCGGGCCGCCGTCGACGGTGACATGGCTGGCCACGCCCAGTTCCTGCGCGCGGGCCTGGATCGCCGCGCGCTCGGCGGCATCGACGCCGCCGGTATCGGCGAACACGGTGTGCACGCGCCAGCCGCGTTCGCGCAGCCAGGGCACGCAGAAGCTGGTGTCCAGGCCGCCGGAAAAGGCCAGGACGATGTCGCTGTCGCCGTCGGACAGCGGCGATGCGGAATCATGGATCGGGTGCGCGCAAGTGTCGGTCATGTCGGCATATCCGGTGGGCGTGGAAAGGGCGCAGTCAGGCCGCGGTGGTGGCAGCAGCAGGGCGCGCGGTCTGGCTAACGAGCCAGGCCATCACCGCCTTCTGCACATGCAGGCGGTTTTCGGCTTCGTCGATGGCGCCGCAATAATCGGCATCCATCACCGCATCGGTGGCTTTGATGTTGCGGCGCAGCGGCAGGCAGTGGCTGAACACGGCGTGGTTGCCCAGCGCCATCTTCGCCTCGTCGACGATGAAGTGGCGGTGCGCCTCGCGGATTGGTTTTTCCTCGTCCCAGCGGCCGAAGTAGGGCAGCGCGCCCCAGCTCTTGGCATAGACAACGTCGGCGCCGGCATAGGCCGATTCGATGTCGTGGCTGATGCTCAGCGAGCCGCCGGATTCGGCGACGTTGCCCTGCGCCTGCTGCATGAACTGCTCATCGAGCACATACTCGGGCGTCGGGCACAGCAGGGTCACATCAAAACCCAGCCGGGTGGCGATCAGCAGCGCCGAGTTGGCCACCGCGGTGTTCAGTGGTTTGGGGTGATAGGTCCAGGTGAGGACATATTTGCGGCCGCGGAAATCCTTCGTGCCCAGGCGCTCGCGCAGCATCATCGCGTGCGCCAGTTCCTGGCAGGGATGCAGGATGGTTTCCATGTTGATCACCGGCACCGTCGCGTGGCGGGCGAAGGCCCTGAGCATCGTGTCCTGGCGGTCTTCCTGCCAGTCAATGAACCTGGGGAAGGCGCGCAGGCCGATCAGGTCGACATAGCGCGACAGCACCCGAGCGACCTCGGCGATGTGTTCCTCGGCCTCGCCCTCCATCACCGAATTCGGCGCGAACTCGATACCCCAGGCATCCTTGCCCGGCTGCAGCACCACCGCGTGGCCGCCCAGTTGCCAGGCACCCAGCTCGAACGAGGTGCGGGTGCGCATCGACGGATTCAGGAACAGCAACGCCACCGACTTGCCGCGCAGGCCGTCGCCCAGCTTCGTGCTGCGGTAACCGTCGGCGGCATCGAGCAGGCGCTCGATCTCGTCGCGGCCCAGGTCCTGGGTGGAAAGGAAGTGTCGTAGGGCCATGGCGATCTCGGTGTGGGCGGTGGCGGTGAGCGGTCAGAAGCGGAAGCCGGTGGCCTGAAACGAAAAAACCCGGCGCGGGGGCCGGGTTTTTCTGGTGAAACGCAGGAGCGCGCTCAGGACCGGCCGGGGCTGTTCGGTTCCAGTCGGCGCGCGCGCGAGGTCATGCCCGAAGCCAGGCGGGCTCCGGAGGTTTCGATCATGCCGGTCGACATCTTCGCTGCGCTGCACAAAGTCATGGCCGGCATGCTAGCCCGGCGCGGGCGGCGATGCAATGCATTGCCAGCCGCCGCCGGCCACCACGCGAGCCGGTTCCGCTTCCCCCTTCGCGCGCGAAGGGGGATTGAGAGGGATGCGCCGCGCACGGCGAAAGAGCCTGCGGCGCTGCCTCGAGGATTTTACGGTAGACGGGAGCACGCCAGTTTGCCGTTCAGCCCGTGGCAGATAGCGTTTCAGCGGCCGTCGGAGGCAGCAAACTCGTTGCGCAGCCAGTCGTCGATCAGTCGCTTTTCATGGCGCAGACCATCGTGGCGGCGCAGCGCCGGCGTGCGCGACAGATAGTTCAGGTCACGCAACTGGCGCTCGCCTTCGGCCAGCAACTGGCCGCTGGCATCGTAGTGGCGGAAGTTCAGCTCGATCATCGGCGGCGTGGTCTCGCGCAACATGCGCACATCGTGCGTACCGCGGCCGTGGGACGGCTCGTACTGGCCGGCCAGGTCGATGTCGGTGAGGGTCACGTCCAGGCGCTCGCCTTGAGGCAACTGCCGGAGGGCCGAGCGGCGCAGGTGCTGGGCCAGGTCCTGCAGCCAGCGTCCGCGCTCGGATTCCCGGCGGTCATTGCTGTGCCGGATTTCGGTGAACTGGGCCGGGTCGGTCCAATGCACGGCGACCGGGCCGTCGGCGGGCAGGCCGGCCAGGGTGGTGTCACCGGCCCGGGCGTTCGGGGAAACCTCGTGCTGTTCCACGGCAACGGATGCCGGTCCGGTCGTGGTCGTGATCTGCGCGCTGGCCGGCAGGCAGGCCAGGGTGAACAGCGCAGCAGCGGCGGACAGGGTCAGGTATTTCATGGCGGCTCTCCTGTGCTGGAAGCCTGAGTGTGGAAGCCCGATTCTGCGCCATCCCGGCTTATCGGTGGGTGAAGGCGGGCGCCTGGCAGGCGTGCCGCCCGTGGCGCCAGGCTCTCAAGGACCCCGGCAGCCGATTCGCGGCCTGACTGCTTGCCGACTTGCTGCTTGTGGTGCGGCTTCAGTCAAGGATTCTGATTGCGATGCGACCTGAGTCGGCCGAAGGACAGAAACGCCAGAAGCCCCAGTGGGCCCAAGAGAGCGGCTGCAAAGACCCAGGCCGCCTTGTTGGCAACATTCTGCAACAGTGCGATATAAACTGCCGGCAGCAGCCACATTACCAGGACAATCGATGTTCCTATCATTGACATGGGCATGTCTGGACTCCAGTTCGGCAATTAATAATCAATGTCCAGTGCAAGAGCGCAGGCTGGTGCAGGAACATGAAAGCCTGCTTCCAAAGGCATAGCGATGCTGCGCATCTTTTTTGCCTTTTGTTTGGTAGGGAGCCTCTATCTCGCACAGATTCGCTCGTGGTGTCAATTGTTAGCCCTTCCGTCCATGTGCCACAGTCACAGACCGCTTGGGACTGGTTCCATGCGCGCCTGGGCTACGACATCAGCGACCGTTTCGGCGTGTTCGTCTCGGCGGAGACCGGTGGCAGCCGGGCCTGGAACGTCTACAGCGGCGGCGTGCGCGTCTCGTTCTGAGCGGCGGGCGTCGACGGCTGGCGGCTGCTGGCCGCCTGCGCAGCGCGGCCGCGCGGGCCGTGGAAGTAGTCCTGCACCCAGGGGTGGTCGAAGGCTTCGACCTCGTGCAGCGGCGCGTTGACCAGCACCTTCTTGTCGGCGAGCACGGCGACGCGGTCGCAGATCGTGTACAGGGTGTCCAGGTCGTGGGTGATCAGGAACACGGTCAGGCCCAGGGCATCGCGCAGGGTGCCGAGCAACTGGTCGAAGGCGGCGGCGCCGATCGGGTCAAGGCCGGCGGTGGGCTCGTCCAGGAACAGGATGTCCGGATCCAGTGCCAGCGAGCGGGCCAGGGCGGCGCGCTTGCGCATGCCGCCGGAAAGCTGGCTGGGGTATTTGTCGGCGGCGTCGGCGGGCAGGCCGGCCAGGCCGATCTTCAGGTCCGAGAGCATGTCGCGCTGGCGGCCGTCCAGCTCCGGGTACTGCTCGCGCAGCGGTACCTGCACGTTCTCGCCGACGGTGAGCGATGAGAACAGGGCGCCATCCTGGAACAGCACGCCGAAGCGGCGCTCGACCTGGCGCCGGCGCGCGGCCGGCAGCGCCTGCAGGTTCTGGCCGAACACGCGCACGCTGCCGCCGTCGGGCTCGCGCAGGCCGACGATGGCGCGCATCAATACGGATTTGCCGGTGCCCGAGCCGCCGACCACGCCCAGGATCTCGCCGCGGCGCACGTCCAGCTCCAGGCCGTCGTGCACGCGCTGGCTGCCGAACTGGTTGACCAGCCCGCGCACCTGGATCACCAGGTCGTCGCTGCCGCTCACCAGCCCAGCTCCTGGAATACCAGGGCGAAGATGGCGTCGAGCAGGATCACCATGAAGATGGCCTGGACGACGCTGGAGGTGGTGCGCTGGCCGACCGATTCGGCGCTGCCCGAGACCTTGAAGCCTTCCAGGCAGCCGATCAGGCCGATGACCATGGCGAACACAGGCGCCTTGATCATGCCGACGATGAAATGCCGGATCTCGAAGGTGTCCTGGAACCTGGCCAGGAACATCGCCGGGGAGATGTCCAGCGACATCGCGCAGATCACCAGGCCGCCAAGAATCCCGCAGACCATGGCGATGAAGGTGAGCAGGGGCAGGGCGACCAGCAGGGCCAGCAGGCGCGGGATCACCAGCACCTGGATCGGATCCATGCCCAGGGTGCGGATGGCGTCGATCTCCTCGCGCGATTTCATCGCCCCGATCTGGGCGGTGAAGGCGCTGGCGGTGCGGCCGGCGAGCAGGATGGCGGTGAGCAGCACGCCGAACTCGCGCAGGAAGCTGAAGCTGACCAGCTCGACCGCGAACACGCTGGCGCCGAAATCGCGCAACACCACCGCGCCCAGGAAGGTGATCACCGCGCCGACCATGAAGGTGAGCAGGGCGATGATCGGCAGCGCATCCAGGCCGACCTGCTCGATGTGGTGCACCAGCGAGGTCAGGCGCCAGCGTCGTGGCCGCAGCAGGGCGCCGGGCAGGGTGGCGGTGACCTGGCCGACGAAACCCAGCAAACGGCGCACCTGGTCGAGCAGTTCCATGCTCGCCTGGCCAACCCGGTGCAGGAAATCGCTCCAGCGGCGCAGCGGTGGGTGGCTCACCGGCCGCAGCGTTGCCAGCGTGGCCTTGATCAGTGCCTGCTGCTCGGCGCTGGCGCCGTCGATCTGCGCCAGCGACAGCTCGCCCTGTTGCAGCAAGGTGGCGATCAGCAGCGCACCGGCGCTGTCCAGGCGCTGGATGCCGGACAGGTCCAGGCGCCGGCCGGCGGCACGCTTGCCCAGGCGTTCGGTCTGCGGTTGCAGGCGGGTGAATTGCGCCAGGGTCCAGTCGCCGGCCAGGCGCAGGGTGTTGCCGGCATCGTCCAGCGTCATGGTGGCACCGGCGGTGGCTGGGGTCGCCATCAGCGGTTGCCGTTCAGGGCAGGAAGGGAGCGTGGGAGGGCGCAGGCCATGGCGCGCAGAATACCCCGGAAACCGCGAATGGTTGCAGCGTGCCGTGGACTGGCGCTGTCGGCGCGCCTGTTGGCCGGCGCTGGCTGCGGACCGGTTTGCTTTACCTGCCCGGTTGAATCCCGCGGCCGGATGTCGAGCCCGGCGTGCCTGATCACCGGCTCAGTCGCCCGCTCAGTCGCCCGGGTCGGAGATGATCGCCGGGCCGGTGCCGGCGGTCTTTTCGTAGACGCCTTTTTCCAGCCGCTTGTACTGGGTGAAACCACGCTCGCTGAAGTGCTTTTCCTTCAGATGGTGGCTGCCGCCCATGGCCACCGACGGCGCCGAGATCAGGCGCGTGCCGGGCACCTGGCAGTGCGGGCAGGGCGCATCGGGTTCGTGCAGGCGTTGCAGGCGCTCGTAGCGCGCATCCTGCCCGGTGCAGGCCGGATTGTCGCAACGGTATTCGTAGATCGGCATCAGTCCTGCCCCACGGCCAGCGGCGCGGCGCTGGCACCGAGCCAGCCACCCAGTTGCTGCCAGCGGTTGACGATGGTGCAGAAAAGGCGCGCGGTGCGGTCGACATCGTAGCGGGCCGAATGGGCCTCGGCCGCGTCCCAGTCCAGGCCGGCGGCGCGCACGGCGCGGCTGAGCACGGTCTGGCCATAGGCCAGGCCGGCCAGGCTTACCGTGTCGAGCACGCTGAAGGCATGGAAGGGATTGCGCCGGTAGCCGGTGCGGCGCACGGCGGCATTGAAAAAGCCCAGGTCGAAGTGGGCGTTGTGGCCGACCAGGATCGCCCGGTGGCAGTGGTTGGCCTTCAACGCCTCGTGGATCGGCTTGCAGATGAAATCCAGCGCCGCGCGCTCGCTGCGCGCGGCCCGCAGCGGGTGCCAGGGATCGATACCATTGACCGCCAGCGAGCGCGGATCCAGTTGCCCGCCTTCATACGGGATCACATGGGTGCTGATCATCGCCGCCGGCTCCAGCCAGCCGTTGTCGTTGCTGATCACCGGCTGGGCGGCGATCTCGAGCAGGGCGTGGCGGTTGGCGTCGAAGCCGCCGGTCTCCACATCCACCACCACCGGCAGGAAGCCGCGGAAGCGCTCGGATAGCGGCGTACGCGACAGGAAAGATTCGGTCATGGCAGCATGATAGCGGTTGCCGTCGCGGTCCCGTGGCCGGCGCATCGTCCACGTATCTGCGGAGTTCATAGATGATTCGACTGCTGCCCGACCCGCTGGTCAACCAGATTGCCGCCGGCGAGGTCGTCGACCGGCCGGCCTCGGTGGTCAAGGAGCTGGTCGAAAACAGCCTGGATGCCGGCGCCCGCCGGCTGTGGATCGACATCGAACACGGTGGCAGCCGCCTGGTGCGCATCCGCGACGACGGCGCCGGCATCGACCGTGAGCAACTGGCGCTGGCCATGACCCGGCACGCGACCAGCAAGATTGGCGATCTGGACGATCTGCTCAATGTCGCCACCCTGGGTTTTCGCGGCGAGGCCCTGCCGTCGATCGCATCGGTGTCGCGTTTTTCCCTGATCTCGCGCACCGCCGATGCCGACCACGGCTGGCGCCTGGACGCCGAGCACGGCCGCTTCGGTGAGCCCGAACCGGCCCAGCATCCGCCCGGCACCACGGTGCAGGTGCGCGAGCTGTTCTTCAATATTCCGGCGCGGCGCAAGTTCCTGCGCACCGAGCGCACCGAGTTCAGTCATATCGATGATCTGGTGCGGACCCTGGCCCTGGCCCATCCGCAGGTGGAGTTCCGGCTCAGCCACAACGAGCGCCTGGTGCGCTGGTTCAAGCCCGGCGCCGGTGCCTTCGACCCGGCGCGCATGGAGCAGTTGCTCAACCGCGAGTTCCTGGAAACCGCGCTGCCGGTGGAGTACCAGGCTGCCGGCCTGCGCCTGTCCGGGCTGGTCGGCTCGCCGACGGCGGCGCGCAGCCAGGCCGATCTGCAGTACTTCTACGTCAACGGCCGGCCGGTGCGCGATCGCATCGTCGGCCACGCGCTGCGCCAGGCCTATGCCGATGTCCTGCACCATGGCCGGCATCCGGCCTATGTCCTGTTCCTGGAACTGGCGCCGGCTGGCGTGGATGTCAACGTGCACCCGGCCAAGGCCGAGGTCCGTTTCCGTGACAGCCGGCTGGTGCATGATTTCCTGTTTCGCACCCTGCACGAACTGCTGGCCGGCACCCGTGCCGGGCCGATGGCGGCGACTGCGGCCGGCGATTTCGGAACCAACGACGCCGGGGCGGAGGGTTCCGTCGCCGCCGTTGCCGGCCTTGCCGCCGGCCCGACCCTGGATCTGCGCGTGGCCGCATCGCCATCGGCCCAGTACCCGGGATCCACGCATGGATCAAGTTGGCAGGGCTGGCAAAGCCGGCTCGGTTTGCCGGTGCGCGATCATCTGGAGGCCCACGCCGGCCTCTACGGCCGCCCGGAAATGGCCGCCGGCCTGACGCCTGGCCAAGCAACCGGCGCTGGCGCCGTGCCAGCCATGGCCGAAGACGAAGTGCCGCCGCTGGGCTACGCCCTGGCGCAGTTGCACGGCATCTACGTGCTGGCCCAGAACGTCCGCGGCCTGGTGCTGGTGGACATGCACGCGGCCCACGAGCGCATCACTTACGAACGCTTAAAGACCGCCCGCGCCGGCCAGGGCATCATCGGCCAGCGCCTGCTGGTGCCGGTGGTGATCGAGCCCGGTCCGCGCCTGCTCGATGTGGTGGAGGAGCAATCGGCGAGCCTGGCGGCGCTGGGTTTCGAGATCCTTGCCGCCGGCCCCGGCCAGGCACGGGTGCTGAAAGTGCCGGCCTTGCTGGCCGGTGGTGACATCGCGGCGCTGGCCGTGCAGGTGCTCGGCGATCTGTCCGAACACGGTGACAGCCGTCTGGGCGAGCAGGCCGAGAACGAACTGCTGTCAACCATGGCCTGCCACGGTTCGGTGCGCGCCAACCGCCTGCTGACCGTGGCCGAGATGAACGCCCTGCTGCGCGACATGGAAGCCACCGAGCGCTCCGGCCAGTGCAATCATGGCCGCCCGACCTGGCGCGAATGGCCGATCACCGAGTTGGACAAGCTGTTCATGCGTGGCCGTTGAGGCAGGCACAGGTGTCGCCGATATCGCCTTGGGCATGGGTGCCAGATGCCTTGCCGGCGGACTGCGACGCCATCGCACCTATATAAGGAATGATGCAATGGAACTGTGTGCGCTGGCCGACACGAATCCCATCCCGGAATTGTCGCCTTCATCCCTATCGGCCAGGGCGCTGGCGGCCTGGCGAGCGCGCGGCGCCGGGGCCGCCGGCCGCAGCGCCATCGGCACCAAGCCGGTCGTGCTCGGCTTCGTCATCACCGCCCTGATGCTGGTCGCATCCGCCATCGCAGCGGCACCGGGCGTGGAAATCGCGGGCCGGGCAGGCGCCCCGGCCCCCGTCGCCGAGGACGATTTCCAGACCGCGCTGGCGCACTGGCAAACCCAGCGCGCCCAATCGTTGTCGGCAGCGACTGGCTGGGTCGCCCTGGTCGGCTTGCACTGGCTTGATCCGCAGCGCCGGCTGGTTCTGGGCAGCAGCGCCGATGCCGATCTGGTGATCGAGGATCTGCCCTCGCGGCTGGGCCAGTTGCAGCACGACGGCCAGCATTGGCAACTGCACCTGGCGCCCGGCCTGGCCGTGGAAGTGGCCGATTCGGCGGTCAGCGATCGCCTCGCCCTGATCGATGACCGCGCCGCGCGCGCCCTGGGCCAGGCCCCGGTGCGTGCCCGCCACGGGCCGGTGCGCTTCACCGTGATCGAGCGCGACCAGCGCCACGCGCTGCGGGTCTGGAACGAGCAAGCGCCGGCACGCAACGGCTTTGCCGGGCCGGCGTTCTATCCGCCGGCCCCGGAATGGCAACTCCAGGCGCGCTGGCAGGCGCATCCGCCCGGGCGCACCCTGGCCATCGTCGATGTCACCGGCGCGGAGCTGGCGATGACCAATCCCGGCGCCGTGCTGTTCGACCATGACGGCCGCCAGTTCCGCCTGGAAGCCCTGGCCGAGCCGGAGGACGAACACTTGCTGCTGATCTTCGCCGACCGCAGCAATGGCCGGGAAACCTATGGCGCCGGCCGCTACCTGTCGGCGCCGCGGCCTGATGCCGATGGCGCCGATGGCCAGGTGCGCCTGGACTTCAACCGTGCCTACAATCCGCCCTGCGCGTACACGGCCTTTGCCACCTGCCCGTTGCCGCCGCCGGAAAATCGTCTGGATCTGTGGTTGCGGGCGGGCGAGCGGCGCTGACCATTTCGTCCGCGCACATACGGGAAACCGCCTTTCCGACAGGACAGTGACACTGTGTCCCAGCAGGTCCCGCCATTTGACAACGGTTCAGGTTGTGCAGTACATCTAGGCGGTCGGGTCGCGGCCCGGCTACCCCACATCGCGCCCGGTCCTGGTCGGGCAAGCAGTTTTCCAATTTTTGGAGGTTCCATGCGCATCCTATTGCGAGCAACCGTGGCAGCGGCTGTCGCTGCGGCCGGCCTTTCCGCCGGCTGGCACGCGCCAGTCCACGCCAGCAACGGTCCTGATGTTTCGGCTTCAAGCCTCGTCGCCTTCGACTCCGGCCTGTTCCTGGTTGAGTTCCACGAACACGGCATGGTCGAAGAGGCCCGCACCCTGCAGGCGCGTGACGCCAACAGCAGGGCCCGCCTGGACCTGTCCACGCCGGCAGTGGCCGACTACAAGGCCCAGCTGATGTCGATCCAGGCCGGGCACGTCGATGCCATCTCGGCCGCATTCGGCCGTGATGTCCAGCCGCGCCACTACTACCTGGCCAGTCACAGCGGCATTTCGCTGGAGCTCAACAGCCAGGCCGAGTTGGATGCCCTGCGCAACCTCCCCGGCGTGAAGTCGGTCGAGCGCGACCAGGAATACGAGCTGCACACCCACCGCAGCGCCGAGTTCGTCGGTGCCACCCAGATCTGGGACGGTTCGGCCGCACCGGGTGGCCTGCCCGGCCGGGGTGAAGGCGCGGTGGTGGCGATTCTGGATACCGGTATTACGCCCAGCCATCCCTCGTTCCAGAACGATGCCTCCTGCGGCCACACCACCGCCAACCCGAAGCTGCTCAGCTACCGTGACTGCCAGGGCGGCACCACCACCGGTGGCGTCTGCTCCGGCACCAATCCCAACGATCAGGATGGCCACGGCACCCACGTTGCCGGCATTGCTGCCGGCAGCGCGATCGGCCCCGGCGCCAGCCCGGCACCGAACCCGCCGGTGGGCAACACCATCTCCGGCATTGCCCAGTGCGCCCACATCCGTGCCTACCGCGTCTGCGAGTCCAACACCTGTTCCGGCGCTGCCACCCAGGCCGGGCTGAACAACGCCCTTACCGAAGGCGATGTCACGGCGTCCAACTACTCGATCGGTGGCGGTACCAGCCCCTGGTCGAACGGCGACAGCGACCGCGTCAAGCTGGACATGGTCGATGCCGGCATCTTCACCGCCGCTTCGGCCGGCAACACGCGTGAAGCCACCCCGAACCCGATCGGCCAGGTGAACCACCGCGGCCCGTGGGTGATGACGGTGGCCTCCTCCACCCATGACCAGCAGGAAGGCACCATGGGCATGCTGTCGGCCACGGGCCCGGGCACGCCGCCTGCGGCGGCCCAGGGTGTGATGGCCAATACCGGCAGCACGTCGCCGGCCTACACCGGCCCGGCCTCGCTGCCGATCCGGCACATGACGGGTCAGGAAGGTGCCGAAGGGTGCGTTGCCTTCCCGGCCAATTACTTTGCTGGCGCGGCCGCCCTGGTCCAGCGTGGCAGCTGCCCGTTCACCGACAAGGTGACCAATGCCGCCGCCGCCGGTGCCACCCTGGTGCTGATCTACAACAATGATGTCGGCGCCCTGAACATGGATACCACCGGCGCGCCGCCGGTGCCGCACTACAGCATCATCCAGATGGCCGGTGACGCCCTGGCCGCCTTCATTGCCGACAACGGCGGTGAGGCACAGATCTCGTTCGTCGATGACGACATCCCCGGCGACATGCTGTCCGGTTTCAGCTTCCGTGGCCCGACCCCGGGCAATCTGGCCAACCTGACCAAGCCGGATATCACCGCGCCGGGCGATGATGTCTATTCCGCCGCGCCGAGTGGTTACGTCGGCATGGGTGGCACCTCCATGTCCGGCCCGCAGGTCGCCGGTGGCGGTGCCCTGGTGGGGTCGGTCCAGCCGGACTGGACCGCGACCGAGATCAAGTCCGCGATCATGATGACCGCCGAGAAGGCCGGCACCAAGGATGGCGTCTGGGGCTCGGGCCCGTGGGATGCCGATGATGTCGGCTCCGGCCGCATGGATCTGTCCAAGGCCGCGCTGGCCGGACTGGTGATGCATGAAACCCGCGTCAACTTCCTGGCCGCGAACCCCAGCAACGGTGGCGATGTCCGCACCCTGAACTTGCCGGCCCTGCGCGACATGTCCTGCACGCCCAGCTGCACCTGGACGCGCACCGTGCGCAACACCTTGGATGAGCCGACCTCCTGGAGCACCAGCGGCCATACCCTCAACGGCGTGGAAGTCACGGTCAGCCCGGCCAGCTTCAACTTCACCGGCGACCTGGATGAAACCCAGGTTCTGACCATCACCGCCACCCCGTTGGGCACCCAGACCGCCGCCGTCGCCTTTGGCGAAGTGCAGCTGGTTGAAGCCGATGGCAAGTCTCCGGACCTGCACCTGACCGTCGCCGTGCGTGGCCAGGGCCTGGGCGGCCCGCCGCTGGTTTCGGTTGACCCGACCTCGGTTGCCGGCAATGCCGGTTCCGGTTCCACCACGCCGGTCAGCCGTCCGCTGACGATCAGCAACATGGGTGGTTCGGACCTGACCTGGAACCAGGCCAGCCGCATTGCCAGCCGTGGCACGGCCACCGTGATCTGGGATCAGCCGGTGTCCGGCAGCAACGGTATCGTGTCGTCGTTCTCGACCACCGATAATGGTGGTGCCTATACCGCTGGTGACTTTGTCATCGGTGTCGCCTCCGACCTGACCGAGATCGTCGCCTGGGGCTTCAACCCGACCAACGCGACGCCGCCGCAGGTCAACTGGGCGATCTACGCCGATGCCGGCGGTGTGCCGGCCGGTGATCCGGAAAACAACCCGGGTGGTGCCCTGTGGACCTACACCGCAGCCTCCAGCGCGCCTGGCGTATCGGTCATCACCGGTGGCGAGATCCGTCTGGATCTGGCTGCTGCCGGCCAGAGCCTGGATCTGGATCCGGGTACCTACTGGCTGACCGTCTACCCGACCTACAACAACGCCATTGGCCCGGCCGGCAGCTCGCGCTGGAACTGGTTCGAATCGGTGCCGCAGGGTGGTCCGAGCCTGCTCGTCGGTGGCCTGTTCGGTGTCGGCACCTGGACCCCGACCGGTAACGGCGGCCTGGGTACGGCCATCGAGGACGTTGCTTTCGAAATCAGCGGCGTTCAGGCCGAACTGGATTGCGGCGCACCGTGGCTGTCGATCAACCCGACCAGCGGCACCGTCGCCCCGGGCGCCAACCAGGCCATCTCGGTGATCATGGATCCCAGCGGCCTGGCCGACGGCCAGTACACCGCGGCCGTGTGCCTGGAGACCAACGATCCGTCCAACCCCGAGCTGTCCATCCCGGCGACGCTGAATGTCGGCGAAGGTGGTGGCCCGGTTGACGGCGATGCCGACCTGTCGCTGATGGCCTTTGCCATGCCCGACCCGGTCGGTCAGGGCGAGGAACTGCGCTTCATCGTCAACGTCGCCAACTTCGGCCCGGATACGGCCGAGGACGTCGAGGTCGAGTTCGCCCTGCCGGCGGAGCTGCAGTTTGCCGGCGTGATCAACAGCCGCAACGAGAAGGAAGGCGCCGTGCAGCGCAGCGGTGAGATGCCGCGCAGCACTGGCACATGGACCTGTGCCGACAACAGCGCCACCGTTGTCTGCGTGCTCAGCGATCCGGTCGACAACGGCTTCTTCGCGCCGACCCTGGAACTGGTCATCGACGTGCCGGCCGGTGCCGAGCCGGGCGTGGTCAGCACCGACGTCAGCGTCAGCGGCGCGCAGAACGACCCGAACCCGGGCAACGACAGCGTCAGTGTCGAGGTCGAGATCACCGGTCTGCCCGATGGCCTGTTCGCCAACGGCTTCGAATGCCAGGCCGGCTTCCCGGATTGCCCGATCGTCGACCCGAACATCGTCGACAGCGGTCCGGTGAGCCTGGTCACGCCGCAGAGTGGTGACAACGAGCTGAACTTCGTCACTGGCGCCTTCGGTCCGTACGGCAGCACAGGTGCAGGTGCCGACTTCAACCCGTACACCGGTACCGGCAGCGTGCTGTTTGTCTACACCTTCGCCGATGCGATGGAAGGCCAGGGCACCGTCACCGATGATCCCACGCCGCCGGCACAGGTTGCCGTGCTGGCACCGGGTACCACCATCGGGCCGGACTCGGAAATCACCGGCCAGGGCCAGGACAACATGCACTACTGGTTGTCCGGCACCACCGGTTACGCCGGTGTGCGCTTCTTCAACGAGAGCACCGGTGAATTCAACTATGGTTACGTGGAGATCGAGACCGGCGGTCCGGCCGGCTTCCCGATGACCATCAAGCGTTACGTCTACAACTCCGCGGGCGAGGCGATTACGATCCCGACCCCGTAACGGAGCATGAGCAAGAGCCGGCGGCGCAGTAGCCTGCGCCGTCCGGTTCCCAAGCATGTTGTTCTGAGGCGGGAGCTTTTCTCCCGCCTCTTTTTTTGTTTCAGGTAACTGCCGTGCTGCGGATTTTGCGAACCTCCCTGTTGCTGGCTGCCGCCGCCGCCGTGATCGGCGCATTGGCGCTGCTCCTGCTTGAGCGCGCGGGCCTGAATGCCGATTTTGATCCGCACCAGGCCGGCTTTACCGGCTCGGCCGCCTGCCAGGACTGCCACCAGGACCGGCACGAAAGCTGGTACGCCACCTACCACCGCACCATGACCCAGGAGGCCTCGCCGGCCAGCGTGCAGGGCCAATTCGACGGCCAGGCGCTGGATTACTGGGGCGTGCGCGTGCGGCCGGTGCAGGACAATGGCCACTACTTCTTCGAATACGAAAGCCTGGAAACCGGCGAACAGCTGGCGCGTCTTGAAATCGAGCGCACCGTCGGTTCCCACCGCTATCAGCAATACATGACGCGCCTGCCCGATGACGGCACCTACGTGCGTCTGCATTACCTGTGGCACAACGGCGATCAGCGCTGGGTGCACATGAATGCCGCCTTCCTGGGACCGGACGAGCAGGGCTTCGACGACCAGGTTTCGATCTGGAACCAGAACTGCATCTTCTGCCACAACACCGGCCCGCAGCCGGGCATGACCAACTACCAGGAACTGCAGACCCGTGCCGCCCTGGGCCAGCCGGTCAATGTCGCCACCGATGCCCGTTTCCAGTCCACCGTGGCCGAGCTGGGCATTGCCTGCGAGACCTGCCACGGGCCCGGCAGCGGCCATGTCGACAACGCCGACAGCCTGCTCAGCCGCATCGCCATGCGCCTGAATGGCGGCCGCGACAGCGCCATCGTCAATCCCGCCCGCCTGGATGCGCAACGCGCCAGCCAGGTCTGTGGCCAGTGCCACGGCCAGCGCGTACCCAAGACCAACGACCTGCTGCGCCAGTGGGTGCATGAAGGCCCCAGTTTCCGCGCCGGGCTGGACCTGCGCGACCACGTCGACCCGGTCTGGCGCCATACCCGGGCGCCGATCGAAGGTCACGAAGACCTGTTCCAGAACCGCTTCTGGGCCGATGGCACGCCGCGCCTGAGCGCCTATGAATTCCAGGGCCTGATGCTCTCGGCCTGCCACCAGGAAGCCGAGCTGTCCTGCATCGATTGCCACAGCGTGCATGGCGGTGATCCGGCCGGGCAGATCACCGATCGCAACCGCGGCAATGCCCCGTGCCTGCGCTGCCACCAGGATTTCCGCGCCGAGCAGGATCTGGTCGAGCACACCCGCCACGCCGCCGACAGCGACGGCTCGCTCTGCTACAACTGCCACATGCCCGATGCCGCCTATGGCGTCATGGACATCCACCGCACGCACCGGATCCAGCCGCCGGACATGCTGCGCGATGCCGCCGCCGGGCGCAGCAATGCCTGCCTGACGTGCCATCTGGATGAGTCCCCGGTCTGGGCAGCGCAGGAGCTGGGCCAGGATCCGTCGGCGCTGACGCGCATCGACGGCACCGATCCGGCCCTGAGCGAAGCGGTGACCATGCTTTCCGGCGATCCGGTGCAAAAGGCAATCACCGCCTACCGCGCCGGCCAGCCCGGTGCCGCTGGCGGCGAACGTCTGTGGTTGCTGCCCTATCTGCTGGAAACCCTGGCCGACCGCTATCCCTCCAGTCGCCGCTTCGCCCAGCAAAGCATCCTGGCGATCCTGGACGAGCTGCCGGCGGAATTGGCGCTGCCAGGTCTGCACGAGCTGATCACCGGCTTTGACTTCATTGCCGATGCGCCGCTGCGGGCGACACATCTGGCCTCGGTCAGCGAGCACTGGCAAGGGCTGGACAAATCCGCCTGGCCGACGCCGCCGGCCAGCAGTGGCCTGGATGCCGGCTTCAACCTGCCCGAACCGTTGCGCCAGCAACTGCTGGATCTGGGCGCGCGCCAGGACAAGCAGATCTCGATCGGCGAGTAGGCGGGTAGGGCGCGCCTGAATCAACGCCTCGGCCGTGATCGCCGCAATGGCCGTCATGGCCGTCATGGCCGTCATGGCCGCGAAGGGCGATCCAGGCGCACGGCGGGCGTCATTGCTTGTGCCTGGCCAACTGACGTCCAACCGTCACCGCCATTGCAGCCATCGGGCGGATGTACTCCTGCCGCTGCCGGTCGCCGTCGCCGGCCAATGCACCGCGCCCGGCACGACGTCACCGCTGCCGGAAAGGCACCCGGCACGATGACGCGGAGCAGGCGCCTGAAGGCGCTATCCTTGACGTTTTCCCGCGCCGGAGCGGCCGCTGCCCGCCCAGATCTGAGGATTGCCAAGATGAAAAAGCCCCTGCTCGCCATGACCCTGAGCCTGCTGACCGGCGTCGCCGCGCAGGCCGAGGAAGGCATGTGGACCCTGGACAACCTGCCGCTTGAGGCCCTGCAGGCCGACTACGGCTTCAGCCCGGATGCGCAGTGGCTGGCCCATGCCCAGCGCTCGGTGGTGCGGCTGGCCGGCGGTTGCTCGGGTTCGTTCGTCTCACCCGAAGGCCTGGTGCTGACCAACTACCACTGCGTGATGGGCTGCGTGCAGCAGTTGTCCAGCGCCGAGCGCGACATCCTCAAGGATGGCTTCGTCGCCGCCGACCGCGAGCAGGAACTGCGCTGCCCGACCTATGAGCTGAACCGGCTGGAGCAGGTCAGCGACGTTACCGCGCGCATCCACCAGGCCACGCAGGACCGCGAAGGCGACGCCTACACGGCCGCGCGCCAGGCCGAGATCGCCAACATCACCGCCGAGTGCTCGGCCAGCGACGGCGCCGACAGCAGCAACCAGCGCTGCGATGTCGTCGAGCTGTACCACGGCGGCCGCTATCACCTGTACCGCTACCAGCGCTTCCAGGATGTGCGCCTGAGCTTTGTGCCGGAAAGCGCCATGGGCCTGTTCGGCGGCGATCCGGACAACTTCAACTTCCCGCGCTACAGCTTCGACATGGCCCTGCTGCGCGCCTGGCAGGATGGCAAGCCGGTGGCTTCACCGCAGCACTTCCGGATCAATCCGGCCGGCGCCGAAGAGGGCGGGCTGACCATGATCCTGGGCCATCCCGGCTCCACCCAGCGCCTGCTCACCGTGGCCCAGCTTGAAGCTGCCCGCGACCATGCCCTGGTGGCGCGGCTGTTGTACCTGTCCGAGCTGCGCGGCCTGCTCAACCACTACGCCAGCGGCGGCGAGGAGCAGGTGCGCCACAGCCAGGCCGAGCTGATGGGCGTTGAGAACACCATCAAGGTGATGCGCGGCATGCATCGGGCGCTGGCCGATCCGGCCGTGTTCGAGCTCAAGCGTGCCCAGGAGCAGGTGCTCAAGGACCATGTCGCCGCCGATCCGCAGCGCCAGGCGCAGTACGCCGGTGCCTGGGAGGCGATCGCCGACGCCGAGACCGCCTATCGGGACATCGCCGCCGAACACGGCATGCTCGAGCTGGGCCTGGGCTTGTATTCCCCGTACTTCCGCCATGCCCGCACCCTGGTGCGCGCTGCCGCCGAGCGCGACAAGGCCGACGACCAGCGCCTGCCCGAATTCAACGAAGCCACGCTGCCGCGGGTGGTGCAGGGACTGGAGTCGACTGCGCCGATCTATCCCGAATACGAGAAGGTGAAGCTGGCCTGGTCGCTGACCAAGCTGCGCGAAGAACTGGGCGCCGATGCGCCGATCGTGCGCCAGATCCTGGGTCGGCAGTCACCGCAGGCAGCGGCCGCAGCCTGGATTGATGCCACCACCCTGGCTGATCCGCAGGCGCGCATGGCCTTGTGGGAAGGTGGCGCCGAAGCCATCGCCGCGTCCGAGGATCCGTTCATCGTCCTGGCCCGAAACATCGACCCGGCCGCACGCGCCGTGCGCAGCCGCTATCAGGACCAGATCGAATCGGTGCTCGAGCGCAATGCCCAGCGCATCGCCCAGGCACGCTTCGACCTGCACGGCACCAGCATCTACCCCGATGCCACCTTCAGCCTGCGCCTGTCCTACGGTTCGGTGAAGGGCTGGACCGAGCGCGGCAGCCAGATCACGCCGTTCACCACCACGGCCGGCCTGTACGAGCGTGCCACCGGCCAGGATCCGTGGGCACTGCCGCCGTCCTGGCTGGCGGCGCAGGAGCGCCTGGATCCGGACACCCGCTTCAACTTCGTCAGCAGCAACGACATCATCGGCGGCAATTCCGGCAGCCCGGTGATCAACGCCCAGGCCGAGGTCATCGGCCTGGTGTTCGACGGCAATATCCATGCCCTGGGCGGCGCCTACTGGTACGACGCCGAGCTCAACCGCGGTGTGTCCGTGCATCCGGCGATCATGCTCGAAGCGCTGGACAAGGTGTACGACGCCGGCCACCTGCTGCGCGAGCTGCGCTGAGGCGGCGCAAGCGTGGCGGCACCATCCAGCCGCGCCGGTGCCATGTGGCTACCGGCGCGGCGGCCGCCGTGATCATGGCGAGATGGCTCACGGGCAGCCGTTGCTGAACGGCGCTCGTTGACGGCCGCGGCACCGGCGCCGGGATACAATCGGGCCCATGAGTGAAGCCTCCTCTCCCGACCAGCGCATCGACGAGTTGCGCCGCGTCATCAGCGAGCACGACTACCGCTACCACGTCCTGGACCAGCCCACCGTTGCCGATGCCGAGTACGACCGGCTGCTGCGCGAGCTGCTGGCGCTGGAGACCGAGCATCCCGAGCTGGCCAGCGCCGACTCGCCCACGCGCACGGTCGGCGCCCGGGCCGATACCGGCTTCGCCCAGGTCGAGCACGAACTGCCGATGCTGTCGCTGGCCAATGCCTTCGAGCAGGTGGACCAGGACGACGATGACCTGCGCTTTGCCGAACTCGCCGACTTCGTGCGCCGGGTCGAACGCAGCCTGGGCGTCGATACGCCCGAGTTCTCGGCCGAGCCCAAGCTCGATGGCCTGGCGATCAGCCTGCGCTACGAGGACGGCCGCTTCGTACGCGGTGCCACCCGCGGCGATGGCAGCACCGGCGAGGATGTCAGCGCCAACCTGCGCACCGTGCGCGCGATCCCGCTGCGCCTGCGCGGCGACGACTGGCCGGCCGTGCTGGAAGTGCGCGGCGAGATCTACATGCGGCGCGAGGATTTCCTGGCCTTCAACGCCGGTGCCCTGGAGCGCGGCGAGCGCACCCTGGCCAATCCGCGCAATGGCGCCGCCGGTTCGCTGCGCCAGCTCGATCCGGCGGTCAGTGCCAGTCGGCCGCTGGCCTTCTATGCCTACGGTGTTGGCGTGGTACGCGCTGGCGAGCTGCCGGAGCGTCACTCCCAGACCCTGCTCAAGCTGCGCGAATGGGGTTTGCCGATCTGCCCGGAAGTGGCCGTGGCCAATGGCCTGGATGGCGTGATTGCCTACTACCGGCACATCGGCGGCAAGCGCGATGCGCTGCCGTACGACATCGATGGCGTGGTGTTCAAGGTCGACCGCTACCGCCAGCAGGAAACGCTCGGCTTTGTCGCCCGTGCGCCGCGCTGGGCGCTGGCGCAGAAGTTCCCGGCCCAGGAAGAAATGACCCGGCTGCATGCCATCGACATCCGCATCGGCCGCACCGGCGCGGCGACACCGACCGCACGCCTGGAACCGGTGCACGTGGCCGGGGTGACCGTGACCAACGCCACCCTGCACAACGCCGACCAGATCGCGCGCCTGGACGTGCGCATCGGCGACACCGTGATCGTGCGCCGGGCCGGTGATGTCATACCCGAGGTGGTGCAGGTGGTGCTGGAGCAGCGCCCGCCCGGCACCGAACCCTGGCGCATGCCCGAGCGGTGCCCGGTCTGCCAGTCGCAACTGGTGCGGCCCGAGGGCGAAGCGGTCTGGCGCTGCTCGGGCGGCCTTTACTGCCCGGCCCAGGGCAAGGAGGCGCTGTTCCATTTCGCCTCGCGCCGGGCGATGGACATCGACGGCCTGGGCGAGCGCCTGATCGATCAGATGGTGGAACTGGAACTGGTGCGCACCCCGGCCGACCTGTACGCCCTGACCGTGGCCGACTTGCTGGAGATGAAGCGCCGCGCCGACGAGCGCGACGGCACCACGCCGGAAACGGTTCGCCAGGGCAGGGTCGCCAGCAAGTGGGCGGAAAACCTGGTCGCGGCCATTGATGCCACCCGGCCGGCGCGCCTGGCGCGTTTCCTGTTTGCCCTGGGCATCCTGCAGATCGGCGAGGAAACCGCCAAGTCTCTGGCCCGCGCCTTCGGGCGCTTCCAGGACATCGCCAGCGCCGATGCCGTGCTGCTGCTGTCGGCGCCCGAAGTCGGCCCCAAGGTGGCGGCATCGGTGGCCACCTTCTTTGCCCAGGCGCACAACCGGGAAGTGATCGATGCCCTGTTCCAGCGTGGCCTGCATCTGGTTGACGAGGGCGCGCCGGATCCGTCTTTTGTCCAGGCGCTGGATACCGGCCAGTTGCTGGTCAACGCCAAGCGCGTGGCGCGCAGTGACGGTGGCGAGCTGTTCCGCGGCGTCGGTGAGGAATCGCTGAAGGCCTTGGCCGCCGGTGCCGACGACCTGACCGGCCTGCTCTGCGTCGATGTCGAGGCGCTGGCGAACGCGACCGGAGTCAGTAGCAGCCGGATCGATATCGTCCGCGCCGAACTGGCCGCCGATTCACCGTGGCAGCAACGCCTGCTGGCCGCCCAGGCCCAGGTCCAGGCGCTGCGCGAACGGCTGCCGACGGACGACGCCGCAGCGGCGCTGCCGCTGGCCGGCCAGACCGTGGTGCTGACCGGCACCCTGGCCAGCATGGGCCGGGATCAGGCGCGCGAACGGCTGGAGGCGCTGGGCGCGAAAGTGGCCAGATCGGTGTCGAAGAAAACCCGTTTCGTGGTCGCCGGTGAGGCCGCTGGCAGCAAACTCGCCCGAGCTACCGAACTGGGCGTGGATGTGCTCGACGAAGCCGCATTGCTGGAGCTGCTGGCACGCCATGGATGACGCCCGGCATCGTGCGCTGACCCTGCGCGCACGCCTGTACACCGTGATCCGCGCCTTCTTCGCCGAACGCGCGGTGATCGAGGTGGATACGCCGATCCTGGGCCAGGCGGCGAGCACTGATATCCACTTGGAAAGCTTCGACACCGGCTACACCGGGCCGGCCAACGGCGGTGCCCGGCGCCGCTTCCTGCGTACCTCGCCGGAGTTCTGGCACAAGCGCCTGCTGGCCGAAGGCCTGGGCGATTGCTACGAGCTGGGCCGGGTGTTTCGCAATGGCGAATTCGGGCGCCGGCACAATCCCGAGTTCACCCTGCTGGAGTGGTACCGGCTGGGCTGGACCTCGGCGCAGCTCATGGCCGAGGTCGAGGAGCTGGTGCGCACCACGTTCATGTTTTCCGGCCGCCGCCTGGGCGAAAGCCGCACCTGGACCTACCGGCAATTGTTCCGCCAGCACCTGGATGTCGATCCGCTGACCGCGCCGATTGACGATCTGCGCCGTTTGGCCAGCCAGTTCTGGGTCGATGCCGGCAAGCTGGACCGCGATGCCCTGCTCGATGTCCTGCTCACACACCGCATCGAACCGGCGCTGCCGGCCGATGGCCTGACCTTCGTCCACGAGTATCCGGCCAGCCAGGCGGCACTGGCCCGGACCCGCGCCGACAGCGATGGCGAGCGCGTGGCCGAGCGCTTCGAGCTGTATGTCGGCACGGTCGAGCTGGCCAACGGCTTCCACGAGCTGACCGATGCCGCCGAACAGCAGGCCCGGTTCCGGGCCGACAACGTCGAACGCGAACGGCGCGGCCTGGAGCCGCTGCCCTGGGACCGCCACCTGGTGATGGCCCTGGAATCCGGCCTGCCGGCGTGCTCGGGCGTCGCCCTGGGCGTGGACCGGCTGCTGATGGCGATGCTCGGCAGCGAGGACATCCGCGAAGTACTGGCGTTCTCGTTTCCGGACGCGTAGGGCGGCGGTCACCGATCGTCCTGGCTTGTCATTCCCGCCCGCTCTGGAGGCGGCCTGGTTCAGGTGTTGTCGCCACGCTTGCGCTGGTGTCGGGCCCGTGAACTTGCCCGGCATGGCCATGGATCCCGGCTCGCAAACACTCCAGCCAGATATGAACCGCATGCACGAACACCGGGCAGATCGCCCGATCTGAACGGTCAAACCAGCCGTCTCATCCGCTGCGTCCGGGCCATGGCACGATATCGCGATGAGCCTTCCCCTGCAGTCCGAACTGGCGCTGGTCGAACCGGTTGGAAGCGATCCCGATGCCGGCCTTGATGTCGCCTCCGGGCGCACTTGCGATAGCGCGCTGCCGGCGCCGGTGATCGATCCCGACAGCGCGCTGGCGCGCTTCCATCCGGCCGTGTCCGGCTGGTTCTCACGCCAGTTCGGTGCGCCCACGCCAGCCCAGGACCAGGCCTGGTCGGTGGCCGCCGGCGGCGGCAATGTCCTGGTGGCGGCGCCGACCGGTTCGGGCAAGACCCTGGCCGCCTTCCTGGCGGCGATCGATGCCCTGGTGCGCCGGGGCCAGCAGGCGCCGCTGCCCGATGCCGTGCAGGTGCTGTACGTATCGCCGCTGAAGGCGCTGTCCAACGACATCGAAAAGAACCTGCAGCAGCCGCTCAACGGCATCCGCGACCGGCTGCTGGAGCTGGGCCAGGCCGATGTCCCGATCCGCTCGGCGGTGCGTACCGGCGATACCAGCAGCAGCGAGCGTGCGCTGATGCGCCGGTTGGCGCCGCATATTCTGGTGACCACGCCCGAATCGCTGCACATCCTGCTGACCAGCGAATCCGGCCGCGCCATGCTCGGCGACGTGCGCACGGTGATCGTCGACGAACTGCACGCGGTGGCCGGCAGCAAGCGCGGCGCGCATCTGATGCTGTCGCTGGAGCGGCTGGTGGCCCTGTGCCAACGGGCGCCCAACCGGATCGGCCTGTCGGCCACGGTGAAGCCGGTGGCCGATGTCGCCGCCTACCTGGTCGGCGCCGGCCAGGACTGCGCCATCGTCGATACCGGCCACGCCCGCCGTCGCGACCTGGCCCTGGAGATTCCGCGCTCACCGCTGACCGATGTCATGGCGACCGAGGTCTGGGGCGAGGTCTACGACCGCCTGGCCGAACTGGTCGCCGGGCATCGCACCACCCTGGTGTTCGTCAACCAGCGCCGTACTGCCGAACGCGTTGCCCGGCACCTGGCCGAGCGCATCGGCGAGGCCCATGTCACCGCCCATCACGGCTCGCTGTCGCGCGAGCATCGCCTGCAGGCCGAGCAACGGCTCAAGGCCGGCAAGCTCAAGGCCCTGGTGGCGACCTCATCGCTGGAGCTGGGCATCGACATCGGCGATGTCGATCTGGTCTGCCAGCTCGGTTCGCCACGGCGCATCTCGGCCTTCCTGCAGCGGGTCGGCCGCGCCGGCCATGCCGTCGATGCCATCTCCCGTGGCCGGCTGTTTCCGCTGACCCTGGGTGACCTGCTGGAAGGCACGGCCCTGCTCGATGCCATCGAGCGCGGCGAGCTGGACCGGATTCCGGCCGTGGCTGCGCCACTGGACGTGCTCGCCCAGCAGATCGTCGCCGAGGTCGCCTGCGGAGAATGGGAAGAAGGCGCGCTGTTCGAGCTCATTACCCGCGCCACGCCCTACCGCGATCTGGCCCGGGCCGATTTCGATGCCGTCGTGGCGATGCTGGTGCAGGGGTTCACCACCCGCCGCGGCCGACGCGGTGCCCTGCTGCATCACGACAGCGTGCAGCGCCGGCTGCGGCCGCGGCGCGGCGCGCGCCTGACCGCACTGACCCACGCCGGGGTCATACCCGACCAGTTCGACAGCGATGTCGTGCTGCTGCCCGAAGGCCACCGGGTCGGCACGCTGGACGAGGATTTCGCCTTCGACAGCCTGCCTGGCGACATCTTCCAGTTGGGCAATACCGCCTACCGCATCGCCAAGGTGCAGACCGGCACCGTGTTCGTCGAGGACGCCCGCGGCCAGCCGCCGACGGTGCCGTTCTGGTTCGGCGAAGCACTGGGCCGCAGTGATGAGCTCAGTGCCGCCGTGTCGCGCCTGAATGCCCACTTCGACAGCGCGCTGGCTGCTGCCGCGCCGGACGAAGCGCCGCTGGCGGCGGTGCAGCGTTGCCCGCAGCTTGCCGTCCTGCCGGTGCCACCGGCGGCGCTGGCGCAACTGACCCAATGGCTGGCCATGGCGCGGGCGGCGCTGGCTACGTTGCCGACCCTGGATCGGATCATCTTCGAGCGTTTCTTCGATGAGGTCGGCGACAGCCATCTGGTCATCCACTCGCCGTTCGGCTCGCGCATCAACAAGGCCTGGGGCCTGGCGCTGCGCAAGCGCTTCTGCCGCCAGTTCAACTTCGAGCTGCAGGCCTCGGCGATGGAAGACAGCATCGTGCTGTCGCTGGGGCCGACGCACAGCTTCCCGCTGGCCGAGGTCGGCGCCTACCTGCACCCGGCCACGGCGCGCCAGGTCCTGGTGCAAGCACTGCTGGATGCGCCGATGTTCCCGACCCATTGGCGCTGGTGTGCCACGGTGGCGCTGGCGATCCGGCGCAACCATGGCGGCAAGCGGCGGCCGCCGCAATTCCAGCGTTCCGACGCCGAGGACCTGCTCACCGTGGTTTTCCCCGACCAGGTTGCCTGTGCCGAAAACCTGGCCGGCGAGCGCGAGGTTCCCGATCATCCGCTGGTGGCCCAGGCGCTGCACGACTGCCTGCACCAGACCATGGATGTCGACGGTTTCATGGCCCTGGTTGCCGGCCTCGTCGAAGGCCGCATCGAGCTGGTTTGCCGCGACCTGACCGGACCTTCGCCGCTGGCCGGCGCGATCCTCAATGCCCGGCCCTGGGCGTTCCTGGACGATGGCGACGCCGAGGCCCGGCGCACGCGCGCGGTTGGCGGCCAAGGTGCGCGTGACCTTGATGCGGCCGCCGCGCTGGCTCGTCCCGATCCGGCCGCGATTGCCCGCGTGCGCGAGGAGATCCAGCCGCTGGTGCGCGATGCCGACGAGTTGCACGATGCGCTCGTGGTGCATGGTTTTCTGGCTGGCGGTGAATGGCAGCGCTATCAGGATCTGGCGAACGCCCTGACTGCCCCGGGCCGGGCCGTGGTCATGACCACCGGCGCCGAGCGTTGCCTGGTCGCCCGCGAACGCCTGGCGCAGTTCCTGGCCGCCGTTCCGCAGGCGCAGCCGAAAGCCGCGTTGCCTGATGATTGTTTGGCGCCGACATCCGGCGGTGGTGACCGCCTTGGCGAGTGCCCCGACCAGGCGCTGCTCGAGCTGTTGCGCGGCCGTCTGGATCTGCTCGGCCCGACCACGGCGGCGCAACTTGGCCAGCCGCTGGCCCTACCGCCGGCGATCATCCACGCAGCGCTGATCGCGCTGGAAGGGCAGGGCAGCGTCATGCGCGGCTGCTTCGATCCGGAACTGGTCGTGGCCGATGCCGGGACCGACGCCGGCGCCGGCGCCGGCTCGGCCGTGAGCAACGGCGATGGCAGCGCCGACAGTGCCAATCCCGCCAGCGACCTCGGTGACCTCAGCCTCGACGATCCCGGCCGCACGCAATGGTGCGAACGGCGCCTGCTGGCCCGCATCCACCGTTACAGCCGCGAGCAGCGCCACGCCCGCGTGCGCGCCGTGCCGCCGGCCCGCCTGATGACCGCCCTGGCGCAATGGCAGCACCTGTCGACGGCGCAAGCCGACCTGCGCCGCGAGGGCGACGCCGGCCTGCTGGCGGCGATCGGACAACTGGAAGGCTGGATCGCCCCGGTCATCGCCTGGGAACGCGACCTGCTGCCCCGGCGCGTGCGCGATTACGCCCCCGACATGCTCGACCGCCTCTGCGCCAGCGGCCAGGTGGTCTGGTGGCGGCCACCGCCGGCGCTGCTGGGCCCGTCGGCAACGACTGCCGCAAAGACCGTCGGCAATGGCGAAGAACCTGGCGGCGGCAACGGCACACCGGCGCCCCGGCGCGGCTCCGGTCCGATCCGCAGCACCCCGATCATGCTGTTGCAGCGCAGCCACCTGCCGCACTGGCAACGGCTGGCTGGCCAGGCCGGGCAGACAGGATCAGCGGCATCCAACGGCGCGGTCAACGGCCAGGATCACGGGCCCACAACGGGCCAGGCCGACATGGGCAGCCGGGCCTGGCGCGTGCATCAGGCCTTGGCCGCCGGCGGTGCTCTTTTCTGGTCGGATCTGGAGGCCGAATCGGGCCTGCTGCGCACCGAACTGGAACAGGCGCTGGCCGAACTGGTCGGCCTGGGCCTGGTCGTGTGCGACAGCTTCGCCGGCCTGCGCGCCCTGGTCACGCCGGTCCGGCACAGCGGCCGCCGCCGTCGCCAGGGCAGCGTTGCGGCCGACGCCATGGACCACGCCGGGCGCTGGTCGCTGCTGCGCCCGCCACGGCCATCCGCGGCCTGCGCCGATACCGGTCCGGCACTGGCCGCGCCGGATGTCGAACACGTGGCTTGGGTGCTGCTGCGCCGCTACGGCGTGGTGTTCCGGGCCTTGCTGGCACGCGAGCAGAACCTGCCGCCCTGGCGCGACCTGCACTATGTCTATCGGCGCCTGGAAGCGCGCGGGGAAATCAACGGCGGCCGCTTTGTCAGCGGCTTCTCCGGCGAGCAGTTTGCGCTGGCCGATGCCGCCACCCGGCTTGCCGGCGAGGGCACCGGCCTGGGCCTGGTCACGGTGTCGGCCGCCGATCCGCTCAATCTTGCCGGCGTCATCGTGCCCGGCAACAAGGTCACCGCCGTCGCCGGCAACCGCGTCGCCTTCGCCGACGGCGTTGCCGTCGCCAGCCGCGTCGCCGGCAAGGTGCAGATCACCGGCGACCTGGATCCGGCCGCCGCCTGGTCGGCACAGTTGCACCTGCTCAAGACCGCGCCAGTGGTGGTGGACAAGGACGGCGCCCAGACTGTCCCGGATTGATTGATCCCGGGCGCAAGCGCTGATCGCAGCGAGCCTGGCGGCCGCCCTCAGACCTCGATCGCCGCCAGGTCGCCCTTGTCTTCCAGCCAGGCTTTGCGGTCGGGCGCGCGTTTTTTGGCCAGCAGCATGTCCATCAGGCCGCGGGTGGCGCCGGCGTCGTCGATGTCCAGGCGCAGCAGGCGGCGGGTGTCCGGGTGCAGCGCGGATTCGCGCAACTGTGGCGGGTTCATCTCGCCCAGGCCCTTGAAGCGGGTGATGGCGACCTGGCCGCGCAGCTTCTCGCGCTCGATCCGGGCCAGGGTTTCTTCCCGTTCGGCCTCGTCCAGGGCGTAGAACACCTGCTTGCCGACATCGATGCGGAACAGCGGCGGCATGGCGACGAAGATGTGTCCGGCCTCGACCAGGGCCGGGAAATGGCGCAGGAACAGGGCGCAGAGCAAGGTGGCGATGTGCAGGCCGTCGGAATCGGCGTCGGCCAGGATGATGATCTTGCCGTAGCGCAGGCCGTCCAGGGTGCGGTTGCCCGGATCCACGCCCATGGCCACCGCCAGGTCGTGGACTTCGGCGCTGGCCAGGACGCTGCCGGATTCGACTTCCCAGGTGTTGAGGATCTTGCCGCGCAACGGCAGGATCGCCTGGAAATCCTTGTCCCGGGCCTGCTTGGCGCTGCCGCCGGCCGAATCGCCCTCGACCAGGAACAGCTCGGTGCGCGACAGGTCCTGGCTGATGCAGTCGGCCAGCTTGCCGGGCAGGGCCGGGCCCTGTGTAACCTTCTTGCGCACCACCTTGCGCTCGGTCTTCAGGCGCGACTGGGCGCGCTCGATGACCAGTTGGGCGATCGCTTCGCCTTCGCCGACATGCTGGTTCAGCCACAGCGAAAAGGCGTCGTGGACGGCGTTCTCGACCAGGCCGGTGGCGCTGCGCGAGGACAGCCGCTCCTTGGTCTGGCCGGAGAACTGCGGGTCGGTGACCTTGACCGACAGGATGAAGCACAGCCGATCCCAGACATCCTCGGGCGCCAGCTTGACCCCGCGCGGCAGCAGGTTGCGGAAATCGCAGAACTCGCGCAGCGCTTCGGTCAGGCCGCTGCGCAGGCCGTTGACGTGGGTGCCGCCCTGGGCGGTGGGAATCAGGTTGACGTAGCTTTCCTGCACCAGATCGCCTTCGGGCAGCCAGGCCAGGGCCCACTCGCAGGCGTCGGCCTCGCGCTCGACGCTGCCCAGGAACAGTTCCGCCGGCAGGCAGGCCTGGTCGACCAGCAGGCCGCGCAGGTAGTCGCGCAGGCCGTCCTGGTACAGCCATTCGTCCTGTTCGCCGCTGGCCTCGTCGAGCAGGCGCACGGTCAGGCCCGGGCAGAGCACGGCCTTGGCGCGCAGGTTGTGGCGCAAGGCGCGCAGGTTGAATTTGGCGCTGTCGAAGTACTTCGCGTCCGGCCAGAAGCGGATGCGGGTGCCGGTATTGCGCCGGCCGACGCTGCCGATCACGGTCAGTTCGCTGGCGCGTTCGCCATCGGCGAAGGCCATGTGGTGCTCGCTGGCGTCACGCTTGATCCAGACCTCAAGGCGGGTGGACAACGCGTTGACCACCGACACCCCGACCCCGTGCAGGCCGCCGGCGAAACGGTAGTTGCGGTTGGAAAACTTGCCGCCGGCATGGAGCCGGGTGAGGATCAGTTCGACGCCGCTCATGCCCTCGTCGGGATGGATGTCCACCGGCATGCCGCGGCCGTCATCGGCCACTTCGCAGGAGCCGTCCTTGAACAGGGTGATCTGGATCGTGCCGGCATGACCGGCCAGGGCCTCGTCGACGGCATTGTCGATGACTTCCTGGGCCAGGTGGTTGGGGCGGCTGGTGTCGGTGTACATGCCCGGCCGGCGGCGGACCGGGTCCAGGCCGGACAGGACTTCAATGTCGGCGGCGTCGTAACGGCTCATGGTGGTGATCTTGGGTCCGGGGACGGGAAAACGAAGCCGGGCAGCTTGGCAGGCGGGCCGGGGCGCAGGCAAGTCATGGCATCCGGAAACCCCCGACCGTAGGCAGTTGCCAGTCGCGAGTAGCCAACGGGGTGTGGCCATTGCTGGCCCGGACTGCGCAAGCCCGATGCTGCCTCGCAGGACGGGCTGCGAAACGGGGCTGCGCTGGGACGGGCATCCCGAGCCAGTCACGCGCGGCGAATGGGTCGGCGCCGGCTGCCCGCCCGCCGAGTGCGGATCAGTCGCCGCCGATGCGGACCAGGGTACGGCCGGTGGTCTTGCCCGAGAGCATGGCCTCGAACACTCCGGGCAGATCCTCAAGACCGACCTCATTGGCAGCGATCTGCTCCAGATGCGGCGGTCGCCATGGACCGGCCAGACGTTGCCACAGCGCTTGCCGGGTCGGGTAATCGGTGCTGCCGGCGGCGATGCCCAGCAGGTTGATGGCGCGCAGGATGAAGGGCATCACCGTGGTATGCAGCTCGTTGCCGCCGGCCATGCCACAGGCGGCGATGTTGCCGCGCGGCTGGATCACCCGCGTCAGCCAGCCCAGGATTTCATCGCCGACACAGTCGATGGCGCCGGCCCAGCGTGCCGACTCCAGCGGCCGCATGCCCATGGTCAGGGTGCGGCGGTCGAGCACCGAGGCGGCACCCAGGGCGGTGAGCTCGTCCAGACGCTCGAACTTGCCGGTCAGGGCATGGGCCTGGTAGCCGGCGCCGGTCAGCAGCGAGATCGCCAGCATGCCGACACCGCCGGTGGCACCGGTGACCAGGATCGGTCCGGCCTCCGGCTTCTGGCCGTTGTGCTCCATGCGCAACAGGCACAAGGCCGCGGTGAAGCCGGCCGTGCCCAGGGCCATGGCCTGGCGCAGGTCCAGACCGTCGGGCAGCGCGACGATGTCGTCGGCATCCAGGTTCAGGTACTGGCTGTAACCGCCATCGCGGGTTTCCGACAGGCCGCAGCCGGTGACCAGCACGGCATCGCCCTCGCGCCAGCGCCCATCGCGTGAGCGCAGCACATGGCCGGCAACATCGATGCCGCCCACCAGCGGGAACGAGCGCAGGATGCGGCCATTGCCGGTGCCGGCCAGGGCGTCCTTGTAGTTCACCGAAGACCAGGCCACGGCAAGGGTGACCTCGCCCGGGGACAGTTCCCCGAGGCTGGCTTCCTCGATGCCGGAGCGGTGGCCGCGGTCGTCGTTATGGATGCGGAAACAGCGGAAGGTGTTGGGAATAGCCATGCCGTGGAGCATCGCCGATCCGCGCCCATGGGGCAAGAATCCGGTCAAGCCACGGGCGCTGCGTTGCGCGCGCTGCGCCGGCATTCAACAGGGCATACCTAGAATGTGCGGTGTCTCGGCGCACCCCGCGCCGCGCGCCCGTTTCATTGCCGTAGAGAGCGACCCCATGCCCACCCGCCCGTCTCAGGATCCGTCCGCTTCCGTCGCCAGCCGCCAGCCGCAACGTGTGCGTCTGCCGCTGCGCTTCCGCCGCCTGCAGGTGCTGTTCAGCCAGCAGCCGACGCCGGCCTTCATCCGTATCGTGCTCGGCGGCGAAGAACTGGCCGGATTCAACAGTCCGGGCTTCGACGACCACGCCAAGCTGTTCTTACCCGATCCGGAAACCGGCCAGCTTCGCCTGCCGACGTTGTCCGGGGCAGGCCCGGTCTGGCCGGACGGGCACAAGCCGATCGCGCGCGACTACACGCCGCGCCACCATGATCGGCAAGCCGCCACGTTGACCATCGATTTCGTCATCCACGAAGCCGGTCCGGCCACCGACTGGGCGCGTTCGGCCCGGCCCGGCGACTGGCTCGGCGTCGGCGGACCGCGCGGCTCGATGCTGATCCCCACCGACTATGACTGGCACCTGCTGGTCGGCGACGAGACGGCGCTGCCGGCCATCGCCAGACGCCTGGAGGAATTGCCGGCCGATGCCCATGCCATCGTCGTGGCCGAGGTCGACCGGCCCGGCGACGCCCTGCCACTGTCCTCGCCGGCGCGGCTGGACCTGCACTGGTGCCACCGCGAGGGCGCGCCACCGGCCTCGCGCCAACGTCTGCTGGCGGCCGTGCGGAACCTTGAGCTGCCGGCCGGCGATGGCTTTGTCTGGGTGGCCTGCGAAAGCGGTCAGGCGCGGCAACTGCGCCAGCACCTGACCGGCGAGCGTGGCCTGAATCCGCGCCAGGTCAAGGCCGCCGCCTACTGGCGCCTGGGCGCCGAGGCGGTGCACGAAACGATTGGCGAGTGACAGTGCCGGTCAACTGATCGGCGCAACGACGGCGCGACAGCCAGTGCGCCGTCGTTGTCGGGCCGCCGCGGTCCAGCCTGTGCGGGCCGGACCGGGCAGGCTCAGTTGCCCTTGTGGATGGCGCGCTTGTCGACCGACAGGGCGGCTTCGTGCACGGCTTCGGACAGGGTTGGGTGGGCGTGGACGATGCGTGCCAGGTCTTCCGAGGAGCCCTTGAACTCCATCGCCACCACGCATTCGGCGATCAGCTCGGAGACGTTCGGGCCGACCATGTGCACGCCCAGGATGCGGTCGGTTTCGGCGTGCGCCAGCATCTTCACCTGGCCGGCGGATTCGTTCATCGCCACGGCGCGACCGATGGCGGCGAACGGGAAGTTGCCGGCGCGGTAGGGAATGCCGGCGTCCTTGAGTTCCTTCTCGGTCTTGCCGACCCAGGCCAGCTCGGGCTCGGTGTAGATCACCCAGGGCATGGTGTCCAGGTTGACGTGGCCGGGCAGGCCGGCGATCTGCTCGGCCACGGCGATGCCTTCCTCGCTGCCCTTGTGCGCCAGCATCGGGCCGCGCACGCAGTCGCCGACCGCCCAGACGCCGTCGACGCCGGTCCAGCAGTGTTCGTCGACTTCGACCCGGCCGCGCTCATCGAGCTTGACGCCGGTGCCCTCGGCCAGCAGGCCGTCGGTGGCGGCGCGTCGACCGACGGCGACCAGCAGCTTGTCCACGGTCAGGCTCTGCTCGCCCTTGGCGTCGTCGTAGGTGATCTCCACGGCCTTCTTCTTGACCTGGGCCCTGGTCACCTTGGCGCCCAGCTTGATGTCCAGGCCCTGCTTCTTGAACTCGCGCTGGGCGAGCTTGGAGATGTCGGCATCGGCGGCGGCCAGGAAATCGTCCATGGCCTCGAGCACGGTGACCTCGGCGCCCAGGCGCTTCCAGACGCTGCCCAGTTCCAGGCCGATGACACCGGCGCCGATCACGCCCAGGCGCTTGGGCACTTGCGTGAAATCCAGGGCGCCGGCGTTGTCGACGATGTAGTCGCCGTCAAAGGGCATGGACTTCAGCTCGATCGGCACCGAGCCGGCGGCGAGGATGACGTTGGTGCCGGTGAGCTCGCTGGTGCTGCCGTCCTGGGCGGTGACCAGCACCTTGCGCTCGGCCTGGAGCTGGCCGAAGCCGGCGATCGGGGTGACCTTGTTGGCCTTGAAAAGCTGGGCGATGCCGCCGGTGAACTGCTTGACGATCTTGTCCTTGCGGCCAACCATGGCGCCGACATCGATGCTGGGATTGTCGGCACTGATGCCGTGCACCTTCAGGCCATGGAGCAGGGTGTGATACTGCTTGGAGGAATCCAGGAGCGTTTTGGATGGGATGCAGCCGACGTTGAGGCAGGTGCCGCCCAGGGCCGGCTTGCCGTCCTTGTCCACGAAGCTGTCGACGCAGGCGGTCTTCAGGCCGAGCTGGGCGGCGCGGATGGCGGCGACATAGCCGGCCGGGCCGGCACCGATGACGACAACGTCGTAATGATCACTCATTGGGGACCTCGCAAGACGGGAGACGGAGCACAGACCGTCTATTGTCCCATAGCCGGCCAGGTTGCGGCATGGCAACGCCCCGTGGCCGGTGGCTGTGCCGCCGTCCCGGGCCCGGTTTTCCAACTGTTTCCTGAACGCGGTTGAACGGTTGCTGACCGGCACTGGCGCCGGCAGGGCAAGAGCGTATATTGGGCTTGCGGTCCCCGGCCGCCGGCCAGGGGCGTGCATTTGCATCCGGCAACAGGAGAAGAATCATGCGCCGCTCAATGATGTTAATCGCCAGCGTGGCCCTGCCCGTGCTGCTGATTGGTTGCGCCACGAGTACCTCGCCCGGCTACAGCTACCAGACCGTGGAACCGGTCAATGTGGTGGTTGACCACGAAAAGATGGCGGTCATTGATCACGCCGCCCGCAAGCGCGGGGTCAATGTCCACTGGATCAACCGGCCACAGCGCCGGGTCGCCATCTCGGAAGCCGACGACGAGTAAGCGCCACCGCTTTGCGCTGGCCGGTTGGGACTGGCCCGTTGGAAGAGGCCCGCGCCGACTGGATCGGTCAGCGGGCCTTCGCTGCTGGCCGGCCGTTTTCTGTCGCGCCTACTGACGGCGCCGGCGGCGCAGCAGCACCAGGGTGGCGCCGGTGCCGCCGGCATTGGCGGGCGCCGAACTGAACGCCACGACGTCGCCCTGGCGACGCAGGCCGCTGTCCACAAGCGCTTTCAGCACCGGCCCGTTGGCTGAGCGCTGGCCCTTGCCGTGGATGATGCGCAGGCAGGCATGGCCCTGGTCGCGTGCTTCGGCCAGGAATTCCCGCAGCACCTGCTGCGCCGGCTCCAGGCGCAGATGGTGCAGATCGATCTCGTCCTCGACTGCAATCGCGCCGGCGCGCAGGCGCTTGAGCAGGCGCGGGTCATGGCCTTCGCGCAGGTAGCTCAGGGCCTCGCCAGCGGCCATGGCGGCGGCATCCAGGCTCACTTGGTCGAGCTCGGCCAGGGCCTGGGCTTCATCAAGCAGGTGCTGGCGCGGTATCGCCTTGGGCCGCGGCGGCGTCACCGCGCTGCGGTCGCTGTCGGCCAGAGGCCGCACCGGCCCGACCGCCTGCCGGAACAGCTCGGCCTCGTCGTCGCTGACCGGCCGGGGCCGGCGCTGGCCGCGGCGACCGGCGGGAGGTGATTTGTCCGACTTGTCCATACCGTTGATGAAGGCCCGGGCCGGCGTTCGCTGGCGGCTTGCTATAGTTGCCGCCTGCACCACTGGGCACAAGCATGCACGTATTGATCAGCAACGATGACGGGGTCGATGCGCCGGGAATCCGTGTCCTGGCCGAGAGCCTGGGCCGGCTCGGCAAGGTGACGATCTTCGCGCCCGACCGCGACCGTTCCGGCGCCAGCAATTCGCTCACCCTGGACCAGCCGATCCGGGTAACGCAACAGGAACAGGGCATCTGGCGGGTCGCCGGCACGCCCACCGATTGCGTCCATCTGGCCCTGTGCGGCCTGCTCGATGATGATCCGGACCTGGTCGTTTCGGGCATCAACAATGCCGCCAACCTGGGCGACGATGTGATCTATTCGGGCACCGTGGCGGCGGCCATGGAAGGGCGCTACCTGGGCCTGCCGGCCATCGCCGTGTCGCTGTGCAGTCGCGACCACAAACCACAGAACTATGCGTCGGCGGCGCGCGCGGCGGCCCTGCTGACCGAGCGCCTGCTGGTCGATCCGCTGCCGGCCGATACCATCCTCAATGTCAACGTGCCGGACCTGCCGTGGCACCGCATGGCCGGCTTCGAGGTTACCCGCCTGGGCCACCGCCACCGCGCCGAAGCCTGCGTGCCGCAGATCGATCCGCGCGGCAATCCGGTGTACTGGATCGGCCCGCCGGGACCGGAACAGGACGCCGGGCCGGGCACCGATTTCGATGCCGTGCGCCGTGGTTATGTTTCGATCACGCCGATCCATGTCGACCTGACCCGCTTCCAGGCCCTGGAAAAAGTCGCCGGCTGGGTCGATTCCTTGACCCGGGCGACACACGGGGTGACCGGTTGATGTCCCTGCCCTTGCGCCATCCGGTCAACGACGCCGGCCTGGGCCTGACCGGGCAACGCGCCCGCGATCGCCTGATCCAGCGCCTGGCCAGTGACGGCGGCATTGCTGACCGGCGGGTGCTGGACACCCTGCGCACCGTGCCCCGACACTTGTTCGTCGACGAGGCCATCGCCAGCCGCGCCTATGAGAACGTGGCGCTGCCGATCGGCAATGGCCAGACCATTTCCCAACCGCTGATCGTGGCGCGGATGACCGAACTGGTGCTTGAGCATCCGGCGCCCAACAAGGTGCTGGAGATCGGTACCGGCTCGGGCTACCAGGCCGCGGTGCTCGCCGCCCTGGTGCCGCAGGTATACACCGTGGAGCGGTTGGAACCGCTGTTGCGCCGGGCCCGGCGCCTGTTCCGGCAACTGGGCATCGGCAATATCCGCAGCCGCCACGATGATGGCCGCCTGGGTTGGCCGGACCAGGCGCCGTTCGATGTGGTGGTGGTCACTGCCGCGGCGATGACGATCGAACCGGCCTGGCTGGAGCAACTGGCCGAAGGCGGCATGCTGATCTCCCCGGTCGGCCAGGCCGGTGGCGCGCAGCGCCTGCGCCGCATCCGCAAGCTCGACGGCGAGGCGGCGGAAGAGGATCTGGGCGGCGTCAGTTTCGTTCCGATCCTGCCCGGAGTCGGCTGAGCCATGATCCGCATCCTGTTGCTGACCCTGTTGGCGTTGCTTGCCGGCGCCGGTTGCGTGGTCCAGAACACCGAGGTCGTGCGTATCCGTCATGCCGACGGCTCGCTGCCGGCTGCGCCTGGCAGCGTCGCCGCCGACCACGTCGTCGCCCGCGGCGAGACCCTGTACAGCATTGCCTTCCGCAGCCAATTGGACTGGCGTCAGGTGGCGGCCTGGAACGCGCTGTCGGCCCCGTACACGATCTATCCCGGCCAGCGCCTGCGCCTGGCGCCGGCGGGTGCCGGTAGCGTGGCGGCTGCCGATCCCGGTCCTGCGACCGCTCCCGGCGCCCAGGGCGGCGCGGTCACCCGGCCGGTGCTGGATGAAGGTGTGACCTCGCCGGCACCGTCATCGCGCACACCGGCCGTGGTCGCGGCGCCGCCTGCTGCCGCGCCGCCTGCCGGCAGCCCAGGGACTGCGAGCCAGGTTCCCATTTCGGCCACGACATCGCCGCCAGCGGCCAGCACACCGCCCGCGGTAGCGGTATCGACTGTGCCTGCGACGCCGGTCCCGACTGCGCCCGCGCCATCTCCCGTGGCCGGTCCAGCGTCGGCACCGGCAGCCAGCCCGGCCGGCAGCCGCAGTGTTGGCGGCGTGGATTGGCGCTGGCCGACCCAGGGTGAGGTGATCCGCAACTACCGCGCCGACGACCTCAGCCGCCAGGGCATCGGTATTGCCGGCAGCAGTGGCCAGGCGGTGGTTGCCGCGGCCGATGGCCAGGTGGTCTATTCCGGCTCCGGCCTGCGTGGCTATGGCGAGCTGATCATCATCAAGCACTCGGCCGAATACCTGAGTGCCTACGGCCACAACCGGCGCCGTCTGGTCAACGAAGGTGAGCAGGTGCGCGCCGGCCAGCCGATCGCCGAACTGGGCCGCACCGGCGCCGATCGCGACATGCTGCATTTCGAGATTCGTCGCGGCGGCAACCCGGTCGATCCGGCCGGCTTCCTGCCCCGACGTTGACCGCCGCCATGACGCTGGCCGCGTCCGTCGCCGGGGCCATGGCCAGCAGCAGCCTGGTGCGGCTGCCGTGGCCGGATGGCATCTTCCTGTACCAGCCGGCGTTCTGGCCGGCGGCGCAAGCCGAACGGTTGTTGGCGCAACAGTTGGCGCAGATCGACTGGCACCAACATTCAGTGCGCCTGTTCGGCCGCCAGCAGCCGGCGCCGCGGTTGTCCTGCTGGCAGGGCGATGCCGGCGCCCGCTACCGATACTCCGGCGTTGCCCATGAGCCCTGCCCATGGACGCCGACAGTGATCGCCGTGCGGGTGCAGATCCAGGCAGCGCTGGCCGGGGATGGCACCGGGCAGACTGGTGGCGATACCGATGCCCGGCAACCGGCACGCTTCAACAGCGTGCTGGCCAACCTGTATCGTGACGGCGCCGACGGCATCGGCTGGCACAGCGACAACGAGCCCGAGCTGGGGCCGGAACCGCTGATTGCCTCGGCCAGCTTCGGCGGCCCGCGCCGCTTCCGGTTGCGGCATCGCGGTCGCGGCCTGACCCGCGAACTGGTGCTGGCGCCCGGCTCGCTCCTGGTCATGGCCGGCGCCAGCCAGCGCTACTGGCAGCACGCCGTGCCCAAGACCGCGCGCCCGTGTCGGCCGCGCTTGAACCTCACCTTCCGATGGATCACACCGCCATGACTCCCGGCAAGCTTGTTTCGGCCTCGCCGCTTGGCCGCCAGGTCAATTATCCCGACCGCATCGATCCGGGCCTGCTGTTTGCCATTGATCGCGCCGATACCCGCACGGGCCTGGCCGCCGCCATCGCCCTGCCACCGTTTGGCGAAGATCGCTGGACGGCCTGGGAGCTGTCCTGGCTCGATGCCCGGGGCAAGCCGGTGGTGGCGGTCGGCCGACTGACGCTTCCGGCATCATCGCCGCGCCTGGTCGAGTCCAAGTCGCTGAAGTTGTACCTGAACGGCTTTGCCCAGAGCCGCTTTGACAACGCCGGCGCCGTGGCCGCACGCCTGCGTACCGACCTGAAAGGCCTGTGCGGGGCAACGGTCAAGGTGGAACTGCTCAGTGGCGACGCGATCGATGGCTGGCCATTGCAGCCCTTGGCCGGCATCAGCCTGGATGGCCAGGCGATCAGCATCGATCATTACGGGCCGGTCGAGCCCGGCCTGCTCGTGGCCGGCAGCGGCGAGGTGGTGGAACAAACCCTGGTCAGCCGCCTGTTCCGTTCGCTGTGCCCGGTCACCGGCCAGCCGGACTGGGCCGATATCCAGATCCGTTATCGCGGACCGAGGATCGATCATGCCGGCCTGCTGCGCTACCTGGTCTCGTTCCGCCGCCACCGCGAGTTCCACGAGCAGTGCGTGGAACGCATCCATGTCGACCTGCAGCGCCGCTGCCGGCCGCAGGCACTGATGGTGCATGCCCGCTTCACACGCCGCGGTGGCCTGGACATCAATCCCTGGCGCGCCACCGATGCCGACTGGGCGCCGGAGCCGACACTGCGCGGCAGCCGGCAATAGTGGCCGCGGCTATGGCAGGCACTCCGGAGGCGTCAATCACCGGCCTGATCCGCGTCCAGCCGGAGGATTTCCAGGTCGAGGAAGTGCTCGGTTTCGAGCCGGACGGGCAGGGCGAGCACCTGTGGCTGTGGCTGGAGAAACGCTCGGCCAACACCCACTGGCTGGCCGGCCAACTCGCGCGCTGGGCCGGCGTGGCGCCGATGGCGGTCGGTTACGCCGGCATGAAAGACCGCCATGCCGTGACCGGGCAGTGGTTCAGCATCCACCTGCCGCTGCGCCAGGCGCCGCCGGAACCTCTGGCGGTCGAGGGTGTGGTCGAACGGGCGCGAAGCTGGCATAGCCGCAAGCTCAAGCGCGGCAGCCATCGCGGCAACCGCTTCGTCATTACCCTGCGCGACATCCAAGGCGATCTGCCGGCCGCGCAACGGCGCCTCGCCGATATCGCCGCTGGCGGCGTGCCGAACTTCTTCGGCAGCCAGCGTTTCGGCCACGGCGGCGGCAATGTTGATCAGGCACGGGACTGGCTGGCGGCGACGCGCCCGGCGCGGCTGCCCCCGGCCCGGCGAGGCCTGCTGCTCAGTGCCGCGCGCTCCTGGTTGTTCAACCAGGTGCTGGCCGAACGCGTGGCGCGCGGCGACTGGAACCAGGCCGTGCCGGGCGACTGCTTCCAGCTCGACGGCCGTGGCAGTTGGTTCGGCCCGGAAGCGGACATCAGTGCCGACATCCAGACACGCGTTGAAAATGGACTGATCCATGCCACCGGCCCGCTCTGGGGCAAGGACGAGCCGGCCACGGCCCTGGCCGTGCAAGCGCTGGAGCAGGCAGTGGCCGATGCCGAGCCGGTGCTGAGCCAGGGTCTGGCCCGGTTCGGCCTGCGCCAGGAGCGGCGTGCCCTGCGCCTGCTGCCGCAGGAGCTGGCTTGGTCTGTGGACGAAGGCGGGCGCACGCTGCAACTGTCTTTCCAGCTTCCCCGGGGCGCCTTCGCTACCTGCGTACTGGCCGCGTTCTGCACCGTCCACGATGCCGCCGCCGGCGGCGGCCCGGGCGACCGGCTCAGTACCGACGATTGAGCCGGAGCTGAGCATGGCCAACGATCCTTCCAATCCCGATCCCCAGCCGGCCTTGTTCGGGCCAGCGATGCCCGCCGGCACTGGCCCCGATACCGATACCGACGCCACTGCCGGCACGCCAGGCATCCACGGCAGCGATCCCCTGCGACCCCTGGCCGACCGGATGCGGCCCGGTGAACTGGATGAGCTCATCGGCCAGGACCATGTCGTCGGCCCGGGCACGCCGTTGCGCAAGGCGCTGGCCGCCGGCAAGCCGTATTCGATGATCTTGTGGGGGCCGCCCGGCAGTGGCAAGACCAGCCTGGCCCTGCTCGTGGCCCGCTATGCCAAGGCGCATTTCCATGCCCTGTCGGCCGTGCTTGGAGGCATCGCCGAGGTCCGGGCGGCGACCGCCCAGGCGCAGGTGCGTTTCGACCAGGGCCAGCGCAGCGTGCTGTTCGTCGACGAGGTGCACCGCTTCAACAAGGCGCAGCAGGATGCCTTTCTGCCGCATATTGAGCGCGGCACCATCGTGTTCATCGGCGCGACCACGGAAAACCCGTCCTTCGAGCTCAATGCCGCGCTGCTCTCGCGCTGCCGCGTGCACGTGCTCAAGCCGGTCACGCCCGAAGCGATCGCCAGTGCCCTGGAGCGGGCGCTGCATGATCCCGACCGTGGCCTGGGCCAGCGCACCTGGCAGGTCGACGAGCAGACTCTGCTGGAAATCGCCACCGCCGCCGATGGTGATGTTCGTCGCGCGCTGACCTTGCTGGAACTGGCGGCCGAACTGGCCGGCGACGGCGACGGTTTCGACCGCGCCCTGCTGGATCAGGTGCTGGCCGATCGCGGCCGGCGTTTCGACAAGGGCGGCGACCAGTTCTACGACCAGATCTCGGCGCTGCACAAGTCCATCCGCAGCTCCGATCCGGATGCCGCCGTCTACTGGCTGTCGCGGATGCTCGATGGCGGCATCGATCCGGCCTACCTGGCCCGGCGCCTGGTGCGCATCGCCAGCGAGGACATCGGCCTGGCCGATCCGCGTGCCCTGACCATGGCGCTGGACGCCTGGCAAGGCTATGAACGCCTGGGCCCGCCCGAGGGTGAGCTGTTGCTGGCCCAGTGCGCGATCTACCTGGCCATGGCGGCCAAGAGCAATGCCGCCTACATGGCCTTCAACCAGGCCCGGGCCGATGTCGCCCGCCACGGCACCCTGGCGGTGCCCATGCACCTGCGCAATGCCCCGACCCGGCTGATGAAACAGCTCGGCCATGGCCGCGGCTACCAGTATGACCATGAGCACGAAGGTGGCGTCGCCCTGGATCAGGCCTGCCTGCCCGAAGAACTGGCGCAGCAGCAGTACTACCAGCCGGTCGGGCGCGGGCTGGAAACGGCCATCGGCGAACGCCTGCGGGCGCTGCGCGCGGCGCGTGGCAAGGCCGGATCAGGGCCGCAGGATTGACGCCAAGGCGGCGGCGCCGAGCGGTTTCGCAGCGGTTGCGGCGGCAAGGCTGACCCGAACACCCGGCAGCGCCCAAGTCCCCTGCATATTGCACGGTGACGCCGCCCGGATCGTGCGGCGGGAATGGTCCCTGGCGCCAGGGGTTTCGGCAAGTCGTTGAATCCATGGAGTGATCAGGATTGGCACGGCGCTGGCTATGTATCCAGCGTCCGGCACCGACCGGCACTGGCAAATCCTGCCAGGCAAGCCCTGTCACTACTCAAGGAGTAATCCAGATGACCCGTACAACCCATGTCATGCGTCCCCTCGCCACCGCCGCTCTGGCCTCGGTCATCGCCTTCGGTGGTTCCATCGCCCTGGCCAATGACACCACGCAGCCGCGTGACGCCCGTGACGAAGGCTCCGAACAGCCGGTGACCGACACTTGGATCACCACCAAGGTGAAGTCCAGCCTGCTGACCTCCGACGGCGTCTCCGGCACCGACATCAGCGTCTCCACCGAGAACGGTGTCGTGACCCTGGAAGGCGAAGTCGACAACCAGGCCGAGATTGACCGCGCGATTGCCGTTGCCCGCGACATCGAAGGCGTGGTTGACGTCGACAGCCGCACCCTGGCCGTCCGCGCCGACCGCATGACCGACCAGGATCGCTACTGATCCTGAGCTGGCGGGGCAGGTGCCTCGGGCACCCGCCTTGCCTGTTCGACCGCCAAGGCGGTTGCACACCCGCTCTTCACCGGCCAGGCCCGATCATCACCGGCCATGGCCAACCAATGAAACCTCAAGGAGTACACCCATGAACGAAGATCGCATCAAGGGAAAGTGGAAGCAGCTCAGCGGCACCATGAAGGAAAAGTGGGGCAAGCTGACCGACGACGACCTGCAGGTGGCCGAAGGCAACACCGAATACCTGGCAGGCCGCGTGCAGGAACGCTACGGCGTGGCCAAGGATGAGGCCGAGCGCCAGGTGCGTGAGTTCGAACGCAGCCTGTAAGCTTTTCCCAAGCTGATCCACCTGCGGCAACGCCTGTCCCCCGGGCGCCGCCGGAACCAACGCCCGCCCCCAGCGGGCGTTGGTTTATCTGGCCTATGGTATTGTGGCGCGGTTATCAATCGCCCTGGAAAGACATAGGCATGACAGACGAACGCCCCACGCGCGGCGGTGGCGACAACGGCAAGATCCTGTATTGCTCGTTTTGCGGCAAGAGCCAGCACGAGGTGCGCAAGCTCATCGCCGGCCCCAATGTCTTCATCTGCGATGAGTGTGTCGAGCTGTGCAACGACATCATCCGCGAGGAGCTGGAGGACAAGGCCGCCAGCAGCCATCGGGCGCTGCCGCGTCCGAAGGAAATCCTGGAGACGCTGGACCAGTACGTGATCGGCCAGGCCAACGCCAAGAAGGTGTTGTCGGTGGCCGTGTACAACCACTACAAGCGCCAGGAAGCACACTCACGCAACGACGAGGTCGAACTGGCCAAGTCCAACATCCTGCTGATCGGGCCGACCGGTTCGGGCAAAACCCTGCTGGCCGAAACCCTGGCGCGGATCCTGAACGTGCCCTTCGTCATCGCCGACGCCACCACCCTCACCGAGGCTGGCTATGTCGGTGAGGACGTTGAAAACATCATCCAGAAGCTGCTGCAAAAGTGCGACTACGATGTCGAGAAGGCGCAGCAGGGCATCGTCTACATCGACGAGATCGACAAGATCTCGCGCAAAAGCGAGAACCCGTCGATCACCCGCGATGTCTCCGGTGAGGGTGTGCAGCAGGCGCTGCTCAAGCTGATCGAGGGCACCCTGGCCAGCGTGCCACCGGCCGGTGGCCGCAAGCATCCGCAACAGGAGTTCTTGCAGGTCGATACCCGCAACATCCTGTTCATCTGCGGCGGCGCCTTCGCCGGCCTGGAAAAGATCATCCAGCAGCGTTCCGAGGCAGTCGGCATCGGCTTCCAGGCCGAGGTCCGCAGCAAGGAGCGCCTGGCCAGTGTCGGCACCTTGCTCAAGGGCGTGGAACCGGAAGATCTGGTCCGCTTCGGCCTGATCCCCGAGTTCGTCGGCCGGCTGCCGGTGGTTGCCACCCTGGAGGAACTCGACGAGGCCGCCCTGGTGACCATCCTGACCGAGCCGAAGAACGCGCTGATCAAGCAGTTCCAGAAGCTGTTCGAGATGGAGGACGTGGAGCTGGAGTTCCGGCCCGATGCCCTGAGCGCCATCGCCAGCCGCGCGCTGGAGCGCAAGACCGGTGCCCGCGGCCTGCGTACCATCCTGGAAAGCGTGTTGCTGGACACGATGTTCGAGCTGCCGACCCTGGAAGGCGTGAGCAAGGTCGTGGTCGACGAGGCGGTGATCAAGGGCCAGGCCGAGCCGTATCTGCTCTACGACGGCGGCGCCACCAAGCCGGCGCCAACGCCGTCGCCGGCAGTCAAGGCGGCTGCCAGCGACTGAACGCGGTTCGCGGCAGCCTAACGTTCGGCACGCGCGCCAGTGGCTGTCTTGCCGAGCGCTGGCGCTATCAGCCACCCGGCTTGCGCCAGCGCCAAGCTGTCGGATTCACTGGGCGACAGCCGTGGCCGCCCGCCGCCCGGGCGACACGGGCGATAAGATCGTTCGCGACCATCGGCCTGAAGCCGCTTCACTCCTGACGATGGCGGAATGAGCGAGCACTCTCCGCAATCCGTCCGCAATCGGCCCGAGCCTTGCCGCTGGCGGCTTGGGCTGGCCCAAGCGATTGAGTTGTCGACGGTATCTGCACCTGTGCTGGCCGCGCCTGGCGGCCTGCGCGCGCGCTTGCATTCAATCACGCACACCCCCAATTAGCAGCCATGCCGGTAAGCTCGTTGCCGCCGGCCCCCTGTTTCGAAGCTTGAGTATCCGTGTCGATGAGCCAAGACGAATTCCAGCCTGTTGTCCTGCCCGTACTGCCGCTGCGCGATGTCGTGGTCTATCCGCACATGGTGATCCCGCTGTTCGTTGGCCGGGAAAAATCCATGCGTGCGCTGGACAAGGCCATGGCCGGCGACAAGCGCATTGCCCTGATCGCACAGACCACTCCCGATGTCGATGATCCCGAGGCCAATGACCTGTTCCGTGTGGCCTGCATCGCCACCGTCCTGCAATTGGTCAAGCTGCCCGACGGCACCATCAAGCTGCTGGTCGAGGGCCTGTCGCGTTGTCGTGTCGCCGAGTTCGGCCAGGACGATGGCCTGTTGAACGCACGTCTGGAGCCGGTCGCCGACCTGGTGACCCGCGACGCCCGCGAGCTGGAGGTGCTCTCGCGCACCCTGCTCAACCAGTTCGAGCAGTTCGTCAAGCTCAACCGCAAGCTGCCGCCGGAACTGCTGGCCACTTTGGCCGGCATTGATGATCCCGGCCGCCTGGCCGACACCATCGCCGCCCACCTGGGCATCCGCCTGGCCGACAAGCAGAAGGTGCTGGAAACCGCCGATGTCGCCAGCCGCGTCGAGATGCTGATCGGCTTCGTCGATGGCGAGATCGATGTCCAGCAGGTGGAAAAGCGCATCCGTGGCCGGGTCAAGTCGCAGATGGAAAAAAGCCAGCGCGAGTACTACCTCAACGAACAGATGAAGGCGATCCAGAAGGAGTTGGGCGATCTGGACGAGGCGCCTAACGAGCTGGAGGAGCTGGCCGCCAAGATCGAAAAATCCGGCATGCCCAAGGCAGTCGAAACCAAGGCCCGCAACGAGCTCAACAAGCTCAAGCAGATGTCGCCGATGTCGGCCGAGGCCACCGTGGTGCGCAATTACCTGGACTGGCTGCTGGGCGTGCCCTGGTCGACCCGCACCCGGGTGCGTCGCGATCTGGCCGAGGCCCAGCGCGTGCTCGATGCCGACCATCATGGCCTGGAGAAGGTCAAGGAACGGATCCTGGAATACCTGGCCGTGCAGCAGCGCGTGCGCAAACTCAATGGTCCCATCCTGTGCCTGGTCGGACCGCCGGGCGTGGGCAAGACCTCGCTGGGCCAGTCCATCGCCAAGGCCACCAATCGCAAGTTCGTGCGCATCTCGCTGGGTGGCGTCCGCGACGAGGCCGAAATCCGTGGCCACCGGCGCACCTACATCGGCTCCATGCCGGGCCGCCTGATCCAGAATCTGAACAAGGCCGGCTCGCGCAACCCGCTGATCATGCTCGACGAGATCGACAAGATGTCGATGGACTTCCGCGGCGACCCGTCATCGGCGCTGTTGGAAGTGCTCGACCCCGAGCAGAACCACACCTTCAACGACCATTACCTGGAGGTCGATGTCGACCTGTCCGAGGTGATGTTCATCGCCACCGCCAACTCGCTCAATATCCCCGGCCCGCTGCTGGACCGGATGGAAGTGATCCGCCTGCCCGGTTACACCGAGGACGAGAAGATCGCCATCGCGCAGCGCTACCTGCTGCCCAAGCAGCTCAAGGCCAACGGCCTGAAGGAAGACGAGCTGTCGGTCGGCGAGAGTGCGCTGCGCGACATCGTGCGCTACTACACGCGCGAGTCGGGTGTGCGCAACCTGGAACGCGAGATCGCCAAGATCTGCCGCAAGGTGGTCAAGGAGCTGACCCTGGCCGAAGCTGCCGGTTCGAAGGCGACATCCGCCAAGGGCAAAGCTGCCGACAAGACCGCCGACAAACCGGCCGCGAAGTCTGCCGCGAAATCGGCCAAGGCGACCGCCGCCGCTGACAAGCGCAAGCGCGTGCGCGTCGATGCCCGCAACCTGGATCGTTACCTGGGCGTGCGCCGGTTCGACTACGGCCAGGTCAGCCAGGAGGACGAGGTCGGCGTGGTCACCGGACTGGCCTGGACCTCGGTCGGTGGCGACCTGCTGTCGATCGAAGGCACCGTGGTGCCGGGCAAGGGCAAGCTGATCCATACCGGCCAGTTGGGCGGGGTCATGCAGGAATCGATCCAGGCGGCGTTGTCGGTGGTGCGCGCGCGCGCAGACCGGCTGGGTATTGATCCGGACTTCCACCAGAAGCACGACATCCACATCCACGTGCCCGAGGGCGCCACGCCCAAGGACGGCCCCAGTGCCGGCATCGGCATGTGCACCGCCCTGGTCTCGGCGCTGACCAAGATTCCGGTCAAGCGCGATGTCGCCATGACCGGTGAAATCACCCTGCGTGGCCGCGTGCTGCCCATCGGTGGCCTGAAGGAGAAGCTGCTGGCGGCCCATCGCGGCGGCCTGAAGACGATCATCATCCCCGAGGAGAACCGCAAGGATCTGGTCGAGATTCCCAAGAATGTCACCGGCTCGCTGGAAATCCACCCGGTGCGCTGGATCGACGAGGTGCTCGATATCGCGCTGGTCTCACCGCTGATTCCGCGCACGCCGGCGACCTCCGAAACCGAGGTCCCGGCCTCCGGCGCCGGCGACGACAACAAGGGCGGTAACCGGATCGGGCAGCGCCCGCACTGATCGTTCCGGGTCATCGAAGCCATTGATCGACATCGATACCTGGCGCCGGCTGCGGCTGGCGCCAGGCGCTTCATCGCCTGGCATGGCCGGACACCCGGGCGTGCTCTGGCTTAGCCGCAGGCGACCGGAAACACGGCAGGCGACGGGCTCCGGGCCGCTGCCATCGTGTTGCGTGCCACCGGGGCGGCTGGTATAAAGCGGCAGTGTATGCGAGCAGCCGATCGCTCCGGTGACACAGCACGGGATTGACTGCAATCCATGGTCCGCGTTCTGTGGACTTCCTTCGTTTTTCCCACAAGTTCATTTGATAGGGATGGTTCAATGACCAAATCAGAGTTCATTTCCGCGATGGCGGATGCCGCCGACATGAGTCGCGCCGAAGCCACGCGCGCCTACGACGCCTTTGTCGGCACCCTGACCGATGCCCTGGTGGACGGCGATACCGTCAACCTGTCCGGCTTCGGCAGCTTCTCGGTGCGTCATCGCGAGGCGCGCACCGGTCGCAATCCGCGCACCGGCGAAAGCCTTGAAATCGCCGCCTCCAAAAATCCCGCGTTCAAGGCTGGCAAAGCCCTGAAGGATGCCGTAAACTAGTCGTTCTTCACCGCAGGGTGCTTAGCTCAGCGGTAGAGCATCGCCCTTACAAGGCGAGGGTCGGGGGTTCGAAACCCTCAGCACCCACCAGTTGATGCCCAAGCGCCGAACACGGCAGCATGGACCACCGGTCCAGGCCACCGCGGAAGGCGACTGCAGCAGACAACACAGATTTGAGCTGGAGTGGTAGTTCAGTTGGTTAGAATACCGGCCTGTCACGCCGGGGGTCGCGGGTTCGAGTCCCGTCCACTCCGCCAGTCTCATCGATAAGCCCCTGAATTGCCAAGCCAATTCGGGGGCTTTTCTTTTTGCCCAAAGGCATGCCCATCCTTGTGTGCAGGCGAGCCCTGGTGCGGTCTCAGTTGGCGCGGCGCACGCCACCAGGCACCGCAGTGTTGATCGATATCGACCGCCAAAATGATTGTCTGCCGCGCCAAGGCCGGTTACAATGCCCGGCCCCGATACGGGCGCGTAGCTCAGCGGTAGAGCACTACCTTGACATGGTAGGGGTCACAGGTTCGATCCCTGTCGCGCCCACCACCTGGCGAAAGCAGACCAGGTTGCCAGGACAGCCGGCACCGCGCCGGCCGGTCTGGAGCAAGATCCGGAGACGTGGTCCTGACGGTTGCAGCCAGCATGACGCGAACCCCCTTCTGCCATTGAGCCGGATGCCGGAGCGTTTGCGGAATATCGAAGGCGCTTTGGCGCCTTTTTTGTTGTCTGGAGAGTTTCAGCCATGATCGCCATCACGTTGCCGGACGGCAGCCACAGGGAATACCAAGGCCCGGTCACGATTGCCCAGATCGCCGCCTCGATCGGTGCCGGCCTGGCCAAGGCCACGCTGGCCGGCGAGGTCGACGGCCGTCTGGTCGATGCCAGCGATGTCGTCGAGCACGACGCCCGTGTCCGCATCATCACCGCGCGCGATCCCGAAGGCGTGGAGATCATCCGGCATTCATGCGCGCATCTGGTCGGGCATGCGGTCAAGCAGTTGTATCCCGGCGCCAGGATGGTCATCGGCCCGGTGATCGAGGACGGCTTCTATTACGACATCGCCTACGACCGGCCATTCACGCCCGAAGACATCGCCGCCATCGAGCAGCGCATGCGCGAGCTGATCGATCAGGACTACCAGGTCATCAAGAAGATGACGCCGCGGCAGCAGGCGATCGAGCTGTTCAGCCAGCGCGGCGAGGACTACAAGCTGCGCCTGATCGACGATATGCCCGAGGTCCAGGCCATGGGCCTGTACCACCATCAGGAATACGTCGACATGTGCCGCGGGCCGCATGTGCCCAATACCCGCTTCCTGAAGGTATTCAAGCTGACCAAGGTCTCCGGTGCCTATTGGCGCGGCGATGCCAACAATGAGCAGTTGCAGCGCATCTACGGCACCGCCTGGGCCGACAAGAAGCAACTGACCGCCTACATCACCCGCATCGAGGAAGCCGAGAAGCGCGACCACCGCAAACTGGCCCGGCAACTGAATCTGTTCCACCAGCAGGAAGAAGCGCCGGGAATGGTCTTCTGGCACCCGCGTGGCTGGGCGCTGTGGCAGCAGGTCGAGCAGTACATGCGCCGCGTCTATCGACAGTCCGGCTACCAGGAAGTGAAGGCACCGCAGATCCTGGACGTGACCCTGTGGAAGAAGTCCGGCCACTGGGACAACTACCAGGAGAACATGTTCTTCACCGAATCGGAGAAGCGGCAGTACGCGCTCAAGCCGATGAACTGCCCCGGCCATGTCCAGATCTACAACGCCGGCCTGCACAGCTATCGCGACCTGCCGATCCGCTATGGCGAGTTCGGCGGCTGCCACCGCAACGAACCGTCCGGCGCCCTGCACGGCATCATGCGCGTACGCGCCTTCACCCAGGACGATGGCCACGTGTTCTGCACCGGGGAACAGGTCGAAGCCGAAGTCGCAGCCTTCCACCAGCAGGCACTGAAGGTCTATATCGACTTCGGCTTTACCGATATCGAGGTCAAGATCGCACTGCGCCCGGAAGCACGAATGGGTGATGACCAGGTCTGGGACCGGGCCGAAGCCGCCCTGCGCGCCGCGCTGTCGACCTGTGGGGTGGAGTGGCAGGAACTGCCCGGCGAGGGCGCCTTCTACGGCCCCAAGATTGAATACCACCTCAAGGATGCCATCGGCCGGGCCTGGCAGTTGGGCACCATGCAAGTGGACTTCATGATGCCGCAGCGGCTGGGCGCCGAGTATGTCGATGAGCATTCCACGCGCCGCCACCCGGTGATGTTGCACCGGGCCATCGTCGGTTCGATGGAACGCTTCATCGGTGTCCTGCTGGAGCATTATGCCGGCCTGTTGCCAACCTGGCTGGCGCCGGTGCAGGCGGTCTGCATGAACATCACCGACGCCCAGGCGGGGTATGTCGAAGAGGTCGGAAAAGCCCTTGCAAATCAAGGTTTCCGGGTTGAAACAGATTTGCGCAACGAGAAAATCGGTTATAAGATTCGCGAGCACACGCTGCAGAAGGTGCCCTACCTGCTGGTCGTGGGTGACCGCGAGAAGGAGCAGGGCACGATAGCGGTGCGTACGCGCAGCGGGGAGGACCTGGGAGCCATGCCGGTTTCCGAGTTTGCACAGCGTCTGCGCGAAGAGACCGCGCTGCAATAGACTGCAGCGTGAACGATTGAACCACTGGAGGGACTGCGAATCAGCACCGTCAACGATAAAGGCAACCGCCGCAACCAAGATATCCGCGTACCGCAGGTACGTGTCATCAATGCCGAAGGCGAACAGGTCGGAATCCTCGGCCGCGCCGAGGCCTTGGCCCTGGCCGAAGAAGCCGGTATGGATCTGGTCGAGATCCAGCCGCATGCCGATCCACCGGTCTGCCGGATCATGGATTACGGCAAGCATCGCTTCGAGCTGCAGAAAAAGGCCAATGCGGCGAAGAAGAAGCAGAAGCAGGTCGAGATCAAGGAAGTGAAGTTCCGTCCGACCACGGACGAGGGCGACTACCAGATCAAGCTGCGCAACATGCGCCGCTTCCTTGAGGACGGTGACAAGGTCAAGGTGACGATCCGCTTCCGCGGCCGTGAAATGAGCCACCAGGAACTGGGGCTCCAGCGGACGCAGCGTATCGAGGCCGACCTGGGTGACGAGATCGTTGTCGAGCAGCGCCCGCGCCAGGAAGGGCGGCTGATGGTGATGATGATCGCGCCCAAGCGCAAATGATCCGCTGCCCGGCCGGCTGATCGGCCGGTCGACTCATCGGTTCAAGCAGGCCGTTGCCCGGCGCTCCGCCAAGGGGCTGCCGGGCAGGTTCTCGGGTGGCGTCTGCCGCCTCGCAGTGCAGTTGCGGGACTTGGCGCGGCTCCGCGGTCTGCTATACTGGCTGGCCGGCTTGAAGCCGGTCACGGCCTGTTCCGGCTGCGCTTTTTCTTCTTCCGCGCAGCTTCGGCAACGGCCATTATTCGCGGGTTCGAGTACACAAGCGTGGCCCCGTGCCACCACTTGAACCGGTATTAGAAACAGCATCGGGAACACCAGCAATGCCTAAGATGAAGACCAACCGTGCGGCGGCCAAGCGCTTCCGCAAGACGGCTTCGGGCAAGTTCAAGTGCGGACATGCCTTCAGGAGCCACATCCTGACCAAGAAGTCGACCAAGCGTAAGCGTGGCTTGCGTGCCACCAACTACGTCAATGCCTCGGACGCCGGTCGCGTCCAGCGCATGCTGCCGTACGTGTAAGGGAGGAGCAGGAACATGGCACGAGTCAAACGTGGTGTCGTCGCCCGTCGGCGGCACAAGAAGATCCTCTCCCGCGCCAAGGGCTATTACAACGCCCGGCGCAAGGTGTTCCGCGTCGCCAACCAGGCAGTGATCAAGGCTGGCCAGTACGCCTACATCGGCCGCAAGCTGAAGAAGCGCAATTTCCGCGCCCTCTGGATTGTCCGTATCAACGCCGCCGCGCGTGAGCACGGGCTGTCCTACAGCCGCCTGATCGCTGGCCTGCGCAAGGCGCAGATCACGGTTGACCGCAAGATCCTCGCCGATCTGGCCTACCACGAGCCGGCGGCGTTCGGCGCCATCGCCGAGCGCGCCAAGCAGACCCTGGCGGCCTGAGCCACGATGACGGGCAGGCGCCTAGCCGGTGCCTGTCCTGGTTCTTTCGAGGTTGGCAAGTGGTGGCAACGGTGCGGGGATCGGAGCAATCCGATCCCCGCCTGCATTTTCGGAGAGCGGCGGTGACGACACCCCATTCGGACAGCCCGGGCACGGCGCCGGCGCTGGATCTGGACAACGCCCCCGATCAGATCGTGGCGGCTACAACCCTGGATGGCCTGGAAAAGCTCCGGGTCGGCCTGTTCGGCCGGCATGGCCTGGTCACCGCCCAGCTCAAGCAGCTTGGAGGCCTGTCGCCCGAGCAGCGCAAGCAGCAGGGCGATCGCATCAACCGCCTCAAGGCGCAGTTGCAGCAACAACTGGCCGCGCGCAAGACGGAGCTGGAAACGGCCGAGCTTGACCAGCGCCTGGCCACCGAGCGCATCGACGTCACCTTGCCCGGTCGCAACCACGCCATTGGCGGCGTGCACCCGTTGACCCGGACTTTGGAACGCATCGTCGATATCTTCTCCCGTTTCGGCTACGACGTCGTCGAAGGCCCGGAAATCGAAGATGACTGGCACAACTTCGAAGCGCTCAATTTCCCGCCCGACCATCCGGCCCGGGCAATGCACGACACCTTCTATTTCCCCGACGGCCGCATGCTGCGCACGCATACCTCACCGGTGCAGATCCGCGCCATGGCCGGCCGGCAGCCGCCGATCCGGCTGATCGCACCGGGCAAGGTCTACCGCAGCGATTCGGACCAGACCCATTCGCCGATGTTCCATCAGGTCGAAGGCCTGGTGGTGGGCGAGGGCATCACCATGGCCGATCTGAAAGGCACGCTCACCGCGTTCCTGCGCGGCTTCTTCGAGCGCGACTTCCAGATGCGCTTCAAGCCGACCTATTTCCCGTTCGTCGAGCCCGGGGCCGATGTCGTCATCGCCTGGCAACTGCCCGACGGCAGCAGCCGCTGGCTGGAAGTGCTCGGCTGCGGCATGGTCCACCCCAAGGTGCTGGCCAACTGCGGCATCGATCCGGAGCGCTACACCGGCTTCGCCTTCGGCATGGGCCTGGACCGGCTGGCGATGTTGCGTTACGGGGTCAACGATCTGCGCGCATTCTTCGAAAACGACGTGCGCTTCCTGCAGCAATTCAATTAGCCGCCGTCGCCCGGCCGGCCGGCTTGCTCCCGGCATCGCGCCGCGGCCACGAAGCGGCCATGGGTGGAGCACCCGGATATGAGATTCAGCGAAAACTGGTTGCGTGAGTGGGTTGATCCGGGCGTGCGCCGGGACGAGCTGTGCCTGCGCCTGGACATGCTTGGCCTGGAGGTGGAATCGGTCACCGAACTGGGCGCGGGGCTGGAGCACATTGTCGTCGGGCAGATCATCGCCGCCGCGCCGCATCCCGATGCCGACCGCCTGCAAGTCTGCAGGGTCGACATCGGTGACAGTGAACCACTGCAGATTGTCTGCGGCGCCGCCAATGCCCGCGTTGGCCTGAAGGCGCCGCTGGCCAAGATCGGCGCCCAGGTGGGCAGCCTGAGCATCCAGGCGGCAAGCCTGCGCGGTGTCGAATCCACCGGCATGTTGTGCTCGGCGCGCGAACTGGGCCTGGATGACGATGCCTCCGGTCTGATGGAATTGCCCGCCGATGCCGCGGTCGGCGCGCCGTTGGCGCAGTTTCTGGGTTTGCCCGACGCCAGCATCGAACTGGGCCTGACGCCGAACCGGGCCGACTGCCTGGGCATGCTCGGCCTGGCCAGCGATATCGCCGCCGCTTTCGACCAGCCGCTGACGGTGCCCGGCGGCGCCGATGGCCAGGCGGTTGCGGCCACCATCCAGGACACACGCCAGGTGAATCTGGCTGCCGGCGCCGATTGTCCGCGCTATCTGTGCCGGGTCATCGACGGCGTCGATGCCAGTGCGCCCTCGCCGATCTGGCTGAGCGAACGCCTGCGCCGGGCCGGCATCCGGCCGGTCAGCGCCATCGTCGATGTCACCAGCTACGTGATGCTGGAACTGGGCCAGCCGCTGCACGCCTTCGACCAGGACCGCCTGCAGGGCGCGATCAGCGTCCGCCACGGCCGGCCGAAAGAAGCGTTGACCTTGCTGGACGGCTCGGATGTCGTGATCGACGAGGATTTCCTGGTGATCGCCGACGAGGCCGGTGCCATCGCCCTGGCCGGCATCATGGGCGGGCAGGAATCCCGGGTCACCGATGCCAGCAGCCGCATCCTGCTGGAATCGGCCCATTTCCGTCCGGCCGCGATCATCGGCCGGGCGCGCCGCCTGGGCCTGCACACCGATGCCTCGCACCGCTACGAGCGTGGCGTCGATCCTGATCTACCGAGGCGGGCCATGGAGCGGGCCACTGCCTTGCTGCTGGCAATCGTCGGCGGCCAGGCCGGTCCCGTGGTTGAAGCCTGCGATCCGGCGGCACTGCCGGCACGCAAGCCGGTACATCTGCGCCAGGCGCGAATTGCGCGACTGCTGGGCATCGACATCCCCGCGGCGCGCGTGGCAGCGATCCTGGCCGGGCTGGACATGCAGGTGCAGGCCGACGCCGATGGCCAGGGCTGGCAGGTGACGCCGCCCTCGCGCCGCTTCGACATCGCCATCGAGGAAGATCTGATCGAGGAAGTGGCGCGCATCCACGGCTACGACCAGGTGCCGGTGCGGGCTCCGGCCGGTGAATTGGCGCCGACCCAGCCGTCCGAGGCGCGTTTGCCCGATACCCGGTTGCGTCATGCCCTGGCCGCGCGCGGCTGGCAGGAAGCGCTGACCTTCGCCTTCGTCGAACATGAGCTGCTGGCTACCTGGCACCTGGCCGACGGCGCCATTCGCCTGGCCAACCCGCTGTCGGCCGAGTTGGCGGTGATGCGCACCCGCCTGTTGCCCGGTCTGGTGCAGGCGCTGGCCTACAACCGCGCCCGGCAGATGCCGCGCCTGCGCCTGTTCGAGCTTGGCCGGCGCTTTTGCCTCGACGGCGACCAGGTGCGCGAGACCGACAGTCTGGCCCTGGCCGGCTGCGGCCCGGCACTGGCCGAGCATTGGCAGCACCAGCCCGCCCGCGACTTCGATTTCCATGACCTCAAGGGTGAATTGCAGGCCCTGACGGGTCTGGGCGGCGAGCCGGCCGCCTGGCAGTTCACCGCCACCGACCAGGTGCCCTGGCTGCATCCGGGGCGTGCGGCGACCATCCTGCACCAGGGCCAGCCGGTTGGCGTGATCGGCAGCCTGCATCCGTCCCTGCTCAAGGCGCTGGACCTGGACGAGGATGTCCAGGTCGCCGAGGTCGATCTGGACGCCTTGCGCCAAGCGAAGGTGCCGCGCGCCCAGGCATTGTCACGTTACCCGCAGGTGCGCCGCGACCTGGCCCTGGTGGTGGCTGCGGATGTTCCCTGGCAGGCCATTGCCGATGCCGTCCGCCAGGCGGTGGGCGAGGATCTGGAGCAACTGCTGGTTTTCGACGAGTACCGCGGCCAAGGTGTCGGTGAAGGATTCAAAAGTCTCGCCATGGGCTTGATTTTACGAAACCCTTCGCGCACTCTAGTCGACGCCGATGCGGACCAGGCAGTGGCCCGGGCGCTGGCGGCAGTTGGCGAGCATTTCCAGGCGCAGTTGCGCAGTTAGGAGGGGGACGATGGCGACCTTGACCAAGGCCGAAATGGCCGAGGGGTTGTTCGAAAACGTTGGCCTGAACAAGCGTGAAGCCAAGGAGTTCGTCGATGCCCTGTTCGAGACCCTGCGTACCGGGCTGGAGAACGGCCGCCAGGTGAAGCTGTCGGGTTTTGGCAACTTCGAACTGCGGCACAAGAACGAGCGGCCTGGCCGCAACCCCAAGACCGGCGAGGAAATCCCCATCTCCGCCCGTCGTGTGGTTACCTTCCGTCCTGGTCAAAAGCTGCGCGCGCGGGTGGAAACCTATGTTGGACCCCAGCAGTAACGACGAGCTGCCGGCGATCCCGGCCAAGCGCTACTTCACCATCGGCGAAGTCAGTGAGCTGTGTGCGGTCAAGCCGCACGTGCTGCGTTACTGGGAGACCGAGTTCGCCACCCTGAAACCGGTCAAGCGCCGTGGCAACCGCCGTTACTACCAACGCCAGGACGTGTTGATGATCCGGCAGATCCGCGGACTGCTGTACGAGCAGGGCTTCACCATCGGCGGTGCCCGCCAGCGCCTGGAAGGCGAACAGGGACGCATGGAGTCCTCCATCGTCCAGCAGATGGCGAAACAACTGCGCCTGGAACTGGAAGACCTGCTGCAACTGCTGCGCCGTTGAGTCGCGGCCGGTGCCCCGGCAGGCCACTGGCAGCGGCCACTGCCAGGCAAGGGGCTAAACTGCCCGGGACCACTGTCCATGGGCCACCCATCATGATTCGATCCCTGCCGTACATTTCTCTGCTGCTGGCGTCTGTGGCGGTCGCTGCCGATGCCCTGGCGCAATCACGCAACCAGCCGGCCGTGCTTGCTGGCGAGGGCCGCTACGTCTTCGGCCAGGTGAACGAGTACAACGCCGACCAGTACATGCTCGACACCCAGTCCGGGCGTCTGTGGCGTCTGGTCGACACCGGCGATGGCGGCGCCAGCGTGCTGGAAGCCGTGCCCTACCTGTTGCCTGCCGGCGGTACCCAGGCGACGCCGCCTGAGGGCCTTGACCTGCGCCAGCCCGAGGCGCCGACGCCGGCGCTGATCCCCCTGCAGCCACGGCGACCGGTCGATCCTTGAGCCCCGGTATGGTCGCCGCGCATGGCCTTGGCAGGCCCGGGCAACGGCGACAATTTGGCGTGACGAGTGACGGCCCGTTTGCTACACTTCGCGGCCGCATGGAACCTCGGGGCGTAGCGCAGCCTGGTAGCGCACCACAATGGGGTTGTGGGGGTCGCGAGTTCGAATCTCGCCGCCCCGACCAGTTCCTCCGCGGCAATCATCTGTCTTTTCAGCAAGCCGGCCCGATCCTTTCAGCCGCGGCCGTGTCTGAACTCCTGGCACCGGCGCCCCGCCGGCCTTGCCCACCCTGCCGAACCTGACCCAGTGACCGGCGGCACACGGACCGGCGAGCGCCCGGACCGGCGAGCGCCCGGCCCGTCATCGGCATCCCGCCAGCATCGACGCCGGCTGACCGGCACAAGGAATGGCATGACCACACCCACCCTGTATCCGCAGATCCAACCCTACGACAGCGGCCGGCTGGCCGTTTCGCCCCTGCACACGCTGTACTACGAACAGTGCGGCAATCCCGAAGGCAAGCCGGTGGTGGCCCTGCATGGTGGCCCGGGCGCCGGTTGTTCACCCGGAATGCGTCGTTTCTTCGATCCGGACAAATACCGCATCATTCTGTTCGACCAGCGCGGTTGCGGGCGCTCGACGCCGCACGCCGAACTGACCGACAACACCACCTGGCACCTGGTCGCCGACATCGAGGCGCTGCGCAGCCATCTGGGCATCGAGCGCTGGCAGGTCTTCGGGGGTTCCTGGGGTTCGACCCTGGCCATGGCCTATGCCCAGTCCCATCCCGACAAGGTCACCGAGCTGGTGCTGCGCGGCATTTTCATGCTGCGGCGCTCGGAACTGGAATGGTTCTACCAGGGCGGCTGCGACCAGATCTTTCCCGATGCCTGGGAGTCGTACCTGGCGGCGATCCCGGCGGTTGAACACGGCGACCTGATCAGCGCCTACTATCGGCGCCTGACCAGCGGCGATGCCGCCACCCGCATGGCCGCGGCCAAGGCCTGGACCACCTGGGAAAGCAGCACCTGCTTCCTGCTCCAGGACCCCGAGCACATCGCCGCTACCCAGGCCGATGGGTTCGCGCTGGCCTTCGCCCGCATCGAGTGCCACTACTTCGTCAACGGCGGTTTCTTCGACGTCGACGGCCAGTTGTTGCGCGATGTCGAGCGCATGCGCCAGATCCCGACGGTGATCGTGCAGGGTCGTTACGACGTGGTCTGCCCGATGCGTTCGGCCTGGGATCTGCACCGTGCCTGGCCGCAAGCCGAGCTGGTGGTGGTGCCCGATGTTGGTCATTCCGCGTTCGAGGGCGGCACCGCCGCAGCGCTGGTCGAAGCTACCGACCGGTTCGCCAGCCGCTGACGGACGCAGACCCGACCTCGGCCCGGACATCGCGCAGCCGCCGGCAACGCGCGCCAACCCGGTTCAGGACAACTCGCGGTGGAACACCAGCACGTTGTCGCGGCCGCTGGCGCGAAAGTGGGCGGCCAGCCGCTCAATGGTATAGACCGAGCGGTGCCGGCCGCCGGTACAGCCCACCGCGATGGTGAGGTAGGCACGGTCGTCGGCCTCGAACCGGGGCAGGAAATCGTCCATCAGGCCGATCACGGCATCGATATAGCTGCCGACCTGTGGCTGGCCCAGGAAATACTCGCCAATCTCCTCGTCGCGGCCCGACAGCGGCCGCAGCTCCGGCACCCAGTGTGGATTGGGCAGGCAACGGGTATCGAAGACGAAATCGGCATCGCCAGGCACACCGCGCTTGAAGGCGAACGATTGCAGCAGCAGGATCAGGCTCTGGCCATGGCGGCCAACCTCGATGCTGATCTGGCGCCGCAATTGGTGGACATTGGTCTGGCCGGTATCGACGATCAGGTCGGCGATCGCCAGCAGCGGCCGCAGCAGTTGCCGTTCGCGGGCAATGGCATCGGCCAGGCTGCGCTGGTGTTGGGCCAGCGGGTGCCGCCGGCGGCTGTCGGAATAGCGCTTGATCAGGATGTCATCGCTGGCATCCAGGAACACCAACTGCACGTCGACACCGCCCCGGGCCAGGCTGGCGATGATGCGCGGCAGCTCGGTCAGGTCTTCGGGCCGGTTGCGTGCGTCGACACCCACGGCCACCCGCGGGTAGGCGCCCTGGCCACTGCGCGCCGATGCCAGCAAATCCGGAATCAGGGCGACGGGAAGGTTGTCGACACAGTAGAAATCAAGGTCTTCCAGGGCGCGCAGGGCCACTGTCTTGCCGGCGCCGGACAGCCCGGTGAGGATCACCAGGCGGGTCTGGAAACCAGCGTTCCTGTTCGCCGCGGCGGGAGCGGGGGAGGCGTCTGTCATCGTCGGCACCTTGCCAGTGGATGAAGTGCGCTCCGGTCAGGGACGAGCCGGCCGGAGCGGAAAATGACCAGCCGCCAACCGACCTCAGGGGTCGATGCTGGTGCGGCGGGCCTGGGCGTGGTGGTCGGTGAGCTTGCCCTTGTACTTGCGCACCTGCATTTCCATGCGGTCGACCAGGCCATCGATGGCCGCGTACATGTCATGCGCGGCAACTTCGGCGAACAGTTGCTTGCCGGGAACGCCCATCCGGCATTCGGCCTTGTGCGCATGCTTGTCGACCGAGAGCACGACATGGGCGCCGGTGGTGTGGTCGAACAGCCGGGTCAGCTTTTCCAGCTTGCTGACAGCGTAGTCGCGCAAGGCGGGGGTGATCTCCATCTGCTGGCCGGTGACCTGAATCTGCATGGTGATGTCCTCGCTGCGTTGGGGGCCGCCACGGGCCCGGGAAAATCATTGTAACGGTCAGACCGCCATTGACCAGCCCGGTTCCGGCGCCTCTCCGCGGCCTTGAAAGAACAGGCTGCAACCCCAGATTCCATAGCATCTGGCGCCACTGTCGGCGCCTTGCACCAAGGAGCAAACACCATGAACCTGACGCGCTACAACTTGGGCCTGCCGGGAACCGTCCGCGACGAGTTCAAGCAGGTTTTCGATATTTTCAACAAGCTCGGCCAGCTCGACGAAGCCGACCAGTCCGACGTGGTCACCAGCCAGTGGGCACCGCGGGTGGACATCAAGGAAGAGGCCGATCGGTTCGTGATCCTGGCCGATGTCCCCGGCGTCGACCCCAAGGACATCGAGGTATCGATGGACAAGGGCATCCTCTCGATCAAGGGCGAGCGTGCCAGCGAAAGCAGCGAGGAGGGCGAGCGTTTCAGCCGCCTGGAGCGTGCGCGTGGCGTCTTCTACCGTCGCTTCGCCCTGCCGGATTCGGCCGATCCGGAGCAGATCAAGGCCGCCGGTCGCCATGGCGTGCTGGAAATCAGCCTGCCCAAGCGCCCGGAGTCGACGCCGCGCCGGATCACTATCGAAAGCTGATCGCGGCCGCCTGGCCGGTCACCACGGCTTGCCGTGCCCTGGCCGGCCCTGTGAACGACGGCCCGCCCTGTGCGGGCCGTCTGCCGTCCCCGGACCGGTGGCCGCTGCCGCCGGCATCCGGCAGAGCCGACCCGTCATTGTGAGATCATCGCCCCGCCATGGAATTTCGTGATTACTACAAGGTGCTCGGCGTCGAAGCTGGCGCCGACGATGCCGAAATCAAGAAGGCCTATCGTCGCCTGGCGCGCAAGTACCACCCCGACGTCAGCAAGGAAGCCGACGCCGAGGAACGGTTCAAGGCGATCAACGAAGCCAACGAGGTGCTCGGCGATCGCGAGCGCCGCGCCGCCTACGACAATGTCCGCGGCAGCTACCGCGAGGGCCAGCCGTTCCAGCCGCCGCCGAACTGGAATGGCGGCGCTGGCGCCGGCGCCCGAGGTGCTGCCAGCGCCGGTGCCGGCTTCGGTCAGGGCGGCTTCGACGGCGATTTCAGCGATTTCTTCGAGACCCTGTTCGGCCAGCAGCGTGACTTCGGCGGCGCCGGCGCCCGTGCCGGCACCCGGCCGCGCCCGGCGCGCTCGCTGCGCGCCCAGCTCACCCTGACACTTGACCAGGCCTATCAGGGCGGCGAACAGCGCTTGTCCCTGAACGGTCGCAGCTACGACGTGCGCATCCCCGCCGGCATCGCCAGCGGCCAGGTCATCCGCCTGGCCGGGCAGGCGCCCGGCGGTGGCGATGTTCTGCTTGAGGTCAACATCGCGCCGGACCCGCGCTTCCTGCTGGAAGGGCGCAACACCATCGGCATGGTCCGGCTGATGCCTTGGCAGGCCGCCCTGGGCGCGCGGCTGCCGGTGACCACGCTCGGCGGCCACGTGCAGTTGACCATTCCCGCCGGCAGCCAGTCCGGGCGGCGCCTGCGCCTGAAGGGCCGCGGTCTGCCCGGATCGCCGCCGGGCGACCATTTCATCCAGCTCGAAGTGCAGGTGCCGGTGCCCGACAACGATGACCAGCGCGCCGCCTACCAGGCGCTGGCGCAGGCCTTCGACGACGACGCTTCGGCTACCTGAGCCGGTCCCTGCGCGGCCGGGCCGAAGGTCCGGATCATCCGGGCTAGACTTGCCGGCCGTCGTCCCACGCCATTGCACCAAGGAGTCAGCCCGCACCATGGCCAGCCACCAGAGCATCATTGAGTCCGCCTTCGCCGAATTGGCCAACTTGAGCCCAGCGGCCCTGGAGCAACGCTGCGGCGATGCCGTCGAGGCGGTGCTGGACGGGCTGGAAAGCGGGCAACTGCGCGTCGCCGAGCCGCTGGCCGATGGCGGCTGGCAGGTCAACGACTGGCTCAAGAAGGCGGTGCTGCTGTACTTCCGGATGCGGCCGATGGCGAAGCTGCCGGCCGACGGCGCCGGTCTGTTCGGTGCCTGGGACAAGGTGCCGCTGCGCTTTGCCGGGGATTGTTCCAGCGAAGAATTCCGAAGCGCCGGCGCCCGGGTGGTGCCCGGCGCCATCGTCCGCCGTGGCGCCCATGTCGGCACCGACGTGGTGCTGATGCCCAGCTTCGTCAACATCGGCGCCCATGTCGGCGCCGGCACCATGGTCGACACCTGGGCCACGGTCGGCTCCTGCGCCCAGATCGGGCGCAACGTGCATATTTCCGGTGGCGCCGGCATCGGCGGCGTGCTGGAACCGCTGCAGGCCACGCCCACGATCATCGAGGACGACTGCTTCATCGGCGCGCGCAGCGAAGTGGTCGAAGGCGTCATCGTCGAGCGCGGCAGTGTCATCGCCATGGGCGTGTTCCTGGGCCAGAGCACGCGCATCTACGATCGCGCCAGCGGCCAGATCCACTATGGCCGGGTGCCGGCCGGCAGCGTCGTGGTGCCCGGCAGCCTGCCCTCGGCCGATGGCCGCTACAGCCTCAACTGCGCGGTCATCGTCAAGCGGGTGGACGAGCAGACCCGGCGCAAGACCGCGCTCAACGACATCCTGCGCCAGGCCGCCGAGGAGGCATGACCATGGTCACCGTGTATGGACTATCCAACTGCTCGACCTGCCACAAGGCCCTGGCCTGGCTGGACGGGCAGGGCATCGCGCACCGGTTCATCGATTACCGGGAAACCCCGGTGCCCGAGCCGGTGCTGCGCCGCCAGGCCGAGGCGATCGGCTGGGAGAAGCTGGTCAACCGCGCCAGCTACACCTGGCGCGGACTGGAGCAGGCACGCAAGACGCCGGCCGATGACAGCCAGTGGCTGGCCCTGGTGGGTGAATATCCGGCCCTGATCCGCCGGCCGCTGCTGGTCCGTGCCGACGGCAGCGCGGTGTCCGGCTTCAGTGAAAAGCGCTGGTCGGAAACCTTCGAGCGCCAGGTGTCCGGGCGCTAGCTGAACGTTCGCGGCGAACCGGCGTGCGTGCGCTGGCCAATGCCGGCGCCTCCGTGCTGGCGCCTGCGTGCCGGCCAGGGTCGCGGCGCGTATCGACCCGTTTGAGATCCCGGCATGTCTGCCCCTTGAGCCAGTGCGCCGGGTTTTCGCGCAGGCAGGCGTGAAGGCCGGCCCTTGCCCGCCGCCCATGCGGCCAACCCTGCCACGTCAAGGAAACCACGCGCAGCGGCATGGGTGGCGCCGCGCCCGGACTGGCCGGGCGAAGGTGCGTGAGGATGATCGCCAAGGCATGGGCCTGGCCGGGGCGGGTAGCGACGCCCGGCCGGCAACGATCTGATCGGCATCCGTGGCCACCGGATGCCGATGGCACCGCAGCCGGTGGCACGGGTGGTGAGCGGCCACCTGGCCTGGGCTGACCGCCTCTTCGCCCACGGCTTTGTGCAGGGCGGCTGGCGGCATGCGAGGTGGCTGGTTCCCCGCCGCGCATGCCGCCAGTGGCCCCTTTGGCTGCGACCGGTGGCTGCGGCTGGACCGGGCAGCGGCGGCTAAGATGGTGCGCCCATCGCGCCATTGCGGCGCCGTCGAAGGAACTGCCATGGCCGCCGCCGGATCCGTGCTCGAACTTGCCTGCGACCTCATCGCCCGTGCCAGCGTCACGCCGGAGGATGCCGGCTGCCAGGCGCTGCTCGCCGACCGCCTGGCTGCCGCCGGCTTCGCCATCCAGCACCTGCCGTTCGGCGCCGTGCGCAACCTGTGGGCGCAGCATCGCGGCACCGGCAAGGCCGCCGGCGACGGCAAGGTGCTGGTTCTGCTTGGCCATACCGATGTCGTGCCCACCGGCCCGGAATCGGCCTGGACCTCGCCACCGTTCCAGCCGCAAATTCGCGATGGCCTGCTCTACGGCCGCGGCGCTGCCGACATGAAGGGCAGCGTCGCCGCCATGGTGGTGGCGCTGGAACGTTTCGTCGCCGCCCACCCCGACCATGCCGGCACGGTTGCCCTGCTGCTGACCAGCGACGAGGAGGGCGAGGCCATCGACGGCATTCGCAAGGTGGCCGAGCACTTTCGCATCAGCGGCCAGCGCATCGACCATTGCCTGGTCGGCGAGCCGTCGTCGAACCAGCGCCTGGGCGATCGTTGCCGGGCCGGCCGCCGCGGCTCATTGAACGGCCGGCTGATGGTCAACGGCGTCCAGGGCCATGCCGCCTACCCGGAACTGGCCGACAACCCGATCCATGCCCTGGCACCGGCACTGGCCGAGCTGTGCGGCCAGCGCTGGGACGAGGGCGGCAACGGCTTCCCGCCGACCAGCTTCCAGGTCTCCAACATCAACGCCGGCACCGGCGCCAACAACGTCATTCCCGGCACCTGCCAGGTGCTGTTCAATTTCCGCTACGGCACCGTCACCGATGCCGGGTCGTTGATCGCGCGCACCGGCGAAATCATCGCCCGCCATGGCCTGGACCACCGCCTGGACTGGCATGATTCGGGCCAGCCTTTCGCCGCGCCCGATGACGGCCGCCTGCGCGCCGCCGTGGCCAGCGCGGTCAGGGACCACTGCGGCATCGAGCCGGCTTTCGACATGGGCGGCGGCACCTCCGATGGCCGCTTCATTGCTCCGCTCGGTGCCGAGGTGATCGAGCTGGGTCCGGACAACGCCAGCATCCATGCTGTCGACGAGCATGTCGCGGTCGTCGATCTGGAGCGCTTGGTGGACATCTATAAACAGGTGCTGACCGATCTGCTCGTGGCGGCTTGACAGCCGTCTGGCCCGCCTTGTGATGCCGCCTGATTGTGCGAGATGGCGCACATATTTCGCCGAAATTGAGTGCTAACGTCGCCGTTTGGCTGATGTTGCTGCACGTAATACAACTACTAGATGAGGGAAAACATGATCGTTCGCAAGTCCGCGCCGGGATGGGCGCTGTTGTGTGCGCTGTCCAGCGCATTGGTGTTCTTCTCCCCCGCCACGGTGCGTGCGGCAACGCCCGACCAGCTCACTGAACAGGAAGCGGCGCGGGCTCTGGTTGCTGCCGAGGCCTGGTCGTTCAATGGCGGTGAGGCGATGCTGCGCTTCAACACCAGCCTGTTGGAGATGCATGGGATTTCCGTGGGCGCGCCGGAGCAGATGCTGGCCTACCGCGAGCACGATGCGATCAGCGCGCCGATGCCCATCCGGCCGGAAAACGGGATCCGCTTCGCCGCACGCGACGGTGCCCTGACCCGGTTCGTGGATGGCTCGCTGCACGTTGATGGCCAGTTCCATGTCGACCTGCCTGACGGCAGCCGCCTGGACTATGACGGCTTCGAAGTCCGGGTCTCGCCGATCAATCCCATGCATCTGGATGTCATCGGCAACGACGGCCAGGTCTGGTTCTACGTCAACCACATGATGTGGGAAACGATCGACGACGACACGCGCTTCCACCTGCGTGCCGCCGACCTCAATGTCACCCACGCGCTGGCCGCACGGGTTGCGGCGCCGGAACTGGCTGGAAATTACGTCGGCGAACTCACCTTCATCAGCCCGTTGCGCACGCGCGGCCAGGGCCGGATGGGCGCCTTGCCCATCACTGGCGATCCGACCGTGCGCGGTACGCCCTGCGTGCGCGGCGCCACACCCTGTTTCCATGGTGACGCGCATCCCGATGGCGGCATCTACGAGGCGGACGTGCTGATGCAGGCCTATTCCATGTCGTTCACCCGCTGCCGGCGGTCCACAGGCTCCGGGTTGTGCGACGGCCTCGGTGCCGATGACGGCGAGGTGGTGTTTACCCCCAGCTCGACCCTGCGCAACAGCAACAAGCCGAACACTGCCGATATCCCCTGGTATGAGAAGTTCACCGGCCACACCAATCCCTGGGGTTATCCGTATCCGAACGCCGATCAGCATCCGTACCTGATCTGGAATATCTACCGGATCGTCGACGGCCAGCTCGAACAGATTGCCGCCTCCGGCGTCAAGCATGCCTGGCTGACCACCAATACTGGCTGCTCATCGCCGTTCGGCGGCCACATGCTCAGCCCCAACTGCGCGGACACCTACGGCACCGGCAACAACGATGCCTACGATGACCTGGGTCCGCGCAGCGAGATCGACCCGGCCGGTGGCTGGTTCGGCCGCTGCGGTTCGATCTTCGATACCAATTGCGACGGGTTCTCCAATTCGGTGTCGACCAGTGGTTACCGCGACCGCCTGATCGTGCGTGAGTCGCAGCTTTCGGTGCCGGGGGCGATCTACTACTCCGACTCCTGGTACATCGTCCAGGACGACATCGACATCTACAACACGATGATGCACCGGACCATGACGCCGACCCCGGGTGGGCAACAAGGCTGGACCCCGGGCAACCAGGGTTCGCAGATTCTCGGCCCGATGATCAACACCTGGGTGAACCCGGCCGCCAACCCGACGCACAACGTCGAAATCGCCACCGGGGAAGGTCATACCCGGGTTGCGGTGAAGGTCAAGGAGCTGGCCGGCTGTCCGGCTGGGTCGGGTTTGGGCGGCACCTGCTGGCGCTATGACTACGCCGTGCAGAACTTCGATTTCGCGCGGGTGGTCCGCGGCGATCCACCCAATGACCAGCCGCCGAACCTGCGCATCCTCAGCAACAAGGGGTTTGGCAGCTTCACGGTGCCGGTCGGCGAGGCGGGCGTTCACCTTGAATCCGGCCATTTTGCCGACATCGATATCGATCCGGGCAACAACTGGACCGCGGTGGTTGGCGAGGACACTGTGACCTGGACCGCGCCGGACGGCAACGAGCTGAACTGGGGCATGCTGTTCCGTTTCTCGCTGGTGACCGATGTCGCGCCCAATGAGGCCAATGTCGCCCAGGTCGGGCTCGGGGTGGCCGGTCCGGGTGCGCCATCCAGCCTTGGCGCGGCGATGCTGGTGCCGGCTGCCGGCGAGCTGCCGCTGGAATACCAAGTGACGGCCATTGCCGGTGCCGGTGGCAGCATCGATCCGGCCAGCCAGATGGTGCCTGCCGGCAGTGATGCCGGGTTCAGCGTCAGCGCGTCGGCCGGTTTCGTGGTCGTGTCCGTGGTCGGCGATACCTGCACACCGCAGGACAATGGCGATGGCACCTGGACGGCGGCCGCTATCCAGGCCGATTGCCAGGTACTGGCCAGCTTCAACATTGACGGCGATCCGATCTTCGCCAATGGCTTTGAAAGCCCGATGCAGGGCACACGGCCCTAACCGGGGGCAGTGACCGTGGCCGGGAGCCAGCGCGGCCCCATGGCGCTGGCTGCGGCGCTGACTGCCGGCCCGGGTCGGCGACAGCACAGCATGCCTGGCCGTTGCCTAGCCAGCAGGAGAGGTCCATCGTGAGGCCCCGTGTGAGCAAGCCGCGCTGGCTGTGGGCAGCCGTCGCGGCGCTGATCTGGCTGCTGCTGCCGGCGGCGCTGGCGCTGGCCGATATCTCCGGCTGGGTGGTCGATGACAGCAGCGGCGAGCCGCTGGCCGGTGCCCTGGTGTCGGTCCAGGCCCGGCCCGAACTGGGCACGGCGCTGACCGGCGCCGACGGCCGTTTCACGCTGCCGCTGCCGGGCCTTTCCGGGGCCTTGAATCTGGGCGTGGCGATGCCCTATGACATGGATGCCGAGCACAATTACCTGATCCGGCTGTTGCAGGCCTTCGACGGCATGGAAGACCTGCAGATCACCCTGTTCCGTTCGCCCGAACAGGACAATCCCCACTACCTGCCCATTCCCGCCCATTGGGGCTGCAACAACTGCCACGGCAACTACTACCAGCAATGGCGCCAGTCGCGCCACGCCGGTTCGGCGGTGAACGAATGGGTGCGCGACCTGTATTCGGGCGACGGCACGCCCGGGGGCGGCGCCGGCTATGTCTTCCGCAACAGCCACGACCCCGGCGATACCGGCTTTTGCGCCGCCTGCCACGCGCCGCTGCAGGATGTGCTCACACCGGGCGAGGTCTATTTCGACGAGGTCTCGAGCCCGGCCGGCCTGGATGGCGTGACCTGCCTGGCCTGCCACCAGATCGCCGGCGTCGATGCCGCCAACATCAACGCGCTGCATCATCTGGGCAAGACGCAACACCGCTTCCCGCAGGCGCACGTAGCGACCGAAATGTTCGTCTGGGGGCCGCTGGCCGATGTCATCGAAACACCGATGCAGGCGCATTATTCGCCGCTGCACTCGGACCCGTTGCTGTGCGCCGGCTGCCACCAGTATGAAAATCCGGTCACCGGTGCGCCGGGCCAGGCGACCTATACCGAGTGGCTGGCCTCGCCCTACAACGTTGACGGACCGGAGCGGCGCACCTGCCAGAACTGCCACATGGAAAAAGAGGCCGGCCCCGGCTACGTCGGCAACGGCGGGCCGCTGCGGCCGGCCAGCCAGCGCAGCACGCACCGGTTCATCGGCGCCACGCCGCAGCGCCTGTCCGAAAACATCGACCTGCGGGTGACGGTTGAGCAGCGCGGCGCACACCTGGTGATCGCCACCGAGGTGGAAAACCGGTGCGGGCACAATTTCCCCACCGGCATCGACATCCGCAACGCCCTGCTGGTGGTCGATGTCCGGCTCGATGGCCAGCCACTGCCGCAGACCCGTGGCCCGGTGCTGCCGTTCTGGGCCAGCGACGACGTGCCCGGCGAGCAACCCGGCGATTACGCCGGCTGGCCGGGCAAGGGTTACGCCAAGGTGCTGGAAGGGCGCATCAATGGCCAGGGCGAGGTGGTCCGGCCGGTGTTGTTCATCGATGCCGAAGGCGTGCACAGCAACACCACGCTGCCGTCCGGACACACCGACCACAACAGCTTTGCATTTGCCCTGCCGCTGAAGGCGGCGCCGGGAACCGTGGCCGAGGTCGATGTGCGGCTGCTGTATCGCCGCGCCTGGCGCGCCCTGGCGGTGACCAAGGGCTGGACCCAGACGCCCGGCGGCATGCCGGTAGAGATCCAGGTCCAGCGCCACCAGCAATCACTCCCCCTGGTGCCGGTGCCGGATCGGTTGTTCGGCGATGGTTTCGACGGCCATTGACGCCATCGCGCCGCTGCGTTTGACGATGCCGGTGCGCGCGATTAGTGTCAGCGCAGGCATCGTTGCGCCCAGGCCATCCCGGCTTGCCTTCCGGTCTGGCCGGCACCGCCGGGACTGCCGATGCCGCCAGCACCGGCAAGGCCGCTTCCATTTTCCGCACCCGTCAGATCCCAGCCCATGAACGCATTCCCCAATACCGGCGCCGCGCGCTGGTTCGTCCTGGTGATGATCACCATCACCGCCGTCGGCGTACTCGGTGCCGGTCTGTCCTGGTCGGCCGGCGCCAGCCATGTGCACCTGGGCCCGGCCACCGATTTCACCCCGGATGGCACCCAGCCCGGCCTTGCCCATGGCATCGGCAACAGCGATGCCTGCTCGGGCTGCCATGGCGCCTGGGATACCGGCTCGCCCGGCCACGGTTTCATGCCCTACAACACCTGGGCCGGCTCGATGATGGCGCACTCCGCGCGCGACCCGCTGTTCTGGGCCGCGCTGGATGTCGCCGAGGCCGATATTCCCGGCGCCGGCGACTACTGCCTGCGTTGCCACACGCCCACCGGCTGGCTGGAGGGGCGGGTGCGCAAGACCACCATCGGCACCGTGATCGACGGTTCCAACGGCTGCTTCCTGACCGGCCAGCACGACGAACCCGAATACATGAGTGGCGACTATGCCGGCCTGACCTGCAATTTCTGCCACCGCTTGACCGAAACCGGGCCGGCCGGGGAAATCGCACCGCCGGGCAGCGGCAACTTCTGGATCGACGATGCCGACCAGTGCACCAATTCACAGGGCACGACCTTCGGCGAGCCATGCCGGCACGGTCCCTACGATTACGCCCACGATGACCCGCGCGTGCCGCACCACAGTTGGGTCTACTCCTCGTTTCTCGACCGCGGCGCGGTCTGCGGGGTCTGCCATGACGTGACCACGCCGATCACCGATGCCGGCCCGGCACGCACGCTGATCCTGCCCGATGGCACCGACTCGCTGATCCCGATGCCGATCGAGCGCACCTTCATGGAGTGGCGCCACAGCGATTTTGCCGACCTCATCTTCCGCGACCGCCTCGGCGACGATCTCCAGGTCACGCCCTACCTGGCCCGTGGTGCCACCTGCCAGGACTGCCACATGGCCAGCTCGGAAGACCCGACCGCGCATGCCTGCACCCTGAACGAACCCGGTTCCCGCGCCGGTGACTTGCCCGTGCATGAGTTCGTCGGTGCCAACACCTGGGTACCGGCGATCATCCGCGGTGAATATGCCCCCGGGCTGGATGGCGGCTTCAGCACCATGTTCACCGACAGCCTGAGCCAGACCATCGACCGTGCCCGCCACATGCTCAGCCAGCGCAGCGCCCTGATCGAAACCTCGGTGACGGCCGCCGTCGCCGGGCAGCTCGATGTCGCGGTGAAGGTCACCAATCTGGCCGGTCACAAGTTGCCGACCGGCTATTCCGAAGGGCGACGGATGTGGCTGCATGTGGTGGCCAGGGACAGCGCCAACGCCGTCGTCTGGGAGAACGGCGCCTGGGATCCGGCCACCGGCGCGCTGGATCAGGACGCCCAGACCAAGATCTATGAAACCCTGCAGGGCATCTGGAACCCGACCACCGCCACCTGCGAGGTCGAGGACGGGCAGGGCCGCAAGCAGTTCCATTTCGTGCTCAACAATTGCATCGCCAAGGACAACCGCATTCCGCCGCTGGGCTTCCGTGGCGGACAGGATCTGGAGATCCGGCCGACCGGCCATGTCTATCCGCCCGTGGGCGATGAGCCAACGCGGCTGGTAAATTTCGACGTGACCCACTACGTGGTTCCGCTGCCGCCCGGCACCAGCGGCGCGATCACGGTGACGGCGACGCTAAAATTCCAGATCGCCAGCGACGACTACATCCATTTCCTCAAGCGTCAGGCCGACGAGCGTGGCTTCCAGGACGAGAACCAGATGTGCAGCGACCAGCCCGGCCGCCCGTTCCAGGTCGGGCCGCAGAATCGCACCCGCGGCGATTTCATCTACCAGCTCTGGAACGATCCTGCCTATGGCCGCTCGCCGCCCGAGGACATGGTCAGCGACAGCCGCACGGTGGTGGTGAGTTTATGAGCGGCAGTGGCGTGGCTTGACGCCTGGCGGCAGGAGAGGGCTTGGCCGCCAAGTGACGGCACGCCCCGTGCTGGCCCAGGGTCGGACGGCGAGCCGGCCGCTTAAAGAAACTCCGCGCGCAAATCCACGCTCGAGCGCTTGCCGATATCCCCGCGGTGGGCCGCCAGCCAGGCCAGCGCGGCATCGCGGCCCAGATCGCGCAGCCGGTGCAGGAGTTTAAGGTCAGGGGCCAGCTTGCCGCCGCCGTCCAGGGCGGCCATGGCGACATCGTCGCGGATGGAGTGGATCAGCACGTGGCGCAGGCGGCTGCGGTATTCGTCCTTCAGCCAGCCTTCCTCGACCATGCGCGCGGCAAATTCGATCGCGCGCATCTCGCGCATCAGCGATGAATTGAAGCTGATCTCGTTGACCCGGGTGGCAATCGCCGCCGGGTTGCGTGGCACCTCCTCGCGCCGGATCGGGTTGACGTGCACCACCACGATGTCGCGGGTCGGGGTGTTGTAGTACAGCGGGTACAGCGCCGGGTTGCCCATGTAGCCGCCATCCCAGTAGGCCTCGCCGTCGATCTCCACGGCACGGAAAAGCTGCGGCAGGCAGGCCGAAGCGAGCAGGGTGTCCAGGCTGATCTCGGCATTGTCGAAGATGCGGATCTTGCCGCTGCGCACGTTGGTGGCGCAGATGTACAGCTTCAGGCAGTGCGGCTGGCTCAGCGCCTGGAAATCGACCTGGCGGGTGAGCAGGTCGCGCAGCGGATTGATGTTGAACGGGTTGAACTGGTACGGCGAAACGAAGCTCGACCAGGCTTCCAGCCACTGGTTGCCGGCGCCGGTGAACAGGTCGCGGCCGGGCCAGTCGAACAGGCCGCTGTTGCTGTCGCTGCGGCTGTTCCAGAACACGCCCTTGCTGGCGATGCCCTGCCAGAAATCGGCCAGCGCCTGGCGCGCGCCATCGCGCCCGTCCTGCAGCCAGCCGGCGGCCATCACCACCGCGTTCATGGCGCCGGCACTGGTGCCGCTGAGGCCGTCGAAACCGATCCGCCCGTCCTCAAGCAGCGCATCCAGCGCGCCCCAGGTGAAGGCGCCATGGGCGCCGCCGCCCTGCAGGGCGAGATTGATGGTGGCCTGGGTCATTGCTGATTCCTTGTCCGTAGGGGCATGCCGGCGATGGTATCGCGATCAGGTCGCCGGACCGGGTCGGCGCCGCTGCTGGCCGGATTCGTGCTTGCCTGGCTGACAGTAGCGGGTGGTCATGGCCGCTGATCGCCGATCGGCGCCGTGCCGCCAGTAAAACTTCCGGGCTATGCTTGCACGGTCCCCCATCATGAAAAGGTCGCCCGCCATGCCGGCATGCCTGTTGTCCATTCCGGTGCCCGCGGGCGACCGGACCCAGCGCCTGGAGGTGCGGTCATGAGCGCCGCGAACAACTCGGCTGCCGCCGCATCGATCAGCAGCAAGTTGCCGGCGGTCGGTACCACCATTTTCAGTGTGATGTCGCAGTTGGCCGCCGAGCATGGCGCCATCAATCTGGGCCAGGGTTTCCCTGATTTTGATGGCCCGCCGGAGCTGTTCGATGCCCTGGAACGACACATGCGCGCCGGCCGCAACCAGTACGCGCCGATGGCTGGCGTGCCCGAGCTGCGCGAACAGATCGCACTGAAAACGCAGCGGCTGTATGGCCGCAGCGTCAACGCCGATACCCAGGTCACCGTCACCAGCGGCGCCACCGAGGCGCTGTACGCGGTGTTTGCCGCCGTGCTCCATGCCGGCGATGAGGTGATCCTGCTCGATCCCTGCTACGACTCCTACGCGCCGGCGATCCAGCTCAATGGCGGCGTGCCGGTGCGGGTGCCGTTGCAGCCGCCGCATTTCGATGTCGACTGGCCGGCGGTGCGGGCGGCGGTGACCCCGCGCACGCGGCTGATCCTGGTCAACACGCCGCACAACCCCACCGGCGCCGTGTTCCGCCGCGCCGATTTGGACGCCCTGGCCGACATCGTCCGCGACACCGACATCCTGGTGCTGTCCGACGAGGTCTACGAGCACATCGTCTTCGACGGCCTGCCGCACCACAGCGTGCTCAGCCATGACGAACTGGCGCCGCGCAGCTTCGTGGTCGGTTCCTTCGGCAAGACCTGGCACTGCACCGGCTGGAAGATCGGCTACTGCGTGGCGCCGGCGCCACTGTCGGCCGAGTTCCGCAAGGTGCATCAGTACCTGACCTTCTGCACCTTCGCGCCGGCGCAATACGCGCTGGCCGAGGTGATGGCCTCGCTGCCCGAGCATTGCCTGCAGTTGCCGGCCTTCTACCAGGCCAAGCGCGACCTGTTCCGCGAGCAGATGACCGGCTCGCGCTTCCACCTGCCGCATGTGCCGGGCGGCTATTTCCAGTTGGTGGACTATTCGCGCATCAGCAACCTGCCGGACCTGGATTTCTGCCAGTGGCTGGTGGCCGAGCACAAGGTGGCGGCGATCCCGCTGTCGCCGTTCTGCGCGCGCGATCCCGGCACCTTCCTGGTGCGGCTGTGCTTTGCCAAGAACGATGACACCCTGGCCGCCGCCGCCGAACGTCTGAGGGCGGTTTGAATATGGATCCGTTGCGTGTTTCCCTGGTCCAGGGCGCGACCCGCTGGCACGATGCCGTCGGCAACCGCGACTACTACGGCGAGCTGATCCGGCCGCTGGCCGGCGCCACCGATCTGGTGGTGTTGCCCGAAACCTTCACTTCGGGCTTCAGCAATGAAGTCGATGCCGTGGCCGAGGACATGGCCGGGCCGTCGATGCAGTGGCTGGCCGACCAGGCCAGCAGCCTGGCGGCCGTGGTCACCGGCAGCGTGGTCATCGCCGAGAACGGCCGCATGCTCAACCGGATGATCTGGATGCGTCCGGACGGCAGCTTCGACAGCTACGACAAGCGCCACCTGTTCCGCATGTCCGGCGAGCACGAGCGCTATGACGCCGGCAACGAGCGTCTGGTGGTCGGCCTGCGCGGCTGGCGGGTGCTGCCGCAGGTCTGCTACGACCTGCGCTTCCCGGTCTGGCTGCGCAACCGCTTCGATCCCGAGACCGAAACGGCCGAATACGACCTGGCGCTGTTCATCGCCAACTGGCCGGCACCGCGGCGCGAGCCCTGGCGCACCCTGTTGCGAGCACGGGCGATCGAGAACCTGGCCTATGTCGTCGGCGTGAACCGCGTCGGCCCGGATGGCAATGGCCTGGACTATGCCGGTGACAGCTGCGCCATTGACCCGGTCGGCCAACCGCTGATCGAACTGTCAGGCGTGGAACAGGTGGCGACGGTGACCCTGGATCCGCAGCGCCTGGGCGACCATCGCCGGCGTTTTCCGGCGCATCTGGACGCCGATGCCTTCCAGCTTCTGGAGGGTGCCGGTTGAGCGCAGGCAGCCGGCGCTAATCGGCCACTGGGCCGGCCACGGAATCCGGCGCCGGCAGCGTCGGCGGTACCGCCCGCCAGTGCGCGCTTTCGGGCAGCACCGGTAGTTGGCTTTCGACCAGGCGGGCGGCCTGGTGCCAGTCGGTGTCGGCCGCCGAGGTCAGGCCGCGGGCCAGTTCATCGACAATGCCGGTTTGCAGCCGGTCGTGGCTCTCGGCCTGGGCATAGGGCAGGGCACTGAAGGTGACCAGCGCATAGCGCGGCATGAAGCGCTCCGGATGACGGCGCTGCAGCTCGGCCTCGATCTCGCGCTTGAGCTTGTAGTCGGGATCGTCAACCCGGTCGCGCATCTCGATGTAGTTGGTCAGCGCCATGCGCGCGATGGCATCGGCGTTGGCCTTGCGCCTGGCGGCGAACCCGGCGAACAGCGCTTGCGGATCGGCCAGGCCGTCACGATCGATGCATTGCGCCAGTTCCAGCGCATCCTCGAAGCCGCAGTTCATGCCCTGGCCGTGGAACGGCACCAGGGCATGGGCGGCATCGCCGAGCAGCAACGCGCGCTGGTCCAGGTGCCAGCGGTCCAGCCACAGGGTGCCGAGCATGCCGGTGGGATGGCGGAAGAAATCGCCAACCAGATCATCGACCAGCGCCGCCACCTGCGGGAAATGTTCGGCAAAGAAGGCTTGCACCGCCGCCGGCGTGTCCAGGCTGGCAAAGCCGGGATCGCCGTCTTCGGACAGGAACAGGGTGCCGGTGAAGCTGCCATCGATATTGGCCAGGGCGATGACCATGAAGGCATCGCGCGGCCAGATGTGCAGGGCGTGCGGTTCCAGCTTGAAGCCATTGCCCGGCGCCGGGCTGATCATCACTTCCTTGTAGGCATGCTGCAGCGGTTCGAAGCGCTCGCCCAGGTCGGTCTGCCGCTGCATCGCGGCGCGCACCGCCGAACCGGCGCCATCGGTGCCCAGGATCAGGCCTGCGCGATGGCGGTATGAATTTCCGGTCTCATCGGCCAGCTCGAGTTCCAGCGTTTGCCAGTCGACATCAACCAGGCGGCGGTCAAAGTGCAGTGTCGCGCCGGCGGCCTCGGCGGCATCGAGCAGGGCGACATTGAGACGGCCGCGATGCACCGACCAGATCACCTCGCTGTCGTCGCGGCCATAGCGTTGCAGGCCACTGCTGCCATCGCGCTCGTGCACCATGCGGCCGCGCATCAGCACCGTCTGCGCCATCACCACCTCGCGCAGGCCGGCATCATCCAGGGCGCGCAGACCGCGCGCGGCCATGGCCAGGTTGATCGAACGCCCACCCTCGTAGCCGAGCCGGCGCGGATCACCGCGGCGCTCGAACACTTCCACGCGGTGGCCGCGCTGGGCCAGCAGCACCGCCAGCAGGCTGCCGACCAGTCCGGCGCCGATGATGGTGAGGCGTTCTGCGCTGTTCGTGGTCATCCGGTAATCATCCCTGGCTGCTCCCTGGCGTGTGCTGGCGCCGGCCGCGTGGTTGCCGGCAATCCTCGCCAATGCTCGGTAATCGTCGCGGGGCGATGGTTCCACAAGCCGGCGCTGCCCGCCAGCGTCGGCATCAGCAGCGCCGGCTCGGCGCGTCGGCCGGGAGAAAGCGCTCAGCCGGCCAGTTGCGCCAACAGGTGCTGTTGCGCCGAATGGGGCGCCTGGTCACCCGGCGTCAAACGCAGGTAGATGCCATCGGCTTGCAGTTGCCAGGCCTGGCTGTTGTCGGCCAGGTAGTTGTCCAGGCACTCGGCGACGACGCGGTCGGCCAGGGCCGGATCCAGGATCGGGAAGCAGGCTTCCACGCGCAGCAGCAGATTGCGCTCCATCCAGTCGGCGCTGGCGCAATACAGCTCGGCGTCGCCGCCATTGGCGAACCAGTAGGCACGGCTGTGCTCGAGGAAGCGTCCGACCACGGAGCGCACGGTGATGTTTTCCGAGACCCCGGGCAGGCCCGGGCGCAGGGCGCAGGCGCCACGCACGATCAGGTCGATCGGCACGCCGGCCTGCGAGGCCGTGTACAGGGCGCGGATCACCTCGGCCTCGGTCAATGCGTTCATGCACGCGCGGATGCCGCTGGGCCGGCCGGCAGCGGCGTGGTCGGCCTCGCGCCGGATGCGCGCCAGGATGCCCTTGTGCAGTGTGAACGGGGATTGCAGCAGATGGCGCAGCTTGTGCACCGAACCCAGGCCCGACAGTTGCAGGAACACGCGGCCGACATCCTCGGCCAGCTCGGCATGGCTGGTCATCAGGCCGATGTCGGTGTAGGCCTTGGCCGTGCCCGGATGGTAGTTGCCGGTGGACAGGTGCACGTAGCGGCGCAGGCGGCCGTCCTGGCGACGCACGATCAGCATCATCTTGGCGTGGGTCTTGTAGCCGACGACGCCGTAGACCACCTGCACGCCGGCTTCCTGCAACTGGTTGGCCAGGTGGATATTGGCCTCCTCGTCGAAGCGCGCGCGCAGCTCCACCACCACGGTCACATCCTTGCCGTTGCGCGCCGCCTCGATCAGCAACTGCACGATCGGCGAATCAATGCCGGCCCGGTACAGGGTCTGCTTGATCGCCAGCACATCCGGGTCGAGCGCCGCCTGGCGCAGCAGCTCGATCACCGTGCTGAAGCTGTCGAAGGGATGGTGCAGCAGCAGGTCGTGGCGGTCGATCTGCTCGAACAGGCCGGTGTCGGCATCGTTGACATGGACAATGCGCGGCTTGAACGGCGCGTACTTCAGGTCGGGCCGGTCAACCAGATCGTAGATCGCGGCGACGCGGTTCAGATTCACCGGGCCGTCGCAGCGGTACACGGCCTGTTCGTCCAGCTCGAAGTGCCGGGCCAGCAGGGCGGCGACCTGCGGCGGGCAGACATCGGCCACTTCCAGGCGCACGGCGCGGGCAAAACTGCGCTCGCGCAATTCGTCCTTGAGCGCGTGCGCCAGGTCCTCGACTTCTTCCTGATCGACCAGCAGCTCGCCGTTGCGGGTGACCCGGAACTGGTAGCTGCCGGTGACCTGCATGCCCGGGAACAGCTCGTCCATGAACGTGCCCATCACCGCCGACAGGAACACGAAGCCGTACTCGGCGCCGGCGATGTCCGGCGGCAGCCGGATCACCCGCGGCAGCGAGCGCGGCGCCCGTACCAGGGCCATCTCGGCCTCGCGCCCGAAGGCGTCCTTGCCGCTCACCAGCACGGCAAAGTTCAGGCTGCGGTTGAGGATGCGCGGGAACGGATGCGCCGGGTCCAGGCCCAGCGGCGACAGCACCGGCAGCACCTGTTCGCGGAAATACTGGCGCAGCCAATCGCGCTGCTCTTCGTTCCAGGCATCGCGCAGGATGACGCGGATGCCTTCGCTGGCCATCGCCGGTTGCAGCACGCCGTTCCACAGCGCGTACTGCGCCTGCACCAGGGCCATCGCCTCCTCGCGGATGCGCGCCAGCGCTTGCGCCGGCGTCAGGCCATCGGCACCGGTGGTGGCCACGCCCAGCGATTTCTGCTCCAGCACGGTGGCGGCGCGGATCTCGAAGAACTCGTCCAGGTTGGTGCAGGTGATGCACAAAAAGCGCAGCCGCTCCAGCAGCGGCACGGCCGGATCATGGGCTTGCGCCAGGACGCGGGCATTGAAGGCCAACTGCGACAACTCGCGGTTGATGTAAAGCTGGGGATCGTGCAGATCGGTGATTGCGGGCATATCCATCATCAAGATCGTAGCCGCTTGGCCGGCCGTGAGTGCAGCGGCCGATCCGCGCGCGCGGGGGCGGTGTTCAGGTTTCGGCCGGGCCGAGCCGCGGTCGCGCTGCAGGCGCTGCAAACGCGGCCGCGGTGACGGTTTCAGGCATCGCTGCCGGCGTCCAGGCCGGTCTGCGCGCCGGTGTCGTCGCTGGCCGCGGTGCCGACCGGCGGCAGGATCCGCGCCGGCCCGAACACGCAGGAAAAGCGGCTGCCGGTGCCCAGGGTGCTGCTGATTTCCAGCCCGGCCTGATGAAGCTGCAGCACGTGCTTGACGATGGAAAGCCCCAGGCCGGTGCCGCCGGAATGGCGCGCGCGGCTGTTGGAAACGCGGTAGAAGCGCTCGGTGATGCGTTCCAGGTGCTGCGGCGGGATGCCGTGGCCGGTGTCGGTCACCGACAAGGTGGCGCCACCTTCCTGGTTGTGCTGCCAGGCGATGGTGATGCGGCCGCCGTCGGGGGTGTAGCGCACGGCATTGGTCACCAGGTTGGAGAAGGCGCTGTGCAGCTCCCGCGCCGAACCATGCAGATCGACGCCGGCCAGGTTGTCGACTTCGATCTGATGCCGGCCCTGGCTCAGGGCCACGGCTTCACGGCGCAGCGTCGACAGGATGTTGGTCACGCGCACGCGCTCCTCCTGCAGCGGCTGGCCCGATTCCAGGCGCGACAGCGTGAGCAGGTCTTCGACCAGGCGCGCCATGCGCGTGGATTGCGTGCGCATCTCGTCCAGCGCCGGCGCCAGGTGCGGACTTTCCTCCGGATCGAGCAGGTCCAGGTAACCGTGCAGCACGGTCAGCGGGGTGCGCAGTTCGTGCGAGACGTTGGCGACGAAATCCCGGCGCATCTGCTCCAGGCGCATCATCTGGCTGATGTCGCGCACGATCAGAAGCTGTTCGCCATCGCCGCGGTAGCGCACCATGCGCAGGCCGAGCCGGCGGTCGCTGCCGGAACCGCTGTCGTTGCCGACGGCGGCACTGATGTCGGTCAGCGGTTCGCTGACGCCCTGCCGCAGCCAGGCCAGGGCCGCGGGCGACCAGCGCAACAGGTCGGTCAGCGCCAAGCCGGCGTCGCGCGGCCAATGCAGGCCCAGGTGCCTGGCGGCCGGCTGGTTGAACCAGACCACGCGCTGGTCGGCGGCCAGGTGCACGATGCCGTCGGGCAGGGCTTCGGCCGCTTCCCGGAAGGCACGCACCAGAATCAGCAGGCGCTGTTGGCGGCGGCGGTAGTTGTTGCTGCGCCGGCGCAGCAGGCTGTAGATCTCGTGCCAGATGCCGCAGCGTTCATGCGGTGGCGTCTGTTGCTGGGATCCCAGCCAGGTCTGCAGGCGATGCAGTTTGAACAGGGTGTGGGCCAGGATGCCGGCCAGAGCCAGGGCCAGCAACAGCGCGGCCTGGCCGATCACGGCGCCGAGCACAAGGGCGGCGCCGCAGATCGCCGCCAGGCGCCAGAAGAACGTGTGCCAGGGGTTGCTCATGACATCAAGCTGCCATGCCGGCGCCGAACAATGCCCCCGGCCCGGCAGCCGCGGCGGGGGATGCCGGGCAGCTCAGGTGGTGACGGCTCAGCCGTCAAGCGCGGTCGAGAACCGGTAGCCGGCACCGCGCACGGTCTGCACCATGACCTCCAGGCCGTGCGGTTCCAGGGTCTTGCGCAAGCGCCGGATATGGACATCGACGGTGCGTTCCTCGACATAGACGTTGCCGCCCCAGACATGGTCGAGCAACTGGCCGCGCGAGTACACGCGCTCGGGATGGGTCAGGAAAAAATACAGCAGCCGGTATTCGGTCGGGCCGATGTGGATCGGTGTCTCGCCGGCAAAGACCCGGTGCGCCGGGCCATCGATGCGCAGGCCACCCAGCTCGACCACGCCTTCCTCATCCTCGGGCTGGGTGCGGCGGATGACCGCCTTGATCCGGGCCACCAGTTCGCGGGTGGAGAAGGGCTTGACCACGTAATCGTCGACACCCGATTCCAGGCCGCTGACCCGGTCGCCTTCCTCGCCGCGGGCAGTGAGCATGATGATCGGCACCTCGCGGGTCAGTTCCTGCCGGCGCAGGCGCCGGGCCAGTTCCAGGCCGCTCTGGCCGGGCAGCATCCAGTCCAGCAGGATCAGGTCGGGCAACTGGTCGACGATGGCGTGTTCGGCTTCGCGGGCATCGGCGGCATGCACCGCCTGCAGGCCGGCCTTGGCCAGGGCGAAGGCGACCATGTCGCGGATGGCGGGTTCGTCTTCGACGATCAGGACACGCTTTTGCATCTTGCCCCTGCTGTAGTCAGTGGTCACCGGGAGTGGCAAGTGCCGATGATGCTACAGGATTGTTACCGGCAGGTTACTGTCGGCAACAGCGGAGAAAGCGCTGTTGATGGCCGCGCTGCGCGGCCTGGCGGGCTTCGTTGCCCGGATGTCGGCGGCGTCATCCGGTACCGGCCTGGCCACCGCGGCGGCGGATCTCCAGCACCAGCGGCATCAGTTCGCTGATCCTGGCCTCGACCCGGGCGCGCTGGTAATAGTCCAGGTCCGGGCGCCGCTGCAGGCGCTCGAACTGGCGCATGGCATCTTCGAAACGACCGTTCCAGGCCGCCGACAGGGCATGCGATTCCGCCGCGCGCACCGCTTCGCCACTGAGCTCGTAGGCGCGGCCGATCAGGGCGTACAGGCGTGCGTGGTCGGTATCACGGTCAACCAGTGGTCGCAGCAGGCGGACCGCATGGCGGGCGCTGTCGGCATCGTTGTGCTGGATCAGCAGCTCGGCGTAGGGCGCCAGGATGGCGGCGCGGTCCGGGTGCCGGTCCTGCAAGGCCTGGTAGCGGGCCAGGGCTGCGCTGGTGCGTCCGGTACGGCCTTCGATGTCGGCCTTGAGCAGTTGCAGGACCAGGGTCTCGGGGTGGGCTTGGAGCAGGCGGTCGGTGACTTCCTCGGCTTGTGACCAGGACTGCCGCCGGGTCAGGCTCAGTGCCAGGCCATAACCCAGGAACGGATCGTCGGGCTTGGCATCCAGCTCCTGCCGGTAGTGGTTGACCAGGGTCTGGTCGCTGCTGCTGGCCATCAGCACGCGCATGCGTTCCTGGAAGATGCGGAACTGGCCATCCAGCGATTTCAGACTGGCCACGTCGACCGGTTCCGGCGGCGTGTAGGCAATGGCATCGGCGCGCGCCTTGGCCTCGGCGATACGCGTGGTTTCCAGCGGATGGGTACGCAGGATTTCCGGCGGCGACAGGCCGTAATTGCGGCTCACCCGGGCCATGCGGCTCCACAGGCTGGAGACCGCGCCCGGATCGAAACCGGCCTGGGCCAGCGTCTGCACGCCGATGCGGTCGGCCTCGTACTCGTTGGCGCGGGTGTAGTTGATCTGCATCTGCTGCATCAGGCCCATGCCGCTGGTGATGGCCGCCTGCACGGCATCGCCGCTGGAGCCGCTGGACTGGCTGGCGGCAACGATCGTCGCCAGCATGCCGAGCATGATCGGGATCGACATCCTGCTGGCGGATTCAACCCCGCGCAGCGAATGGTTCTGGGTGATATGGGCGATCTCGTGGCCGGTGACCGCAGCCAGTTCGTCTTCGGTTTCCACCATCAACACCATGCCGGCGAAGGTGCCGATGAAGCCACCCGGGGCGGCGAAGGCGTTGATCGTGCGGTCGCGGATCAGGAAGAACTTGAAGTGCAGATCGGGCCGGTTGGCCTGGGCCACCAGCCGGTACCCCAGGTCCTCCATGTACTCGTCGAGCAGCGGATCGTCGAACAGCAGACCGGCATCGCGGAACGAGCCGAGCAACTGGCGGCCGTAGCGGCGCAGCTCCTGCGGCGTGGCCAGGGCCTCGGCCGAGGAGCCCAGATCGGGCAGGTTGAATCCCTGGCCTTGCAGCGGCGGCGGCGCCGCCAGCCAGACCAGGACACCTATAATGAAAGCGGTCAGGATTCGCACGGTGATGATGATACTCGCAGGCCAACACCCGTTCCGACCCGTGGCCGCCTGTGGAGGTTCCGCCGGTTGCGGTCGATTCATCGGCGGTGGCGGCTGCTGCCGGCCATTGGCGGAGCCTGCCGCCGGCCGCGTGCTTGCCGGCGCCGGTCGCCCGGCGGAGCCGACATGAGCGCGGCTGACGAGGTCCACTGGCTGGAGCTGCCCGGCCGCCGGCTGGAAGTCGATGCCCGCGGCTACCTGCTCGATCCAGCCGACTGGGACGAAGCCCTGGCCACCGAGCTGGCCCGGCGCGACGGCATCGAGCTGGGAGCGGAGCATTGGCAGGTCATCCACCTGCTGCGCAGCTACCATGAACGCCATGGCCGCAGCCCGGCCATGCGCCTGCTGGTGAAGGAAGCGGCGCAGGCCCTGGGAACCGGCGTGGCCAACAGCCGCGTGCTGTACCGCCTGTTCCCGCAGGGCCCGGCCAAGCAGGCTGCCCGCTACGCCGGCCTGCCGCGTCCGACAAGCTGCATCTGAAACCGGCCATCACCCCATCGACACGACAGGAGCGCCCATGAGCGTGGTCACCATCTACAGCACCGCCATCTGCCCCTATTGCGTGGCGGCGAAGAATTTCCTCAGCAACCGCGGTGTCGCCTGGGAAGAAGTACGCATCGACCTGGACCCGGTGCGGCGCCAGGAAATGCTCGACAAGGCCCGGCGCACCAGCGTGCCGCAGATCTTCGTCGGTGATGTCCACATCGGCGGCTATGACGATCTGGTCGCCCTGGCCCGCGACGGGGGCCTGGATGAGCTGTTGCAAGGCAGTTCATCGGCGGATTGAGCCGGCACCGCTTGCCGTGCCGACGCAAACACCAGGGCCGCCCGGAGGCGGCCCTGGTGATATGGCGCCCACCGCAGCGCTGACCGGCCCGGTGGCTGCGGCGGCGAATCCGCCGCCAGCGGTTACCAGATCCTGACCCGCTCGTCCGGGGCGATCCACAGGGCATCGTCTTCGGTGATCTCGAACGCCTCGTACCAGGCATCGATGTTGCGCATCGGTGCGAAGGCGCGGATCTGTCCGGGCGAATGCGGCCGGGTCACCAGTTGCTGGCGCAGCGCATCATCGCGCCACAGGATCCGCCACAACTGCGACCAGCCCAGGAATACGCGCTGCTCGCCGGTGAAGCCATCGAGCACCGGTGCCGGCTCGCCATCCAGCGAGCGGCGGAACGCTTCCAGGGCGATGGTCAGGCCGCCCAGGTCGGCGATGTTCTCGCCCATCGCGACCCGGCCATTGATGCGCATGCCCGGCAGTTGCGGGAACTCGTAGCTTTCGTACTGGCCGCCCAGGCGCGTGGCCTGCACTTCGAACTTGGCCGCATCCTCGGCGCTCCACCAGTCGCGCAGCACACCGGCGCCGTCGGACTTGCGTCCCTGGTCGTCGAAACCGTGGATGATCTCGTGGCCGATGACACCGCCGATGGCACCGTAGTTCACTGCCGGGTCGGCGTCGGGATCAAAGAACGGCGGCTGCAGGATGCCGGCCGGGAACACGATCTCGTTCTTGACCGAGTTGTAATAGGCGTTGACCGTTTGCGGCGTCATGCCCCACTCGCCCTTGTCGACCTTCTTGCCGATGCGCTGGCGGCGGTCATCCCAGTAGAAGCTGCGGATGTTGACCGCGTTGCCGAACAGGTCGCCATTGACCACCTTCAGCGCGCTGTAGTCGCGCCAGGTCTCCGGATAGCCGATCTTCAGGCCGAAGTTGGCCAGCTTGGCGTGGGCCTCGGCCTTGGTTTCATCGCTCATCCAGTCCAGTGCGTCCAGGCGTGCACCCATCGCCGCCCTGACGTTGGCCACCAGCTCATCCATCTTGGCCTTGGCGTCGGGCGGGAAGTACAGCTGCACATAGTCGCGGCCGATGGCCTCGCCCATGCCGCGCTCGACGAAGTCCACGGCACGCTTCCAGCGCTCGGTCTGCTCGGGCTGGCCGGACATGAAGCGGTCGCGGAACTCATAGTGGGCATCGGCAAAGGCACTGGCCAGCAGCGGCGCCCAGCCGTCGGTGCTGCGGAATGCCTGCCAGGCCTGCAGCGCGGTGATGTCGGCCTCGGCGAACGTCTTGGCCAGCTCCGGGATGGCGCTGTCCTGGGCCACGATCAGGCGTTCGGCGTGGTCGACACCGGCGGCCTTGAAGAAGGTCGCCCAGGGGAAGCCGGGTGCGCTTTCGGCCAGTTCGGCCGGCGTCGTCGGGTTGTAGGTGCGGTCGCGGTCGCGGCTCTGCGCGCGCGTCCAGTGCGCGTTGGCGATGCGCGTTTCCAGCGCCATCACCGCTTCGGCAGCCGCCTCCGGGTCGTTCCAGCCGGCCAGCGTCAGCATCTGCGCGACATAGGCCTGGTAGCGCTCGCGCTGCGGCGCGAAGCGCTCCTCGACATACAGGTCGCGGTCGCCCAGGCCCAGGCCGGATTGGCGCATCATCAGCACATAGTGGTCCGGATCGCGCTGGTCATCGCCCACCATCAGCGCGAACAGCGTGCCGTCCATGCGCTCGCGCTGGCCCATCAGCGCAGCCTGCGCCTGGTGGTCGTCGGCGGCGCGGATCTGGGCCAGCAACGGCTGCAACGGCTCGGCGCCCAGCGCTTCAACCGCGTCGGCATCCATGAACGCCCGGTACAGCGCGGCGACCTTGGTGGCATCGTCACCACTGGCCGGATCGCCCGGCGCATAGCTTTCCACCAGCGCCCGCACCCGCGCCTGCGACAGGTCGCGCAGCATCATGAACGAGCCCCAGCTCGACTTGTCCGCGGGAATTTCGGTGTTCGCCGCCCAGGTGCCGCTGACATAGGCGAAGAAGTCTTCGCCCGGGCGCACCGAGGTATCCATGCCGGCGGTATCGATGCCCCAGGTGCCGTAGCGCGGCGCGGCGATCGTGGACTGGGCAACGGCCGTGGCGGCGTCGTTGGCATCGGCGTTCGACAGGGCCGAAGCGGCCGCAGTGGGCAGGCCATCGGTGGTGGGCGCGGCCTGGGCGGACGACAGGGCAAGGGCCAGCGCAGTGGCCAGGTAAAGGGTGGTTTGCTTCAAAATGGAAACTCCGGCAACAGGACAGGGCCGCACGAATCCCCGCGCGGCAGCGGCCCAACATAGCCAGCGACTTTGCGTTGAGTGTGGAGGCGTTGGGCTGTCAGCCGCGGGCGTTCACGTCTTGCGGCACGCCGCGGACGGTGCAACATGCTCATCAAGGAGGCGTCTGCGATGCGTACCCACATCGTTATTGTTGAGTCATTGCTCCGGAAGGCGATGCCCATCACCCGGGCGCGCAGCAAGCGTGAGGTGGTCGACATCGTGCTGCGTGCGCTGGTGGCCCGGAATGCGCAGCAAGCCCTGCGTGATCTGGTCGGCGCGGAGCTGATCGATCCGGACCACGATGTCAGGGCCGTGCGCGCCGGCATGGACCGTGATCGTGGTTGATACCTTGATCGAGAGCTTGCAACAGCCTTTGACCAGCGTTCCTTTCCGTCCCCTTTTCACCCCACCGGAAACGCCCGCTCGATCAGCGCATCAAACGGCGCGGTGGCAGGCAGGGTGCCGAAATGCTGGCCGTGCTCGCCGCCCAGGCGAGTGCGGATGAACAGCTGGGGCTGGCACCGTGGCCGGTGCGCAACAGTTGAACCGCCTGCAGGGCAAGGGCAATGCGTCCGGTGAGATGGCGGGCGCGGGTTTCCAGGTGGCCGCTGTCGGTCAGGGCCTGTTCGATGCTGCGGGTTTCGCCATCGAGCAGGCGGTGTTCGCCGGCAACGCTGCGCAGTTCGGCGAGCAGGGCCTGGCCGGTGGCCGGTTCGCGCTGCAGGGCGCGCAGCAGGTCCAGGCACTGGATGTTGCCGCTGCCTTCCCAGATCGAGTTCAGCGGCGCCTGCCGGTACAGGCGCGGCAGGATGTTTTCCTCGACATAGCCCAGGCCGCCCAGACATTCCTGGGCTTCGTTGACCATCGGCACGCAGCGCTTGCAGACCTGGTATTTGCCGATGGCGGTGGCGATGCGGGCGAAGGCGGCTTCGGTCGGGTCGCTGTCGCTGGCGCCGACGGCGCGGGCAACGCGCATGGCCAGCGCCAGGGCGGCCTCGGATTCCAGTGCCAGGTCGGCGAGCACGTTCTTCATCAGTGCCTGCTCGCTCAGGCGCTTGCCGAAGGCGCGCCGGCCGCGGACGTGGTGGATGGCCTGGACCAGGGCCTGGCGCATGATGCCGGCCGAGCCGATCAGGCAGTCCTGGCGGGTGAGGGCGACCATTTCCAGGATGTTGGCCACGCCGCGGCCTTCTTCGCCGATCAGCCAGGCGGCGGCGCCGTGGAACTCGACTTCCGAGCTGGCGTTGCTCCAGTCGCCGAGCTTGTCCTTCAGGCGCTGGATACGGACCGGGTTGAGCGAGCCGTCTGGCAGGTGCCGCGGCAGCAGGAAGCAGGACAGGCCGCCGGCTGCCTGGGCCAGCACCAGGAAGGCATCGGACATCGGGGCGGAGAAGAAGAACTTGTGCCCGACCAGTTCATAGAGCTGGCCGGGCCCGCCGCTGCCGACCGGATGGGCGCGGGTGCGGTTGCTGCGCACGTCCGAGCCGCCCTGCTTTTCGGTCATGCCCATGCCGATGGTGTTGCCGGCCTTGTGCCAGGCCGGAACCGGGCGGCCGTCGTACTCGCTGGCGGTGACGCGCGGCAGCCAGTCACGCACCAGCTCCGCTTGCTTGCGCAGGGTCGGCACGCAGGCGTAGGTCATGGTCAGCGGGCAGTTGTTGCCCTGCTCGGGCTGCATGTGCAGATAGGCCAGGGCGGCGCGGGCGACGTTGGCGCCGGGCCGGTCGGCATGGCGCCAGGCGAAGTTGGGCACACCATGGCGCACGCCCAGTTCCATGATCCGGTGGTAGCTGGGGTGGAACTCGACCTGGTCGATGCGGTGGCCGTAGCGGTCGAACGGCTTGAATACCGGCTTGTGCTCGTTGGCCTGGAAGCCCAGGTGCAGCAGTTCGCCGCCTGCGATCGGGCCGTAGGCGGCGACCTGGTCGCGAGCCCAGCCGCCGCCCTCGCGCTGCAGGGCTTCCTGCAGGGCCGGATCGGTGGCGAAGGCGTCGTAATCGGCCAGCGGCGTGGCCTGGTTTTCAACCGTGTGGGTGATGAAGCGGTCGGCGAGGGACATGCGGTGTCTCCGTTGGCTTCAGGCGCCGGCGGCCAGTTCCGCGCGCAGCACGGGTTTTCGCACTTTGCCGGCATCGGTGGGGATGCCGGCGGGATCATCGGCAGTGCCGCCCAATACTAGCCCGGCGCTGCCGGCAGGGATCGATGGGGGAGCTGGCTGCGCGTACTCCGCGGGTACCGGCCAGGTGCGTGACGCGGCCATGCGGCCATAAGGTCTGCGAGAAAGAACGAGGCCCGAGACCGCGGGCCTGGCCGGCGGCAGTCCCGGGCCGGGTTTTCTCGCCGCCGGCTGGTGATCGCCCCCCGCCGGGGCTGCGCGTTTACTGCGCCTGGCGCAACGCCTGGATCATGTCGTCCAGGGTGTGCTGCAGGCCCTGGATGCCGCCGGTGGCCAGGTACCAGGCGGCGGCGTCGACCCGGATCACGCGTCCGGCCTGCCAGGCCTGCGCGCCGGCCAGTTCGGGAATCTGCGCCAGCACCTGCATGCCGGTCGCCTGGTCGCCGGTGGCGCCGGTGCGGTCGAGCACGATCAGCCAGTCCGGTTCCCTGGCCAGGGCCTGGGTCAGCCGTTCGCGGTTGTCCTGGCGCAGGGCCAGCGCTTCGGGTGAGCCGGGCTCCGGGCGGGCGCGCTCGTCGCTGCCGGCCTTGATCGCACTGATCACCGGCGACAGGCCGCTGACCTCGTGGAACATGCCGTGGCGGGCACCGGGTGCCTGGACACTGGCGCCGCCGCCAACGGTGAACAGGATCAGGCCGGTCTGGCCGGCGCTCAGGGCATGGAGTTGATCCAGGCTTTGCTGCAACGGGTCGATCAGGGCTTCGGCCCGCTCCGGCACCTGCAGCAGCTCGCCCAGGCGGCGGGTGTTGGCAATCACATCCTGGATGAAATGGTCCGGCCGGGTGGCCAGGTTGATGGTCGGCGCGATCGCCGACAGGGTTTGGAGCTGTCCGGCCGAGCGCCGGCCCAGGATGATCAGGTCTGGCTGGTGTTCGGCCAGCACGGCGGCATCGGGCTCGAACAGGCTGCCGGCGCGGACTTCGGCGGCCGCGGTCATCGCTTGCAGGTTGGCCGGGCCGGAGCCGTCCGGGACGATGGCGGCGTGGCCGCCCAGGGCCTGGATGATGTCCAGGCTGCCCAGGTCGAAGACCGCCAGGCGCGGTTGCCGGGGCGCCGGCGAGGTGGCCGTATTGCCGTCGTCGGCGCTGGGCCGGATAGTGGTTGCGGCCGCTGTATCGGGACCGGCGGCGCTGTCGCCAGGCGGTGGGCTGGCAGGCTGGCAGCCGGCCAGCGCAAGGCCGGCCAATACGCAGAATAAGGCTGTTTGGATCAGCGAACGATGCATGTGTTTTGGCCTCGCGAGAAGTGGGGAACAGTCAGGGAATCCGGCGGCGGTTGTGGCTAGTTCGCCGGCGTTCTGGCTGGCTGGCACCCGGAATGCCGGGCGCTCGCTGGCTGGGGGAAAGGAGCGTGAACGTTGCCGGCGTCGCTCAGGCGCGCCAGTTGGCGTGCTGTTGCCAGAACTCGACGCTGCGCTGGTAGGCGGCACGGTCGATCGGCACGCCGGAACCGCCTTCAGCCACGCCCAGGGCATTGCGCAGCATGGTGATCGGCGCCATCGGGATTTCCTCGGGCATGGCCGTGTACAGGCAACCGACCACGCCCCAGTCGGCCTGGATCGGCGAGTTCTCGCGCGCCAGTTGTTCGCGGTCGTAGACGATCACGATCAGGTAATCGGCCACCGGCGCCTGCACGCCTTCGAACCAGCGCACCAGCACTGGCAGCTCGTCCGGCGTCCGGGCTTCGTAGGCGCTGCGCAGCCGGTGCCGGTTGTCGTCGCTGATGGCGATGGTCAGGCAGCGCGTTGAGGTCCAGTTGCGGTAGACGAGCAGCTTGCAGAACGGGGCGTAGCCATCGAGCACCTGCAAGGGCGGCTGGGCATTGAGGTGCGCCTGGAATTGTTCGGCGCTGCAGTCCTGGATGGTGTTGGCACGCGCCGGTTCGGGAAACAGCCGGGCGCGGGCGAAAGGGGTCAGTTCGATTTTCATGGTGCTTGCTTCAGGGTGCCTGTTTCAAGGTGCCTGTTTCATGGGGCTTGCCGGCGCGGCTGGCTCACTCGATCTCGATGCGGTCGACGCGCTGGAAGCCGCGCGGCAGCACCCGCCCGCGCTTGCCGCGCTCGCCCAGATAGTGCTGCAGGTCGGCCGGCTTCAGGCGCAGATAGCGGCTGCCGGCATGGACCAGCAATTCACGGCCGCTGCCGATCACGGCGATGCCGGCGACAATCTCGCCGGCGCTGGCGGCCTTCTTCGGAATATCGATCAGCTTGTTGCCCTTGCCGCGGTCCAGCACCGGCAACTGGCTGACCGGGAATGCCAGCAGATGGCCGGCATTGGTGGCCACGCAGAGCAGATCCACGCCACTGTCGGTGATGGCTACGGGCAGCAGCGGCAGGGCGCCGGCGGGCACGGTGAGCATCGCCTTGCCGGCCTTCTGTCGGCCCAGCAGGTTGCCGAATGCGGTGACGAAGCCGTAGCCGGCATCGGACGCCAGCACCAGCAGGGCATCCTCGGCGGCGCTGGCCATGGCGACGAAGGCGGCGCCATCGGGCAGGCGGAAGCGGCCGGTCAGCGGCTCGCCATTGCCGCGTGCCGACGGCAGCTCATGGGCGAACAGGCTGTAGCTGCGGCCCTGGGAATCCAGGAAGGCCACCTGCTGGTTGCTGCGTGTGGCCAGTGCCTGCAGCAGGCCGTCGCCTTCGCGATAGGACAGGTTGGCGGCATCGATGTCATGGCCCTTGGCGGCACGCGCCCAGCCCTTGCGCGAGAGCACCACCGTGACCGGTTCGGACGGCACCAGGTCGATGCTGGACAGGGCGCGTGCGGCACCGCGTTCGACCAGCGGCGAGCACCGGTCGTCGCCATGGCGCTGGGCATCGGCGCTGAGTTCCTGCTTGACCAGGCGCTTGAGTTTGGCCTTGCTGGCCAGGATCGCCTCGATGCGTTCGCGCTCACGCTGCAGTTCATCCAGCTCGCCGCGGATCTTCATTTCTTCCAGCCGGGCCAGGTGCCGCAGCTTGGTTTCCAGGATCGCCTCGGCCTGTTCCCCGCTCAGTTCGAAGCGCGCCATCAGCACCGGCTTGGGCTTGTCCTCGCGGCGGATGATGGCGATCACCTCATCCAGGTTCAGGAACGCGACCAGCAGGCCGGCGAGCAGGTGCAGGCGGCGGCTGACCCGGGCCAGGCGATGTTCCAGCCGGCGGCGCACGGTATCGGTGCGGAAGCTCAGCCATTCTTCCAGCAGGCTGCGCAGGTCCTTGACCCGCGGCTTGCCGTCCAGGCCGATGACGTTGAAGTTCACCCGGTAGGACTTTTCCAGATCCGTGGTGGCGAACAGGTGGTCCATCAGCTCGTCGGTATTGACCCGGTTGCTGCGCGGAATCAGCACCAGCCGCACCGGGTTCTCATGGTCGGATTCGTCGCGGATGTCTTCCAGCACCGGCAACTTCTTGGCCCGCATCTGGGCCGCGATCTGCTCGATCACCTTGGCCGGAGAAACCTGGTGCGGCAGCGCGGTGAGCACGATGTTGCCGTTCTCGCGGCCGTGGATGGCGCGCGCGCGCAGCGAGCCGTGGCCGGTCTGGTAGATCTTCAGCAGGTCGGCGGCGGGCGTGATGATCTCCGCCGCGGTCGGGAAGTCCGGCGCCCGGATGTGTTCGCACAGGTCCTGCACCGTGGCCTGGGGATCATCAAGCAGACGGATGCAGGCGCTGACCACTTCGCGCAGGTTGTGCGGCGGGATATCGGTGGCCATGCCCACGGCAATGCCGGTGACACCGTTGAGCAGCAGCATCGGCACCCGCGCCGGCAGGAATTTCGGTTCCTCCAGGGTGCCGTCGAAGTTCGGCTGCCAGTCGACCGTGCCCTGGCCAAGCTCGTCGATCAGCAACTGGGTGATCGGCCTCAGCCGCGCTTCGGTGTAGCGCATGGCGGCGAACGACTTGGGATCGTCGGCCGAACCGAAGTTGCCCTGGCCGTCGATCAGCGGATAGCGGTACGAGAACGGCTGCGCCATCAGCACCATGGCTTCGTAGCAGGCGCTGTCGCCGTGCGGATGAAACTTGCCGATGACATCGCCAACCGTGCGCGCCGCCTTCTTCGGCTTGGCGCCGGCCGACAGCCCCAGCTCGCTCATGGCGTAGAGGATGCGCCGCTGCACCGGCTTCAGGCCGTCGCCAATGAACGGCAGGGCGCGATCCAGGATCACGTACATGGAATAGTCCAGGTACGCGCCCTCGGCGTACTGGCGCAGCGGAACGGGCTCGAAGCCCTGCATCTGGTTGCTCATCGACAATCGCGATCTGGCGGCGTGGAACGAACGGAGCATTGTCGCCGATGGCATCTGCCCGGCGCCACGGCGGTGGCCGGCGCAGGCCGCGGCGCGTTGGTTTGCAATGCCCGGCGGCCGGCCACGGCGCCGAGTTTTGCCAGTGACTACGCCGCGACGCTGCTATTCTCGCGCAGCGCCCGCAACGGGCGCGCAAACGGGAGGAGATGATGGCATTTGTCAGAATGTGTCTGGCGCTGGCGATCTGTGCCGGCGGCCTGGTGTTGACCCTGGCCGCGGCGCCGCGCACGGCCCTGGCGCAGGAACTGCCGGCGGCTGATTTCATTGCCGTGGACGGCTTCGAGGCGTTGCAGGCGATGCGCGTGGAGACCATGGAACTGCGCGATCCGCACCTGTTCGGCCAGATGTTTGGTTGCATCGACCTGACCTCGGCGATCAATGGCCTGCTCGCCGAAGAACTGACCGGCGATGCCGATGAGGATGGTTTCCTGGATTCCAGCCCGATGCTGCTGTTCCGGCCCCTGCATACCAGCGGCCGGCGCGGCCTGGGCCAGGCCGGCAGCGCCGCCTGCACCACGCCGGCCGCCTCGACCAGTTGCCAGGCCGACGTCACGCCGACGTTGCCGCTGGCCTATGACAGCCTGGCCACAGGCACCTGCCTGGCGCCGTTGCCCGGCACCACCGGCGGCTATTCCCCGGCCGTGGCGCCGGCGACCGGTCCCTGTTTCGTTGCCGATGCCACCGGCCTGGATCTGGTGCTGGGCTCGATCACCGCCCTGTTGCGTGAACCGGGCATCGCTGCCAGCCGTCGCGACAATCCACAGCCGGGCCTGAGCAATGGCCTGTTCTCCGGTTTTCTTACCGAACAGGCAGCCAACGCCCTGGAACTGGAATTGCCCTTGCTCGGCACCGTGCCGCTGTCCAGCCTGTTGCCCGGTGGCAGCGGCAATTGCGCCAGCCACAGCGACAAGGATCTGCACGAAGGTGAGCCCGGCTGGTGGTTCTATTTCAATTTCAGCGCCAGCCAGGTGCCTTACCAGGAGTGAGCCGGGCCGCGCCATCCGGGGCGCTGCAACTGGGCCGGAATTGAGCCGGCCGGCGGCCTGATCCGCGGCCGGCGCCGCGCCGGCCCGGGACTTCCGGCAGTGGCCGGGCATCGTGGTTGCGGCATACTCGCCCGCTGTCTGATGCTGATCCCATGGTTGGAAATCACCCCATGAAGAAACTCGTTGCCGTCTTTGCGCTGGCCGTGCTGAGCACGCCGGTTGTTGCCGACAGTCCCAGCAAGCTGCTGAGATTTCCGGATATTGCCGGTGAGGCCATCACCTTTGTCCACGCCGGTGACATCTATATCGTCAACGCCGGCGGCGGTGTCGCCCAGCGCCTGACCTCGCATCCGGGCCAGGAGCTGTATCCGAAGTTCTCGCCTGATGGCCGCCATATCGCCTTCTCCGGCGAGTACAACGGCAGCCGCCAGGTGTTCGTGATCCCCAGCAGCGGCGGCGAACCGCGCCAGTTGACCTGGTACAACGATGTCGGCCCGATGCCGCCGCGTGGCGGCACCGACAACCGGGTGCTGGACTGGACCCCGGACGGGCAGCACATCGTGGTGCGCATGAACCGCCTGGGCTTTGATGAGCGTTCGGGCCGGCCGTATCGGGTGCCGTTCGCCGGGGGTCTGGAGCAGCCGATGGCGGTGCCCGAAACCGGCGGCGGCATGCTCAGCCCGGACGGCAACCGCTTCGTCTACACGCCGATGGACCGCGAATTCCGTAGCTGGAAGCGCTACCGCGGCGGCCGTGCCCAGGACGTGTGGATCTATGACCTGGCCGCCAATACCTCCGTGCAGCTCACCGCTGACCGGGCCACCAACCACCAGCCGATGTGGCTGGGCGACACGGTTTATTTTGTTTCCGACCGCGACGACACCACGCTGAACCTGTACTCGATCAGCCCCGAGGGCGGCGAGCCGGTCAAGCTGACCGATTTCAGCGAGTACGACGTGCTCTGGCCCAGCGCCGGCAAGGACGCGATCGTGTTCGAGAAGGGCGGCGCCATCTGGCGCTTCGACCCGGCTTCGGGCCAGGCCACGCCGGTGCCGATTCGGGTGGTCAACGACTACCCCGATGCCCAGCCGCGCTACGTCAAGGCCGGCGAGTTCGTGGAGTCGTTCGCCATTTCGCCGGCGGGCGAGCGGGCCGCGTTCGGCGCCCGCGGCGAACTGCTCACGGTGCCGGCCAAGCACGGCGAGGCGCGCCAGATAACCCATACGCCCGATGCCCGCGAGCACAGCGTGAGCTGGTCGCCCGATGGCCAGTGGCTGGCCTATCTGTCCGATGCCACCGGCGAATACGAAATTTACCTGCAGGCCCAGGACGGCAGCGGCGAGCCGCGCCGGTTGACCAGCGATGGCGACATCTGGCGCTTTACGCCGGTGTGGTCGCCGGATTCGGGCAAGCTGGTTTTCGCCGACAAAAAGCAGCGCCTGCGCATCCTGGACATCGCCAGCGGCCGCCTGACCGATGTCGACCGCGGCAGCCACGATGACCTGACCGAATACGTGTTCTCGCCTGACAGCCGCTGGCTGGCCTACACAAAAACCAATGCCAGCCGCAATGCCTCGATCTGGCTGTACTCGCTGGCCAGCGGCCGCAGCGAGCAGCTCACCGGCGATGAAACCAGCGAATACAGTCCGGCCTTCGATCCGCAGGGGCGCTACCTGTATTTCCTTTCCAACCGCGATTACAACCTGGCCTTCAGCGCCTACGAGTTCAATTTCCTGTACCGCGATGCCACCCGCATCTATGCCGCCACCCTGGCCGCCGATGGCCGGGCACTGATGCAGCCGCGCAGCGACGAGGTCGGCGGCAATGGCAACGGCGATGCCGGCAAGGAAAACGGCAATGGCAATGGCTATGGCAACGGTTACGACGCCAGCACGCCGTTGCGGATCGATATCGACGGCTTCAACCAGCGCGTCGTCGCCCTGGCCGCGCCCTCGGGCAGCTACCAGTCGCTGAGCGCCAATGCCCAGGGCGTGTTCTATGTCGCCAGCGGCGGCCAGGGCCAGGGCAACGAGCTGCGCTTCCTGGGCCTGGAGGCCGACAGCACGCCCGAGACCCTGGGCAATGTCGAAGGCGGCTATGTGCTCTCGGCCGACGGCAGCAAGCTGCTGCTGCGCCGGGGCAGCGAATTCGCCATCGTTGCTGCCGAGCCGGGTGCGGATTTCCAGGCCGGCAAGCTGGCCATGGACAAGGTCGAGTTGCGCATCGAGCCGCGCCGGGAATGGCGCCAGATGTATGTCGATGGCTGGCGCATCCTGCGCGACTGGTTCTACGACCCGGGCATGCACGGCCAGGACTGGCAGGCGATCCGCGACCGCTACGAACCCTGGCTGGATCACGTCGGCACCCGCGCCGACCTGGACTATGTGTTCCAGGAACTGGTCGGCGAGGCCAATGCCGGCCATGTCTATGTCAACGCCGGTGATCAGCCGCGCGTCGAGCGTCGCCAGGGTGGCCTGCTCGGCGCCGAGCTGGTCGCCGATGCCAGTGGCCATGTCCGCATCGCCCGCATCTTCCCGGGCGAGAACTGGGAGAAGCGCACCCGCTCGCCGCTGACCATGCCCGGCGTGGACATCAGCGAAGGCGATTACATCCTGGCCATCGACGGTGTCAGCACCCTGGGTGTCGACAACGTCTACCGTCTGCTGGAGAACAAGGCCGGCCGCGTGGTCACGCTGCGCGTCAACGCCCGCCCGCGCGATGCCGGTGCCCGCGATGTCGCCGTCACCACCATCGCCAGCGAGACCGAGCTGCGCTATCTGGACTGGGTGCAGTCGCGCCGGGCCATGGTCGATGAACTCAGCGGCGGCCGCATCGGCTACATCCATGTGCCGAACACGGCCGTTGAGGGCAGCCGCGAGCTGTTCAAGGGCATGACCGCCTACGCATCCAAGGACGCGCTGATCATCGATGACCGCTACAACGGCGGCGGTTTCATTCCCGACCGCCTGATCGAGCTGCTGGCCCGGCAACCGCTCAACTACTGGAAGCAGCGCGGCCTGGAGCCCAATGCCACGCCGATGCTCAGCCACACCGGGCCCAAGGCGATGCTGATCAATGGCCTGGCCAGTTCCGGCGGCGATGCCCTGCCGTACTACTTCCGCAAGCTGGGCCTGGGGCCGCTGATCGGCACCCGCACCTGGGGCGGGCTGATCGGCATTTCCGGCAATCCCGGCCTGGCCGATGGCGGCTCGCTGCTGGCGGCGACCTTCAGCTTCCTGGATACCGAGGGTAACTGGGCGGTCGAGGACATTGGCGTGGAGCCGGACATCCACGTGATTGACCGGCCCGAACAACTGGCTGCCGGCCGCGACCCGAGCATCGAGCGCGCCGTCCAGGAGCTGCTGGCGCAGCTGGAGCGCAATCCGCCCACGCCGGTGCGCGTGCCGCCGGCACCGACGCAGTTCCCCAAGGTCGGCCGCTGATGCCGCTGTCGGCACCCTGATGCCCAGCCTGGTTGCCATCGATTGCACCGGGCAGGCCTGCTCGGTGGCCTTGCTGCATGGCGGCGAGGTCATCGAGCGGCGCTCGCCGCCCGCTGAGCGCCAGTCCGAACGGCTGTTGGTGTGGCTGGAACAGGTATTGGCCGAGGCCGGTCTGGCCGGCAGCGCCATCGATGGCCTGGCGGTCGGCATCGGCCCCGGCGGCTTCACCGGCGTGCGCCTGGCGCTGGCCGCAGTTCAGGGCCTGGCCCTGGCCTGGCAACGGCCGGTGGTGCCGGTGTCCAGCCTGGTGGCGCTGGCGGCGATGAGTGGCGCAACTGACGCGGATGCCGCCCAGGCCAACCACGGCCTGCCGGTGCTGGCGACCCTGGATGCGCGCATGGACGAGGTCTATGCCGCCTGGTTCGCTCCGGTAAATGCCGGTGCCTGGCCGCAGCCGCTGGCGCCCGAGGCGGTGCTGGCGCCCGAAGCCCTGGCCATTGCCGAGGCGGTGTCCCAGGCCGGCGGCTATGTCGCCATCGGCAGCGGCATGCCGATCTATGGCGAGCGCATCAGCCAGACGCTGGGCTCGCCCCGGCAGGTCATCGCCATCGACGAGCCCAGCGCCGCGGCGGTGGTCACCCTCGCTGCATTGGTCTGGCCGCAGGCGGCGCGCCCCGGCCACGAACTGCAGCCGGCCTATCTGCGCAACAAGGTCGCCCTGACCACGGCCGAGCGCCAGGCGCAGCGGTAGAATCCGGCATCGGGGCAGGGCAGCCGGCCGCGGTCGATGTCCGGACCCTTGACCCCAAACTTTGCGCTGCTGGCTACAGCACCATGCAGACCACGCCGGCCATGGTCAGGCCGACGCCCAGCGCGCGGCGCCAGGTCAGCGCTTCGCCCAGGAACAGGGCGGCGAACAGGACGATGAAGATCGAGGCGCTTTCGTTCAAAACCGAGGCGACCGAGGCGCTGGTGTACTTGTAGCCGCCCAGCCACAGCGTCATCGACAGGTACTGGCCGACGGTGGCGGCGATGGCCAGCACCAGCCAGCGCCGCGGCGGCCCCACCTGGAACAGGCGCCGGCCTGGCGATTGCCAGCGCAACAGCAGCATCAGGCCGGCGACCGCGCCGCCCACGCGCAGCAGCACCACCCACCAGAACGGGTCGTTCTCAAGGACCGGCTTGATCATGACGATGGCCACGGCCATCAGGGCCACCGAGGCGGTGCCCAGGGCGATGCCCAGGCCGATCCGGCCACGATCGCGATGGCCGGGGCTGTCGACGCCGCCGGCTTCGGCGGGATCAATGTCGGGCGGATCGATCTGGGCGATCTGGCTGGCCGAGCCGGTGGTGTGCCCGTGCAGGGCGTCGGTCGCGGCGGGGTCGGCCGCCGGCGGCTGATCGGGATCCTCGGGTCCGCGTGGTTTGCGCCGCTGCCCGCGTTCGGGCGCATTGACCAGCACCACGCCGGCCAGCACCAGAACGAAGCCGACGATCTGCAGGGCACTGAGCCGTTCGGACAGGAACACGAACGACAGCAGGATCACGAACGGGCTGTAGGCATTGCCGACCACGCCCATGCGCCCGGCGCCGAGGATGTTGAGCGCGCGCAGGTACAATGTATCGGCGATGGCGATACCGATGACGCCGCTGGCCAGCGCCAGAATGATGCTGCGCTGATCCATCAGCAGCCCTGGCAGGGCCGGCAGGCCCAGCGCCGTGGCCGCCGGCGAGCTGAGCAGGATGATGGTGCCGGTGACCAGGGCCAGCACGATGAGATTCTTGAGCAGCGCCAGTTGCAGGGGCGGCAGGTGTTCGCCAAGCCGTTTGTAGATGATCACGCCAATGGCCCAGGCCAGGGCGCAAGCCACGGACATGGCATTTCCGAGTGTGCTGCTCATGACTTATTCCTTCATTGCCGGCAAGGCCCGGGGCGAGCCACGGTGTGCCGGAAACGGCATCGGGATCAGCCTGTGCACCACTACCGGCGCGCTTCGGCGGGCGGCAATTGTCGCAGGCGCGGATGCTGCCGGTCTGCCCCGGCCGGCTGCGCTTGACTGCGATGCCATTGCGGCGGCCGGAGCCTGACCATGCCCTGGCGCCGTCTGCCCCTGCCATTCCTGCGCGAGCGTGCTCGCCCGGATGATATTGCCCCGCGCCATGAGCCGGGCTTGAGCGCGCGCCAGGCCGAACTGGTCAAGCGCGTCCGCTTCGTGGTTGCCCTGGCGCGCAGCCTGCACAGCTACGGCACCGCGGCGCCGCGCCTTGAAAATGCGGTCACGGAAGTGGCGGCGACCATGGGCCTGGTGTGCAACGTCAATTCCAGCCCGACCTCGCTGGTGTTCTCGTTCCGCGCCCAGGGTGGGCCGGAAACCATCCTCAACGAGGTCACCCGCGTGGTGCGCCTGGAGCCGGGCGGGCGCGACCTGCATCGGCTCAGCCTGGCCGATGCCGTCGCCGAGCAGGTGCTCGATGGCGAGCTCGATGTCGATGCCGGCTACGCGCGCCTGCTGGAGATCGAGGCCATGCCGGGCCTGGACGAGCGCCTGGTGGTGATCTCCTACGGCCTGATCGCGACGGCGCTGGCGGTGATGCTGGGCCGCGGCTGGGCCGATGTCATCGCCGCCCTGGCGATTGGTACCGTGGTCGGCCTGGTCGATCGCTATTGCGCGCATCGGCCGCATCTGCGGCCTTCCTCGCAGGCGACCTGCGCCCTGCTGGCGACGGTGCTGATCGGCGCCTGGAGCCATTTCCTGATGCCGCTGTCGGTGCAATCGGTGGTCTTGGCCAGCCTGCTGGTGCTGTTGCCCGGCCTGTCCCTGACCACGGCGATCAACGAGTTGGCCACCGACCACCTGGTCTCCGGCGTGGCCCGGTTCGCCGGTGCCTTCGCGGTGCTGCTGAAACTGGCTTTCGGCGTCGTCGCCGGCAGCCAGATCGTGTTGCTGCTGGGTTGGCTGGGCGGTGCCGAGGCGGTGGCGCCGGTGCCGTCATGGATGTTGTGGCCGGCGCTGCTGGTCGCCGGTTTTGGTTTTGCCATCAGCTTTGGCGCCGCCTGGCGCGATTTCCCGCTGGTGATGGCGGCGGCAATCTTCAGTTTCCTGATCAGCCGCTATTTCGGCACCGTGGTGGGCAGTGAGTTCGGGGTTTTCCTGGCGGCCCTGATCGCCTGCGCCGCCGGCAACCTGTATGCGCGGATGTTCCGGCGCCCTGGCGCCCTGATCCGGTTTCCCGGGATTATCCTGCTGGTGCCCGGCAGTATCGGTTTCCGCGGCCTGACCCAGGTCTTTGAGCGCGATGTCTTCCTCAGCCTGGGAACCGGTTACACCTTGCTGGTGGTCCTGGTCACCCTGGTTGCCGGCCTGCTGTTCGGCAACCTGCTGGTACCACCACGCCGGACCCTGTAAGCGCGTCTCGCAGGCCATCATTGGGGTGGCCAATGGCCGGGGTTACCTGGCGCCCGTGGATCGGGGCAATCGGAGACTGGCTGCCGGCGCTGATCGGGGCAACAAAAAACCCGGGCCTTGACGACCCGGGTTGATGCGGCTGCGATTGCCGGCAGCCGATAGTTCGCGGCGGCTGCGGCAATGGCTTTTCTATTACTTGTCGATCAGCATCGAGTCCGGGCTCTTGCCCGCGTCCAGTTCGGCCTGGAACCAGCGCGGGCGCTTGCCGCGGCCGGTCCAGGTCAGCGAGCTGTCAGCCGGGTTGCGGAACTTTGGCGGTACCGAACCGCGCTTGCTGGCCGCGCGACGGCCCTTGCCGAACAGTTCTTCGATCGTATAACCCTTCTGGCGCGCGATTGCCGACAGTTCGTCACGCACGGAACTGATCTGTTCCCTGTGCAGGGCATCCTTGCGCGCACGCGCCTTGTCAATCAGCTCGTCAAGCTGGCTCTGGCTGAGGTTCTCGATTTGAATGCTCATTTGATTTCTCGCTCATTGGCTCACTGAGGGGTACTGCGGAATCCTTGCGGGCGCAATGATGGCCAATTCTGTTTGGCTTGTCGAGTGTGGGGTTATTGAAAGGCGGCCGCTGTCATGGCCGGTGTTATGCAATATTCATCTTTTGCACCGGCCCATCCATGCGCCAGCACCCGATCTGACCATTCCGGCCGGCGGCACTGGCCCGGGCACTGGCCCGGGCATTGACCGGTTTCCCTGATTTCGGCGGCCCTGCCGCAGCGCTGGCATTTGCTGAGCCATTGTCCGGGATTGTTCGAGCAAGGGACCGAATCGGCGCTGACCGCGAGCAGTGGCCAGGGCATTGGCGGATTCACGCAGCCACTTGTCAACCTTTCTTTGTCGGCTACTGCCGGTCGGTGATTTGAACGTTATCGCCGGGCATTGACCGTGCCGGATTCAAGCGCCCTCCGGCCTGCTGTAGCCGATGCCTGCCGACGCCGCTGCTGACGCCGGCAACGACGACGAGACTCCCGGATTGAAAGCAGGCGCAGCGTTGCCGCCGGAACCGGGCGTTCCGTGCCCTGGCGCCGGTTCCGGTTCGCCGCGGCCGTGGTCACGCGCCAGGTACAGGTACATCGCCGGCAACACGAACAGGGTGAAGGCGGTGCCCAGGGTCATGCCGGTGGCGATCACCAGGCCCATCGAGAAGCGCGAGGCGGCGCCGGCACCGGTGGCGATCAGCAGCGGCGCCATGGCGAAGACCAGGGCGGCGGTGGTCATCAGCACCGGACGCAGGCGGATGGCCGCGGCCTCCTCGATCGCCACGCGCCGGGACCGGCCCTGCTCACGCTGCAGCTTGTTGGCGAACTCCACGATCAATATGCCGTGCTTGGAAATTACCCCGATCAAGGTCACCAATCCGACCTGGGTGTAGATGTTCAGCGTGGTGATGCCCAGCGAGACGAAGATCATTGCGCCGCAGATCGCCATCGGCACGGTGACCAGCATGATCAGCGGATCGCGCCAGCTCTCGAACTGGGCCGCGAGCACCAGATAGATCACGATCAGGGCGAAGACGAAGGTCATCATCAACGCAGAACCTTCGGTCTTGAGCTGGCGCGATTGGCCGGCGTAATCGACGTTGTAACCCGGCGGCAGCAGCTCGGCGGCGATATCGTCCAGGGTTGCCAGTGCTTCGCCCAGCGTTACGCCCGGCCACGGTACGCCGGAGATGGTGACCGCGTTGAGTTGCTGGAAGCGCTTCAGGGTCTGCGGCTGCACCGTGTGCTCCAGGTGCACCAGGGTCGACAGCGGTACCAGCTCACCGCTGCGGGTGCGGGTGTAGTAGTTGCCCAGTTGTTCGGGATTGAGCCGGTCGGCGCGCTGCACCTGCGGAATCACCCGGTAGGAACGGTTGGCCAGGGCGAAGCGGTTGGCGTAGCCGCCGGAAAGCATCGCCGCCATGTCGGCGCCCAAGGTGCGCATGTCGATGCCGAGCAGGGCCGCCTTGTCGCGGTCGATGATGATGTCCACGCGCGGCTTGTCGATCTTCAGGTCGGTGTCCAGGAAGATGAACTTGCGGCTGGCATAGGCCCGTTCCAGGATCTGCCCGGCCAGTTCCTGGATCGACTGCAGATCGCCGGTGCTGCCGATCACCATCTGGATCGGCGTGCCGTCGCCGCCGGGCGTGGGCAGCGCCGGCGGCTGCACGGCGAAGGTGTTGAGGCCGGCGATCTGGTTGATCTGCGGTGTCAGGTCCTGCTCCAGCACCTGCTTGGTGCTGCGTTCGCGCTCGCTCCAGGGCTTGAGCACAAAGCCGGCGATGGCCTGGCTGGTCGAGCCGCCACCACCGCCGCCCATGCCGTTGATCTGGAAGATGTTGTCGACTTCCTCGGTGTCGGCGGCAATGCGCGTGAGCTCGTCGCTGTAGCGCTGCAGGTAATCCAGGGTGCTGTACGGATCGCTGCTGCCGATGGCGAAGACGAAGCCCTGGTCTTCCTCGGGCGCCAGCTCGGTATTGGAGCTGGTGAACAGGAACCAGCACGAGACCAGCACGATCAGGCCGAACACGGCGATCACCGAGGGGGTTTCCAGGGCGCCGTGCAGGCGCCGCCGATAGCGCTGGCGCAGGCCGTCGAAGCGGGCATCCAGCCAGGTCGCCAGCCGGCCCTGGCCCTGGTCGCGCGGCTTGAGCAGGTAGGCGCAGAGCATCGGCGACAGGGTCAGCGCGATCACGCCCGAGAGCAGCACGGCGCCGGCCAGGGTGAAGGCGAACTCGACGAACAAGGTGCCGGTCAGGCCGCCCAGGAAGCCGATCGGCAGGTACACCGCGACCAGGGTCGTGGTCATCGCCACCACTGGCCAGGCCAGCTCGCGGGCGCCGATCAGGGCTGCCTCGCGCGGGGATTTGCCCTCCTCGACATGGCGGTGGATGTTCTCCAGCACGATGATCGCGTCGTCGACCACGATGCCGATCGCCAGCACCATCGCCAGCAGGGTCAGCAGGTTGATGCTGAAGCCCATCAGCAGCATGAAGAACAGCACGCCGATCAGTGACAGCGGCACGGTCAGCGCCGGGATGAACACGCTGCGCAGCGAGCCCAGGAACAGGAAGATGACCACGATGACGATCAGCACCGCCTCGATGATGGTGCGCGCGACCTCGTTGATCGCGTCCTGGATGTACTCGGTGCTGTCATAGGGAATATTGCCGGCGACGCCATCGGGAAGCTGCGGCACGATCTCGGTGTCCCAGACCTCGCGCACCAGGGCGATGACATCCAGCGAGTTGGCATCGGGCGAGACGAACAGGCCCATGAAGGTGGCGCGATCGCCGTTGAACGACACCGATGAACCGTAGTTTTCCGAGCCCAGGACGACATCGGCGACATCGGCCAGGCGGATGATGGCGCCCTCGTCCTGGCGCACCACCAGTTGCCGGAATTCCTCGGGCGTGCGCAGGTCGGTGCGTGCGGTCAGGTCGATCGAGACCATCTGGCCCTTGGTCGAGCCGACCGCCGAGAGCACGTTGTTGGCCTGCAGCGCGGCCCAGACATCGCTGGCGGTGACGCCCAGCGCGGCCATGCGGTCGGGCTGCAGCCACACGCGCATGGCGAAGCTGCCGCTGCCCATGATCTCGGCGCGCTGCACTCCGGGCAGGGTCGCCAGCTTGGGTTCGACCACGCGCACCAGGTAATCGGTGATCTGGTTGTTGTCCAGGATCTCGCTGGAAAAGCTCAGGTACATGGCCGCGATCTGGTCGCCCTGCTGCAGTTCCACCACCGGGTCCTCGGCGGCGTCGGGCAGTTGACCGCGCAGCTTGCTGACCTTGGCCGCGATCTGGGTCAGGGCCTCGTTGGGGTCGTAGTCCAGGCGCAGGTAGGCCTGGATCATGCTGATGCCCGCGGTCGAGGTCGATACCAGGTAATCGATGCCCTCGGCGCTGGCTACCTCACGTTCCAGCGGCGTGGTGATGAAACCCTGGATCAGGTCGGCGTCGGCACCGAAGTAGGCGGTGGTGACCTGGATCACCGCGTTCTGCAGCTCCGGGTACTGGCGCACGTTCAACTCGCTGCCGGCGCGCAGGCCCAGCAGCAGGATGAACAGGCTGACGACCGCGGCCAGCACCGGCCGCCGGATGAAGATGTCGGTGAATTTCATCAGCGGTTGTCCGGGCTCGGGGTCAGGTCACTGCTGGGCTGAACGCTGTCGTTGATCACCACCACGGCATCGTTGCGCAGCTTGAGCAGGCCGCTGGTGGCGACCCGCTCACCGGCGACCAGGCCTTCGCTGACCACGATCAGGTCGCCACGGGTGTCGCCGGTGCGGATGAAGCGCTGGCGCACGGTCAATACCGGCTCATTCCCGGCTTGGCGCGCAGCGTCGGTCTGCTCGCTGATGACATAGACCGAGTTGCCGTAGGGATTGAAGCTGATCGCCGTCTGCGGCAGCACCAGCACCTGTTCGGGGTCACCGGTCTGGGCCTGGATGCGGGCAAAGCTGCCCGGGCGCAACTGCTGGTCGGGATTGGCGAAGGTCGCCCGCACCAGGAAATTGCGTGTGCCCGGGTCGACACCCGAATCAATCGCGGTGATCTGGCCGTCGAAGTGCTCGTCGGGCAGGGCATCGATGCCGGCAGTCACCGCCTGGCCGGTGTCGACCGAGTGCAACCGCTGTTCGGGCAGGTGGAAATCGACATGGACTGGATCCAGCGACTGCAGGCTGACGATGGCATCGCCCGGATTCAGGTACTGGCCCAGGTTGACCTGGCGGATGCCGAGCACACCTGCGAACGGCGCGCGGATGGTCTTGCGCGCGATCAGTGCCCGTTGCGCATTGACCTCGGCCTGCAGGCGCTCGGCCTCGCTCTCGCGCTGGTCCAGGTCGGCCTTGGCCACGGCCTGGCGGCTGGCATACAGGTCGCGGAAGCGGTCGCGTTGCACCAGGGCCAGGTTCAGGCTGGCCTCCATCGCACGCAGGCTGGCGGTTTCGGTGCTGGCATCCAGTTGCACCAGGACATCGCCCCTGGCCACGGCCTGGCCGGAGTCGAAGCGGATCTCGCTGATGATGCCGGCCGCTTCGGTGGTGACGTTGACGCCGTTGTCGGCGACCACGGTGCCGACCGCAGTCAACCTCTGGGTCCACGGCATCTGCTCGACCACGCCGGCCGTGATCGCCGCCGGTGGCTGCGGCGATTGCTCGATCATGCGATCGATGAAGCCGGACAGCCAGGCCTTGAAGCCGAAGATGGCGCCGAACACGATGCCGACCAGCAACAGCATCACGATCATGCGCTTGGCGGTGGAGCGGCGGGCTGGCTGGGCGGGTCGCTGGCGACGGGTCATGACGAGATTTCCTGGCGTGGTCGGATGACGAGGGTTGCTATCGAAAGGGGCACGGACGGGCGGCCGGAAAGGTTGGCGCGGCCGTGGTTTCGTTCTGCTGCTGTGCGGCTGCCGGCGGCTTGCGTGCGGGGCGGGTGTGGGCGTGGCTGCTGGCTGTTGGCCCGGGTAGTCCGGTGCCGATCCGAGAGCGAACAGCACACCGTCACAGTCGCCGCCCCGGCTGCCAGCGGGCCGATATTGTGATGCAACATGGCCAGGGCGGGGCCAGTGCCGCAAGGCATGCCCGCGCCGGATCGATGCGTCGGCGCGAAAGCCGCAGGCTGTTGTCGGGTCGCCGCTGATCCCGGGTCAATCCGGTGCCCGCCAGGCTGCCGTTGGCCGGCCTTGACGGGTGCCGGGCGACCCGCGCCTGAAATCTGCGGCATACCCGGTATCATGGTCCGGTCCAGGAGTATGTCCGTGTCGTCAGCCATCCAGTCCAAGCAACCTGAGCAGTTCCCGGCCGCTAGCGGTGATCTCGTCCTGCACGGTGCCGGCGGTGCCATCGAGGCGGCGGTGGAGCTGCCCGAACCGGATGCGGCCCGAGCCGGTGTGGCGATCATCTGCCACCCGCATCCGCTGCACGAAGGCACCATGCACAACAAGGTGGTGACCGTGCTCTCGCGCAGCCTGCGCGAGCTGGGCCTGGCCACGGTGCGCTTCAATTTCCGTGGTGTCGGCGATTCCGAAGGCCAATACGACAACGGCATTGGCGAGGCCGAGGATGTGCGCCTGATCGCGCAGTGGTTGGCGGCGGTGCGCCCCGACGACCAGCTCTGGCTGGCCGGATTTTCCTTCGGCTGTTATGTCGCCGCCCGCGCCGCCCAGGAGCTGCCGGTACAGCAACTGGTGACCGTGGCACCGGCGGTGGAGAATTTCGATTTCCGCACGCTCAAGCGGCCACGCTGCCCTTGGCTGGTGATCCAGGGCGACGAGGACGAGATCGTCTCGCCGCAGGCGGTCTACGACTGGGCCGACACCGTCAAGCAGCCGTTCCAGTTGATCCGCATGCCCGAGACCGGGCACTTCTTCCATCGCCGGCTGATGGATCTGCGCGGGGCGCTGAAGAACGCCGTCAAGGGCAACCTGCCGCCGCTGCGGCACGATGGCTGAGGCGCCGGCGGCCGCGGTCCGCACGCCGGGCCAGGCCTATCAGGACGGGGTTGACGCCGGCCATTGGCAGGATGATCCGGCGCAGCGCGCCGTGCTGCCGTACCTGGACCGCCTGTTCAATGACCTTGCCGGCACGGATGACCGCGGCACCGGCCTGCTCGACCGCGTGCTCGGCCGCGGACGCCGCCGGCCGGTCGGCGGCGGCCTGTACCTGTGGGGCCGGGTAGGCCGCGGCAAGACCTTCCTGATCGATCTGCTCGCCGGTTTGCTGCCCCAGGGCAGGGTGCTGCGCCTTCATTTCCACCGCTTCATGGCGCAGGTGCACGAGGGCCTGCGCCGCTACCGGGAGCAGGGCCTGGACGAACCTCTGGACCGGGTCGCGGCCGATGTCGCCGGCCGCTGCCGGTTGCTGTGCCTGGACGAGTGCAATGTCACCGACATCGGCGACGCCATGCTCCTGTCCGGCCTGCTGTCGGGCCTGTTCCGGCGCGGGGTGCTGTTGGCGACCACATCCAATACGCCGCCGCAGGAGCTGTACCGCGATGGCCTGCAGCGCAGCCGCTTCCTGCCGGCGATCGCGCTGATCCAGAGCCACTGCCACGTCGTCGAGCTGGTCTCGCCGACCGACTGGCGCCTGCGCAGCCTGACCCGGGCGCCGGTGTACTTGGTGCCGGCCGACGCCGACAGCGAACGCCAGTTGCGCGAGCGCTTCATCGAGCTGGTCCAGGGCCAGCGCCAATTCGATGTCGATATCGAAATCGAAGGCCGGCGCGTGCCGGCCCGCGGTCTCGGCGGCGATGTTGTCTGGTTCGATTTTTCCGTGCTGTGCGAAGGTCCGCGCTCGGTCGCCGACTACATCGAACTGGCGCGCAGTCATGGCACCGTGCTGATCTCGGGCGTGCCGCAGTTCGGCCCGCCCGAGCGTGACGATGCCGCGCGCCGTTTCATCCACCTGGTCGACGAGTTCTACGACCGCAAGGTCAAGCTGCTGCTGACCGCGCAGGTGCCACCGACCCGGCTTTATCCCGCGCAGGGCCGTCTGCGCGCGCTGTTCGAGCGCACCGAAAGTCGCCTGATCCAGATGCAGAGCCAGGAGTACCTGGCGGCGGAGCACAAGCCGTGATGCCCGCCGGCAGACCAGACGCAGCGCTCGCCCGGTCTGCCGGCAACGCGTCGCTGCCGCCTGCCGCCCGGCCGGCACCGCCAGCCACAGCGCCCGCACGTTTCGCGCCCTGGCTGGCCGCTGTTGCCGGCTTCGCGCTCAGCCTGTGGTTGTTCTATCCCGGCTACCTGAGCTGGGATTCGGCCTACCAGTGGTACCAGGTGCGCAGCGGCCAATGGAACAATGTGCATCCGGTGCTGATGACCCTGGTCTGGAGCGCCACCGAACGGCTGTGGCCGGGGCCGGGCGGCCTGTTCGTGCTGCACGTGGCCCTGTACTGGCTCGGGCTGGCGCTGCTGGTCAGCGGTCTGGTCGACCGGGGCTGGTGGCGTGGCCTGCTGGTGTGGGCACTGGGCTTGATGCCGGCGGTGTTCGCCCTGCTGCCGCACCTGTGGAAGGACATCGGCATGCTGGTGGCCTTGATCTGGACCCTGGCCCTGCTCGCTCACGACCATCGGCGGCCGGCGCGCAGCCTGCGCCTGGCGGCGGTGGCGACCCTGGTCCTGGCCTGCGCCTACCGGCACAACGCGCTGCCGTTGGCGCTGCCGCTGCTCTGGTATGTCGCTGGCCGGGAATTGAGCCATGCCGCTGCCTATGTTGATGTCGATGTCGATACCGATGTCGAAGATCGACCGCGCCGGGCGTGGCGAGACTGGCAGATCTGGCCCTGGCAGCGTCTGGCGCTCAGCACCGGTTTGCTGCTGGCGGTGATGATCCTGGCCGGCGTGCCCAACCGGCTGCCCGGCGTCGACCGGTTCCAGGTCTGGCCGGTGACCGCAACCTGGGACCTGGCGGCGGTGTCGATCGCGCAGCGCGAGGTGCTGCTGCCCGATGCCATCATCGAACCGGATCTGGTGCTGGCCGACCTGGACAATCATTTCGTGCCGTTCGCCGCGCCACCGATCTACAACTCCACCCGGATCCGCATGTCGGTCGGCCCGACCGCCTTCAGCGACGAGCAGATGGCGGCGGTCAATGGCGCCTGGTTGCGCCTGTGGCTGGATCATCCGGTGCCCTATCTGCGCCACCGCGCCCGGGTTGCCGGTTACCTGTTCGGCTTTTTTCCGCAGCAGCTTCCCGATGATCAGATCGTCTATTACGCGGTGATGCCGTTTGCCGACAATCCGCCGGTGACGGTCGCCGACTCGGCCGGAGCACGGCAATGGCGGCAATGGGTGGCGGTATGGGTGAACACGCCGCTGTTCGCCTTCTGGCCCTATGTGCTGGTGCTGGCCGCGGTCGCCTGGTCGTTGCGCGGTCGGCCCGGTCGCCGCTGGCCCAGTGGCCGGCGTGGCCGGCGCGGACATCCGCTGTTGCCGCCGGTGCTGTGGTCGTGCCTGCTGGTCACCCTGCCGTTGCTGGTGGCCGCGCCCAGCGCCGAGTTCCGATATCTGATCTGGCCGGTGTTCTGTGCCGGACTGGTCCTGGTCCTGCGCTGGCTGCCGGATCGCCCGTGCACGGTTGCTGGCGCAGCGCACGACCCGGCGACCCCGACCTCGCCGTGACCGGCATGACGATCGCGCGTCACTCGCATGCCGCCTGGCTCGCTGCCGGCCTGGGTTTTGCCCTGATGGCCTGGGCCCTGTATCCGGGGCTGATGTCGCCGGATTCGGCCGAGCAATGGCTGCAAGCCCGCACCGGTCGCTATACCAGCGTGCATCCGGCCCTGATGGCCTGGACCTGGTCCTGGATGGAACAGTTGTTCCCCGGCCCCGGCGGCCTGTTCCTGCTGCATCTGGCGCTGTTCTGGGGTGCGCTGGCCTGGCTGGCGCGCGAGCTGTTCGCCCGGCCGCTGCCGCAGGTGCTGCTGGTGCTGCTGGTCGGCCTGTGGCCGCCGGTGACCGTGGTCGTGGCGCACCTGTGGAAGGACGTGCCGATGCTCGGCTTCATCCTGCTGGCCGTGGCCGCGCTGGCGCGGGTGCTGCGCCTCGAACGACCAGGCCGCTGCCAGCCCGACCCCAAATCGCACGCCGCAGCCGGTGCCGACGACGGCTCGACCAAGCCCAAGACCCTGGCGCAACGCTGGCCATCCTGGCCCCGGCTGCTGCTGGCACTGGCCGCCTTGACCCTGGCCTGCGCCTACCGCCACAACGCCCTGCCGCTGGTGCTGCCGATGCTCTGGTTCATCGCCGGTCGCCGGCAACCCGCCCTGGCCTGGCCGCAGCGAGCCCTGCTTGGCGCCGGCATGGCCGTGTTGGTGGCCGTGCTCGCCAGCCTGCCCAACCGCTTGCCGCAGGTGGAACAGCGGCCGGTCTGGCCGCTGACCGCGTTGTGGGATCTGGCCTCGGTGTCAATCGACCAGGGCCAGATGCTGATTCCTGCCGAATGGCGTTTCGATGACCTGACGCTGGCAGAGCTGGAGGCCGCCTTCCAGCCCTGGACCAACACCACCATCTTCGCCACCAACAAGATCCTGATCACCCTGTATGTGACGCCGACGCCGGCCCAGAGCGCGCAACTGCGCCAGGCCTGGCTGGCGATGCTGCGCGAGTATCCGCTGTCCTATGCCCGTCATCGCTGGCGCTTGACCCGCACCCTGCTTGATGGCGCCGGCGACCGCGGGCCGGCCGAGCTGCGTTTCCAGGCCGCCTGGTTCCAGCATCCGGACAACCCGCCGCTGGCGCGCCGGCAGCCAGCATTGCAGCAAGCCTGGGCGCGCCTGGGCCAGCGTCTGTCCGGCAGCGCGATGTTTTTCGCCTGGCCGTATCTGCTTGCCGGTGCCGTGATCACCGTGATTGCCTGGCGGCAGCCACGCCGGCATCCGCTGTTGCCGGTGCTGCTGGCCTCGGCGGCTTTGTCCGTGGCGCCGCTGCCGCTGGTCGCGCCAGGGGCCGAGTTCCGATACCTGGTCTGGCCGCTGGTGGCCTGCCTGATCGCCGCGCTGCTGTGCTGGCCGCGATCGCATGTGGCGCACATTTCTAACCAATCGCTAACGCAACGCCCTGTATAAAGGGCAGCCGCCCAACGAGGTTCAAGGCCATGAGTGCGAACAAGGACAAGCCCGACTTTTCCGGCGTCAGCGGAGGCTTCACCAGCAACAAGCCGGCAGCGCCGGCGGAGCGCGCGCCAGCCGGGCAGCCAAGCACAGACGCGGCGTCGAAAGCGCCGGATTTCAGCTCGGTGCAGGGCGGTTTCGACAGCTCGGCGCAGTCTTCCGATGCCAACGTGGTGCCGGCCCAGTCCCATACCGTGCAGCGCGGCGATTCGCTGTCCAAGATCGCGCGCCGGGTCTATGGTGAAACCCGGCATTGGCGGGTGATCTTCGAGGCCAACCGCGACCAGCTCGACAATCCCGACCTGATCCATCCCGGCCAGGTGCTGAAGATTCCGGCCCTGACCACCATCGACGACGATTGAGCCTGCGGCCAGGCCGACCGGCGACGGCGATGCCTGCCGGCCGGTCATGGTTTTGCCGACATGCCCGGGCGGCCATGGCCAGCCCACTTTGCAACATCCCTTTTGCCCTGTTCCAAGTCTGCCCAGGAGAGTAACCATGAAGTGCACACGCCTTGCCCTGATCTGCCTTGTCCTGTCCACCGTTGCCCTGGCCGCCTGCAAGCGCGACCAGCCGGCTACCGAGAGCGCAGCGCCGCCTGCCATGGCACCGGCACCCGCCCAGGCCCCGGCAGCACCGGCGGCACCCGAACCGGTGGTCATGGGCATCAGCGTCACCGAGGTCCAGCCGGCCCGCATTCCCGACGGCAATGCCGAATCCGCCGAGCCGACCGATGTCTTCAGCCCGCAGGACGAACTGGCCGTGTTGGTGTTCACCGATGGCGCCGGCGAAGCCGAACTGAGCGCCGGCTGGACCTATGTCAATGGCGACGAGCATATCGATGTCCACAGCGAGAGCCACACCATCCAGACCGATGGTCCGGCCATTCACCAGTTCCGGATCAACAAGCCGGACGGCTTCCCGGCAGGTGCCTACCAGGTCGAGATCCTGCTCGACGGCGTGCCGGCGATGACCCGGGATCTGACCGTCCAGTAAGCCGACGGATGCGCAGCGGGCGGTGGCGGCTTGTCTGGCCACTGCCCGCCACCCAGCGGTCGGCCGCCACATCCTGTGGCCTGATGCCAAGGCCGACGGCGTCCCGCTTCCGAAATGAATTGCCCGGTTTTCCGGTCAGCCGACCAGGCCGGCGTTGCTGTCGGCTGGTTGGTGCTGTCTGGCTGGGCGCAGTCGCCGGGCCGATGACGACAACCCGGGCAGCCTGCTGACCGCGCTGGCGTGCCCACCCTCCGGGTCGACATCCGGCCGGTATCTTCAATCCACGGACTACTGCACGGATGCCGCTGTCACACCTGTTGCTGCTGTGGCTGATCTGCCTGGCCTGGGCTGGCAACTTCCTGGTGTCGGCGGCGGCCCTGCTGTCGCTGCCGCCATTTCTGTATACGGCCCTGCGCCTGTTGCTGGTGCTGTTGGTGTTGTTGCCGTTCCTCAAGGCACCGGCCAAGGGTCATTGGCCGCGCCTGGTGGCAGTGGCCCTGCTCAACGGCGGCCTGCATTTCGGCCTGAACTTCTGGGCCCTGCGCGCCGCTGGCGACCTGAGCACGGTGGCCATCGCCATGCAGGTGTATGTGCCGATGAGCGTGCTGCTGTCGGTCTGGTTGCTGGGCGAACGCATCGGCTGGCGTTCGTCGCTGGCGGTGGCAGTATCGTTCGGCGGCATCCTGGTGCTGGGTCTGGACCCGCAGGTGGCGCAGCAGCCGCTGGCGCTGGCTTTGTGCATGGCCTCGGCACTGGCACTGGCCCTGGGTTCGGTGCTGATGCGGCGCCTGGAGGGCGTTGATCCGTTCGCGCTGCAGGCCTGGGGCGCGGTGATCAGCCTGCCGGTGATGATCGCCGCGTCGCTGGCCGTGGAAGGCGATGTCCTGGGCCATCTTCGCCAGGCGCCGATGCTGGCCTATGGCGCGGCGGCGTATTCGGCGCTGTTTGCCTCGATCTTCGGCCATGGCCTGTATTTCTGGCTGGTGCGCCGTCATGGCGTGTCGGCGATCACTCCGCACCTGCTGCTGACGCCGGTGCTGGCGGTGATCCTGGGCGTGCTGTTCTGGGGTGACCGGCCCGGCATTCGCCTGTTGCTCGGCGGCGCCCTGGTTCTGGGCGGTGTCCTGGGCGTGGCGATGCGCGCGCTGGCGCGGGCGCGGCCGGTGTCGCGCCCGCCGGCATGACCCCGCCGGCCTGAGCCGTCGGCCTGAACGGTAACCGGTATGCAGATCCCGGGTTCCATGTTCACTGCCAGGTTGGCGGTGATGGTGGCGACACCGGACAGCCACGCTGTCCACCCGCAGGAGCAAGCCACGCATGAAGACTTTGACCACCACACCGATCCTCGCCCTGGGCCTGTCGCTGGCGCTCGCCAGTGCCGCGTTCGCCCAGCCGGTCCAGCCTTCCTCCCGCAGCGGCGATGCCGCCCCGGTGACGACTGCGGCCGATGCGCCGCGCCATGGCCAGGCTCACGATTCGGGCAAGCAGCAGCGGCGAATTGACCGCCTGGCCGAACATTTGGACCTGACCGAGGCCCAGAAACTGGAAGTACAGGCGTTGTACGCCGAGCAACGCAGCGCCCGCCAGGACCTGCACCAGCGCCATCGCAGCCAGATGCGCGAGTTGCGGCAACAGCATCAGGCCGAGCTGGCGACGATCCTGAGCACTGAGCAGATGGCCCGCTACCAGCAGATGCGCGAGCAGTTCGACAAGCGCGCCGGTGCCGGGCATGGCAAGCGCGGTCATGACCGCCATGACCGCCATGACCGCGGTGGCGAGGGCAAGCGTCATCGTCGCGGCGGTGGTGACGGCGGCAACTGAGCCGGCAACGTGTCAATGGGCAGGCCAGTCGGCTTCGCCCATCAGCAGCAAACAAGGGACGCTTCGGCGTCCCTTGTGATTGGCGGCAACCGTTGCCGAAGTTCAGCCGGGCAGGGTGACCGCAGTCCGTGCAGCGGTCAGTGCTGTTGTCGCCGGGGCAAGTCGCTCCGAAGCAAGGGACTCAGGCGTTGCCGCGCAGGCGCTCGAGGATGCCTTCCAGTTCGTCCAGGCTGTGATAGCGGATCTGCAACTGGCCGCGGCCGTTGCTGCGGTGGCGCAGGGTGACCGGCGCGCATAGCCGCTCGGCCAGCTCCTGTTCCAGGCGGGCGATGTCCGGGTCGCGCTTGGCTGCCGCCGGCTTGGCCTTTACCCCGCCTCCGGTCTGCTGCTGGCGCACGGCCTGTTCCAGTTCGCGCACGGTCCAGCCCTGGTCGGCGGCCTGCTCGGCCAGGGCGATGGCCTGGCTTTCGGGCAGGGTGAGCAGGGCCCGGGCGTGGCCCATGTCCAGGCGGCCGGCTTCCATCAGGGCACGGATCGCCGAGGGCAGTTCCAGCAGGCGCAACAGGTTGCTGACCGCCGCCCGGGAGCGGCCGACGGCGTCGGCGGCCTCCTGGTGGGTGAGATCGAATTCGTCAATCAGGCGCTTCAGCGCCTGCGCCTCTTCCAGCGGATTCAGGTCCTCGCGCTGGATGTTCTCGATCAGCGCCATGGCGATGGTGGCGCGGTCGTCGGCCTCGCGCACCAGGGCCCGGACCCGGGTCAGCCCGGCCAGTTGCGCGGCGCGCCAGCGGCGTTCGCCGGCAATGATCTCGTAGCCTTTGCCGGCCCGTCGGACAATGATCGGCTGGATCAGGCCCTGGGCACGGATCGATTGCGCCAGCTCATCCAGGCCCTCGGCATCGATGGCGCTGCGCGGCTGATAGCGGCCCGGTGCCAGGGCATCGATGGCCAGTTCGTGCAGCTCGCCCTGGGCATGGTCGCTGTCGCCCTCAACCTTGGGGATCAGGGTATCCAGGCCTCGGCCCAGGCCACGTTTGCGGGTTGCCATGGTGGCGCTGTACTCCAGGTTACTGCTGTGCGGGGGCGGTGTTGCGGCGCTCGCGCTGCAGGAACTCGCCGGCCAGGCCCAGATAGGCGGTGGCGCCACGCGAGTCGCGATCGTAGTGGGTGATCGGCATGCCGTAGCTGGGCGCTTCGGCCAGGCGCACATTGCGCGGGATCACGGTGCGGTAGAGCTTGTCGCCGAAGTGCTCGGCGAGCTGGGCGGAGACATCCTGGCCCAGATTGTTGCGGCCATCGTACATCGTGCGCAGCAGGCCTTCGATCTCCAGCGCCGGGTTGGTATGCGCCTGGATCGCCTGGATCGTCTGCATCAGCTTGCTCAGGCCGTCCAGGGCCAGGAACTCGCACTGCATCGGAATCAGCACGCTGTCGGCCGCGGTCAGGGCGTTGACCGTGAGCAGGCTGAGCGAGGGCGGGCAATCGATCAGGATGTAGTCATAGTCGGCGCGCAGCGGTTCCAGCGCGATGCGCAGGCGATGCTCGCGGGCGAGCACATCCATCAGTTTGATTTCCGCGGCGGTCAGGTCGGTGTTGCCGGGCAGCACGTCAAAGCCGCCGGGTACGGTGACGATCGCTTCGCGGGCCGACACTTCCTGCAGCAGGACATCGCAGCCGTTGGCGGCATCGGCGTCCTTGTCCAGGCCGGAGGCCATCGTGGCGTGGCCTTGCGGGTCCATGTCGACCACCAGGATGCGACGGTTCATCTCGGCCAGGGCGGCACCGAGATTGACGCAGGTGGTGGTCTTGGCGACGCCGCCCTTCTGGTTGGCGATGGCGATGATGCGGCTCATGCCGTCCCTGTCGGTGTGCCCGGGCCGGGCTGGCCGGAGCGGCTCATGATGACGGCATGGCGCTGTGCTGCCAAGCCGGGCACTGCCAGCGGCACGATGGCCTCGACGCGGATGTCGGCCGGCAGGGCATCGATCTCATCGTCGGGCCGTTGCCCCTTGAGCGCCAGCCAGCGCCCGCCCGGTGCCAGCAGGTCGCGGCTGCCGGCGATGAAGTCGGCCAGGGAGGCGAAGGCGCGTGAGGTGACGGTGTCGTAACCGGCGCTGTCGGCCAGTGCTTCCACCCGCGCCTGACTGACCTGGCAGCGTTCGCCCAGGCCCAGGGTGCGCACGGCCTCGCGCAGGAAGCGTGCCTTCTTGCCATTGCTGTCGACCAGCAGCACCTGCAACTCAGGCATGGCCAGCGCCAGCGGGATGCCGGGCAGGCCGGGGCCGGTGCCGATGTCGGCCAGGCGCCGGCCGTGGACATGGGCCGCCACCGCCAGGCTGTCGAACAGATGGCGCACCAGCATCTGGTCCGGGTCACGCACGGCGCTGAGGTTGTAGGTACGGTTCCAGCGCGCCAGCAGGGCCAGGTAGGCGAGCAGGGCGTGGTGGACCGGATCGGGCAGGGCCAGGCCAAGCTGGTCCAGGCCGCGGTCAAGTTCCGGGCGCAGGTGGGACAGGGTGGGAGTGTTGGTCAAGGCTGGACACAGGCAATCGATGGCGCGGCCCTGAAGCCGCGCGGGGACTTTACCTCATGGGACCGATGGGCCCTTGCCCAGATGGGCGCCGGGGCGCACCGAGGCGGCCGGAACCGGACGATCAGGCGGCCTGGATGCGGGTGCGCGCGACCATGATGCCGCGCCGGCGCAGACGCTCGTTCAGGGAATCCTTGAGCGCTTGGTTGAACTCGTCGTTGGAGGCGCTGGCGTGCTCGGGCAGCAGCGCCGGCAACACGTGTTGCAGGGCCAGGGTCACAGTTTGTTCCAGATTGCCGAGCTCGGGGCCGGCCGCTGTCGGATCCAGAATCTGGTAATAGACCTGGCCGTCGACCTGCCAGTTCTGGTCGCCAGTGGCGATGGCATGCTCGCTGAATTCCAGGCTGCGGCCGACGGTGTCCAGGCGGTGCTCGACGCGGTCGACCAGGGGAATCCGGAAATGGGCGCCGGGCAGCAGCACCCGGTGCGCACGGCGGAAACGGCTGAGAACCGCGACCTGGCCTTCCCGGACATGCTCGATCGACAGCCAGGCCATGACCACAGCCAGACTGAGCAGAACGAGAATCGACGGGAACAGCGCGTACATGGCAGCACCAGACAGGAATTTCGAGTGATTTCAGTTGCTTCAGGCAACTGTTGGCGACGGATTGTAGTTTAGCCCATCAAGCTGAACTGCTGATGACTTTTTTACGAAATCTTAATCTTTGCCCTGCCGTAAGTCGATGATTTTCAAGCTATGATGGCAAACGCCCGATTTTCAGCAGTGACGGCTGCAGACTGCGGTTCAGGTTCTTCCACGACCATGGCCTGTGCAGCTCGCCCGCTATCCCGGCCGGTCCGGCTGATCCGCCCCCCGCCTTGCCGACATGTGCCGTCGCACAATCGTAACAATTGTTCACAGTTCAAGTGCAGACACGGCGCTTGCAAAAGGTGAAACTTGCCCTCCCTGAGAACCCGTGCCACGGGCTGGCTCAGGCAAGAGGGAAAGTTCAATGGCAGCGAATTTCAGCGACGTGCCGGTCGGTTTGGAGACCGTGATCATGGGCCAGGCGCCAGTCCGCCTGGCGGGCATCAACGCGCTCTACCAGCGCTGGGCCTGTGACGGCCACACCGCGCGCAGCATCATCTTCCGCAACGAAGACGTGGCGACCATGGCCGACGATGAACTGGTCCACTGTGTCCGGCAGTCGCCGCTGGTTGCCGACGGAACCGAAGTCACCGTGGTGCGCGCGGCCAGCGGCTACGCCTTCGTCAACTTCGACTGCGACATCTGGGCGGGTTAGCTAAAGGGAGGAGGACGGGGTCGCCGGCCGTCGCCAACCGGGCGGCATCAGCCAGGCCCCCGACAGGAGCCCCGGTTTCGGGCTGTCCATCCACGGGGAGAGGCCAAGGACGACAGCCCGAGCCGGCACGGCACGCTCGCCGAGCCATCCGCCACCCGGCAGCTTGACGCCGCCACAGCTGTAACTCGTTGATGCCGCGACTTGCGCGGCGATCCTGGCGGCATTCGTCATTCCGGTTTCTTTGTATTCGCGATCCGCGCTGGCGCGCATTGTCGCCGCGGTCATGCCGTTAGACTGGCGGGCATGGATATCCGTACGTTTTCCGGGCTGGTTGCGCTGGTGATCCTGACGCTACCAGTGGCCCTGGCGATACCTGACCGGAGCGCTGGCGCGGCCACCGGTTCCACCACGGCCAGCCAGCGGCTTGATTTCGCCGCCGCCTCGCTGGCATTGGCGGCTGGCCGTGACGCCGATTTCGAACGCCTCCGGCAGGGATTGGAAGCCTATGTACTGGCCGCGTACCTTGACTACGCCCGGCTGCGTGGTCAGGTGCGAACGGTCAGCGTCGAGCCGGTAAAGGCCTTCTTGGAGCGCGAACAGGGCACGCAACTGGCGGCACGGTTCCGCGGCGAATGGCTGGCAGAGCTGGCCCGGCGCGAGGATTGGCGCGCCTTCCGTGTTTTCGACACCAGCGGCGATGACGCCGGCCGCCAGTTGCGCTGCCTGCGCTTGCGCGCCGCGATCGCCGGCGCCGCTGATGGCCCCGTTGACAATGCCGATGCCGCGAACAAGATCAAGGAAGCCATGCTCGCCCTGTGGGCCACCGGCGACAGCCTGCCCGATGCCTGCGACCCGGCCATCGCCCATGCCCGCGCTCAGGGCTGGCTGGGTCCGGAGCAGTTCCGGCAGCGGCTGCACCTGGCCATGGCGGCGGGCAATGCCGGCCTGATGGCCTATCTGGCCCGGCAACTGCCGGCGCAGCAGCAGCCGGACGCCGAGCGCCTGGTCGCTGCCGTGCGCGATCCGGAAGGCACACTTAGCGCCGCCCGCAACTGGCCGGCGTCGGCCTCGGCGCAGGCAGCGGCGGCGCAGGCCCTGACGCGGCGTGCGCGCCAGGATGTCGATCGCGCCATCGAGCACTGGCAGGCGCTGGCGCCGACCCTGGACTTCCCGCGTGAGCAGCGCCAGGCCGTGCTGCGTGAGCTGGCGCTGTACGCGGCTGTCGCTTACCGCGCCGATGCTGCCGACTGGTTCGACCGGGTTGAAGGCGCCGGGGAAGACGAGCAGCTTGTGCAATGGCAGGTGCGTGCTGCCCTGGCGGCCGGCGATTGGCAGCGCGTGCGCGACACGGTGGCCAAGCTGCCGGCAGGCGGCGCCGATGATTCGCGTTGGCGCTATTGGCAGGCGCGCGCCCTGGCCGCCTTGGGCGAGCGCGATGCCGCGGCCGAGGTCTATCGTGATCTGGCGCGTGAAGCCGGCTACCACGGATTCCTGGCCGCCGACCGCCTTGGCGTGCCCTATGCCCTGTGCCCGCTGACGGCGGCCGCCGACCAGGCGCTTGCGCAGCGCTTGTATCGACGTATCGACTTCCAGCGCGCCCTGGAACTGCAGGCGGTCGGCTGGCTGCCGGAGGCAACGCGGGCCTGGAACCATGCCCTGGCCGACGCCACCGGGCCCGAACGCCTGCAGGCGGTGCTGATCGCCGATGACCGCGGCTGGCACGATCGCGCGATCTGGATGCTCGGCGCGGCCGACGCCCTGGGCTACTACAGCCTGCGCTTCCCGCTGGCCGAACTGGCCACGGTCAAGCGCGAGGCCGCTGCCAACGACCTGGATCCAGCCTGGGTGCTGGCCCTGATCCGGGCCGAGAGTGCCTGGCGCGCCGATGCCCGCTCGCCTGCCAACGCCCGCGGCCTGATGCAATTGCTACCAGCCACCGGCCAGCGCATGGCGCGCGAACTGGGTATCACCTGGAGCGGGGCCGGCTCGCTCCAGGATCCAACCACCAACATCCGCCTGGGAACCCGCTACCTGGCCCGGCAACTGGAACGCTTCGGTGGCAGTCCCTGGCTGGCCAGCGCCGCCTACAACGCCGGTCCGCGGCCGGTGGAACGCTGGCTGGCGGCCCGTTCCGGTCTGCCGGCCGATATCTTCATCGAGACCATTCCCTACAGCGAGACCCGCGACTACGTGCCGCGCCTGATGGCGTTCAGCGTCATCTACGACTGGCGCCTGCATGGCCAGGCGCGACCGATGTCGCAGCGGCTGCTGATGCCGGGCCAGGCCGCGAGGATGGCTGATGCCGAAGCTGTGGCCAGCCATCCTTTCACCTGCCCCGCGCCTGCGGTCACACAGCAAGACACCGGCCTGGGATACGTTCCCGGCCGGCATCGGTCATCATCGGGCTCGATAACGGCTCCGGGTTCGGCTCACGGCCCGGTTCAGTCCACAGGAGGCTAAGGCTCATGCAGGCATCGGCTCCCATCGTCATTCTCGGCGGCACCGGTTTTGTCGGCCGTCACCTGGTGTCGCGGCTGTCCGGCAGCGGCCATCGCGTGCGGGTGCTCAGCCGCAACCGTGAACAGCGGCCGGACCTGCGCCTGCTGCCCGGCGTGGAGGTGCGCAGCGCCGATGTCCACGACCGCCAGCAACTGGTCGCCGCCTTCCAGGGCGCGTCGGCAGTGGTGAATCTGGTCGGCATCCTCAACGAGCGCGGATTCCGCGGCAAGGGCTTCGAGAAGGCGCATGTTGAACTCACCCGCAGCGTCCTGCTGGCCTGCCGCGGTGCCAAGATCCGGCGCCTGCTGCAGATGAGCGCCCTGCGTGCCGGCGAGGGCGAGAGCCATTACCTGCGCACCCGCGGCGAGGCCGAAGCCCTGGTCCGCGCCAGCGGCCTGGACTGGACCATCATCCGCCCCAGCGTGATCTTCGGTCGCGGTGATGGCCTGTTCTGCCGTTTCGCCGGTCTGCTGCGTGTGTTGCCGGTGCTGCCGCTGGCCCGCCCCGGGGCCCGCTTCGCGCCGGTCTATGTCGGTGATGTCGCCACCGCCATGACGACCATGCTGGAGCGGCCCAAGTGCATCGGCCAGATCTATGAACTGTACGGTCGCCAGGTCATGACCCTGGCCGAAATCGTGCGCTATACCGCCCGCCACATGGGCCTGCGCCGCTGGGCGCTGCGCTTGCCCGATGCCCTGGGTCGCCTGCAGGCGCTGGTCGGTGACGTGATTCCGGGCAAGCCGATCTCCAGCGACAATTTCAAGTCGCTGAAGCTGGATTCGGTCGGCACCCGGGACGGCCTGGCGGCGCTGGGCATCGTGCCGACGCCGGTTGATGCCATCGTGCCGGCCCTGCTCGCCGGCGGCCGTCATCAGGCCAGGCTCGACAACTGGCGCGGCCGTGGCCGCTGAGCCGGTCTCGCCGATACCTGCTGCCGGATCCTTCGCCACCTACCGGGTTGGCGGCGCGGTCCGTGACCGCCTGCTCGGCCGGCCCGTGTCCGACGAGGATTTCGTCGTCGTCGGCGCCACGCCGCAGGCGATGCGGACGCTGGGCTTCAAGCCGGTCGGCCGCGACTTTCCGGTGTTCATCCACCCCGATACCCGGCAGGAATATGCCCTGGCCCGGACCGAGCGCAAACACGGCCGCGGCTATCGCGGGTTTGTCGTCGATGCCGATCCTTCGGTCAGCCTGGAGGACGACCTGCGCCGCCGCGACCTGACCATCAATGCCATGGCCGAGGCCGCCGATGGCCGCCTGATCGATCCGTTTGGCGGCCAGGCCGATCTGCAGGCACGCCTGCTGCGCCATGTCTCGCCGGCGTTCAGCGAGGATCCGGTGCGGCTGCTGCGGGTGGCGCGCTTTGCCGCCCGCTATGCGCCGCTGGGCTTCCAGGTCGCGCCGGAGACAGTGGCGCTGATGCAGGCGATGGTCGCGGCCGGCGAGATCGACCATCTGGTGCCCGAGCGGGTCTGGTCGGAACTGGAACGGGCCCTGGCCGAGGCCGCGCCGGTGCAGTGCCTGCAGGTACTGCGCCAGTCTGGCGCCCTGGCCGTGCTGCTGCCGGAGCTGGACCGGCTGTACGGCGTGCCGCAGCGGCCCGAGCACCATCCCGAGGTCGACACCGGTGCGCATATTGAATTGTGCCTGGCCATGGCCGCCGCGCTCGCACCGGGCGACAGCCAGGTGGCCTGGGCGGTGCTGCTGCACGATCTGGGCAAGGGCCTGACGCCGGTCGCGAAGTTGCCGGCACATATCGGCCATGAGCATGCTGGCGTGCCCCTGGTGCAGGCGGTCAACGAGCGTTTCAAGGTGCCGCGCGCGCATGCCGAGCTGGCGCTGCTGGTGTGCCGTCATCACCTGGATGCGCATCGGGCGCTGGAGTCGCGGCCGGCGACGGTGGTCGATCTGCTCGGGCGCCTGGATGCCCTGCGCCGGCCGGAGCGGTTCGCACGTTTTCTGCTCGCCTGCCAAGCCGACAAGCGCGGCCGCGCCGGTCGCGAGCAGGCGGCCTATCCGCAGGCCGGCTTCCTGCAGGCCGCGGCGCAGGCGATCGCGGGCGTCAATGCCGCCGATGTCATCGCCGGCGAGCACCTGACTGGCCCCGCCATTGCCCAGCGCCTGCGCCAGGCCCGTATCGCCGTGGTGCGCTCGGTGCCGCGCCCGCTGCCGTCAGCGGCTGGCAACGAGCGCTCGACATGACCGCGGCGGCAGGCATAATCAATTGCCGATTCACCGGAGCGAGTCGATGAAACGGGTATTTCTGGTCAACAGCAAAGGCGGCAGCGGCAAGAGCACGCTCAGCGTGAACCTGGCCGTGGCCCTGGCCGCCCGCGGCAAACGCGTGGTACTGGCCGATTGCGATCCGCAGTTGTCCACCGCGAGCTGGTGCGAGCGCCGGCCGCCGGAGGCGGTGGCGCTGGAGTGGCTGGTACTGGGCAAGCTGCGCCACCTGTCCAGCTTCCAGGCGCCGGTGGATGTCGATTACCTGATCGTGGACACGCCGGCCGGCATCCGTGCCGAGGAACTGGCAGCGGTCCTGGTCGCCGGCGACCGGGTGCTGGTGCCGATGCTGCCTTCGGTCATCGATCTGGATGCCAGCGAGCGCTTCGTCACCGGCCTGGGCGAGGTCGATGCCATCGCCAACGGCGAGGTCCGGGTCGGGCTGGTGCTGAACCGGGTGCGCCCGGAAACCATTTCCGGACGCACGGCGCTGGAGCGGATCGCGCAACTGCCTTTCCCGCTGCTGGCACAGATCCGCGACACCCAGGCCTATCTGCTCAGCGCCAGCATGGGCAAGGGCCTTTTCGACTACCACAGCCAGGCCGCCCGCGAGCGCCAGGACGATTACCGCAAGCTGCTGCGCTGGCTGGCGCGCAACTGAGCCCGGCACGCGTGGTCGCCAGCGACGGAGTGCGCACCCGCTGCCCGTGGCCCACGCCGCACCGAGCGACAGTCCGCGGTGGCAGTCGAAATGGACCCGCCCATCGACGTAAACTCGGGGACTTGTCCAGCACCGGCCGCCCTCGTCGCGACCGGATCCGCCTTCACGGCCCCCACCCAAACCGGCAACGATCATGGCACCCATGTCATTGATGCTCGATCTGGTTCGTCATGCCGACGCACGGGAACGCGCGCCGGGCACCGAGGATATCGACCGCCGCCTGTCGGCCCTGGGCGAGCGCCAGGTGTTGCGCGTGGCCGAACGCCTGCACGAGCGCGGCCAGCTTCCGACCCTGGTGTTGTGTTCGCCGGCCCGCCGGGCGCAGCAGACGCTGGCCGCCCTGGGCTACGACATCGCCGCCGTGGCGCGCACCGAGCCGCGCATCTATGAGGCCAGCCTGGATGACCTGCTCGACCTCATCGCCGGGATCCAGCCGTTGGCCTCGCGCGCCATGATCATCGGCCACAACCCCGGCCTGCAGGATTTGCTGGCCTACCTGCTCGGCCCGCGCGCGCCGGGCGTGGGCACCGCCAGCCACACCCGCATCCGCCTGCCCAGCGTGCCTGAGCGACCCTTGCGCGGCAGTGCCGTGCTGCTCGAACACCGCGACGCCTGATTCCCGGGATGTCGGATCAGCAAGGCCCGTGCGCCCGCGGCCGGCGACCCTGGCCGGCGATCATCGGCTTGTGCAGCCGTCGCGGCCCCGGCTCAACGCTGCGTGCCCTGAGCCGCCGCCGGCTGCTGGCGCGCTGGAGCCTGGTCTTGCTGGTGGCGCTGTCCGGCTGCGCCCTGGGTCCGGCACGGCAGCAGCAGGTCGACCAGCGCCTGGTTGACGAGCAGGAGCAAAGCCAGCAATGCCCCGATGATGGCCACTGTGCGGCGCCGTCGCTGCTGCTGGCTGCCGTCGCTGCCGATCGCCAGCAGCACCAGGCCCTGCAACTGGAACAGGGCGCCGATGCCCTGCGCCTGCGCCTGCATCTGATCCGGGCTGCGCGTGAGCGCATCGACCTGCAGACCTTCATCTTCCGCGACAGCGTCAGCAGCCAGTTGCTGCTGGTCGAGTTGCTGGCCGCGGCCCGGCGCGGGGTCGAGGTCCGGCTGCTGGTCGACCAGTTGCTGTCGTTTGGCGATCCCGACCGCCTGGCACACCTGGCCCTGGCCCACCGCAACCTCAAGGTGCGCGTCTACAACCCCACCTTCCGCGAGGCCAGCACGCAGTTCTGGGAGATGGCGCTGGGCGTGATCTGCTGTTTCCGCTCGATCAACCAGCGCATGCACAACAAGCTGTTCATCGTCGACAACACGCTGGCGATCATTGGCGGGCGCAATTACGACGACAGCTATTTCGATCTGGACCCGGATTTTCTTTACTACGACCGGGAGTTGCTGATCAGCGGGCCGACGCTGGCGCCGATGACGGCATCCTTCGAGGAGTTCTGGCGGCACGAGGAGACCTTCCCGGTCGCCCGCCTGGCCGATGTCGGGCGCAGCCTGCTGGCCGGCCGGGAACGGCAGGCCGAACCGTTCCCGGCCGTGGCCCAGGTGGGCGCACAGTTGGCCGCGATCAGTGCCGACGCCGACGATGCGGACTTGATGGAGGCGCGCTTCCTGGCGCCGCTGGCAGCGGTGGACGAGATCGAGTTCGTTGCCGATCAGCCGGCCAAGGTCCATTCCGACGACCCGTTGGCCAATGCCGTGAGCCTGGCGATTGGCGACCTGCTGGCCCAGGGGCGCGAGCAGATCCTGCTGCAGACGCCCTATCTGGTGCTGGGCAGCGACAGCCGGCGCATGTTCAAGGCACGGCGCGAACAGGAGCCGGGGCTGACCGTCCGGGTGTCGACCAACAGCCTGGCGGCGACCGACGCGATCCCGGTCTACGCGCTGTCCTACAAGTACAAGAAGCGCTACCTGCGCGAGCTGGGCTTTGATATCTACGAGTTCATGCCGCAGCCCAACGACATGGATGCGATGGTCGATCGATTGCCGGAATTGCCGCCGCCGCGATTGAGCATGCATGCCAAATCGCTGGTGATCGACGGCCATACCGCCCTGGTCGGCACGCACAATTTCGATCCCCGCTCGGACCGTTACAACACCGAAGCGGCGGTGATCATCCGTGACCGCGCCTTTGCCGGGCTGCTGTCGGCAAGCATCCTGGGTGACATCGATGCCGACAACAGTTGGCGGGTCGCCCGGCGCGAGCGCGGGCCGGCGCCGTTCTATCGGCTCAGCCGGTTCGTGGAAAGCGTCTCGACCGCCTTGCCGCTGTTCGACCTGTGGCCGTTCCGCTACGCCAGCAGCTTCGAATTGAACGACGGCTGCCCACCACTGGCGCGCGATCATCCGGGCTTCTACGACTGCCACATCGACCGCGGTGATTTTCCCGAAGTGGACAGCATGCTCAAGCGCTTCCTGACCCGGCTGGGCACCGCCTTCGGCGCACCGCTGCTGCCGATCCTGTAGCCGCCGGTGGCTTGGCGGCGTAGCCGCGCAGCCATCGCCACGGATCGACAACGGCCAACGTGCTAGGTTCGGGCGCACACACAGCCAAAGGCATTGCCATGATCGATCTTCATTACTGGCCGACTCCCAATGGCCACAAGGTGACCCTGTTTCTTGAGGAGACCGGCCTGGACTACCGCATCGTGCCGGTGGACATCGGCAACGACGACCAGTTCGCGCCGGATTTTCTGGCCATTTCGCCCAACAACAAGATGCCCGCCATCGTCGACCACGCCCCGGCCGATGGCGGCGAGCCGCTGGCGGTGTTCGAGTCCGGTGCCATCCTGATGTACCTGGCCGAAAAGACCGGCCGCTTCCTGCCCGCCGGCCTGCGCCCGCGCAAGGAAACGCTGGAATGGCTGTTCTGGCAGATGGCCGGCCTGGGGCCGATGACCGGCCAGTACGGACATTTCAATGTCTATGCGCCGGACAAGGTGCCGTACGCGATCGATCGCTACACGCGTGAGGCGATGCGCCTGCTCGGCGTGCTCGACCAGCGCCTGGCAGGCCGCGCCTTCATCGCCGGCGATGACTACAGCATTGCCGACATGGCCAGTTATCCCTGGATCGATGTCTACGACAGGGCGCCGTTGGCCATGGAAGGTTTTGTCCATGTGCGCCGCTGGCAATCGTCCATCGCCGCCCGGCCGGCCACGGCCCGTGCCTATGCCCGGGCCGACGAGGTGCTGGACAAACCCGCCTGACCGATGCCAAGCCCAGCGCCGGTGCGCCGCCTGCACACGGCGAGCCCGGACGGACACAAAAGCGATTGCGTGACAGGAGACAACGACATGAATGAGGCATCGATGAGGATGGCGCACCTGGCGGTGCTGGCAATAGCTCTGGCCCTGGCCTGGGCGGCAACGCCGGCGACCGCGGCGCCGGACCTGGACTGGACGGCCACGGTGCCGGCACTGGAGCCGGTGCTGGATCGGCACCGGATCCATGCCGCCGCCACCCTGGCCGATGGCCGCACCCTGGTCGCCGGCGACAACGGCCTGGTCGTGGCCGCCGATAGCCGGCGGCTTGAAGTCTGGCCGACCGGAACCGGGTCGACCGGAGTGGCCGCCCTGCCCGATGGCGGCTGGTTGCACTGGAATGACCAGGCCCTGCACCGGCATGCCGCCGATGGCCGTTGGCTGTGGCAGTTGCCTTGCCACAACCAGCGCTGCCGGGCCGTGCCCGGCTGGGACGGGCAAGTGATCGTGCTGCGCACACCACCGACCGGCTGGCCGCGGGGCATGTGCGAGATCGAGGCTTATGGCGACAGCGCCGTTGCCCTGTGGCGGGCGCCGGAGCAGGTTTTCTGCGCCGCCCACCTGTTGCCTGATCGCGCCGCCCGGCAATTGCGCCTGGTGGATACCCGCTTGCTGGGCGGCGTTGCCGAACCACCGCAGTCCCGGGTGCATGTCACCAGCCTGGATGACGGCGGCGAGCTGGCCTGGTCATGGCAGTCGGCGCCTGGCCCCGACCTGACCCTGCACGATGCCGTCACCCTGACGCAGGGTGACATCCTGCTGGCGGTGACCGTGCAGGAAGATCCGTCCTGGCCGGTCGCGCGCCTGCTGCAGCTTGGTGGCGACGGCGGCCTGCGCCGGACCCTGCCGCTGACCGGCATCGAACTGTATGCCCAGTCGGCCCGATACGAGATCGACCTGCGCCTGGCCGAAGCCGGCCACGGCTATCTGTCGTGGCAACGCCGCTTCTATCCGGTTGATGGCGATGGCGTGGTGGGGACGCCGGTGTCGCTGTCGCCGACCCCGGGCCTGGCCGGCCAGACCCGGGTCACCGCCGCTGGCGACCTGGTCCACGCCAGTGCCACCGCCCAGGGCGTGGATCTGCTGCGCCTGGCGGTGACCGGCGAACATCACCTGCAGAGCCTGCCGTTGACGCCCAACGATCCCCCGGGGCTGCTGCTGCACGAAGATGGCGAAGGTCGCCTGCTGCTGTTCTCCGGCCTCAACGTGCTCTGGGCCGGCCATCTGGCGCTGGAGGAAGTCCATGTCATCGCCGCCGATGGCGAACCGCTGGCGCGCCTGATACCGCCGCCACAGTGGCGCCTGCCGGCCGCGGCCGAGCTGGCGGTGCTGGCCGGCGATGCCGGCTCGGGCGCGATCATTGCGCACCGGCTCGACGACACCGTCCTGGTGCAGGCCTTCGATGCCGATGGCGAAGCGGCCTGGCAACAGCCCTTGCCGCTGGCAGGCGCCAGCCGCGTGGATCTGCGCGCCTGCGGCAGCGGCCGTACCTGCCTGCTCAGCGATGCCGGCAGCGCCTGGCTGGACAATGGTGATGGCACCGTCGTCGCCACGCTGCCAGCGGCGCGCGACGTCTTCGCCAGGGCCGATGGCGGCCTGGTCGTGCTGCAGGATGAGCAGCCCTGCCAGCCCGGTAATCCCTGCCGGCACGAAGGTGCCCGCATCGATATCGACCCGGGCGGCAACATTCAGGCGCGGCACGAATTCGACGGCGCACCGCTGGCGGTCTCGCCCGGTGGCGCCGTGCTGGTCCGGGACGACGGTGGGATGGTCCTGCTCGATGTCGAAGGTGAGTTTGTGCCCTATCCGGCCGACGCGATCCCATCGCAGCAGTGGCTCAAGCCCGAGACGGGCCGGATCGACTGGGGCTACTCGGCCCTGGTCGATGACGATGGCCTGATGATCGGGCTGCATGGCAGATGCGCCCTCATAGGCGGCGGCTTCCCCTGCATGCCGGTGTCGGTGGTGGCCTCCGGCAGGGACGGTGTTGTCTGGCACCTGGATACTGCGGTGCCCGGCCAGGCACGGATCAGCGCCTGGCAGTTCCTGCGCGATCCGGACCCGGGCGCTGGCGCCGGCGACATCCTGCTGTCGATCCACCATGCTCCCGGCTACACGCCCGGGCCGGCACCCACCCGGGACGACGCCGTCAACCTGCTCAAGCTCAGCGCCGACGGCGAGCTCATCTGGCAGCGCAACCTGATCTCGGCCGGCATGGGCCAGGCCCGTGTCTTCCAGGTGCCTGGCCAGCAGGCGGTGGCCCTGGTGCGCCCGGGCAGCGGCCCGGACAGCCTGGTCGTCACCGTGCTGGATGCGGCGAACGGCGAACTGCGCGGCGAGCATGTGCTGGCTTGCCCGGCCGGCAACTGCCAGGGCTGGTGGTTCGATCTCACAGGCCACAGCGATGCCGGTGATGACGCCGTGCCGGCCCTGGTGGCATTGGCCATGGCCAGCGACTCAGCGACCCTTATGCAGGCCAGCGCGGGCCTGTTCCAGGCCGCGCCCGGCATCGCGCTGGTCCAGGCTGGCCTGTCCGGTGCCTGGTATGCGCCGCGCTCGGCCGGCCAGGGCTTTGCCCTGCAACTGCTGCCCGGCGCCGATGGCACCACGGTGTTCATGCCCTGGTTCACTTTCCATTGGGCGTCCACCTTCCCGGGTGTCGAGGGCTTGCAGTGGTATGTGCTGGATGGCTTGATTGATCCGCAGGACACTGTCGCCGAACTGGACATCTGGCTGGTCACCGGTGGGCGTTTCCTGGAGCCGGGCGGCGATCAGGTGCGCGTTGGCCGCGCCCGACTGTCGTTCCCGAGCTGCTCGCAGGCGCTGCTTGATTACCACCTGGATGAGCTGTTCGCCGGGCAGAGCGGGCCGTCCCTGGTGCCCCCGATGGGGCCGGACGGGGTAATCGCCCTGCACCCGCTGCTGCCCGCCGGCGGTCCCTGCGTCGACAACGGTAGCGACGACGGCGGCGGCGACGAAGCCCCGGACATGCTGCGCGATCCCTATCTATCCGGGGTCTGGTATGACCCGGCCACCAGCGGCCAGGGCATGGTGATCCAGCACCTGCTGGGCATCGGCGGCGACGGCGAGATCGAGCAGGGCCCGCAGTCGCAGGATCTGCTGTTCGGCACCTGGTTCAGCCACGACGCCGCCGAGCCAACGGGCTGGCTCACTGACCAGCACTGGTTCACCTTCCAGTCGATGCCCGATGCCGCGCCGGAGACCGGTGCCGGCGTCCATGCGGTGATCCACCAGACCGTCGGCAGCCGCCTGGATGGACCGGCCACCGGCAACCATTACCGGGTCGGTGAGGTCGAGCTGCTGCCGCAGTCGTGCCGCCAGCTTGTGTTGCGCTGGCGTTTCGATGACCGGATCGAAGCCGGGCAGTTCCGCGGCCTGGAAGGCGAGATCGACCTGTTCCGGCTCGGCGACTGCGAGTATCCGCTGGACTGAAGCGAGTTGCGCGCCGGGTCGGCGGGCAGAGCCAAAAGCAATGCGGCGGGGCCAGGCATGGCTCCGCCGCATTCGTTTCCATTAAGGCCTGGTTTGTGTCGGCCCCGATCGGTCTGGACCGGCCGGCCGGCAGGAAAAGGCTGGCGTCGTCAGCAAGCGCTTTCGCGCAATCGCGGCCGCAGTTCAACCAGGTTGCAGGGCCGGGTGCGGCTGTCCAGTTGCGCGGCGATGATCTTCTCCCAGCCGGTGCGGCAGGCCGAGGTCGAACCGGGCAGGCAGAACACGAAGCTGGCATTGGCGATGCCCGCCAAAGCTCGTGACTGCAGCGACGAGGTGCCGATCTCGTCGAAGGAAATCGCCCGGAACACTTCACCGAAGCCGGGGATGGTCCGGTCCAGCAGCGGTTCGATCGCTTCCGGCGTGGAATCACGGCCGGTGAAGCCGGTGCCGCCGGTGGTGATGATCACATCGATGTTGGGATCGGCGATCCAGCCGGCGACCACGGCGCGCAGCCGGTAGCGGTCATCGGGCAGCAACTGGCGCTGGGCCAGGCGATGGCCGGCGCCGGTCAACGCCTGGGCCAGGTAATCGCCGCTGGTGTCGGTATCCAGGCTGCGCGAGTCGGACACGGTGAGCACGGCAATAGCGAGGCTGACGGGGGTGTTGGCGGTCTTGGTCATGCCGGCATTATGCCCACACTGCCGCGATCGCTGGCCTGGCTGGCCTGTCCCCGGCCTGCGGGCGCCGGGCTTGTGCCGGGAGGCAACGGGCCTTTGCTCAGCGCCGGGAGAAGGCGCGCGCCCAGGCCAGCACGCTCACGGCCAACGCCAGCAGGGCCGGTGACGGCCAGGCCGGCCACGGGCTGATCATCGCGCCGGTGGCCTGCAGCACCGTTGCCGCGACCAGGGCGCCGGTGCCCAGCAAGGCCCAGAGCAGGCGCCGATGCTGCTGTTGCCGTTGCTGGCTGGCGAGTAGCTGCCAGCGCCGACGATCCTCGTCGGCGGCCTGGCTGGACAACAGCACATCGCGGGTCAGCCGGGGCAGGGCGGTGACCTGGGCCAGCCAGTCGGGCATGCGGCCCTTGGCCGTGCGCAGCAAGGAGCCGGCGTGGCCATACTGCTGGCGCATGATGTCGGCCAGCACCGGCTGGGCCACGGCCCAGATGTCGATTTCCGGATCCAGCCAGCGGCTCAGGCCCTCGACATTGAGCAGGGTTTTCTGCAGCAGGATCAATTGTGGCTGCAGGGTCAGCTCGTAGCGCTGGGCCATGCGGAACAGCTTGAACAGCACCTCGCCCAGGTTGATCTGCGACAGCGGCCGGGTGAAGTAGGGCTCGCAGACGGTGCGCACGCCGGCCTCCAGCGCTTCGATGCGGACGTGGCGCGGCATCCAGCCCGCTTCCAGGTGCAGCTCGGCCACGCGCCGGTAATCCATGGTGAACATGGCCATGAAGTTCTCGGCCAGATAGCGCTGGTCACTGCTCGACAGCGTGCCGACCAGGCCGAAATCCAGCAGCACGATGACCGGGTCGCCGTCCCTGCTCCCGTCCGGCGCCGGCTCCGGCGGCTGCACCAGCAGGTTGCCCGGATGCAGGTCGGCGTGGAACAGGTTGTCGCGGAATACCTGGGTGTAGAACAGCTCGATCAGGCGCCGGGCCAGGCGGGCCGGATCGATACCGGCTTCGCGCACCCGTTCAATTTCATTGATCGGGATGCCGTGCATCCGCTCCAGGGTCAGCACCCGGTCGCTGCTTTGCTGCCAGTACACCTGCGGTACGGCCACCGAGCCGGAGTCGTTCCAGGTTCGGGCCAGGGTGCTGGCATTGGCGCCCTCGTATTGCAGGTCCAGCTCGTTGGCCAGGGTCGCCTCGATTTCCATGATCACTTCGCGCGGCCGGATGCGCTCGGCACGCGGGTGGTGGCGGTCGACGAAGCCGGCGATGGCATGCAGCAGGGTCAGGTCGCGGGCAACCTGCTCGTGCACCTGCGGGCGCAATACCTTGACCACCACGTCCTCGCCGGTGTGCAGGCGGGCGGCATGGACCTGAGCGATCGAGGCCGAGGCCAGGGCGGTCTGATCAAAGCTGGCGAACAGCTCGGCGACCGGCTTGCCCAGCGATTGCTCGACCGCAGCCAGGGCCTGGCGACCGTCGAACGGCGTTGCCTGGTCCTGCAGCAGGGCCAGTTCCTGGATCATCTCCGGCGGCAGCAGGTCGCGCCGGGTCGACAGGATCTGGCCGCATTTGACGAAGATCGGGCCCAGGTGCTCCAGCGCCAGGCGTACCCGGGTTCCGATCGGCAACTGGTCGATGTCGGGCCGGGCTTTGCCGGCCAGGGGACGCAGCCAGCGCAGCGGCCACGGCGCGCGCCGGCCGAGCAGGTCATCGAGGCGATAGCGCAGGGCAACAATGGCCAGGCGGGCCACCCCGGCAAGAACCCTCAGATGCCTCATGCCGGAGTGGTGCCGCTGCCGGCCAGCCGGCCGATGCGCGCGGCCAGGCGCTCGACATCCTCGCGCAGCCGGTCGACCTGCTCGTTGAACTCGTCGATTTCGCTGCGGCTGGTGACCAGGCGCGTCTCTTCGGTGGCGAACTCCGCGCTGCTGGCGGCGAATTCGCCGGCCTGGCGCCGGGCCCAGGCCAGGCCGGCCGCCAGGCGCCGGGCCAGGGGCGGACCCAAGGTGGTGCCGAACACGTCCTGGAAGGGCAGGCTCCAGTCCGGATCAAAACCGGTCAGCGCCTGCTCCAGGGCCCGCGCCAGGTCCAGGTCGCCGGACAGGCGGATGCCGGCGGGCAGGCCATGGCGGCCAGCACCAGCCCGGGCCAGCCAGGTGCCCAGCGCGGACGGTTCCACGGTCAGCGCCAGATCGGCGTCGCTGTTGTCGTCGGCGTGGTCGGGAATGGGCCGGACACGGCCATCGGCGATCTGCAGGCGCAGGCCGCGTGGCGCGCCGCGCAGGGCCAGGCGCAGTTGCCGGCCATCAAGCCTGGCCAGGAGCGGATCGCTGCCCGGGTCCAGGCGCAGCAGGCGTGCCAGCGCGGCTTCGATGACGCCGGCCAGGGCATCGAGCAGGGCGGTGCCGGGCGCGGCCGGGTCCGGCAAATCGGAGTCAATGGGCGCAAGGCCTTGGGCAGGCGGGATGGTCTCGGGCATGACCGGCATTGTAGTGGTCGCAGGTCTAATCCGGGTCAGCATGACAGCCCGATGATTGAATCCTTGCCCATTCATGCGGCCGCGCTTTGCGCTGATGGCTGCCGTCGGCCCTGGGCACGCTGTCGGTTCCTGATCGAGCCTCGTCAGGGCGATTGCAGGAGGCGGTCCGGCCGCCTATAATGCCGCGTTCGTTTGCGCCACTTGGCGCCGTTATCACTCCAGAGTTGCCGGTATGGTCAAGATTCGCCTTTCCCGCGGTGGCGCCAAGTCACGCCCGTTCTATCACATCGTCGTTGCCGACGAGCGTTCCGGCCGTGATGGCCGCAACATCGAACGCGTGGGTTTCTACAACCCCGTGGCCGCCGGCAAGGAACTGCCGCTGGAGGTCAAGCTGGACCGTGTCGACCATTGGCTGGGCGTTGGCGCCCAGATGACCGACAAGGTCCGGGCCCTGGTCCGCCTGGCCCGCAAGCAGGCGCCGCAGCAGGCCGAAGCCGGCGCCGAAGTCGCCGCCTGATTCGTTGTCGCCGGTGGCCTGGTCGTGCCCGCCCTTGCGTGTGGCCAACCCTTGCCCACCGGCTCCAGGCTTGAGCGCAAGGCCGGCTTCCACGGCCGCCGTGGCCGTGGTCCATCCTGGTCCGGCCGGTTGTTCCGGCCCCTGTTGTTCCCGCCGCCGCCGAGGCCTCCGGTGGCGCTTGCGCTTGTCTGTATTCCGGGCAGCGCTTGCGCCGGTGGCCCGTCCGGGCCGGGCCTGATCCGCGCATGAGCCGATCGGTTCCTGCCACGGCTGCCGGCACGCCGGTCGCAACCAAGGTGTCCGACGGCGAACGCCTGGTCCTGGTCGGCCGCATTGTCGGCCTGCATGGTGTCCGTGGCGGCGTCAAGATCGAATCCTGGACCGAACCGCGTGGGGCCATATTCAACTATCAGCCCTGGCGCCTGCGGCTGGGCGGCCAGGAACATACCCGGCGCGCTTCGGCCCTGGTCCGTTCGGACCGGATCGCCGCGCAACTGGAGGGCATCAGCGAACGCGAGCAGGCGGCGGCCTTGATGGGCGCCGATATCCTCGTGCCGCGCAGCCAACTGCCGGACCTTCCTGATGGCGAGTACTACTGGTTCGACCTGGAAGGGCTGAGCGTCATCAACCAGCAGGATCTGCCCCTGGGCCGGATCCAGCGTCTGTTCGACACTGGTGCCAATGCCGTGATGGTGGTCCATGACGGCCAGCGTGAGCGCCTGATTCCCTATGTCTCCGGGCAGTACGTTCTGGCCGTGGACCTGGCCGCCGGCATTATGCGCGTGGATTGGGATGCCGACTTCTGAGCAGCGCCTTGGCGTCGCCGACAAGGCTGCGGGGGATGGCAATGCGCATTGATGTCCTGAGTCTTTTCCCCCAGGCCGTGGATGCCGGCACCGGCTACGGCGTCGTTGGCCGTGCCCGCGAGCGCGGCCTGCTCCAGCTCCAAGGCTGGAACCCGCGTGATTACGCCACCGATCCGCACCGCACCGTCGACGACCGGCCCTATGGCGGCGGCCCCGGCATGGTCATGACCATCGAGCCACTGCGTGCGGCACTCGCCGCCGCACGTGCCGCCGCGCCGGAGCCGGCACGGGTGATCCACCTCAGTCCGCAGGGCACGCGCCTGGAGCAGGCGGGCGTGCGCCGCCTTGCCGCCTTGCCGCGCCTGATCCTGGTCTGCGGCCGCTACGAGGCGATCGACGAGCGCCTGTTGCAGGCCGAGGTCGACGAGGAATTGTCGATCGGCGACTACGTCCTGTCCGGCGGTGAACTGGCCGCCTGCATCGTCATCGATGCCGTCGGCCGGTTGCTCGACGGTGCCCTGGGTGACAGTGACTCCGCGCAGCAGGACTCCTTCGGCGACGGCCTGCTCGACTGTGGCCATTGGACCCGCCCGGAGCAGCACGCGCTGGGCGCGGTGCCGGAAATCCTGCGTTCGGGCGACCACCTGGCGATCGCGCGCTGGCGCCGGCAGCAGGCACTGGGCCGGACCTGGCTGCGGCGCCCGGATCTGCTCGCGCGTGCCACGCTGGATGACCGCGATCGCGACCTGCTGGCACAGTTCATTACCCAATGGCGGCAGCGCTGCTGAGCAAACCTCGCCGCGGGATTCATTTCATCCGGCACTGAATCACTTTTCCGCGCGCTGATCGCGGAGCGCCATGCTCAGGCGCCCAGCACCGCCTCCAGCACCGCCATCCGCACCGCCACGCCATTGCCGACCTGGGCCAGGATCACCGACTGCGGGCCATCGGCGACATCGGAAGCGATTTCGACCTCGCGGTTGATCGGTCCCGGGTGCATGACGATGGCATCGGCGGCCGCCAGCGCCAGGCGTTCGGTCGTCAGTCCCCAGTCGCGGAAGTATTCGCTGCCATCGGCGACCTGGGCCGCGCCCATGCGCTCGCGCTGCAGCCGCAGCATCATCACCACATCGGCTCCGGCCAGGGCTGGCTCGATGCGCTCGAAGCGATGCACGCCGGCGGGCAAGTCTTCGGCATGCAGGGCCGGCGGCGCCGCCACGCGCAGCTCGCCAACGCCGAGCAGTTGCAGCAGCTTGAGGTTGGAGCGGGCCACGCGCGAGTGGCGAATGTCGCCGATGATGGCGACGGTCAGGGAGGCCAGATCCGGCTTGCGCTGGCGGATGGTGAGCGCGTCGAGCAAGGCCTGGGTTGGGTGGGCATGGCGACCGCTGCCGGCGTTGATGATCGGGCTGTGCGGCCGCTCGCACAGCCGGGTCTGCCGGGCCAGTTCGGCCACGGCATGATCGTCGGCGTGGCGCACGACGAAGGCATCACAGCCCATCGCCCGCAACGTGGCCCAGGTATCCAGCAGCGATTCGCCCTTGCCGGCCGACGAAGTGTGGGCGTGGAAATCCACCACCTCGGCGCCGAGCCGGCGCGCGGCCAGGGAAAACGACGTCCGGGTGCGGGTGGAGTTCTCAAAAAACAGGTTGACCACGGTCCGTCCGGCCAGGCTGGACAGGGCCGGGGCGCGGCCAAGGGCAACGGCATGCACGGCGTCGGCGCGGTCAAGCAGGGCGATGGCGCGGTCCCGGTCCAGGTCATCGATATCGCACAACTGCGGCAGCGCCACGCGGATTGCCGGGCTTGCCGTGGGGCCGGGCGGTGTCATCGATCGGTTCCGGCAGCGGCGGTCGTCGCGGCCGTAATCGGCACCGCCTCATGCGCCTGCGGCTGGTCGTAATAGCGTTCGACCAGCACGGCCGCGGCATCGGCATCCAGGTCGGCACCTTGGGAGCGCCGACGCAGGCCGGCGCGGCGACCCTCGGCGAAGCGCGCGGCGGCGATGCGCGAGCTGGAGCGTTCATCGACCTCGATCACCGGCAGGCCGAAGTGCCGGGCCAGGGCCCGGGCAAAGCCGCGCGCGCGTTCACTGGCCGGCTGTTCGCCGCCGTCCAGGGTCAGCGGCCGGCCGACGAGCAGGGCCGCAGGCCGCCATTGGCTGATCAGCGGCTGGATGGCGGCAAGGGCGTGGGCATGGGACTGGTTGGCGATCACGCTCAGGCCCCGGCCATCGCCGGTCAGCGACTGGCCGATGGCAATGCCGATGCGCTTGGCGCCGACATCGAAGGCCATTACCGACGGGGCGGTCCTGGCCGTGCCGGATTCGGCCGCTGCCGGGCCGGAGTCGCGCTCAGGCATGACCGGAGTAGCCGGACAACTGCAGTGGATCGATGCCGATCAGGCCGGCGGCGGCCTGCCAGCGTTGTTCGATTGGCGTGTCGAACAGGATGGCGTGGTCGGCCGGCACGGTCAGCCAGGCATTGTCCAGCAGCTCACGTTCAAGCTGGCCGGTACCCCAGCCGGCGTAACCCAGGGCGAACAACTGTCGCCGCGGAGGCTGGCCATCGCTGAAAGCCTGCAGGATGTCGCGCGATGTGGTCACGGCCAGTTGCGCCGTCACCTGAAGGCTGGAATCCCAGCGGCGCTCGTCGGTCTGGTGCAGGACGAAGCCGCGCTCGGGCATCACCGGGCCGCCGAGCAACACCGGCTGGTTGTTGATCTGCGCGCTCGCACTGGCCTGGCCGACCTGCTCCAGGACATGGCTCAGGTCGAAGTCGCCGCGGCGGTTGATGGTCAGGCCCATGGCGCCATGATCGTCGTGCTGGCAGACATAGATCACGGCGCGGCTGAAGTTGGGATCATCCAGCGCCGGCATGGCGATCAGGAAATGATCGACCAGGCTGGTGTCATCGCTGTGTCGGCCACTGCCGCCGCCGTCGCGACCGGTGACGCGAGTGCCCGCCGGTGGCCCATCCGGCCCGTTCGACGCCGCCCGTTGCCGGCGGCCGGCAAGGTCTTGGGGTGCCCGTTCGCTACCGTGGGTGGGCGCCTGGAAACGGCTGTTCGGGGCGACCAAGGGCTGGCCTGCGGGCAGTTGCCGGGGCAGGCGATGGATCGCATTGGCGTGGCTTGGTTGCATGGGCAAAGTCTAGCCCGGATGCGGTATCGGATCGCAAGGCCGACGTGCGCGATTCAGCCTCGCCTGTGTCCCGGCCACGGCCGCTGGCCGGCCTTCACCCTCAGCGCTGGCGGACCTCGCCGCTGGGCAGGAATTGCCAGGTGCGGGTGATGTGCAGGATGTCTACCGGCTCATCGGGATCGCGTGGGAACGGATTGAATGGCGCCGCCCGGTGCACGATCTGTATGGCGCTCTCGTTGAGCAGGCGGTGCGGGCTGGGGTCGATGATCTCGACACTGGCGACGCGGCCGTCCTGCTCGATCTCCACGGTCATGATCAACTGCCCATGCAGGCCGTGGCGGGCGAACTGGGCCGGGTATTCGCGATTGCTGATGCGCTCGATGCGTGCGTCCCAGGCCTTCAGGTAGGCGGCATAGAAATACTCGCGGGTCTGGGCGGAAATGAACTTCTTGCGCGGCCGCTTGGCATATTCCTGCTGCCGGTTGGCCTGCTCGGCGGCCAGGGTGGCAATCTCTTCCTGCAGCCGGAGCAGTTCCTCGCTTTCGTTCCGGGTGGGCACGGGTTCGTTCGGCGCCACCGCCACCGGCTCGCGGTTGTCGTTGCCCGGCGTGCTCAGCACCGGCACCGGCGTGGTTTCCGCGCGCGGCGCTGCCGCTTCCTGGCGCAGCGGCGCGTCGCCCGGATCAGACTCCAGGACCGGCGCATTGGCCAGGGACGTCGGGCGCACAGCTTCGTCCAGGTCGCCGCCGCCCTCCTGGTTGGCCTGGGCCAGGAAATCGGCCTGGTCCGGCGCCTGGCTGGTGCCGGTGGCGACCAGGATGATGTCCAGCATCGGCGGTGCCGCCGCCGGCTGGGCAACGCCGAAGCCAACCCCGAGCAGGACCACGCCATGCAGCAGGGCCGAGAACAGGAGGGTCAATACCAGCCGTTCGCCGCCGCCCTCCCAGGCGCCGGTGGCCGCCGCGCCGGCGCTCATCGGGCTTCCAGCACGTCCAGGAACTGGCTGGCGATGTTCAGGCCGCACTGCGCATCCAGTTCGCGCACGCCGGTGGGGCTGGTGATGTTGATCTCGGTCAGCCAGTCGCCGATCACATCCAGGCCGACGAACAGCAGGCCGCGGCGACGCAACTCCGGCGCCACCTGGTCGACGATCCAGCGGTCGCGATCAGTCAATGGCTGGGCCACGCCACGGCCGCCGCGGGCCAGATTGCCGCGGAACTCGCTGCCCTGCGGAATCCGGGCCAGGGCATGGGGCACCGGCTCGCCGTCGATCACCAGAATGCGCTTGTCGCCACTGGCGATCTCGGGCAGGAAGCGCTGCGCCAGGGCCAGGTTGCGGCCGCTGTCGGTCAGCGTTTCGATGATCACATTGAGGTTGGGATCATCGCCATGGACGCGGAAAATACCGGCACCACCCATGCCGTCCAGAGGTTTGAGTATTGCCTGGCCGTGCTCGTGCACGAAGCCGCGCAGGCGATCGGCATCGCGGCTGGTCAGGCTCGGCGGGCAACATTGGGGAAAGTGCAGGGTGAACAGCTTCTCGTTGCCGTCGCGCAGCGCCTGCGGCCGGTTGACCACACGCACGCCCTCCTTCTCGGCCAGGTCGGCGAGCAGGGTGTCGTAGAGGTACTCGCGGTCGAACGGTGGATCCTTGCGCAGCAGCAGCACGTCCATGCTCGCCAGTGGCTGCCACTGGAAGCCGGCCAACTCATACCAATGCCTGGCGTCATCGCGCACCTGCAGCGGGCTGGCATGGACCTCGACGCGGGCACCGGCCAGGGTCATGCCAGCCTGCTCGACGTAGTACAGGCGATGGCCTCGGCGCTGGGCTTCCAGCAACAGGGCCAGGGTGGTGTCCTTGGCCGGGTTGATCGACCCGATCGGGTTCATCAGTACGGCGATTGCAAGTGCCATGAATGGCCCGATCCCACGCGCTGAAAAAGGAAGGCGGCAGGATAACCCGGATATCCGGCCAAGGGGGGCCTGCTCAGAAGCCGGCCCCTGCCCATGACCATGGCCATGCTGCCCGCAGCGTCGGCGGCAGCGGTTTTTTTGGCTACACCGCAACGCACCGGAAATCGCGCTTCCAGGCGGCCGTGCCACGCGCTCGGCTTGACAGGACGGCGCGCCCCGCATACAACAGCCCCAGTCATGTGGAAACATCGTGACGATTGGCAAGACAAGCAGGGGATGTACGTGGATCAGACGGTGGCAACGAGCGATACAGACGCAAACGGGAGCATCACCGGCCTGAAGGTCATGGTGATTGATGACTCCCGCACCATCCGCAGGTCAGCCGAGACATTGCTGAAAAAGGAAGGATGCGACGTGGTCACCGCCAATGACGGCTTTGAAGCCCTGGCCAAGATCACCGACTACCAACCGAACATTATTTTTGTAGACATCATGATGCCGCGTCTGGATGGATACCAGACATGTGCCCTGATCAAGAGCAACCAGCTCTACCGATCAACACCGGTGATCATGTTGTCGTCCAAGGACGGGCTGTTCGACAAGGCCAGGGGCCGAATCGTGGGGTCCGATGAGTATTTGACCAAGCCCTTCACACGCGACGAGTTGCTCGGAGCCATCCGTCGGCATTCAGACCGTTGAAGACATTCCACTGGTACCCGGGAGGAGGCTAAACGTGGCCCACATCCTCATCATCGACGACTCACCCACCGAAACCACGATCTATCGCAGCATCCTTGAAAAGCATGGTCATCGGGTGTCCTCGTCGCCACAGGCCGAAGACGGCATCGCCGCGGCACGGCGCGAACAGCCCGACCTGATCCTGATGGACGTGGTCATGCCCGGAATGAATGGTTTCCAGGCAACGCGCAGCTTGAACAAGGATCCCAGCACCGCGGCGATCCCGGTCATCATCCTCAGCAACAAGAGCATGGAGACCGACCGCATCTGGGGCTTGCGCCAGGGTGCCCGCGATTATCTGGTGAAGCCGGCCAAGGAAGACGACCTGATCGGCCGGGTCAACGCGATCCTGGCCGGTTGAGCGAGCGCATCATGGCCAACTCCAGCGCCACGCCCTATACGCTGCTGTTCGACTTCGAACGTCGGGCGCTGGCGCATCAGGCCCAGGCACCGACCACGCAGGAGGGTGGCAAGGTCCTCTGGCGCGGCCTGTGCTTCGACGTCCGCGGCAATGAGCTGGTGGCCTCGATCAATGAGGTTGCCGAAATCCTGGTGATGCCCAGCCTGACCTACGTACCCGGGGCCAAGCCCTGGTTGCGGGGTATTGCCAACCTGCGCGGTGCCTTGCTCACCGTGATCGATCTGAAACACTTCCTGTTCGATGAGGTTACCGAACATGAAGACCGCAACCGCGTGCTGGTGGTCCGTCAACGGGGGACGGCGGCTACCGGCTTGTTGGTCAGCGCTGTACTGGGCCAGCGCGGCTTCGAAGAATCGGCGGCGGTGGTTGCCGATGAAGTCGTTGATCCCAGGGTGCTGCCGTACGTGACACACGCTTATGGCGATGCAGCCGGCAAGCGCTACTGGCCGGTGTTGTCATTGCCAACCCTGCTCAGGGCACAGACATTTCTTGATGCGGCCGCCTGAGCCGGGCGGCTTCGAAACAAACGGGGAGTACGTTTGATATGGCAAGTCCCACCACTGGCAGATCCGGTTCTGGAGGCACACGCTTCTGGCTGGTCCTGATGGCGATCGCCGTTGTCGTCTTTGGCGTCAACATCTACCTCAGCCAACAACAGACATCGGTCGTTTCCGGTGCCACCGCCAATGCCAGCCGCTTGCAGGTGACCGGCCTGCGCACGGTGGCCTACGCCGAGCGTGCCGCCCACGGCAACGCGCTGGCCTTCGACGAACTGCGCTCCAGCCTGGAGACCGGCGACAACATCCTGCGCCAACTGGGCAGCGCCAGTGGCCAGGGTGATGCCCAGGTCCGGCAGAGTTACGACGAGCTGGCTGATGCCTGGGGCAGGCTGGCCAGTTCGACCCGCTCGATCCAGGATCAGAGCGACCTGATCCTGGACAGCATGGGCGCCGCTGACCTGGTCGACGAGCGCATGCCGGCGATCAACAACCGCATGGATACCGTGGTCCGGGCCCTGACCGAGCGTGGTGCCGCCGCGGCCCAGGTGTTCGTTGCCTCGCGCCAACTGCTGCTCACCGACCGCATGCAGCGGCGCATCGCCGACCTGAAGAACTCGCCCGAAGGCGCCCGGGTCACTGCCGCTGCCGACGGCCTGGTCCGGGACGGCGGCCTGTTCGGCCAGGTGCTCGATGCCATGCTCAATGGCAACGATGAACTGGGCATCCGTGCCGTTGATGTCCCCGATGCCCGCCAGGCCCTGACCGAGGTCAACGAGATGTGGCCCGAGGTCGACGAGGCACTGCGCGAAATGGCCGTGGGTGTGGAAAGCCTGTCATCGGCCCGTTCGGCCGTGCCCCTCATCGCCAGTGAGGAAGTCGACCGGGTGCTTTGGGCCGGCAACAATCATGGCCGGGTATGGGAGCAGTCCTCCGCCAGCCAGGTGTTCCCCAACCTGTGGTGGGGCTTCGCTTCCGGTGCCATCGCCATCCTGGCCCTGCTGATGACCATCATCAGCCAGTGGCGCCGCGATTCCTCGGGCTACCGTGAAACCGCCGAACTCAACCAGCGCAACCAGGATTCCATTCTGCGCCTGCTCGACGAAATGGGGTCGCTGGCCGAAGGCGACCTCACCGTGCACGCCACCGTTACCGAGGACATCACCGGCGCCATCGCCGACTCGATGAACTACACCGTCGAGCAGTTGCGCAACCTGGTCGGCACCATGACCCAGACCTCCAACCAGGTGGCCGAGTCGACCCAGGACACGCTGACCACCGCCAGCGATCTGGCCCAGGCCGCCGAACAGCAGTCGCGCCAGGTCAATGCCGCCACCCAGTCGGTGACCGACATGGCGCGCTCGATCGCCGCGGTATCGCAAAACGCGGCCCTGTCGGCCGACGTTGCCCAGCGCTCGGTGAGCATCGCCACCGAGGGCGCCCAGGTGGTTCGTGAAACCATCACCGGCATGGATGCCATCCGCGAACAGATCCAGGAAACCTCCAAGCGCATCAAGCGCCTGGGTGAGTCCTCGCAGGAAATTGGCGCCATCGTCGAGCTGATCAACGACATCTCCGAGCAAACCAACATCCTGGCCCTGAACGCCGCCATCCAGGCCGCCTCGGCCGGTGAGGCCGGGCGTGGCTTCGCCGTGGTTGCCGACGAAGTGCAGCGACTGGCCGAGCGCGCCGGCAACGCCACCCGACGCATTGAAACCCTGGTCCATACCATCCAGACCGATACCAACGAAGCGGTCGGTTCGATGGAGCAGACCACCGCTGGAGTGGTCAGCGGTGCCCGTCTGGCCGAAAACGCCGGTCGCGCCCTGAACCAGATTGAAGACGTCTCGCAGGAACTGGCGCGTCTGATCGGCGAAATCTCCGACGCCTCCAAACACCAGTCCCGCGGTGCCGGCGAGATCGCCGAGACCATGGACGCGATCCGCGGCTTCACCAGTGACACCGCCGACGGTGCCAACCGCACCGCCCGCTCGATCGGAGCCCTGGCCCAGTTGGCCAGTGAACTGCGCAGCACGGTGTCCGACTTCAAGCTGCCCGAAGCACGCCACGACGAGGATGGCCCGGCCCGGGACGAGGCCCTGTTCGGCCTGGATCCGGACCCGTCCGATGCCGTGGCTGCAGCGGACGACAGCGATGCATTCGATGAGTTCATCCAGGTGGAGGGATCGGCCGGCGCAGACGAAGGCTCCGCACTCTCCGACCAGGCGCGCTCTTGATCCGGACCGGGGAAAGCGACAAAACCATGCGACCCGATAGCGGAATCGACCAGACCAGCCTGGCTTGGATCAAGCCGGAAATCGACGCCTGCCTGGCACGCGCTGCCGAGGCCCTGGAGCGTTACGCCGAGAACGGCTTCCAGGGCGACAGCGCGCAATTGGCCCTGGCCGAGCTGCACCAGGTTCAGGGCGTGCTCCGGATCATGGAGCTGTATGGCGCCGCGCTGGTGGCCGAGGAGATGGAGCGGCTGCTGGCCGAGGTCATCGCCGACCGCGTCAAGCGTATGGAAGATGCGCTGACCAGCCTGTTGCGCGCGTCCCTGCAGTTGCCCGACTACCTTGAGAGCCTGCAGGCCGGCAACCGCGATGTGCCGATCGTGCTGTTGCCGCTGCTCAACGACCTGCGCTCGTGTCGAGGCGAACAGCTTCTCAGCGAAAGCGTGCTGCTGATCCCGCCGGCCGATCCCGAGCTGCCGCCAAACCTGCCCCATCCGCCCGAGCGTCTGGCGGCCGGGGCACTGGAACGAAACCTGATCGCAATCCGTCGCGCCTGGCAGTTTGCCCTGCTGGAGTGGTTCCGCGGCAAGGACAGCGACGCCGGCCTGGCCCGGATCGGCGATCTCAGCGACGAGCTGCTCAAGGTGTTGTGGGTGCGCTCGGCGCGCAAGCTGTGGTGGGTGGCCGGTGCCGTCGTCGAGGCCCTGCGCGAGCACACCCTGGATGCCAGCATTTCGGTCAAGCTGCTGTTCGGGCGCCTGGACCGAGAGATCAAGCGCCTGATCGACCAGGGTGAAGGGCTCTACGCCGAGGAACCGTCCGAGGACCTGCAGCGCAGCCTGCTCTATTACGTCGCCCAGGCTGGCGCCGGTGGCGAGCGCATCGACCAGGTGCGCGAGGCCTTCCGCCTGGAAGACCTGCTGCCGTCCAGCGAAGAACTTGACCACGCCCGCGGCGTCCTGGGTGGACGCAACAGCCAGCTTCTGGGCAGCGTTGTCCATGCCCTGGAAGAAGAACTGCTGCGGGTCAAGGACGCGCTCGACCTGTATCTGCGCGGCAACCGCGCCGATGCCAGCGGCCTGGCGGCCGAATTGCCGGTGCTCGACCGGGTCGCCGATACCCTGGGCATTCTCGGCATGGGCCTGGAACGCAGCCAGGTCCAGGCACAACGCCAGGCATTGACGCCAATCACCGAAGGCGGCCAGGTCGACGAGCAGACCTTGCTCGATATCGCCGCTGCCCTGCTCAACGTGGAAACCGCCCTGCATGGCCAGCGCGATGGCCTGGGTTGGGTGGTTCGCGAGGACGAAGGGCAGCCCCTGCCCGGGCGCCTGACCGGCATCGAGCGCCAGCGCTTGATCCAGGCGGCGCTGGCCGAGGTGGCCATCAATCTGCAGAACAGCAAGGAGCTGTTCATCGGCCAATTGTCGGCGGACACCCCGGGCGACAACCAGCGCCTGGAAACGGCCGTCAATCTGATGCGCGACGTCGCCGGCGCCTTGTGGCTGCTGAAGTTCGACGATGCCGCCGAGCGTACGCTGGCCTTGGCCGGTTTCCTGCGCGAGGTCGGTGGACGCGGTCAGCCACTGACTGCCGACGAGGTCGAAAGCTATGCCGATGCCGTCAGCGGCGTCGAATACTATCTGGAGCTGATCGCCGACCACCGTGGCCATGACGACCGGCATCTGCAGCCGACCACCCAGGCACTGATCCAGCTTGGCCATTGGCCGCCAACCGTCAGCCTGCGTGAGCTGTTCGACAGCGAAATCAAACCCGTGCCCGGCTCCGCCAGGGCCAAGGCGGCCGAAGCCGTGGCCGGCGCAACCCCATCCCAGCCCGGCACGGACCAGGACTCCGGTGATGGCGCCGATCCGGCCGGCAGCGCGACCGGGGATTCGGACACCGTCCAGGCCGTGGCCGCCGCCGGCGCCACGCCGGACCTGCCGGCCGAGCTGCTTGCCCTGCAGGCTGCGCGCGAGGAATTCCGGGCGCTGGTGGATTGGTCAGGTTATGGTTTTGCCGATACCGAAGCCGGTGACGACGAGATCCGCGAGACCTTTCTGGAAGAACTTGAGGAGCAAATCGGCCAGCTTGACGAATACCTGCCGCGATGGCGGCAGAACCCCGACGACCTGGGCGGCTTGCGCGAGATCCGTCGCAGCTTCCACACCATCAAGGGCAGCGGCCGGATGGTCGGCGCCAGTTTGCTCGGTGAGTTTTCCTGGCAGGTCGAGAACCTGCTCAACCGTGTCCTCAACGGCGGCCGGCCGGCCAGCCTGGCGGTCATCAGCCTGGTAGAAAGCAGTGCTGCTGCACTGCCCGAATTTCACACCGCCCTGCTCGGCGGACAAATACCCCAGCGCGATGTTGCCGGCACCATGGCCATCGCCCAGGTCCTGGCGGATGGCAAGGACGTGACGGCCGCCGACCTGGAGCGCCTGCCGGATACCGCGCCCGCGCAAAGCCTGGCCGCAGCCGAGCCCGGGGACGAACCCGGGGACGAGGCGGCCAGCGTCGCCGGGGCCCTGGACGATGTCCGGGATCTGCCCCCGGCAACCGATACCGGCAACGATGCCCCGGCCACTGCCGAAGACCCCGCGGTGGCTGATGTCGCTGGCGCGGCCATCGAGCTGGAACCCGAATCCATCGGGCTGGCGGTGTCCGGGCTCCAGCCCGGGGCTGGATCTGAAGCCGAAGCCGAAGCCGAAGCCGAGCCGGAAACCGGCGAGTCCAGCGAACCCGTTTCCGGGCCCGCCATCGACACCGGCTCCGAGCCGGTACCGGCGGTCAGCGACAGTGCTGGCCAGGAAACGCTGGCGCCGGAAACATCGGTCATGGCCGATACTGCAGCGCAGGGCGGCGCGGAGCCCGCAGATTCAGCGGCAGCGCCCGCGGCCACCGCATCCGTCACCGACGACGATCCCTGGACCTTGGCCGATGTCGGCGATGTCGGCGATGTCGGCGATGTCGCGGCAGCCAGTGCCCAGTCCGAAGATGAACCGGAAACGCCCGCAGCTTCCGCAGCCGGGCCGGTCGAGAGTCCCGATGCCATCGATCCCTGGTCGGTCAGCGACCCGGCCCAGGCCGACGATGCCGCCGTCGACGCCGAACAGCCCACGGCGCTCGACGCCGACGCCGGGCAACACGCCGGCCAGCACGCCGAGCAGGAAGCGATCGGCGAACTTGATCCGATCCTGCTCGACATCCTGCGCAGCGAAGTCGCCGGCCATCTGGGCGTGATCGAGACCTACCTGCGTGACGCGGAGAAGAACTCCGCGCTGGCGATCGTGCCCGAACACCTGCTGCGCGCCGTCCATACCCTCAACGGCGCCTTTGGGGCAGTCGACATCAGTCAGGTGTCGACGCTCACCATCCCGTTTGAAAGTTACGTCAGGCGCCTGCGCGGCCTGCACATGGCGCCTATCGCCGCCGGTCGCGAGACCATCGCCGAAGCCACCTTGTGGCTGGCCCAGGCACTGGATCACCTCGACCAGAAACTGCCGCTGCCGCCGCTGGAAGGCTTGCCCGATGCCTTCCGTGCCCTCACCGCCGAACTGCCCGAGGTCCGTGACGACACCGCCTGGCTGTTTGATGGCGCCCGCATGGAAGAGGCCGACGCCGATGAGGATGATGATTTCGCCCTCGAAGGACTGGACGAACTGCCCGAACTGACCCCGGTGGTGGGCCACGCGGCGACCGAGGCCACTGACTCATCCAGGACAGGCGACCCGGCCGATTCAGCCGCGACGGACGACAACACCGATATCCGCGCCACCGAGCAGAGCGAGTCTTCCAGCTTCGATCCTGCCAGCCAACCGGTAGCCAGCGACGGCGCACCGCCGGCCGAGGCCGACCCGGAAGGTGAAACCGACCCGAATGCCGACCTCGCGCTCGACGAGCATTCGGCCGAGGCCACTGCCATCGCCCCGCTGTCCGACGACGCCGAGGAGGCAGAGACTGCCGCCGCCGACCCGTCTACAGAACAATTGCCGGTCATGGCCAGTGCCGCCGAGGCACCGCCGGTGTGGCTGGCCGACAGCGAGCCGGCGCCGGATTCAGACCCGGTCGAGCCGCTCACAGCGGAAGCTGCCTTGATCGACGGCGATGACGACATCCACGACCCCGACCGGTACAGCAGCGAGCAGTACAGCGCCGAGGACGTCGCCGGTGCCGTCGACAGCCAGACCCTGCGCCATCTGCTGGCGCGCCTGCCGGCCACGCCGCCGGACGACCTGGATGCCGACCTGGCCGAGCTGTTCCGTGAAGAGGCACGCGAACTGCTGGATCGCTGTGAACAGCATCTGGCAGAGCAGTCCGACCACAGCCACCACGAAGTCCTGTCGCGCGAATTGGCCCGTGAGCTGCATACGCTCAAGGGTGGTGCGCGCATGGCCGGATTCACCGCCGCCGGCGACCTGGGTCACGCCATGGAATCGCTGCTGGAGATGGCCGCGCTGGACCGGCGCAGCTTCGATGACAGCGAACTGACCCTGATCGGCCAGTGCCTGGACCGGCTCAACCAACTGGTCTTCGTCAGCGAGGATGCCGGCGCCAGCGCCGTGATGCCGGCAGCCGAACCGGTGGCGGCCGCGCCCCAGGTCGTACCGGATCAGGCACAGGTGACCGCCATCGACGGCGACGACGACGTGCCGATGCCGGCGCTGCTCGAAGAACACGGACCGGACTGGCGCCCCGAGCGCTTCGTGCCGCCGGTGGCCGTACCCGAGGTCATTCCGGAAAAAGCCGTTGGCGAGTTCGTCCGCGTCCGCGCCGACCAGCTCGACTCGCTGGTCAACCTGGCCGGTGAAGTCGGCATCATCCGGACCCGCATGGAACAGCAGGTCGGCGCCTTCCGCTTCAATCTGGAAGAGCTTGAGCAGACCGTTCAGCGTCTGCGCGACCAGTTGCGCAAGCTGGAGATCGAAGCCGAAACCCAGATCCTGTCGCGCGAGGTGCGCGTCCAGGACAGCGGTGACGCCCACTTCGACCCGCTGGAACTGGACCGCTTCTCGCAGCTTCAGCAGCTCTCGCGCGCCCTGGCCGAGTCGATGTCCGACTTGCAGTCGATCCAGGGCCTGCTTGAGGAACACACGCGCCTGGCCGAATCCCTGCTGCTGCAGCAGTCGCGCGCCGGTGCCGAGCTCCAGGAAGGCCTGATGCGGGCACGCATGGTGCCCTTCGAAAGCATGCTGCCGCGCCTGCGGCGCCTGGTCCGGCAGGAAAGTACCGAGATGGGCAAGCGCGTGCGCCTGACCATCGAAGGCAGCCATGGCGAACTGGACCGCGGCGTCCTGGAGCGCATGGCGGCGCCGTTCGAGCACATGCTGCGCAACGCCCTGGTGCATGGCCTGGAAGCTCCGGAAGAACGTCTCCGGGCCGGCAAGGATTCCGAGGGCGAAATCACCATCCGGGTGATGCGCCAGGCCACCGAGGTGGTCATCGAAGTGATCGACGACGGCCGCGGTATCGATCCGCAACGCATCCGCAGCACCGCCATCGAACGCGGCCTGCTGGCGCCCGAATCCGAGCTCAGCGACCGCGACCTGTTCGGCTTCATCATGGAGCAGGGCTTCAGCACCGCCGACGAGTTGACCCAATACGCCGGCCGCGGCGTCGGTCTGGACGTGGTTGCCAGCGAGATCAAGCAACTGGGCGGCAACCTCAGCATCGATTCGGTGTCCGGTCAGGGCGCCACTTTCCGTATCCGCCTGCCGTATACGCTGGCGGTCAGCCAGGCGGTCCTGGTGCGCGTGGCCGAGCACACTTTCGCCGTGCCCATGGCCGGCGTCCAGGGCATCGTCCGGCTGTCGCATTCCAACTACCAGGAGCGCATGGCGCAGGACCATCCCAAGGTCGAGTACGCCGGCGAGGACTACGAGCTCTACGAGCTGGACGGCATGCTCGGCCTGCCGGCGATCGCGCCCGACGAGAATGCCCAGGTGCCGCTGCTGATGATTCATGCCGGTGACCTGCGCGCCGCACTGCGCGTGGACTCCCTGCTCGGTGGCCGCGAGATCGTGGTCAAGCCGGTCGGGCCGCAGCTCGCGCGTATACCCGGCGTCTTCGGCGCCACCATCCTGGGTGACGGTGCCGTTGTGGTCATTCTCGATGGCGCCGTGTTGCTGCGCCGCGCCGCCGCGCTGCGTGCACGTGGCGAAGCGCCCAGCCAGGTGGTGGCGGCGCCGACCGGCCTGCGTACCCGGCCGCTGGTCATGGTGGTCGACGATTCGATCACCATGCGCAAGGTCAGCGGCCGCGTCCTGGAACGCGAGGGCTACGAGGTCCACACCGCCAAGGATGGCCTGGATGCGCTGGAGCAGATGCACGAGCGCGTGCCCGATCTGATGCTGCTCGACCTTGAGATGCCGCGCATGGACGGCTACGAGCTGGCCGGCTACATGCGCGGCGACTCCCGCTTCCGTTCCGTGCCGATTATCGTCATCACCTCGCGCGTGGGCGAAAAGCACCGCGCCCGCGCCTTCGAGCTGGGCGTCAACCGCTATCTGGGCAAGCCCTACCAGGAGTCGGAAATGATCAATTCCGTGGCCGAGTTGCTCGCCGAATCGGCGGCCACCGCGTCAGCACCGGCCGGAGACAAATAAGCGATGAGCGAGGCCAGAACCGATATCCGCAGCGTGCTGGTGCCGATCAGCCAGACCCGGCTGCTGATGCCCAATGCCGTGATCGCCGAGGTCATCACCTTTGTCAGCCCTGACCCGGTCGCCACCAAGGCACCGTGGCTGCTGGGGCGGGTGGCCTGGCGTGATTTCCGCCTGCCGCTGGTGTCGATCGCCTCGTTTGCCGGCTTCGTCAACCGCGAAAGCCTGCTCAACGTCAAGATCGCCATCCTCAAGGGCCTGGGCGGTCACGCCGATGTGCCTTATCTGGGCGTATTGGCCCAGGGCTTTCCGCGTCTGACCGTGGTCGGCCCGGAAACCGTGCAGATCGATACCGAGGCCGAAGCCCGCACCGGTATCGTCATGAGCGTGCGCCTGACTGCCGACGAGGAGGCCGCGCACATTCCCGACCTGGACGCCATCGAGGCCGCAGTCGCCGCCGAACTCGCCTGAAGCGAAGTTCGGCGAAGTTCGGCGGGGCCGGCAAGACCGGCCTCATCCGGCAAAGCCGCCCACCGCTGGTCGGCCTCGGCCCGGGCGACCGGCCGCCCTCACTGCTCGTTGTCGGCTGCCAGGATGCGGTCGACACCTGCCAGTGACACCAGCGCCGCAAGGTTCATGGCCACGATCGCCGAGCCGATTTCCTGCGCGTGCGGACCCAGGTTCTCGGGCGTGTCGCTGCTGCGGTGGTAATACGGCGTATCGGCGCGCAGCCGGTGAATGCTCAGCACACCGGGCCGGCCGGCATTGACGTACGGCATGTGGTCCGAGCAGCACGAGTTGCTGGCGACCACCACCTGGGATGGATCCAGCGCCGGCGCATAGGCCAGCGCTGAATCGGCCAGCAGATTGGCCAATTCCATATTGCCCTGGCCGGGCACGCTTTCGGCGATCACCCCCAGCGTGGCATCGGGTGACCAGCCGATCATGTCCATGTTGAGCACGGCGGTGACGCGGTCCAGATCGCCGGCGTCGGCCAGCTTCCGGACATGGTCGCGGCTGCCGTACAGGCCCTGTTCCTCGCCGGCAAAGCACATGAATACGATCGTGCGCTGCGGCAACCAGTCGACGATGGCATTGGCGACTTCAATCACCCCGGCGCAACCGGAGGCATTGTCATCGGCGCCCGGCGTCGCCGTGGTCGAGGTGATGTCGGTATTGCGCGAATCGTAGTGGCCGCCAACGATGATCCACTCATCGGCAGCGACCACGCCCTCGACCCGGCCGACGACATTGGCGATGTTGACCGAGTAACCGTAGGCATTGAGCCAGAACCAGGAATCCTCGACCGCCAGGCCGGCATTGCGAAACTTCGCTCCGATCCAGCGCTTGGCCTGGTAGAGATCCTGGCTGGCGAAACTTGACCGGTCCCAGGCCGCCAGCGTACTGACGTTGGCGAACCAGCGGCTGCCATCGATCTGGTCGACGATGCGCTGGATCGGATCGCTGACCGTGTCGATCAGGTCGCGGTCCAGTCGGCGCATGCGCGCCAGGGTGGTGTTGGCCATCACCGGCAGCCACTCGGCATTGCCCAGATCGGCACGGAACGCCGAAGCTGTTGTCGGCCCAGGCGTGCCGGAGATGAAGGAGCGCGGTTGCCTGACCAGGTCGTAGGTGCCGAGCGGCAGAATGATCCGCTCCGGCGGCAGCCCGGGGCCATCGCCGGCGCAGCCGCGCGCATGAAGGCGCAGCTCCTGGACCGACAGCCGGCCCAGGTCGGCCACGACCGCCAGGCCATCACGGCGTGTCGTGTCCGGCGTCAAGCTGCCGGCCAGCAGCAGCGTGTCACCGGCTTCCAGCCACCAGCCCACATCCGCCCGCTGCTTGAGCGCCTGCACGGCCGGGGCGTCGGGCAGGGCGCTGATGTCGACCACCAACGTACGCTCGGCGGCCAGCAACGGCCCGGCGCAAAGTGCGGCCCAGGCGGCCAGGAAACCGGCCAAATAGCGGCCCGAACGGCGGCGCAGGCTGGTGACAGGCAGGATCATGGCCGCGCTCCGGGAAGGCGTGGCTGGGGCCAGGGCAGGCGACGGCCTGGCTAGAGCTCGCCGCTCAGGGCGAACAGGGCCGACACCGCGACCACGGCCGCGGTTTCGGTACGCAGGATGCGTGCGCCCAGACGCAGGCCGCGCCAACCCTGGCCGGCAAGCAGGGCCATCTCGCGCTCATCGAAGCCGCCTTCCGGGCCGATCGCGAGCGTGACCGCGCCGTTCAGCTCGGCAACCAGGGCCTGCGGTCCGGTGGTCGACTGCGGGTCAAGGACCAGGCGCAAGCCAGCAACGGTAGCGGCCGCTTCGGCCAGCGGCCGGGGCGGTTCGATCACCGGGATCCGGGCCCGGCCGCATTGCTCGCAGGCACTGATCGCGACCCGGCGCCAGTGGTCCAGGCGCTTGCCGGCGCGGTCGGCATCCAGGCGCACGGTGCTGCGCTGGCAACTCACCGGCACGATCCGGCTGACACCGATCTCGGTCGCCTTCTGGATGATCCAGTCCATCTTCTCGCCGCGGGCCAGGCCCTGCAGCACGGTCACCTGCAGGCCGGGTTCGGCGGCAGCGGGCGGTTCACGGCCGAGGATTTCGACGGCCAATTGCCGGCCCGAGCCGACCAGTCGCGCCGGATAATCATGGCCATCGCCATTGAACAGGTCGACGCCGTCGCCCTCGCGCAGGCGCAGGACGCGGGCCAGGTGGTTGCGCGTCTGCTCGGGCAGGACCAGCACCTGCGCCGGAACCAGCTCGGCATCGACATGGCAGCGGATGCGTCGCATCAGGGCACCCGGCCAGTGCAGGTGCAAGCACGCAGATATCCCGGGCCAATGCCATCGCCTGGCGCCAGAACGGCCAAACCTGCGAAACCTGCCGTCCTTGGCGTACTCAGCAGGCGGCTGCCTCGGCGTGCATCCGGCATCTGCCGGCAGGGATGGGCAGCCGGCTTTGCTATGCTCGGGATCATCATGGCAACGGCAAAAGACAGAACGGCAATGATCTGGAATCCTAGCACCGGCAGGCGCGCAGCCGCCGGCTTCACCCTGATCGAAATCCTCGTGGTGGTCGTGATTCTTGGCATCCTGGCGGCGGTGGTGGCGCCGCGCATGATGGACCAGCCGGACAAGGCGGCCGTGGTCGCGGCCAAGCAGGACGTGCAGGCCATCATCACCGCGTTGAACATGTACAAGCTCGACAACCAGCACTATCCGAGCACCCAGCAAGGCCTGGAAGCGCTGGTGCAGCGGCCCGGCGGTGCGCCCGAGGCGCGCAACTGGAAGGATGGCGGCTACCTGTCGCGCTTGCCGCGTGATCCCTGGGGCAACCCGTACCAGTACCTGTCGCCCGGGCGCAGCGGCGATTTCGAGGTGTACTCGCTGGGCAAGGACGGGCAGCCGGGGGGCGAGGGCTACAATGCCGACATCGGTAGCTGGGACTTCTAGGCCTCGCCAGGCGGCGCTTGCGCGGCGCTGCCGCAATCACCGATGGCGCCGTCACCGGCCGAAATCCGGCGGCTTCACCCTGATCGAAATCCTGGTTGTGGTTGCCATCGTTGCCATCATGGTTGCCGTCGCCGTGGTCTCGCTGTCCGGCCTGGACGGGCGCCGCCTGGAACGCGAGGCGCAGCGGTTTGCCGCCTTGGCGCGCCTGGCCTGTGAACAATCCGAACTGAGCGGCCGCGAGCTGGGCATGCATCTGGCCAGCGATGGTTATGGCTTCAGCCTGGCCACCGCGCAAGGCTGGGCGCCGTTTGCCGACAACCACCGCTTCGGCGCCCGCGAACTGGATGGCGTGGTGCTGCAACTGGCCGGCACAACCTTGCCGGAGTTGCCGGATTTCGAGGCCGCGCCGCAGGCATTGTGCTGGCCCAGCGGCGAGCTGTCGGCGCTGGACCTGCGCTTCGTCGAGGTCGGCGCGCGCCCGGATGTACAGGCAAGGTTGCGGGTGCGAACCGGCGCCGATGCCCAGCCCTGGGTCGAGGTGCGTGACGAGCGCGAAGGCTGGCGGACGCTGGCGGCAGGTGGATGATGCTGCTGCGACCCTATCGACATCGCCGGCCTGGCCGGCGGCCATCGCCAAGAATCATCGCACCTGCGACCGGGCGCACAACGCGCGGTTTTTCCCTGCTTGAGGTGCTCATCGCCCTGGCCGTGCTGGCCCTGGCCCTGTTTGCGCTCAGCCGCAGCGCTGCCCTGGCCATCGAGGCCACGCAGCATCGCGAAGAGGTGCTGCTGGCCAGTCTGGTCGCGCAGAACGTGCTGGCTGAAATCCGGCTCGGTTCCGGCGTCCCGGCCCAGGGCGAGCGCGAGGGACGGCAACGCCAGGGCGGGCGCGAGTTTTACTGGCGCGCCAACATCTCCGATTCGGAACTGCCCGGCACCCGACGCATCGATATCGCCGTCGCCCTGGACCCGCGCCGGCATGACAACCGTGTCCGCCTCACCGGCTTTGCCGGGCAACCATGAGCGCCGCCGCCGGCATGGCAGCCCAAACCCGCCAATCCCTAGCCGGTGCCCGTGCCGGATTGCGATCAGGTCGCCGCGACGCCGGTCGCCGCAGCCTCGGCTTCACCCTGATCGAACTGCTGGTGGCGCTGGCCATCTTCGCCATCATGGCCGGCATTGCCTATGCCGGTCTGGATGCGGTCAGCCGCAGTCACGCCGCGCTGGATCAACGCGAGCGCGAACTGGCCGCCCTGGGCCGTGGCCTGACGGTGCTGGAACGCGATCTGCGCAGCCTGGCCCGGCGTTCAGTGCGCGATGGCGAAGGCCAGTCGTTGCCGCCGCTGCTGGCGCAGGCGCAGTACCTGGAGCTGAGCAGTTATGGCCGTGGCCGCGCCGCCGGCGGCGATCTGGGCCTGATCGAGCGCCAGGCCTATGCCCGCGACAGTGACGGCCTGCTGCGCCTGCGCTGGCCGGTGCTCGACCGCGCCCGCAGCACCGTGCCGGAGCAGCGCCTGCTCATTCCCGGCATCGAGTCGCTGCGTTGGCGCTTCCTGGACCAGGCAGGCCAGTGGCACGATGTCTGGCCGCCACCGATGGCCAGCGACGCCAACCAGCCGCCGCGCGCAGCGGAACTGGAGCTGCGCCATGTCAGCCTGGGCAGCATCCGCCGGGTGGTGGAGCTGGTCGCGGTGCTGCCGTGAACAGCGCGCGGGTCAATGCCCCGATCATTATCGTTGCCGCCAGGCAGCGCGGTGTCGCCCTGCTCGCCACCGTCCTGGTGGTGGCGGTGGCGATGATCCTGATCGCCGGCCTGCTCGATCGTGGCCTGATCGGCCAGGCGCGTGCGCTGCAGGCCACGCGCGCGGCGCAGGCGGTGGCCTTCCAGCACGGGCTGGAGTTGTGGGCCAGCCGGGTCCTGCACGACGATCAGGCCGAGGATGGCGTCGACAGCCATGCCGACATCTGGGCCCGGCCGCTGCCGCCGCTGACCGCGCCCGAAGGCCTGGTGCAGGGCCGGATGTGGGATATGGATGGCTGCCTCAACCTCAACGCCCTGCATCCGGACAGCGGTCTGGCCGAAGTCACGCGGCCACGCATGGAACGGCTGCTGCGCCACCTGCGCTTGCCACCGGAGCTGGTCGATATCATCGGCGACTGGCTCGATGCCGATGGCGTCAGCAGCCGCGGCGGCGCCGAAGATGCCGCCTATGCCGCGCTGTCGCCGCCCCGGCGCCCGGCCAATGCGCTGTTGGTCCACGTGTCGGAACTGAAGGCGCTGATCGGCATCGATGGCGAGGTCTACGAGCGCCTGCTGCCGCATGTCTGCGCCCTGCCGGACCCGACCAGCCCGGTCAACATCAACACCGCCACGCCCGAGGTGTTGATGAGTCTGCATGAGGGCATCACCCCGGTGCTGGCGCAGCGCCTGCATGCCGCCGGTCGTGCCCGGTTCACCAGCGTCGAGGAGTTGCTGGCACAGTTGTCCGAGCTGGGCATCGAGGGTGTGGTCGTGCCCGGGCTGTCCGTGGCCAGCCGCTATTTCGTCGCCGAAGCCGAAATCGTGCTCGCCGAGGTGCCGGTACGTCTGTACAGCCTGCTCGAACGCCACGACGGCCGGGTCCGCGTGCTGGCCCGCTCCCAGGGCCGTTTCTAGCAATGGCGCCGGGCAGGCGTGCCGGCAGGCGAGGGCGGCCGCCTGATATGGTGCCCAGCCCGTGGCCACTGCAAGGAGGCAGTATCAGATGATCGGACGATTGCGCGGAACCCTGGTCGGCAAGCAGCCGCCCTGGCTGCTGCTGGAGGTTGGCGGCGTCGGCTACGAGATCGAATGTCCGATGTCGACCTTCTATGAGCTGCCGGTCATTGGCCAGGAAGTGATCCTGGCCATCCACCATGCGGTCAAGGACGACAGCGCTGCCCTGTACGGCTTTCATCGCGAATCCGAGCGGCTGCTGTTCCGCACCCTGATCCGCATTTCCGGGGTCGGCGCCAAGACCGCGCTGAGCATTCTTTCCGGGGTCACCGTCGATGCCTTCGCAGCGATGATCCAGGCCGGCGATGTCGCCGCCCTGACCCGGGTGCCGGGCATCGGCAAGAAAACCGCCGAGCGCATCCTGGTCGAGTTGCGCGACAAGGTCGAGCGCTTCGCCGTTCCCGCCAGTGGCGCTGCTGCCGCCGGCCAGGCCGTGGCCGCCAATCCGGAAATCGAAGCGGTGGCCGCGCTTCAGGCCCTGGGCTACAAGCCGGCCGACGCCCTGCGCATGGCGCGCCAGGCGATCAGCCAGGGCGACGACGCCGAGGCGGTGATCAGAAAGGCACTGAAGGCGGCGTTGAAGACCTGAAAGCGCCCGGCCCGTTGCAGCCAAACGGCAGTCGCGCGCTGCCCGCAGCCGCCGGCGCGCAACGCCGATCAGCCGCAGCGGCAACCGATTACGTCACAATAGGGCCATGACCGTCCGTCTGCCTGCTGCATACTTCCCGCGCCTGGATGCCGCGCCGAACGCCGGCTCGGCCGCGGCGCTGGCCGTACCATGAGCGAGCGTCTGGTCACCGCCGACAGTTCGCCCGACGAGGAGCGCGTCGAAGCCTCGATCCGGCCGCGGCAACTGGCCGAATATCTGGGCCAGCAGCCGGTGCGCGAAAAGCTGGCGGTGTACATCGAGGCCGCCCGGCGCCGCAGCCAGGCGCTCGACCATGTGCTGATTTTCGGCCCGCCGGGGCTGGGCAAGACCACGCTCAGTCATGTCATCGCCAACGAACTGGGGGTCAACATCCGCGCCACCTCCGGGCCGGTGATCGAGCGCGCCGGTGATCTGGCCGCGCTGCTGACCAACCTGCAGGAAGGCGATGTCCTGTTCGTCGACGAGATCCACCGGCTGTCGCCCGTAGTCGAGGAAGTGCTGTATCCGGCCATGGAAGATTTCCAGATCGACATCATGATCGGCGAAGGCCCGGCCGCGCGCTCGATCAAGCTCGACCTGCCGCGCTTCACCCTGATCGGCGCCACCACCCGCGCCGGCATGCTGACCAATCCGCTGCGCGACCGCTTCGGCATCGTCGAGCGCCTGGCCTATTACACGCCGGCCGAACTGACCGAGATCGTGGTCCGCTCGGCGGCGATCCTGGCCATTGACTGCAGCCGTGACGGTGCCGCCGAAATCGCCCGCCGCTCCCGCGGCACGCCGCGCATCGCCAACCGTCTGCTGCGCCGGGTGCGCGACTTTGCCGAGGTCAAATACGACGGCCGGATCAGCGCCGAGGTTGCGCAGGCGGCAATGTCGGTACTGGAAGTCGACGCCGAAGGCTTCGACCCGCTCGACCGGCGCCTGCTGTCGATCATCATCGAAAATTTCGATGGCGGCCCGGTCGGCATCGAATCATTGGCCGCGGCGCTGAGCGAGGAGCGCGTCACCCTGGAAGACGTGGTCGAACCGTACCTGATCCAGCAGGGCTTTTTGACCCGCACCGCGCGCGGCCGCATGACCACCGCCAAGGCCTGGCGCCACCTGGGCCTGAACCTGCCCGCCCGTCAGCCCAGCTTAAGTGAGCCCGGTCTATTTTCGCCCGCCGACGACGGGCCGGAACCATGACGCCGGCCGCGTTTTCTCATTGCCGGTGCCCTTATTCCATGTTCACCCACGCAGGCATGCATCCAGCGCACTCCGCAATCACCCCCGGCAGCTTGCTCGCACATGCCGGTGGCAGCGCCCGGCTGGCCGGCGAGGCCGCGCCATGAGCGGCGCCCGCTTCACCTGGCCGGTGCGGGTTTATTTCGAGGACACCGACACCGGCGGCGTCGTCTACCACGCCGGCTATCTGCGCTTCTACGAGCGCTGCCGCAGCGAATGGCTGCGCGCCCGAGGCGGTTCCCAGAGCGCGCTGATGGCAACCGGCGATGGTGTCGCCTTCGCCGTGCGCTCGATGGCCGTGGACTGGCTGGCGCCGGCGCGCCTGGACGATCTGCTCGATGTCCAGCTTGAACTGCAGCAGGCGCGCCGTGCCAGCCTGATCTGCGACCAGCGCATCGTCCGGGCATCCGACGGCCTGCTGCTGAGCACCGCCCAGGTCCGCGTCGCCTGCGTGCGCCTGCCTGATTTTCGCCCCGCCGCCATTCCCGAATCCCTGCTTGAGAGCCTGAGCGCATGAGCAATGAGCTGAATCTCCTGGAATTGATCCTCCACGCCAGCATCCCGGTCAAGATCGTCATGGCCCTGTTGCTGATGGCCTCGATCGCGTCCTGGTTCGTGATCTTCAAAAAGCGCGCCATGCTCGGCACAGCCCTGGACGAGGCGGTCGATTTCGAGGACCAGTTCTGGTCCGGTGGCGACATGGCCACGCTGTATCGCCAGATCGGCGAACGCGACTACCCGGCCTTCGGCCTGGCTGGCATTTTCGAGGCCGGTTTCCGCGAGTTCGCGCGCCAGCGCCAGCACAAGTTCGCTGATCCCCGGACCACGGTCGAAGGCGCCCAGCACGCCATGCGCGCCGCGGTCAACCGCGAGATCGACCGTCTGGAGCAGAACCTGGAGTTCCTGGCCACGGTCGGCTCGGCCAGCCCCTACGTCGGCCTGTTCGGTACCGTCTGGGGCATCATGATCGCCTTCCACGGCCTGGCCAATGTCCGCGAAGCGACCATCGCCATGGTCGCGCCGGGCATCACCGAGGCCCTGGTCGCCACCGCCATGGGCCTGTTTGCCGCCATTCCCGCGGTGATCGCCTACAACCGTTACCAGAACAAGGTCGAGCGCCTGAACCTGCGCTACGAGACCTTCCAGGATGAGTTCTCCACCCTGCTGCAGCGCCAGGCCCAGCCCGGCGGCGGCGGCTGAGCGGCGGCAGGATCGCCTTCATGGCTACCCGTCGCCGGCGCCGCGCGCTCAAGGCCGAGATCAACGTCGTTCCCTACATCGACGTCACCCTGGTGCTGCTGATCATCTTCATGATCACCACGCCGATGCTGAATCTGGGCGTGGATATCGAGCTGCCCCAGTCCGATGCCCGCTCGCTGGATGTCGATTCCGAGCCGGTGCTGGTCACGGTCGACGTCCACGGCGGCCTGTTCCTGACCCTGGGCGGCGAGCCGCGCGAGAGCGTCGACGCCCAGACCCTGCTGACCAAGATCGGCGCCTTCGTGCGCGCCAACCCGCAGGTGCCGGTGCTGGTCGGCGGCGATGCCCGGGTCGACTACAGCAGCGTCTACCAGGTGCTGGTGCTGTTGCAGCAGGCGCAAGTGCCCAAGGTCGGCCTGATGAGCCAGCCGGGCGACGAGGAGTGACAGCAGGCATGGCTGCGCAGGCGCGCCAGCGATGAGGCCGGGCCTGGGCGAGGATGTCCGTGCCTTCCTGTATGCGCTCGGGCTGCATGTTCTGTGCCTGCTGCTGGCCTTCAGCGGCATGTTCTGGTGGCAGTCGGCCAAGCCCGAGGCGGCCGCAGGGGATCCGATCGAAGCAGTGTTCGTCGATCTGGGCAGCCTGCAGCCGGTCACCACGCCGCCGCGGCCACAGCCCGAACGCCGGCCGCCGCCACGCCCGCAACCACCGCCACCGCCGGCACCGCCAGCCACCGACCTCAGCGCCCAGGACCTGATCGAGCAGCAGCGTATCGATCGCCAGGCCCTGCTGCGCGCCGAACAAGAGGCGCGCGAGCAGGAAGAGCAGCGCCGCCGCGCCGAGCAGATCCTGCTGGAAGAAGAACAGCAACGGCGCGAGGAAGAACAGCGCCAACAGCGTGAACGCGAGGAACGCGAAGCGCGCGAGCAGGCCGAAGAAGCCGAACGCGAGCGGATCGAACGCGAGCAGGCCGAACAGGCGGCGCGCGAACAGGCCGAACGCGAGGCCGAAGAGGCCGCGGCCCAGGCCGAACGTGAAGCCGCCGCCCGCCAACCCGGCGCCGGCGGCAGCGACGACAGCCTGGGAGCCCGCTATGCCGCCGCGATTCAGGCGCGGGTCAACAGCCACTGGCTGCGGCCCGACCATGTCCGGCCCGGCATCCGCTGCGCCATTCGCATTACCCAGATCCCCGGTGGTGAGGTCATCTCGGTCAATGTCGCCGAGCCCTGCAATGCCGACGAGCTGACCCGGCGCTCGATCGAGGCGGCTGTTTTGCGCGCGCAGCCGCTGCCCTACCAGGGCTTTGAATCAGTCTTCAACCGCAATGTGCGTTTCAACTTCCGTTACGACGGCGGCCAATGACGGCGATGTCAGCGCCAAGGCACCAGCGCATCAGCGCGCCACCGCGCCAGGCGATGCAACGAAACCTGTACGGTATTTCCGTGCCGGCGGTCATCGCCCGGATGCAACCGCTACCCTACGACGGTCATCAGCCGTTGCTTCGCCGTGCGCTTCGGCGCACCTTCCCGGCTCGATCTTTCTGAACCCCGATAACGAAATGGACTCCCCGATGCCCATGAAAAACAGACTTCTGGCCGTGTTTGCCCTGGTCATCGCATTCGCTTTCCCGGTCAGTGCCCAGGAACTGGAAATCGACATCGTCGACGGCACCGCCTCGGCCCTGCCGATCGCCGTGGTGCCGTTCGCCCATGAAGGGGCGGGCCTGCCGCCGCATGTCGATGTCGCCCAGGTGATCGGCGCCGATTTCAACCGCACCGGCCAGTTCCGCACCCTGGCGCGCGGCGATGTGGTCGAGTTCCCGGCGCGCGAGGGCGAGGTCAGCTTCGCCACCTGGCGGCTGCTGAAGCAGGATTACCTGGTCATCGGCCGGATCGCCGATTCAGGTGATGGCGGGTACCGGGTCGAGTTCGACCTGATGGACATCGGCCGGGGCCAGCGCGTCCATGGCGGCGCCTTCGTCGGCCGCGCCACCGAATTGCGTGGCATCGCGCACCGCGTCGCCGATGCCGTCTACGAACACATCTTCCAGGTGCCCGGTGCCTTCTGGACCCGCATCGCCTATGTCACCGCGCGCGGCGTTGCCCCGGATTTCGAGTACGCGCTGATGGTCGCCGACTCGGACGGCTACAACCCGCAACTGGTGGTGCGTTCGCGTGAGCCGCTGATGTCGCCGACCTGGGCGCCCGATGGCCGTCGCCTGGCCTACGTCTCCTTCGAGCGCGGCAACTCGGCCATCTACATCCAGGATCTGGCCACCGGCAGCCGCGAGATCGTCTCGGCCTCGCCCGGCATCAACGGCGCGCCGGCATTCTCGCCTGATGGCAGCAAGCTGGCGGTGTCGCTGTCGCGCACCGGCAACCCGGAAATCTTCATCCTGGATATCGCCAGCCGCCAGACCACCCAGCTCACCCGGCACTGGAGCATCGATACCGAGCCGCACTGGCTGCCGGACGGCCAATCGATCCTGTTCACCTCCGACCGCGCCGGCAAGCCGCAGATCTACCAGATCGCCGCCAGCGGTGGCGAGGCCAGCCGGTTGAGCATGCAAGGCGACTACAATGCCCGCGTTTCCGTGGCCTACGATGGCCAGCGTCTGGCGATGGTGCAAGGTAGCGGAAACGTGTATCGTATAGCGGTTTTGGATCGGACCATTGGCAGGGGCGAGTACCGCCTTATTTCACCGGGCCGCATGGACGAATCGCCCAGTTTCGCGCCAAACGCCAGCATGCTGATCTATGCCACCCGGGAAGGGGGGCGGGGAGTTCTTTACTCGGTGTCGACAGACGGCCGAGTAAGACAGCGATTGGTACTGGCCGATGGCGATGTCCGTGAACCGGCATGGGGTCCGTACCGTCAACGGTGATGATCCAGAACACCCATCGTCAATTTGCTCGGCTGGAACCTACCTTTTCAGGGAATAAAACAATGAACCTCGCAATCCGTATTTGCCTTGCGACCCTTCTGGCTTTCGGCCTGGTGGCCTGCAAGAAGGACACCGTCCGCGACGAAGTCATCGCCCCGCCGCCGGTTGACACCCCGGCACCGGTCGAAACCGCGCCTGCGGGTGACGACTGGAGCGATCCGTCGGCCCTGGACCGCATCCCGTGCCTGCGCCAGCGCGTGGTCTACTTCGAGTTCGACACCAGCAACATCGGTTCCGAAGCCCGGGAAATCCTCAGTTGCCACGCCCGCTACCTGAGCAACCGTCCTGAAGCCCGCGTCACCCTGGAAGGCCACGCCGATGAGCGCGGCAGCCGCGAGTACAACCTGGGTCTGGGCGAGCGTCGTGGCAATGGCGCACGCGATGCCCTGACCACCTCCGGTGGCTCGGCCAACCAGTTGACCGTGGTCAGCTACGGTGAAGAGCGCCCGACCTGCACCTCGTCCGACGAGTCCTGCTGGCAGCAGAACCGTCGCGTCGAGATCGTCTACAACGTCCGCTAAAGGACGATGGCAATCCGCGCACCGATGTGCGTCCTGGCAGTGGCGGCCGTGTTGGCCGCCACTGCTGGTGACCTGGCCGCCCAGAGCGGCCGGCTGAGCCTTGCCGAGCGCGTCGCCCGCCTCGAACAGCAGCAGGCCAACCCGGCCCCGCCGCCGGCCAGCGGCAACATCGAACTGCTCAACCGCATCCAGGATCTGCAAACCGAACTGCAGACCCTGCGCAATCTGGTCGAACAGCAGAACTACGAAATCCAAACCCTCAAGGATCGCCAGCGCACCCAGTACATCGATCTGGATTCGCGCATCGAACGCCTGCGTGGCGGCGATGCCGGCGATGCCGAGCAGGAACTTGACCTCACCGGTGCCAGCGGCGGCGACAGTGCCGCCGCCCAGCGCATGCCGCCGGTGATTCCGCCCTCGCCACCGTCACCCGACCAGTTGCTGATGGAAGACGCGCCGGCGATCGACCCCTACACCGGTCAGCCGCTGGTGCCTGCCACCGGCGCTGGCGATCTGGCCGACAGCACCGTGGCGCCGATCGCCGACCTGTATGCCCCGGCCGGCGATGACAGCCTGTACACCCCGGGCATGGACGCCGACAGCCAGTACCAGGCCGCCTTCGCTGCCTTGCGCGAAGGCCGCTACAGCGATTCATCGCGGCAGTTCAGTCAATTCGTGCGCAGCCATCCGCAACACGAGCTGGCCGACAATGCCCTGTATTGGCTGGGCGAATCGCACTATGTCACCCAGAATTACGAAACGGCCCTGGAAACCTTCCAGGACCTGATCCAGCGCTATCCCGACGGCGACAAGATCGCCGATGCCGAACTCAAGATCGGCTACTGCCTGTACGAGCTGGGCCAGCGCAACGACGCCCGCCTCGCCCTGGAATCGGTGATCCAGCGCTACCCCGAGAGCACGGTTTCGCGCCTGGCACAAAGCCGCCTGCGGGCCCTGGCCCTCGACCAGCCCTGAGCGCGGTGAACGCGGGTAGTGGCGCCGCCGGCGGCATGATTCCGGTCGCAATCGACGACGATGTGAACACCCTGACCGACAGCGGCGATGACAACGCCGCCACCGCGCCCGACCGCCTGCGCCTGACCGAGATCTTCCACTCCATCCAGGGCGAGGCCGATGCCGTCGGCTGGCCCACGGTGTTCATCCGCCTCACCGGCTGTCCGCTGCGCTGCACCTGGTGCGACACCACCTACAGCTTCCATGGCGGCCAATGGTGGACGCTGCCGGGAATCCTCGACGAAGTCGCCCGCCATGGCGCCCGCCATGTCTGTGTCACCGGCGGCGAGCCGCTGGCGCAAAAGCGCTGCCTGGCCCTGCTTGCTGCCCTGTGTGACGCCGGCTACGAGGTCTCGCTGGAAACCTCCGGCGCGCTCGACATCAGCGCCGTCGACGTCCGCGTGCGCAAAGTCATGGACCTCAAGGCACCCGGCTCCGGCGAGGAGGCGCGCAACCTGTGGACCAACATCGAGCACCTGCTGGCGCATGACCAGGTCAAGTTCGTCCTGCGTGATCGCGCCGACTACGACTGGGCGGTGGCAAAACTGCGCGAACACGATCTGGCCGGGCGTTGCCAGGTACTGTTCTCGCCCGTCCACGACCAGTTGCCGCCGCCCGTGCTCGCGCAATGGCTGCTCGATGACCGCCTGCCGGTGCGCCTGCAGGTGCAACTGCACAAGCTGCTGTGGGGCAATCAGCCGGGGCGTTGATCGCTCACCGCCGGCAGTGCGCCTGGTTGCCAGATCCCGGCAGCCGAAACATCCGCGCTGGCTGCCGGACCTGGCCCGGTCGGACCGGTTCATAGCGCCGACACCTGCCACCGCCCTGCGCACCCGCCGCGACGCAATCGCCACCAGCCCATCCGCCAGCACCGGGCGGCAAGCAATCGCCACCAGCCGGAAACGAGCGCGAGCAGTCGCCAGCATTGCAAACAGCCGCAGCCTGCGAACCTAAAAATCCGCTCCAGCCGCCCGCCCATCGATCAACCGAGTCAACCGTCAGCACCATGAACCCCACCGCCAAGCCACCGGCCGTCGTCCTGCTTTCCGGCGGCATGGACTCCGCCGTCGTCGTCGCCCAGGCCCAGGAAATGGGCTTCCAGGTGCATGCCCTGAGCATCCTCTACGGCCAGCGCCATGCCGTCGAACTGGCGGCCGCATCGCGCGTCGCCACCGCCCTGGCCGTCGCCGATCACAAAGTGCTGGAACTGGACCTGCGCGCCATCGGCGGCTCGGCACTTACCGCCGACATCGCCGTCCCCGAGGCCCCCAGCGCCGGCATCCCGGTCACCTACGTACCGGCGCGCAACACCATCTTCCTGTCGCTGGCCCTGGGCCACGCCGAAGTGATCGGCGCCACCGACCTGTTCGTCGGCGTCAATGCCGTGGACTACTCCGGCTACCCCGACTGCCGCCCGGCCTTCATCGAAGCCTTCGAGCACCTCGCCAACGTCGCCACCCGCGCCGGCGATGAAGGCCGCAAATTCCGCATCCACGCCCCGCTGATGAACCTGAGCAAAGCCGCCATCGCCCTGGAAGGCCAGCGCCTGGGCGTGGACCTTGCCCAAACCGTGTCCTGCTACCAGGCCGATCGCCAAGGCCAAGCCTGCGCCCGCTGCGACGCCTGCCGCCTGCGCCGCCAGGGATTCCTCGACGCCGGCCTGGGCGACCCCACCCGCTACCGCCCCGACGTCGTCCACACCAGCCATCAAGAAGCCACTGAGTCACAGTCGCGCAAGCATGTTCCTTCTCCCCCCGGGAGAAGGTGCCCGCAGGGAGGATGAGGGCGCCACCAAACCGCGCCAACAATTGAACTTGCCGCAACACCAAAATGCACGCATGTGCGCCCTCACCCCAACCCCAGAAGGAGAGGGGCTTCAGGAGCCGACTTGCGCCCTCACCCCAACCGGAAGGATGGGAGCTTCAAATCAAATTTCCGCGCCTGACACGATATCGCCACGCAGGTTGCGTTCGATGGCGGCGGCAGTGCGCTCAGGCACACCAGCCTGGTCGGCGAATTCCGGCCAGCGCCTAACCTGGGCATGCACCGATTCGATCAGTTCGCGGGCACGGCGTGGCTTGAAGCCGCAGAAACCACCGAACTGCACCAGGTCCTCCAGCACGAACCCGTCACGCTTGCCGTTCAGGCTCATCTGGTGCCGGCTGGTCCAGGCGCCATCGGGGTTCCAGGCGTAGGCGACATCGAAGGCCGGCGACAGGCGCCACTGGCCGGCGCGGTTCATCAGGAAGGCGATGTTCTTGACATGGTCGTCCTGGTTGCGGATCAGCACATTCAACACCGCGCGCAGGAACTGCTGCTCGATATCGATGCCGGGCAGGCCCAGCATCCGGATCGTTTCCACCGCCTGCTCGTAGCTGTAGGCGCCGGCCGCGTTTAAATCGAAATGGCGCATCGCCGCCAGCGATTGCAGGTGCAGCTTGCCACCGTGGGCGTCGCGGTCGAAACGCCGGGTCATGAAATGCGCCCGGCCACCTTCACGATGGATGCGGCACGGGCTCATGTCGATCCCGGCCGCCAGCGCCAGCAGGTGGAAGCCGTATTCGATCAGGCCGAAGCCCTGCGGATCGGCCAGCTCCCGGTCGCGGTTGTTGTCGATGCCATCGAACTTCAGCAACCACCAGCCAAAGCCATCGCCGGCCTTGACCTGGCCGGAGCGGAACTGGCCGGTATCCGGGTTCCAGGCCAGCACCGCCTTGGCCCGGGCGCCGCCGGCCGAGGTGCCCACGCGCAGGATGTCCTGCATCGCCTCGCGGTCATCGCCGCCCTGAAGGCGCCCGGCCAGGCGCTGGCGGTCTGTGAGCACTTCGTTGGCCAGGCGGGCCAGGGCATCGATTGCCAGCGCCCGTGCGGCCGGCGCTGATGGCCCCAGCGCGGGCTGAAATTCCAGCGCGCCCATGCCGCGCGTGCCGATGTAGCACAGGCGTTCAACCGGATTGAAACTACCCGGTGGCCGCCCCTGCGCCGCCAGCCAGGCATCGATCAGGGCATGGCCAAAGCGATCGGGCAGGGCATCGGCCAGCATTCCCGGCAGGCCGCGAAACGCCTCCGCCGGCAGGCCGGGAAACTCGTAGGGCTCGGGCCGCAGCGGCATCATCACCGGCGCCAGCTCGATGCCGCTGCCGACGAATTCCGGCATGTACTGGAACACCGCCGCCTGGCGTTCGGCCAGCCAGCTCACCGCGCCGATATCCCGGCCCCACAGGCGCACCGTGGCATCGGTCATCGGCCGGCTCCGCCCTCGCTGCCACCGCTTTGGCCGGCCGGGCCAGTGCCGCCGGCTTCGCTGCCCTCATCGCCATGGTCAGCATCATCAACATCATCAGCCCATGCCCACTGGCTGGCCGGCAGCGGCTGCCGACGTGCGCGTGCGCGCTGGCGCTCACGCCCGCCCAACTTCACCCGCTCGACCGGCCGCACCTCCGGATCGGGCAGGGCGTCCAACAACCGGTCGTCCAGGCCCAGCGCCGCCAACACCCGCAGCAGCGTCTCCAGCGACGCATTCCCGCCCGCCTCCAGGCGCTTGATGCTGCTCAACGACGTTCCCGATTCCTGCGCCAACCGTGCCTGGGTCAGATTGCGGGCCAGGCGCAGGCGGGCCAGGCGAGCGCCTAGGCTGCGCAGATGGGTCGGGATGGTGGCGGTGCTTTCTGTGGATGGGGTCATAGGTGGACTTATAAGTCCGATATATGGGCTTATAGTGGCATAAACAGACTACAAACGTCAGAGTGGTGCCGGCCCCGATGCTGAAGCCTGGCAAGTGCCTTGGCAGCCTCAATCACTCGTTCGCGCCAGAGCAACGCACAGGCCATCGTCCGGGAGTTGTCCACGATTACATGCGGCCACTCACTGGGTCGGGTCGATGCCGGCCAAGAGTTGCTCGATCAAGTCGCTGACCTCGCGCTGCCGCAATATTCCTGCATCGCGTAACTCCGGTTCGTCACTGTCGCCCAGCTCGAATCTGGCGGCTGATACCGGTCCGTCCTTGAGATAGCCCTCGACCCCTTCGTCGCCTGCGAAGCGTTTGCGCAGAATTGCCATTGCCTTGTCGACGACAGCCTGATGTGTGCCTGCTCGCGCGTCGCGAAACATCTGCGCCGCCCTGGCGCTGTTTTCCGGAGCATGCTCGATGCAGTAGATCAGGTCATGGGCATCCTTGCGCTCATTGCGTTCCTCGAACGCGAACGACTTCAAGCAGGTGAAGGCTACGAGATCGGCGTATCTGATCGTTTCGGTCGCGACGCCATTTCCGCCGAGCAGTTCGGCCTGGATGTCGATCTGTTGATGCATGTCGGCAACGATCGAAGAGTGCGGAATATTCAAGGCGGAGATCGAGCCCTTGGTCGGCAGTGGCTGCACTCTGCCGCCACGCAAATCCAAGGAATCGGTAAGCAGGTCCAGCACGATCCTTGCACCGTGTTCTGTGCGGGTTTGCCAGCGCCAGGAAAGCTTCTGGCCGCGCTCGTTCTCGGCGCGCTCGAAGCCCATCTTCTTCAGGTTGGCCTCCAGCGTATGGTAAGCCTCGATGTTGGTCAGGAGCTGGATGTCGATCACCACATCCACGTCCAGAGTGCCAGCATGCTCGGGAACGTCGGGCGGTCGCGCCGCCACCAGATATCGTGGTGTGAGTCCGCCAACCAGGTAGATCGAATCCTTCCAGGGTCCCAGTCCGCGCAACAGCGTCACCAGAACCCGCTCGCAATCCACCGTGTAATGGTCGCTGTAGCCGTCGAATGTCGTGGGCTTGGGCATCAGAAGCCTACTCTTTGCTTGCGGAAGTGGTCGGCCATTTCCTTGGCACGGCCTTCTCCCGCCAGCAAATCCAGGTAGACATGGATCGGGCTGGCAAACCACAGCCCGTCGACCCGCTCGCGAAACAGCAATTCACCCGGTGAGCTGGTGTCGATGATGACCAGGTTGGCGCCTTCGTTGACCACCCGCGCGTCCAGGTTCCCGATCGCTGTGTCGGCGTTGGTGCCGATCAGGACTCGTACACGCACCTGGGCGATGCTTGAGAGGAACGGCGCATAGTGCTGCGCCGCCGCTTCGTGGCTGATTGCGTAGTCAACCCCGTGACTGTGGAAGCCCAGTCCGATCCGCGTGGCCAGCGCAGCGCCCTTGCTGCCCGGCACGAAGTATCGGCGCAGGGTCGGCGGGCCGATGGCGGTAAGGTGGCGGCTCCATGCATCCAGCAAGGACGTTGGCTCGCGAAGGCGGCGCTGCTTGCCCGGGCCTTTCCCCCTCACCGCCAGCCAGTCCAGGCGCTCCAGCCCGGTCAAAACCTGCCAGGTGGTCGCCGGCGATACCATCGCCAACTCAGCCAACTTCGTGACGCCGAACCAGGTCTGGTGGTATGTCAGCAGCGTATGAAGAACCTGCGCGCGCCGTTGGGTGAACAGCGAAGGGATCGATTTGGCGAGCGCTTTCGGCGCTGGTTTGTCGATGTCGATGTAGGCACCGGGCACGGGCAGATACAGGCTGCCGCCGCTGTCGTAGTAGCCGATGCGCTCGTTTCGAAGCAACTCCTTGGCTCCGGGAGAGATCGCCCCGGCGATGAGGAGCGGCAAGCTTGTCCCCTCACCCTGGCCTGTGCGCCCTTCACGAGCTGGTTCCCTAAGCCGCCAGAGCATCTGCTGCACATCCCGCGGGAAGACGGCCTTCCGGGTCTCGATCAGCAGCACAACGGGCTTGTTGGCAATCACCAGCTCGATTCCGGCATCGAGCATGCGCTCACCGACCGCATATCGTGGGTCTTGCGGGCCGGCCACCACACCAGGCAGCTCCCGCAATGATTCCATGAACTGGTGGAATAGCTGTTGTTCGGTCAGGGCAGGCTGGCGCATGGATGCACGGCGGGCTGCTGGTCAAGGGCGAGCAAACCCTAGCCCATATTCGATGTTTCGACAATATTTACTGTTCAGTGAAAGTTGGGCCAGCGCTGGGAATTACCGGGCTTGTCCTGCAGGTGTAGCCATTGCCCGGGTTCTTCTCATCGGCAAGTCTCGCCAGGCCGCGCAAGCCGGGCTGGGCCCGCTCCCACGCCTCAGCCGCATCGGGATCTGGTGGGCCGTCGAGGGGCCAGAAGGGCATGAGCCAATTCCGCGCGGTCAGCGGCGGGCAGGGCTTTGGCCTGGTTGCGCAGTCTATTCAGATCAGGGCGGGTCATGAAACATCTCCAACTGTTGCAGCGTGTTGGCCGCGTGTAGCAAGTGCAACCGTGCCGGCGGGGCGGTGGTCAAGCGGGCTTTCTCCACCGCTCAAGGCACCAACAACGTGGGAATCAGGCCGCCTCGATCCCGTCACCGTAGGCGAGCATCTTCGCGTCCCGGGTGAGCAGGCGCATCGGTTCCCATCGGGCCTGGGCGATCAACAGGCGATCAAATGCATCCGGATGCAGCAGCGGCAACCGCTCAACGCCGACGGCGTGTTCAGGCTTGACCTCAAGTAGTTCGAAACCGGCTTGCTGGAAGTAGGCCAGCGCCTGCGTCGCGGACACCGGCATCTGGCCGCCGCCCAGTTGTGCTTGATGCCGATCTTCCACAGGCTGGCCACGCTCTGGCCCGCGCCGTAGGGGATGCACGGGTGCTTTCCATCAATCATCGCCACGCATTGCCAGGGTCAATCGCTGGTGAGGTTCGGAGCGCTCTTTGTGCGTGCGGGCAGTGGAATGGAAGGGTGCAACGGCAGCATGACCTTGGGCAGATTCATTCGTAGCGCCTGGCTGGCGCAATACTCGCGCCAGAACGGCCAGATGTTCCAGATGGCGTTGTGAAGGGCAAACTCGTTCAGCGCGGCTGTGTCCAGATCGGATTGCATTTCATATTCGGCAATGAACGTTGCTTCGATGGTGGCAAGTTGCTGGCCACTTTCCGGGTCTGATTCCGATCTTCCTGACGGAACTTGACTGGCAGTCTGGGACGGTTTCTGTACCCATCGCACGCCTACCTCGACGTAGACGCGGAAAAGCTTGCGCAGCACCTCCTTGCCATCGTCGATTTCCAGAATTTCCGAGCGCGAGAGCTGAAACTTCATTTGAACTTCAGCATCCACGGGTTCATGCCTGGGGTCGAAACGGTCAGCGATAGTACATTTGGTCTGCCGCAGGCCAATATCGGCAAGGCGCAAGCCTTGCTGCGCCTGCTTCAGCAATTCCCGGTTCATCCTGTCAGAGGACCGCTGCAAGGTTCGTCTGGTCGGCGTGGTCGCCGGTGTAATCCTGGCTGTGCACCAGCCGCAGGTGGCCTGAGGCACTGGGCTGGACAGGTCTTTCAGCGACAACCCAATGCGCTTTGGCAAATGGCTTCGCCTGCGCATAGCCGGAAAAGAAACTGAGTACATTGACCATATACTGATTCAGGCTGTTGCCCTCGGACTCGGCGGCATCTGTCAGTGCCCGGTGCAGGGAGCGGGGCAGGCGCAGGGTGACCCGGCCACTCCAGTCATCAGCAGGCTTCGCGACAGGCGGCATCGGGCGACCGGCTTCCTCCAGAAGGGCAGCCGTGGTGGCAATGGTATCAACCGCCAGGTCATAGGCTTCCGTCCAGGAATCAGCATATTCGGCGACATCCGGAAGCTCCCGGACTCGCGCCTGGAAGACGGTTTCGTCGTCAATGACGCAACGGCGCACTTCAATACCGTAGGCGTGGGGGTCAAACATCGTTTTTCTCCAGATATCGGGTGAGCTCCACTTCGTACTGCCGCAGGAGCTTCAGCAAATTCCTGATGTAAGGCCGTTTGATTTCGGGGTTGCGGCCATGATCACAGTTGAAACTGGCGGACGTGAAGTTCGCGATATGGGATGGACCACTACCTTGTGGCCGCCCAGACGGCCGTCCCGAACAGTGAAGCCCAAGTTTTCAAGAAGCCTGACAACATCGGCGCAGCGCATGGCTGCGCCCGCGGTATCAAGGCGTTCGATCGCCTTGCCGAGCAGCTTAGCACCCATGTGACACCGCCGGTAGTGTCATGGCGTGTCGCTTACCCGTTTCGTCATGTTCGCGCATTCCGGCTCAAGAGCTGAGCACAATTGTAGCCTTTGCCGCGCAGCCCGGGTCTGGGGGGGCGCAGGCAAGCCCGCCAGGGAACTCACCGCGTTGGGATCGAACGTGTTGTCGGGTTCGACGACCAATGTCGCCGGAGCGCCGAGGGACAGGTCGCTCGATGGGATGACTGAAACGTGCCGGAAGCCCGCGAGCTCGATCAGCAGTTCGCAGTCGGCACGCATATCATCCAGCGGGTTGACGATGCTGAAGCCGTCGCTGGGCAGCTTGGCGCCGGTGTAGGCGAGCAGGCCCATGTCGCTGACGGGTGTCTGGGGACGCAGCCGGAACTGTTCCAGGTAGTTGCCGTAGTCGCCGCGTGTACGCGGTGGCAAGCGGCGCATGAACGTTTCAATGACGCCCAGGTCGTAGGCGGCGTTCAGATCGGGAATGCCGGGAAGCACACGAACCCTGCGCTCTTGGCCGCGTCGATATCGGCGGTGCCAACCAGGTAACGCAATCGCGCAGGTGCGCTTGCAGATGGTCGAACGATCTCCGCGACGGCGCGGCGTGTGCGCGCCCCCTGCGGCGCCTGCCAGACCAGCAGCAGGCGAAACGGCTCGTTGACGTGTTCGACGAAGTTCATGGGTTCAGTGTACGAAACCAGTGACAATTTCTGGCAAGCTCGGGGATGATGCCAAGAAGTACCAGATACGGGCGGTGGAAAAAGCCGTTCAGGAGGCGGAAAGATGAAGAAAAGCAATCTCTATGCCAAGGTGGTGGAGTGGTCGGAAGAGGACCGGTGTTTTGTGGGCAGCGCCCCGGGCCTCGTTTATGGTGGCTGCCATGGCCCGGATGAAAAAGCAGTCTTCGATGAGTTGTGCAGCATAGTGGACGAGATCATCGAAATTTATCAACAGGATGGAAAGCCGCTTCCACCGCCAACGGCTGGTAGAGATATTGCCAATTCTTTGCAGAAAATCGCATAACAACTGGTTCAACTCGGACGCGGACGAAGCCCGCGCCGGTTAACCCAAGCGTTAGGCCCGGCAGCTACAGCGTCGCATCCCGGAACGCCTTCAACACCGCGTTCATTCGAGTCTGCCACCCAGCGCCCTGCGCTCGGTACCATTCCAGTACTTCTTTATCCACACGCAGCGAAATCTGTTCCTTGCGGTCTTCGGGAGCCTTGGCGGGTCGTCCGCGCTTGGCGCGCAGTTCGGCCACGCCCTTGTGCGGGATGACGTCCTGCTCGATGCGCAGGGAGATAGCGGTGCTGGCTGGCCCGGGCTGAAATCCGCGGCGAACGATGCCGCGCACTTCACGCCGCCTCGATCCCGTCACCGTAGGCAAGCATCTTCGCGTCCCGCGTGAGCAGCCGCATCGGCTCCCAACGGGCCTGGGCGATCAACAGGCGATCAAATGGATCGGGATGCAGCAGCGGCAACTGTTCAACGCCAACGGCGTGTTCAGGCTTGACCTCAAGCAGCTCGAATCCGGCTTCCTGGAAGTAGGCCAGCGCCTGCGCCGCTGACACCGGCATCCCGCCGCGGCCCAGGCTGTGCTTGATGTCGATCTCCCACAGGCTGGCCACGCTCACCCAAATCGTCGCTGTCGGAGCCAGGATCAATTTGCGGCTGGCCTCACCCAGGCGCGGATCGTCGCTGATTGCCCATAGGGCAATAGGGGTATCCAGCAGCAGGTTCATTGCGCTGCGACGCCAAAGATCTCGGCCACGAGATCGTTGCCGGCATCGATGTCCTCGGGGGCGCGAAACTTGCCCTTGGCCACCCCGATCCTGCGCGCGGGCACACCCTTGCGCACGGGTACAAGGCGTGCCACCGGCCGCCCGTTGCGGGCAATGATGATTTCCTTCTGCGTGCCCTGTTCGATGGCATCAACCAGACGCGACAGGTGCGTCTTGGCTTCCAGCATGTTGATCGCTGTCATGACTCTTCCAACAGGCCTGGTCTGGTCTAGTCAGACCAACTGGAGTGCACGGGGCCGTCAAGACTGTGAAAGCGCCCGGGCCACCTGGCAGGGTGTTCCTGGAACTGCCTGCCGAAATCTTGTTGAAGGCGTTGCAGGCTGGTGTTCTGTTGAAAGGTGCATTGTGAGCAAGATCATTGAATCGCTGCGCACCGACCTGGCGACGCTCTACGAAACCGGCGCCACCGACAAGGTGACGATGCGCGAGCTCGACGCGACCTGTCCGCCGCCAGTGCGGCAGTTCGATGGCCTGGCCTGCGCGTAGCCGCAGCAAAAGCCCGCGCTTGTCCACAGGGTTTCACAAACCGTTACCGTTCGCATCTGAGCTTGACTCTGGGGTCAGCCCCAAACAGCCTCGGTCTATACTGTCGCTATGAGCCAGCCCAGACCCGACTTCCTCAGTCTTTCCGTCGCCGAGCGGATCCAGCTTGCGGAGGACCTTTGGGACAGCATTGCGGCCGAGAGTCCGGAGTCCGCAGCGTTGACGCCTGCCCAGATTCAGGCAGTTCAAGATCGGCTGCAGGAACACGACACGGATCCAGCGACTGCGGTGCCATGGGACCAACTCCACGCTGAGCTGTTCCAACGCAATCACTGATGCGCGTTCTCTTTCGGCCTCAAGCCAGAGCTGAGGCCCTAGAGGCACAGATCTGGTATGAGTTCCGCGCTATCGGACTTTGCCTTGAGTTTGCCCGGGCGTTGGATGCTGCCGTAGCCGCAGCCGTACGCAACCCCGGAGCGTTCGCCGCGGTCGCCGGTAGCTGCAGGAGGGTCCTGCTGCGCAGATTTCCTTTCTCAATGGTCTATCGCGTTCGCGGCGACGAGTTTCTTGTTGTCGCGGTGTTCCATCATCGGCGGGATCCGTCAAAGCTGGTTCGTCACGCTGGAGGCTAGCAATGCGTTCAAGCCGACCGCCAAGCTCCGCAGCTAATCACGTAACTCATTGACTGCATTGATACGCGCAGTGCAAAAATGCCACTACAAGGCGGAATGTTGGCTAGGGGTCCACACGCAGCGCAATCTGTTCCTTGCGGTCTTCGGGAGCCTTGGCGGGTCGTCCGCGCTTGGCGCGCAGTTCGGCCACGCCCTTGTGCGGGATGACGTCCTGCTCGATGCGCAGGGGGATAGCGGTCCTGGCTAGCCGGGGATGAAATCCGCGGCGAACGATGCCGCGCACTGCAGGCCGCCTCGATCCCGTCACCGTAGGCGAGCATCTTCGCGTTCCGGGTGAGCAGGCGCATCGGTTCCCATCGGGCCTGGGCAATCAACAGGCGATCAATTGGATCGGGATGCAGCAGCGGCAGCCGCTCAACGCCAACGGCGTGTTCAGGCTTGACTTCAAGCAGCTCGAATCCGGCTTGCTGGAAATGACTGGGCGTCATGAACGAAACGGCCCGCATCGAGCGGGCCGTTTTGCCGGGTGGCGGCCCAGAGGTTAAACAGTGGCAGCCAGCTTGAAGATCGGCAGGTACATGGCGACTACCAGGGTGCCGACGATGGCGCCGATGATCACCATGATCAGTGGCTCCAGCGCGGTGCTGAGAGTGTCAACCGCATTGTTGACCTCTTCTTCGTAGTATTCGGCCACTCTCACCATCATTTCGTCGAGGGCGCCGGCTTCTTCGCCGATGGCAGCCATTTGCACGACCATGTGTGGAAAAAGATCGGTCTGGGAGAGCGCAAGGTTCAAGGGGTGACCAACAGCGACGTCGCCTTGAATGCGCTTGGTGGCGTCGGAGTACACGATGTTGCCGGTGGCACCAGCCACTGAGTCCAAGGCCTCGACCAAGGGGACGCCGGCACGGAAGGTGATGGCCAGTGTCCGTGCGAATCGGGCTACGGAGCTTTTGTGCATGATCGGGCCAATGATCGGGATCTTCAGAAGTATCCGATCCAAGGCGCGTGCAACTTTTCGCGAGCGCTTTTTGGCCATTACCAGGCCGACAATGATGCCGACAAAACCTATCAACAAGAAAAATCCGTTGCGCTGCATCCACTCTGAAATGCCGATTACAAGCAGGGTGAACGCAGGCAGGTCAGCACCAAAGCTGCGGAATGCGTCCTGAAACTGCGGAATTACATAGATCAGCAGGATTGCCGTCACCAACAGTGCCACCGTCATGATGATGGCAGGATAGAACAAGGCTTTTTTGACCTTGGACTTGATCGACTCCATCCGTTCCTGATATTGCGCAATGGTCGCAAGAATCGTGTCCAATACGCCGGCACTTTCGCCAGCGGTAACCAGACTCACGTACAGTTCGTCGAAGTGCACCGGGAATTTGGCGAGCGCTTCGGCCAGCGTGGAACCACTTTCCACGTCTTCCTTGATTGACGTGATCAATTTGGCAAATCGTGGGTTTTTCTGCCCGTTGGAAAGGATTTCCAGGCTCTGGACCAAGGGCACGCCCGACTTCATCATCGTCGCAATCTGGCGCGAGAAAAACGAGATATCACGCGACTTGATCGACTTGCCAGCGCCACCAAAAAGAGGCTTCGCCTTCTTGTTGACATTGACTTCGGACAGCCCCTGCCGGCGCAGGTCTGCACGTACAAGGGCGGCACTTTTGCCCTGCGCCTCGCCCTTGAGAACCTTGCCGCGCTTGTCCTTGCCCTTCCAGGCGAAAGTTGTCAGCTCGGACACATTTGCCCTGGATCGGGCTGCTGCCGCTGTAGCCACTTCGAGTCCCCCGAAATCGTTCCAAGTCAATCTTTTACCCGACCTAGCTGCGGTAGGCAAGCAACGCGGCGGGCGCCGGTGCGGCAGATCACACAACTGGCCGCACGCTGGGCGTAGAGGATACGACGACATCGTGCAGCCGTAGAAGGGGCGCGAACCGCCAGCCTTCCCGTGCACGCGTTGTAAAGGCTATGCTCCCGGCTGCATCCGGGGGAACGCTGTGACGCTATCGATCATCCTGCCCGCCAAGAACGAGGCTGTCGGCCTGGCCAAGGTGCTGCCGGAGCTTCGGCAACGCTATCCCCAGGCCGAACTCATCGTGGTGGATGATGGCTCAAGCGACGATACGGCAGCGGTGGCCATGCGCCATGGTGCCAAGGTGCTGGCCAACCCCTACTCGATGGGCAACGGTGCCGCCATCAAGCGTGGCGCGCGGGCGGCCAGCGGCGACATCCTGGTGTTCATGGATGCCGACGGCCAGCACGATTCCGCCGACATCCCCAAGCTGCTCACCAAACTCGATGAAGGCTACGACATGGCCGTCGGCGCCCGCGACTGGTCCGGCCAGGCCGGGGTAGGGCGGGGCGTGGCCAACACCCTCTACAACTGGCTGGCCAGCCGGATGACCGGTCATCAAATCCAGGATCTCACCTCCGGCTTCCGCGCCGTGCGCGCCAACAGGTTCCGCGAGTTCCTGCACCTTCTGCCCAACGGCTTCTCCTACCCGACCACCTGCACCATGGCCTTCTTCCGCAGCGCCTATCCGGTGGCCTATGTGCCGGTGGCGGTGGCCCAGCGTGAGGGCACCAGCAGCCACATCCGGCCACTGAAGGACGGCATCCGCTTCCTGCTGATCATCTTCAAGATCGCCACCTTGTACTCGCCGCTCAAGCTGTTCTTGCCGACCAGCGCAGTCTTCTTCTTGACGGGTCTGGGATATTACGCGTGGACTTTCGCCACCCAGAACCGCTTCACCAACATGAGCGTGTTGCTGTTCAGTGCAGCGGTCATTGTGTTCCTTATTGGATTGATCTCCGAGCAGATCACTGCGTTAACATATAAACGAGACAAAGGATGACGAACAAAGGGACTCGTCACGGCATCTTTTTGGAAAAACTAATGAATACCACCTCAAAATTAGTTAGTGGTTTACTGGTCTTTGTTGCAATAGCATGCCGGCCCCGGTAGCAGAGCTGCGCCGACGGCTGGAATCGCTGAGGCGAACACCACTGCATCCGCAGTGGTTGCTCGGCGACAACACCCCCACCCTCGAGTGGGTGCGCGAACACGCAAAGGGACGAGTCCTCGACATCGGTTGCGCAGACAGATGGATCGAACCTCATCTTCCGAAAGGCTGTGACTACATCGGTCTTGACCATTTGGCAACCGGCGGGTTGCTTTATGGTGCGCGCCCGGACATTTTCGCGGACGCAAGCCGGTTGCCATTAGCCGATGCCAGCATCGATACCGTCCTCCTGCTGGAAGTGCTGGAACATCTTCGCCATCCGGCGCAGGCGCTGTCCGAAATCGCCCGCGTATTGCGTCCCGGTGGGCAGTTGCTGCTGACCATGCCGTTCCTGTATCCGGTGCACGATGCACCGCACGACTACCAGCGCTACACCTGCCACGGCCTGGCCCGCGAGATGGAAGCCGCTGGCCTGGTTGCCGACAGCCCCACCGCCAATCTGGGCAGTATCCAAACTGCTGGCCTGCTGCTCAATCTCGCTCTGGGTGGGACGGCCAGCCGAGCGATTGCGGACAAGCACGTCTCGGCCGTCCTGCTGCCCCTGATCGTCGTCGCCATCCCTGCAATCAATCTCACCTGCTGGTTGCTGGGAAAAGTGCTGCCAAGCTGGCCGGCCCTGACTGCCGGCTATTGCGCCAAGGCCACCCGGCCATGACGCAGCCTTCGGCACTGGTCATCGTCACCTCCTCGTTTCCGATCAGTGGCGACGGCAGCGAAGCGGCCGGCGCATTCGTGGCCGATCTGGCCGAAGAGCTGGCGAACCACGTACCGGTTCGCGTGGTGGCACCGGGCCACGCCGATGCGCGTGAGTCCTGGGCCAAAGGCGTAGAAGTGTTCCGCTACGCCGCCCCGGAGCAGGCGTTGTCCACGCTCAGGCTGTGGCATCCCGCCGATGCCTTGCGCGTGTTGCGCGTACTGCGCGCCGGCCAGCATGCTACCGAGCAAGCAATCACCGCCGGCCCAACAGCGCATGCGCTGGCCCTGTGGGCGCTGCCCTGCGGATACTGGGCCAGACGCAGCGCGCGCCGACACGGCATCGGCTATTCGGTCTGGACGCTGGGCAGCGACATCTGGAGTCTGGGACGGATTCCGCTCGTACGCAGTCTGCTTCGGCGTGTCCTGCGTGATGCAGAGCATTGTTGGTCTGATGGCCTGAAGCTGCGCGACGACACCCAGGCCATTGCCGGTCGGCCCGTCGAGTTCCTTCCCAGCACACGCCGCATCGACCGAGTCAGGACCGAACCGCTGCGAACCAGGCCACCCTACCGACTGTTGTTCCTTGGCCGCTGGCACCCGAACAAGGGCATCGACCTGCTGCTTGAAGCGCTGGCCTTGCTTTCGGACGAGGATTGGTCACTGATCGAGCGCGTGACCATCGCAGGTGGTGGGCCGCTGGAGCCCTTGGTCAAGGATCGGGTTGCCCGGTTGCAGGCGGCAGGAAGGCCGATGGAATTGCGTGGTTATCTGACTCGTGATGAAGCGCAGCAAGCAATGCTGGCTGCTGATTATCTTCTGATTCCCTCGCGGATCGAGAGTATTCCGGTGGTGTTTTCCGACGCGATGAAGCTTGGCTTGCCGGTGGTCGCAACGCCGGTTGGGGATTTCCCCGGCCTTGTGGTGCCGAGTCCCACGTGCGGCATCCTGGCGCACGGCGTGGATGTTGCGGCAATCCTGTGCGCGCTCCACGAGGCGATTGGCGTGCCGCCGGCGGCGTATGCCGAGGGCGCCGCAGGCATGGCCGCGCGGTTCGAAATCGAGGCATCGACGCGCATCATCCTGGCTGGGGCGGCTGATGGCAGCGATGTCGACTGACCCGCGATGGGGAGCCCAGCACAGGGACCGTAAAGCGGTCGCGATCCTGCGCACGATGCAGGAGGTCTGCGGCGTTGGGGTCACGACGGGTCGCTGGCTGGACGTTGGATGCGGCAGCGGTGGTATTGCGCGTGCACTGGCGGATCACGTCCAGCAGATCGAAGGCATTGACCCTGAATCATGGGAAAGGTGGCCGAAGTTCGAGGCGGAGGCCGGGAACCTGCGTTTCCATGTCGGCGACTGCGATCGTGCCGAGCCGCCGTTGCAGGAGGCGCATTACGACGTCGTGGTGTGCAATCAGGTGTATGAGCACGTGCGTGATCCTCTGGCGCTGCTCATCAATATCCGCAGGATGCTGAAGAAGGACGGGCACTGCTATTTCGCGGGTCCCAACCTGTGGTGGCCGATCGAGCCGCATGTCTTCTGGCCATTCGTCCACTGGTTGCCAAGGCCGGTCGCGCATCGATGCATGACCGCGTTGGGTTCGCGCCGTGCCGTAGAACTGGACGCATATTCCGCCAGCTATTTCCAGATGACCCGCTGGTTCCGTGATGCGGGTCTCGAACACCGCAATATGTTTCCGGAAAGGCTGCAAGCAGAGTTCAGGGAAGGCTCTGGAATCGGGTCTGCCGTCCGGCTGGTCTCGGGGCCGATGAGGCTCTTGGCGCCCGTGCAGCCTGGGTTCGTTTTCCATCTCGCGCATGCAAGATGACGCGCCTGGAAGGCACCCGAGTGCCAGGGGGTGACATGTGGCAGGGCTGAAATTCTCCTGCTCACGTGCGTGCGCGATCCGGGCGATGGTCATCCTCGGGCTGTGCTTCCTTGCATATCTGGCCTACCGATCCAGAGACGCGCTGCAGGAGGTAGTCTCGACTGCGGACAAGTCTGCATTCGTCGCGGCGATCCTGCTGCTCGTGTTAGCGAATATTTTCGTCTCCGTACTCTTTGCAGTCATGCTGGGCGGGTCGGGCAGGGTTGATGGTGCACGGTTACGACACGTCGCCAGCGTGTTCCTTGCGACCCAGTTGGGCAAGTATCTGCCGGGTCGCGTGTGGAGCGTGGTCGCGCAAGTCTCCACCCTGCGTTCGGCCATGTCACCAAGCCGGGTGGTCATCATCAACATCGAGCTTGCGATCGTCGTCGTGGCCACGACCTGCGGGATCGGTGGGGCACTTGTGCTGGCCCATCGGTATGGTCTTGCGAGCGGGCTATTGGCGTTGGCGGCGGCGTTCGCACTGACCGCATCGATGGTGCGCTTGGCATGGGTCCGCAGGGTGCTGGCTCACGGCCTTTCCTGGGTGCCGGCCTTGAAGCGACTTGCGATTGTCCGAGATGTCGACTTGGACTGCGCCAGGCCCTGGAGCATCTCGATTATTGCACTGGCGGGATTCTGGGTAATGTATCTGGCAGGTTGGTGGCTTCTGGTGGAATCGTTGCCGGGTATCGACGAAGTGGGAACCGGGTTGGTCGTCGCGTGCCTGTCGCTATCCTATGTTGCAGGTCTGGTAAGCATGCTGCCGGCTGGCCTCGGCGCGCGGGAGGCCGCGCTGGTGCTGCTCGCCCCCGTATCGGGCATTCCATTCGAACTGATGGCGATGCTCGCGGTGTCCTCGCGCGTCGCATTGATACTGGTGGACGGGATAGGTGCGTTGGTCGGATTCTTTGCCATCAGGACATTGGAGGGCTCTCGGGATGCATGACCTGAAGCATGGCCTGTATCTGCTTGCGGAGATCCTGCTCCGGCTCTGCGTCAACCCACGCTTGCGGGCGCGGCTGTTGTCGATGCTCGGTGCAGGCGTGGGACGCAATGCCAGGATCTACGACTGTCGTTTCATCAACCTGCAGCAGGGTTTCGCCAATCTGTCCATCGGTCAGAACGTCCATGTAGGTACCGCCTGCCTTATCGACCTCGCAGGGCCTGTCCGGATCGGAGATGGCACGGTGCTTTCACCTCGGGTCAACGTCATCAGCCACTCCGATGCCGGTCTGGCGCACAACTCTCCACTTTCGATCAGATATCCATCCGAGAAAGCCGGCGTCCTGATCGGCGCGAACTGCTGGATCGGAGCCAACGCCACGATCCTGTCCGGGTCGGTGGTCGGGGAGGGTACGGTTGTCGGCGCAAGCGCGCTGGTGAAGGGAACTCTCGATGGTGGCAGCGTCTACGTAGGCGTTCCCGCAAGGCGCATTGGATAGGGACTTCGATCCTGCGGGGCGGTGAATCACCTTGGGGCAGTCGCTGCACGCGACATCAAATGAAGGTCATGGGAGAGACGCCACAACGGCATCCAGAACCCGGCGCACGTCGGCATCGTCGAGCTTGGGTGAAAGCGGCAGACTCACGGTCTGTTGCCCAATCCGCATCCCGTTCGGCCATTGCTCCGGCGCCCACCCGAACCGCTCCTGATAGTGAGGATGTTCCGGGACCGAAAGGTAATGCACGCCCGTTCCGATCCCGCGTGCGTTCATCCGATCCAGGAATTCATCTCTGTCGATGCCGCATTCTTCTTCGTCGATCATCACCGTATAGAGATGATGGGCATGCCGCGTATCCGGCTCCGGCTGGGCGGGCAGACCAATTGGCAGGCCGGCCAGTTCCAATTGGTATTGATTCCAGATCTCCCGCCGCCGCAACCAGTTCGCCTCCACTCGGGCAAGCTGATGAATGCCCAAGGCCGCCTGGATATCCATCATGTTGTACTTGAAACCGCATTCAACCACCTGGTAGTGCTTGTAGCCGGCGTCGCCAAAGCGATGCCAGGCATCCTTGCTCATGCCGTGCAGTGCCAGCACCTTTGCACGCGCGATGTGTGACTCATCGCGGGCCAGGATCATGCCACCTTCGCCGGTAACAACGTTCTTGGTTGCGTAGAAACTGAAGCAACCAAAATCGCCAAAGGTTCCAGCCTTGCGGCCCTTGTACTCGGTCTCGATGGCATGGGCGCAGTCCTCGATGACCAGCAATTTGTGCTTGTCCGCAATAGCCATGATCCGGTCCATGTCGCACGGATAGCCCGCGAAGTGAACCGGCAGGATTGCTTGCGTGCGGGGTGTGATCGCGGCCTCGATGGCATCTGGATCGATGCACTGCGTGATTGGATCGACATCCGCTAGCACCGGCGTCAACCCCGCATGGATGATGGCATTGACCGTAGCGCAGAACGTCAGCGGGGTAGTGATGACTTCGGCACCTGGATCCAGTCCGGCGGCGACCATGCTGACGTGCAGCGCCGCTGTGCAGGAATTCACCGCCGCCGCGTGCGCCGCATCAAGCCCCTTGTATGCCGCAAAATCGCGCTCGAATTGCGCTACACGCGGCCCGGTGCCCAGCCAACCGCTTCGCAGCACGGCCTCTACTTCAGCAATTTCTTCATCAGCGATCTGGGGCGCGCCAAATACAAGGAAGGGCTCGTTTTTATCTGTGATCATTATGCAAGGCTGAAGCCCAAAGATGGAAGCCGCCGGTCATCAGCTTTCACATTGTTGTTCCCGCGGGTGAAAGGTTTGCAGGTGGCGGGTCGACGGATGGCGCTGATGCCGAAATCAAATTAAAAATCCTGGTCGAAAGTTCAAACCGCTTCATACTGCAGCATTTCAACGGGTCATGGGAGCAGTGGGGTCGATGTGGATGCGCTCGACTCATCTGGTGCAGACTCAATCACGGTGATGTCCACAGGAATCCCAATACTCTTGGCGTAATCAGCAACCGCGCTCGCGTGAGTATGATGTCCGTCCTTTGCAAGGGTGTCGACCATCTGCTGCACGTAACCGGGGTTGTCCGTGCTCCTGTCGACGGCGTACCGGAACAGTTGATGGGCCAGGCGCGGATCATTCGCCTTGGTCAATGCGAAGTCTGCCACCTGGGCGTAGCTGTAAGCCGGCAATGACACCCGGTTGAACATGGTGACAAAGGCGTCGAGCACGAGGTCGTCGTCGATCGGAACACCCTTGAGCCGATTTTCCAGAAGAGCGAATACGGCGTGGGTGACTTCCGGGGTGATGGCTTGAGTTTCCAGCTTTTCGATCAACCTCGGGCCCCAGGAAGGATCGACAGGGCGCCCGGCGCTGGCAGAGATCAATATCAAGCCCTGGTCACTGATGACCGAGGCGCCTGGAATCTCTGCGCTGCGCGCAAGCTCACGGATGGCGAAGTCATTGAATGGCGAACCTGGATAGCCGTCGGTCATTTCCAGGTATACAGTCGCCAGTTCAATGCTGGCCCGGGTCGAGTTGGGGTTGAGGTTGGTGGCTTCTGTCGCCCAGAGCAGCGGATCGCCCCAAGTGGCCGCACGTAATGTCCCGAGTACACCGACGAGCGCGACGACCAACACTACCGCAACCTGCTTGAGTCGCGGGCCGTCACGCATGGGCAGTGCCGCGATCAATGATGCCAGCGTGATGAGGACACCCAGCAACGCAAAGTAGTTGCGGTGCTCAAACACCAGCTCCAAGGCAATTACATTGCTGGTCATCAGGTGGGCGGCGAAGAACCACAGAATACCCAGCGCGGCCAGCGGCCAGCGGTGACGCATGGCGAATGCGCCCGTCAACAGTGCCAGCAATCCGATGGCGGAGAAGAGGGTGGTAGCCGGATTGAGCCAGTCGCGGGAGATGATGAAGTTGTCGTAGAAAAACGGCATGGAGCCCGGTGTCGGCAGGATGATCTGGGCCACGTACAGCCACAGGACCCGGAACTGGGTCAGCAGCCGTTCGCTGGTGCCGAAATCGCGAAACGGTATGGTTTGCTGCCAGTATTTCGGGGCAATTACTAACACGAACAGCAGCAGGGCAGCGATTACGGAGAGGGCATAGAACCACTTCCAATTCCGCGCAACGGCTGGCGATCGTGCCTCGAAGCGCAGAACCGTGAGTTCCAGGGCCAAGGCGAAGGCCGGTAGCAGCAGCGCCGTTTCCTTGCCGCCCAAACCCAGGATCGTCAGCGGTACGCAGGAGAAAAGCCATGGCCAGGCAGTACGGCCTTCGATCTGCCGTTGGCGTCCGAGCAGGTAGGCGATCAAGGCGAGCACGATGAAGGTGACGGCCAGCATCTCCATGCGCTGGACGACATACAGCACGGTTGAAACCTGCAGTGGATGCACCGCCCAGACCAGGGAAACAGCCAACGCACCGGGGAGCGCCCATTTTTTCGCTCGCAACTCTGGCAGCGAGAACAACCGGTACATCAATGCAAACACCAGCAGCGCGTTGAGCGCATGCAGGGCGAGATTGGTCTGCTTGAAGTGCCTGGGCTGCAGGCCGCCGCGGGCATGGTCAACAGCGAGGCTGGCCATGGCCAAGGGGCGCTTGCCAATCCTGCCGCCAGGATCAAACGAAAAGGCCGCCCGATACAAGTTCTCGGTGTCGATCTCCTCGATGTGCAGGCGGGTATTCTCCACCAGTGCCGATTGATCATCGAAGATGAAACCGCCACCCAGACCGGGCAGGTAAGCCATGACAGTGACGGTCAACAGCAACAGGCAGGCGCCTGCAATCAAAGAATGCGTTCGAGTCACGGTGACCTCGGATTGGAAGATTGGCTGAGTAATTCGAGAGAGCGGACGCTATCTGGTGCCGTTGTCTGAGCCCGGCTACCAAGCGCGCTCAGCTCACTGGCAATGCGGCGGAATCTGGTTTGCACTCAGGCCTGCAGGGGTTTGGCAGGTCCATGCGCCAGTGCTTGACCGGACTATGCGCAAGGTCTGGCCAGCAATCGCAGGTGCTCCCTGCAAAACACAGGCGATGTTACCGGTGACCCCGGAGGTGAGGCTTATGCTGCTGCAGCGGGGGGTGCTGCCGGCAAGACCGATATCAGCCGCGTTGAATGAAGTAATGTTGTCTGCGATGAGCCGTGACTCGAACATGGTACGGCCGGCACTGATGTCCGCCAGACCTGCTGTCAACTGGCTTTTGATTGTATAGTTTTGATAGGCCGGTAGCGCGATGGCGGCGAGAATGGCAATGATCGCGATCACAATCATCAGCTCAATCAGGGTGAAGCCGTCTAGCTTGCGCATGTCCTTTCCTTGATTACTGAATGCGCTGTTTCGCATTGGCCTTTTATCAGCCGGCGTTGGCCGGAAGCCCCCTAAAAAGAAACCCCGCCGAAGCGGGGTTTCGTTGCTTCGGAAGTAAGCCTGGTTGCGCTCTAGGCCGACCTCGTGTAGCAGTTTATTAAGTTCCGCAGTTGTTGGGGCGGTGATTAGGATTGGCGGCGGTAGCATCGCACTCCCACTGGCCGCCGCTGGTGCGGGTAAGCGTGACCGTGGAGTTGATCACGCTCGGGTTGCCGTTGATGGTGCACCTAATGAATTGGCCGCCATTATCCTCCCAATTGCCATTGAGGGCGATCGTCGAACAGCGCGGCGTGGATCCGGCCAAGCCGATGTCATTGACCGTCACTGCGCCAGTTCGAACGCCGGCTTGAATGCCTTCTTCAAAGGCAGTTACGCCGCCACGAATGTCAGCCAAGCCAGCGGTGGTCTGCGACTTGGCGATGTAGTTCTGATAAGCCGGCAGCGCAATCGCCGCCAGGATGGCGATGATCGCCACGACGATCATCAGCTCGATGAGGGTGAAGCCCTGTTGGGTCTTGCGGAAAGTGTTGTTCAACATGGTGTTGGTTCCCTTGTTGTCGTGAGGTGTGGGCTTTCGGATGGAGCGCCACGTACCGGTTGTTGACGTTATGCCGGCAGATCACCAACCGGCGCTGGGTATGCAGCAGGTTGCGTGCCAAGTTTGCGGGTTTGCGGGTTTTTGCCGCCAACCTGAACAGGGCGCGCGATAGTGTGAACGGGTCGCTGCTTGGCGCGGGTGCTGGGCAAGGTGTTGCCGGCATTGCCTGGCCGGGTTGGCGGCTGGATCGTCATGAACTGACGCTGCGCGTCACAAGTTGACACAGTTGGGCTGCGTTGGGTCAGGTGACATTCATGTTGCGGGGCTAGGTGACGGGGCTGGGGCGGTTTTGCGTGGCCGGTGGCGGCGTGCGGCGGGGCGGTGTTGCAAGTGGCGTTCCAGTTTTCACGGGGCCGTGGCTTTGCCGGTGGAATGCTGGGCTGTGCAGGCGGGCTGGCATTGCGCCGGTGCTGGTGACGTGGTTGCGCTGCGGGCCGGTGGTGGCTTGCCGGGGTGGCGATGAACCTGGCTCGCCGGTGAGGGCGGGGCGGTGGTTGCCTGGCCCGGCCGGGGTTTGGCTTGCGCTGGCGGTGTCATCGGTGGTTGCCCTGCCGGCTGATACGCTGTGCTGGCTGTTCTCTCTATATAAGGAGTGTTCTGATGAACGATCCCAACCCGAGTGTGCCGCCGCCAAGCCCGCCGAACCCGCCGCCGGCACCGCCTGCGGGTGGTGGCCCGGCCGTCACCGAGCGGCAGTGGGCGATGTTCGCGCACCTGTCGGCGCTGATCGGCTGCCTGATTCCGTTCGGCAACGTGATTGCGCCGCTGGTGATCTGGCAACTGCGCAAGGATGACATGCCGTTTGCCGCCGCCCAGGCCAAGGAGGCGCTGAACTTCCAGATCACCGTGTGCCTGGCGGCGCTGCTGTGCGTGCTGCTGGTGGTGATCCTGATCGGCTTCTTTTTGCTGTGGCTGCTGGCCATCGCCACCCTGGTGCTGCTGGTGATCGCCGCGATCAAGGCCAACGACGGCGTCGACTACCGCTACCCGTTCACGCTGCGGCTGGTGAGTTGAAGGCTGCGGTTTGAAGTCCACAGCTCCGGGTCGGGGATGCCCGGGAGCTGTGGATGGTTGGCATCTGCCAGCGCACACGCCGGTTTGGGCCGGTTTGACTGTGTGGCGGCGTTATCTGTCAACCACCGCGGTGCGAGTGGCGGCGCGTCCTTCGGAGTGCACCGCCTTGGGAAGCTGACCGTGATTGACCGTTTCTTGCCGTTCACCTGTCGGGGACGATCAGCAGTGCGTTGCTGAAAGCACTGGATTGGTTCAGGTTGCAGCTGCAAGGCAGGATCGTTGCGATGCGCAAGCAGGTTTGAGATCAAGATGCGGGGCCGGACTCTCCCTGGGGCCGGCGCCAGGACCCGCGCGCGCAACTCAGATCGATGCCCGAACGGCGGTCCGCTTCGTGGTCACCGTCGACTGCCCAAAGCAGCCGTTCGCCAGGAAGCTGCCCAACTGGGTGGCGGAGCAGGCCGGTGGGGCGCTGGATGAGTTCCATCGCGCCTTGGCGCGCCAACTGACTTTCCGCTTCGGCAATGATGAGGCGCTTCCGGCCAGCCACGGTCCTTGGCGAACAGCGAGAGGGGCCGATATCGTGGCGACTGCCGCCCACTGGGGGTGGTAGTTGAAGGCGATGCGTGCTCCGCAGCTGGGTCCAGGTGCCGACCCGCTCCCCGTTCATCCAAAACGCCCGGATGTCGGTTCATGGGTTCACCATTCGCCCTTGTTTGGCTGCAGGGGCGGCCATGGTGACTGCACATCGCCTGTTGACGGGGTTGGCTGTGCCTGGCGATGCCGGGTGGGGCGATGCCGGGTGGGGCGATGGTTTGCGTCGGCGGTTTGCGACGGCGGTTTGGGCCAGCCAAATACCCCCAATTTGCGGGCTTTGTGGGCTTCTTCGGACTTGCCGGACTTTTGGAAGTGGTGGGCCGTGATGGATTCGAACCATCGACCAATGGATTAAAAGTCCACTGCTCTACCGACTGAGCTAACGGCCCGCCTGGGCTGTGGCACGGCGGTGATCCATGCCGGTGCTGATGCCTTGATTTGCCTGGCGCCGGGTGCGGTTTCCGGGCCGGGTTGCCCGCTGGTGGGCGGTTGCGCAGGGCTGCGCGCTTCAGCGGGGCGGAAATTCTAGCTGATGATGGCCGGCGGTGCGAACCGGGGCGCTGGTGAGCGCGGTGATGAGCGTGGCCAGGTAGGCGAAGTAGCGCTGGATGTAGCTGATGCCGTTCTCGCGGTCGATCAGGTAGGGGTTCATCAGGGTGTGGCGCAGGATCAGCAGGCGGTCGCTGCCTTCGTCCTGGCCCAGGGTGGCGGGATCCAGGCCCAGGCCGGCCAGGATGCGGCCCATGTCATCGGTGCCGGCCAGGGCGCGCTGCACGGTGGTGGTGGAGGCGAAGAACTGTTTGACCTGCAACGGCTGGCTCTGGTCGCTGCGCAGTTGTTCCTGCAGGCGGCGGACGAAGGCGTTGGCGCGGGCGATGTCGCGGTTGCCATGCCGGTTCAGGGCCAGGCAGACCAGGTTGCTGTCGGGCTGGAACGGCACCAGGACATGGGCGCTGCCGGCCATCTGCCGGGCAAATGCCGCGGCACCGGCGATGAAGGCTTCGGCGGCGAGCACGGTGTGGCGCGAGATCAGGCCGAAGTTGTGGTGGTCCAGCGGCAGCACGCGGTGGCTGACATGGACGGCCGCGGCCATGGCGCCGGATTTGGAGCCTTCGGGGATGAACTGGCCAAGCTGGCGGTAGCGGGCGTGGTATTGGGCGGCGTTGTTGGCGTCAGAGTTGCGGCCGTTGGCGCCATTGCCGCCGGCGCTGTCATCGCCGTGGAAGACGTAGTCGGCCTGTTCGGCCAGCAGCGGGATGGCGCGGTGGTCGCGGCAGACGAAGGCGCCGGCGCCGTAGGGCAGGTAGCCGAGCTTGTGCGGATCGATGGTGACCGAATCGACCTGGGCCAGGGCGGCGAAGGCGGCGTGCACTTCCGGTTGCGGGAACTGGCGATATTCGCGGCGCATGTCGGCCAGCGGCCGCAGGCTGCCATCGGGATTGCGGAACAAGGTGGTGAGGTAGCCGCCCCAGGCGGCATCGACATGGATGGAAAAGCCCAGGCCGCGCTGCGCGGCATCGGCGCGGGCGGCGACCACGGCATCAACCGGATCGATGGTGCCGTATTCGGTGGTGCCGAGCACGGCCACGGCCAGCAGCACCGGCTGGCGTTGGCGCTGGCAGGTATCGATGGCCGCGGTCAGGGCGTCGGCATCCAGGCGCATGCCGCGCGTGGGCAGAAGCTGCAGTTGCGCCCGGCCCAGGCCGAGCATCTTCAGGCCCTTGCTCCATGAGTAGTGCGCGGTGATCGGCGCCAGCACCGTGGGCGGGCGCAGTTGCGTGTGGCGCTGGAAGAACTCGGCCATGCCCAGGTGTTCAATGCGCCGGCACTCGACCTGTGCGCGCCAGTGCTGGCGCTGGCCGGACGGCTGCGCTGCCAGCCACTGCTGCCAGGCCTGGAACAGGGCGATGCCCTCGGCCGGGGCCAGGTTGAAGGCCTGCCAGTCGTCTTCGGGCAAGGCCAGTTCCGGCACATCGGCGGCGCGCAGGGCGACCGGAAACGCCTTCAGCGCCAATGCCAGGCGCAGCGCCTGGTAGTTGGCCAGGGTGCCGCCGGAAGTGAGGTGGCCGAAGGCGCAATCCGCGCGCTGCGGGTCATCGGGCCAGCCGAGCATGCGCGCCAGTTGCAGGCCCACCTGCATCTCAAGCTGCAGGGTGACCGGCGCGGCATCCTCGCTGACGTTGTTGGGGTTGTAGGGCAGGGTGAGCATCTGCGCCGCCAGCCCGGGCAGCAGCAGATCGGAAACCATGTGGCCGATGTAGCGCGGGCTGTGGAACGGCACCGAGCGCTTCAGCGCCGCCGACAACTGGTGCAACTCACGCCGCATCCGCGCCTCGAACGCCTGATAGGCCGGATGCTGCGCGGCGCGGGTGGGAATCGCCGGCGGATCTTCAGGATGGAAATTGCGCCGCCAATGCACATGATCACGCAGGAACTCGACCATCAGCCGCTCCAGCAACTGATCGTTTTCGCCGTAAGGGCCCAGGAAACAGGCATCGAGCATGCGTTGCCGGGATTCGGCGGTGGCGGGTGTGGCCGCGTTGGCTGGGGTGGTTGGGTTAGGTGCAGTGGTCGCGTTGGCTGGATTGGATGCGGGAATCGATGGAGGCGGCGGGTTTTCCGGCTCGGCCGAATCGGAAGCTGCAGTCGCCGGGTTTCCGGGATTGGCCGGATCGGCAGTCGGGATCGTGGGGTTTCCGGGATCGGCAGCAGGAGTTGCGGGGCTTTCCTGCTCCGTCCGATGGTGAGCGGCGATGCCGGCCGTATCGGCAGCGGCAGCGGCAGCGGTGGCCGGCGCGATCGCGGCGGCGAGGCTGTGTGCGGGCGCAGGCTGGGACATGACCGATAGCGTGCGCCGGAACAGCCACCTTCGCCATGATCCAGGTCAATCCCGTTCAAGTTCCCCCCTTCGCTTGCGAAGGGGGAAGGCAGGCGGTGATGTTCTATGGCCGGTTTTTCGTGGGTGTAGTAGTCGGCCATGGGAAGAGCTTACCGCCGGACGCTGCGCGTCCGTCGCATCCCCCTCGATCCCCCTTCGCGGGCGAAGGGGGAAGGCAGGCGGTGCTACGTTTCTCGGGGGCAAGGTCAATCCCGTTCAAGTCCCCCCCTTCGCTTGCGAAGGGGGAAGGCAGACGGTGCTACGTTTCTCGGGGGCAAGGTCACTCCAGTTCAAGTTCCCCCCTTCGCTTGCGAAGGGGGGTTAGGGGGGATGCGGGCCGCGGCAGCGGCGCGTTGCTCTGCCAGCACCGCCCGCAAACGCTCCAGCACGGCATCGGTCTCCAGCAATACCTGCCGATTGTCGAACCGCAGCACACGCAGCCCTTGCGCGTGCATCCAGGTATCGCGCCGGTGGTCATAGGCCAGGCCTTCGGCATCAGTGGCTTGGCTTCGCAATACGCGAGCACGCTGGCGTTGGGTGTAGTAGTCGACCATGGGAAGAGCCTACCGCCGGACGCTGCGCGTCCGTCGCATCCCCCTCGATCCCCCTTCGCGGGCGAAGGGGGAAGGCAGACGGTGCTACGTTTCTCGGGGACAAGGTCACTCCCGTTCAAGTTCCCCCCTTCGCTTGCGAAGGGGGGTTAGGGGGGATGCGAGCCGCGCAGCGGCGCGTTGCTCTGCCAGCACCGCATCCCTCTCGATCCCCCTTCGCGGGCGAAGGGGGAAGGCAGGCGGTGCTACGTTTCTCGGGGGCAAGGTCAATCCCGTTCAAGTTCCCCCCTTCGCTTGCGAAGGGGGGTTAGGGGGGATGCGAGCCGCGCAGCGGCGCGTTGCTCTGCCAGCACCGCATCCCTCTCGATCCCCCTTCGCGGGCGAAGGGGGAAGGCAGGCGGTGCTACGTTTCTCGGGGGCAAGGTCAATCCCGTTCAAGTTCCCCCCCTTCGCTTGCGAAGGGGAAAGGCATGCGGCATGTTCTACGGCAAACTTCCCGGGTGAAGGGCTACGTTTCTCGGGGACACTCCAAGGATGCCCCGTCCCGCCTGCTTCCAGGCTCACTTGTCATTGGAATCACGGCGCCCCTTCCAGGCTCGGGTGTCGCTGGAAAGAGGCTGCAGCTTGACGAACTACCGCCGGTGGCGGTCTAATACGCGGCTCGCGCTGCGGACTTCAGCTCCCAGCCAGACCCGTGGCCAAGTAGCTCAGTTGGTAGAGCAGGGGATTGAAAATCCCCGTGTCGGCGGTTCGATTCCGTCCTTGGCCACCATATTTCAAGCTCTTGCGTCTCTTTCCGGCGGCCCTCGCCGAAAACCCCCAGAAGACCCTCAAAAAACCCAGTCCAGCACCGCCCGGCCAGCGCGTCCCTTGGCGCACGGGCGCCATGTCAGCTCACGGCCGACCGACCCTCACGCTCGATGAACTCATCCACGGCCTTTGAAGACTCCTCGTCCTGCCCGCTCAGTCGCCTTTCGGAGTCCAGCTCGCGCATGATCTGGTTCATTTCCGACTTGGCAAACCGGGTCAGCAGGTCTCTGACCATCGGTTGATAGGCCACCTGATGATGGTTCGCGATCATCTTCAATGACTCGATCAGCTCGATGGGCAAGCGGATTGAGATCAACTTGAGGCTGAGAGCCGAATCCAGGTCGCGATCGGAGCTGTCGGGAACCACCGCAACATGTTCCTCGCTGCGGCCGTACTCACCGCCTTCCCACTTGTCCGTGACCTTCTGGTCCAACTGGCGCGTAGTCATTTGCAAATCCTCAGAAATCATGCGGGCAGCCGTGCCGGCGATAAATTTCCAGCTCGACATCATTGGGCTCGTAGGCAGTGCGGATGTCGATATCGCCGTCGGGAACGAAGCAGATCTTCGGCAACCGGGCCTTGTTGGTCAGCGCGATGAACCACTGCGTGGGCGGATCGGTCCGGTGCTTTTCCCGCGTATCCGTCAGCAGACGCCCGGTCCGGTTGTTGAAGCACTGCCGCACTTCCACTTCGCCGACACCATGGCGGTGGTTGCGCTTGTCAACGATCGATGGCGAGATGACGATCCTCTTCATGCCGCAGGACCCTGACCAGGAAAGATGGCGACGGCTGCCCGTCTTGTATATACAGCCGCGACCTCGTCCTACGCTTCCGCCGTTCCTCTTACAACCAAGCTATCAGGCCGATGTGCCTGTTGGAGAGCCTGCGCCCAATCGGACACTGACAGCTTCGCGGTGCACGATCCTCGGGATGCACTGCATCAGGGGTAGACCGCGCCTGTCGCCCGATGCCGTCGCACCCTTCATCCGCAGCGCACCGGATCGGCGCTACTCTGTGCCGACCCTTCACCGGTGGAGCACTGTCATGAGCATGAACGAGCAATGGCTGATGGACCTGTTCAAGGCCAACCTGAAGTTGCAGAACCGGCTGGCTGGCCTGACCCAGGACAACAGCATGCAGTGGCTGGAATTCAGCCAGCAGCTGGCCCAGCGCGGCAACAACGAACGGGCCGATTCAGAGGCGACCAAGCTGATGTTCGGCGACTGGCTCAAGATCGCCGGCAAGCCGGCCCAGGATCTGTGGCAGCAGATGTCGCAGGCCGGTGCCGACCAGAACCTGGCGCGCCTGGCGATGATGGCCCAAACCGGCTTTGCCAGCGGCCTGCAGGATGCTTTCAGCACCTGGCAGCGGGAAACCGCACAGGCGCTGGCGGCGGCGCCCGGCGCCGCGGCGGGTGCCAGCCAGGCCCCGTCGCCGTGGCCGGACCTGATCCGATCCTGGCAGGCGCTGATGCCGCAGGCACCGAGCGCCGATTCCGGGGCCCGGCAAGAAGAGTCTGGCCAAACCGATCCCTGGAAATCAATGTTCGATGCCTGGCGCGAGCTGATCCAGACCACCAGCCAGGCCGGCGCCGAGGCACTTGGCGGTGGAACTAATCGCGAGACCAGCGGCAAAGGCGGCAAATCCAAGCGCTGAGTGTGCTGCTCGATGCGACTGTGCAAGTGCCCTCCTTTCGCCAGAGGCTTGAAGTGAGGGCGGGCAGTGCGCGGCGTGATGAACCTGCCGGGCTCAGGTTGGCATCTGCGCAAGAAAGCCCTCATCCGCCCTTCGGGCACTTTCTCCCGGGGGAGAAGGAACAAAGCGAAACTAAATCCGTTGTGCTTAAGTAGTTTTTCTATAAAATAGAACTCCTCTCCCCCCCGGGAGAGGGGCAGGGGTGAGGGCGCAAGCCACAGCAACGCAATCCTGCCGACAATACGGCGTCACCATTGACGCACCGGCAAACCGTCATTGCCTGGCTGCCAACCAGGCACAAGCGCAGCACGCGACCGGACACAGCCGGCCATCAATTGCGACAATGGCCCGCTGCAGTCATTCCTCCACTGACCGGTCCGCGTTCGCATGAGCCAGGAAACATCCGCACTCGATACCCTCCGCAACCGCACTTTCGATGAGATCGCCATCGGCGACCAGGCAGTCATCAGCCGCACCTTGACCAGCCAGGATCTGGCGCTGTTCGCCGTGCTCTCCGGTGACGGCGGCGAGCCCGCTGCCGGCGACGCAACCGGCAAAACCCAGGCCTCCGGCCAAACGCCCAGCTCAGCCGTCGACAATGGCGCGCAAACCTCGGTCGCCGCCGGCATGTGGGCTGGCACCTGGCTGGCGGCCCTGCTGGCCACCCAGTTGCCTGGGCCGGGCACCGTCTATCGGCGCCAGCAATTGCGTTTCCTGGCGCCGATGGCGGCCGGGGAAACCATCACGCTCATGGCCACGGTCACGGCCAAGGATGCCGGCGAGCGCAGCGTGGTGCTGTCCTGCACCGGCTCGGGCATCCAGCCCGGCCAGGACAAACCCAGGCTGCTGCTGGAAGGCGAAGTGGAAGTGATCGCACCGGCGCAAACCATGGAGCGGGTCCGCACCACCCTGCCCGACATCCACGCCACGACCGGCAAAGGCACCGGCCTGCGCCGCCTGCTCGACCACGCCCGCCACCTTGAACCGATACCCACGGCCGTGATCCATCCCTGCGATGTGCTCAGCCTGTCCGCAGCGCTGGCGGCGCGCGATGCCGGCCTGATCGAACCGGTGCTGGTAGCACCGCTGGCCCGCCTGCGGGCAGCCGCCGACGAAGCCGACCTGGACGTGGACGGCCTGCGCCTGATCGACGTGCCGCACAGCCATGCCGCCGCCTTCCGCGCCGCCGAGCTGGTCCGCGACGGCGAAGTCGAGGTGCTGATGAAGGGCAGCCTGCACACCGACGAGCTGATGGCGGCGGTGGTCGCCTCGGCCTCGGGCCTGCGCACCAAGCGCCGGGTCAGCCATTGCTTCGTGCTGCAGACCCCGCACTATCCGCGCCCGTTCATCGTCACCGACGCCGCCATCAACCTGTCGCCGGATCTGCCGCAAAAGGCCGACATCGTCCGCAACGCCATCGACCTGGCCCATGTCATCGGCGTCGCGCAGCCCAAGGTCGCAATCCTGGCGGCGGTGGAAACGGTCAGCCCCGGCATGCCGGCCACGCTCGATGCCGCCGCCCTGTGCAAGATGGCCGACCGCGGCCAGATCACCGGCGCCATCCTCGACGGCCCGCTGGCCTTCGACAATGCCGTCTCGATCACCGCCGCGCACACCAAGGGTATCGAATCGGCAGTCGCCGGCCGCGCCGACATCCTGGTGGTGCCCGATCTTGAAAGCGGCAACATGCTGGCCAAGCAACTGATCTACATGGGCGAGGCCGAAAGCGCCGGCATCGTCATCGGCGCCAGGGTGCCGGTGATCCTGACCAGCCGCGCCGACTCGGCCGACTCCCGCATGGCCTCGTGCGCGATCGCGCTGATGCTCGCCCACCACTACCGCACTTCGCCGCCATGAGCGCTGCCAAGACCGCCACGAAGGCCATCGACGCAGCCACCGGCGACCGCTACGCCACCTGCGGCGAGCTGGTGCTGGTGCTCAACTGCGGCTCGTCCAGCATCAAGTTCGCCCTGTTCGATTCCGGCCAATCGCCGCTGCCGCGGCAGCCGGTGTGGAACGGCAAGGTGCAGGGCATCGGCGGCCCGCAGCCGAGCTATGGCGAGACCGGCATCGAACCGGCGCCGGTGGACCTGGCCGGCGAGCATCCCTACCGCAGCGCGCTGCAACGCATCCTGGCCGGCGTCAACGCGCGCCTGGCTGGCCGCCGGCTGCACTCGATCGCGCATCGCGTGGTTCACGGCGGCAGCAAATACTTCCATCCGGTGCAGGTCAGCGCCCAGGTGCTCGACGACCTGCGCGGCTACATCCCGCTGGCGCCGCTGCACCAGCCGTTCGCCCTGGATGCCATCGACATCCTGTTGCGCGAACAGCCCGACCTGCCCCAGATCGCCTGCTTCGACACCGGCTTCCACCACACCCTGGACATGGTCGAACAGATCCTGCCGCTGCCCTGGGATGCCTGGCAGCGCGGCCTGCGCCGTTACGGTTTCCACGGCCTGTCCTACCAGTACATGGCCACCGCCCTGCCCGAGCGCCATGGCGATCTCGCCCGCGGCCGCACCATCGTCGCCCACCTGGGCAGCGGTGCCAGCCTGTGCGCCATGCGCGGCCTGGAAAGCATCGCCACCACCATGGGTTTCTCGGCCCTGGACGGCCTGATGATGGGCACCCGCACCGGCGCCCTGGACCCCGGCGCCGTGCTCTACCTGATGGAGATCGAAAAACTGTCGCTGGCCGAAGTCGGGCAGATCCTCTACCGGCGCTCGGGCTTGCTGGGCCTGTCCGGCATCTCCTCCGAGCCGCGCGTGCTCGTGCAACACGAAGATGACGACGGCGAAACCGGCCAGCGCGCACGCATCGCCCTGGCCGTCTTCGTGCGCCGCTGCGTGCGCGAGATCGGCGCCCTGGTCGCCGTGCTCGGCGGCCTGGATCTGCTGGTATTCACCGCCGGCGTCGGCGAGCACAACGACTTCATCCGCCAGCGCATCTGTCGCGACCTGGCCTACCTGGGCATCGAACTGGACGCCGACGCCAACGCCGGCAACAAAGCGGTCATCTCCAGCGCCGGCAGCAAAGTGTGCGTTGCTGTCGAGCCGACCAACGAGGAATGGATCGCGGCGCAGCAGGCGGTGCAACTGGTGTCGTGAGCACAGGACTTGCCGGCGGTGTAGTGGTGATCGGCAAGGGCGCCCTCATCCGCCCTGCGGGCAACTTGTAAGTTTTACCCCGCACCAGGCCGTTGCACCTCCCGGGGGGAGAAGGGAACATTTCTCAACTGTGCGGCGATGAACCCTCGGCCATCATCGATTGCAGGAAGCGTTCGATGCCGATCATTTCGATCAGGCGAAGTTGCTGCTCCAGCCAGTGCATGTGGTCTTCCTCGGTGTCTTCCATCTGGTCAACCAGAAGATCACGGGTGACGTAATCGCCATGGCGCTCGCACATGGCCACGCCCTTGGCCAGGTTGTCGCGCACGGCGTATTCCAGGTCCAGGTCGCGGCGCAGCATCTCTTCCACGGTGCGGCCTTCATTGAGCGCGTCCGGGCGCATGTCCGGGTGGCCGCCCAGGAACAGGATGCGCCGGATCAGGGCATCGGCGTGCTCGCCCTCTTCCTCCATCTCGTGGTTGATGCGCTGATACAGCGCCTTCAGGCCAAGGTCTTCATAGCGGCGCGAGTGGATGAAGTACTGGTCGCGCGCGGCCAGCTCGCCGCGCAGCAGGAAGTTGAGGTAGTCGATGATTTCCGGGTTGCCTTTCATGGCTGCAAACTCCTGGTCGAGGCACGGGACACCGGCCAGTGTGCCCGATCGCGCGCGGCCATGATCGGATGAGAATGCTTGCGCTTGCGTTTCTCAGGCCGGGCGCAGGCGGCCTTGGCCGAAGAAGCCTTTGCCAGCATGGCCGTCATGCTGTCGCAGATAGTGCCTGCGAGGTGGATGTGGATGCAGGGCCGTGACGAGGTGTTGCCGACGCACTGGCTGCCAAGCATTGCGTCCTCACCCCAACCCCGGCGGGGCTTTACCATTGGCGCCGGCCGCGGCGTCGAGCTTGTCTTGCGCTTCGTCGCCGCCACTGTCATCGATCTTGTCAGCCATCGGCTCATCATCGGCCGGCTCGCGTGCCAGGCGGCGCAGTTCGCGCAGGGAATCGGGCTCGTCGGCGTTGGCCATCACTTCCACCAGGCTGCGCTGGATGCTGGTGACATAGCCCAGGTCGTTCATCAGCGAACCGGCCTGCCAGCCATCCAGCCCACCCTCGCGCACCATGCCGAACAACCGGTGCCGGAACTCGCTTTCAAAGACCTGTATCCGCTGTTGCAACTGCGCAAGCTGCGCCTGCAGCCGGTCATCGTCGGCGTCGCGCACCTGGTTGATCCGGTACAGCTCGCGCAGCATCGCCAGCAGGTGCCAGCGCAGCCGCACATAGGCCTGGCGCATCGGCGTCTCCGGCCCGCTCAGGTAGCGGCGCAGGTTTTTTTGCAGGTGCCGGGCATCCTTCACCGCATTGACCAGTTGCAGCGCCGCCATCTGCTCGCGCTGCCAGTAGCGCTGGTGCGCCTGGTCCATGGGCAATTCCAGCCCGCCCATGAAGCCGAGCAGGTCGCCGTAAACGCCTTTCACATAGTGCTGGTAGAGCGCATCGGCATCGCCGCAATCGGCATCGAGCCGGTGCTGCCACTGCCGGTCCAGCGACCGATCTTCGGGCGAGTCATCGTCCAGCAGCGCCGCCACCGGCAGGCACAGGGCCTGGCAGATCACTTCCATGCCGAGCTGGCCCAGATGCCGCAGTTCCAGCGCCACTGCGGCCGCCGCCGCGTCCACCGATTCCAATGCATGCCCGTGCAGATGCCGGGCCCGCACGGGTGGCGGCATTGTTGCGGTGGCGTCATCGGATTGCTCGACAACCGGGGTCGGCGGCCCGGCGGTCAGCACTGCCGGCAACACCGGATCGGGCAGCCAGCGCTTGAGCAGCGTCGCCAGGCGCTCCTGCCAGGGCCAGAACAGCAGCACGCCAAAGCCATTGAACAAGGTGTGGAACAGCGCCAACTGCAGCAGGTCATTGCCGCCGAAACCGGCCAGCCCGGCGATGGCCGACACCAGTCTGGTCCACAGCGGCAGCAGCGCCAGCGCCAACACCGCGGTCACGCCATTGAACAGCACATGCACGATCGCCAGCCGCTGGCCACTGCGCTGGCCGCCGAGGATGCCGACCACCGCCGTGCTGACGCTGCTGCCCAGGTTGGATCCGATCGCCAGCGCCAGCGCCTGATCCAGTCCGAGCTGGCCCAATGCCAGCGCGGTCAGCACCAGCATCAAGGTGGCGTGGCTGGACTGCAGGATCACCGTCGCCAGCAAGCCGATGCCGGCAAACAGCAGCACACCGCCGACGCCGCCGGGCTGCACCGCGGTCAAGTCCATATCGCCACCCAGGCCGGCAAAGCCGAGCTTGAGCATGTCGATGGCAAAGAAAATGAACACCACGCCGATCAGCACCCGGCCCGCGGCCCGGCCGCGCTCGCCGATGAACCCGGCCAGCACCGCGAACACCAGCAACGGCAGCGCCAGCGGCGTCAGGCTGATGCCATGGCCAAGCAGGGCCAGCAGCCAGATGCCGCTGGTCGCGCCCAGGTTGGCGCCAAGAATGATGGCGATGCCGCCGGCAAACTGGATCAACCCCGAACCCAGAAAGGCAATGGTCAGCAATGAAACCAGGGTGCTGGACTGCAACAACACCGTCGCGCCGATGCCGAACAGCAGCGCCCGCAAGCGCGTGCCGGTGCTGCGCGCCAACACCTGTTCCAGGCGGCCACCGGCCAGTTGCCGCAAGCCCTCCTCCAGGCACTGCATGCCGAACAGGAACAGCGCCAGCCCGGCGCACAACTGCAACCAGCCACTGCTGAACCAGAACGACCAGCCCAGCAGCCCGGCGGCAGCCAACATCGCCAGCACACGCCACGTCATCGCCCGCTGCGCTCCTGATTCCGGAAATCTCCAATCCATCCGGGCATTGTCGCCCGCCGCAGTGGCCCTGGCCTTCCCCCTTCGCTCGCGAAGGGGGATCGAAGGGGGATGCGACGGGCGCGCAGCGTCCGGCGGTAAGCTCTTCCCATGGCCGACTACTACACCCCCGAAAAACCGGCCGTAGAACATCACCGCCTGCCTTCCCCCTTCGCCCGGAGAGCCGGCCGTAGAACATAACCACACGCCTTCCCCCTTCGCTCGCGAAGGGGGATCGAGGGGGATGCGACGGGCGCGCAGCGTCCGGCGGTAAGCTCTTCCCATGGCCGACTACTA